>ERZ1292630.95-Hain-H41-02um-R3-95-length-100221-cov-8_pt1 | contig 100221 bp, 98 predicted proteins | sample MGYA00564408_ERZ1292630 | MGnify/ENA primary metagenome ERZ1292630 (study PRJEB36523, sample SAMEA6512641) | groundwater metagenome | collected 2019-01-08 | study: AquaDiva: Metagenomics assemblies of 32 groundwater samples
CTGGTTGTTGGGATAAAGTTAAAAAAGATCCTATTTTAAAATTTTTTGTTTTATCATTAACTTTTTATGGTGGAGCTACTTTTGAGGGATCTTTGATGGCTATAAAAACCGTTAATAGTTTATCTCATAATACAGATTGGACTATAGCCCATGTTCATTCTGGAGCTTTAGGATGGGTTTCAATGATGACTATAGGGTCTTTTTATGTTTTAATTCCTAGAATATTTAATTGTAAAATGTATAGTATATCTTTAATAAATATTCATTTTTGGTGTTCTACAATTGGCACATTAATTTATATAATTTCTATGTGGATATCTGGAATAAATCAAGGTATGATGTCTAAAGCTATTGATGAATATGGAAATATTAAATTTGCTTTTATTGATATTGTTATAGCAAGCCATCCATTTTATATTATAAGATTTTTTGGTGGAATGATTTTTTTTATTGGTATGATTTTAATGTTGTTTAATGTTTTTTTAACTTTTAAATATTCTAAAAATAATAATTTATAAAGGAAATATGAAATGAAACATAATAATATTGAAAAAAATCTTGGTATTATGGGATTTTTAATATTTATTATAATTAGTTTTGGTGGTATGACAGAAATTATACCTTTATTTTTTGAAAATGATGTGCAACAACCTGTAACTGGGTTAAAACCTTTAGGAGCTTTGCAATTAGCTGGTAGAGATATTTATATTAGGGAAGGTTGTCATGTATGTCATACTCAGATGATTAGATCTTTATCTAGTGATGTTATGAGGTATGGTAATCATTCAATTGCTGGAGAATTTGTTTATGATCATCCATTTTTATGGGGATCTAAAAGAATAGGTCCAGATTTAGCTCGTGTTGGAAAAAAATATAGTGACGATTGGCATAAAGCTCATTTTCAAAATCCTAGATTATTAGTTCCTTTTTCAAAAATGCCAAAATATAAATTTTTGCGTGAATGTTTAGTAGATGAATCAACTATAGATAAAAAAATGAAAGCATTGAGAATTGTTGGAGTTCCTTATACTGATGATGATATAAAATTTTCAAAAGAAATTGTTAAGGGTAAAACTGAAGAAGAAGCATTAATATCTTATTTACAGCAACTTGGTATTATTTTAAAAAATGTTTAGGTTATAAAATATGATTATTATAAAAGCAGTTATAGTTATTTTTTTGATTATATTATTTTTAATTATGGGATTATATATATTTTTAAAAAATAAAGAATATTATAATATGTGTTCTAATTTACCTTTTAACGATGAAGATTTATTTAAGGAAAAATAATGAATAATTTTTGGCATTTATATGTTGGTTTTTTTGTTTTCATAAATATTTTAATATATGGTTTAATACTTTATTTTAGTAATAATATAAAAAAAGATGATTTTCATCATAAGGTGGATTTAAATTCTGTTAAATATAGTGAATATCATTATGACGAAATAGAAGAATTAAATGAACCATTACCTAAGTGGTGGTATTGGATGTTTTTTATAAGTATATTTTACGGCATTATTTATTTAATTTTTTATCCTGGATTTGGTAATTTTTCTGGAATATTAAATTGGTCTTCTTCTAGTGAATGTAGGTTACAGATTGAAAAACATAAAAAAGTATATAATGATTTATATAAATCTTATAAAAATATATCAATAGAGGATTTATCTAATAATAATGATGCATTGAAAATAGGTAGAAATATATTTTTAAATAATTGTTCTCCTTGTCATGGTTATGATGCAAAAGGGTCTAAAGGATTTCCTAATTTGACTAATTCAATATGGTTATATGGCGGATCTTCTAAAGATATTATAGAAACAATAACAAATGGAAGAAATGGTATTATGCCAGCTTTGGGACAAATTATAGGAAATGATGAAGATATAAAATGCGTTGCATTGTATATTCAATCTTTAAGTATTAAGAATAATTTTGATAGTAATTTTTTAATAAAAGGAAAAGAAATTTATCAAAAAATATGTTTTATATGTCATGGAATTGATGCTTCTGGAGATAAAATTAAGGGAGCTCCTAGTTTAATGAAGCCTCAATGGGTTTATGGGTCTTCTTTAGAGGATATAATTAGTACTATTAAGTATGGTCGTAGCGGTGTCATGCCGTCACATAAAGATATTTTATCTGAAGATCAGATACATATAGTTACATCTTATATTTATTCTCTTAATGATAAATAATTTATGATATATTATGAATTATATAAAAAAAGAAAAAATATATATTATGATTTTATAAATGGAAAATATTCTAATATTAGATTATTTTCCATTTTGTTTTCTTTATTTTTTTTTTTTTTATTGCCTTTTTTAAGATATAATAATAACCAAGCTATACTTTTTGATATTATTAATTATAAAATATATTTTTTTGGATATATTTTTTATCCAAATGATTTTGTTTTATTTTGTGTATTTATACTTATTATTTTAATAATTTTTTTCCTTGTAACTTTATTGTATGGTCGTTTATGGTGTGGTTATTTATGTCCTCAAACTATCACTTTATATTTTTTTCAATTTTTTTCTAAAATATTTGAAGGAACTAGAAATAATAGAATAAAAATAGAAAATATGTTTTTTAATTCATATGTTTTTTTTATTAAAATTTTTAAACATTTTCTATTTTTTATTTTTTTATTTTTAGTTTCTTTGTGTTTTGTTGGATATTTTATTCCTATATTACCTTTATTGAAAAATGTGTTATTATTAAATTTTAATAATTTAACTTTTTTTATAATTTTTTTTATAACTTCTTTACTATATTTTGAATTGATATTTCTTGGAGAACAGTTTTGTTTTTTAATTTGTCCTTATGCAAGATTTCAAAATATAATGTATGATGAAAGTACTATAATAGTAAAATATGATATTTTTAGGGGTGAGCCTAAAAAATCAAAAAAAAAAAATATTAATTTTGGTGATTGTATTAATTGTTTACAATGTGTTTATTCTTGCCCAACTGGTATAGATATTAGAAATGGTGTTCAAATAGAATGTATTAATTGTGGTGTTTGTGTTGATGCATGTAATAATGTTATGTTAAAAGTAAATAGAGATAAAAATTTAATTTTTTATAATAGAGATTATAATATAAGTCTTTTTGTTGAAATATTATTTAAAAAAAAAAAATTTATTTTTGTATTTTTTTTAATTATTTTATATTTTATATTTTTTTATCTATTTTTTAATAGATTAGATTTAGATTTTTTTGTTAATAGAAATCAATATACACTTTATAATCTTTTAGAAAATAATATTGTTGAAAATAATTATGTTGTAAAAATTATAAATAAAACTAATAATAATATTTTTTGTTATTTAAATGCTTATAGTATTGATGATATTTTAATAAATTATATTGGTCCATATGAATTATCATTATATCCAGATTGTATTAATAATATATATGTTAAAATTCAATCTTTTTTTGAAAATGAATTATTTAATAAAAAATTTTATAAAATTGTTTTTTATATAAAATATAATAAAAATGAAATTAATATTTTTTTAAAAAAAGAAGTTAATTTTTTTATATTTTAAAGAGATTTTATGTATTTAAGAATTTGTTTTCATTGTAATCTTATTATAGCAAATGATGTTAATATTTATTTAATAATAAATAAAAAAATTAAATATATGTGTTGCTATGGATGTAAGGAAATAATTAAATTTATAATTGATTCAAAATTGGGAAATTATTATATTTATAGGGAAAAAAATGTTACAAATGTTGAAAAAATATCTTATAATAATTATGAAATTTATGATAAAAATGATATAATAAAGAAATTTGTAACAAAAAATTCTTTAGATCTTTATGAAGTTACTATTTCTATAAATGGTATTGTTTGTTCTGCTTGTTTTTGGCTTATTGAACATCATATTAAAAGTATAATAGGAATACATAAAATTTTTATTAATTTTTCTACATCTAAAGCACAAATTATTTTTGATTTAAAAATTATTAAATTAAGTTCTATTCTTATGGAAATAAGAAAAATAGGATATGATGCTTATCCTTATGTTTTTAAAATAAAAGAAACGTTAGATAATATTGAATATAAAAATGAATTGAAAAAATTGATTATATCTGCTATAGGCAGCATGCAAATTATGATGTTATCTTTTTCATTTTATCTTTATGATTTAAATGATATTGGTATTTCCTATTGGTTGTTTATAAGGCTTTTTAATTTTATTATTGCTACATTTTTAATTATTTTTTGTTCTGAAAAATTTATTTTAAATGCTTATAGGTCATTAAAGTTAAAAACATTAACAATAGATACAATAATATCTTTATCTATATTTATGATATATTTTTTAAGTGTTTATAATTTTTTAAATAAAAGTGATAAAATATATTTTGATTCTGTTTGTATGTTTATATTTTTTTTGTTATTAAGTAGATTCTTAGAAATGAGAGTAAGGCATTATTGTACAAAATTAATATATAGTTTACAAAAATTAACTACAAATATGGCTACTATCATTAAATATAATAATTTAAATATTATAAAAAAATTTCAAAAAAATGTAGATGATATATTAATTAGTGATATAATTTTAGTTAAAATTGGTGATATTGTTCCTTTGGATGGTATAGTTTTAAGTGATGATTGTATCGTTGATGAATCTATGATAACTGGAGAAAAAATCCCAATTTATAAAAAAAGAAAAGATTTTATAATTGGTGGATGTATAAATTTAGAAAATATTCTTATATTAAAACCATTTTCTCTTAATAAAAATTCTTTTATTACTATTATTATACAAATTTTAGAAAAAATGAGTTCTATAAAGCCTAAAATTGTTAGAACAACAAATAAAATTTCTAGTTATTTTATTTTGATTGTTTTAATTTCAATTTTTTTTGCTGATATTTATTGGTTTTTTAAAGATTGTTATAATATTTTAAATGTAACAATTTCTATGTTAACTGTAGCTTGTCCGTGTGCTTTAGCTTTATCTGTTCCTATAGCTATAACATGCTCTACTAATATATTAGCAAAAAGTGGTTTTTTAATTATAAAAGAGCATGTTTTAGAATCTTTATCAAATATAACTGATGTTATTTTTGATAAAACAGGAACGTTAACTGTTAATTATTTTGTTTTAAAAGAAACTAAAATTTCGTCAAAATATAATATGAGTTATGTTTTTAATTTGTCTTATTCTTTAGAAATTTTATCTAATCATCCTATTGCAAAAGTGTTTTCAAAAAATTTAATTTTGAAAAAAAATGAAATTTATAATGTTTTAAATTATAAGGAATATATAAATTGTGGTGTAGAAGGTATTATTAATGGAAAAAAATATAGAATGGGAAAACTTAATTTTATAAAAGATTTTTGTAAAATTGATGATAAATTTGATTTTTTTAATTTTAGGGATGATTTATGTATTTTTTTATCAAATGATTATGAAATTATTGCAATATATCATTTAATTAATCCTTTAAGATATAGTTCTTTTAAAGGAATTAATGAATTAAAATTACTGAATTTGAATTTGCATATTTTAACAGGTGATCCATCTTATTCTACTAATAAAATTTCAAAAAATTTAAAAATTAAATTTTTTTTTAAAAATGCTTCTATACAAGATAAATTGTTTTATATAAAAAAATTGCAAAAAAATGGAGCTAAAATTATGATGATTGGGGATGGAATGAATGATATTTTAGCTTTTAAAATTTCTCAAATTGCTGTTGCAATGGGAGAGAGTACAGATTTAGCAAAAATAAGTTCTGATGTTACTTTACTTAACAATAATTTATTATTGTTATCTAAAGCAATAAAAAGTGGAATTTATACTGATAAAATAATAAAACAAAATATTATTTGGGCTGTAATTTATAATATTATTGGTTTGTTTATTTCATTTCTTGGTTTAATTGAACCTTATTATGCTGTTATAGGAATGTCTTTTAGTTCTTTATTAGTTGTTTGTAATTCTTTAAGATTGTTAAAAAAGTAGTTTGATGTATGAGTATAATTTTTTTTTTAATTCCATTTTCTTTTATTTTGATGTTTTTAGCTATTTATTTTTTTTGGTGGGCCGTTGATAATGATCAATTTGATAATTTGGATGATATTTCTAAATATATATTATTAAATGATGATTTATTTGAAAAATAATATATGTATAATGAAATTTCTTTTTTTACTGCTTTTATGATTGGAATTTTGGGAAGCTTTCATTGTTTGAGTATGTGTGGAGTTTTATCAAGTTTTCTTTTTATAAATATTTTTAAAACTAATGATAAGAAAATTATTTTTTATATCTTGTTATATAATTTTGGTAGAATTTTTACTTATTGTTTGATTGGTGGTTTTTTTGGAATATTTGGTCATTTGTCAAATACTTATTTTGGACAAATTTCTATATTTTTTTTTAAATTTTTTTCTGGCTTTATTTTAATTTTGTATTTTTTTTATGTTAATAAATATTTCTCTTTTTTTTTTATATATTTTGAAAAAATTGGTAATTTTTTTTGGAGTAAATTGTTTTTATTTAATAAAAATGTTAATTCATATAAAAATATTTTTATTAAATTTTTTTTATTAGGGATGGTTTGGGGTTTTCTTCCTTGTGGGTTAGTTTATACTGCAGTTTTATATTCTATTTCATTTTCTTCTTTTTTTTATAGTTTTTATTTAATGTTATTTTTTGGTTTAGGAACTTTTCCTTCTATATTTTTTTCTTTTTTTTTTTCTAAAAAATTTTTTTTAAATTTTAAAAAATATATTTTTATTATTAAATTTTTTGAAATTTTATTACTTTTTTTTGGTATATATATTGTAATTAATTCTTTTTTATATTATGGAAAATGTTAAATCATCATTTTCTTAATTATTTAATTATATATATTTTATTTTTCTTTATTGATCAGTTTTTTATTTAAATTCATAATGAGATTCTTTATTTTGTTTATTAAGAAATTATATGAAAAGAAGTGTTGTTTTTATGGCCTGGAATGAGCATAATGCTGATAAAAATTCTTTATCTTTTATAAAAAAATTTAAAAATATTCTTTTATATTTTTTTAAATTTTTTAAAAAAAAAGGGGTTAATGATATTTTTAATAAAAAAAAAAATCTTTTTAGTTATTTTGGCAGTTCTTTTTATATCATTATTTTTGTTATTTTTGTTATTTTATATATTATTTTTGGAATTTATATAGTTAAGCCTGCAGAAAAAGCTGTTGTTACAAGATTTGGTAAATATCAAAGAATATTGGAGCAGGGGCCTCATTGGATACCATTATTTATAGAGAAAAAAAGAATAATTAATACTGAAAAATTAGAAAGAAACAGTCATGGTTCTTCTATGTTAACTAAAGATGAAAATATAGTTAATGTTGAAATAGAAGTTCAGTATAGAATTAATAATGCTGAAAAAAGATTGTTTAATATTGCTGAATCAGATAAAGTTTTGAGAGAAGCTAGTGATAGTGCTTTACGTCAAATTATAGGAAATTCTGATTTAGATTTTATTGTAACTTCTGGAAAAGAACAAATATCCAATGCAATTGCTCAACAATTGCAAACTACTTTAGATAGTTATGATGCAGGTATATATATAGCAGCTGTTGCTTTAAGAGAGGCTCGTGTGCCTACTAGTGTTAAAAGTGCGTTTGACGATGTTATTAAAGCAAGAGAGGAAAAAGAACAATTAAAACATCAAGCTGAAGCTTTTGCGAATAGAGTTGTTCCTGAAGCTAATGGTAAAGCTGCTCAAATGCTTGAAGAAGCAAATGCGTATAAACAAGAAACTATATTATTAGCTGAGGGTGATGTTATAAGATTTCAATTAATTTTAGATGAATATAAAAAAGCTCCAGATATTACTAGAAAACGCTTGTATTTAGAGACTATGGAATATGTTTTATCTAAAGTTAGTAAAATTTTGATAGATTCTGATTCAGGAAATAATTTAATTTATTTACCTATAGATAAATTAATGAGTACCAAAAGTGGTATTAATAAAATAATTGAAAATTCTGTTAACAAGGAAAGATATAACAAAAAACAAATTCAAAGTGGTAATAGTTTACCAAAGTCAACGGATGAAGTTAGAAATAGGAGACAATAATAAATGCGTAAAGCTCTTTCTATAGTTATTATTAGTATATTATGTTTATTGCCATTTTCTTTATTTACAGTTTATGAAACTGATAGAGGAATGATAACTCAGTTGGGTAAATTGGAAACTGATAGTGATAATTCTGTTAAAATTTATATGCCTGGACTTCATGTAAGAATTCCTTTTATTCAAGAGTATAAAAATTTTGATTTGAGAGAAAAAATATTAGACATTCAGTCATCAAGAATAACTACACTAGAAAAGAAAGATGTTTTGGTAGATTTTTATGTTCTTTGGAATATTGATAATTTACCTTTATATTACACTAGAACTGGTGGAAATAAAGCAAAAGCTGAACAATTATTACAACAAAAAGTTGTAGCTGCTTTGAAAGCAGAGTTTGGAAAATATACAATTTCTGAAGCTGTTCATGGTGAGCGTGCTGAATTAATGAGTAGATTGAAAGAAGCTACTGATGATAGTACTAAAAATATTGGTATTACTATTACAGATGTTCGTATTAAACGTATAGATTTACCAGATGAAGTTAGAGATTCAGTTTATGCAAGAATGCGTGCTGAAAGAGAAAGAGTTGCAAGTGAAATTAGAGCAACAGGTAGTGCATTAGCAAGTAAAATTTGTGCTATTGCTGAAAGAGAACAACGTATTATTTTAGCTGAAGCTTTACGTACATCTAATGAAATTAGAGGTGAAGGTGATGCACATGCTATAAATTTATATTCTAATGCATATAGTAAAGATCAAGGTTTTTTTGATTTTTATCGTAGTACTTTAGCATATAAAAATATATTTAATAATAAAAATGATCTTTTAATTTTAAATCCAGATGATTTATTTTTTAAACATTTTAGTATAAAAAATAATAAATAATTTGAAATTATAAATATATAAATATACAAATATATGTAAATATATTTGTATATTTTTTTTTTAAGGTTATTTTTTTATGAAATTTAATATTATATATGGTTGGCATGTTGTAAACCATGTTTTATTAAATAATTATAAATTAATAATTAAATTGTTTCTTTTAAAAGATCATAAAAAATTTTTAAATATTTTAAAAATACTTAATAAATATAATATCAATTACACACTTGTTGAATTAAATTTTTTAAATAAAATTTTATATAATAAAAATCATCAAGGTATATATGCTGAAATACAAGAAATTATTTATAAATCTGAATTTTATTTATTTCAACTTTTAAATGATATTGTTAATCCATTATTATTAATTTTTGATTCAGTCATAGATCCGCAAAATCTTGGGGTTTGTTTTAGAATATCTTCTTTAGTTGGGGTTAATGCTATTATACTTTCATATAAAAATTCGTGTTTGATTACAGATAGTGTTCATAAAATATCTTGTGGAGCTTCTTTAACTGTTCCTATAATTAAAGTTGTAAATATAGTAAGATTTTTAAATATTATAAAATTAAAAAATATTTATATTATTGGAACTTCAGAAAAATCTAAATTTTCTATTTATAATGAAAATTTAACTATTCCTTTAGCTTTTGTAATAGGCGCAGAATGTTCTGGATTAAGATATTTGACTATGAAAAATTGTGATACTATTGTTTCTATTCCTGTTCAGGGATATATTAAGAGTTTAAATATGGCTATAGCTGTGTCTGTTATTTTATTTGAAAGTTTAAGACAGAGAATGAATTGAATTTTATTTATGGAGTTTTTTTTATGTTAAATATTTCTTATGGAGATTATGCTCCTGATATTGTTAATGCTGTAATTGAAATTTCTTCAAATGGTAAACCAGTAAAATATGAAATTAATAAATATAATGGTCTTTTGTATGTTGATAGATTTATTTCTACTTCTATGAGATATCCATGTAATTATGGATATATACCTGATACTTTATGTGAAGATGGTGATTCTTTAGATATACTTGTTTTATCTCCTTTTTCATTAATAAATGGATGTATTATAGAAGTTAGACCAATTGGGATTTTAAATATGATTGATGAAAAAGGAGTTGATTGTAAAATATTATCTGTTCCCGTTGATAAATTAACTACTTTATATTCAAATATAAAAAATTATAATGATTTAAATGATTGTTTTTTAAAAAAAATAGAACATTTTTTTAATCATTATAAAGATTTGGAAAAAAATAAATGGGTAAAAATTGATATATGGGAAGATGCAAAAAAAGCTAAAGAAAAAATAGTAAAATGTATGAATAAATTTATTTAAATTTATTTATAGTTTATATTATATTTTCGAATTTTGAATATTCACCTTTAAATAGAAGATTTTCACTTCCTAATGGTCCATTTCTTTGTTTTCCTATTATTATTTCAGCTATACCTTTATATTTACTATTTTTATTATATATTTCATCTCTATAAATAAAAATAATTAAATCTGCGTCCTGTTCTATAGCTCCGGATTCTCTTAAATCTGACATAATTGGTCTTTTATCTATTCTTTGTTCTAAACTCCTGTTTAATTGAGATAAAGCTATTAATGGCACATTTAGTTCTTTAGCTAAATTTTTTAGTGATCTTGAAATTTCAGATATTTCATATGTTCTATTTTCATTTATTCCTTGTATTTTCATTAATTGTAGATAATCTATTATTATAATTCCTAATTGTCCATGTTCTTTTGTTATTTTTCTTGCTTTTGTTCTTACATCTATTGGGCTAAGTGATTCACTGTCATCTATAAATAATTTTTTTGTATTTATTATAGGAATTTTTAGCATTATTTGTTTCCATTCATTTTCGTTTAATGTTCCAGTTTTTATTTTTTGTAATTCTATTTTAGTTAAAGAAGATAATAATCTCATTCCTATTTGTTCTGAAGGCATTTCCATGCTAAATATTAACACAGGTTTGTTTGTTGTCATTATATTATGTTCAGCTATATTCATGGCAAATGTTGTTTTTCCCATAGAAGGTCTTCCAGCTATTATTATTAAATCTGATTTTTGGAGCCCAGATGTTAATTTATCAAATTTTATAAATCCTGAAGAAATTCCACTTATATTGCAACTTGATTCTGATAACGTTTTAACTTGATGAATTGTTTTTTTTAATATTTCAGAAATTATTTTTATTTTTGATTTTTTGTCTTTATTTTTTGATATATCAAATATTTGTTTTTCTGAATAGTCTATGATTTCTATTATTTTTTTTCCTTTTGCATTTAAAGCAGATTCTATTATATTACTACCTGCTTTTATTAATTTTCTTAAAATTGAATATTCACTAATAATATTAGCATATGCTTTTATATTTGTTGTTCCTGGTGTATTTTTTATTAATTGTATTAAATATTCAAAACCTCCTATTTTTTTTAATTTATTTTTTGTTAATAATGATTCTGATATTGTTATTATATCAAATGGTTTATTTGCTAAAGATAAATTATGTATTGTTTCATATATAATTTTATGATCTTGTCTATGAAAATCATTTATTTCTATTAAATTTTCTATTGTTTCTAATTTATCATTATCAAGTATTAATCCTCCAATAATTGATTGTTCAGCTTCTGTAGAATGTGGTAAAATAGTAAAATTTTTTTTTATATTTTTCATTTTTTATTCTTTTATTACTTCTATATCAGTTTCTATTTTTTTAATATTATTTATTATAAGGGTTATTTTATGTTTACCTATTTTTTTTATATTACTTTTAAGTTTTAGTTCTTTTTGATTTAAATTTATATTTAATTCTTTTAATTTTTTTATTATTTCTGATATTTTTATAGAACCGTATAAATTTCCTTCATTGCTTGCTTTAGAAAATATTATTAATTTTATATTTTGTAATTGCGAAGCTTTGCTTTCCATTTCATCATTTTTTATTTTTTCTTTTTCTAAAATTTTATTTTTTTCTTTTTCATAGTATGTTATATTTTTTTCATTTGCTATTATTGCTTTTTTTTGTGGTATTAAATAATTTCTTGCATATCCTGATTTTACATTTATAGTATCGCCGAAATTTCCTAAATTGTTTATTTTTGCTAATAAAATAATTTTCATATTTTATCCTTGTAATTATTTATGTTATGTTTATCGCAATAAGGTAATAAAGCAATGTATCTAGCTTTTTTTATTTCTTTTGCTAATAATCTTTGAAAATGAGCTGTTGTTCCTGTTATTCTTCCAGGAATTATTTTTTTTCCACTATCAGTTATAAAATCTTTTAATTTAATATCTTTATAATCTATATTTGTTATGTTTTCTTCTGTAAATCTACAAATTTTTTTTTTATAATTATTATTCATTTGTTATTTTATTTCCTTTTTATATATTCTTACTTTCATATTTATTTATTTTTTGTATTTTTTTTAAATCTGTTTCTTTATTTTTTAAAATTGAAGATATTGAAGTTATTGGACCGTCTACTTTTGTTATAAGGTATCTTATTATTGCGTCATTATATCTAAATGAAGTTGTTAATTTATTTAAAACATCTTTTGTGCATTCTATATTTATTAAACTGTAATTTGCTTTTTGAACTTTATTTATTGGATATGCTAAATATCGTTTTCCCCAATCTTCTAATCTATGTATGATCCCTCCATCATTTTCTATTATTTTTTTATAATTTTGTATCATTGTAGTTAATTGATTTTTTCTGTCTGGATGAACCAAAAAAACTATTTCATAATGTTTCATTAATATTCCTTATTTATTTGTTTGTATTAATAAATTTTGATAAATAATACTAATTTAAAAAAAAATAGTCAATTTATTATTTTTTTTTTATTTGTAATTATTTTTATATTATATAATAAATATGTTATTTATTAATTTTTTTAAATTTTTTTTTTTAAATAAATATTTTTGAAATTTATTATATTTATGTATATAATAACAAATTATATTATTAAATTTCATATTGTTTAATAAATTAATATATTTTTTTATTTTATAAAGAGGTTGCTGTGGATAAAAGACCTAAAAATTTGAATCTTTTTGTATTTAAATTTCCTATTACAGCTTTAGTTTCTATTTTTCATAGAGTTTCTGGAGTGTTATTATTTTTATTAGTTCCTTTTATTTTATTTGTTTTAAAAAATTCTTTATTATCTGAAGTTAATTTTATAATATTAAAAAGTTATTTTTCATTAGCTATTATTAAAATTTTTTTTATTTTATTTTTATCTTTATTAATTTTTCATTTATTTGCAGGTGTTAGGCATATGTTAATGGATTATGGTTTTTATGAAGATAAAATTGGAGGTTTTATTAGTGCTAAATTTGTTTTTGTTTTTTTTAGTTTATTTGTTTTAATTACAGGTGTTTTTATATGGTAAATGTTGTAACGAGTTTTGGAAAAAGTGGTTTACATGACTGGTTAATACAGCGAGTTACAGCTGTAATTTTGTTTATATATTGTATTTTAATTTTTTGTTTTTTTATTTTTAATAAAAATATTAGTTATGATATTTTAAATATGTTTTTTGATAATATAATTATAAAAATTTTTACATTAATTTCTATTTTGAGTTTGTGTATTCATTCTTGGATTGGTTTATGGACTATTTTAACAGATTATGTAAAATATTTTTATTTGCGTTTTTTTATGCAAATTGTTATTAATTTATTATTAATGTCTTATTTTTTTGTTGGAATAGAAATTTTGTGGAGAACATAATAAATGTCAATAATTGAAAAATCTTTTGATGCTATAGTTATTGGTGCTGGAGGTGCTGGCATGAGAGCATCGTTACAATTAGCTAAAGCTGGTAAAAATGTTGCTTTAATTTCTAAAGTTTTTCCTACTAGATCGCATACTGTATCAGCTCAAGGTGGAATTACTGCTGCTTTAGGTAATGTAACTGATGATAATTGGCATTGGCATATGTATGATACTGTAAAAGGATCAGATTATTTAGGTGATCAAGATTGTATAGAATATATGTGTAGTACTGGACCAGAAGTTGTTTATGAGCTTGAAAATATGGGGTTACCATTTTCTAGATTAGATAATGGAAAAATTTATCAAAGACCTTTTGGTGGTCAATCACTTAATTTTGGTAAAGGAGGGCAAGCTACTAGAACTTCAGCTGCTTCTGATAGAACTGGTCATGCTATGCTTCATACACTTTATCAGCAAAATTTAAGGTATAATACTACATTTTTTAATGAATGGTATGTATTAGATTTAATTTTAAATACTAATGGATGTGTTGTTGGTGTTATTGCTTTGTGTATTGCTACTGGTGATTTATCTTTTTTAAAAAGTAGAGGAGTAATATTAGCAACTGGTGGAGCTGGGCAAGTATATCAGTCTACTACAAATGCTTTGATAAATACGGGAGATGGATTAGGTATGATTTTAAGAGCCGGAATACCATTACAAGATATGGAAATGTGGCAATTTCATCCTACTGGTATATATGGTTCTGGTGTTTTAATTACTGAAGGAATAAGAGGTGAAGGTGGTTATTTGATAAATTGTCATGGAGAGCGTTTTATGGAACGTTATGCTCCAGTAGCTAAGGATTTAGCTTCTAGAGATGTTGTTTCAAGATCTATGTCTTTGGAAATTAGAAATGGAAATGGTTGTGGAGAAAAAAAAGATCATGTTTTATTGAAACTTGATCATTTAGGACCAAAAATTATTAATGAACTTTTACCTGGAATTAGAGAATTAGCTATGACTTTTGCTAATGTAGATCCAATTAGGCAACCTGTTCCTGTTGTTCCTACTTGTCATTATATGATGGGAGGTATACCTACAAATAAACATGGGCAAGTTTTACAAATTTCAAAATTTGGTGAAGAAAAAGTTGTTAATGGATTATATGCAGCAGGAGAATGTGCTTGTGTTTCTGTTCATGGTGCTAATAGACTTGGTGGTAATTCTTTATTAGATTTAGTTGTTTTTGGAAAAGCTTCTGGTGATCATTTATTATCTTTATTTAATGAGGGTTTTTCTGATAATATGGTAAATAAAGATGATTTAAGTATTTGTTTAGATAAATTTAATTCTTTTTTATCTAAAAAAAATGGAGAAAATGTTTCTAATATTAGAAATGAAATGAAACTTATTATGCAAAGTGATTTTGGAGTTTTTAGAACTGGTTCTGTTATGTCTGAAGGATTAAATAAATTAAAAGATTTGAGAAAAAGACTTCCTTATATATATGTGAATGATAAAAGTAAAATATATAATACTTCAATAATAGAAGCTTTAGAATTGGAAAATTTAGTGTTAGTTTCTTTAGCTACAGCTATATCTGCTAATGAGCGTGTTGAAAGCAGAGGAGCTCATTCTAGAGAAGATTTTCCAAATAGAGATGATAAAAATTGGATTAAACATACTCTTGTTTATAAAGATGATACTATTAAATATAGACCTGTGAATATGAATCCTAAATTTGTTGATAAATTTTTGCCTATAACTAGAACATATTAGGAGTTGTTGTAATGAAATTTTTTATTTATCGTTATAATTCTCAATTTGATAAAAAACCTTTTATGCAAGAGTTTGATCTTGATATTAGTAAATGTAATGGAGTTATGTTATTAGATGCTTTAATATCTTTAAAGGAACAAGATGATTCTTTAACTTTTAGACGTTCTTGTGGAGAAGGGGTTTGTGGTTCTGATGGAATTAATATTAATGGAAAAAATGGGTTAGCTTGTATTACCCCTTTAAGCTCATTTGAAAATATTAATAAAATTATTTTACGTCCTCTTCCTGGAATGCCTGTTATTAGAGATCTTGTTGTTGATTTGACTAATTTTTATTTTCATTATGAAAAAATAAAACCTTATTTTTATAATAATGATAATAATTTTAATTATGTTGGAGAACAATTACAATCACCTCAAGATAGAAAAAAACTTGATGGTTTATATGAATGTATATTGTGTGCTTGTTGTACTAGTTCTTGCATTTCTTATTGGTGGAATCCAGAAAAATTTATTGGTCCTGCAGCTGCTTTACAAAGTGCCAGATTTTTGTTTGATAGTAGAGAAAAAAATAAATTTGAAAGATTGTCTAATTTAGATGATTTTTATAGTATTTTTAGATGTAGAGGCATAATGAATTGTGTTGATGTATGCCCTAAAGGATTAAGTCCTTTTGGTGCTATTGGTATTATTAAAAGGGCTTTATTGAAAGAAAGTTCTTAAAAAATTTTATATAATTCATTTTTGAAATCAGAATGTATTTACATAAATATCAATTTCAAATTTTATTTGAAATATATGATATTTTTATTTATGATAAAAATAATGTTATTAATGTTTTGAAAATAATTTTTATGTAAATACATTCTGATTTTAAAAAGAAATTTAATAAAATAAAAATAGTATATGATTTATTGTTGAAAAAAAAAATTTTATATTTATATATAAATATAAATATAAATTTTGTGATAAATAAAATTGAAAAAAAGTTATAATTGTTAAATTAGTTGTAATTGAATAATATTTTTTTCATAAAAATTTTTTTTTATGAAAAAAATATGAATTATTTGTATTTTATTATTTTTATTAATTTAAATTTAATTGTAAAAAAATGTGAAAATTTTATATAATTACTTTGTGTAAATTATAAAATTAATTATTAAAATTTATTTAGAAGTGATGTTTTTTTATATGTTTAATAATATATATATTTTGTTGTATGATAATAACTAGATTTGCTCCTAGTCCAACTGGGTATTTACATGTTGGAAATATTAGAGTTGCTATTTTAAATTATTTATATTCTATTAAAAATAATGGTATTTTTTTTTTTCGTGTAGAAAATACAGATTTAATTAGATCTTTAGTTGTTAATTTTTCAAATGCTTTAAAAGATATTGATTGGTTTGGTTTAAAATATAATAATATTACTTATTTTCAAACAGTTAGATTTGATATTTATAAATATTATTATAAAATTTTAAAAAAAAGAAATGATTCTTATTATTGTTTTTGTAGTGATATTGAGCTTTTATTTTTAAAAGAAAAACAATTAAGTATGGGGTTATTTCCTAAATATAATGAAAAATGTAAAAAGTTAAATGAAATTGATATATATAATAAAATATCTCTTGGCTTTAAACCTGTTTTAAGATTTAATGTTCCTTTTAATAAAATTTTAAAATTTGATGATTTGTTAAAAGGGGTTCAGTTATGTAATAGTAATTCTATTGGAGATTTTGTTATTAGAAAATCTAATTTATTTCCTTCATTTATATTTTCTAATTTGATTGATGATTTTTGTATGGGTGTTACTCATATTTTTAGAGGTGAAGATCATATAACTAATACATTTAAACAAATTATGTTAAAAAATTCTTTAGGTATATTAGATATTTTTTATGGTCATATTCCTATGATAAATAATTTTGATGGACAAGTTTTATCTAAACGTATGGGAAGTTTTTCTATAAAAAAATTAAAAACAAATGGATTTTCTTCATTAAGTATGATAAATTATTTGTGTAAATTTGGTGGTGGAAATCTTGTTTTTTTATCTTTAAAAAAATTAATTAATTTTTTTGATTATGAAAAAATTGTTAACAGGTCTTCAAAATATGATATTTCTCAATTATTATTTTATCAAAAAAATTATATAATAAAAAATAAAAAATTTTATAAAATTTTAATATTTCCTTATGTTAATGGTATTATTTCTATTTATAAAATAAATTTTTTTATTAGTATCTTTTTTGATAATATTTATTTTTTTAATGATATTATTTATTGGGTTAATGTTTTTTTTTTTAAAAATATTATTTATGAAAAATTTAATTTAAATTTTTTTATTTTTTCTGATAAATTATTTTATTTGGAATTATTATATATTTTTAATATTTTTTATAAAAATTATTTTTTTTATATAAAAAATTTTATGAATTTATGTTTTTTTAATGAAAAAAAATTGTTTATATTATTGCGTTTATTTATTACTAATAAAGATGATGGTCCTAAATTGAATGATATAATTTCTTTTTTGAGTTATGAATTTTTAATTTATAGAATAAAAAAAATGAATAATTTATTGAGTTATTATGTTAAAAATTTATAATACTTTATCTCAAAAAAAGGAATTAATTAAATTTAATTTTTTTTGTTCTTTGAAAATTTATGTTTGTGGTGTTACCGTCTATGATTATTGTCATGTTGGACATTCTCGTATTTTTATTTTTTTTGATTTTATAATAAAATATTTAAGATATTTGGGTTGTAATGTTTATTATGTTAGAAATGTTACAGATATAGATGATAAAATAATTTTAAAATCTAAAAAATTATGTATATCTTTTAGTAAAATTGTTTTTTATTTTATTAATTTTATGAAACAAGATTTTAATAATTTAAATTTATTATTTCCTACTTATGAACCTAAAGCAACTTATTTTGTTAATAGTATTGTTAATTTGATTTTTTTTCTTAATAAAAATGGATTTTCTTATAAAAGTAAAATTGGAGATTTATATTATTTTGTAAATAAATATTTAAAATATGGTAATATTTCTAATAGAAATATTTTTTGTGATTTTACTATTGATAGAAAAAATTTATATATATATAAAAATTTTTTGTATGATTTTGTTTTATGGAAAGTTTCAAATATTTTTAAACCATTTTGGAATTGTTCTTTGGGATATGGTAGGCCTGGTTGGCATATCGAATGTTCTACTATGTCAATGTATTATTTTGGTGATAGTTTTGATATTCATGGAGGGGGGTTAGATTTGATGTTTCCTCATCATGAAAATGAATGTGCTCAATCTGAAAGTTTAACAAAAAAATTATTTGCTAATATATGGATGCATATTGGATTTGTTGAAATAAATAATTTTAAAATGTCTAAATCTTTTAAAAATTATATTAGTATAAAATCTTTACTTAATAATTATGACAGTGAAACAATTCGTTATTTTATTTTGTCAGTTAATTACAGAAGTCCTTTATGTTTTTGTTTTAATAAATTAAATTTGTCCAAAAAAATGTTGATTAAATTTTATTCTTTATTTATATATAAATATAAAAATATATTTTTATCTAAAAATAATATTTTTGAAAAACGTTTTTATTTTTTTATGAATAATGATTTTAATACTGTTGAAATTTTTTCTATTTTATTTGATTTGTTTTATGAAATTATTAAAATAAAAAATATATCTTTATATAAATTTTTATCTTTAATAAGGTTATTAAAAATTTTAGGTAAATCAATTGGTTTTTTTTATTTTGATACTGGTATTTTTTTAAATAATTTATCTAATAAAATAAATAAATGTTTATCTGATGAAAATATAAAAAAACTTGTTTTTTATAGATATAAAGCTAAAACTGATTTTAAATGGAATAAATCCGATTTTATAAAAAAATATTTATTTAATTTTAGAATTTATTTACAAGATGTTAAAAAAAATAACACTATTTGGAATAAATTGTAGTTTTATATGCTTTGAATGTATTTTTTAATAACATAGCAACCGTAATTGGTCCTATTCCACCTGGAATCGGAGTTATGTTTTTTGTTTTATTTTTTAATTGTTTAAAATTTATATCTCCTATTGTTTTATTTTTTTTTTTGTTGATTCCTATATCTATTATTAATATTTTTTTTTTAATTAAGTTAATTTTTATTGTTTTATTTTTACCTATTGCTGATATTAATATATCAGAATTTTCTATTTTTTTTTTAATATTTTTTGTAAATTTATTACATGTTGTTATTGAAATATTTTTTTTTAATAATTCTAATATTATAGGTTTTCCTACGGTTATTGATGTTCCAATTATTGTAGTATTTAAATTTTTTTTATAAATATATTTTTTTAATATATATATTATTCCTTTTGTAACACATGTTTTAAAAGTTTTTTTATTTTGTAAACTTTTTCCCATATTTATAGGATTTAATCCATCTATATCTTTTTTTATATTTATATTTATGAATATATGATTTTTTTTTATTTTTTTAGAAATAGGAAGTTGTATTATTATTCCGTTTATGTTGTTTTGTTTATTTAATTTAAAAATTATATTTATTAATTTTAATTGAGATATGTTTTTAGATAAATTGTATATTTGATATTTAAATTTTATTTTTTGACAAGCATTAATTTTATTTTTTATATATATGTATGAAGATATATTTTTTTCAGTATTTATTATTATTATTTTTGGGACATTTTTAATTTTATATTTTTTTATGTTTTTTTTTATATTTTCTAAAATTTTATTAGAGTGATAAAATCCATTTATTATATTTTTTTTTTTCATATTAATTTTTTTTATTAATTTATAATATATAATTATATTATTTTTTATTAATTATATAAAATTAATTGACCTTATTTATTTGTGTATGTATAATAAAAAAAGATGATATTATGCGGGGTATAGCGCAGCCTGGTAGCGCGCCTGCTTTGGGAGCAGGTGGTCGGGGGTTCAAATCCCTCTGCCCCGATTTTGAAGCGCTTATGGCTTAATTGGATAGAGCATCGGCCTTCTAAGCCGACGGTTGCAGGTTCGAGTCCTGCTAAGCGCGTTAATAATTTAATATTGGTGAATGTAGCTTAATTGGTAGAGCTCTGGATTGTGATTCCAGTGGTCGTGGGTTCGATTCCCATCATTCACCCTTTTTAATGGCGAAAATGGCGAAATTGGTAGACGTTTTGGATTTAGAGTCCAATGGGTGTATGCCCGTGAGAGTTCAAATCTCTCTTTTCGCATTATTTTATTCATTTTTTAATTTATAATTTTAATTATGTTATATTGATTTTAGGTGTGTTATAGTAAATTTTGATGTATGTTAAATAATATATTTTTTATATTGTGAGGTTATATGATTACTGCAAATTTAATCCCTATGGTAGTTGAACAAACTTCTCGTGGTGAAAGAGGGTATGATATTTATTCTAGATTATTGAAAGATAGGATAATTTTTGTTGTAGGAGTTATAGAAGAGCATATGGCTAATTTGATAGTTGCTCAACTTTTATATTTAGAATCTGAAGATTCAGGAAAAGATATATCATTGTATATAAATTCTCCAGGAGGTGGTGTAACAGCTGGTTTATCCATATATGATACGATACAATTTATAAAATCTGATGTTAGTACTTTATGTATAGGACAGGCATCTAGTATGGGTGCTTTGCTTTTATCTTGTGGAACTAAAGGAAAAAGGTATATTCTTCCTAATTCTCGTGTTATGATTCATCAGCCTTTAGGCGGATTTAATGGTCAAGCCAGTGATATTGAAATTCAAGCAAAAGAAATTTTATTATTAAGATTTAAGCTTAATAAAATTTTATCTTTTCACACAGGTAAAGATATTTCTACCATAAAAAAAGATACTGAAAGAGATTTTTTTATGTCTGCTGAAGAATCTATTAATTATGGTATTGTAGATAATTTAATTAAACATCGTTAGTTTTTATATCGTATATATTTTTTTATATTAAGGTAACTTTCTATGAATGAAGATAATTCTAATAATGGTAATGTAAAACTTTTATATTGTTCTTTTTGTGGTAAAAGTCAACATGAAGTTAAAAAATTAATAGCTGGACCAGCTGTTTTTATTTGTGATGAATGTGTAACTTTTTGTAATGATATTATGTATGAAGATGTTAAATGTAATGTTTCTATAAAATCTTCTTTATCTAATTTACCTGTTCCTAAAGAAATATTATCCATTTTGGATTCTTATGTTATAGGTCAATCATTTGCAAAAAAAGTTTTATCTGTTGCAGTTTATAATCATTATAAAAAATTGACTTTGGATTTTCAAAATGAAATTATAGAATTGGGTAAAAGTAATATATTGTTAATAGGTCCGACTGGAAGTGGAAAAACTCTTTTAGCTGAAACTTTGGCTAGGCTTTTAGATGTTCCATTTACTATAGCTGATGCTACTACTTTAACTGAAGCAGGATATGTAGGTGAAGATGTAGAAAATATTATACAAAAATTATTACAAAAATGTGATTATAATGTTTCTAAAGCTGAAACAGGTATTGTTTATATTGATGAAATTGATAAAATATGTAAAAAATCTGATAATCCTTCAATAACAAGAGATGTTTCTGGTGAAGGGGTACAGCAAGCTTTGTTGAAGCTTATCGAAGGTTCTGTTACTTCTGTTCCTCCTCATGGAGGAAGAAAACACCCTCAGCAAGAATTTATTCAGGTTGATACTTCTGGAATTTTATTTATATGTGGTGGTGCTTTTGTTGGATTGGATAAAATTATAAATAATAGATGTGATAAATCACTTATAGGTTTTTTTTCTAAAATGAATGTAGATAAAAAAAATAATGATGTTATTAAAAATGTTATCCCTGAAGATTTAATTAAATATGGTTTAATACCTGAATTTGTTGGAAGATTACCTTTAATTGCTACTTTAGAAGAGTTAGATGAAATAGCTTTAATTAATATATTACTTTATCCTAAAAATGCTTTAGCAAATCAGTATAAAAAAATTTTTGATATGGATGGTATTAAATTAATTTTTAAATATTCTATTTTAAAAAAAATTGCAAATAAAGCAATGATTAGAAAAACTGGCGCTAGAGGATTGCGAGCAATAATGGAAAATATATTATTGGATACTATGTATTATGTTCCATCTATTGATAAAATTTCTCAAATAATTATAGATTCTTATATGATAAACGATAATATTAAACCTTTATTAGTTTTTAATAATGATTTTAATAATTCTGTTTTAAATTATGATTAATTTATATTTATTTATTAATATTATAATATACTTGACTGTTAAATTGTGTATTGTTATATTTAATTTATATTTTTTATATATATTATAAGGGGTAGCAATGTGAATAAAGCTGACTTAATTGGGGTCATTGCATCTAAAACTCAAATTACAAAAACAAAATCTAATTATATTTTGGATGTTTTTTTGAATACAATTGCAACTGAATTAACTAAAGATAATGGGTCTATAACTCTTACTGGTTTTGGTACTTTTAGTGTTAAAATAAGAGCTTCTAGATTAGGTAGAAATCCTAAAACTGGAGAAAAGATAAATATAGATGCTTCTAAAGTTCCAGTTTTTAAGGCTGGTAAAAAATTGAAAACTTTAGTTAATAATATATAATTAATATTTAATTTATTGTATATCTAATTGGGTGCTTGGCTCAGTGGGAGAGCATCGCCCTTACAAGGCGGGGGTCGGGGGTTCAAATCCCTCAGCACCTATTTTTATTTTGGAGCGGTAGTTTAGATGGTTAGAATACTGGCCTGTCACGCCGGGGGTCGCGGGTTCGAATCCCGTCCGCTCCGTTTATATTTATTTGTAATATGTTAAATTTTTTAAATCAAAAAATGAAATTTTTTTTAATTTGGATAATTATATTTCTTATATCTTTTTCTTTTATTTTTTATGGATTTTATCCTAATAAAATAAATAAAAAAGATAAATATTTGTTATATAATGAAATTAATATTTCTTTTGATATGATTGATTCTTTATCTAATATTTTAAAAAAAAATGATATTTTTAATTATAATTATTTTCATTTTTTAAAAAATGATATAAATGCTGTTTCTAAAAATTTTTTTGAAAAAGAAGTTAATTTTTTCTTAAAATTAAGAAATTTAAAATTAAATATTTCTGAATATAATATTAAAAATTTTATTTTAAATATACCTTATTTTAAACAAAATGGTTTTTTTTCAAATGATTTATATAAATCAGTTTTATCTAAAAATAATTTAACAGAAAAGGAATTTTATAATTTTATTAATAAAGAATTGTTAATTTTTCAATTGGAAGATATTATAATAAATTCTTGTTTTATTATAGATGAAGATTTTTTATTAAATTCTGATAATATTTATCAAAGTAGAGAATGTATAAATGTATTTTTTGATAAATTTTTAATTTTTAATGATATTTTTATTTCTAATTTAGATATTGAATTTTATAAAAATAAATTTTTTTCTTTTGAACAAATTGATATATCTTGCATAGATTTATATTTAAAAGATTTTTATTTAAATATAAATTATAGTGATTTGGATATTAAAAATTATTATGATAAATATTTAAATAATTATATTTATCCTAAATCTATTAATATAAGAGGATGTGTTATTTATTATAATAAAGATTATAATTTAAATATAGAATATGTAAAAAAATTATATAATTGTTTTAAAAATTCTGCTTTTAATAAAGATGATTTTTTTAAATTTTTGAAATTTTCTAATGATAAGTTTATTTCTTATAATTATGGTAATATGGGGTATTTATATAATGGTGATGTTTCTAATTCTTTTTTAGAAAATTCTATATTTTTTTTGAAAAATGGTGATATTTCTGATTTATTATTCACTGATTTTGGATTGTATATTGTTCAAATTTTGAATAAAAGAGATGATTTATATAAGCCTTATGATTTTATTTTTTATGATATATTAAATGATTATAAATATTCATTGTCTAAAAATTATTTTTTTGAAAAAATTGAATTTATATCTGATTTTATTTTTGATAATATTAATTTAAAAGATATATCTGAACAAATTTTTATTAAAGAGAGAGAAACTTATTTATTTATATTTAATAGATATAATGTAATTATAGGGTATAATGATATATTTAAATTAGTTTTTAATAATGATTTTATTTTATATAAAAATTTTAATAATATTGTAAAAATAAATGATGAACATTATATTATTATTAATATAAATAAACATTGGCCTTCTGTTATACAAAATTTTTATGAATATATTTATAAAATAAAATATTGTTTTTATAATATGAGATATTTAAGTTTTATTGATTGTCTTAATAATTATTTATTTAAATATTTAAATTTAGGTATAAATCCTTATTTTTTATTTAAATATTATAAAATGTCTTTTGTTATTCATAAAAATATTTGTATGAATTCTATTTTTAGTAAATATTTTATAAATAATCTTTTTAATATTATTTTATCAAAATATAATATTTGGAATTCCAAAAATTTATATTTTAATAGTAAAAATTTAGAATTTATTTCTTTGACCAATCTTATTAATGGTAATTTATTTTTTTTTAATTTATATGATTTTTTAAAAATGAAAAATTTATATTTTAGAAATTATAAAAATTTTGAATTTATATTGTATAAAAATTATTTAATTAATAATATTAATGTTAAAATATAAATTATTTTTTATTTTTTTTATTTAAAGGTTTATTTGTGTATAAAAATTATGTTTTTAATTATATTTTTTTTTTTCAAAATAATGTTAATTTTTTTATAGGAAGTCTTTGAATATAATAAAAAAAAAAATTATTTATTTAAATTTTCTTTTCAATTAAAAAATATTTATAATTTTAATAATAGTAATGTGCTTATTTTGTTATCGTTTAAAAAAAAAGAAGTTGAAAGTATACTTTGTATTTTATTTGATTTATTTAATATATATTATGAAATATTTAATATTTTTTATTTAAATGTTTTAAATTTTAATGATATAAATTATTTAAATTTTTTTTTTAAAAAAATTGAAAAAATTTTATTTTCTTTTGAATTAAATAAATTTTTTTATAAACGTAATGATATTTGTTCTTGTTTTTTGGATATTAAAGCTGGATCTGGAGGAATAGATGCACAAGATTGGGTTGATATATTATTAAAAATTTATTTAAAATGGGCTTCAAGACATAATTTTATTATTGAAATTTTAGATTTTAATAAAGGTGATTTATCTGGTATTAAAAATGTTACAATTAAAGTTATTGGTGATTATTCTTATGGTTGGTTAAGGACTGAAACTGGAATTCATAGATTAGTTAGACATTCTCCTTTTAATTCTTTAAATAGGAGGCATACGTCTTTTGCTTCTGTTTTTGTTTATCCAGATATTTTTAATAATGAAATTGTTGAAATAAGTAATAAAGATATAATAATAGATACTTATAAATCTGGTGGAGCTGGAGGACAACATGTTAATAAAACTGATTCTGCTGTAAGAATAACTCATATTCCTAGTGGTACTGTTGTTCAATGTCAAAATAATAGATCTCAACATTTGAATAAGCAAACTGCAATGAAACAATTGCAATCTAAATTATTTGAAATTGAAAATTTAAAAAAAGAAAATGAAAAAAAAAATATAAATAAAGTTAAATGTGATATAGGTTGGGGAAGACAAATAAGATCTTATATTTTTGATCAATCTCGTGTAAAAGATTTAAGAACAAATATTGAAATTAATAATTTGTCTTCTGTTTTGGATGGATTCATAGATGTTTTTATAAAAGAAGCATTGAATAAAGGTTATTGATTAAAATAATAAAAAAAAAGAGTATTTAGTAAATGATTTGTGATAGTAACTTATTTATAAATTTAAGACAAGAAAATATATTGAGACGAGAAAAATTAAAAATTTTTGAAAAAATTGATTTGTATCCTAATTTTTTTAAAAAAGTTAATAATATTTCAGATATATATTTTATTTTTGATAAATTGAATTTTTGTAAAATTTGTTTTGAGGATATATTTTTTATTTTTTCTGGAAGAATTGTTAATAAAAGATTTTTTGGAAAGTCTTTTTTTATTAATTTACAGGATTTTAGTGGTAAAATTCAATTATATATAAAAAAAGAAAATTTAAGTATTGATGTTTATAATTCTTTTTTATTATTTGATATTGGTGATATTGTTTGGGTGTATGGTTTTTTATTTTTTACAAACATTGGGTCAATTTCTTTAAAAGTTTTAGATATTAGATTATTAGTAAAATCATTAATATCATTTCCTAGTAAATGGAAAGGTTTAAAAAATAAAGAATTATGTTATAGAAATAGATATTTAGATTTAATTGTTAATAAAAAAACAAAAGAATGTTTTATTAATAGAATTAAATTAATTCAATTTATTCGTAATTTTTTTTTAAATTTAGGTTTTTTTGAAGTTGAAACTCCAATGATGCATAATATACCTGGGGGAGCTTCAGCTAGACCTTTTAAAACTTATCATAATACTTTAGGAATTAATTTATATTTAAGAATTGCTCCTGAATTATATTTAAAAAAATTAATAATAGGAGGTTTTGAAAAAATTTTTGAAATTAATAGATCTTTTAGAAATGAAGGTTTATCTACAAGGCATAATAGTGAATTTACTATGATTGAATTTTATCAAGCTTATATTGATTATAAAGATTTAATGGAATTAACTGAAATTTTAATAAAAAATTTATTTAAATTTTTATTAGGAAATATTGATTTTTTTGAAAATATTGATTTGAATTCTAGATTTGATTGTATAACTTTATTTAATTCTATTTTAAAATATAATATTGATTTTGAAAGTGATGTTGTATCAAATATAGATTTATTGAGAAATAAATTAAATTTATTAAATATATCATGGGATAATTCATGGAGTCTTGAAAAATTACAGGTAGTTTTATTTGAATCCACTGTTGAAATAAAATTAAAAAAACCTACTTTTATTATTGATTATCCTACAGAAATTTCTCCTTTATCTAAAATTTCTAATATAAATTGTAAAAAAGCAGATAGATTTGAATTTTTTATTAATGGTTTTGAAATAGCTAATGGATTTTCAGAATTGAATGATTCTATATTGCAAAGTAAAAAATTTAAAGAACAAATTATTGATTCTGAAATTAATTTTGATAGTATTTATTATGATGATGATTATATTAGAGCTTTAGAATATGGGTTACCACCTACTGCAGGGGAAGGAATTGGTATAGATAGATTGACTATGATTTTTACTAAATCTTTATCTATAAAAGATGTTATATTTTTTCCTCTTATGAAAAATTAAGTTTATTTATTATTTTTGATATATGTTATAATATTTTTAATATAATTTTTGTTTATTTTTTCATATTTTATTAACCATTTATATAAATCTATATCATCATTTGTTAAAAGACTAACAAATTGATGATGAAATAATAAAGATATTTTTTTATTATTATTTATAAAATTTGATAATAATATATCTAATTCTAATATTCCTCTTTTACTGTTCCATTTTATTTGTGAAAAATTAATTTTTATTATATTTTTTTTCATTATTTTTATTTTTGTTTATTTATAATAATATAAATATATATTATATTTGATTAAATGATTATTATTTTTTAATAAATATTTTATATTAATTTTTAATTAAAGTGGATATATTTTATTAATGATGATAAAATTTTTTTATGTTATTATAATATATTTGTAGTATTTGATTCATTTTTATGATTTGTTGTATTTATTATATATTAAGAGGTGTATTTTGTTAATTAATTATTTTCCAATTTTTATATTTATTATTATAGGGTGTATTGTTGGATTAGGACCTATAATACTTGGAGCTTTGTTATCTCCAAAAAAATATAATAAATTGAAATTAAGTCCTTATGAATGTGGGTTTGATCCTTTTGAAAATGCTAGGATAAAATTTGATATTAGATTTTATTTGATAGCAATATTATTTATTGTTTTTGATTTGGAGATTGCTTTTTTATTTCCTTGGTCTGTTGTTTTATATGATATTAGTTTATTTGGTTTTTTTTCTATGATAATATTTCTTATAGAATTGATAATTGGTTATTTTTTTATTTGGAAAAAAGGAGCTTTAGAATGGGAATAGAAGGAATATTTAATGAAAATTTTATTACATCTTCTTCAGATAAGTTAATAAATTGGGGGCGAACTGGTTCTCTTTGGCCTATGACTTTTGGGTTAGCTTGTTGTGCAGTAGAAATGATGCATTGTGGAGCTTCTAGATATGATTTAGATAGATTTGGAATAATGTTTAGACCAAGTCCAAGGCAGTCTGATGTTATGATTGTTGCTGGAACTTTAGTAAATAAAATGGCTTATGCTTTAAGAAGGGTATATGATCAAATGCCTGAACCTAAGTGGGTTATTTCTATGGGATCTTGTGCTAATGGTGGTGGATATTATCATTATTCTTATTCTGTTGTAAGAGGTTGTGATAAAATTGTTCCTGTTGATATTTATGTTCCAGGATGTCCTCCAACTCCTGAAGCATTATTGTATGGTATAGGTCAATTACAAAAAAATATAAAAAAAAATACAATTGCTAAAAAAAATGTAATTAAATAAATTTAGGAAATATTTATGAATAATAGTTTGGAAATTGTTATTGATTTATTAAATAAAAAATTTGGTAATAATATTGTTTGTTCATTTTCTAAAATTAATGAATTAACTGTTGAAGCTAAAGATTTTATTTTGATTGATTTGTGTTATTTTTTAAGAAATAATAGTTCTTGTATGTTTAGTCAACTGATTGATTTATGTGGTGTTGATTATCTTTTTTATGGTTTGGATAATTGGTCTCATTTTAATTATGGTAGTTTTAGTAGAGCAATTTCGAAAATAAAAAATGATAATTTGTTAGATAATAGATTTGCAGTTGTTTATCATTTATTATCTGTTGAAAAAAATCATAGAATTAGAATAAAGGTATATTTAAAGACAGATAATTTGATTATTCCTTCTGTTATAAATGTATGGGCTTCATCTAATTGGTATGAAAGAGAAGTTTTTGATCTTTTTGGAATTTTTTTTTCTGGACATCCTGATCTTAGAAGAATATTAACAGATTATGGATTTAAGGATTATCCTTTAAGGAAAGATTTTCTTTTAGAAGGTAATGTTGAAATTTGTTATGATGATAAAAAATGTGAAATTGTGTATGAACCTGTTAGTATATCTGAAAGATGTATTATTCCTAAAGTTATACGTAACATAAATCATATAAAATCTTAAAAATTTTTTTAAATATTTATATTATAAAAATTAGGAATGTTTTAATGAGTAAAGTAAAAAGTTGTACTCTTAATTTTGGGCCTCAGCATCCCGCAGCACATGGAGTTTTGAGAGTTATTTTAGAATTAGATGGTGAAACTGTTGTTAGAACTGATGTTCATATAGGTTTATTACATAGAGGAACTGAAAAACTTGTAGAAAGTAAATCTTATAATCAATGTATAGGTTATATGGATAGACTTGATTATGTTTCTATGATGTGTAATGAACATGGTTATGTTTTAGCAATTGAAAAATTGCTTAATATACAAGTTCCGATTAGAGCTCAATATATTCGAGTTTTATTTGATGAATTAACAAGAATTTTAAATCATTTATTATGGTTAGGTGGTCATGCTCTTGATATTGGAGCGATGAGTGTTTTCCTTTATTGTTTTAGAGAAAGAGAAGATATTTTTGATTGTTATGAAGCGGTATCTGGTGCAAGAATGCATGCAACATATTATAGGCCAGGTGGTGTTTATCGTGATTTGCCTGATAAAATGCCTAAATATAAAAATGTTAAATTTTCTTCTAAATCAAAGTTAGATGATTTGAATAAAAATAGAAATGGTAGTTTATTGGATTTTATAGAAGATTTTACTATTCGTTTTCCTAAATGTATAGATGAATATGAAACTTTATTAACTAACAATAGAATATGGAAACAAAGAACTGTTGGTATAGGAGTTGTTTCTCCTGAGGATGCTTTATCTTTTGGATTTACTGGTCCTATGTTACGTGGTTCTGGTATTGAATGGGATTTAAGAAAAAAAGAACCTTATGAAGTATATGAAAAATTGAATTTTAAAATTCCAGTTGGAAAAAATGGTGATTCTTATGATAGATATTTAATTAGAATAGAAGAAATGCGTCAATCAAATAATTTAATAATGCAATGTGTTGATTGGTTAAAAAATAATGTTGGTAAAGTTAATTTAGATAATTTTAAAATTTCTTCTCCTAGTAAATCTTTTATGCAAAACGATATGGAATCTTTAATACATCATTTTAAATTGTTTTCTGAAGGATATTGTGTTCCAGAAGGTGAAGTTTATTCTAAAATTGAGCATCCAAAAGGTGAATTTGGTGTTTATATTATTTCTGATGGATCGAATAAACCTTATAGATTAAAAATTAGAGCACCTGGGTTTGCTCATGTTGCTGCTCTTGGATATATGATAAAAGGACATATGATAGCTGATGTTGTAACAATTATTGGTACACAAGATATAGTTTTAGGGGAGATTGATAGGTAATGCGTTTTGATAATTTACAATTTGAAAAAAATGTTGATGAAAATTTATTGTCTAATGATTGTATAAATAAAATAAATTTTTGGTTAAAAAAATTTCCTTTTGATAAAAGGCGTTCTGTTATTATACCTGCTTTAAGAATTGTTCAAGATTTTAATAATGGTTTTTTAACGATAAAATTAATGGATGCAATTGCTAAATTTTTAGACATACCTAATATGTATGTATATGAAGTAGCGACTTTTTATAGCATGTATGAATTGAAACGTGTTGGTAAATATAAACTTTCTTTATGTACTAATATTTCTTGTCTTTTAAATGGTTCAGATGAAATAGTTAGTCATTTAAAAAATAAATTAAATGTTGATTTTAATGAAATTACAAAAGATGGTAAATTTTCTTTAAAAGAAGTTGAATGTTTAGCAGCTTGTGGTGGAGCTCCTGTTATGCAAATAGGAAATAAATATTATGAAAATTTAACTATTGATAAAATTGATAAAATATTAGACAATTTGGAGTGATATTATTATATGATGTTGAATAAAGTTTGTTTTAGGACATTGCATTTAAAAAATTCTTGGTTGTTATCTACTTATGAATCTATAGGTGGATATAGTGTTTTGCGTAGTATTATTAAAGAAAAAGTTGCTCCAGAAAAAATAATTGAAGAAATAAAATTATCTGGATTAAGAGGTAGAGGTGGTGCTGGGTTTCCTACTGGATTAAAATGGAGTTTTTTTCCTAGAAATTCTTCTGGGCAAAAATATGTTGTTTGTAATTCTGATGAAGGAGAACCAGGTACTTTTAAAGATAGAGATATTTTATTATATAACCCTCATCAATTAATTGAGGGTATGATTATAGCTGCATATACTTTAGGTGCAACAGTAGGTTACAATTATGTTAGAGGTGAATTTGATGAACCTATTTTTAGAATTGAATCTGCAATTAATGAAGCTATTTCTGCTGGTTATTTGGGTAATAATATTTTAGGATCTAATTTTAATTTCAATTTGTATAATTCTCATGGAGCCGGAGCTTATATTTGTGGAGAAGAAACTGGATTGATTGAATCTTTGGAAGGAAAAAAAGGACAACCTAGATATAAACCTCCATTTCCTGCTAATTATGGAGTTTATGGTCGTCCTACAAATATAAATAATACTGAAACTTATGCTACTGTTCCTGTTATTTTAGAAAAAGGAGGAAAATGGCATTTAGAAATAGGTAAACCTAATAACGGTGGTTGCAAAATTTTTAGTGTTTCTGGTCATGTTAATAAACCAGGAAATTATGAAATTCCTTTGGGGACTCCTTTTTCAGATTTATTAAATCTTTCAGGAGGTGTAAAAAATGGTAAAAAAATATCTGCTGTTATTCCAGGGGGCTCTTCATCTCCTATTTTGCCAGCTGATATAATGATGAATTTAACTATGGATTATGATAGTATTAGTAAAGCTGGATCTATGTTAGGTTCTGGAGCAGTTATAGTAATAGATAGTGATATGTGTAAAGTTCGTTTGTTAGCTAGAATTACACATTTTTATGCTGAAGAATCTTGTGGGCAGTGTACTCCTTGTCGTGAAGGAACTCCTTGGATGGCCAATATTATGCATAGATTGCTTCATGGTCATGGAGAAATTAGTGACATTGATTTATTAAATAGTATAGCCGCAAATATAATGGGTAATACTATTTGTGCTTTAGGAGATGCAGCCGCTATGCCTGTTCAAGGTTTTATAAAATATTATAGAAATGATTTAGAGTTATATATAAATAATAAAAAATTGAATAAAAAATAGTTTTTTTAATATTATATATTTAATTATTGAGAGGGTTTAATGATTCAGATTGAAATTAATGGAATTAAAGGAATTGTATTAAAAGGTGATTCAGTAATAGAAGCTTCTAAAAAACTTAATATACCAATTCCTCGTTTTTGTTATCATAATAAATTGTCTATATCTGCTAATTGCAGAATGTGTTTAGTAGAAATAGAAAAAATGCCTAAACTTGTCCCTGCTTGTGCTACTTTTGTAGTTGATGGTATGAAAATATGGACTAGATCTCCAAAAGCTATATCAGCTCAAAAAGCAGTTTTGGAATTTTTATTAATAAATCATCCTCTTGATTGTCCTGTGTGTGATCAAGGAGGAGAATGTGAATTACAAGATTTGACTATATCTTATGGATGTGATAGATCAAGATTTATAGAAAATAAAAGGGTGTTAATTGATAATAATATTGGTAATTTAATAAATACAGATATGACACGTTGTATATTGTGCTCTAGATGTGTTCGTTTTGGAGAAGAAATAGCTGGAGTTGTAGATTTAGGTATTGTTGGAAGGGGAACGTTATCTAGAGTAACTACTTTTGTAGAAAAAATAATGAGTTCAGAATTATCTGGTAATATTATTGATATTTGTCCTGTTGGTGCTTTAACATCTAAATTATTTTTGTATAAAGCAAGAGCATGGGAATTAAGACAATTTTCAACAATTAGTTTGCATGATTGTATAGGTAGTAATTTATATGGTCATAGTAAAGATGGTTTTTTAATGAGAATTGTTCCAAGAGAAAATTGTGATATAAATGATGTTTGGATATCTGATAGAGATAGATTCAGTTATGAAGCAATATATAGTGAAGATAGATTAATTGTTCCTATTATAAAAAAAGATAATATTTGGCATGAAATATCTTTATATGATTCATTATTATTTCTTGTAGAAAAGTTTAAAAAAATTATATCGTTAAATGGTGTTAATGATATTGGTATTTTAGCCTCTCCTAATTCTACTTTGGAGGAATTTTATTTATTACAAAAAATTTGTAGATTATTAGGAATTAATAATATAGATCATAGACTTTTTGAAAATGATTTTACAAAACAAAATGATTTTCCTTTATTTTCTAGTACTAATACTAAAATTAAAGATATTGAGTATAGTGATTGTATATTTTTTTTAGGTTCTTATATTAATAAAGAGCAACCAATTGTTTGTTTAAATATAAATAAAGCTATAAATAATAATTGTGCTAAAATTTTTAGTATAGGAACATTTAATAATTATCCTTTTAAATGTGATTTTTTTAATATTGTAAAAAATGATAATTATATTTTTGATTTATTTGGTATAATTAAAGCTTTGGAAAATAAAAAAATTGTATTTCCTTCCTCAATTATTAATTTTATAGGAAAAGATTATAATTTTGATTATAATAATAGCTTTTTTATAGATGATTTAATAAATTCTAAAAAAGGAGTGTTTATATTAGGTTTGTCTATTTTTTGTAGTTTTGATTTATCAAAAATTTTATTTTTAGTAAATATTTTATGTAATGTTATAAATTTTAAATTTATATTAATGACTTATGGTTCTAATTCTTGTGGTGGATGGATTAGTGGGTTTGTTCCTCATAGATTACCTTTTGGTAATCCTGCTATACAAAATGGTTTTTCTATTTTTGATATGTTTTCTAATAATGTTAAAAATTATTTATTATTTGGTATAGAACCAAGTTTGGACATATATAATGGAAATTTATTTATTAATATTTTTGAAAAAGCTGATTATGTAGCGGCAATGACTGTTTTTAAATGTAAAGATTTATTATCTGTTTCTGATTTATTGATTCCTATTTGTTCTTCTTATGAATCTTCTGGAACTTTTATTAATGTTTTTGGAAATTTTCAATCTTTTGAATCTGTTGCAAAGCCTTATAAAGGTGTTTTTCCTGGTTGGAAAGTGTTGGCGAAATTAGGAAATCTTTTTGGTATATCTTCTTGTGATAATTATATTTCTTCATTAGATATTTTAAATGAATTTAAAAGTATAAAAAAAAATGATTCAATTTCTGAAAATTTTAATATTGTAGTTTCAAATTGGAAGTTTGATAATTTTAATAATTTTTCAAAAGTTAATAAAAATAATGATGTTAATTTTATTCCTTTATTGTATAATAGTGATTATATAGTTAGAAGAGCTAAATCTTTATATGATGTTAGTGATTTTATTAAATAAATAGTATAGGAAATTTTATGGAGTTATTTTTTACATTGTTGTACACTATAATAAAAATTGCGTGTGTTAGCATTCCTTTGTTATTAGCTGTTGCTTATTATACTTATGCTGAAAGAAAAGTAATAGGATATATGCAATTACGTATAGGGCCTAATAGAGTTGGACCGCTTGGTTTGTTGCAACCTATAGCGGATGCTGTAAAACTTCTTTTTAAAGAAATAATTATTCCTAGTAAATCAAATAAGTTTCTTTTTGTTATTGCTCCTGTTTTATCTATTGCTCCTTCTTTAGCAGCTTGGGCAGTTATTCCTTTTGGAAAAAATTTTGTTATAGCTGATATAAATGTTGGTATTTTATATTTATTGGCTATGACATCTATTTCTATTTATGGAATAATAATTGCAGGGTGGGCAAGTAATTCTAAATATGCTTTGTTTGGTTCTTTACGTTCTTCTGCGCAAATGATTTCATATGAGATATCTATGGGTTTATGCATAGTCGGAGTATTAATGTTATCTGGTTCTATGAATTTAAAATCTATTATTTTATCACAATCTGGAAGTATTTTAAATTGGTATTTTATACCTTTATTTCCTTTGTTTATTATATATTTTATATCCGCTATTGCTGAAACAAATAGATCTCCTTTTGATGTAGCTGAAGGGGAATCAGAAATAGTAGCTGGTTTTCATGTTGAATATTCTGGGATGCTTTTTGCTGTATTTTTTTTAGCTGAATATATGAATATGATTTTAGTTTCTTTTTTATCAGCTATTATTTTTTTTGGTGGGTGGAATTCTCCTTTTGAATCTATTGAAATTATTAATCATTATTTATCTTGGATTCCTTGTATCTTTTGGCTTTTATTAAAATCATCTTTTTTTATGTTTTCTTTTTTATGGTTTAGAGCTACTTTTCCAAGATATAGATATGATCAGATAATGAGATTAGGATGGAAATTTTTTATTCCTATAAGTTTATTTTGGATAATTATCATTAGTTTTTTTATTAAATTTAAAATATTTTTTTAATATTTTTTTATAGGAGGTTTTTTTTTGTTAAAATTAAAACGACTTTTTAAAAGTTTTTTATTTAAAGATTTATTTAAAGGACTTAATATTACTTTGTATAATTTGTTTAATAAAAAAGTAACTATACAATACCCAGAAGAACATATACCTAGATCTCCTAGATTTAGAGGATTACATGCTTTAAGGCGTTATTCAAATGGAGAAGAAAGATGTATAGCTTGTAAATTATGTGAGGTTATATGTCCAGCATTAGCAATTACAATTGAATCTGAGCAAAGACAAGATGGTGCTAGAAAAACAATTAAATATGATATAGATATGTTTAAATGTATATATTGTGGTTATTGCGAAGAAGCGTGTCCTGTTGATTCTATAGTTCAAACAGATATTTCAGATTTTTATTTTGAAAAAAATGATAGTAGGGTTATTAATAAGGAACAATTACTATCATATGGTGATAAATATGAATTACATATTGATAAATTAAAATCTGAAGATTCTAAATATAAATGATATTACTTAATTTTTAAATTTTTTTTAAGAGATTTAATTTATGCAACAAATTTTATTTTATTTTTTTGCAAGTATTTCCTTGATTTTTGCTAGTTCTGTTATTGCTTTTGTTAATCCTATGAGATCTATATTAGCTTTAATGGTAACTTTTTTTTCTACTGCAGCTTTGTGGTTACTTTTAAAAGCTGAATTTTTAGCTGTTGTATTAGTTTTAGTATATGTTGGAGCTGTAATGGTTTTGTTTTTGTTTGTAATAATGATGTTGGATATTGATAAAACTAGTAAAGAATCTAGATTTTCAAAAAAAATTTTTATTTTACTTTTAATACCTATTTTTTTTGATTTTTTATTGATATATATTTTTAGTAATTATTATGATTTATTTTTTTCTGATAAAATATCACAATTATTTTATTCTAATAATTTTGATATATCTATTAATAATGTAAAAGGTTTAGGGTATCTTTTATATGATAAATATTTATTTTCTTTTGAAATTGCTGGTATATTATTGTTAGTTGGTATTGTATCTTCTGTTATTTTGTCTTTTAGAGGAAAAAGAAATAGAAAAAATCAAAATCAAACTGAACAAATTAATGTAGTTAGTTCTGATAGGATTAAACTAGTTAATGGTAATTGATTTTATTATTTTGAGGTATAGGTTGAATATAATATGTTAGTGTTATCTAATTATTTAATTTTTAGTACTTTTTTGTTTAGTATTGGTTTAACTGGAGTTTTTATAAATAGAAAAAATATAATAATTTTATTAATGTGTATAGAACTTATATTACTTGCTGTTAATACAAATTTTATAGTTTTTTCTCATTTTATTAATGATTTAACCGGACAAATATTTGTATTTTTTGTATTAACAGTAGCTGCTGTTGAAGCCGCTATAGGATTAGCTATTTTGATAGCTTTGTTTAGACAAAAAAATACTATCAAAATTGAAGATATAAATACATTGAAGGGGTGATATAGTGAATAATTTATACGTATTAAGTATTTTAATTATATTTTTACCATTAATAAGTTCTTTAATTTCAGGTTTTTTTGGTAAATATTTAAAAAATGTTTTAATTCATACTATTTCTGTATCATTTATGGGTTTTTCTACAATTTTATCAGTTATAATTTTTTATAAATTTTTAATTGGTGATTTTGATAACACTGAATTTACAATGTATGTATGGGGAAATGTTGGAAATTTAACATTAGAAATAGGCTTATTATTGGATAAATTAACTGTTTTAATGATGGTTATTGTTACTTTTGTTTCTTTTATGGTTCATATATATACTATAGGATACATGCATGGAGATGAAGGTTATATTAGATTTTTTAGTTATATTTCTTTCTTTACTTTTTCTATGTTAATTCTTGTTGCTTCTAATAATTTTTTACAATTATTTTTTGGTTGGGAAGCTGTTGGTTTAGCTTCATATTTGCTTATTGGTTTTTGGTATAAAAGAGAATCTGCTATTTTTGCTAATTTGAAAGCATTTTTAGTTAATAGAGTTGGTGATTTAGGATTTTTGATAGGTATTTCTGCAATATTATTTTATTTTGGAACATTAAATTATATTGAAGTTTTTGATCAAGTTTCTGGTCTTTTTAGTGAAGATTTATCTATTTATATATTTTTTGATTTATCTGTTTCTTCAATATCTTTGATATGTGTGTGTTTGTTTATAGGTGCCATGGGTAAATCTGCTCAGATTCCTTTACATGTATGGTTACCTGATTCTATGGAAGGTCCTACCCCTATTTCTGCTTTAATACATGCTGCTACAATGGTTACTGCTGGAATATTTATGACAACTAGAATGTCTTTTTTGTTTGAATATTCTGAATTTTCATTAACTTTTATTGTTTTAGTAGGTTCTATTACTTGTTTTTCAATGGGATTGTTAGGAATTGTACAAACTGATATAAAAAGAATTATTGCTTATTCTACTTTGTCTCAATTAGGATTAATGGTTACTGCTTTAGGAGTTTCTGCTTATTCAGCAGCAATATTCCATTTAATGACTCATGCTTTTTTTAAAGCTTTATTGTTTTTAGGTGCTGGTTCTGTTATTATAGCTATGCATCACGAACAAAATATTTTAAATATGGGAAATATAAAAAAATACATGCCTATCACTTATTATACTATGTTAATTGGAAGTTTAGCTTTAATAGGTTTTCCTGGCTTTTCTGGTTTTTTTTCTAAAGATTTAATAATAGAAGCTGTAAAACATTCTAATTTATTTGGTTCTAAATTTGCTTATTATTTTGTATTTTTTAGTGTTTTTGTAACTTCTTTTTACACTTTTAGATTATTTTTTCTTGTTTTTCATACGCATGAAAGAATGTCAAATGATGTAAAGCATCATTTGGAAGAATCTTCTTATGTTATTTATATTCCTTTAATACTTTTAGCAATTCCATCAATTTTTTCTGGTTGGATTTTCATTAATTATATATTAATTAATAATTATTTTAAAGATGCCATTTTTGTTTTGAAAGATCATGATGTAATTTTTAATATTTCTCAACATTTTCATGGATCAAGTAAAATGTTTTTACATGGATTATTTTCTGCTCCTTGCATATTGGCTTATCTTGGAATTTTTTTTGCATGGTTTTTTTATTGTAAAAAAGTAGAATATTTATTATATTTAAAAAAAAAATTTAGTATTATATATTATATTTTGATTAATAAATATGGATTTGATATCTTTATTCAAAATATAATTGTTCCTATTGTATTAAGAATAGGGTTGTTTTTTTTAAATGTATTTGATAAATTTATTATTGATGGTTTTTTTGTAAATGGTGCTGCTAAATTTATTAAATGGTCAGCAGAAAAATTAAGATTATTACAAACTGGATATTTATACCATTATGTATTTGTAATGGTGACAGGAATATTATTGCTATTAGTTTGGTTTACGTTTGTTTTTAAATAATATAAATTTAGGAATTAAAGATGTTTGGTAATATGCCTATATTAAGCTTGCTTATTTGGTTGCCATTATTTGGTGGAGGAATCATATTGTTATCTCCATTTAAAAAAAATTATAAACTTATACAGGTTATATCTATATTTTTTGTAATTATTACTTTGTTTATATGTTATTTTATAATTAAAGATTTTAAACTTTCTTCATGGGAAATGCAATATATTGAACATTATGAATGGTTACCAAGTATTGGAATTTATTATTCTTTGGGAATAGATGGTTTTTCATTGCCTTTAATTGTTCTTACTTGTTTTATATCTTTTATTGTTTTTCTTTCAGGTCATAATATTATAAAATATCATGTTCATTATTATTATTCTGCATTTTTAATTATGCAGAGTTTTATTACTGGAATGTTTTGTGCTTTGGATTCTATATTATTTTATGTATTTTTTGAAGCAATGTTAATCCCAATGTTTATAATAATAGGAATTTGGGGTGGAGTTGATAGAGTATATGCAACTTTAAAATTTTTTTTGTATACTTTTTTAGGTTCTGTTTTTTTATTAATATCAATTATTTATTTACATTTTATAGCTTTAGAAGAAGATTTTTCTGGTAAATTAACTTTTGCTATTTCTACTTTTCAATCTTTACCTTTAACTATTGTAGAACAAAAATATATATTTTGTGCTTTTTTGTTTGCTTTTGCAATAAAAGTTCCAATGTTTCCTGTTCATACATGGTTACCTGATGCTCATGTTGAAGCTCCAACTGGAGGATCTGTTGTTTTAGCCGCTATTACTTTAAAAGTTGGTGGGTATGGTATTATTAGATTTTTGTTACCTATAGTTCCTGATATTTGTCTTAAATATGATTGGATTGTTATATTTTTATCTTTAATTGCGATATTATATATAGCATTGGTGGCTTTAGTTCAAAATGATTTAAAAAAATTAATAGCTTATTCTTCTATTTCTCATATGGGCTTTGTTACTTTAGGATTATTTTTGATATTTCAAATTATATTAAAAACAGAAAATCATTTAGAAGCTGTTATGAGTGTTGAAGGCTCTATGGTGCAAATGATTTCTCATGGTTTTATATCTGGAGCTTTATTTTTATGTGTTGGAGTACTTTATGAACGAATGCATACTCGTTTGATAAGTAATTATGGTGGAGTTGTTAATACAATGCCTATATTTGCAGCTTTTTTTATGTTATTTGCTATGGCAAATTCTGGTTTACCTGGAACTTCTGGTTTTGTTGGAGAATTTTTAGTTATTTTATCTGCTTTTAAGGTAAATATTTGGTATTCTTTATTTGCTGGTAGTACTTTATTATTTGGGGCTGCTTATACTTTGTGGATGTATAAAAAAGTTATGTTTGGTGTGATAAAAAATCATGCTGTAGCAATGCTTTATGATTTAAGAATTAATGAAAAATTAGTTTTTTTGTTATTATCTTTTTGTATTTTATTTTTTGGAATTTATCCAAAACCGTTATTAGATATTATACATTCTTCAGCAGAGCATTTAATTATTCAAGTAATGCAATCTAAAATTTAGGGATAATTATGTTTAAAACTATGTTTATTTTAATTTTACCAGAAATTGTTTTAACATTTATGGCTTGTTTTATATTAATTATAGATTTGTTTTTGAATAAAACTAAAAAATGGGTAACTTATTTTTTAACTCAATTAACATTAGTATGTGTTTTTTTATGTTTATGTTTTATTTGGAATTCTTCTGGGGATATTTTATTTGATGGATCTATAATTATTGATAAATTTAGTGTTTTATTAAAAATTGTTATTATTATAATAGCAAGTGTTATATTTTTATATTCTAAAATACATTTAAATAATATTGGTATATATATTGGTGAATATTTTGTATTGGCTTTATTTTCTATACTTGGTATGATGATTATTATTTCAAGTGCAAATTTTTTAACTCTATATTTGGGAATAGAATTATTATCTTTACCAATTTATGCTTTAATTTCTATTACTAAAAAATATTATAATGTTTATGAAGCTTCAATGAAATATTTTATTATGGGTTCTATTGCTTCAGCAGTTTTATTATTTGGTGTTTCTTTTGTTTATGGTATTTCTGGAACAATTAATTTTGTTGATATTTCGTATTTGATTTCTGATCAAGGATTAAATAATAATATAATAGTACAAATAGGTCTTATTTTTATAGTAAGTGGTTTTGCTTTTAAATTTGGTGTAGTTCCTTTTCATATGTGGGTTCCTGATGTTTATCAAGGTTCTCCTATTTCTATAACTTTATTTATAAGTACGATTCCAAAAATTGCTGCATTTGGTATTGCTTATAGACTTTTATCAGAAGTATTTGGTCATTTATCTAATATTTGGGAATTTATGCTTATAATTATGTCTATATTTTCATTATTATTAGGAAATATAGTTGCAATAGTTCAACAAAATATAAAAAGAATGTTTGCATATTCTGCTATAGCACATATGGGTTTTGTTTTTTTAGGTCTTGTTTCAGGAATACATGATAATTATGTTTCTGTTTTATTTTATATAATAATTTATTCATTAATGTCTTTAGGGGTTTTTGCAATTGTTATTTGTATTAGTAAAGGAATAATTGAATCAGAGTATATAGAAAATTTTAAAGGTTTACATGAGAAAAATCCTTGGATAGCTTTTTTGATGATGTTATTGTTATTATCTATGTCAGGTATTCCTCCTACAGTTGGATTTTATGCTAAATTTTTAGTATTAAGAGAAATTGTGAATTTAGGATACTTTGCTGTTGCTATTATTGCTGTAATTTCTTCTGTTATAGGGGCTTTTTATTATTTAAGAATAATAAAAGTTATGTATTTTGATAAAATTTCTTTTAGTTGTACTTTAGATTTAAATTGTAATAATTCATTAAATATGACAAATTTTGGAATTTTTATTTTAAGTATTAATGGTTTATTAGTTTTATTATTTGGAATATTTCCTTTTCCATTATTGTCTGTATGCCAAATGGTATTGTTTTAAGTAATTGCTTAAAACATATTTATATTTTCTTCTTTTCTTAATGTTAAAATTTCACAATTGTTTTTTGTTATTAAAATTGTATGTTCCCATTGTGAAGATATAGAATTATCTTTTGTTATTACAGTCCAATTATCGCTTAATATTTGATTTGTGCATTCTCCTAAATTTATCATAGGTTCTATTGTAAAAACCATACCTTTTTTTAATTTTAGTCCTAAATTTTTTTTTCCATAATGTAAAATTTTGGGATTTTCATGAAAATTTTTTCCTATTCCATGTCCACAATATTCTTTTACTATTGATAATGATTTTTTTTGTGCATAATTTTGTATATAATATCCTAAATCTCCTAATGTTATACCAGGTCTTATTTTATTTATTGCATAATATAAACATTTTTGTGAATTTATAATTAAATTTTGTATTTCTTTTGTAGTTTTTCCTATTATAAAAGTTTTACTAGTATCTCCATAATAATTATTTTTTTTAATTGTTATATCTATATTTATTATATCTCCATTTTTTAACTTTTTTTCATTTGGTATTCCATGACAAATTACGTTATTTATTGATGTACATATTGATTTTGGATATTCATTGTAATTTAATGGTGCAGGAATTGCTTTTTGAATATTTATTATAAATTTGTTACAAATATTATTTATTGTATTTGTTGTAATTCCTGGTTTTATATATTTTTTTATCATTATTATTACTTCTGATGCTAATTTACTAGATAACCTTATTTTATTTATTTCTTCTTTTGACTTAATCAAATTTTTCATAATTATTAACCTTTTTTTATATTATGCTTGCTGTATATTAAGGTATATGATATATATTTATTTATTATATTTCAATGTAATTAATATGTTTGTTTTTATATATATATTTTAATTTATATGTATTTTTGTGGGGGTTTTATGGATATTAATAAAATTAATATTAAAATTTTGATTGAAGCAGGGGTTCATTTTGGACATTTGAATAGATTTAGAAATCTTAAAATGGAAAAATATATATTTGATACTAATTGTAAAATTAATATTATAAATTTAGAATCTACTTTATTTTATTTTAGACAGGCTATGTTTTTTGTTAATAAAATTATTTCTAATAAAGGAAAAGTAATGTTTGTAGGCACTAAAAAAGTTGCTAGAAATGTTGTTAAGGAGTTTGCAATAAATTGTGATATGCCTTATGTAAATTACAGGTGGTTAGGTGGTATGTTAACAAATCATAAAACTATAAAGCAATCTATTAAAAGATTGCATTATTTGCAAAAAATGAAAGAAAGTAATGGTTTTGATAAATTAACTAAAAAAGAAGGGATGATTTTAAATAAAGAAATGAATAAATTGGAATTAACTTTAGGAGGTATAAAAAATATGTCTGGGTTACCTGATGCTTTGTTTATTATTGATGTTGGTTGTGAAAATATAGCTGTTAAAGAAGCTAATAGATTAAAAATTCCGGTTATTGGTATTGTTGATACAAATAGTGATCCTGATGGAGTTGATTACATTATTCCTGGTAATGATGATGCTATTAGCTCTATAAAATTGTATTGTGAAACTATTAGCTCTGTAATTATAAATTCTAAATTAAAATTAGAAAATGTTGTTTCTGATTTTATTTAATTATATTTTTTTTATTATTTATAATAATTCATATCATTTTTTTTATATATTGTAAGGAAATTTATGAAAAATATTTCTAGTGAAAATGTTAAAAAATTAAGAGAATTTACTGGTTCTGGAATAATGGATTGTAAAAAAGCTCTAGTTAATTGTGAAGGGAATATAGATAAAGCTATAGAAGAATTAAAAAAAAGAGGTGTTGTTATAGCTGAAAAAAAAGGAATAAGAGAAGCTAAGGAAGGATTAATTGATATTGTTATTAATTCAAATAAAAATAAATGTGTAATTATAGAAGTTAATTGTGAAACTGATTTTGTTGCATTTAAACAAGAATTTAAAAATTATGTTCGTGATTTAGCTATTAAAATTTTAGATAATAATATTAAAAGTGTAGAAGAATTTAATTTATTGTGTTATGAAGAATTAGAAAATAAAAGAATTGATTTAATTTCTAAATTTGGTGAAAATATACTTATAAAAAAAATAAAACTTTTTCATAATAATTGTGGAAGTATTGGGTATTATGTCCATAATGTTAATAATATAGGTAAATGTGGTTCTATTGTTTTATTAAATGGATATAATGATGATTTAGCTCATGATATTGCTATGCAAATAGTTGCTTTAAATCCAGAATATATAATAGAAAATGATATTCCAAAATCTAGGTTAGAATATGAAAAAAGTATATTATTAGCTCGTTCAAAAGATAATTTAAATAATAAATCTGATATTGTAATTAATGAAATAATCAAAGGACAAATGAGTAAAATAATTAATAATATTACTCTTTATGGGCAATTTTTTATAAAAGATAATAAAAAATTAGTTAAAGATATATTATTGTTTAATAATTTATCTATTATAGATATGATTAGATATGAAATAGGTATTAAATAATTTTATTATTTTTTTATTTTGTTATTTTATTTTTAATAAAAAATTAGGATTTTAAAATGTTAAAAGAAGTTATTGATAAAACTGTTATTTTGATGCAAAAGAGTTTAAATGTTTTATCTGATAATTTGGATAAAATAAGAGTAGGTAGAGCTAGTTCACAAATTTTATCATCTATTAAAATTTCTTATTGCGATAATGAAGTTCTTTTAGGACATATTTCTACTATTAATGTTGTTGATAATAATTTGATAATTGTTACTCCTTTTGATAAATCATTATTATTGGAAATAGATAAAGCAATAAGAAATAAAAATTTAAATTCTATTATATTTCGAGATAATATTAAAGTTAATTTTCCTCCATTATCTGTTGAAGGGAGACAAAAGTTAATTAAACATATAATTAATGAGTCTGAATTAACTAAAATTTCTATTCGTAATATTAGAAGGGATTCTAATAATATTTTACAAAATTATTTAAAAAATAAATTTATTACAGTAGATGAAGAAAAATCATCGTTAAAATCAATTCAAAATATTACTGATAAATTTATTATTGATGTTGATAATATTATAAAATATAAAAAAAAAGAACTTTTAGAAATATAGTTTTTAAATTTTGGAAATAAATTGTATGCTTTTTGAAAGATTTGTTACTAGTTTTTTTTTAATTTTTTTTTTTATTAAATTATCTTTTTATTCTTCTTCAAATGTGTTTTTTATGAGTTTATTTTTTTTATCTTTTTTTAGTTTTTGGGAATGGGTTAATTTATTAAATATAATTAAATATTCATATAAATTATTATTATTATTATTAATTTTTTTATTTATTTTATTTTTATTGATTTTTTTTAAATTTATTACTGTATATTTTTTTCTTTTTCTTTTTATTGTTTTTTTATTAATGCATTTCTTTAATTTATTTTTTTATTATGATTATAATGATTTAATGTTTAAAAATTTGTTTTTAAATTTCGTTTTTTCTCTTAGTTTGTTTGTCCCGCTTTTGTTAAGTTTAAATATTATGTGTAATGGTTTTACTAATGATTTTTTTATTGGTAAATTTATTATTATATATATATTTTTTTTTATATTTGTTTCTGATATTTCAGGTTATTTTTTTGGTAAATTATTTGGGATAAAAAAAATATTTAAGGTAATTAGTCCAAATAAAACTTTTTTTGGCACAATTTTTATTTTTATTATAGGATTTATTTTATTTTTTTTATTATATTTAAATAAAATATTTAATTCTTTTTTTTATTTTTTTATATTAACATTTTTTATATTATTTTTTAGTATTTTTGGTGATTTAGTTATTAGTTTATATAAAAGAATTAAAAATATCAAAAATAGTGGTTATTTTTTTCCTGGACACGGGGGAATTTTGGATAGAATAGATAGCTCTTTGTTATTATTTTCTTTTTTTTTGTTTTATTTATGAATTTTTTTTATTATGATTGAAAAATTTAAAATTAAAATTCCTTTTAATTTAATTTTATTTGAAAATTATGAATGTATGAATCATTCAGGAGTTTTTTTTTCTTTAGGTAAAAATTTTGAAATAATAGCAAATTGGAATTTTTATGATAATGTAAGTTTTTTTGATTTTAGTCATTATAATAATTTTGATATTATAAATTATAATTTATTGATTAATTTTTTTTATAACATAAAAAATGATTATGTTTTTTTTCTTAATAGATATAATTTTTTTGATTTTGTGAATATAAATTATTATTTTTATAATTTTTTTATAAATAATTTTTTCAATATTTTTAATTTAAAAAATTATAACAAAAATTTTATTTCTATTAATTTTAAAATACCAATTAATTTTTGCTTTAATTTCAAATTTTTTTTTTTTATTGGTAGTTTATTTTCTTTATTTGGTTTATTTGGTTTGCAAATTAGTAATTATTTTTTATTTAAAATATGTCATTTTTTTTTTCAAATTAGTAATAAATTTTTGTTTTCACTTAAATTATATTTAATTTTATATGGTGGTTATTTTTTTTATATAAATGGAAAATTATATCAAAATTATATTCCAAATTTTAATATTTTTATTATTAATACATGTACTTTATTTTCTTTAAATATAAATTTTTTAAAAAAAAAAAAATAATTTTATAATTTAAATTTTTTGATATTTAATATAAATAATATTTTAATAAATAATGATTTATTTTTTTTTAAAAAATTAATATTTATTAATAATGATTTTTTTATTAAATATGGATTTTTATCTGATAAAATAGTTTTATTTTTAAAAAAATTAGAATATTTTAATGTGATGGCAATAATATGTTTAAATTCAATTGAAAATAGTTTTTTAAGTATAGTTATTATTGGAAATAATAAAAATTTTTATAAAATTGTATCATTTCATGGATTTTTTTTTGAAAAAATTTCGTCTACCAAAAATGGTATTATTAATATTTAAATTTTTATTTTATATTTATTTGATTTATCTTATGATATAATTATTTTTATTATATTTTTTTTATTTTATATTTTAGATTATAGTGATGTATAGAAAAATTATTTTTATTGTAATTTATTTTTTATTTTTATTGGTTCCTAATTATTGTTTTTCTTATAATTTTTTATTTAATTCTTTTTCTTCTTTTGTTATAGAAGATATTAATTTTTCTGGATTGAATAGAATATCTTCAAATATTATTTTAATGCAATTACCTATTGTTCCAGGTGATATTCTTTCAGAAAAAAAAGCTTCTAATATATTGAAAAATTTATATTCTTTGAATTGTTTTAAAAAAATTAAAATGGAAATTAATGGTAATAAGATTTTTATTAAATTTTTAGAAAAACCTATTATTAAAAAAATTGTTATTAAAGGGAGTAAATGCCCTCAAGAAATTGTTGATATTATAAAAAATAATGTTATTTCTATAGGTAATTTTTATAATTTAAAAAATTTATATATTACGAAAGAAAAATTATATAAGTATTATAATGAAATATTGTTTCATTTTGGTGTTGAAATTAATGTTTATGTTAGTGAACATAGATCTAAAATAGATATTATATTTAATATAAATGAAGGATTTAAAGTTGTTATCAAAAATATAAAAATTATTGAAAATAATTTTTTTAGTAATAATTTATTATTTAAATCTTTTTTTAATAATAAATTTTTTTCTTTTTTTTATAATAATTTATATACAGATGATAAATTTAATATTATGATTGAAAAATTGAAATTATTTTATTTAAATTCTGGTTATGCAGATATTGAAATTTATTCTAATAAATTTTTATTAAATTATAATAAAAAATATATTTTTATTTTATTAAAAGTAAATAAAGGTAAAAAATATTATTTAAGAAATATATATATGTCAGGAAAAATTATTATTTCTAAATATAAATTATTATTTTTTATTTCTAAAATAATAAAATCTGGTGATTCTTTTTCAATAAATAATGTTTATAAATTAGCTTTTTTTTTAAAAAAAGAATTTCAAAATTTTGGTTATATTAATACAGTAATTGAGTATTATTGTTCTTTTAATAAAAAAAAGAGTTATTATGATTTAATTTATTATGTTTCTCTTAAAGAAAAATCGTTAATAAAATATATACAATTTGTTGGTAATTTTAAAATAAAAGATTATATTTTAAAAAAATGTTTAAATTTTAATGAAAATTCTTTTGTTTTAAATTATGATATGCTTTTTGTGAAAAATAATTTATTGAAAACAAATTTAATAGAGGATTTTAATACTAATTTGAAAAATTTTTCATTAAATCCGCAAACTGTTAATATAAAATATGATGTTAATGAAGCTAAAACTACTACTTTTACTGTAAATTTAGGATATAATAATTTTAATAATTTTATAGTTACTGCTGGAGCAGGTATTTCTAATTTTTTAAGCTTGGGAAAAACTTTGAATTTTAATATAGAAAAAGGCGGATCATCTAATAATTATGTTTTTAATTATGTTGATCCTTATTTTATTGTGAATAATAGGAAATTTTTTAATGCTATAAGTATGGGATATAGTTTTAAAATAAATAATAATATTATTTCTAAAATGAAAAAAAATTCTGATTTTTCTACTAATGTTTCTAATTGTTCTTTGTTTTTTAACTGTTCTTATTATAAAAATTATCAAATTAATTTTGAGTTAGGGTATGAGCATACTTTATTAAATATGGATTCATATAATATGAAAATTTTTAATTTTGTTCCATTATCTTTTCATAAAAATATTTATATTATTGGTAATTGTTTTAATGAATATTATTTTAATTTAGGATTGAAATATAATTCACTTGATAAGGTTATTTTTCCTAATGATGGTTGTTTATATAATATTACTTTTAGAAGTACTATACCTCATTCTAATCTTAGTTATTATCAGTTTAATTTTATATATAATTATTATAAATCATTATTAAATAAATATGTTTTTAATATTTTTTTTAATTTAAAATATGGTGGAATTTATAATTTTTTTGATTTTTATCCTTTTTTTAAAAATTATTATTTAGGTGGAGCACGTGGAATTAGAGGTTTTGAAGAAAAATCTTTGGGTCCTAAAATTGATAAGGGTGACAAAAAAATAGTTTTAGGTGGAAATTTTTCTTTTTTGTTTAAATTTTCTTTTTTTATTTCTAATACTTTAAAAAATGTTACAAATATTAGAACTGGAGTATTTTTTGATTTAGGTCAAGTTTATGATACTATTAGTAATAGATCATATAATATGGAACATGTAATTAATCCTTTAATTATAAAGGGTTCAGTTGGTATTGTTTTTATTTGGAATTCCCCTTTAGGATTGCCTTTAGAGATTTCTTTAGCTAAACCTTTAAATGTTGAATCTTGTGATAAATTAAAAAATGTTAATTGTACTTTAGGAACTAAATTTTAATATATAAGTATAAATTTATTATGATTTTTAATTTGATGTATATAATTTGGAGATTTTAAATATTTTATGTTTTATTTGTATTTTATAAAAATAAGATTTTTAAGATTTTTAATTTTTTTAATTTTTTTAATTTTATTTAGTTTTTTAGTTTGTGAAGCGCATAAATTTTATGATGATCCTATTGAATATTTTAATAGAAAATCTTATTTTATTAATAAAAATTTAGATAATTTTTTTTTGAAACCTATTACTATTTCATATTTAAATACTATGCCTATTTTTTTTGTTAATAGCATTGAAAATGTTATACAAAATTATAATGAATTTTTTAATATTTTTAATAGTTTGGTTCAATTTGATATTAATGATTTTTTTAATAATTTTTTTAGAGAATTTGTTAATTCTTTTTTTGGAATTTTTGGTATTTTTGATATTGCTTATAAATTTAAATTTTTTTCTAATAAAAAAAATTATGGAAAAATTTTAAATTATTTGGGTTATAATAAATCTATATATTTAGTGTTACCTATATTAGGCTCTTGTACAATTCGAGATATTTTAGGATTATTAATTAGTAATGATTTTATTGTTAACAAATTTTATTTAGAAAGTTATATTAAATATTATTATATATTGTATATATTATATGAGAGAATTTTTTTATTATATTCTGAAAAAATTTTTATGAAAGCTAGTGTTGATGAATATATTTTGTCTAAAAATGTTTATTTGCAATATATAATATATCAATATAATAAATAATTTATGTTTTATTTTTTTTAATTGAATTTTTTTTGGTAAATTTTATGATATCTAAAAAAATAAAAGATTTTATTCTTTTAAATTTTTCTAATTCTGAAGTTTTTGTTAAAACTTCAGATGAAATTCATTTTGAAATTATTGTTATTAATGATTTTTTTATTAATGTTAATTTAATAGATAGGCATCGTTATATATATAGTGTTATAAATTATTTTATTGTTAATAAAATTTTACATGCTGTAAGTTTACAAACTCATACTACTGATGAATGGAAAAAAATTTTAAAAAAATAAAATTTTTTTTAATTTGTTTTAATATTAATATTAATTATTTATAATAATATTGTTTTTTTTATTTTTTTTATAAATGAGGTGTTTATGAATAATTATGTTAAGGGTTATAGAATAGGATATGATAGTTTATTAATTAATAAAGTTATAAGAAATACTTATATTTTATTATCAATTAATTTATTATTTAGTTTTTTAACAGCTTGGTTTTCTGTTGTTACTCATTCTAAATCTTTAGGTTTTTTTTCTATTTTAATTTATATTGGTTTAATTTATTTAATTAATATTTTTAAAAATAGTTATTATGGTATTTTTTTTCTTTTTTGTTTTACTGGATTTTTAGGATATAGTTTGAGCCCTTTAATAAATATGATTTTATATAAATTTGTTAATGGTCAAGAAATAATTTTATTATCTTTATTTGTTACTTTTTTTCTTTTTTCTTTTTTGTCTTTATATGCTTTTTTTACTAAAAAAGATTTTAATTATTTAGGTTGTTTTTTATTTATTTCTTTTTTTTTAGTACTTATTTTAAGTATAATAGGATATATTTTTTCTATATTTTTGGTAAATTTATTAGTATCTTTTTTTATAGTATTATTATCTTGTGGTTATATTTTATATGAAACTAGTCAATTGATTAATGGTGGAGAGCGTAATTATATTTTGGCAACTATAAATTTATATTTAGATTTTTTTAATTTATTTGTTAGTTTTTTACGTTTATTTGGTTTTTTCATTGGAAGAAAAGATTAATAATTATATAAATATAAAATTAAAAAAACATTATGTTATTTTATAAAATAATGTTTTTTTAATTTTTATGTTATTTTTATTTTAAATTTTTTTTTATATTTTTAATATTTTTTATTTTTGTAATTTGTTTGATTTAATATTATGTTTTTATATTTAAAAAATAAAATATTTAGTAAATTCTATTATATTTTATTTATTATATTTTTTTTTGGTATTTTTAGTGGATTGCCTTTTTTATTAATTTTGTCTACTTTAAATATGTGGTTATTAGAAATTGGTTTTAATAAAACTCAAATTGGTTTGTTTGCTTGGGTTACTGTTCCTTATTCTTTAAAATTTATTTTTGGCCCTTATATTGATTATTTAAAAGTGCCATTTTTATCTTTTTTTTTTGGACAAAGAAAAAGTTGGCTTTTATTATCTCAAATTTTATTAATTTTTAGTATTATAATATTAGCTATAAGTAATTCATATAATAAATTTTTTTTTTCTATTGTATGCGCTTTTTTTGTTGGTTTTTTTTCTGCTATACAAGATGTTGTTATAGAAGTCTATAGAATAGAATTATTAAAAAGTTATAATATTAATATAAGTTTAGGTTCTATGATTTTTGTTTTAGGTTATAGATGTGGAATGTTAATTTCTGGATCTGGAGCTTTATATTTTTCTTTTTATTATAATAGTTGGGTTATAACTTATTTTATTATGTCTGGTTTTATTATTTTTGGAATTTTTATTACTTTATTTTCAGAAGAACCTAAAAAGTATTTATCTAAATCTTTTAGTGATTTATTAACTTTTAAAAATTTATTTTTTTATGTAATGAAAATTTCTGATATTAAAATAGTTTTAATTTTTATATTTTTTTTTAAATTTGGTGATACTATTTTAAATACTATGAGTATACCTTTTTTTATAGAATTAGGTTTTTCTAAAATAGAAATTATTTATATTGTTAAAACTTTTGGTATATTTTTAATGATTTTAGGTGGAGGAATTGGTGGTTTTTTTTTAATGAAGAGTAATATATGGAAATTATTTTTATTTTGTTGTTTTTTTCAGATTTTAATTAGTTTTTTATTTTTTATTCAATCTATTATAGGATATAACATTATATTTTTATTATATCTTGTAGCTATAGAAAATGTAGTATCTGGAATGAGTCAAGTTATTTTGATTACATATTTTTCTTATTTATGTTGTGTTGAATATACTTTAATTTATTATGCTTTTTTATCTTCTTTTTCTTCTTTTGTTAGGGTTTTTTTTTCTTTTTTAGGTGGTATTTGTGCTGATTTTTTTATATGGGATTATTTTTATTTAGTTGTTTGTTTAATTTGTATTCCTAGTGTTGTGATTTTATTTTGTTGTAAAAAACATTTTATTTATGTTTCGAAAAATAGTTAAATTATTTTAATTCTTCATTATGATATATTATAAGTCCTATTGTAAATATTATATTTGATGCGTAAAAATGCCATGTTATTATTTCATTGTGAAATATTATTCCAAAACATGATGCAAAAATTGGTGTCATTAATCCAGCAAAACTCATAAATGTTACTGTATATTTTTTTAATAAATGTCCAAATAAATTATAACAGATTATATTTGATATTATTCCGGTTAATATATTATAAAATATAAAAATATTGATATTATATATTGGAAAATTTATCCACATTTCTTTAAAAGTATATGAATGTATTAATATTAGTGTTCCTCCTAAGAGCATGCTATATCCATTTGCTATTATTGGTGAATAATTTTTAATTATAATTTTTTTTAATGTAATCCATCCTAAAGTATTACAAATTACTGCTCCTATTATTGATATTTCAGGAAGAGTTAAAATAAAAAATTTTCCAATATTAATTTCTTCTTGGCTTTGTGTATATATTATAGGAATTAACCCTATAAATCCTATTATTAATCCTATTTTTTTTTTAATTGATAATTTTTCTTTTATTGTTAAATAAGAAAATATGGCTGTTATAAATGGAGATAAACTATAAATTAAACATGTTTTTGATGATGTTATATACGACATTCCCCATATTTCAAGTATATTTGTTAAATAAATATTTAATAATGATAATATGATAAATAAAGGTATATGTTTTAATTTTATTTTAATTAAATTTTTATTTGTTATTTCATGTAATATTAATATAAATCCAGAAATAGTCATTCTTATTCCTATAAGAAATAATGGTTCAGCGTATTTTAATGTTTCTTTTTGTAAAGTAAAAATACTAGCAAATAAAGAATATAATATTATTATTAAATGCATTTTTTTAAATTTTTTTCTATTATATTAAAAATTTCATTTTTATTTAGTAAAAAAATATTTTTTGAATTTCTTGATTTGTATTCAAGTTTATTTAATAATAAGTTTTTTTCATTAATAATAATCCTATGAGGTATTCCTATTAGATCAATTTCTGATAGAATTATTTGTATGTTTATTTTTCTATTCTCTATTATTACATCTATTTTTTTATCTTTTAGTTCTTTATATAAATTTATAGTGTATTCTTTTATTATTTTATTTTTTAAATTTATTGGAATAATTATTACATTAAAAGGTGATATTATTTCTGGAAATATTATACCATGTTTATCACATGTTTGTTCTATTATTATTGATAATAATCTTGAAATTCCTATTCCATAACATCCCATTTCAATATATTGTGATTGTTTATTATTATTATTAATTTGTGTTTTCATTAATGTGCTATATTTATTTCCTAATTTAAAAATATGTCCTACTTCTGTTCCTTTTTTTATTTTTATGTATCCATTTCCGCATGGACTTATATCTAAATTTGATATATATCTTATGTCATTTATTTTTATATTTTTTAATAATAAATTTATATTTATTTTCCATAAATTTTTTTTATTTAATTTTTGTGAATAATTAGTATTGTTATATGTTGAATTATCTATAATTATTGGTATTTTGTCTTTTACTTTTTCAATATTTATATATTTATTTTGTATTATTTGCAATGGTTTTTTTATAATTTTATTTTTTATTAATTTTAATGAATTTATTTGATAAATTTTTTTTATTATTATAATTATAATTGGAGATTTTTTTTTTTTTCCTTTTAATAATATTGTTTTTATTGTTTTTATATTACTATTATTTTTATAGCTTTTATATTTAATATTAATTTTATTGTATTTAATATTTATTTTTTTATTTTTGAGTTTTTTTAAATTTTTTTTTTTTATATATCCTGGAATAGCTAATTCTACATTAGATGCAAAATTACTTTTTTTAGATATAGCTATTTTATCTTCTCCTGTTTTTGATATTATATGAAATTCTTCAGATAAATTTCCACCTATTTCTCCAGAATCTGCAATGACTATTTTATATTCTAAGTTGAATAAATTAAATATTTTTATATATGCAGTTCTAATTTTATTATATGTATAATTCAAGCATTTTTTATTCATATGAAATGAATAAGCATCTTTCATTATGAATTCTCTAGCTCTTATTAATCCAAATTTAGGTCTATATTCGTCTCTAAATTTTGTTTGTATTTGATATAAAGTTATTGGAAATTGTTTATATCCATATATATTATGTCTAATTAAATCAGTTACAATTTCTTCATGTGTTGGACCTAAACAAAATTTTCTATTTTTTCTGTCTTTTAAATTAAATAATTGAGAACCATATTTGTCCCATCTTTTTGATTCATCCCATAAATTTTTTGGTTGTAATATTGGCATTAATATTTCTTGACAATTTATTTCATTTAAATATTTTTTTATTATAAATTGTATTTTATTAATTGATAATAAACCTAATGGTAATAATGTATATATACCAGAAGCAGTTTGTCTTATTATTCCTGCTTTAATCATTAATTTATGACTTGTTGATTTTATATTATTTTTTGTTTCTTTTATTGTTGGAAAAAATAAATTTGATGTTTTATATATATTATTATTCACTTAATTATTCTTATTTTTTTTTTTATTATATATTTGTTTTTATAGCTTTTTTAAAACTATACCAAGCAAGTGTAGCACATTTTATTCTTGCTGGAAAATTTTTTATTCCTGATAAAGCTTTTAATTTATCATTTATTATTATTGTTTCTTTGTTTCCTAATAAATATTTATTGAATAAATTATGTAATTTTATTGCATAATTTATATTTTTATCTATAAATTCTTCTGTCATTATTGAAGCTGAGGCAATTGATATTGAACATCCTTTTCCTTGAAAAGATATATTTTTTATAATATTATTTTTTATATAAATATATATGTGTATAGTATCTCCACATATTGGGTTATATCCTTTATATGTATAATTACTTATTGGTAATATTTTATAATTTCTTGGGTTTGTTCCATGATCTATTATTATTTCTTTATATAATTCGTTTATATTCATATTAAACCTTTTTTTTTTTATTAAATAATTTAATAGTATGTAATAAGCTTTTATATAGTATATCTATTTCTTCATATGTACTATACATACCAATTGATATTCTAGTTGTAGATGTTAAATTAAAAAATTTCATTAATGGAATAGCACAATGATGTCCAGCTCTAACTGCTACTCCATATTCATTAGTAATTGTAGCTATATCATGTGAATGTATATTTTTTATTGTAAATGATATTATGTTTTTTTTATTTATTTGATTTCCTATTATGTTTATATTTGGTATTTTTAGTAAAATAAAATGAGCATATTTTAATAGTTCTTCTTCATGTTTATAAATTATTTTTTTATTTATTGATTGTAAAAAATTTAAAGTTTCTCCAAAAGTTATTATGCTTGATATAGAGGGAGTTCCAGCTTCAAATTTATGAGGAATATTTTTATATGTTGATTTATTTAATTCAACATTTAGTACCATAGATCCTCCACTTTGATATGGGTGTAAATTATTTAATAATTTTTTTTTACAATAAAGTATCCCTAATCCTGTTGGCCCGTATATTTTATGAGATGAAAATACAAAAAAATCACAATTTATATATTGAACATCTATATCTATATGAGATATAGCTTGTGCTCCATCTATTAATACATAAATATTTTTTTTTTTAGCTATATCAGTTATATATTTTATAGGATTTATTGTTCCTATAGCATTTGAAATAAAAGTTAAAGAAATTAATTTAGTTTTTTTTGACATTAAAATATTTAAACAACTTATATCAAGATCTCCGTTTTTTTTTATTGGTATTATTTTTAATATTGCTTTTTTTTTTTTACATAATATTTGCCATGGAATTATATTAGAATGATGTTCCATTTCAGTTATTATGATTTCATCATTTTCTTTTATATGTTCTTCTCCAAAAATATAAGCTACTAAATTTATTGCTTCAGTTGTTCCTTTTACAAAAATACATTCTTCTTCATATTTAGCATTTATGTATTTTTTTATTTTATTTCTTGTATTTTCGAATTGATATGTATTTTTTTCACTTAGAGTGTAAATACCTCTATGTATATTTGAATGTGAATTTTCATAGTATTTTTTTAAAGTATTTATGCAACTTTTTGGCATTTGACTTGAAGCTGCATTATCTAAATATGATAAATATTGTCCATTTATTTTTTTATTAAAAATAGGAAATTCTTTTCTTATTTGTTTTATATAGTTATTCATTTTGATAAATATTTTTATATATTATTTCTTTTATTATTTTTGGAAGCATATTTGTTATAGGGTATATAAAACTATTTATTAATAATTTGAATATTTCTTTTTTTATTATTCCTCTAGTTTTCATATATAATAATATTGATTTATCAAATGTGCCTATTGTTGAACTGTGATTACAAATTACGTTTTTATTTTTTATAAAAAGTTTAGGGCTATATTTTATTATATTTAATTTTGATAATAATATACCTTTTGTATGTAAATTTGCTTTTGTTTTATTTGCTTTTTTTTCTATTTTTATAATTCCATTAAATTTTGTTATAGATTTATGTTTATTTATATTTTTTATTATGCAATTACTTTTATTATTTGAATTTTTATGTAATATTGTATATTTTATATTATTTTTATTATTTTTATTTAATATTGTTAAACATTTAAATGTAACATTTGAATTATTTCCAAGTATTTTTATTTTTAATTTATATTTTGTTTTTTTTCCGTTTATAGAAACATATTTATGTTTATAATTTGTATTATTATTTATTTTTATATTATTTTTTATTTTATTTATGTTGTTATTATTATTTAATATTATGTGTTTTATTTTTGAATTATTATTTATTTTGATATGATTTATAATATTATTGAATGATTTTTGAATGTTGCTAGTGTGTATTTCTATTATTTTTATTTTTATATTTTTTTCTATATTAATAAAATTTTTTGTATTATTTATTATATATTTTGTATTTGTATTTTTATAAATTATAAATATTGGATCTTCAATTGATGTATTTTTTTTTATTTTTAAGCAAACAATATTTTTTATACTTATATAATTTAATAAGTCTATAGTAGATAATTTGTTTATATAATTTATATTGAAAAAATCATTTAATTTTTTTGGAATATTTTTTTTGATATCTATTATATCTATTTTTATATTTTCATTTAAAATATGTTTTTCATATAATCCGTTATTAAATATTATTTTATTATTTATATTATTTGTTAAATTATTTATTTGTTCATTTTTATTATTCTTAATTGTGTTTAAATTAAAATTAAAATAATTTATTATATTTTTTATATTTTTTTTTTTTAATATCTTTAAAGCATATTCTTGATATTCATTTTCTATTTTTAAATTATTTATGTATTTTATCAATAAGTTATAATTTATATTTATATTATTCATTTATTTCCTTCATAATTTTTATATAAAATTGTATCCATTTTTTTCTAATTTTAATGATAAATTTTTATCTCCACTATGTACTATTTTTCCTTGTTTTAATATGTGTATAAAATCTGGAATTATGTAATTTAATATTCTATTATAATGAGTTATTATTATAATTGATTTTTCTTTTGTTTTAAAAAGATTTATTACTTCTGATATTGTTTGTAATGCATCTATATCTAATCCTGAATCAATTTCATCTAAAATTATTAAATCTGGATTTAAAATTAACATTTGTAATATTTCATTTTTTTTTTTTTCTCCCCCAGAAAATCCATCATTTAATGATCTATACAAAAAATCTTCTGACATATTTAACAATTTTATGTTTTTTTTAATTATTTTTGTGAATTCTATTATATCTAACGGTTGTTCATTTTTAAATTTTTTAATTGTATTTATTGAACTTTTTATAAATTGAATATTTGTTACTCCTGGTATAGATATTGGGTTTTGAAAAGTTAAAAAAATTCCTTTTTGAGCACACATTTCTGTAGAAAAATTTATTGTATCTTCATTTTTATATAATATAGTTCCTTCTGTTATGTATTCAGGATCTTTAACTAATGCCCTTGATAATGTAGTTTTTCCTGATCCATTTGGTCCCATTATTGCATGTATTTCTCCTTTATTAATTGATAAATTAATATTTGATAATATTATTTTATTATTTGTTTTTACTGTTAATTTTTTTATAATTAATATATTTTTCATCCTATTGCTCCTTCAATTTTTATATTTAATAATTTATATGCTTCTACAGAAAATTCTATAGGTAATTTTTTTAATATTTGTTTACAAAATCCATTTACTATTATTCCTATAGATTCTTCATTATTTAAACCTCTTTGTAGGCAATAAAATAATTGTTCTTCATTTATTTTGCTTATTGAGGCTTCGTGTTCTATTTCACAATTTGTATTATTAGTTTCTATTTTTGGAAAAGTATATGAATTTGAATTATTGTCTATTATTAATGAATCACATTGAGTATAATTTTTTGCATTATTAGATTGTTTATATATTTTGATTAATCCTCTATATGTGCTTTTAGAATATCCTAATGTTATTGTTTTTGATATTATTACACTTGATGTATTATTTCCTATATGTAATATTTTTGATCCAGTGTCAGATTGTTGAAAATGATTTGTTAATGTTATTGAATTAAATTGTCCATTACTATTATTGCCTTTTAAAATAATACTTGGATATTTCCATGTTATTGATGATCCAGTTTCTATTTGTGTCCATGATAGTTTTGAGTTTTTTCCAATACATTTTCCTCTTTTTGTTACAAAATTGTATATTCCTCCAATATTTTTTTCATTTCCTGGGTACCAATTTTGTATTGTTGAATATTTTACTTCTGCATTTTCTAATATTATAATTTCTACTACAGCTGAATGTAATTGGTTATCATCTCTTATAGGAGCTGTGCATCCTTCTAAGTAACTAACATAACTGTTTTTATTTGCTACAATTAATGTTCTTTCAAATTGTCCTGTTAATATTGTGTTTATTCTAAAATATGTTGATAATTCTAAAGGACATTTTATATTTTCTGGGATATAGCAAAAAGAACCATCGCTAAAAACAGATGAATTTAATGTTGAAAAAAAATTATCATTGTATGGAACAACTGTTCCTAAATATTTATTTACTAATTTTGGATAATTTTTAATTGCTTCTGAAAAAGAGCAAAATATAATTCCTATTTTCATTAATTCTTTTTTAAAAGTTGTTGCAACAGAAATGCTATCAAATACAGCGTCAATTGCTATTCCTTGTAATTTTTTTTGTTCATTTAAAGATATTCCTAATTTATTATATGTTTTTATTATTTCTGGATCTAAATTTTTTAAATTTTGTTTATTTTTAATTATTTTTGGAGAAGAATAATATATTATATTTTGGTAATTTATTTTTTTATATTTTATATTAGCCCATGAAGGTTCCTTCATTTTTATCCATTTATAATATGCTTGTAGTCTCCATTTTAATAAAAATTTTGGTTCTTGTTTTTTTTTTGATATTTCGTATATAGTTTTTTCATTTAATCCAGTTATAAAAGAAACAGAATTTGTTTTTGTGCTAAAACCATATTTATATTTTTTATCTAATATTTTTTTTATAGTTTTTATTTTTGTCATTTTTTCTCTATTTTAAATACAATTTCTTCATTTTATCATTTTTTTTATTTATTTTATAATAAATATTTATATATATTTTATTTTTATTAATATTATATTAAATTATTTATATTTATTGAAATGATCTTGATTAGATTTTTTTTTTGTAGTATTTTATAAATGTTTAGGCATGTAGCTCAGTGGTAGAGCTCTATTTTGACGTAGTAGTTGTCGGTGGTTCGATTCCACTCATGCCTACATTTTTTTTGGATGTATATGTTCTTTATAATATTACCTAATAAAAAAATAATTAAATTTATTTCTTCTATTATGATTATTAATTTAATTAAGTATTTTAATAATGATTTATTAATTAATTTTACTATTAAAAGTAATGGTTTTTTTGTTAAAAAATGTTTTTTATTGATTAAAAATTCTTTTATTGATCTTTTTTATTATAAAGATATGTTTCAATTATCTACTGCTAAAATTTTTTATAAATATTTAGTTGCTTATTCTATTAAAATATTATTTCCTTTTTCTATTTTAGGTTTTGGTAATAGTGTTGAAAATGGTTTTTATTATGATTTTGAAATAGATTTTAGATTGTCTTTTAATATTTTAAAAAAAATAGAAAGAAAAATGATTTTATTATTGGAATTTCGTTTTTCTAATTTTATGTTTTTTTTTAATAAAAAAGATTATAGAAATTTATTTTTTATAAATAAATATAAAAATGATCTTATTGATAAAAATGATATATATATTTATAAATATGGTTCTTTTTTGGATTTTTCTTATGAATTTAATTTTGAAAATTTATATAAATTTTATAATTTTGAATTAGTAAAAGTATCTGGTGCTTATTGGTTGTCTGATTCTTTAAATATTATGTTACAAAGAATAGAAGGAAATTTTTTTGATAGTTTTTTTAAATTAGATAAAAATTTGTCAAATAATATAATTGATCATAGATTGTTATCTCGTAAATATGATTTATTTCATTTTCAAGCCGATACTTGTGGAGTAATTTTTTGGCATAAAAATGGTTGGATTATTTATCAAGAAATTATAAAATATTTAAGATATATTTTTAATTTTTATGAATATATAGAAGTTAATACACCACAATTAATGAATAAAAATTTATGGGAAATTTCTGGACATTTAGATAAATTTTTTGAAAGTATGTATTTTATTTTTTCTGATGATGATGTATTTTTATTAAAGCCTATGAATTGTCCTGCCCATGTTCAAATTTTTAAAAATTCTATTAAATCTTATAAAGATTTACCTATAAAATATTGTGAATTTGGATCTTGTCATAGAAAAGAATTTTCTGGATCTTTGCATGGAATAATGAGAGTTAAAAATTTTGTTCAAGATGATGGACATATTTTTTGTTCTGAATATCAAATTCAAAAAGAAGTTATTTTATTTATTAAATCTTTATTTATTGTTTATAAAAAATTTCAATTTAAAAATATTTTGGTAAAATTATCTACTAGACCTAAAAAAAGAGTTGGAAATGATTTAATTTGGGATAAAGCTGAAAAATCTTTAATTTTAGCTTTAGATAAATTGAATTTAGATTATGTTATTTGTAAAGAAGAAGGGGCATTTTATGGTCCTAAAATAGAATTTACTTTGAAAGATAATATTGGTAGATTATGGCAATGTGGAACAATACAAATAGATTTTTTTATTCCTAAAAGATTATGTGCTAGTTATTTTAATAGATTTGGACTTAAGCAATTTCCAATTATTTTACATAGAGCTATTATAGGTTCTATAGAAAGATTTTTTGGTATATTATTAGAAAATAATTCTTTTAATTTTCCTTTTTGGTTATGTCCAATTCAAATTATAGTTTTGAGTATAACTTTTTTTGAAATACATTATTCTAAAAAAATTGTTGAAATTTTGAAAAAAGAAAATTTTAGGGTTACTTTTGATTTTAAAAATGATAAAATATCATTTAAAATACGTAATGCTATTACAAAAAAGATTCCTTATTTGATAATTATTGGAAAAAATGAAGTTATTAACAATTTTATATCTGTAAGACATAAGGAAGAGAAAAATTTAGGTGTTATGAAAATTGATTTTTTTATAAATATGATAAAATTGTTGTTTATTTAAATAAGGAGTACTTATTATTATAAAAGAAAATAATAAAAATAAAATTAATAATCAAATTGACGCAAAAGAATTGAGACTTATAGGAGATGATGGTAAACAAATAGGTGTTGTTAGTTTACAAAATGCTTTGAAAATTGCCGCAGAATCTTTTTTAGATTTAGTTGAAATACAACCTAATTCTGATCCACCTGTGGCTAGATTAATGGATTATGGAAAATTTGTTTTTAAACAAAATAAACAAAATGTTGTTTCTAAAAAAAAGCAAACAAGGGTAAAAATAAAAGAAATTAAGTTTAGACCTAATACAGATGTTAATGATTATGATGTTAAATTAAAAAATGTTATTAATTTTTTGAATGAAGGAAATAAAGTTAAAATTACTGTTTATTTTAGAGGTAGGGAAATGATACATAAAAGTCTTGGTTCTAAAATTTTAGATAGAGTTTGCAATGATATAAAAGAAGTTGGAATTATATCTTTTAATCCTAAATTTGAAGGTAAACAACTAATGATGATAATTTCTCCTAAAAAAATTAATGTTAATAAATCTGGTGGAATAGAAAATGTTGAAAATTAAAACACATCGTGGCGCTTCAAAGCGTATAAAAATAACTGGTAATGGTAGTTATAAACATAAACAATCACATGCTAGGCATATATTAACTAAAAAAACTACAAAAAGAAAAAGACATTTAAGAGGTTTAAAATTTGTTAAAAAGTGTCAATTTAAATTGATTGAACAAATGTTACCTAATTTTTAAATTATATTAATAATAAGGATAAAATGATGGCTAGAGTTAAAAGAGGTGTTGTTGCCAAAAAACGTCATAAAAAAATATTGTTGAAAGCTAAAGGATATTATGGCGCTAGAAGAAAAGTTTATAGAGTTGCAAAACAAGCTGTTATAAAAGCGGCTCAGTATTCTTATAGAGATAGAAAGCAACGTAAAAGACAATTTAGAAGCTTATGGATAGTTAGAATAAATGCTGCAGTTAGAAAAATAGGTTTATCTTATAATGTATTTATATTTGGTCTAAAAATTTCAAATATTTATTTGAATAGAAAAATTTTATCAAATATGTCTATATTAGATTTTAAATCTTTTTGTGAAATTGTTTTTGTTGTTAAAGAAAATTTAAATAAAATTAAATTTTTATAAAAAAAATTATTAAACTTTCATATTTAAAATAACTATGACTAACTTTAAATATTTATTACAGTCTGTATTAGATAAAATTGATAAAATTGATAAAATTGATGATTTAAATTTATTAAAAATAAAATATTTTGGAAAAAATGGTTTTATAACTAAAAAATTAAAATTTTTAAAAAATATCAATTATAATTATAGATTATCTTATAGTAAAATTTTAAATAATTTAAAAAAATTAATTTTTTTAAATATTAAAATAAAAGAAAAATTTCTATTAGGCATTGAAAAAACTAATTATATAGATTGTACTTTGCCTTCTAGGGGTTATAAAATGGGGTCTTTTCATCCGGTTACAATAACTATAAAAAGAATAGAAAGTTTTTTTTTAAAAAAGGGTTTTAAAATAGCTTTAGGTCCTGAAATAGAAGATGAATATCATAATTTTGATGCTCTTAATATTTCTTCTTATCATCCAGCTAGAGATATGCATGATACTTTTTATTTTAATAATAATAATTTATTGAGAACACATACTTCTTCTGTTCAAATTAGAGAAATGTTGTCTTGTAATCCGCCTTTTAAATTAATATCTTTAGGTAAAGTATATAGACGTGATTATGATAATACTCACACTCCAATGTTTCATCAAATAGAGGGATTAATTGTTGATAAAAATGTTACTTTTATAGATTTAAAGCATTTGATTAGTGATTTTCTTTCTAATTTTTTTGGAAAAGAATTACCTATTAAATTTAGATCTTCATATTTTCCTTTTACTGAACCTTCAGCAGAAGTTGATGTTAAATGTTTTAATTGTTTTGGTGATGGTTGTAAAATTTGTAAAGAAAGTGGTTGGATTGAATTATTAGGTTGTGGTGTTGTAAATCCTATTGTTTTAAATAATTGTAATGTTGATCATGAAGTATATTCAGGTTTAGCTTTTGGTGTAGGAATTGATAGATTATCAATGCTTTATTATAATATTGATGATTTAAGATTACATTTTGAAAATAATTTATATTTTTTAGAACAATTTTAGTATTATTTAAGTTATATATGAAAATTTGTAAAAATTGGTTAAATGAATATATATTTTTAGATATTGATATAAAAAATTTGTCTAATAGTCTATCTTTTTTTGGTTTTGAAGTAAGTATTTATAATGATAAATTTATAGAAATAGATGTATTACCTAATAGAGGAGATTGTTTAAGTTTATATTTTATTTCTATGGAAATTTCTTCAATATTTTGTTTAAAGAGAAAATTCGTTGAATGTGTAAATTTAAATTTTTTATATGAATTTAATTTTTTTAAAAATATTTTATTTAATGAATTTTTTTCATATTATGAATGTAAAATAATTAATAATTTAAATAGTACTATTTTAAAAACTCCTAAATATATAAAAAATAGAATTATTAATTCTGGTTTTTATTTATCTTTTTTTTTTTCTGATATAATTAATTATATTTTTTTAGAATTTGGGCAGCCTATAGATTTTTATGATTATGATTTAATAATAAATGATTTATTTTTTGAAAAATTTAATTATAAATATTTATTTAATAAAAATATTATTTTTAATAAAGATGTGTTTATAACGAAAGATCAATATAATTTGTTATCTATTTCTGGAATAAAAAATTTTGATAAATATAATGTTAAAGAGAATACTAAATTTTTTCTCATTTGTGTTGGCTGTTATAATTTTAAAAATATTAGATTTTCTTCTAAATTTTTTAATATAAATAATAGTTATATTTATAAATTAGAAAGAAATATTTCTATAGGTATTCAAAATTATGTTTTAAAAAGAGTTTCTTTTATATTTTTAATAAATGGATATATGGTAGGATCATCTAATTATTATGAAAATATTAGTACTTTATATAATGTTAAAATTTCTTTTAGATATTCTTATTTGAAAAGAATTTTAGGTTTAGTTTTTTCTAAATTGGATATTGAATTAATTTTTCAACGATTATATATTATTTATTTAAAAGTAAGTTATGGTTGGAAACTTTTAATACCAAAATTTAGACAAGATATTTTTAAAGAAATTGATATAGTAGAAGAAATTATAAGATTATATGGAATGCAAAATTTATGTAATTTTTTTTATAATTATAATAATTTCAATAATTTTAACAATTTTAATTTAAATAATATATTTATAGATGAAATATATTTAATGAAATTGTCTTTAATTAATAAAGGTTATTTTGAAGTTATAAATTATAGTTTTATTAGTGATAAATTTGAAAAATTATTTAATGATTTTTTTTGTGATGATTTGATTATAAAAAATCCTATTTCTAATGATATGAATATGATGAGAACTACTTTAATAAGTGGCTTATTGTTAAATTTAAAATATAATTTATCTAGGCAAAAAAATAATATAAAAATTTTTGAATTTGGTAAAATTTTTGTTTTTGATAATGATACTTTATTATTTAAGGAAAAAAATTTAATAAGTGGAGTTGCTACTGGTAATATATTTTTTGATCAATGGGGAATAAAATCTAAAAAAATAGATTTTTTTGATATAAAAAATGACATATTATTTTTATTTGATTCTATTAATAAAAATTTTAATTTATCTTTTATTAATTCTTTAATTTTATTTTTTGATATAAATGAAAGTGTTAATATATATTTAAATAATTTATATTTGGGTTGTTTTGGATTAATTAAAATTGATATATTAAATTATTTTTTTATAGATGTTTTTGTTTATTCTTTTGAAATTGAAATAGATATATTATTACTTAATAATTTTAAATTTTTTGTTAAAAAAGTATCTAAATATCCTTATGTTAGTAGAGATTTAACTTTTTTAATTAAAAATGATTTTTTATCAAAAGATATATTAATTTTCATATATAGTTTAAATATTAGTATTTTGAAAGATATATTGATATTAGATGTATATAATGGAAGTGAAATTCCTAAATATTATAAAAGTATTTCTTTTAGATTTTTAATGCAATCTTATGAAATGACTTTATTAGATGATACTGTTAATTTTGAAATAAATAAAATAATAAGTGTTCTTTCTTTAAAATATGGTGCTATTTTGAGGTAATTAAAAAATTAATTCAAAATTATTTATCAATTAAATTATAATTTGGTTGTAAAAAAAATTTTAAATTTATATAATAACCTGTATATTGTTTTTTTTAATGATAAAATTAGTTTTTTAAGTATTTTTGATAGTTTAAATATGTGAAAAGTAAATAATGAATAAATTGGAGAATATTAATTCTGTTTATAAAAATATGAATATTAATTTAAATAAATATATAAAAAAAAATTTTTACTTATTTTTTTTTAAAATAATAATAAATTTCGATAAAAAATTATTAGTTATTAATAATTTTAATTTGAATGTTATTTTATGAAACAAATAGTTTTAGATATAGAAACTACTGGTTTATCTATTAATAATAAGCATAGAATTATAGAAATATGTTGTTTGGAAATTATTAATAGAAAAATAACCGGAAAAAAGTTTCATACATATTTAAATCCTCAAAGAAAGATAGATGCTGCAGCTTCTAAAGTTACTGGAATAAGGGATTATTTTTTAATTAATAAACCTTTGTTTAGGAATATAGTTGATGATTTGTTAGACTTTATTATTGGATCTGAAATAATTGTTCATAATGCTAAATTTGATATTGAATTTATAAATTATGAATTATTATTATTAAATCATAAAATTAAAGATATAAAAAATCATATTGTTATTTTTGATACTTTGATTTATTCTAGAAAATTGTTTCCTGGGAAAAAAAATAATTTAGATTCTTTAGCAAAACGTTGTAATATAAATATGAATAGAAAGTATCATGGTGCTTTATTAGATGTTATTATTTTAGCTAAAATATATTTTATTATAACGATGATGCAAACTACTGTATCTTTATTTATTGAAGATATAGAAAGTAATTGTAAAATAGAATCTTTAGATGAAAATAATTTTATGGTTTTAAGTAAATATTCTAATTGTGAAGAAAAAATGCATCATATTAATTTTATGAATTATTTAGTAAAAAATTATTAATTTTTATTAATTATTTTAATTTATTTTGAATTATATTTAAGTTTATAAAAAAGAGTATATACCAGTGAAATATATTAGAAATTTTTCAATTATTGCTCATGTTGATCATGGTAAGTCTACTTTAGCAGATAGATTTATTCAAATATGTAATGGTTTGAATAGTAGAGAGATGCAAGAACAAGTTTTAGATTCTATGGATATTGAAAGAGAGCGTGGTATTACAATAAAAGCTCAATGTGTTACATTAAATTATTTTTCAGTTCATGGAAATAAATATAAATTAAATTTTATTGATACTCCTGGACATGCTGATTTTTCTTATGAAGTTTCTCGATCAATGTTTGCTTGTGAAGGAGCTATTTTAGTTATTGATGCAACACAAGGTGTTGAAGCTCAAACTTTAGCTAATTGTTATTTGGCTTCTGATAATAATTTAGTTATAATTCCTGTTTTAAATAAAATAGATTTATTACATGTAGATATAGAAGGCACAAAAAAAGAAATTGAAAATATAATAGGAATTGATGCAAAGGAAGCATTAAAGATTAGCGCAAAAAATGGTATTGGAATAATAAATTTATTGGAAAGTGTTATTGAAAAAATTCCTCCTCCATGTGGTTGTATTGATAATCCTTTAAGAGCTTTAATTATTGATTCATGGTTTGATGGTTATCAAGGTATTGTATCTTTAATTAGAGTTAAAGATGGAGTTGTAAAAAAAGGTGATAAAATAATTATTATATCGAATAATGAATTTTGTACTGTTGAAGAAGTTGGTATTTTTACTCCTAAAAAAGAAAAAATGGATAAATTAAGTGCTGGAGAAGTTGGTTTTGTGATTTCAGGTATTAAAAATATTAATATTGCTTTAGTTGGTGATACTATAACTCATTATTTTTATAAAGATATTATTTTACCTCTTCCTGGTTTTAAAATTATAAAACCTAATGTTTATGCAGGATTTTTTCCTGTTTCCTCAACTGAATATGAAAATTTTCGTATAGGTTTATATAAATTAAAATTAAATGATTCATCTTTAATATATGAGCCAGAAGTTTCAGATGCTTTAGGTTTTGGTTTTAGATGTGGATTTTTAGGTTTATTGCATATGGATATAGTAAAAGAACGTTTAAAAAGAGAATATAAATTAGATCTTATTATTTCTCCTCCAACTGTAGTTTACAAAATAACAACTAAAAATGGAGATATTAAATATATAACAAATCCTTCAAAATTATATTTTTATGGAGCAGTTAAAGAAATAGCAGAGCCTTTTGTAATTGTAACTATATTATCTATAAAAGATTATTTAGGAAATATAATTTCTGTTTGTATAAATAGAAGAGGAATACAAAAAGAAATATTATATTTTGGAAAACATGTTTCAATAGTTTATGAATTACCTATGAGTGAAGTTGTTTTGGATTTTATTGATACAATTAAATCTGTTAGTAAAGGTTTTGCTTCTTTAGAATATAATTTTAAAGAATATAAAATATCTAATTTAGTTAAATTAGATATTCTTGTTAATGGAATTCAAAATGATTCTTTATCTTCTATTTTATATTATGAAGATGCTTATAGAAGAGGAAGACAAATTATTGAATGTGTTAATAAATTAATTCCTAGACAGTTATTTGATATAGTAATTCAAGCTTCTATAAATAATAATATCATAGCTAGATCTGTTGTTAAGGCTTTAAGAAAAAATGTTATAGCTAAATGTTATGGTGGAGATATTACTAGAAAAAGAAAATTATTAGATAAACAAAAATTAGGAAAAAAGAAAATGAAAAATATTGGTAAAGTTTATATACCTCCTGAAGCTTTTTTAGCTATTTTAAAAATAAATAAAAAAGAGAAATGAAATATGGAAAATTTTTTAATAATAATAATAATAATATTTGTTTTTATTTTAGTTATAAATTTTTTTATGAAAAATAAGATTAAATCTCATATTTTTAATAATGTTTTTAAATTTGTTATTTATTTTTTTCCTATTATTTTATTTTTGTTTATTTTTAGATATTTTTTTATAGAACCTTTTAGAATCCCTTCTAGATCTATGGTACCTAATTTATATGATGGGGATTTTTTATTAGTTAATAAATTTATATATAATTTAAAAATTCCTGTAATAGATAAGAAATTTTTATCTATTTCTTTACCTAAAAATGGTGATATAATTGTTTTTAAACATTTTAGTAAAAAAAATTTTGTTAAAAGAGTTATAGGTGTTCCTGGAGATCATATAAAATATAATAATGAAAATTTATATATTAATGATAATTTAATTATTAAATTATATCTTTTTGAAGATATTGATATGAATAATGATAATATTATTTTTTTTCCTATTGAATCTTATAAAGAAGAACTTATTAAAAATATAAGTTATAATATATATTTAAGACCTTGGGTAAAAAACATTTCTTATATTGTTAATGATCTTGTTGTTCCTAATAATAGTTATTTTATTATTGGTGATAACCGTAATCTTAGTTATGATAGCAGAACTTGGGGAATAGTAAAAGAAAAAGATATTTTAGGGAAAGTTTTTTTAATTTGGTTTAGTTGGGATTTATATTATAAAGATATTAGATGGAATAGAATTTGTATTAATATTTCTTAACTTTTATGTATAGATTACATTGTGGTTTTATAGCTATAGTTGGAAAAACTAATGTTGGAAAATCTTCTTTATTGAATTGTTTTATTGAAAAAAAAATATCTGCAACATCTAATAAATGTAATACTACACAAATAAATATATTAGGTGTTTATACTTATTTAAGTAACCAAATGATATTTGTTGATACACCTGGATTTGATTTTAATGATGAAAAGTATTTAATTAATAAAATTTTTTTTAAAAGTATTATTTATTGTGACATAATATTATATGTTATAGATCCTTTTTATTGGAATGTTTATGATGATAAAATGATAAAACAATTAAAAAAATTAAATTGTAATATTATATTAGTTATTAATAAAATTGATAAATTAAATTATAAATTTTTTTTACTTTATAGAATGAAAGAATTGTATGATAAATATGGTATTAATAATATTATTCCTATTTCTGCAATTAAAAATTTTAATATTGATATTTTGAGAAAAAAAATAATTTATTATTTACCTTTAAGAAATCATTTTTATCCAGTTTATAAAAAAATGGTTATTGATATAAAAATATATATTTCTGAAATTATTAGAGAAAAATTGATAAATATATTAAAAGCTGAATTATCTTATTTTTTAAATATTGATATATATAATATTTTTTTAAAAAATAATATTATTATAATAAATGGTTATATATTTATTAATAAATATTCTCAAAAAAATATTTTATTAGGATATAAAGGTAATTTAATTAAAAATATTAGTAGGTTGTCTAGAATAAGTATAGAAAAATATTTTGAAAAAAAAGTTTTTTTATTTTTATGGGTAAAAATATTATTAAAATGAATTTTTTTTTAATTTTATGTGATAAATATGAATTATAATATAATATTAGGTATGTCTGGGGGAATAGATTCGTCTATAACGGCATATATTTTAAAAAAAAAAGGATATAAAATTATTGGAATTTTTATGTTAAATTGGGATGAAAGTAATTATTCATATTGTACTATATCTAAAGATCTTTTGGATACACAAAAAATTTGTAAATTTTTAAAAATTAAACTTCACATAGTTAATTTTTCATTTGATTATTGGAATAAAATTTTTTTTTATTTTTTAAATGAGTATAAATTTGGAAATACCCCTAATTCTGACATTTTATGTAATAATAAAATAAAATTTGATATTTTTTTGGAATATGGTAAATATTTAGGTGCTAATTTTGTTTCAACTGGTCATTATTCTAAAATAAAATTTTTAAAAAATAATTATATTTTGTGTAAATCTTTTGATCTTAATAAAGATCAGACTTATTTTTTGTATAATTTGAATAAAAATCAATTAAAATTTATTATTTTTCCTTTATATAGATATAATAAATCTTTTATTAGAAAATTATCTTTAAATTTAGGTTTATATAATAGTATGAAAAAAGATAGTATTGGTATATGTTTTATAGGTACTTTGGATTTTAAATCTTTTTTAAAAAAATATATTTCTGTTTGTTATGGTCCTGTTTTTAATATATATAATAATCAAATTGATATACATGATGGAATAATGTTTTATACTTATGGACAAAAAAAAAAAATTATTAATGATAATAATTCTTTTGTTTTACAATATATATTTAATAAAAATTTATTCAAAAATATTTTAAATGTTGCTTCTAAAAATTTTAAATTTTTTTATTGTATTATAAAAAATATTAATTTTATTAATAATTATATATATTATAATATTATTTGTGATGCAAAAATAAGACATAGTTATGTTAATGATAAATGTATATTAAAAAGTTTATCTAATAATACTTTTATTGTTAAATTTTTAGATTTTAAAGATTGCCTTACTTTAGGTCAATCAATAGTTTTTTATAAAAATAGTTTATGTTTAGGCGGTGGTATTATTATTAGTGTTGAAAATAAGTTTATATTTTAATTATTTTTGAAAATAAAATTATTTTTTTGTTCTAATATATATTTTATTTTTATCCATATGTTTTTATTATTTATGTTTATTAATAATTTTTTTCTTGTTTTATAAATAATTTTTTTTGTATTTTTTGAATTTATAAATTTAATTATAGAATTATTACTATTTTTTATTTTTATAATTTCATATTTTTTATAGTTTATTTTTAATAACATTGGAAAAAAATTATTTTTGTATATAATTATTTTATATTTTTTTTTCCATTTAAAAAAAATATTTATAAATTTATATGAAATTATTATATTGTCTATTGGTAATAATAATAAATTTTTTTTTTTTTTTAAATATTTTATTATACTATATATAGCACCAATTGGACCTATATTATATATTATGTCTGGTATGTTAATATATATTTTAATTTTGTTATTTATATATATTTTTTCATAATTTTTTTTATTAAAAATATTTTTTATATAATGATCTATCAATATGTTATTTTTTATGAATAAATTATTTTTATTATATTGTATTCTTTTAGATTCACCATTTGCTAAAATTATTAATAAATTTCTTTTCATCTTATTTTTTTTCAATTTTTATTTTTTTTCTGTTGTTCCATAATTTAATTATTGAATATCTCCATAATATTCTTACTAATATATTTCCTATTATTGCACTTATAGCTCCACATATTAAACATCCTAACAAAAATGGTTTCCATATATCATGTACAGCTGTTGAAAAATAAGCGAATGATAATTCTATATTAGTATTATTAAATGATGAAGATAAAATCCAAGATCCTATTTTGTATGCAAAAAAGAAAAGAGGTGGCATTGTTACTGGATTTGTTATCCAAACTAAAGCTATTGATATTGGTAAATTAGCTTTTAAAAAAATTGCTATTGCTGCTGATAATATCATTTGAAATGGAATAGGTATCCATGCACAAAATAATCCTATAGCAAATGCTCTAGATACAGAATGTCTTCTAAAATTCCATAATAAAGGATTGTATATGATATTTCCAAATATTTGAAGGTTTTTATTTTTTAATATTTCATTTTTTTCTGGAATTAATTTTTTTAATTTTTCATAAAACATATATATTTATCCTTTTTTTTATTATTCAAATAATTTTTGAAATTTTATTTTTTTCAAAATTAAAAAAATATTATATCATTAAAATTTTATTTTTTTGTAATTTTTTTTAATATTTTTTATATTTTATTAAATAAATATATATTTATAGAAAATTTAGTATTATATTAATTTATTATTTAAAATTTATGGTGATGTATGAATTTTATTTTAGCATGTCCTTTTTGTTATAAAAAATTATTTTATAATAAAAATCATAATAAATTATTTTGTGATAATGATAACGTTATTTATTTTATTATTGATGATATTCCTGTTATTATGTGAGAAATTTTTTTTTATATTTTTTATAAATAATATATGATAATATAATTATGTATATTAAATCTACAATAGTGAATATTATTATATTATTTTCTAATTTTTTTATGAATCCATATGTATGTAACCCTGTGTTTAAAAAGTTAACTCCAAACCATGCAATTATTATTATTATATTTAAAAAACAAACTCCTATTATAAATGAGGTATTATTTAGTAAATTTGATATTTTTCCATGAATTAATAGTATTATCCATAAATTTATCAGTAATGCCCCGTTTTCTTTTGGATCCCAACCCCAAAATCTTCCCCATGATTGTTCAGCCCAGACACCTCCTAAAATTGTTCCAATAAAGGAAAAAAATAAAGCAAAAGTAAGTATTTTTAATATATTTTTATAAGTATTATTATATTGAAAATTTTTGTTTTTATAAATTTCTAATAAATGATAATGAGATAAAAAACTTGTAAATATACATGATCCATATCCTATAGTTATACTTATTACATGAATTGTTAACCAAAAATTAGTATTTAGAATAGCTGCAGTTATATTTATATTATCTACATAATTAGAATATTTATTACTTATATATAATATTAATATGTTTATAATACATCCTAATATTATATTTATTTTATTTATTTTATTTATATATGTTAAAATTGTTATTATAAATCCTACAAAAATTAAACTTTCATATAATGTTGTTACTGGTGGTTTTTCAGTAATATATATTCTTGTTAATATTATAAAACAATATATAATTGTATTTATATTATATAAATATTTTTTTATATGGTTTAGTATATTAATATAAAATACATTTTTTGTTTTTAATAATGTTATTGTTAATATTAATATATATATATATGTTAGTAAATTTAACAAATTTATTTTGTTATATATTATTTCTATGTATATTTTATAAAATAAATTTTTTGATTTTTTTTCATAAGTTAAATTTATTAATTTATTTAATATAATATCCCAATTTTTTTGATTTTTATTATTATATTCTTTTGTTAATTTTTTCCAATAAATTAAATATTTTATATTATTATCAAAATTTTGGTTAATAATTTCCCATGGTGAATACCATAATATTTTATTATTTATTGGTGGTATTATTTTTAAAATGTTATTTTTTTTTTCTTTTGATAATAAAGATAATTCATTTAATATTTTTAGTATATTTTTTTCTAATTCGTTTATATTAGATAATTTTTTTTTTGAAATTATTTTTATATTATTTAATAATATTTCTTTTTTTTTTAATATATCAAGATAGCAAAATTTAGATTTTTTTTTTAAATTTAATTTTTCTATCAATTCTTTATTAAGATCAAATTTATAATTAATCATTGATAAAGATTGACTTATATTTAAATAATTTAATATTTTTTTATGTAAATTTAATAATTTTTTTTGAGATTTAGATAAATTATAATAATTTAATTTATATAATTTATTTATTTGTTTTGTCTTTTGATTTAATGCTTCAAATAATTCATTGAAAGAAAAATAATTTTTTTTTTTTAAATTTAAAATTTTTATTAAATTTTTGTTTATTTTAAAAATTTCTTTTTCATATGCTTTATTAGGAATAAATATGAGTTCTGATAACCAATAAATTGAGTCTAAATTTTTGTATTCATAATTTTTATTTATTTTTAAAAAATTTTTTTTTGCAAAAGTATCTAAAGGTTTTATTCTACCTTCATTTAAAATTGGTATTTTTTTTAAATTATTTATATTTATACTATCATTTGCATTTATATAATTTATATTATAAATTATAAATATAATTAGTAAATTTAATATTATTTTATACATAATTTTTTTTGTCTTTTTTTGTTAAATTAATTATTAAACCTATACATATTAAAATACTTGATATATAAAAAATAAAGGAAATATTATTTTTTGTTATTGTTAGAATTGTTGCATTTTTATTTTCTTTTTCTATAAATGCTGTTTGATAAAATATATATTTTTTATATTTTATTGGTTTATTCATTTTTATTTTTGTATTTATTATTTTTTTATTTGTTTTAATTGTTATTATTGATTCAAATTTATTTGAAATATTTGTTCCTGGATAATTTTTTTTTTTAAATTTATGTAAATTTATATAAAATGGTATTTTGTATTTTTTATTTTCTATTGTGATGTTATATTTTTTATTTTTATATTTTATATTTTTAGAAAATGATGTATTTTCAAAAAAAATATTTATTTGTTGTGTAGAAATAATATTTAAAAATATATTTTTTATTTTATTGTTTAAAATTATTTTTAATAATATATATTTTTTTTTAATTTTTTTTTTATTTATAAAAAAATTTTTTTAATTTTTTTTTTTTTCTATTAAAAATGGTAGTTTGTTATTATATATTTTTTCATTTTTTATTATTATATATTTTTTTTTATTATAAAATAATAAATTGAATTTATTAATATTTATATATTGATTGGTTTTTTCATTTTCGTATAATAATATATTACCTTCTTTATTATTTATATTTGAAAAAATTCCACTAATAATTAATATTAATGCGCCTATATGTATAAAAATAAAACTAATATTATTTTTTAATCCATTTACATATATTTTTAATAATAAATTTATTGATATAAGAATAAATATTGTAAAACCACCAGGTATTGGTATTATATTTTCAATTAAAATTATATATGATGAAAAATATTTTTTTTGTGAATATATTAATCCCATTTCTTTTTGAGAAATTGTTCCTATAATTATTAAAAATATTAAATAGATAATTAATAGACAAAATAATTTTGTGCTAGATAATTTTTCAATAATTATATTTATTTTTTTTTTCATGAATAAAATTACCTTTTATATTAGAAAATATTTTATATTTTTAAAATTATGTAATTATTATATTTTTTTTATAATATATTTTATTTTATTAATTTTTTTATAATATCATAAATTTATGCTTTTTTTTAGATTTATATTTTTTTTTTATAAATATATTGTTTTTCATAAAAATATATATAAATAAATATTTTGTTTATTTTTAATAATAGATTTTATTATAAATTTAATATGTTTATTTATTTGTTTATATTTATATCATAATATATAATCATAATTTATTTTTGAATTTTATGATAATTAAAATGAGGTAAAATTTATGCGAAGTGAAAAATTAAAAGTATGGAATGTAGAAGATCAAATATTTTGGGAAAAAACTGGAAAGTTTATAGCTAATAGAAATCTTAAATGTTCCATTCCATGTTTATTTTTAGCTTTTTCAGTTTGGTTTATATGGTCTATAGTTGCAGTTAAGCTTAATAATGTTGGTTTTAATTTTAGTAATAATCAATTATTTACTTTAGCTGCTGTTCCTGGTTTATCTGGAGCTACACTTAGAATTTTTTATTCTTTTGTTATTCCAATATTTGGTGGAAAAACTTGGACTGTTATTAGTAATAGTTCTTTACTTATACCTTCTTTACTTATTGGATATTTTATTCAAGATCCTACAACTAGTTATACTACAATGATAATTTTAGGTTTTACATGTGGTTTTGGTGGTGGAAATTTTGCTTCTTCTATGTCTAATATTAGTTTTTTTTATCCTAAAAAATTTCAAGGTACTGTTTTAGGATTAAATGCAGGATTAGGAAATTTAGGTGTTAGTGCTCTTCAATTTATAGCTCCTTTAGTTTTAACTTATGGTTTTTTTTGGGAAACTCCTCAAATTTTATCTAATAATAATTTTATATGGTTACAAAATGCTTCTTATGTTTGGGTAGTGCCAGTTATTATTACAACTATATTTGCTTTTTTTTATATGGATAATTTACCAGGTATACAATTTTCTTTATCTTCTTTATCTTCTCAATTCATAATTTTTAAACGTAAACATATGTATTTAACAACATGGTTATATATTATGTCTTTTGGATCTTTTATAGGATATTCTGCTGCTTTTCCTTTATTAATTAAAATTCAATTTCCAGAAATTGATCCTTTAAAATATGCTTTTTTAGGTCCTATGGTTGGAGCAATAATTAGACCTATTGGTGGAATAATTTCTGATAAATTTGGTGGGGCAAAAATTACTTTTATTGATTTATTATTTATGATTTTTTTTGTTTTTGGTGTAATTTATTTTATTAATCCAGCAACAAAAAATTTTATAGGTTTTTTTATTATGTTTATTTTTTTATTTATAACAACAGGGATAGCAAATGGATCAGTTTTTCAAATAATTCCAATGTATTTTTCTCCAAAAGAGAGTGCAGCTGTTTTAGGTTTTAGTTCTGCTATAGCTGCTTATGGTGCTTTTTTTATTCCTAAATCTTTTGGGTTATCTATTCAAAAAACAGGATCCCCTACTTTTGCATTGTACTGTTTTATTGTGTATTATATTAGTTGCTTAATAATTACTTGGTGGTTTTATTTGAGAAATAGTAAAAATATAATAGTTTAAGAATTAAAGGATATTTTATGAGCAATATTTTAAATAAATTGAATTTTTTTTCTGAAGAGGTTGATCTTTTTTCAAAAAGTCATGGTATTCTAATTAATGAAAATCGTGATTGGGAACGTTCATATAGAAATAGATGGCAACATGATAAAGTTGTTAGATCTACTCATGGTGTTAATTGTACTGGTTCTTGTAGTTGGAAAATTTATGTAAAAAGAGGTTTTATTACTTGGGAAACTCAAGCTACTGATTATCCTAGAACAAGGTATGATTTACCTAATCATGAACCTCGTGGTTGTCAAAGAGGTGCTAGTTATTCTTGGTATATTTATAGCTCAACAAGACTAAAATATCCTCTTATAAGAAGTACTTTATTTAAATTATGGAAAAATTTAAAAACTATTTATACAGATCCTATAGAAGTATGGAAAAATATAGTTGAAAATTCAGAAAATTATATGCAATATAAATTAACTAGAGGCTTAGGTGGATTTGTTAGAATAAATTGGGATGAAGTATCTGAAATTATAGCTGCAGCAAATATATATACTATTAAAAAATATGGGCCTGACAGAGTTATTGGTTTTTCTCCTATACCTGCTATGTCTATGGTTTCTTATGCAGCTGGAAGTAGATATTTATCTTTGATTGGAGGGGTTTGTTTAAGTTTTTATGATTGGTATTGTGATTTACCTCCAAGTTCTCCACAAGTATGGGGAGAGCAAACAGATGTTCCTGAAAGTGCTGATTGGTATAGTTCTTTATATTTAATTTTATGGGGATCTAATGTTCCTCAAACTAGAACTCCAGATGCTCATTTTTTTACTGAGGTAAGATATAAAGGAACAAAAGCAGTTGTAATTACACCTGATTATAGTGAAGCTTCAAAATTAGCTGATTGGTGGTTATCTCCTAAACAAGGGACTGATTCTGCTTTAGCTATGGCTATGGGGCATGTAATATTAAAAGAATTTTATTTAAATAATAAAACCAAAAATTTATATTTTGAAAATTATATTAAACAATATTCTGATATGTCTTTTTTAGTTTTATTAAAAAAAACAAATAATTTTTTTATACCTGATAGATTTGTCAGATCTTCTGATTTTATTAATAATTTGGGAATTGAAAATAATCCTGATTGGAAAACAGTTGTTATTGATAAAAACAGTAATGAAATAGCGGTTTTAAATGGTTCTATTGGAACTCGTTGGGGGGAAAATGGAGTATGGAATTTAAAACTTAAAGATGTTAGAACTGGAGTTGATGTAGATCCTTTAATTACTCTTTTAGGTAAACATGATGAAGTACAAAGTTTAGCTTTTCCATATTTTGCTTCTGAAAAAGATTATAATCATTTTTCTTTTATTAGTACTTCTCATGAAAATGTTTTATATAGAAATGTCCCTATAAAAAAATTAAAATTAAAAAATAAAGATCTTTATGTTGCAACTGTTTTTGATTTGCTTGTTGCTAATTATGGTATTGATCGTGGTTTGGGGGGTGGTAATGTAGCTGAATCTTATTATGATGATATTCCTTATACTCCTTTTTGGCAAGAAAAAATAACTAAAGTTGATAAAGATGATGTTATAAAATTAGCAAAAGAATTTGCTTTAAATGCTTTAAAAACAGAAGGTAAATCAATGGTTATAATTGGTTCTGGAATGAATCATTGGTATCATATGGATATGAATTATAGAAGTGTTATAAATATATTGATTTTATGTGGTACTGTTGGAAAAAGTGGTGGCGGGTGGTCTCATTATGTTGGTCAAGAGAAGTTGCGTCCTCAAGCAGGATGGTTACCTTTGGCTTTTGGTTTAGATTGGGTTAGACCTCCTAGACAAATGAATGGTACATCTTTTTTTTATGCTCATAGTAATCAGTGGAGATATGAATATGTAACTGTTGATGAAATTTTATCTCCGTTATCTGATAAAACGAAATGGAAAAAAATGACATTTATAGATTGTAATATTAAATCTGAAAGAATGGGTTGGCTACCATCTGCTCCACAATTATCTGAAAATCCTATAGAAATTGTTAAAAAATCTAAAGAAAAAAATCAAACTTGTGTTGATTATATTGTTACTAATTTGAAAAATAATAATTTATGTATAGCCTCTGAAGATTTAGATAATATTAATAATCATCCTAAAAATATGTTTATATGGCGTTCTAATTTGTTAGGTTCTAGTGGAAAAGGACATGAATATTTATTAAAACATTTAGTAGGAACACAAAATGGTGTAATGAACAAAAATTTATCTGAATCAAATTGTAATAAACCAATTTTTGTAAAATGGCATGAGGAAGAAAAAATTGGTAAATTAGATTTATTAGTAACTTTAGATTTTCGTATGTCTACAACTTGTTTATATTCTGATATAGTTCTTCCTACAGCTTCATTTTATGAAAAAAATGATTTGAATACTAGTGATATGCATCCTTTTATTCATCCATTATCAGCAGCAATAGATCCAGTTTGGGAATCTAAAAGCGATTGGGATATATATAAATTTATTGCTAAAAAATTTTCTGATATTGTAGTTGGACATTTAGGAAAAGAAAAAGATGTAGTATTGATTCCTTTGCTTCATGATACTCCTACAGAATTGGGGCAACCCTTTGATTCAAAAGATTGGAAATTTAATGAATGTGATCTTATTCCTGGAAAAACAATGTCAAGCATTCATGAAGTTGAAAGAGATTATGTTAATTTATATAATAATTTTACTTCTATGGGTCCATTAATGGAAAAATTAGGAAATGCTGTAAAAGGTATTAGTTGGGATACAAAAGATGAAGTTATTTTTTTAAAACATGAAAATAAAGTTAATTTTTTAGGTAATGTTATTATTGATACATCTATTGATGCTGCAGAAGTGATATTAACTTTAGCTCCTGAAACTAATGGAAATGTTTCTTTAAAAGCTTGGGAAGCTTTAAGTAAAAAAACTGGAATAAATCATTGTCATTTAATTTTAGATAAAAAAGGAATTCATTTAAGATTTAGAGATTTACAAGCTCAACCTCAAAAAATTTTAACAGCTCCTACATGGAGTGGAATTGAATCTGAATATGTTACATATAATTCTGGATATACTAATGTACATGAGTTAATACCTTGGAGAACTTTAACTGGAAGACAACAATTTTATCAAGATCATGAATGGATGAGAGAATTTGGAGAAACTTTATGTGTTTATAAACCTCCTATTAATACAAAATCTACATTTCCTTTTATAAATGAAGGTATATCAGAAAAGTATGTTGTTTTAAATTTTATAACTCCTCATCAAAAATGGGGTATACATAGTACATATACTGAAAATTTAATCATGTTAACTCTTAGTCGAGGTGGTCCTATTATATGGCTTAGTGAAATTGATGCTAAAAAAATAGATGTAATAGATAATGATTGGATTGAAGCTTATAATGTTAATGGCGCAATAATGGCTAGAGCTGTTGTTAGTCAAAGAGTAAAAGAAGGAATGGTTTTAATGTATCATGCTCAAGAAAAAATAGTTAATGTTCCTTTATCTGAAAAAACTAAATTTAGAGGTGGAATACATAATTCTGTTACTAGAATTTGTATTAAACCTACTCACATGATTGGTGGATATGCTCAACAATCTTATGGTTTTAATTATTATGGAACTGTTGGTTCTAATAGAGATGAATTTATTATTGTAAGAAAATGTAAAAACATTGAATGGGGTTTAGAAAATAATTATGTTGATGGAGGAAAAATATAATGAAAGTTAGGGCACAAATAGGGATGATTTTAAATTTAGATAAATGTATAGGTTGTCATACTTGTTCTGTTACATGTAAAAATGTATGGACATCTAGAGAAGGTGTTGAGTATGCTTGGTTTAATAATGTTGAAACTAAACCTGGAATAGGATATCCTAATGAATGGGAATCTCAATTTTTATGGAGAGGTGGATGGGTTCTTAACAATAATGGTGATTTGATTCCTAATATGGGTGGTAAATTAAAAATATTGCTTAAAATATTATCAAATCCTCATTTGCCTTCTATAGATGATTATTATGAACCTTTTACTTTTAATTATGGTTTTTTGCAAAATGCTCCAATTTTAAAATTTGCTCCTGTTGCAAGACCTATTTCTATTATAACTGGTGAATATATGGAAATTAAAAATGGTCCTAATTGGGAAGAAATTTTAGGCGGAGAATTTAGTAAAAGAAGTAAAGATTATAATTTTAAAAATATAGAAAAAGGTATTTATGGAGAATTTAAAAATACTTTTATGATGTATTTACCAAGATTATGTGAACATTGTTTGAATCCTGCTTGTGTTGCTGTATGTCCAGCTGGTGCTATTTATAAAAGAGAAGAAGATGGAATAGTTCTTGTAAATCAAAATAAATGTAGAGGTTGGAGAATGTGCATTAGTGGTTGTCCATATAAAAAAATTTATTATAATTGGAAATCAGGCAAATCAGAAAAATGTACTTTTTGTTATCCTAGAATAGAATCTGGTCTTACTACAGTTTGTTCAGAAACATGTGTAGGCAGAATAAGATATTTAGGTGTTATTTTATATGATTCTGACAAAATATATGATGTTGCTTCTACAAAAAATGAACAAGATTTATATCAAGAACAGTTAAATATATTTTTAGATCCAAATAATTTAGAAGTTATTAAAGAAGCAAAAAAATCTAATATTCCAGATTCTTGGATAGAATCTGCACAAAATTCTCCTGTTTATAAAATGGCTATAGATTGGAAAATTGCTTTACCTTTACATCCAGAATATAGAACTTTACCTATGGTGTGGTATATTCCTCCTCTTAGTCCAATTCAAAGTATGATGAAATTTAATAATGAAGAAAATATTTTACCTAATATTTCTTCATTGAGAATACCTGTACAATATTTAGCTAATTTATTAACCGCTGGAAAAGTAGAACCTGTTATTGAATCTTTAGAAAAAATGATTGCAATGCGAATATATATGAGAAATAAAGAAGTTGATAAATTTGAAAATTTAGAAATATTGAAAAAAGTACAAATGTCTAAAAAGCAAATGGAAGAAATGTATAATTATATGGCAATAGCAAATTATGAAGATAGATTTGTTATTCCAAGTGGTAAAACAGAACTATCTGTAAATGATTCTTTTGCTTTTAGGAGTGGAATTGGTTTTTGTCCAGAAGGATTAAATTCTGAAAAAATAAATGTTTCAGCTTTTTCAAAAAGAAAAAATCTATTTGGTGGTGAGGATTAAAGTAATGATTAATGTGAATACTATTTATAAAACATTATCAATATTATTAATGTATCCAGATATAAAATTTAGGCCTTTTTTGAAAGATTTTTTAATTATTTTTTATAATGAAAAAATATTATCAAAAGAAAGTCATGAAAGTATTATATTTTTTATAAATTTTTTACTTAAAGAAGATATATTTCTTCTTCAACAAATGTATATTGATACATTTGATAAAAAAAATATACATTCTTTATATTTATTTGAACATATACATGGAGATTCTAAAGATAGAGGTCAAGCTATGGTAGATTTGCAAAATATGTATATTTCTAGTGGATATAAAATTTCTTCTTATGAATTACCTGATTATTTTCCAGTTTTTTTAGAATATTTATCTTTAATTTCTGAAAAAGATGCTAAAATTTTATTATTAGAAGTTATTAATATAATTTTAATAATTGCTATCAGATTAAGAGATTCTAATAATATATATAGTAAATTATTTTTTATTTTAGAAGAATTATCTAATGTAAAACCTGATGAAAATATTATTAATTTAGCTTTATCTTATAAAAAAAATATGAATTTTGAGGAAAATTTTGAAGGTGATTTGATGGAAGATACATTTCAATATAATAAAAAAATTAGTAATAATTATTAAAGGGGAAAATTAATGAGTGGTTATTTTCATAATTTTATTTTTGGTTATTATCCTTATGTAGCATTTATGATTTTTATTATTGTTTCTATTGCTAAATATGAATATGCGCAATATGAATGGAAAACTGCTTCTAGTCAAATGTTGGATCAAAGATGGTTTTCTTTAGGAAGTAATCTTTTTCATTCAGGAGTTATACTTTTATTTTTTGGGCATTTTTTTGGTTTATTAACCCCTGCAAAGATATATATTTTATTAATTTCTCCTGAAATGAAGCAATCATTAGCTATGATTGCTGGAGGTGTTTTTGGATTAATGGCAATTTTTGGGTGTATTATTTTATTAATTAGAAGAATTTTTTGTTTAAGAATTAGAGAAACTAGTACTAAAATGGATATAATTATATTATTATTAATTTTTTTTCAATTATTAATTGGATTGTTTTCTATAATTGTTTCTTCTAAATTTACTGATTCTAGTAGTATGCAATCTTTAGCTTTATGGGCTCAAAATATTATTTGTTTTAATAAAACTGCTTCTGATTTTATTGTTCATGAGCATTGGGTTTTTAAATTGCATATTTTTATTGGTATTACTATTTTTTTATTGTTTCCATTTACAAGATTATTGCATATATTAAGTCTTCCTGTTTCTTATATATTTAGAACTGGATTTCAAATTGTCGTAAAAAGAAAATAAAATTTTAAAGGTAAAATAATGGAAAATAATATTATTGTAACTAGATATCAAAAAAATAAAGCTTTGATACTTAGTTTTATATCTTTTACTATGTGTTTTGCAGTTTGGACTATTTTTTCAATAATTGGAATTAATATTCAAAAAGAATTAGGGTTAAGTGATACTCAACTTGGTATTTTAATTGGTACTCCTGTTTTGACTGGATCTTTAATTAGGTTAATAGTTGGAATATGGTCTGATCAATATGGTGGTAGAATAGTTTTTACTATATTAATGATTGTTGCTTCTATATCCACATGGATATTAACTTTTGCAGATAGTTTTTATTTATATTTATTCGCTGCTTTAGGTATTGGAATATCTGGTGGTAGTTTTGCTGTAGGTATAGCATATGTTTCTGTTTGGTTTCCAAAAAATCAACAAGGGACTGCACTTGGTATATATGGTATGGGTAATGTTGGATCTGCAATTACTAATTTGTTTGCACCAATATTATTATCATCTTTTGGTTGGCATGGAGTAGCTAAAATATATTCTGTTGTGTTATTTTTTACTGCATTTATGTTTTACATTTTTAGTGATACTGATCCTAAAGTATCTTATAAGAAATCTCAAGGAATAAAACCTGATAATTTTGTTAAACAACTTGAACCATTAAAAAATATTCAAGTTTGGCGTTTTTCATTATATTATTTTTTTGTTTTTGGAGCTTTTTTAGCTTTAGCTTTATGGTTACCTAAATATTATATGGGTGTTTATGGATTGCCTGTTAAAACAGCTGGATCTTTAGCTGCTTTATATTCTGCTCCAGGAAGTCTTTTTAGAGCTTTAGGGGGTTGGGCATCTGATAAATTTGGAGCTAGAAAAATAATGTATTGGACTTTTATTGTTAGTGTTATATGTTTATTTTTTTTGTCGTATCCTTCTACAGAATATATTGTTCAAGGGGTAAAAGAAAATATACATTTTTCAATAGAAATACCTCTTATTATGTTTGTTATTCTTACATTTATATTAGGTTTTTTTATGTCTTTAGGTAAAGCTGCTGTTTATAAACATATTCCTGTTTATTATTCTAATAATGTAGGTTCTGTTGGAGGAATAGTGGGACTTATAGGAGGTTTAGGTGGATTTGTTTTACCAATATTATTTGGATATTTAAATGATCGTTTTCAAATTTGGACAACTTGTTTTATGGTTTTATTTTTTATTACTTTTATAGCTTTAATTTGGATGCATTCAGCAATTAATAATTTAGAAAAAAGAATACATAAAGATTTAAGTATGCCAAAATATTTTCCAGAATTAGATGATAAAAAATAATTTAAATAATTGATATGAATTTATTGCAGGATAGTTATGGAAGAACTTTTCCTTATTTAAGATTGTCTATTACAGATGTTTGTAATTTTAAATGTAAATATTGTTTGCCATATGGGTATTTTGTAAATAAAAAAAATTTTTTATCTAAAAAAGAAATATTGAATTTGGTATCTGTATTTTCAAATTTAGGAATAAAAAAAATTCGTATAACTGGAGGAGAACCAACTGTTAGAAAAGATTTTTTATTGATTGCAAAAAATATAAAATCATTTAAATCTATAAAAAGTTTGGTTTTTACGACAAATGGTTATAAATTAGAAAAAATTGTGAAGGAATGTTATGAAATTGGATTTGATGGAATTAATGTTAGTTTAGATAGTTTAAATAAATATAAATTCATATATATAACTGGAAATAAATTTTTTAATGTTGTTTTTAATGGTATTATTAAATCTATTTCTTTTAATTTGAAAACAAAAATAAATGTTGTTTTAATGAAACCATTTAAATTAAGTGATTTTAAAAATTATTTAAATTTTGTTATGATAACTAATGTTTCTGTTAGATTTATAGAGTTAATGGAAACCGTTGATTTAGAATATTTTAATAAACATTATTTAAGATCTATATATATAAGAAATTATTTATTGAATAATGGGTGGTTTTTGAATGAACATTATAAATTTGATGGACCATCTTTAATTTTTTGTAATAGTAATTATAGAGGAAATATCGGTATAATTGCTCCTTATTTGAAAAATTTTTGTATAACTTGTAATAGATTAAGAATTTCTTCTTCTGGAAATTTACATTTATGTTTATTTGGTAATATAAATTATGTTTATTCTTTAAAATTGCTTTTTAAAAATAAAAATAAAAAAAATTTAATTAATTTTATAAAAAGTATTTTAATAAATAAAAATTTATCTCATAAATTATATGAAGGGAATACTAGTTTTATTAAACATTTATCTGATATAGGTGGATAGAATGAATAAAAATGTTGATGATTTGAAAAATTCTTTAATTTTATCTTTTTACAATATGATTAATATAAGTAATAAAAGTATTTCTTATAGAAGATCTGTTTCAAAAGGTTCTATTTTTTTAGATGAAAATTTGTATAATTTAGTAATAAATAAAAAAATTTTTAAAGGTGATCCTATAATTTTAGCTGAAATTGCTGGAATTAATGCAGTTAAAAAAACTTTTAGTTTACTTCCTCTTTGTCATCCTCTTTTATTAGAAGAAATTAATTTTTTTATAGAGATGAATAATAATTTAAAAATTATTGATATATATTGTTATGTTAGTACAACTTCTAAAACTGGTGTTGAAATGGAATCTTTAACTGGTGTAAGTATAGCTTTATTAACTATATATGATTTATTAAAAATGTATTCTTCATATATATATATGTCTAATATTCAGTTAATATTTAAAGATGGTGGAAAAAACGGTATTTGGATGAATGAAAATATAAGTATACCATTTTGTATAAAAAATAAATTGAAAATATATAATAAATATTTATTAAATTTTAATTTTATTGTTTTAATTATTAGTGATAGAGCAACAAACAAAATTTATAATGATGAATCTGGAGAAATTTTAATTAATTCTTTAAAAGATCTTGGAGCAAATATTTTATATTATGAAATTATTTATGATAATGAAATTTTAATAATTAAAACTTTAAAAAATTTAGTTAAAAATTATAATGTTAATTGTATAATTACAAGTGGTGGAACTGGAATTACGTCTAAAGATTTAACACCTAATGCTGTAAAATTATTGTGTGATTATTGCATTCCTGGATTTGGAGAAATTTTAAGATTGAAAGGAGAAATTTATAATAGGTATTCTTGGTTAAGTAGATGTATTGCGGCAGTTTATAAAGAGGTTTTGATAATTACTTTACCAGGAAATCCAAAATCTATTAATGAATGTTTATCTATTTTAGAACATATATTACCTCATTCTTTAAAAATGATAAATAAAAAATAAAATGATTAGTTATTTAGAAGCTAAAAAATTATTATTTTGTAACACTTATTATTTATCTAGCATTAAAATTTTGTCTTTAGATTCTTTAGATAAAATTTGTTTTGATAATATTTATAGTAATTGTTGTATTCCTTATTTTAATAATTCTGCTATGGATGGATATGCAATTAAATCTGGGGAAACAAAAAATATAAAAAATTTTTCTTTTATTTATAAAATTATTGGTTGTCAGTATGCTGGAAGGGAAAATAATTTTGTTAATATTGAAAATTTTTGTGCAATTGAAATAATGACTGGTGCTTTATTACCTAAAAATTTTGATTCTGTTATAAAAAAAGAAGATGTTGAAATAATTTATATTAATAATGTTAAATATATATCAATTAATAAAATTGTTTCTCCATTTGAAAATGTTAGAGTTATAGGTGAAGATATTTTAAAGTATGATTTAATTATAAAAAAAAATAAAATTATTACTGCATCTGATATTATGTTGTTAATTAGTTTAGGTATTAATTATATAAATGTTTATAAAAGTCCTAATATTGTTTTATTTTGTACTGGAGAAGAAATAATTAATTTTAATTCAAAATTATTTAATGGTAGTATATATAATTCTACATATGCATATTTAAAATCTTTTTTTTTAAGATTAAAAATTAATTTTTATTATTATGGAAAAATAATAGATAATTCTAAATTATTTGTACGTAGTATAAAACAAATACAAATTTTAGATAATCCAGAAATTATAATATCTACTGGTGGAGTATCTAAAGGTAAATGTGATTCCATTATTTTTTTTTTAAAATTAATTAAAGCTACAATATTATTTAATGGAGTTTATATTAAACCTGGCAAGCCTTTAATTTTTGCTAAATTAAATAATAATTTTACATATTTTTTTGGATTGCCTGGAAATCCTGTTTCTTCTATTATAGGAATTAGATTTTTTATTTATCCTTTTATTAGAAAATTATTTTTTTTAAATGATGAAAGTAGTATTAAAATTAAAATATCTCATTTTATAAATAAAAAAAAAGAATATACTAATTTTTTTAAAGCTTTTTTATTTAAAAAAAATAATGAATTTTTTGTTGATTGTTTGTATGAGCAAGAATCTTTTAAATTATATTCTTTAACTCAAACTTATTTTTGGATTTTATTAGATGATAATAATTGTTTTTATAACGTTAATGATTTTGTTGATGTTTTTAGTTATGAACCTTATTCATGGAGAAATGTTTTATTATATGATAAATAATATTATTATAAAAATAAAATTATATGGTATTTATAAAAAATATAATATTGAGTATATTTTTTTGTCTGTACCTTTTGATTGTAATATAAAAAGTTTAAAACAAATATTACTTAAGGAGCTTTTTTCTATAAATGAATCTATATTTATTGATGAAGTTTTAAATTGTTCTATCTTTGCAAATAATGATAATATTTTAAATGATGATTATATTATTTTAAATAAAGAAGAAATTTTTTTATTTCCTCCAGTTAATGGAGGCTGAATTTTTATATGAATAATTATTTTTTTGAAATAACTTTAGATTATATTGACATTAAAGAAATTTTAGAAAAAAAATTTCATGTTGAATATGGAGCTACTGTTTTTTTTTTAGGAAAAGTTCGTAATTTTAATTCTAATAAAAAAGTTGTAGGAATAAATTATGATATGTGCGATGAATTGGTTTTACTTAAATTTTATAATATTTGCAAACATTATTGTGATTTATATAAAAATATTAGAATATATATATCGCATTTTAAAGGTTATTTAAAAATTGGTTTTATTAGTATAGTTATAATTGTTGAATCTTTAAATAGAAAAAATTCATTTATTATTTGTAATATGATATTAGAAGATATAAAAAATAATTTACCTATTTGGAAATATGAGCATTATTTTTTTGATGATAGCAATTGGTTAAATGGAAAGACTTTAAATTAAGGAATTTTTGAAACATGAAAACTAATTTATTTGATAGATATAAAAAACAAATGTTGTTATCAAATTTTGGTATTGAAGGTCAAAATAGTCTTTTAAAATCTAAAGTTTTATGTGTTGGAGTTGGAGGTTTAGGATCTATTGTTTTGATGTATTTAGTTGCAGCTGGAGTTGGTACTATTGGAATTGTAGAAATGGATTTTGTTGAATTGTCTAATTTACATAGACAGCCTATATATAATATTAATAATATTGGTAAAAAAAAAATAGATTCAGCTTATTTTTTTTTAAATAATTTAAATTCTGATGTGAATATAATAAAATATTATGATAAATTATCTTTTTATAATGTATATGAAATACTTAAAGATTTTGAAATTGTTATTGATTGTACTGATGATTTTTATTCTAAATTTTTGATTAATGAATTTGCTTTTAAATTAAAAATTCCTATGATATATGGAGCTTCTTTAGGATTTGAAGGACAAATTGCTGTATTTGATTCTTATTTTGGTTGTTGTTTAAAATGTTTGTATTCTAATTATCCAATTTTTGGATTTAAAAATTGCAATGATGATGGAGTTTTGGGTCCTATACCTGGTATTATTGGATGTTTACAAGCTTTAGAAACAATAAAACTTATTTTATATAAAAATAATATAGGTAATTTTGATATTTTATTAAATAAAATTTTATTTATTAATGGTTTAGATTTAAATATTAAATTATATAAAATTAAAAAAAATAATAATTGTAATATATGTTCTAATTTATCTGAAAAAATATCTTTTTTTAATAAAGAAGATGATTTTAATTATATTTCATATTTTTTTATAAAAAAAAATTATAATAATATATATTTTTTCGATATTAGAGAAAATTATGAGTATAAAAAATATCATATTTTTGGATCTATAAATGTCCCTTTTTATATATTTTATTTATTTATTCCTTTTTTATTTAAAAAATTATCTTATTATATTAAGATTATAATTTGTTGTAATTCTGGAATGAAAAGTTCTTTGATATATAAATTGTGTAAAAAATATTCTTATTTTAATTTATATTTTTTAAAATTATAAATTTTATATTTAAGTTTATTCTTTTTTTAATGCATTTTAAAATATATAAAAAAAATTATTAAATATTTTATTTATTTTATGATATTATAAGAGAATGTTGATTTTTATTTTATATAAAAATTATAATAAATAATTAATTAGGAGAAATGATGCTCTCAAAATCTTCAGCTGTTAAATTTTTTTTAATAGGCACTTCGTTGTCTGTATTATGTTTTTTTTTATTATCTTATGATACATTAAAACAAATTCCAGCACAAACGAATGAGCAAAATTTGAATTCTTCTGCTATAAGAGGAAAACATATTTGGGAAAATAATAATTGTATGGGTTGTCATACAATTTTTGGAGAAGGGGCATATTATGCTCCAGAATTGACAAAAGTTTATGAAAGAAGATCTGAAGCTTTTTTAAAAATTTTTTTAAAAGACCCTCAAAAATTTTATCCTGGTAAAAGAAAAATGGTTAATTATAATTTTTCTGATTCAGAAATAGGAGATATTATATCATTCTTTAAATGGATTAAAGATGTAGATTTAAATGGTTTTCCTTTAAAGCCATCTATTATAACTTCAAATACACAATCTGTTTCAACTTCTTTATCAAATATAAAAAATGTTGATAAACCTAAAATTTTTGAACAATTATGTATGACTTGTCATACTTTAAATGGTCAAGGAGGTTCTATAGGGCCTAATTTAGATAATATAGGTGATATTAGAGATAAAAATTATCTTAAACAATGGTTAAATGATCCATATTCGTTAAAAAAAGATTCTTTAATGCCTAAATTACCATTAACGGTAGAAAATATTAATGAATTAGTGGATTTTTTAATACAAAATAAATCTGGAGATAAATAATGAAATTTCAAACACAAAAAATTGCTTATTATTTTTTTGCTGTTTCTATGCTATTGCTTTCATTGCAAATAGTATATGGTTTTATAATGGCTACTGCTCATGCTGGTTATGATGTTTTACATCAAATTATTCCTTTTAATGCAGCTAGAGCTACACATGTTAATTTGCTTGTAGTATGGTTATTATCTGGATTTATGGGCGCAGCATATTATATTATTCCTGAAGAAGTTAATAAAGAATTGATATATCCAAAATTAGCTTATGTACAGTTAATAGCTTTAGTTATTGTTGGGGTAATAGCTATAGCTGGTTTTCATGTTAATTGGTGGGAAGGACGTAAATTTTTAGAAATTCCTAGAACACTTGATTATTTTGTTGTTATAGATGTATTACTTTTTATATTTTTAATAGGTGGAACTATTTTAAAAGGACAAAGATATACTACTACAAGTTTAGTTTTATTTTTTGGTTTATTTTTTGCAGCGTTGTTGTATCTTCCTGGAATGATTGATACTGATAATCAAACGCTTGATTCTTTTTGGAGATGGTGGGTAGTTCATTTATGGGTTGAAGGTGTTTGGGAGCTTATATTGGGAGCAATACTTGCATTTTTATTAATTAAATTAACTGGTGTAGATAGAGAAGTATTAGAAAAGTGGTTATATGTTATTATAGGTTTAACTTTTTTAGCAGGCATTTTAGGTACTGGACATCATTATTATTTTATTGGAACCCCTAAGTATTGGTTAATTGTTGGTGCTATTTTTAGTGCTATGGAACCATTAGCTTTTCTTGGTATGACTATATATGCTTTTATAATGGTTAGTAAAGGACAAAGAAATCACCCTAATAAAATTGCTTTATTATGGACATTAGGATGTTCGTTAAATGCTTTTTTAGGCGCAGGTTTATTAGGTTTTGCTCATACTTTACCACTTGTAAATATTCATACTCATGGAACTTTAATAACAGCTATGCATGGACATTTAGCTTTTTGGGGTGCATATGCTTCTATAGTTTTAGCTATTATCTCTTATACATTACCTATTATGACTGGAAAAAAAATATATAATTATAGTTATAGTAAATATGCTTTTTGGTTATCTAATATAGGCATGATTGGTATGGTTATTTTTTTTGGTATAGCAGGTGTATTACAAGTCTATATGGAAAGAAGAATGGGATTAGATTTTTTTATTGTAAGAGAAGAATTATCTTTCTTTTTTAAATTGCTAATATGTTGTGCTTTGATATTTGCTAGTGGAATATATACTTATGTTTATTCTTTTATAAAAGCAGGGCTTCCTGTTTCATCTTTATCTAGTACTGATGAATAATAATGAAATAAAAACCACTATAAAAAATATAGTGGTTGAGCCTTTTTATGAAGATATCAATGGTGAAACTGATATTTTTTTGCATTGTTATAAAGCACAATTGCCTGTTATTTTAAAAGGGCCTACTGGTTGTGGAAAGTCTAGATTTGTTGAAAATATGTCTTATAAATTAAATAAGAATTTAATACAAGTTTCTTGTAATGAGGAGACTTCTTCTGTAGATTTATTGGGAAGATATCTTGTTAAAGGTGGAGATACTATTTGGCAAGATGGTCCTGTTACTAAAGCAGTAAAAGAAAATTGTGTTTTATATTTAGATGAAATATCTGAAGCTAGAGAAGATGTTATTGTTGTTTTGCATCCTTTGAGTGATTATAGACGTGAAATTTATATTGATAAAATTAATTTAAAAATAAAAGCAAATGAAAATTTTATGCTTGTAGTAAGTTTTAATCCTGGTTATCAAAAAGGTTTTAAAGAATTAAAAATATCGACAAGACAAAGATTTGTTGGTATATCTTTTAATTATCCAAATGAGAAAAAAGAAATACAAATTATTATTCGAGAATCTGGTATTTATGAAAGTGTAGCTAAAAATTTGGTTCTTTATGCAAATAAAGTTAGAAAATTAACAGAACTTGATTTATCTGAAACTATTTCTACAAGATTATTAATTAACGCAGCTAAATTAATTAGATTAGGTGTAGATAAAAAAATAGCTTGTAATTCTTCTATTATACAACCTTTATCTGATGATAAAGATATTAATGAAAGTTTATTAGATATTTTAAATTTATATTTTTGAATATATGAATATTGATGAATTTTTTTTTAAAAAAATATTAAATTTAACAAATATTTTTTTAAAAAAAAATGAAATTTTTTTAAATTATATTTTTTTAGAAAATTATTTGTCTAGATTTATTATTTTTTCTTGTTCTATTTTTGAAGATAAAATTGATATATTATCTGATGATTATTTTGGTGGATATATAAATAATACTTTGTTTTTACCTTGTAAAGTAAATTTATCTAATGATAAAAATATTGATATATTGTTGTATATATATAAAATTCTATTTTTATTGATTTCTAAAAAATTTAAATTTGTTTTGTCAAATAATATAAATATTAATAGTTATGAAAATTCTATTTGTAGTTTGCTTATAATAAATAGTATACATATAAAATTAATAAAAAATTTTCCAATGATATTTAGATTTATTTTTTTATTGTATCCTATTGTTACTCAAAATAGGAATAAATATAAATTGAATGATAAATTTTTAATTATTATTGATTTTATAATAAAAAAATTAATGTTTTATAAAGAAAATAAAAATTTTTTTTATAATTTATCTTTAAAGGAAAAATATTTTGTTAATTATGTGATTAAAAATTATGTAAATAATAATATTGAATTACAGCTAAATTTTTTTCATATTTTAAATTATTTAAATAAGATTTCAATTAAATTTATTAATAATTTTATTTTTAATGAGTATTTATTTAATATTTTATGGGGACGACTTTTAAAAAATTGTGATAATTATATAAATTCTAATTTTAATGAATTAAAAAAGTTTTCTTTATCTTCGGGAAAAGAATATAAATCTAAATTAAAAAATGAAGTAAAAATAATTAATTATAAAGAGAATATTAATAAAGATAATCCTATTATTAAAATAATTGATCATGTTAAAACTGTAGAAAATTATAAAGGTGGGTTTAGAGATACAGATGGAAGTGATGAAATAGAAGAACATTTAGATGCAATGAATGAAATAGATTTTAATCAAATAACAAGATCTTCTGATCAAACGAAATCTATTTTTTCAATGGATGTTTTGAATGTATTACAAAATGATTTGAAAAATGATAACTTTTTAAGTAAAAGTTTTTTGTATAATGAATGGGATTTTTTTACGAATAAATATAAATTAAATTGGTGTAAAATTTATAATATTCATTGTTTTGATTTACCAATAGTTTATAATTTTAATAAAGAAGATAATATTGATAGTATTGATGAAAAAAAAATAATAAATAATTATATTAAAAAAAATAAAAAAGATATAGAATATTTATCTTTTTGTTTAAAAAAAATTTTTAACATGTCTATTTGGTTAAATAGACAAGTATATGGTCCAGAAATAGATATTGATAGTTTAACCATTAGATATGCTTTTTTATTTTCTGGAAATTGTAATTTTGAAAATTTTTATTTATATAAAAAAAATTTAGATAAAAAAATATGTATTCTAGTTCTTATTGATTCTAGTTTATCAACAGATTCTTGGTTTAAAGGAAAAAAAATTTCAATTATTATTAAAGAAATTGTAATTATTTTATGTGAATCTTTGAATAAAATATTTAATAATTTTTTTGCTGTTAGTGCTTTTTATAGCAATACAAGAAATGATTGCAAATATATTATTATAAAAAATTTTGAAAATTCTTGGAATGTTAGTAAAATATTTTTATGTAGAATAATCCCTATTGGTTATACAAGAATAGGGCCTGCTATTAGACATAGTATTTATTACATGAATAAAATTAAAATTAAATATAAGTTACTTTTGTTAATTAGTGATACTAAACCTACTGATTATGATTTGTATGAAGGAAATTATGGAATATTAGATGTTAAAAAATGTGTATATGAAGCTTTAGTTTATAATATAAAAATAAAAACTATATCAATAGATGATAAAAGTAAATTTTATTTACCTAAAATGTTTGGAAAAAATAATTATTATTTGCTTAAAGATAAAATATATATAGGTAAATTATTATCTCAAATTTTTTTTGATTGTTTTGTAAAAAAATAATTTTTGTTTAAAAAATTATTTTATGATATAATATTAATTATTAAATATATTTTTTTGGGTTTGTTTTGATTAAAAAATTTATTTTTTTTGTTTTATTTTTTTTTATTTTTTTTAGTTTTGCATTTTCTATAAATTTATTTATTCAACGTAATAATATTATTTATATAAAAGAAGGATTTTATATTCCTTTATTTAAAGAAAATGAAATTAATAATATTTATGTAAAAAATTTTTTTATTGATATATATTCTGTGACTAATATAGAATATAGAAAATTTATAAAAAATAATATTTTTTGGAATAAAAATAAAATAAAAAATATTTTTTCTGATTTTAATTATTTAAATCATTGGAATAAAAATTTTAAATATATTCAGAATAGCCCAATAGTTAATGTTTCTTGGTATTCTTGTAATGAATATTGTAAATTATATAATAAGCGTTTACCAACTATAGATGAATGGGAATATATAGTTTATAGATCTTTTAATGAAAATAATAATTATATACAAGAAATTTTAAATTGGTATACTAAACCTGTAAAACCTATTTTAACTAGTAGAGAATCTATAAATAATAATTGTTGTAATGTATATGGAATGAATGGTATTATTTGGGAATGGGTTAAAGATTTTAATAGTATAGTTATTATTGGTAGTGATTCTGAAGGTGGAGATTTAGAACAATTGTTATTTTGTGGAACTGCTTCTGTAAATTCTGTTAATCCATCTGATTATGTTTCTTTTATGAGATTTTCTTTTAGAAGTAGTTTACAAGCAAAATATAATATTTCAAGTTTAGGATTTAGATGTGTTAAAGATATATAATAAATTGATTATTTTAATGTTTTTTTTTTTATTTATAAGTAGTAATTCTTATACAAATGTTTTTCCAAGTGAATCTGTTTATCATTTAAATGTTTCTTTATTTGATCAAAATAATAATAAAATTTATATTAAAGATTTATCAGGAAAAATTCAAATTTTTTCTATGATATATACAAAATGTAAAACAACTTGTCCTATAATTGTAGAAAACATGAAAAATTTAGAAAAATTAATTCCTGAAAAAATAATGAAAAATGTTCATTTTTCATTAGTTACTTTGGATTCTTTAAGAGATAATTCTGAAACTTTAAAAAATTTTATGAAGGAAAAAAATATTGATTCTAATAATTGGAGTTTATTTTTTTCTTCAGAAAAAGAAACTTTAGAATTAGCTATTTCCTTAGGGATTAAATATAAAAAAGAAAGTGATGGAAATTATATACATTCAAATTTAATTTTATTGATAGATAAAAATGGTGTTATAAAATTTCAGCATCCTGGTTTAATGAATAATTTTGATGATATTTTATATTCTTTATATAAAATATGTGAATAGTTTTTATATATTAAGATATCAGGGTTTTTCCTTTTTTTTTATTAATAATAAATTAAGGGTATGTTTTATGAAACAATTATTTAAAATTGTATCTTGTTTTATTTTTTTAATTAGTGGTTCAAGTTTATTTGCACAATCTTTGCCTAAGATTAATGCAATAATAACTACTGCTCCTAATGTTCCTGTACCAATAGAAAGAAATTATCCGGCTCATGTTATTGTTAATTTTGAAGTTAAAGAATTAATTAAAGAACTTGATAATGGCGTTCAATATCCTTTTTGGACTTATGATGGTGAAGTTCCAGGAAAATTTGTTAGAGTTAGAGAAGGTGATATTGTAGAATTTTATTTAAAAAATCATAGTAGTAATAAATTACCTCACAATATTGATTTACATGCTGTAACAGGCCCTGGTGGTGGTGCTGCTGCTACAGCAACTTCTCCTGGGCAAACAACTTCTTTTAGGTTTAAAGCTTTAAATCCTGGTCTTTATGTTTATCATTGTGCTACCCCTCCAGTGCCTTTACATATAGCTAATGGTATGTATGGTTTGATTTTAGTTGAACCTGCTGGTGGTTTTCCAAAAGCTGATAAAGAATATTATATATTTCAAAGCGAATTTTATATAGAAAAATCATTTGGAACAAAAGGATTACAATCTTTTAGTCAAGAAAAAGCATTAAAAGAAACTCCTGATTATGTTGTTTTTAATGGTGCAGCTGGATCTTTAATTGATACTAAAGCTATAACAGCTACAGTTGGAGATAAAGTTAGATTATTTGTTGGAAATGGTGGTCCTAATATGGTATCTTCTTTTCATGTAATTGGGGCTGTTTTTGACGAAGTCTATCCTGAAGGTGGTTTAAATATAAATAAGAATGTACAAACAACTTTAATTCCTGCTGGTGGATCTGCAATTGTTGAATTTACTGTTAAAGTTCCGGGGACTTTTATATTAGTTGATCATTCAATATTTAGAGCATTTAATAAAGGTGCTATTGGTATGTTAAAAGTAGATGGATTAAAAAATCCTGAAGTTTTTTTTGATATGAAATAGTATTTACAAAAAACTCAAAATTTAATTTTATTAAATTTTGAGTTTTTTATTAGAAAATTAATTTTATTATAGAATATAATAAAATTAATAATAAAAAAGTAATTTTAATATTATAAGTAGAATATATATAATTTATATCTTCTTCATCTTTTTTAGTAAATATTTTATAATTATTATTTAATATTTTAAAAAATAAATTTTTGTAATATATTAAATTATTGATTATATTTTTATAATTATTCCATTTTATTTTATTATCCATGTTATTAATGTTGTCTTTATATTCTTGTATTTTTTTTAACAATTTTATTTCTTCATAAAAAGGTTTATATCCTATTAATTTATCTTCCATATTAATAATAATTTTCATTTTTGTTTTTATTCTTATATAAAATTGTTTTGATATTATAAACCATATATATATTATTGATATTAATATAAATATTGATTCAATATATTTTATATTTTTTATTGATAATAGTATTATACAAAAAGATGCTAAAAAAAATAAAAAAAATTTATCAAGTAATAATTTATTATTTACTAAATTATTATAACTATCAATATAAAGATTATATTGATTTAAAAAATCGTTGTATTTATATTTCATAATATAAAAATCCTATTTGAAATATTTAAATAATAAATTATTATTCTATTAAAATAATTATAATTAGTATACTAATTAGATTTATATTTTTTATTTTATTTTTATTATTTTATAATAATATAAAATTTATAATATATTGTATTAATTTACTTTTCTTGTTTATAAAAATCAGCTTTTATTTATAAAAACAATTTTATATTTATAAAATGTAATAAATTTAATAGTTTAAATAAAAAAAATTTAAAAAAAAAAAAATATTTTTTTTATTTATTTTAAATAAAAAAAAATAAAAAAAATAT
>ERZ1292630.97-Hain-H41-02um-R3-97-length-98687-cov-49_pt1 | contig 98687 bp, 100 predicted proteins | sample MGYA00564408_ERZ1292630 | MGnify/ENA primary metagenome ERZ1292630 (study PRJEB36523, sample SAMEA6512641) | groundwater metagenome | collected 2019-01-08 | study: AquaDiva: Metagenomics assemblies of 32 groundwater samples
GTTTTTGAGACATGATTTTTCTGGCTTCAATTAGCGGTTAATAGAGGTGCCCTTATATCGGAGCGTTTCTCTACCAGATCGAAGCCTTAGTCTCCGCTGAATATTGGCTCTATGATGCGCAAGTTGTGAAGCACGAGCTGCTCGCACGAAACCAGGACAAGAACAAAATCATCTTCGCAGCCGGATCCAGCGCCTTCTTTGGAATAGATTCTCAGCAGGTTGAACAGGCCCTAGGAACGCCCACAATTAATCTGGGCCTTCACATCGGTCGACCGGTTCATTTCCTACTGAACGAAATGACACCGTACCTCAAACGCGGTGACATCGTGGTCTTGCCGCTGGAATATGAGCATTACCGCGCAACGACTCCCTATAGCGATTGGTTCACCAATCAGGTGATGGCCTGGTACCCGGAGTATTTTTGGCAACTGGAGAACACGGAGAAACTGAGGTTCTTGCGCTCTGTCCTTCCACAGCGAGTCTTGTTGGGCGTCATCGCGAAACTGATGGAGAAACATCTGGATCGCGTTCGATCAAGAGAACGAAAAAGCCCTTCGGACATCCTGAGCCTCGTCCATGCGGCGTGGAATAACCCCGACCATCAACCTGACAAGATGTTCTCATTTCTAAATCTGAATCCTCATGGTGATGCCATCGTAAGCGCGCCGGAACATCCGCTCGAATATAACGGCAACCCCTATAAGTTGGATCTCGATTTCGTAGAGCCGGCGTATTTCTGGGGTGCCCTGCAAGATTTTTTTGTGGATTGTCAGTCCCGAGGCGTTCAGGTGTATATCGCATGGCCGCCGACCCTGAAGGACAGGCTCGACCTCACTTCACCGCGCATCCAGCCCTCAGTACGCGCAATCGTGAACAAAGTTCGCAAACTCGGCATACCGATTCTCGGAAACCCCTCCGACTTTCAATATGATCCTGACCTATTTACGGGCAGCATCTACCATCTCACCCCTCGGGGAAGAGCCGAGCACACGAGTCGGTTACTCAGCTATTTGATGGCGGAACCTCCCACACGCTCTCATCAGCCGCAATAACGCAGTTACAGCAAGATCTCGATGCACCCGCGAACGCATTCGAGCGGCATTCCCATGAGCTGGCAGAGGCTCAACGAAAAATACCGCTTTGCTTCAACTTCTCTCGGCACCTTGGCCGCTCACTTGCATCGCCTCTTAGAACAACGTGACCCGTGTCGGCCTCGGCAGTGGTGGTATTGACCTTCCCCTTGAAAACTAAACCATTGGCTTGGAAGGTCCACGCGGGCATTGGGGTCAAGAGCTCTGCCGCAAGCACGACATACAGCAAGACCTAAGAAAGAGTATAGCCAAGACAGCCCCTTTCGTGCAGCCAGCGCCACAAGCAAGGGCTTCAGGAAATGCGAATCACCAGGATTGGAGCGGGGATGAGTTAGGAAGTGGTGTCCCCAACGGGATTTGAACCCGTGTTACTGCCTTGAAAGGGCAATGTCCTAGGCCAGGCTAGACGATGGGGACGAAGAGAATTCCGTACGAGCGGGTTGATTCATACCATACTTGATCGAGAGGTGTCACTAGTCTGGAGCAAGATCACGAAGAGTCTCGCGACCAGAAGAATCGCCGACGAATCGAGTCGCCTGCCGATTGACGGCCTGCCCTCAACCACAGTACTCTGCACCTGTGGACCCCCTATTGAATCATCGCCCCGGCGAACATCTTGATTCGGCTTCGCAGGCACAAGGACTCACCGCCCAGAGCAGCACTCTGCTCACGGCGGACGACCTGTACCTATTTAACGAAGGCTCTCACTTCCACCTCTATGACAAGCTCGGAGCGCACCCCACGACGCGGCAGGGTGTCGAAGGCACCTACTTTGCCGTCTGGGCGCCGGAAGCTGAGCAGGTCTCGGTCTTTGGGACTTTCAACCATTGGGATCCCACCCGCGATCCGCTCCACCCTTGTCACTCGTCCGGCATTTGGGAGGGATTCGTCCCGGGGGTTGGAGTCGGCACGCTGTATAAGTTTCATATTCGATCCCGGAATCACGGCGCCGTCCTCATCAAGACCGACCCGTTCGCCCGTCTGAATGAAATTCCTCCAAAATCCGCCTCAGTTGTCTGGAACCTCGACTACACCTGGCAGGACCAGAACTGGATGCAAACCCGCGCCCGGCACAACGCGCTTAATGCGCCGATCAGTATTTACGAGGTCCATCTCGGCTCGTGGATGCGAGTTCCCGGCGAGGGCAACCGCTCCCTCAGTTATCGCGAGACTGCGCCAAAATTAATCGAGTATGTGCAGCGATTGGGCTTCACCCATGTGGAATTCCTGCCTCTCATGGACCATCCCTTCTTTGGCTCCTGGGGCTATCAAACGACTGGGTACTTTGCCCCCTCCGGCAACTATGGGACGCCGCAGGACCTCATGTACCTGATCGACCAGCTCCACCAGCACAATATCGGAGTCATTCTCGATTGGGTGCCGTCCCATTTTCCGACGGATGAACACGGGCTGAGTCGATTCGACGGCAGCCACCTCTTCGAACATGCGGACCCTCGCCAGGGCCTCCATCCCGATTGGGGGACGGCGGTGTTCAACTACAGTCGTAACGAAGTCCGCAGCTTTCTGATCAGCAGCGCCCTCTTCTGGCTGGAGCAATACCATGCCGACGGGCTGCGAGTGGATGCCGTCGCGTCGATGCTGTATCTGGATTATTCCCGAAAAGAAGGCGAGTGGATTCCCAACCGGCATGGCGGCCGGGAAAACCTGGAGGCCATCACCTTCTTACGGCAACTCAACGAAGAAATCTATCGCCGCCATCCGGACGTGCAGACCTTTGCGGAAGAATCCACCTCCTGGCCGTCCGTGTCACGCCCGACGTATGCAGGCGGATTGGGCTTCGGCATGAAATGGGACATGGGATGGATGCACGACACGCTGGAGTACATGGCGCTGGACCCCGTGTACCGAAAACATCACCACCGGAACCTCACCTTCCGCATGCTATACGCGTTCCAAGAGAACTTCTTACTTCCCCTGTCTCACGACGAAGTCGTCCATGGCAAAGGCTCGCTTCTGGGCAAAATGCCCGGCGACGATTGGCAGAAGTTCGCCAACCTCCGTGCGCTGTTCGGCTATATGTATGCCCAGGCTGCAAAAAAACTGATTTTCATGGGTGGTGAAATCGGCCAGTGGCGCGAATGGGCCCACGACGACAGCATCGATTGGAACCTGCTCCAGTACCAGCCTCATCAAGGGCTGCAACGGTGGGTCGCCGATCTGAATCATCTCTACCGGACAGAGCCGGCGCTGCATGAATTCGATTTCGACCCGCGAGGGTTCGAGTGGATCGACTGCCAGGACGTGGATGCCGGTGTCATCAGTCTCTTGCGACACGGCCAGACACCACAGCAACACATCGCCGTCGTCTGTAATTTTACGCCGGTCCCACGGCTGCAGTATCGCGTCGGCGTCCCACAAGGCGGCTATTGGAAGGAACTGTTGAACAGCGACGCGTCCATGTACGGCGGCACCGGCCTTGGAAATCTCGGTGGCCTCTCGGCTGAGCCCATTCCGGCCCACGATCGAACGCACTCGTTGGCCATGACGCTGCCCCCGCTCTCCGTGCTGTTCTTCAAGGCCCCCTCCTAGAGCCGTCCCTAGGCTCGCCTTTCCACGCCCAGCTACGGTAGGATCGCGACACCGGACCCCCGATGCCGGCACACAACGATTCGGATGATAGAGGAGGCGACGATGGCAATTCGCTCACGCGCAACTTCAATGCAGCACGGGCTGGTATTGCTCGTGACCTGCCTCACCCTCGCGCACTGCTCCCACGACATCCACGAGAAACGGGCCGACACCGTCAAGGATCATGTCGAAGCCTTCTACGATCATTTGACACATGATCGCGGCGCGGCGGCTGTGAGGGAGAATGAAGCGATCGAACACCTCTCATCCCAGTTGGGCGACATCATCTCTCGGCGCGTCAATCGACCAGGAACCAACCAAGTCGATCGCGAATGGACCGACCTTCGCACCGCCAACGAGACGGCCGCCCAAAACTGGCTGGCTTTGGGACAATATCTGTCGATCAAGAAGCAATATGCGCAATCCCGGGCAACCTACCAGCGTGTCATTGATACCTACACCGGCGAGACAGAGCGGACCTATCGGGAGCAGGCGGCGCGAGCCATTCGTGACTTAGACATCCTCAACCCGCCCCCTTCCTCCCGCTAGCGATGGAGTTCGGAATGCGGCGCCCCATGCGGGATCTCAACTACCGACTCACAATCATGGTGCTTGGCACCTATCTCGTCGGAGCCGGATGTGTGCATCATATTCACGTCACCTCACCATCCAGCGATAGGGCTGCGGCCCCGATCCCCGCGACTGTCCAGCTTGAGGTACCGCTCCTCGCCATAGAAGGGGCGGATCACATGCCGGGCATTCCCCTCCTCGAATGGCCGCCGAAAGACTTACAACAAACGATTGTCGAGTATTTCACTCAGCGCCAGACCTTCACGTCTATCGGAACAGAAGCTGGTGACATGCGCCTGGTTGTGAAAGCCTGGCTCATGCTTCGCGCGCCTGACCGCTACCTCTACCGGGTCCATTTGGAATCCGACCTTGCCATTTCCGGACAAGCCCCCCTCAAGACATACGCGGCCGAAGGTGAAGCCCTTGGCTCCTCAGTGCGATGGGTTACCGCATCGGATCAAGAGCCGATCGCCGAGGCCACCGCTCAAGCCCTGCACCAATTGGCCACTCAGATTGAACAAGATCGTGAGTTTGTCATCAAGTCTACTCACCGGTAGACTCTCCTGACAGATCCGCTTCGAGCCACAGCCTCGACTCGCGACTCACGCGCACATGTCGCATATGCACGTATGCTTTCGGATACGAATCCGTATCCCATTCGATACAGGCCTATCGTGAGATAAACCCTTATTTCCTCTATTTCCTCAGGATTCAGCCTGAAAAGACAGTGATTGAGTGGTTCGCACGGCTATCGACCACATGCACCGGCACAATTCCAACTCACCCCGGCACCAAACAATACTGGCATTAAGCTTGCTCTCCCATGGGCGAGCAATGCAGCTACGGCGCTGCTTGGACCTGCTCTCTTCCTATCGAAGCAAGCGAATCACAAGAGCAGCTCTATCCGTTTCTCGTGCGCCTAGGAGAAAGAAGTCGCGTGTCCAAACGGTTGATTCTGTGCTTCGATGGCATGTGGGACTTACCTCCAGACCCTGGCAGGCCGTTGCCCTCATCGAGCATTCCCAACACACAAGCCCTACATAACTCCCACAGTCATCTATCTCCGGCCACGAATGTACTGCGGCTCTACCATTCAATCCTCCCGCGGACGCAGGACGGACGTGCGCAACAGAAATGGTATGACTCCGGTGCCGACACTCCCTGGTTTTATCGGTTCCGGACTGGCTCATTTGGGTATGGAGTGGACCAGACCATCCTCCACGCTTACGCCTACCTCGCATCCACCTACGAACCCGGTGATGAGCTGTTCGTCTATGGCTTCAGTCGAGGTGCGTATACCGCACGTTCTCTCGTGGGCTTGCTCACCATAGCCGGCCTCATCCCCGCCTCACTCTTACATACCGACCTTGTCAAGCGCGTGCGTGAGGCCGCCTCCCATCCCTCACCCTCGACGACAACAACCACTGCTCTTCGACAATGCCTACACGAAATGATTCTCGATCCCTCCAATCAGGCCATCGACGATGCCTACCGCCTCTATCGTAAGGGACACGGCGCTATCCTCGCAGGAATGCCTACCTCCGCGAGACGACGAGGAACACTAGACGTCCCGATCACGCTTCTCGGGTTGTGGGAAACCGTCGGCCCACTTGGAATTCCGACCAACGCGCTCAAGTGGCTCAACGACCACCGCTATAATTTTCACGATACCGAACTGAGTTCGATCGTAAAGCAGGCCTATCATGCACTCGCCATCGACGAACACCGCGCAAACCACAACGCGACACTGTGGACCTCGCCGGCCTGCCCGGGGCAGACCATTGAACAACGCTGGTTCGCAGGGGCACACGGTGATCTCGGCGGGACCTACCCGGAACGGGACTTGGCAGATGTCGCATTGGCCTGGCTGCAGCGGCACTCAATGGAAAAGGGATTGGCTATTGAAACCCGTTCGGTTCCGCTGCAACCAAATGCGCTAAGTCCGATTCACGATTCGTTTAGCGAGTGTTTTGGAAGGATCCGGAAGTGGTTTCATTCACGATTCTATCGACCAGTCATGCAGACGGGAACGAATACCGAAGTACTGGACAGATCAGTCCATACACGCCTCATCCACACACCCCATTATCGACCGAAAAACGAGGGCTTGAAAAGCGTCTTGCATTTTGAATGAGCCCTGCTGTATTCACCAAATTTACCAACCTCCCGCAACACGACGCCTTGAACAGCAGGACGGCACAGCCTTAGACCGTTACCTGACCGAACAACAATCCCCACCAAGTACTTCGACCCTCACCTCCACAGACACACCTACTGCCCGTTAATTCGTACTCTTCAATGGCCTATTTCGCTCAACCCTAGCCCGGACTATTCATGAACAGTCCGGGCTAGGACGCTCGCCGCAGGTCCTTCAGGCTCCGCGTCCCCTGGCGTGCCCCTCGTTAGAAGTACCCTCTTCGCAGACTATCTGATCCGTCATAGCCGAGATAGGTTCATCACCGGGGTTTCGTCGTGCTCGTTCGCCACACGCGGGAGGTTCGCATGACACGTTCATCGCATCGAAGATTCGTCGTTCACTGCATCCTTTCTGCTGCAGCCATGGGGTGCGCAGAAAAAGGGCGCATCATCGATTCCGGTCTCGTCGATGCGCCGCACCCGACCCCCCACAGCCTCATCGACGGAGACTACCTTGCCCTCAAACTGCAGGTTCCTGAAGATCGCCGACCGGTCTCGATAGGTTTGGCGAGAGTCACCTGGGCACAAGGAAACCGATTCGGAGTGGAACTGCTCATGATGGATGCTGATGAACGGGCTCGATTGAATGGTTTCCTCGAAGCACACCTTCCCCTCGAACTGGAATTTCAAGACTCACATCAGGAACTCACGATTACAGCGGCGGAATAGCCCCACGTACAGACGGCAAGAATAGTTCTCTTGAGAAAGGTGACCATGATGCCGAATGGCCTCCATCTCCGCGCCTCCCGACGAGCGAAGACTCGATGCACCTATCAATATTTCGCCACCAGTTCAAAACATCCAACCTGGGGGGTACACCAAGGAGGTACTTCGTTCAGGTCTGTCGGAGATGACCGTCCGGTTCTACGCTTACACATAGGCACTGAACAATGGAGGAGGCCACTATGAGGTGTTTTCGCTGTGACGGATGCATGGTTGAAGATTTCCTGTTGGATATGGAGGACTCGTCGGGGCCCATGTGGCTTCACGCCAAACGATGCATGAACTGCGGAAATGTGGCCGAGAAGGTGTTGGAGCACAACCGACAGACTCAGGGCGCCGCACTGCACTCCTCCACCTCCGCGGCCAAGATTCCAAACCGTGAGCATGCCCACTTCGGATCAGGAGGCATGGCACACCTGGCTGCCTAGTCGCAATGCAAAGACCAGGATGCCAGGGAAATCCCGTCCGGAGGCATCCTGGTCACGACTGTCTTGCAGTGAACTGTATGCGGATAACGAGCATCCCTCTTCACAACTCATCCATGCCTAGACCGGTGGAATAAACGATGTCCATTGATGTAGAGCTCGCTCTCATTTTGGGGCTGTTCTTAATCGGCGCGGTCGTACTCGCAATTGATAACCTGGTGTATGCGATGTCTCGGCGTGTGAGCCGTTGGCTACGCAACCGCAAATCACTCTCTACGCCCCCGCCTGTCAGTTCGACCCAGAAAAAAAGGCTATGACAGCATGTCGGATCGCCCTGTCATTCAACCTCGCACCCGCGAGGAACAGGAGACCGTTTACTGTTGGCCTTTCTCTCCTCTGCGTTCGTTTCCGATTGCACGTTCCGTTGAGATTCAAAAGGAGGCACAAGTGAAACGTCGCCCAGCCGAGAGCATGAAATGTGCGTCACTACCGAGCACTCGCTCTACCGGCATCTCTCACACTCTTCTTTTTTTGATCATGAAGCAATTGGAAGTCAGTCGGGCAGGAGACGATCATCAACAGGGGAGGCTGCAGTGACCTCCACCGCCAAAACTGTGGTACGCGATGCCGCGATCGTTTACGGGCTGACCTTTGCCGCGGGGCTGTGCATGGCTGCAGCCGGGATAACCCTTGAGAACAATTCTTCAACCGCATATCTCTGTAATTTGTTGTCAGGAGTGCTCGGCTTCACCCTGGTGGGCACTCGCCTCTCCGCCAACCGAGCGGAACACTTGGCATGGGTGGCGGCAACCCTCTGGACCTTCAACCTTACGAATATCGCACTGGGACTCCAAACCAGCTCAGCATGGATACACAGCGGCCTCACCATCCTGCTCATGGCCTCCTTAGGCGGAAGCCTCGCCATGATCCTCACCCTGACATCGGCAGCCGATCGTCGAACGTGAATGTCTTTCAGGCAACAGACGCACAACCCTGAAAATCCAGGAGCGTTCAGGTTGAAGCGAGGTGGAGGGGCTGCGGCTTAGCTCATGGGAGATCGACGAGAAAGCAGGCGAGCGAACACGTATCAGAGCATAGCAACAGACTAGACCTACGCCTCAAGAGGCAACGTCACTATCGCTTTTCCTGTGTAGAGACCACCGGCAGAGCCTGAACCGGCGGCTGCCCTTCCGGGGTCCAGCCACCGCCAAGCGCCTTATATAATTGCACAATGGAGACGAGATGTAGCCGATGGGTTCCCATCAGCGCCAACTCAGCCTCAAAAAGATTGCGCTGCGCAATCAACACATCCAGGTAATTTGCCAGGCCACCCTTGTAGCGAAGATTGGCAAGACTCAGCGCAGACCGCAACGCGTCGACCTGCTGCAACTGTGCCGCGCGCTGTTCACGAACCGTGCTGACTGCGACCAGCGAATCCTCCACCTCCTTGAACGCGACCAACACCGACTGCTCATATTGAGCCACGGCTTGTCGCGCTTGCGCCTCGGCAGCTTTCTGTTGGAAACCGAGGATCTGAGCGTTCAACAATGGTCCGGCGAAGCCTGGCCCCGCGACACCGAACGCGGTTTCATTGGCCACTAAACGGGACAAATGCGGACTCGCCACACCCAGGATGCCGGTGATACTGAGCTTCGGAAAGCGATCGGCCTTCGCCATCCCGATGCGAGCCGTGGCGGCGGCAAGATCCTGCTCCGCCTGCAAAATGTCAGGACGCCGCTGCAACAATTCAGAAGGAAGGCCGGGTGGCACGTCCGGGGGCATCACCTGCTCCGTCAAAGAATGCCCGCGGGCAATCCGGCCTGGATTCCGGCCCAACAGCACACTGAGTTGATTTTCCTTCTGTACCTTCTGACGTTCGAACTCCGCCGCCTTAGCCGCAGCATTAGCCCGTTCGGCTTCGAATTGATCGGCATCGAGCTTGGAAATCATTCCCTGCCGCAATCGCGCCTGAGCGATCCTGACGGACTCCTCCCAGGACTTGAGCGTACGCCGCGCAATGTCGAGTTGCATATCGAACTGCAGCAGCTCAAAGTAAGCCTCCGCGACACCACTCACCAACTGCAACACAATCGCGCGCCGATTCTCCTCCCGTGACAACAGATCGCCACGCGCGGCCTCATTGGATCGGCGAATACGTCCCCAGATGTCGATCTCCCAGGACAAATTTCCCTGCAGGTAGTAGTTGAAGGGATTGGGGAAGCCGGGAAACAAGAAATTGGTCTTCCGACCGAACAGCGGCGCATTCGACGTGACATTCATCTGCGGGGCAAAATCCGTTTTAGCGATAAACAGGCGGGCTTGGAACTCCTCCACCGCCGCCGCCGCGCGCTGGAGGTCCTTATTTTCTTCCAATGCCGTACGAATCAGCTTTTGGAGCTCTTGATCCTTGAGCAGCTCCCACCAGGGTGTATTCGCGATTGACGCAGCATTCCCACCCGCCTCCGCCATGCGGAAGGCATCCGGAGTCGTCGCGTCAGGTTTGCTGAAGTCCGGGCCAACAGCACAAGCCGTCAGAAGGGTCGAGGAAAGAACCAGGGCCAGTCTACGCATGTTGGTAGTCGCGCTCCTTTGGGGGATCATCCGGTGCATCCGCTGTTGGAGGAGTCTGCTTTTTCAAGCGGCGACTCAACGAGCGGATCAGCACAAAGAATAACGGCACGAAAAAGATGGCCAGAAAGGTAGCCGCCAGCATCCCGCCGAACACCCCGGTGCCGATGGAGTTTCGGCTGGCAGCGCCGGCGCCCGTGGCAATGACCAGAGGTACCACGCCGAGAATGAAGGCCATCGACGTCATGACAATCGGACGAAACCGGAGCTTCGCCGCCTCGATCGTCGCCTCCAGCAACGGATGGCCTTCCTCATAGCGTTTGTTCGCAAATTCCACGATTAGAATCGCGTTTTTCGCCGAGAGTCCGATCAGTGTCACCAGCCCGATCTGGAAGTAGATATCGTTGGTCATCCCCTTGAGCCAGACTGCGCTGAGCGCGCCGAAGAGACCGATCGGCACCGCCAGAATCACCGCAAACGGCACCACCCAGCTTTCATACTGGGCAGCCAGCACCAGGAACACCATCAGCAACCCGAACGCGAACGCATACAACGACTGGCTGCCGACCATACGCTCTTGATAGGAAATGCCGCTCCAATCGATCCCGTATCCCTGCGGAACCAGCACCTCTTTCGCCACTTGTTCGAGCGCGTCCAGCACCTGGCCTGAGCTGAATCCAGGGGCTGCCGCCCCCAACACCAGCGCGGTATTGTAGCCATTGAAGTGCGTCACAGGATCGGGACCACTCGTGAACTCCGTGTTCACCACGGTGTCCAACGGAATCATGGTGGCGCCTTGAGGACTACTCGCCCGCACGTAAATCTTCGAAATATCCTCCGGTGTGGAACGATACTGCGCATCGGCCTCGGTCTGCACACGGAAGACGCGGCCGAACTTGATGAAATCATTGATGTACAAATTGCCGAAATACGCCTGCATCGTATCGAACACCTCCGAGATCGGCACACCCAGCGCCTTCGCCCGCTCGCGATTCACCGTCGCAAGAATGCGCGGCGCGCTGACGCGAAAACTCGTGCCGATCGCGCCGATCGCCGGATTCTGCCTTGCCTTGCCGACGAACTCCTGGGCGGCGGCGGAGAACTTGTTGAAATCCCCGCTGCTCGGATCCTGAAGCTGCAGGGTAAACCCGCCCGTAGCCCCAAGTCCCCGAATGGAAGGCGCATTGAAAGCCAGAATGAGCGCTTCCGAGATCTTGGCAAATTCTCCGTAGGCCGCGCCGATGAGAGCTTTCACATGATGCTGCGGAGCCGAGCGCTCGTCCCAATGTTTCAACGGCACGAACATCGTGGCGGCATTCGGCCCCCGCGTATTGAAGACAAAGTTCTGACCGGACAGGGCATCGGTTGAATGGATGACCGGGCTTGCCAGGAAATAGCTCTCGATCTTGCTCAGTACTGCATCCGTCCGCTGCTTGGAGGCGCCATCGGGCAGCTGCACGATGGTGATGAAGTAGCCCTGGTCTTCCTCCGGCAGGAAACTGCTCGGAATGACCCTGAACAGCATGAACACACCGATCAACAGGACTGCGAACACCGCCACCGACAAGACGCGTCGAGTCAGCGCCTGACCGACTGTCGAGATATACCGCAACTGCATCCACGAAAAGAATCGATTGAAGAGGCCAAACAATCCATGGTGCCGCTCCTCCCCTGGCTTCAGAACGAGAGCACAGAGCGCGGGACTGAGGGTCAACGCGACAAACCCGGAGATGATGACCGCGATCGAAATCGTAATCGCGAACTGCTTATACAACTCACCGGTAATGCCACCCAAAAACCCGACCGGCACAAACACCGCGCACAGCACCAACACAATCGCAATAACCGGCCCCGTCACCTCTTCCATCGCCCGCTTGGCGGCATTCTTGGCAGAAAGCCTCCCCTGGGTCATATGCCGTTCACAATTTTCCACGACGACAATCGCATCATCCACCACAATGCCGATCGCCAGCACCATGCCGAACAGGGTCAAGGTATTGATCGAGAAACCCAAGGCCTGCATCCCGGCAAAGGTGCCGACGAGGGAGACCGGCACCGCCACGCCGGGAATCAAGGTCGCGCGCCAACTCTGGAGGAAAAGATAGACCACCAGAATGACGAGCACCATCGCTTCAGCCAGCGTCTTTACCACTTCTTTGATGGAGACATCGATGAAGCGTGTCGTGTCGTACGGAATATCGTAGGACACGCCGGTGGGAAAACTCTTGGACACCTCGGCCAGTTCAGCACGAACCCGCTTCACCGTTTCGAGCGCATTGGCACCGGGCGACAGGAACGTCAGCAAAAACACGTTCGGTTTACCGTTCCAACGCCCTTCCAGCGTATAGGATTGTGCACCCAGTTCAACGCGAGCTACGTCCTTGAGGTGGATCATCGATCCATTCGGCATGGCACGGACGATCAACTCCTCGAACTCCTTCACCTCCGTCAACCGGCCCTGCGTGATGACGGGAATGGTGAGCTCGGTGCCCTTCAACGCCGGCTCACGGCCGATCGTTCCGGCCGGAAAATCCCGGTTCTGCTCACGCACAACGTTGGCAATATCCGTCGGCGTCAAGCTGAGCTGGGCCATCCGGATGGGATCCAGGATGAGCCGCATCGAATAGTTCTGGGAACCGAACACCACCGCATTGCCCACTCCGCGCAACCGCTTCACATTGTCGAGCACGCGGAGAATCGCATAGTTCGACAAATACACCGTGTCATGCGTCGGATCGCTGGAGCTCAGCGCGACCACCGACAGCAGATCGGGAGAGACCTTATTGATGCTGATCCCCTGGCGCACGACCTCAGGCGGCAGCTGCGGTTCCGCGAGTTTCACCCGATTCTGTGTTTGCACTTGAGCGATGTCCACGTCAGTGCCGATCTCGAACGTCAGCTTGATCGACATGTGCCCGTCGTTCGTGCTGGTGGAATCGTAGTACAGCAGATTGTCGATGCCCGGAAGCTGGACCTCAATCGGACGCGCCACGGAGTCGGCCACGATCTCCGCGTTGGCACCCGGGTAGTCAGCCTCGATCTGGACGACGGGAGGAGTAATTTCTGGAAATTGAGCGACCGGCAGCGCCTTCAGGGCAACCAGGCCAACCACCATGATGACGATGGACAGGACCGACGCAAAAATCGGGCGGTCGATAAAAAAATGGGAGATCACGAGGCGTGCTCCGGCTGCGGCTTGGCGGCAGTCGGAACGGTCGTCGCGGCAGGAGCAGGCAGCGGCACGGGCTTCACCGGCGCGCCGGGCGCGATCTTATGCAGACCTTCCACGATGATGCGGTCTCCGACATGCAACCCTTGCTCGACAATCCATTGGTTGCCTTGCCAGCTGGTCGCCTGAACCTCCCGCATCTCGACCTTGTCCTCATTCCCGACGACAAACACGATGGAACCCCTGGCGCCTTGCTGCACCGCACGTTGCGGGACTAGAATCGCGCCCGTCTTGACTGTCCCCTTGAATCGCACCCGGACGAACTGTCCCGGCAGCAGCACGCGATCATGATTGGGAAAGACTACCCGGGCCTGCCGAGATCCCGTATCGGTTTTGAGTCCGACATCGAGTAGATCCAACACGCCCTCCTGCCCATACGTCGTCCCGTCCGCAAAGGTCAGGACGCCGCGCAATTGGTAGACGCCGGGATGCTGAATCCGCTTGGCCGTACTGTCGCGCTGCCGCTTCAACAGAAAACTTTCCGGCGCGCTGACGATCACATACATGGGATCGACCTGTTGAATGACCGTCAACAAATCGGTTTGGGCCGATAGGAGCCGACCTTCATACACGCGAGTCCGCTCAATCATGCCGCTGATGGGCGCCACGATCAGCGTGTTGTCGAGATCAAACTTGGCTTTGACCAGTTCCGCCTTGGCGCCTTCGAGGTTCGCCTTCGCGGCCATCTCTTCGGCCACCGCATCATCGACATCTTTTGTACTCACGGCCTGCTCAGCCAACAAGGGCTTCACCCGGGCTAGATTCTGCTTGGCCTGCACCAATCGCGCCTCCGCCTGAGCGACTTTCGCCCTTGCGCTCAACATTGCGGCATGAAAGGGCACCGGGTCGATCTGATAGAGGCGGTCGCCTTTCTTGACGTCGCGGCCTTCCTTGAAGAACCATTCCTTGAGAATCCCAGTCACCTGCGATCTGATTTCCACCGGCCGCGAGGATTCCGACTGTCCGATGAACTCCGGCTCATCGGGCACGTCCTGCGCCGTCGCCACGACAATGCCGACCTCAGGTACCGGAGGAGCCTGGGAGGAACCGACCTCCGGCTTACAGCTTGAGAGCAGCGCCAGCGCAAGACACCCGTACATCATCGGGCCGACAGTTGAAACTCGTGATCGCCTGGCCATGCTCACTCCCTGATAAAATCTGATTACGCAGTTCACAGGATATTACCGGAAACCTATCTTACTGGTTGGCTCCCGTCTAAGCAACGGAGCCTCGGCGCTCATCTGCGTGGCAACCACTCATACGCAATCAGGGCACAGTGCTCTGCCCTTCGTTCAAGAATGGAACGCACGAGACTTGACGGTTGCGCCGCACGGGGAAGCGACAGGTGGTTCGCTGGGGATGCACATCATGGGAAGGGGCGCGAGATCCCAGACTCCCACGCCTGGATCCGGCACCCTCCTCCCACTCACGTTGCCTGACTGAAGATGTTCAACTCTGGCGTCCTGGTCTAGGTGAACTCCAACATCTTCCTCCCTTGACCATGCCAGAGCGCGCAGCACATCTCACAGCTCCGGGCATTCGCATTCGGAATCTTCCAGCCTGCACGATGACTCAGTTGGCCTCCGCCCGGCAGACCATGCTGTCATCATCTTCGACGACTGGCCCTACTTGATCGTCTGCAACGTCTCGCGGAGTTCTTTCAACTCAGCGGCCAGCAACTCAAGGTGTTGGTCTCGCTGAGGCTGATCATTCTTGAACTTCCATAACCGCTTAAAAATCGCACCGAGTTCCTTCTTGTGCGTCACGGCCAAGGCGTAGGCCGGTGTTTTGCTTTGGGCATCCGTGACTCCGCAGAACGAATCACTCAAGGCATGGAACTGATTGTGGAGATCGTCGAAGGCCGTATCGACACCTTTCCCACCCTTGGCCTTGGCAGCGGTAGCCTCCATCATGTTGGTGAGATTGACCATCGTCCCGACACCGCTCGCGCCCTTCGCCTGCGTCGCATAATCGCCGGCGCGCGGGTAAAAGAGATAACTGCAGCCGCTCAGGCTTGTCAGAATGAGCGCCATCGCGAGGAATCCGATCGTCCGTTGCATAAGGGCCTCCCTTCGAAGAATTCATGATTCACGCGACCTTGCCCAGATCGCTGCACCCAAGCTTTGACGTTGCTCCCGCACTCATCCTCACATCTTGGGCAAGAGGATCGGGACGGCAAGAGCCTTACGGCTTCCGGGTATAGGTGATCTCCATCATCTTCGCTTCCTTGCCGTGCCCGTGGTTTCCATACATCTCGAACGTCTGCGTATTGCTGTCCACTAACTTCCAGACTGCGCGATGGTGCATCTGCCCGCCGCCCGGTTCGGGATGCGACCCCTTCAGCGTGATCGTCTTCCCGTCTGCACTCGCCGTTCCTTCCATGATGAAGATGCCGGTCCCCATGGTGTCCATCCAGGCGGTCACATATTTTTTGCGCACGTTGTCATAGGCATCGATCCCGATTCCGGAAAACGGCTGCCCCATCATCTGGCTGTTGAACTCCTGATAGAGAAAGCGTCCGTCCAACAGCATCTTCATGTCAGCGGTCCCGCTCGCTTCGGTAGGCGGCTTGCCGGGTTCCATCCATTCCTTGGTGGTCGTCGTCCAGCTGCCGGCTAAGCCGGCAAACGCCTTGTGCGGCTCACCGGGTTGGGCCAGCTTCTGCCAGAGTTCCATCATCGCCTGCGGGTCCATTTGTTTGTCATGCTTCTTTTCTTTGGCCTCACCAAACGAGGCTGTCATGACCAACGCAAGCGCAACCAGTGTCACCGTGATGTATCGCATAATGGCCTCCTGAGTCTGACTGAGATGTGCTGAGTATCTTCTTCTAGAACTATGCTCGCGTCATAAGATCAGATCAAGTCTGACAAGACCCCTGGCACTGTTATTTCTCGGCCAACGCCTTGAGGGAGGCCAGGCCATCCTCGAAATCCTTGTCGACCATCTTATCCATGCTGCAAAAGACCCCCATGACTGTCCTACTTCTTGCCGGCTGCTTGCGCCCGTAGCCGCTCTTCCCGCTCTCTGAGCTCAGGAGTCAATTCAGTGCCGAAGTCCTCGGCCTCGAACAGGGGACGAATCTCGATTTCAGATTCTTCGCCCGGCATCGGACTGGGGCAACGCTTGACCCACTCGATGGCCTCTTCTTTGGACTTGCATTGCCACAACCAGTAGCCGGCAACGATCTCATTCGTCTCGGCAAACGGACCGACGGTGACAATCCTCTGGCTACCGGAAAATTTCACCCGCACGCCTTTCGAGCTCGGGTGAAGCCCCTCCCCTCCCAGCATCACTCCAGCCTTTACCAGATCCTCGTTATATTTCATCATGGCGGTCAACAACTCCTGGCTCGGCATCACACCCGCCTCTGAATTCTTGGTAGCTTTGACGAATACGATGAATCGCATGGGGCGCACTCCTTCATTGGTGAAATGGTTCTGCGACGGCCTCTTGCCCGCACCGGCCGCCTTCTACCTATTAGTCGAACGCGCAATCCGAAATCGACAGGGCGCTAGCCCGGATTATTCATGAATGCCATCGCGAAGCATTTGAGACGGAAGCCCGCCGGGGTTTCTTGCAAGTAAGGTCGACGCAGGCGTACTGACAGTCCGTCGAGGAGGCCGAACGAGAACAACCTCGCCGGGCGAGAGGATCGGACGCCGGAGCAGGTATTCATGAATAGTCCGGGCTAGGTTCTCAATGGGAGCAACGATTTCAGTCGAGACTCGCGCAAGTACAGTCCCAACCAGACCAAGAGGCCCAGCGCAATCTGGAACACCACCGGCTCATCGATTCGCAGATGGGTCACGATCGCTCCGCCGACATAGCCGGTCAGCAAAATCGCGCCGATGACCGATGTGGAAGGAACGACATAAATCAGGACACAGGCCAATTCGAGCACCCCAAGGGGGACGCGCAAAGACTCGGGAAGTCCCATTCTGGCGAAGCCTTCGATCACTTCCCTGCCGCCGACCAACTTCATTGCCGCACTCATCGTCAGCAGACAGGCAAGCAGACCGGACATGACCCGTCCGGCCCAGATCAGCTTCGTACCCATGGGTAATCCTCCTCACCCGGTTTGCCGTCATCGGCCCTCATAGGCCCGTTGAACGCACTGCAGATCCGGCTTGGTCATGCTGAGAATGGCCGCCATGACCCGCTCCGACCTCGCGGCATCCTTATCCCGCAACATCTCATCCCACTCCGGCACCACGATCTGCCACGAGAGGCCGTACTTGTCTTTGAGCCAGCCGCATTGACCCTTTTCTCCGCCTTGGGACAGGGCCTCCCACATGCGATCGATTTCTTCCTGCGTCTCGCATTTCACCATCAGCGACACCGCTTCGGTGAATGTGAAGATGGGGCCGCCGTTCAGTGCGAGAAACTCCTGCCCGTTGACTTCAAACGCGACGGTCATGACAGAGCCCTTCGGTCTTCCTGAAACTTTCGCGCCGGCCTCTCCATAGCGGGTGATGGGACCGAGCTTCGCCTTCTTGAATGTCGCCACATAAAACTTCGCCGCCTCTTCGGCCTGATCGTCGAACCACAAACATGGGGCTATCTTTTGCATGACATTTCACTCCTTCGATAAGAGCCAATGGCTTATAGCGTATAGTTCATGACAGAAGAGCAAGATTCAGCCGGGCCTTCGGCCTTCGCCGTTTTCCATAGGCTATGAGCCATATCCTCTCTCATCCTGTTACCCGCCCGCCATCGCCCCGACGATCAATAACGGCTCGGTCCCTGATGCCACTGTGTCCGGCAGGGGAACATCAACCGACTCGTGCGACAGATCCTGCTCGCAGGCAAAGAACCGAATGAACGGTCGCCGCTTAAGCGTGACATGATCGCGGATGGTCCCGCGCAACATGGGGTACCGCGCCTCAAGCGCATCGAGCACCGCCCGCTGGGTCACCGGAGCGGATACATCCAGCGCCACTTCCCCCGTCACACGCGCCAACGTCCGCAAGTGAGCAGGCAATACGACACGAATCATGTATCCTCCATCGTTCGTTTCTCGTGGGCGAAGCAGGTTGCCAATCCTCACTCAACGCTCAACCATCATGGCAGTCACAGGGATGGAGAAAAGCCGTACCTGGTTTTCCTCTCCATAACGCTGCTCAAAATGGTCGTCCAGCAAGGCCGCAGGGAGCGAAGCGAATGAGGCGTACCCTCGGGGTACGTCGCAGTGAGAGTCGCGACTGAGAACGCCGCTGGCGGCCATTTTCAGCAGACGTTAGAGCGCCTGTACCTCTACAGACAACACCCCCGGCAAATCCCGCACAATCGCCGTCCAACTGTCGCCGCCATCGCGGGACGCGTAGACCTGCCCGCCGGTCGTCCCGAAATAGAGGCCGCAGGGTTCAAGTGAATCCACCGCCATCGCGTCGCGCAGAATATTCACATAACAATCCTGCTGCGGGAGCCCCTTCGTGAGCGGCTCCCATTCATGGCCGCCGGTCTTGCTGCGATACACCCGGAGCTTCCCCTCCGGAGGATAATGTTCAGAATCACTCTTGATCGGCACCACATACACCGTGTTCGGTTCATGGGCATGCACCGCAATTGGAAAGCCGAAATCGCTCGGCAGGTTGCCGCTGATCTCATGCCACGAGTCGCCGGCATCGTCGCTGCGCAGCACATCCCAGTGTTTCTGCATGAACAACACGTTCGGACGCGAGGGATGCATGGTCATGCGATGCACGCAGTGGCCGACTTCGGCATCCGGGTCAGGCAATTCATACTGTGCCTTGAGGCCGCGGTTGATGGGCTTCCAAGTCTTGCCGCCATCGTCGGTGCGGAATGCGCCCGCCGCAGAGATGGCGATGTACATGCGATCGGGCCGGCTCTGATCCAACAGAATGGTGTGCAGGCACATCCCTCCGGCGCCAGGCTGCCAGAGATGGCCCTTCGCGCTACGCAGCCCCGGCAGCTCATTCCAGGTTTTTCCCCCGTCCGACGATTTGAAGATCGCGGCATCCTCCGCCCCGGCATAGACCGTGTCCGGATCGGTCAGCGAGGGTTCCAGGTGCCAGATCCGCTTGAATTCCCACGGCCGCTGCGTGCCGTCGTAATGCTGGTGGGTGGTGAGCGGCTTGCCGGTTTCCGCCGACGCATCATAGACGAACATGTTACTGGCGCCGTTGGGCATTCCGTCCGTCCCCATCAAATCTTCCGGTTTGGTTCCAGGCGGGTTCCAGGTTTTGCCGCCATCGTCCGAACGCTGAATCACCTGCCCAAACCAGCTGCTGGTTTGCGAGGCATACAGCCGATCCGGATCGGCAGGTGATGCTTTCAGATGGTACATCTCCCAACCACCGAAGTAAGGACCTTGCACGTCCCACTGTTTCCGTGTGCCATCCGAGGTGAGGATGAACGCGCCCTTTTTCGTTCCAACAAGTACCCGTACCCGGCTCATACCCGACTCCTTTCATAGGCGCTCATCTCTCGCGCCGCGCAAGAGCTTATGGCGTATAGCCAATAGTGCCGCGATTCTGCTTGTTCGAGCTATATGCTATGCGCCATAGGCCATTAGCTCTCAGCACCTTGTTCACGGCAATCCAGTGATCTCCCTCACTTGTCGCACCTCAACCGTCCCGATTCGCGCACCAGGCACGTTCGCGGCGATCGCAACGGCTTCATCACGATCCTTCGCCTCGATCAGAAAATAGCCCGCCATCTGCTCCCGCGTTTCGATGAACGGCCCGTCGGTGACAATGGGCTTGCCTTCTCGAACCCGAACGATCGCCGCCGTCGCAGCCGGATGGACCGGAGAGGCATGCACGTACTCCCCCTCGCATCCAATTGGTGACAGAGCCCAATCGATTCCGCCAGTAGGCCTCTCTTCGTCTCCTCGCTCATCTTCTCGAACGTCGTTTCATCGTGATGCACCAACAAGATGAATTTCATGCCGCGCCTCCATCGAGACTCCTCAGTTCGGCTCCCCATTCGATCGAACCATCAGGCACAGCCGCCTTCTTTGAGCGGCCTCACCTCGACACTGCCGTACCGGGCAGCGGGAAACTTGGAGGCGATCCGGACGGCGTCATTGAGGTCTCTCACATCGATCAACAGGTACCCGCCCAACTGTTCCTTCGTTTCAGCGAAGGGCCCATCGGTCGTTGAGACTTTCCCCTCGCGTACCCGCACCGTCGTCGCGGTCTCTACCGGATGCAGGGGGGAGGCCCCGAGAAGTTGACCGTTTTTTTGCAGTCCGTCACAGTAGGCCATGGATTCATCCGACAACGCGACCCGCTCATCCCGGGTCAGGGCATTCAACGTCTTTTCTTCGACATACACCAGGCAGAGATATTTCATGACCGTTCCCTTCCTTATTCCTTCTGCAGCAGACTCATTTGGCGCGCTGGTTCATCTCCCATAGCGCAAAGGTATTGCCCTCCGTGTCCTGACAGATCGCGAAATAGCCCATGCCGGGCACCGCCGTCTTAGGCGCGCAAATCGTTCCTCCGAGTTTCTCGACTTTTTTCATCGCCATCGTCACCGACGGCACGCCGACGTAGTTGGTGATGGATTGTTGCGGATGCATGCGCGGCATCAGTCCGCCGTCGGGCGTCGCATTTTTGCCGCCGGTATCGATGTGCCAATAATTAGAAACGGCCGCGGGAATTTTCGCAAAATTCTAGCCGAACAACGAACCATAAAATTTCTTCGCTCGGTCGAGATCGTCGGCAGGCACCTCAAACCAGACGATGCTAGCCGCCGCCTGTGGTTTCTTCACCGCCCGCTTCTTCGTCTTTGTCGCCATCATGTCCTCCTTATGGTCGCCATCCCGTGACACAAGATAGTCGTCGGGAAGGCTCGAAATCGACAAGGGGTTCGGACGGGAAGTCAGCCGCTGTGTGCCAAATCCCTACAGACCGCTAACGCCTCACAATTTCAATGAATTGTGCCGCTTGAAAAGTCTTTGGAAGGGAGTAAGATCCGGCGCGGATAGTGGCCTGAGTAGATGAGTAAGCATAATCAATAGGGCGTTTGAATGATGACCGCTGAGCCAATTCACCACTTTGTCACTGGATGTTGTGAGGGTTCATGAAAACAGCTAAGGGGCCAGAGTTCGTTCGTTTCCTCCTCCCTATCCTTTCAATTCTGCGGGAATCCGGAGCCGCCGGCACACCTGGCGAAATTGTAGACCGTTCAATTGAACTTGCAGGTATTTCAGAGCAAGAACAGCAAGCGGTTAATAAAAATGGCCAATCACGAATCCGCAACCAGGTACACTGGGCACGACAGTACTTAGTGTGGGCTGGATATCTCGACGCATCGAGAAGAGGCATTTGGAGCCTTACCGAACTGGGGAGAACGATCGCCTTACCCTCATTTGATCCCCTGTATGTCTTCAAAACCGTTCAAAAGAACAGAGCCAGAACTGACGGGAAAACAACAAGCACCAAAGAGCTTCCTGACCAGCCCGCACCGGAAGAAGAGGAACTTGTGCCACATCGTGTTCGCATCCTTGAGATTATCCGCTCTCTCCCGCCCGATGGATTTGAAAGACTCAGTCAGAGACTTCTTAGGGAATCCGGCTTTCAACATGTCTCAGTCACCGGTCGATCCGGTGATGGCGGAATCGATGGAATCGGCACGCTCCAAGTGAACCCCTTTGTGAGCTTCAATGTTCTATTTCAGTGTAAACGCTACAAAGGAGCAGTCACCCTTCACAGGTCCGCGACTTCAGAGGAGCTATGATGGGCCGGGCGGACAAGGGCATCATCCTCACGACCGGCACCACATTTGAAGCAAAAAAAGAAGCCAGACGAGACGGTGTCCCTCCGATCGAACTTGTGGACGGTGATACGCTTCTTGAGATGTTTGAGAAACTTGAACTGGGGGTTGTGCCAAAACAAACTTTCGACGTGGACGAGAGATTTTTCGATGAATTCCAGAAGTAGCGTGCCCGAGCATACCGAACAATTACCTCAGAGGAAAAGAAACCGAGAGGATCAAGTCTCTGCAGGCTGCCCCTGTCTCCGCCAGAGGCCTTCGTTCGCGGCAACAATCCTTCTCGGCAAGCACTGCCTCTTGCAACCAACCTTACTGAAGTGCAGCATCAGCACACACGGATCGATCGAAGAAAGGAGCGGCATGAAAGTCACCGACATCGCATTTACCTGCTATCCGGTCACAGACCTGCAGCGGGCTCGCCGGTTTTATGAGGGCGTGCTGGGGCTCAAAGAGTCGCGGTTTTTCGGCCAGGGAGACAAGGGGTTTGTCGAATACGATATCGGGGCGAACACACTCGGCATCGGGAACAGTGCGCCTGATTGGAAGCCCTCTCCAGGCGGCGGATCGGTGGGTCTCGAAGTAGATGATTTCGCTGCCGCTATCGCACGGCTCAAAGAAAACGGATGCACGTTCCGGCTTGAACCGTTGGAAACTCCCGTATGCCACATGGCTATCGTTTCCGACCCGGATGGTAATTCCGTGATCATTCATCGGCGAAAATCCTAAGGGGAGAGTCCGCGGCCCGGACATGCACGTCAAGCCGCCGTGATTTCTGTCGCTGCACTAGCAGGATGCGGAAACAGTCCGCCAGCGGCGTTCTCGCGGCGCTCAGGGGCTCACCGTACGGCCCGAGTACGATTTCGCCTCTTCGCTTGCTGCGGCCTTGCTGGACGGCCTGTTTGCGCATCCTGCGGGTTCTTGTCATATCGACAGGGCGCATGAGGAGATCGTCATGTATTGCGCACCCATCGAGTGTTTCCGCAGCCTGCTAGACGGCCGCACTCATTCCGAACGGCTTAGCTTAATTAGGCCAATCTTCCCTGCAAAAACCTCCGCTCCGGTTCCTGCTGCGTGAGGCTCAATGCGCGCTCATAAGAAACGCAGGCTTCTGCAGTTCGCCCCAGTCGCCGGCAGAGGTCGGCGCGGGCGGCATGCGCCAGATGATAGTTCACCAGTTCGCCGCGGGAGAGAATCGCATCGACGAGGACCAGCTCCACCGACAAACCGTCACACATCGCCACTGCGCCAATATCCATTCAGCTCAAGAGGTTTGAATCCATGCACGCCTGAGGTATACTGAGCCATGCCATTCAACCTCCCCCTCAAAGAGATGACGCTCCACGAGAAGCTCGCCGCCATGGAGTCACTGTGGGAGGATCTCACCCGCACACCCGAGGCCATCGAGTCTCCTGCCTGGCACAAAGACATCCTTGATGAGCGTCACAAGCGACTCGCCACGGGACAGTCTCAGTTCAACGATTGGGAAAAAGCGAAAGCCGACATCCGTAGCATGCTGCCGTGAGAATCGAGATCCTCGATGAAGCCCGTGAGGACTTGATAGACGGCTTCCGTTTTTACGAAATGCGAGAACCTGGTCTCGGATCCTATTTCATCGACTGCCTCTTTTCCGATATTGACTCACTCCTCCTCTTCGCCGGCATTCATCCAGTTGTGTGCGGCTACCATCGGTCCCTTTCCAAACGCTTTCCCTTCACCGTCTAGTACAGCGCAGCATTAAAGGAGACTTGGTTCGCGTGTTCGCCGTATTGGACTGCAGAAAGAATCCACTGTGGATCAGGAAACGATTAATCGAGAGCAACTAACCACTTCGTGGAGGCATTGCACCTTAACCCACATTATTCATGAGCGCTTCTACTGCAACCGCCGATCCGCTGCTGCGACGAGCCTTTGGCCGCCGGTCTCGCGACGCGCCTCAGCGATTTCGTGACGAACCGTCATGAATAATGTGGGTTAAGACCTCACTCCTCCGCCTCCCTCAACCTCTTCGCCAAAAACCTCCGCTCCGGTTCCTGCTGCGTGAGACTCAAGGCCTTCTCATAAGAGGCGCAGGCTTCGGCAGTTCGTCCCAGTCGCCGCCTAGATGGTGGGTGTAGGGGCCGACCTGGCCTTTAGACAGTGCTCGCTGGACCAGCGAAACTCCCTCCGTGATCTGATCCTGATTCCACCGTGAGCAATCCTGGTCGTCCAGGAGAATTTGTTTACAGTGTATTGACTGGACGGTCGCGCGTCATGTTCAGACGGAACGCGGTAGGCGTTCCACCAGTCATACGCACGAAGAACTTCACAAAGTTCGTCGGCTCGGAAAATCCCAGTTGGTAGCTGATTTGAGCCACCGTAGCCCGACTGTAGGCCAGGAGGCGTTGCGCCTCCAATGCGACTCTGCGATCAATCACCACCTTCGCCGTCCTTCCCTCACACGCAACACAGGCACGGCTGAGTGTGCTTTCAGAGTACCCGAGCCGTCGCGCATAGTGTTGGACACCCTGTCGCCTTCGAAAACTGATTTCAAGTTCATGCAAAAACATGCGATACGTAGTTCGGCTCACCTGTTCCTCGTATCCGGTTTGAGTCTTCCCGCTGTGCCAACCCGCCACGCGAAGCAGCAGCACCAACAGCAGGTGACGGATCAGCATGACCGCTACGTTGCTGTCGTCGAACCGGTCGAACTCGCGACGCAATCGCGATAAATCCTCGGCAACCTCCTCGACAATCCCCCTCGAAAGCTTGATGCACACGGGCCATTCATCGAGCCTGAGGAATCCCATCTCACGAGACGAAGCCAACCCCTCCGCAAGCGGCAACGCAGACGGCGCGATCAGGACTATCTGACCAGCAGCCGTGCTGTTCGCGTGCCACTGTTGCACCTGACCCGGCCGCACGAACACAAGACATCCAGCCGAGACCGGCCAATCGACGAAGTCGACCGTGTGTTTGCCCCTGCCGCTCGTCACCAGAAGCAGCATGTAAAAGTCCACGCGCTCAGGCAGGACCATGCGACGATCAGATCTCCGACGAAGCACATCGGCCAGGCTCATGGGCTCGATGCCAAGACGCACAAGGCGCGGGTTGTCGAAGGGGATGTCGTCTAAAGCACTCGGTAGGCTCTTGGCTCGCATGAGGTCATGGGCGAACAATCACAGCGGCTGTGTGCCGGATTTTGACCATCGATTGGGCGCATCCGACCTTGAGCGATCACGCACCTGCCGATACACTTCCTCCCACTGCCAGACCCCGATGGCCAACATCTCATCAGCCCTCATCATTCGAAGGAGGAACATACAATGACCATTGACCAATCACGAAGTATGCAGGTCGGCACTGTTGCCCTCATCGCCTGCCTGCTCGTGGCTTGCTCGACAGGGACCACCCACACACACAAGGAGACGATCGTGTCCACAAACCAGAAAGCGCAGGTTGCTGCCCTGCTGAAAAGCATTGAGACCGGCGACACCGCGCCGGTAGCGTACATCAATCCAGAGAAGTACATCCAGCATAACCTGGCGGTCGGGGATGGTCTGGCTGGATTCGGCACCGTGCTGCAAGCGCTACCCAAGGGGTCTGCCAAAGTCCGCACCGTGCGTGTGTTCCAAGACGGAAACTTCGTGTTCGCACACACCGACTATAACTTCTTCGGTCCGAAGATCGGTTTCGATATCTTCCGCTTCGAGGACGGCACAATCGTCGAGCACTGGGACAACCTGCAGGACGCACCCACGACACCGAATCCCAGCGGTCACAGCATGATCGACGGCCAGACCTCAGCCATAGACCTGGACAAGACCGTGGCAAACAAAACCTTGGTGCGCGCATTTGTCGATGACATCCTCGTCAATGGCCGGATGGACAAACTCGCCGGATACTTCGATGGAGACAAGTACATCCAGCACAACCCACAGATCCCCGACGGGTTCTCAGGCTTGGGTAGCGCATTACAGGCTATGGCCAAGCAAGGCATCACCATGAAGTACGACCGTGTTCACAGAGTGCTGGGCGAAGGCAATTTCGTGTTGGTGAGCAGCGAAGGCAGCTTCGCCTCACGCCATACCTCGTTCTACGATCTGTTCCGCGTGGAGAACGGAAAAATTGCCGAACATTGGGACACGATCGAAACGATTTTGCCGCGCACAGAGTGGAAGAACACCAACGGGAAGTTTTAACCGGCGCACTGTTTCCGGTCGATGGCCGCGGCTTGAGAGACCGCCGTCTCAGCCCAGGAGCTCACTCACCCGCCTCTCCAGAAATCGGCGTTCCGGCTCTTGCTTCGTGAGGCCGAGGGCCCGTTCATAGGAAATGCGAGCTTCCGCGTTCTTGCCCAGTCGCCGACAGAGGTCGGCGCGGGCGGCATGCGCCAGATGATAGTTCACCAGTTCGCCGCGGGAGAGAATCGCATCGATGAGAGCCAGCCCCGCCGCCGGACCGTCCCGCATCGCCACCGCCACCGCCCGGTTCAACTCGACCACAGCTGACGACTCTGCCGCCACCAATAGATCGTAGAGGCTGACGATCTGCGCCCAGTCGGTTGACGCGGCATCGGGGGCGTCGGCATGCACAGCAGCAATCGCCGCTTGGATGACGTAGGGACCGACCTGCCTTGATGCAAGCGCCCGTTCCACCAAGGCAGTTCCTTCGACAATCTGCGCCCGGTTCCACAACGAGCGATCCTGCTGCTCCAGGAGTATCAGATCGCCGGTCGGCGAGGTGCGCGCGGCGCGCCGCGAGTCGTGTAGCAGCATCACCGCCAGCAGTCCAAGGGCTTCAGGCTCCGGCAGCAACCCGATCAGCAGTCGCCCCAAACGAATCGCTTCCCCGGACAGATCGTGCCGCGTGAGTGAGTCCCCGGACGAAGCGCTGTACCCTTCATTAAAGACGAGGTACACGACCCGCAACACCGCATCCAACCGGTCGGACAAGTCGGCCGCCGATGGCACCTCATAGGGAATGCGGGCGTCACGGATCTTCCCTTTGGCCCGCACGATGCGTTGCGCAATGGTGGCAGGCTTGGTGAGGAATGCGCGCGCAATCTCATCGGTCGTGAGGCCGCAGACTTCCCGCAGAGTCATCGCAACTTGAGCCTCCGACGACAAGGCCGGATGGCAGCAGGTGAAGATCAGCCGCAGCCGGTCATCCTCAACCGCCTCGTCGCTCCAGTCCTCGGGATCGCCGGTGTTACGTTCCAGGTGCTTGGCGAGATCCGTCAGCGAGGCATCGAAACGGGCGCGGCGACGCATCCCGTCGATGGCATTGAAGCGGCCGGTCGAGACGAGCCAGGCCCGCGGATTGGCCGGCACTCCATCTCGCGCCCATTGCTCCACCGCGACGGCAAAGGCATCGTGCAAGGCCTCCTCAGCCGCATCGAAGTCGCCGAGCAAACGGATCAAGGTGGCGAGCACCTGGCGGGAGTCCGAACGATACACCGACTCCACCAATGCGCGCACCTGTCTGGATTGGTCTTCGCTCACGGTCGGAATACCTCTCAGCCGTACAGCCTTCTGCGGCCTTCTGCATTCACCCGCTCATCCTTACGTTCGGCCCAACTGCGCCTTGGCCGCCGGACTCATCATCTCCGGCTTCCAAGCAGGCTCCCACACGAGATCCACTTCTACCGAACGCGCCTCGGGCAACTCGCGCAGGATCGCCGAATGCACCATTTCCATCAACAGCTCTTCCATGGGGCAGGCGGGCGTGGTCATCGTCATGGCCACATGGACCTGACCGTCCCGCACCTCGCTGCCGTACACCAATCCGAGATCCACGATGTTGATCCCTAACTCGGGATCAACCACCTGCCGCAGGGCGTCGAGCACTCGTGGATCGGACGCCGCACCGTGATGCTCCGTCGTCATTTAACTGGTCCTTTCACCGGCGACGCCGCCGTCTGCAGTTTGCACACATCACGCCCCCCGGCCTTGCGCTGTCCCTGCTCGCTCCGGCGGGCTCTGCAACGCCGACACCGTGTTGACGAGAAAGAGGAACAGCGTCACCGCATTGAGCAAACCGCCGACCTGACGTCCTGCGCCCCACCCGCTCACATCGCCGACGACACGCACAGCGAGAGTCACCTGCAACAGAACGACATGTGCATAGAACAGCGGCCGATAGGTCATTCGTGCGCCGAGCACCGCCGGAAAGATGATCGGCGCATGGGCGAAGATCATCGCAAAGACGAACCCGAGAAAAAAGGCATGCAGGGTCGCATCATACTGCGGGCCCACGGGCACACCGCCGAACCACATGGCCGATACCCCGCTGATGCCGAGCCAGACATACCCGGTGAGGAGACAGATCGCAATGAACCGTGTCAGCCCTGTTTGCGTTACGGTTCGCCTGGCAATGTCATATCTCCCCAGCCAGAGGGCTAGGCCGGCTAGCCCCAACCCGAACAGACGAACCCCTCCGTCATACGACCAGACCAGAAGCAGTAGCCCCGTGAGCAAGACCCCGAGCAACAGCAGCAACGTCGCCTGCGCGGCTCCGGTCACTTGCTGCAGCCGGGCCAGTTCCAGGCGCTCACCGGCAATGGTCACCACGAGAAACGCCGCCCACCAGAACACGACCAGAAAGACGGGCCACCCGAGACACCAGAGCAGATTGCCCAACGCCCAGACTAGCGATCCGCCCCCCATGGTGAACGTGTACAGCGCCGGGTGTCGGCGAATGATCGCCGCAAAAATCGCAACCAGCCCGAGGCTGCCGGCAAGCATCAACCATTGCGCCGCAAGAAGCGGGGCCCCGACGATCGCGCTCACACCGCCGAGTCCGGTCAGCAGCGGCGCGGCATAGGCCCAGGGCCGGCCCAGAGCCACCGCACGCTCCAAGCCGATCAGCGTACCCAGAAAGCCAGACACCATGAGCGGCCCATGCAAGGAGGAAAATCCAGGTCGCGGAAGCGGCACATCCCACCCGAGCCGCGCAAGCCCCGCCCAGAGTCCGGTGAGCAACGCGAGCATCCCCAAGGCCAGGAGCGGAAGACGTTGAGGATGTCGGACAACCATAGATGCGTGGACTTTCTGTCAGGATTCCCGAGCCGGAGTCACCGGCACATCTCTATCTATGTCCGCATCCATGCGATAACCGGCCCGTTCCAATGTGCGGCGTAGCGTGGTCATCACCGCAGGGCTGTCGGAATGGGGCATCACGGCGACCGACGGAGCAGCGCGCAGGTCCTTCAGCAGTGACTCGGCATCGAAACTGGCCAGCTGATCGCAGAGATCGTAGACACCACCCGGTCCTTCTTCCAGCATATTGTGGTCCATCAGTAGGCGCCGGATGGTTGTCAGAATCGCAGTGGTGGGAGTGGGCATGAGCAACGTGGCCAGCGCGCCGTGATCGAGTCGAAGCTTGGCGGCGATCGGAAGCGGTGTGCCGCCACGCCATCGCAGGACGGCAGGGAACAGAATCTTCTCCTCCATGCCGATGTGCCGGAGCAGTCCGGCACGAAATTGATCGTAGACTTCGCGATTGACCTGGGCCGGTTGGGTCGCCGCCGACTGCAACAATGCGTCGAGCCGTCGATGGTCTTCGGCGAGGAATTGCGCGAGAGGGCCTGCCTCACTGTCCTCCTGGCTCATACCCCGGCTCCCGTCATGTCGCCCTCTTTCCCCCAGGGTCCGTGGGTCAGCCGCGCCCCGCCTTCCCGGGTTCTGCCGGAGCTTGGCCCGGCTGTTGCTGGGCCGTATCGAGCGGCGACCATCCGCCCCCCAGCGCTTTATACAATTGCACCACCGACACCAGCTGTAACCGGTGGGTGCTGGTTAACGCCAGTTCCGCCTCGAACAGATTGCGTTGCGCCACGAGGACGTCGAGATAGTTCGCGAGTCCTCCTTTATACCGCAGATTGGCCAGCCGCAGAGCCGAGCGCAACGCGTCCACCTGCTCAACCTGCGCGGTCCGCTGCTCCCGCACCGTCCGCACGGCGACCAGCGCATCCTCCACCTCACGAAACGCCACCAGCAGCGCCTGCTCATACCGTGCCAGCGCGTCACGGCTCTGCGCTTCAGCCGCGTCCTGCTGAAACCCGAGGATCTGAGCATTCAGCAAGGGACCGGCAAGCCCGGGACCTGCGACACCGAACGCCGTCTCATTCGCAACCAGGCGCGACAACTGCGGACTGGCGACCCCCAGAATTCCCGTGATGCTGAGTTTTGGAAACCGGTCCGCCTTCGCCACACCGATTCTCGCCGTGGCCGCCGCCAATTCCTGCTCCGCCTGCACGAGATCCGGGCGGCGCTGCAACAATTCCGAAGGAAGACCGGCCGGCACCTCCGGCGGCATCACCTGGTCGGTGAGAGAACGTCCTCTCGGAATCTGACCCGGCACGCGCCCCAGCAACACACTGAGCTGGTTTTCTTTCTGCACCATCTGTCGGCTCAACTCTGCCGCCCGTGCCGCGGCGTTGGCACGTTCCGCCGCAAACTGGTCCGCGTCGATTTTGGAGATCATGCCCTCCCGCAGCCGGGCCTCGGCAATCCTGACCGATTCGTCCCAGGATTTCAGCGTTCGCTGCGCGACGGCCAACTGCATGTCGAACTGCAGCATGTCGAAGTAGGCCTCCGCCACGCCGCTCACCAGTTGCAGGACGACCGCACGGCGAGCCTCTTCCCGCGACAGGAGATCTCCTCGCGCCGCTTCGTTCGATCGACGAATCCGTCCCCAGATATCGATCTCCCAGGAGAGATTTCCCTGGAGATAGTAGTTGAATGGATTGGGAAAGCCCGGAAACAGAAAATTCGCCTTGCGGCCGAACAAGGGCGCGTTGGACGTGAGATCGGCCTTCGGCGCGAAATCCATTTTTGCGATCAACATGCGGGCCTGAAAATCTTCGACCGACGCAACCGCCCGTTTCAGATCTTTATTCTCAGCCAGCGCCACTCGAATGAGACGCCGCAGTTCTTCATCCTGCAACAGATCCCACCAGGGTAGGTTGGCGAACGACTCGGTTTCCTGCTGGGTCGCCGCCATGCGGAACCGGTCCGGCACAGAAAGGTCGGGACGGGAGTAGTCGGGTCCGATGGCGCAGGAGGCCAGAAGAACCGCGGTGATGAAGAGAGCTACGATGCGCATGCGATGACCGTCCTATGTCGTCTCACAGCGGACGGATGGGGCAACCTGGCCGCCTCCCGCCCCGGTGATTTCTTCCACGATGTGTCTGGTACAACACCCGTTCGCGATCAAAACCGCACCCTCGCGCCACATGCTGGCCAGCAGGGCCCTGCCGTCCTCGGCAATGAAGGTGATCGCGGTCAGCTCCACCACAGGCGCAAACGTGCCGGCTTGTTTGACCTGCTGCCAGACCCGTTCGAGTTCAGTCACCCAGGGCCCGCTCAGACTTCCTTCCAAGGTCAGACGCGCGGAGTCGGAAGTCCGCTCGGACGTAATCTTCAGCATCGTGCATGTCCTCCTGTTGCGCTCAACGAGCCGGGATCAGTTCATCCCTTTGCCGCCGCCAACTGCAACTCACCCTCTTCGGCCTCTTCTAATTCCACCGCCGGCTGGTGCCGCGCGGCGATCAACGAGTAAAACACCGGCACGACGAACAACGTGAAGATCGTTCCGACCGTCATCCCCGTGACCAACACCATGCCGATGCTGTTGCGGGCCGCAGCGCCTGGTCCCGAAACGAGCACCAGGGGAAGATGCCCGAACACCGTGGCCGCCGAGGTCATCAAGACCGGGCGCAATCGCGTCAGGGATGCTTCGCGCAGGGCAGCCGTCTTCGACAGCCCCCGTTCTTGCAGGGTATTCGCGAACTCCACGATCAGGATGCCGTTCTTCGCGATCAGGCCCACCAGCGTAATCAACCCGACCTGCGAATAGATGTTGATCGTCGTCAGGTCGAGGAAGCTGAACACCAGCGCGCCGGAGATCGCCAGCGGCACCGAGCCCAGCAGGACGATCAGCGGGTCCCGAAAGCTTTTGAACTGAGCCGCGAGCACGAGGTAAATCAGCACCACCGCAAAACCCAGTGTCACGGTCAACGCCGAACCTTCATGGCGAATCTGCCGCGATTCTCCCGCAAAATCGAGCGCCACCCGCGGACCGACGGCCGTGGCCGCCGCAGTTTCCAGAACGCGCAGCCCTTCCTCCTTGGTGACACCGGGCTTCACCCCGCCGAAGATCCGCACCGCATTGCGTTGTTGAAAACGGTTCAACGTCCGCGGCGCCGTACTCGTCTCGATATGCGTAAACGTCGAGACCGGCACGAGCTGGCCGCTTGGTGTCTTGATCTTGAGATCGAGCAGCGGATCCAACGTCGCGCGATCCTTGTCTCCGATTTGAGGAATGACCTTGTAACTGCGATCGTAAAAATTGAACCGATTCACATAGGCCCCGCCGAGCAGCGTCCCGAGTTCCTGTCCGACCCCGGCCAGATCGAAGCCCAGGTCGGCGAGTCGCTCGCGATCGAGCACGACCCGCGCTTCAGGCAAATCGATCTTCAGGTCGGTATCGACATACAGGAACTTGCCGCTCTGCCAACCGGCTCCCAGGACCGCGGCGGTCATCTCCAACATTCGCTCGGCAGGGACCTCACTGGCCAGGATCAGCTCAACATCGTACTGACCGGGAGTCGGCAATGGCGGATCGAGGCGGGGGAACACCCGCAGACCGGGGATCTGCGACACGGCGCCGAAGACTTCGCCGTACATCAACTCGGTCGAGCGCGTCCGTTCCCGCCAGTCCTTGGCCACCAGGCCGCCGAATCCGCCCCACGACGAGGTCAACGACCACATGAAGCGGGCTTCCGGAAACGCCCGGATCGCTTCGACCACTTTCAGCGAATCACTGTTGGTGGCAGCCACCGTCGAGTCCGGCGAGGCCTCCAGAAAGAGACTGATATGACTCTGGTCCTCCACAGGCGCCAATTCCTGCCGCGAAAAGAGATACAGCGGAACGGCCGCCACCATGATCAGCAGCGACGCCACGACGATCGCCCAGCGCATCTCCAACGCGCCGTCGAGCAACCGCCCGTAGACCGCCCGCGTCACGTCGAACCCACGATTGACCAGACGGGTCAACGTGCCCTCTTTGCCTTCCGGATGGACGAACCGCGAACTCATGACCGGCGAGAGGGTAATCGCCACGACGCCGGACAGCACGACAGCGGCGGCCAGGGTGATGGCAAACTCCAGAAACAGCGAGCCGGTCAGGCCTCCCTGAAAACCGATCGGAGCATAGACTGCGGCCAGGGTAATGGTCATAGCAATGATGGGCCCGACCAATTCGCGCGAGCCGATCAACGCCGCCTGAATCCGCGACTTTCCTTCACGCACATGCCGTTCGACGTTTTCCACGACGACGATCGCATCGTCCACCACTAATCCCACCGACAACACGATCGCCAGAATGGTCAGCAGATTCAGGCTGAAGCCGAACGCATACATGAAGATGGCGGCCCCGATCAGCGATACCGGCATGGCCACCAGCGGAACCAGCGCGGTCCTGATCGACCCCATGAACAGGAAGACCACCGTCGCCACGATCAGAATCGTTTCGCCCAGCGTCTTGGTGATCTCCTTCAACGCGCTTTCCATGAACATCGTGCCGTCCCAGGCCAGCTGCATGTCGATGTCCTTCGGCAGGGTCGGCCGGATACGATCCATTTCTTTCCGCAACCGGTGGGCCACTTCAATCTCGTTGGAGCCGACCAGCGGCCAGACCCCGAGGTACACCCCCTCCAGGCGGTTGTACTTCGCCACCATCTCCGCTTCTTCAGCGCCTGTTTCCACTCGCGCCACATCCCCGAGCCGCACGATGGCGCCGCCACGGTCCGCCACGATGAGTTCCTGAAACTCGTTCACGGAACGCAGGTCCGTATTCGCGAGCAGATTCACCTGCACGAGGTTGCCCTTGGTCCGGCCGACGGCGGCCAGATAATTGTTACGCCGCAACGCGGCCTGCACATCGCCGGGCGAGAGGTTGTAGGCCGCAAGGCGATCGGGATCGATCCACACGCGCATGGCAATCTGCCGCCCGCCTTCAATCGTGACGCGTTGCACCCCGATCAGGGTGGCCAGTTGCGGCTGCAGGGTTCGCAACAGCCAATCCGTCAGCGCCGGCACGGTCCGCTCCGGAGACGTGAAACTGAGATAGAACGACGCATAGGGGCGATCGGCGCGCTGCACCTCCACCGCCGGGGGTTCCGCTTCAGCCGGCAGCTCCGACCGGACCTGTTGCAGCCGCGCCGTCACTTCGGCCAGCGCCGCCGTGCTGTTGTGGTTCAGCTTCAAATGCACCGTCACGGTGCTGACGCCGGCGCGACTCGTGGATTCGAGATAATCCACCCCGCTGATCGCCGACACGACACGCTCGATCGGCGTGGTGAGGAACCCCTGCACCGTCTCTGCTGCTGCTCCGTAATACACCGTCGTGATGATGACCGAGGAGCTCTCGATCTTCGGATACTGTTGCACCGGCAGCGTCGTCAGCGCCCGCCAACCCACGAGGACGATCACAAGGTTCACGACCACGGCCAGCACGGGGTGCTTGATGAAGATGTCGGTAAATGAACGCATGGCCTGCTCCCCTGACTTACTGTTGGCTGAGAAGGTGATCCGGTTCCGGTGTACGCTCCGGCTCGCCGGCGGCGATGACGAGCACGCCGTCGCGCAACTTGAACGCCCCCGACGCAGCAACCCGTTCGCCGGCGTTCAGACCGCGATAGACGATGATGTCGTCACCGAGCATCGTCCCGCTTTCGACCTGGCGCACATGCGCGCGCTGTTTATTCTCGCGGTCCGGCTCGATGACAAACACCTGATCGCCACCCGGACCCTTTTTCAACGCATTCACCGGAACCGCCACAGCCTTGCGCGCCAGCCCCACCGGCACCCTGATCCGCACGGCCGCTCCGGGAGCCGGCATGGTGACGGAATGCTCGACCCTGGCACGAACCATGGTGTTGCGCGTGGCGGGGTCGATGCGCGCATCGATCGCCACAATCCTGGCGGCCACCGGGGAGGAGTCACCGGGGAAGACCTCGACGGTCGCCCCTTGCCGCAATCCGAATGCGACGTGCTGCGGAACCGCAAAGTCCACATGCACCGCCTCATCGATGCCCTGCAGCGTCGTCAGCTGCGTGCCTTCGTTGAGGTATTGCCCCGGATGCACGTCGGCCAATCCCACACGGGCGCGGAACGGGGCACGGATCGTCTTGCGGGCGATCAAGGCCTTCGTGCGCGCCATCTGAGCCTGCGCGACATCGAGGTCTGCGCGGGCCCGATCGACTTCCTCCTGAGCCGCGGCTTGGTCGTGAGTCAACGCCCGCCGACGATCCAGCACTGTCTTCGCCAGGACCGCCTGGGCCTGTTGGGCCCGCAAGTCCGCTTCTTCTACCGACACATCGAGCGCCACGAGCACGGCCCCGGCCTCGACCGTCTGGCCGGGCACAAACTTGACCTGGCTGACCGTTCCGGCCAGCTCGTTTCGCAATGTGATCGAGCGCAACGCCAGCACGGTGCCGATAGAAGTGGCCGTCTGATGATGCTCGACATCCCTGGCGACGGAGACCGACACCGATTCCATCGGTTCGGGCGGGTTCACCGAGGCCGCCGCATTCGCCTGGATGCTGCCGTACTTCCACGCAGCCAGGCCCACACCGGCCGCCGCCACGGTCAGGAGCAGCAACGAAGACCCGATCCAACTTCGACGATTCATGACAGTTGCCCTCCCGGCAGGTTGCAGATGGACCTGAGACTCTCCCGTTCCATCACAAGAATTCGTTCCTCTGCAAATAGCAACGACTGTTCCTGATTCGCCATCGGACGCCTTTCAATCTAAGTGCGCATTCGCATGGAGAAAATATTCTCTCGTCCGTCCGTGTTTCGTTCGTGGCGAGGTTGATGACGAAGTCCGCCCGCCTGCCATTCGGCATCTGCCGAAATAACGGCAGCGTCCAACCGACTCACAACTTGCAGACTGAGGAGTCGCCTGATGTCAGCGTATCTGTTCCGATTCACTCAGTCCGCGTGCCGAACACCCGCTGGACCGCTGCCATGACCTGCCGTTCGGAATCGTCGAGCGTGCCATCGGCCAGGGCCACGGTTTTCATCGCGCGCAGTCCCCAATAGGCCTGTTCCGGAGTCGGTATTTTTAATTCCATACCGTCCTCCATGAACGAACCGTCGGTTCGTCGCTCACCAGTCTCTCAAACGCTCCTGCTTGTCATCGCACTCACCATGGTGCGCGTTGGAACCGACAGCGCGGTAGGCCGCCCACCTCGCACCTTCGGCACATAGGTAGAGCCAGAAAGATGGAACGGAACGACTCGCTGCCGTGGCAGGATACGGATCTCTTCGATCAGATCACCGCAGACGGCGCAGGTCCAGGCAGTGATCGCAAGTGATCCGCTGTCGTCTACGACGGTGCGGACCGGTTCCGTCAATCGCTCGGCCTGTCTGTGCCGGCAGCATGACCGACTCATCGTTGCGGACATTGCCATGGACACCAACAGACGACTCTTTATCGATGACATGGGGCGCTCCTTTCATTGCGTCGACATGAACGCTGGTTTCATGTCCGGATGTGATATGGAACAGGCATACGCCGTTCCAGCAGAGTGGAAACCGTGGCTTGTAGGTAAGTACTTGTCAGACGAGGGGTTATGTAGTGAGGAGCGATGGCGTCGAAGACGATGAGAATGCGGTGCCGACGGAATGACTGCCGAGATGTCGGCAGCTGTCGAACGATCGGCGCTAACGCGGGCGCGCGATGCCGAGCTTCTGCATTTTAGACTGGAGCGTGGTTCGCTTCATTCCCAGACGGGCCGCAGCCCCGGCGTCGCCGCCGATGACCCAGTTCGTCTCCCTCAGCGCCTTGAGAATGTGCTCGCGCTCGGCGTCCTCCAGCGTCGTGGCCGATCCGTTGCCCACCGGAACCGGGCGCTTCAGTTCCGCGGTGGAGACGAACAGGTCCGAGCCGGACGACAGGATCACCGCCCGTTCGATGTAATTTTCCAGCTCCCGCACATTGCCGGGCCAAGGATAGGCCTGGAGCGCTTTCATGGCCTCAGCCGGGACGGTTTCGATACGCCGCTTCATGCGCGCGGCGAACTTCTGGACGAAGTGACGAACCAGCAAGGGCACATCCTCCGCCCGCTCTCGCAGGGGCGGCATGGTAATCGGGAACACCTTCAGTCGATAGTAGAGATCGCTGCGAAATTTCTGTTCCTCCACCATGTGGCCGAGATCGCGATTGGTCGCGGCGATCACCCGGACGTTGACACGAATGGTTCTGGTACTACCCAACCGCTCGAACTCCTGCTCCTGCAACACCCGCAGCAGCTTGACCTGAAGCTCCAACGGAATCTCTCCCACTTCGTCCAGGAAGATGGTTCCGCCGTCGGCCAATTCAAACCGCCCGATCTTCGTTGCGATGGCCCCGGTAAAAGCTCCCTTTTCATGCCCGAACAGTTCGCTCTCCAGCAGGCCGGTGGGAATCGCGGCACAATTGAGTTTGACGAAGGTCCGTTCCCGTCGATCGCTGAGACTGTGCAAGGCCCTCGCGATCAATTCCTTCCCGCTGCCCGTTTCACCGAGTATCAGCACAGTGGAATCGGTAGTCGCGACGGTCTGCACCTGTTTGAGCACCTGCTTCAGGGCGCGACTGTCGCCGACGATCTCCTCGAAGTTGTATGCCGTCTGAATTTCTTCCTCGAGATAGACCTTTTCTTTGGCGAGCTTATCCTTGAGCGCGGCAATCTCCCGGAACGCGAGCGCGTTCTCCACCGCAATCGCGACTTGCTGCGCGACTTGGGCCAGGAGTTGCACGTCCTCCGGGCTGAAGCCTCCCTCACCGCGCCGGCAGACGTTCAAGGCCCCGAGGGTGCGATTGTGCGACAGGAGCGGTAACGAACAGAACGACTTGGCGCCAAAGTCCACGAGCTCCTGCGCCATGGGCGAAGAGTCTGCCATTTCTCTGAGCTCGCCTTCACCGAACACGGCCGCCTTCCCGGTCGTGATCGCCTGACAAGAAGGAGAGCGTGGGCTCTCTTCGATCCGTCCTTCCTCGATGAAGCTTTCGTTCCGGTCGAAATCCAGGACGTGGATGCGCCATTGCCCCGTCTCCTCATTGCAGAGAAGAAGGCTGGAACCATCGTGCTGAATCACCCGGCGCAGACAGGCGCTGACCGCTGGAAAAAGCTGATCCAGGTCCAGGTGGGACACCACCGCATTGTTGACCTCGAGCAACAGACGCTGGCGATCGCGTTCCCGCGTCAGCTGCCCCTGATAGGTCAAGGCCGTCTCGCCGTTCAGCGCATTGTCCAGGGCCACCGCCACCTGCTTGGCGACCTGCTGCATGAGGGCGATCTCACGTTTCTCATAGATCCGCGGTTGAAGACTGCCGAACCCCATGGCACCCAGCCGGCGATGCGCCGTCGTGAGCGGCACCACACAAAACGACCGCACCCCGTTCTCGCGGAACAGCGCCATCAACCCGGGAAAGCGATCTTCCTGATCGACGTCATGGACTGTCAGAGGTTGCTGGGTTTTCCACACCAACCCTCCGGGCGATTCATCCACGGGAGTTTCCAGTCCTGGGTGGATCGTGGAGGGCTCCGACGTCACCAACAGCCACAAGCGCATCTTGTCGCAAGCAGGGTCATGGAGCACGGCGTTGATGAAATCGAACGGCACGACATGGGGGAGGCGCTGGGCCAGATCTTCCAGCAACAGGGTCAGATCGCGATGCGACGCGATCGATTCCGTTACGTCCAGCAGAAGTTGCAGCCGATCCCGTTCATAACTCAAGGCTTGGTGATGCAACACATTGTCCACGGCCACCGCGACCAGTTTGGCGACCTGGTTGAGAAACTCCACGTCGGCCTCACCGAACGCGAAGGTCCTCAGGCTGCCGAATCCGATCGCGCCGAGACGCCGCATCGCCGTGGTGAGGGGACAGAAACAGAGCGATTGCACGCCGATGCTGCGGAGCGCGCCCAGCCCAGGCTTGTACCTCGTTTCATCGACGAGCGACGGGATCATCAACGGCTGCTGATGCGACCAGACCCAGCCGCTGGCGGACTCCTCGATCGGGATTTCCATGCCGTCGAGCCGCTTCGTGACCCCCTGGGCCTCGGCCGTTTCGAGCACATGCACTTTCATGACGTGTTTCGCCGGATCGTGCAGGACCAGGCCGATGAAATCGAAGGGGGCAACGGCGGGCAGCCGTTGCGCGAGGTCTCGAAACAGAGCCGGCAGGTCCCTGTGTAGAGAAATCGCCTCGGCAACCTGCAGCAGGGCCTTGCGCGGATCGCCGGCACTCGTTTCGAGCTCGGTCGGAAGGGTGTCTCGCATGGGCAATAGTATGGAGATTCCGGAGGTCCGGACGCAACCGCAGAATGGCGGATCCAAGTCTCGATACGCAGAATGCGCAACAATCGAGTGTTTCCGCGGCCTGTTGGTCCTCGCGAGGTACGTTTCACGTGTCGCGCTTCACGGGTGTCGAGAACGCCACTGGCCAACTGATTCCACATCCTGCCAGACGAGAAAGAAGTGTCAACTTTACAGATCCTGAGGGGAAGGCTATCATCCCTGGAGGTTCGTACGTACCTTCACCCAACTCAGCAAGGAGACACCGATGGGCTGGATCGTCGTCGTCGCGCTGGTGCTGTTCGCGATGATCGTCATCGGGCTGTACAACTCGCTCGTCCGTCTCCGGGCCGCCTGCGACAGCGCCTGGGCCGATATCGACGTCCAGCTCAAGCGCCGGTACGATTTGATTCCCAACCTCGTGGAGACCGTCAAGGCCTATGCCGCTCACGAGAAGGGAGCGCTGGAAGCCGTGATCAATGCCCGGGCGAAAGCCATCTCGGCTCAGGGGCCGGAGGCGAAGGGTGTCGCAGAAACTCACCTCACCCAATCGCTGAAATCGCTCTTCGCGCTTGCGGAAGCCTATCCCCAATTGCGGGCGGTGGAAGCCTTCAATCAGCTCCAAGGCAGTCTCAACCAGATCGAAGATGCCGTGCAGAACGCCAGGCGCTACTACAACGCCGTGGTCCGCGACTACAATGCGAAGACCCAGGAGATCCCCACCAATCTCATTGCCGGCTGGTTCAATTTCGTCGGCCGCCAGTTCTTCGAACTCACGGACACTCTCCAGCGCGAGCCACCGAAGGTGCAGTTCTAGCGTGGGCCGACCCGCCGGTCCAGACAGGAGCGCCGGGCGAAGTCCAAGGCTGACGCCGCGCCTGCTCATCGTCCCCCTGCTCTGCTTCCTCACCTTCAGCCAACTCCTCCCTGCGGCAGCCCGTTCGTTCGTGCTCAGCCGGTTCGACGTCGAGCTCCAAGTCCTGTCCGGCGGCGACCTCCTGGTCACGGAGACCGTCAGCCCCCGCTTCGAAGGCGCCTGGAACGGAATCGAGCGCCTGATTCCCGTCGAATATCGAACCCCGCAAGGCTTCAATTACAGCCTTCTGCTGGATCGGGTCACTGTCACAGATGAAGCGGGAACGCCGCTCAAATTCGAAAGCAGCCGGGAGCGGCATTACCGGAATTTTAAGATCTGGATTCCCGGCGCGACCGATGCCACCCGCACGTTCGTCTTGAAGTACCGCGTGCGCAACGGACTGACATTCTTCGAAGATCACGACGAACTCTACTGGAACGTCACCGGCGACGAATGGAACGTGCCCATTGAGCAGGCCTCCGCGCGCATCATCCTCCCACCACAGACGACGGGCATCCGCACCCAAGCCTTCACGGGAGCCTACGGTGCGCGCGAGTCGGCCGCGACGGTAGAGATCGTTGGAGCCGGCGTCGGGATGACCATGACACGCGCCCTCGGCTTTCGCGAAGGTCTCACCGCCGTCGTCGGATGGGATAAGGGCATCGTGGCGGCTCCCACCGCGGTGGATCAGATGCACACATTCCTCGTGAGTAACTGGGCGCTGGGGATTCCTTTGTTCGTCTTCATCGTGATGTATCGGCTGTGGGCCACGCGAGGCAGGGATCCGCGGCTCCGGCCCATCACAGTACGCTACGAACCACCGGATCGACTGACCCCGGCCGAAGCCGGCACGCTCGTGGACGATAGTCCCGATACCCGCGATCTCACCGCCACCGTCGTCGATCTCGCCGTGCGAGGATACCTTCGGATCGCCGAACAGAAGGCCGAGCACGTGTTCGGCCTCTGGTCGAATACCGACTACGTCTTTCATCGCACCAAATCCTCTCAGGAGTGGACGACCTTGCCCACCTATGAACGGCTCCTGCTGGAAGCCCTGTTCAAAGACCACACCAGCGATGACGTCTCGCTGAGCGCGCTCGAAAATCGCTTCTACAGATCCCTCCCCCCCATTCAGGACGCGATCTTCGAGTCGCTCCTACAACGGAAATACTATGCGCAGCGTCCCGACCGGGTGAAGCAGGGATATCTGGTCGGCGGAATCGTGCTGGGAATGCTGCTGACTGTCCTCCTTTCCGCGCTGGCCGCTCGATGGGGTATGGCGCCCATGGCATTCGTCTGGGCCGGTTTGCTGTCAGGCCTGATCGTGGTCGGGTTCGGCCGCATCATGCCGGCCCGCACGCTGCAAGGCAGCAGGGCACTGGAGGGAGTGTTGGGATTCGAGGAGTTTCTCACTCGCGTGGAAGCCGACCGTTTCGATCGAGTCATCAAAACTCCGGAACTGTTCGAAACATTTCTCCCCTACGCGATGGCGCTCGGGGTGGAAAACAATTGGGCACGGGCCTTCGAATCCATCGTGCTGACCTCGCCGGCCTGGTATCAGGGAACCGACATGGCGCAATTCAACACCCGCGCCTTCACCAGCCGCATGGGCGATATGGCGACGCGCACCGGCAGCACCATGACCTCGGCGCCGCGCAGCTCCGGCGGGTCTGGGTTCGGAAGGGGCGGATCGTCAGGCGGCGGGTTCGGCGGCGGCGGTGGACGGGGATTCTGAACGCAACAGACTGACGTGAATGGCCGCCGGCCGACTCAAGGGCGCAGCGGCTTTTGCACGACGGCGAGCTCGGTGCCGGGCGGAAACACCGAACCCAACTGAATTTTTCGCGCAGGCCCGCGTAGCGTCACCCGCATCTTCTGCCCGTCCCATTGCCACGTGATCGAGCCGCCGGGAAGGGCGAGGTTGGACACCGCCATCGGTTGTGAAAGCCAGGCCGGAGTAACACCGGCGCCGAGCACCACCGTGGGCTCCGCCGCCGCGTCATCGAGATAGGCCAGCATGTCCTGTTGCAATAACAGCAACAACGCCGCCGTTTCATAGTCCGGCGAGACGGCGGTTTCATTGTGCCAGCCCCGCGCATATTGCCAGCCATCCGCCACTTCATTCTGCGTCGGCCGCGGCGCATCCCAGGTGTACAGGCCCGGCGAGGCCTGGTGACTCCAGAGCTGATGAAGCGTCGCCCAGACTGCTTCCGGTCGGCCAAGCCGCAATGCCCGATGAGCCTGCGTCAGTCGGCTTGCCGCCGTCGGGGACAGCGCAGGGGGACGATACGTCGTCATCGGTTGCCCCAACTGAGTGCGGCGGGTGGCAGAGCCGGCCAATGCACGAACACTGACGAGGGACGTCACATTATCCGGCGACCCGTTTGGAAACTGGCGCTGCCAACTCTCCTCCAACCCGCGAGCATGCTGTCGCCAACGAGCCGCCTGTTGACGTTTCCCCAGTCGTTCGGCGAAGTCAGCGGCAGCGAGCAACCCGCGATAACTGACGGCATTCACATAGAATAACGGCCAGTCCTCTCCGACGCGGCCGACGATCAGGCCATCACGCGCCGGTTGGGCCAACAGCGCGGTCCTGGTCTGCCGACTGTGATTGAAGTCGTGGGGCGAGGGTATCCAGAATGATTCCACAAGCGGCGCGCGGGCCGTCAACATGCCTTCGATCCGTTGGGCTTTCCGGAGTATGTGCGGCCAGAGCCACTGATCGTGCACCGGGTCGGCGATATACGCAGCCGACTCGGTCAACGCCCAGATGGCCAGCCCGGGGGCATCGGCTTCGGGGCCGGAGCCGCCGGCAAAATCATGCGAGGCCAGAAATTGTGAAAGGACCCGGCTGACATGAGGATCGCCGGCCCGCGCCAGCGCCGCCGTGATGTATGAACCCTGCCGATGCCAGGCGCGGTAGTAAAACGTGGGATCGCCCGGCCTGGTTTCATCGTCGACGAGACTCATCATGAGATGCGTGATTTGCGCATCCATGGAGGCCTGCAGGCGCGGCTCGGGAAGCGCGAGACGAGCCCGCTTCGAGGGGTGTGTGTAGTGCGTCTGGATTTCGAAGGGCGGCTGCAAATCGGCAAGCACCACACGCACTTCGTCGTCCTTCCTCGTTGAGGCCGACGCAAACTTCATTCGCGCGTACCCCCATCCGGACTCGCCGCTCCAGGACTTGGCCGATGACTGCGCCGTCATCCAATCGGACCTATTCTCATCCCCCAAGGCAATCGAGGCGGGAGCAGGCGTCGCGTTTACCGCCCAACGATGGTTGATCCCGATCTGCGCCCCGTCCCAGTCCAGAGCGGTCACCGGCCCGCCGGCCGGGCCCACGCTGCGAATGAGAATGGCAGGCACATGGTTCGTGTAATTTTTGAACCGCAGTTCCCAATGCGTGGCATCCAGACGCGACCAGGTCGCCTGATAGTAGGGTGTCTTCGTGACGATGGCCGGAATGTTCGAATGCGTAGAGGGCGCGAACCGCTGCTGGATATCGCTGAACGGCACCGTCTGGCTGGTGACGACCGGACGCCCGTCGGCATCGCAAAGCCAGATTGAGACGCCGAAGCTCGGAACATGCGGACTGAAATCCCCGCCCGGCTCGTGATAGGCCGTGCCGCCCTCGGGAGTTCCAGGCAGCGCCAGCGGCACATGCCCCACCGAGCGGGGCCAGGGTCGATCCGGATCTTTCTGCATCATCATCGTCATGATCTCACGCTGCGGCGTGAACTGCGTCGCTGTGCGCGTAGCCTCCTGAAACTGATGCCAGTTGTTCAGCCCGGCACAGAGCGCGAGCAACGCGGCCAAGGCCACGACGACCCGACGGCCGGGACTGATGGCCCCCAACGCAGCAACCGCGAGGAGGAGCGGAAGAAAGTTCAGACTATAGACGAAGGTTTCCTCTCCGTAGAGCATGTGGAGCAGACTCTCAAACCCCAGCAGGCCGGCCAGGACGAGGCGGAACCGAAGATGGTGATCGAGGGTGACCAGCCGCCACAATCCATTCAACAGCAACGCCGACCAGAGCCAGACGGCCAGCAGCCCCAATGGCCCGGCCGATCCCGGGCGGGAAAATTGAAACGTCAGACGTTCGGACAGGCGAAACGAATCGGTCTTGGCCTGGGTGTACGCATCGTCTTTCATGAACCGGACATCCGGGGCAATCACCGTGTGGAAGACGAGGGATGACAGGACGTTGGCGGCACCCCCGGATTGGGGATGATTGATGAACTCCGCCTCTTCGCGATGGCCGATAAAAAATTCAGCTGTGGGAAAGATGAACTTCTGCACGCCCCAGAGCAGAACCACCACACACAACGCATTGACGGAAAGTTGCACCGCCTGCTTCCAGGGCCAACGAACCAGCGTCACCAGCAGACCCGCCATCCAGTTCGTCACGGTAAAGCTAAGCGTCAGCGCACTTGCGATCACATAGGCCGTAGCTCCGAACGGCCGCTGCTCGGCGAACAAGAGCAGCACCAGGACCACCATGATCGACAGTGAGCCCCAGGAATAGGAATTGGGCACCGGAAGCCAGAACAGGGCCGAGGCGCTGCAGAGCCCAAGCAGCGTGAAGACCGAGGCATCCAGTCTGCGACAACCAAGCAAGCGGAACAGCAGGTACAACGTCCCGGCCCACAGGCCGCCTACCACGCCGCTGATCAGCAACACCGCGCGAAGCGGGCTGGTGGTCAACGCGTGCTTCGCAAGATAGACCGGGATGAAGGTGATCAACGAAAACAGCGGATGCACGGACGTCCGATAGTGATCGTCGTGCACTCGACTCATGTTCGAGATTTCGCGCAGCGTATCGGCCTCGAACCAGAAATCCATCGACTGGAACAGGAACGAGGGCATGGATCGCGCGATCAGCAGGCACAGGATCGCCACGGACAGTGCGAGCAACCCGGCAAAGACCCAATCCATCCGGTCCATCCTGGCCGGGTAAGGCGGTGGCTTGAAGGACAGCGTCGGAAACCTCAGGCTCTCCGCTTGAGGGGCAGCCTCGCGGCGAGAAAGCAACTGAAGAGCATGACTGGTTCTGACTAAACCCATACTGCGGAGCACCCTGCTAAAAAATAATTTGCGACGCGGCTCGATGACGCGCCTGGTTCGGACGATTGCAAGGGAACGGATCGAACCCGATCGTGGGTCCGAAGCGAGAGGAGAAAGCACAGTTGGGGAAGAACGACGAGCTTCCCGTCAGGTGCGCACAAGAATATTCGTAGCAGAGCGAGCGATTGGGATCAACCAGGATCAACCCTCAACGCGCGACTATCTGAGATCCTGCATGAATTCGGATCCTCTCCGGCTGCAAACTGTTCCTCCCATGCGACAGTGCTTCACGATCGGACAGTCGCATAGACAGATCGGTTTACGAGTGACAGGAATGCGTGGTGGACATTTTCGGGAGAGCGGACAAGCCACTGCACGCCCGAAGGTCAGACAAGAAGAGGGAGCGTGATGTGCAGAATGCAGATGCCAAAGGGGCCGGTGCAGGAGAGCGTCCTCCAGCCGTCATCGAACAGGCCAGGCATTTTGCACGATGAGCAAGACCAGGCAGAACAGCAAGACCGCCAATGCACCGAGAACCGACACCGCAATAGAGAACGCCCCCTAGCGCCTGAACTGGTCACGGCGCATGTGGGGAAATCGCATCGGGCAATACGCCGTCACGGCCGCTCCGAGCCCGACAATCGCGATCGACACCTGCGCCACGTCCATTGTGTTCACTTACGTAGACGGCCGACAAAACCCTACTCGTGAATCGGAACAGCGTCAAGAAACGGAGGACACGTGTGCGGGGCTGCGTTCCGGGCGGATGCTGATGATGCGGATCGAGAAGGGATCAGTGTCCTTCTTTGGCGACAATGTGAGTGGGAATACCGTCCAGACTCAGCTGATTCTTTTCTTCCCGGTACCGCCTTAACCCTTCGTCGCCCTTCTTCTCGGCCCAGACGCTGAGCAACTCCCGGTCACCGAGGTACGACAAATAGGGAACTGCCATGCCGCAGGAGGTTTGCACGAGGTCGATGGTCACATCGAAAATCTGACGGGCACCGGGCAACGGCGGGAACAGGCCAAGAAGCTCCTGCCACTCGGAGTCGCCCTTGTGCACCACCTTCGCCCTGCCGTAGAGCCGCAGGATCAGCGGCTGGCCCTCAAAGGCGCAGAACATGATCGTCATACGCGGGTCGTGTTGTACATGGGCCGAGGATTCATTACCGCTCCCGGTGACGTTGAGCCATGCCACGTGAGCGGGGCCGAGCACCCGAAACGAGTCCATGCCTTTCGGCGACACATTCACCCGGCTCTCCGCCGTGGCCGTCCCGACAAAGAACACCTTCTGTGTGGTGATGAATTCGATATGGGTCTTTGACAATTCCTTGTATCGTTGAGCCACCGTTGTCCACCTCCCTCATCCGCGCAGAGCAGAAATCATCGCCCCGAGGGGCGTACCACTCAGAAGCTTCTTTCCTCAACATCTGCGGAGCCATCCGGTGAGGGAACCGCAAGCCGGCCTTCGCCCATATCGATAAGATCGAGCAGGCTCACGAGGGCACAATCGATTTTGGCTGCCAGTTCAGGCACGGTCGCTTGCAAGTAAAGAAGGACACGGCCAGCCGGCCGATAGCCCTCAACTTCGGCGGCCCACCGCTGTTTCTCGTCGGCGGAATGTCGTGTCGCATGTTGCGCAACCCATTGCGCCACCGGTTCATCCGTCTCGCAGGAGAGAATGACCGCCCGTAAGGCCTCCCCTTCCAACCCGGTAAAGGCAAGGAAGCGCCCATCGAGCGTGACTCCGCGATGCAGAAGATTCCTCCGGTACGCCGCCGGAAGCTCGCCTCGTGCCTGCGCGCGCACCTTGTCGATTAAGCGCGGGAGGATGATGTACCCCTCCAACGTGTCCCGCGGAGAGCGTAGCGCAGTCAGTGGGTTGAACGCCGTCATGATCACCTGCCTCCCTCCGTTTCAACCTGTCGATAGTCCGCACGCAAGGCCGAAGCAGTTCTCCTGCCTGTTTCGACGATCGTGATTCTGGCGGGGTGGAGAAGCACTGTCAATCGACAGGCTTTCATGACGTTCATCAAGGTCGACTCCGGACGCGGCAGTTGTTTTAGGCTGGATACTATGCTGTGATCAGCGTGATGGATGCCTTTCCGACCCTTCGTACTGCACGGCTGATTCTCCGACCATTCGAGGCCCCGGATGTCGATACCGTGCAACGCCTGGCAGGGGTGAAGGAAGTCGCCGCAGGCACCCTGCTCCCCCACCCCTACGACCGCGAAGCAGCCACACAATGGATCGCGCAGCAACAGGAGAGTTTCGCCGCGGGCAACGCCATCACGTTTGCCATCGTCCTCGCTGAAGAGGAACGACTCATCGGGTCAATCGGGATGGACATCGCCCGCGAGCACGAGCTTGCGCGCCTGAGTTACTGGCTCGGCACCGACTACTGGAACCGGGGCTACTGCACCGAAGCTGTACGAGCCATGCTCGACTACGGCTTCACCCGCCTGTTACTCCATCGCATCTATGCCCCGCACTTTCACAACAACCCGGCCTCGGGACGTGTCTTACGAAAAGTCGGGATGACCCACGAAGGCCGCATGCGCGAGCACTACATCCGCTTCGGCCAATTTGTGGATGTGGAGATCTATGGAATATTGAGAGAAGAGTTCCTGAATGACAGCGTTCATTGACGGGAAGCAGTCGCAAATACTCGCGAATCGATTTCGCGCACAGCATAAACAGACACGCTACCGACCGGGCATCGATCCTCACTCTATTCTGTGTCATGGCCACGATGTTCAGCGCGCTGTCCTCCGTCGCAGAAGCGGCGCCTCCTGAGTATCCCTTCTCCCTGGAATTCGAAACCGGGGCAGTGTGGCAATCGCGAAACCAGATTCAGATTCCCGACAGCAGCGCCGGGACGAGGTTCGCGCTGACCGAGATCCAAGGCAATGGTCCGGAAGCACAGCGCCGCGTCGAGTTGACCTGTAACATGGCGTATCGGCATTCACTCCGCTTCGTGTACGCCCCGCTCGAGTTTTCCGGCACCGGGGCGTTCGGACAGCCGGTGCGCTTCGCAGGCAGCACGTTTGCCCCCGGCCCCCCATAGATTCCGAGTACAAATTCGATTCCTACCGCCTCACCTATCGATACCTGGTCCACGAAACAGACCCGCAGTCCCTCCTATGCAGCGCGAAGCAGGAACTCCACTTTCACGGCGTCGAACGGGAAGAGAATCCGGCCATCCTTAGTACGGTCAAGGACCCCGGCGTTCAGCAGAGCAGTCACGTCACTGTGCACCGCCTTGACATCGCGTCCGACGCGACGCGCCACCTCGCGAATCGAGACAGGCCCGGCGCCGCACATTGCCCGCAGCAATTCCCAGCGCTTCGCGGTAAGGACTTTCCAGAGTAGTTCTGGCGTGGCGAAGCTGATCCGCGCCGATTTCTCGGCTTTCCCACGCTTCCAGGCACGGACAAAACCAGCCATTGTCTCGCTCGGGACACGAACATCAAGCGTCACGGTTTTCATAGTTCCACCTCACAATGTCGCGTTGAAAGTCAGCGATGAGTTCCTCTGGCGTCTGGAACGTGTAGGGGCTCTCTTTTCCGTTGAAGTGTCGGTGATCGCCTTTACCGGCTTCATTGTCGTAGCGCACTACGCATACTTCCCGCACGACATACGCAAGGCGATACTTGAACCCGTGGGCCGAACCTGCTACCGGCCTCAGAACTTTCCACAGCACCAATTCCGCAAAAGCACGCTCTGAAAATGCGATACGCGTCCGGAGAAGCTCAATCGCTCTCATGTTGGAGACATTACCAACAAGGTTTCCTTGTTGTCAACGGCACCAACAGCGCAACTCGTCCATTGCACACCCTGGTATGCCAGGACGGCTCATCGAGGGGTCTGCAGATGCTCACACAGCAGTCCCAAGGCGTCGCAGCCACAAGGCCTCCAGTCGATCGAGCCCCTATGTGTCAGCGATGCGAAGGGTATCCAGATACTGTCTCCGGGCATGCGGATCTGAGGGAGCGGTTTCGACGTGAGGCAGGGCGAGCGTGTAGAGTAGTGCGGCGAGCAGCACGCGGCCGATGCGGCCATTGAAATCCTTGAAGGGGTGAATCCACTGGAAGCGCCAGTCGGCCCAGGCCAGGAGCCCGGCGCATCCACTAAGCGTTGCCCCCGGCTCATGGCGCAACCGTTCGGCCAGATCATCACAGAATTGCCGCATATGGATCGGGACTTCAGAGAACGGCGGCGGCGTGTGGGCGCCGACTTGCACAGTCACATCCCGGAAGCGCCCGGCCCAATCCGGAAACAAATGACCAGCCAGCCGTTGGTGACGCACACACAGCCATTCCGGCGAGATGACGATCTGATCGGGCTTGGTTTGCAGAATTTCGTCGTAGATCGCAACGAGCGGCACGGCGAGCCGTTCGGATAGCTCCGAATAGGAGAGACGGCCTTCGGCCGTATCGAACTGACGAGTCGAGCCTAACTCGCTTTGGCGTTCGGAATCCCCATCAGAGTCTTGAGGCGCTCTGTACTGACCGGTTGGCTCTCGAACGCCATGGACTGGCTCACCCGCTCCAGCAGCACTTTCCGGTGCGCTGCCGCCACCTTCGTCGGGGTATTGTGCTGCGCCCTCCACTGTTGCAGACGCACCTCGGCTTGCGCCAGGTCGATCGGCTGGTTTGACTTCTGATTCATGACCGTCATTCTCCTGCACTGTGGATGAAGATGCAACCGAGGCCGATTCCACAATCTTGATCTCTTCTTCCGTCAAGCCATAGAGATCATAGACCAACCGGTCGATCTCCTGATCCGTCGCGTCGATCTGACGTTGCAGCCGGTCCTTGTCTGCAGGCGTCTTGACGCCAGTGAGACGCTGGTGCAACTCCAACATGCCTTCGACGAGAGTGACCATCCGGCCATGCCGCTCTTTGTCTGCTTTCGCGGTGAAGTCGATGACTCGAATCGGCACCTTCTCCATATATTGGTAAATGAGTCGGTAGCGATACTGGCCGGCACGCACGCCGAACGGGATGCTGAGATTGCTGATGGCAAACCAAAATAGTCGGCTATTCAGAATGCCGAGGAGACAGGGATCGTCCACACCCAAACAGTATGCGGTATTAGCGAGATACCGCCCGCTCCGATCCAGAAAGAACCGTGGCGCCTTGCAGATGTCGGGGAAAATGATCTTGGGACCTTCAAAGTATTCGTAGTAGTCGCATGAACGCAGTTCCCACCAATACTGTCCCTTGTCTTGACGTTTACGGCAGGCTTCGGCAAATGGTTCAAAATGCCTGGCGATATTGCGATGCGTCGCGGAAAACCAGTTCCAGGCCTCGCGCTCAGACACCTGTCCGCCTGCCTTCTTTTCCTTCGCCATAGCCGTCTGCGTCCAGCCGGAGGGAAGCACGATTAAGAAGCGCCCGTCATCTTCAATTTCATAACGGCGAATATTCTGACCGCCAAGGAATGGCTTAATGAGGGGTTCGTTTTGGTGAGCGCCCAACACCAGCTTATCGCGCTGTTCCTGACTCAGCTCAAACGCCTCATTCAAACCCGTCAGCAATCCGCGAAAGAACTTTCGATCAACGTATTCGCCGAGCGGCTTGCCGGCCTTCATCACCTTCTCAAACACTGTCGCCTCTTCGTCTGACTTCAGAGACCAGGCGTTCGCTGTTAGTCGCTCCTGCGGGATCGTGAAGCGATGGTCAATTGCGCTATCGTCCAAGCTGGGAAAAACCAGCGAAGGAATACGCGAGACCTCGATACGTGCGGGTTGCTTCGTTTTCGCCAGAAGCGGAATGCAGACATAGGTGTCCTTGGCGTTCTCGAATACGGCCAGTCCGCCGAAATCCAGGATGCGGAGCACGGCGGCCTGTCTCTTGAGCGTTCGGCGCAAGGCTTCCCCATAGGTCGTGCGGAGAAAGCTACTGGATACGATGAAGCTGAAACGTCCCCCTTCGCGTAGCAGCGCCACGCTCTTCTCCATGAAGTAAGCATAGAGATCAGCCACCCCGTCGAAAGCTTCGTAGTGTCGAGCCAGATAGTCTTTGAATCCCGACAAGGACTCCTGCCGCACATACGGCGGATTGCCGATGACGGCATCGAAGCCGCCGGCCTTCATGATCTCCGGGAACTCGGCCTTCCAATCGAAAGGATTCACGCGGCGCATTTCTTCATCGTCCGGCATGAGTTGACCCGCGAAATAGTCCGGCCCGATGAGACTGTTGCCGCATTTGATGTTCTGGCCCAGGTCCGGCAACGCACGCTCGTGAACAAAGGAGAGCTGCCGTTTCAGTGTCTCGTCGCTTTCCCCCTCCAGCACTTTCAGGGACAGACTGAGTTTCGTCACTTCCACCGCTTGGCTGTCGATGTCCACGCCGTAGATGTTGTTCAGGAGGATCCGCTTCTTCTCCTGCGTGGTCAGCCGCCACTCGCCGCTGGACGCCAGAAAGAGTTCCTTGCGGTGTTTTCCGGGCCGTCCTCCACATACCAGTCGCGGTGGTAATTGAGCAGAAACCGATAGGCGCCGAGCAGGAACGATCCCGACCCGCAGGCCGGATCGAGAATTGTAAGCTTCGCAATCTGCTTGGGCGTCTTACCGTCGCACAAAACTCCAACCGTCTGCTTCACGATGTATTCGACGATGTACGCCGGTGTGTAATAGACGCCGCCGGCCTTCTTGACCTCGGGCTTCTCTTCGACCTTGGCCTGATGGCCTGACGTGAGACGAATGACCTTGCCAAGGAACTGCTCATAGACCTGGCCCAGGATTTCCGTGGGGAACACGGAGAATTCATAGGGACTGTTGGGATAGTAGAGCCGTCCGATGATGTCTTTGAGGGTTTTGTCGTCGATCTTCAGGCTGGGAGTCAGCTTGTCGGGCGCTTCGGCCCGGCCTTTCTCGGACTGGAAGTGAAAGAGGCCGGAGTTGTACCGGTCGTCGGCCTGCTCGTAGAGGTAGCGTAGCCGTCCATAGATGTCCTGGCCGTTGAGCAAGGCCTGGAGTTGCGCATAGGGTTCGATGCCCCGGTCTTCGGCGATACGGAGGAAGATGAGCCGATCGATGGTGCGCTGCACCGAAAAATTCAGCTCGTACACGGAGAGCTTCGGATTGCGGAGCGCGAGATTTTTGGCGAGCGCCTCCCGCCAAGTCTCGATCTCCTTCAGGAACTCGGCATCGACCGTGGCAGTGCCCCGTTTGCGATCGGTGACGGCATATTTATCGAAGGAGCCTTTAAGGACGGCCTCCTTACTGAAGATTGAAGCGATCGCATCCCACTTGGTCAGGTAGTCCCGATAGGTAAGGTACAGAATGCGTCCCGCGCTGGGCTTGTCGGACGGATTGGGGCGTGTACGGCAATCGTAGACGGCGAATTCTTCGAAATCGGTCAGGATCGAGAGCGGCAGTTTGGCCGACCAGGCGTAGCGTCTGATCTGATAGGCCGGAGGAATCTCCTCTTTGACATTGACGGCCGGTTTTTTGGCTTCCAGGAAAAACTTACGCGCGCCGCCGATGCGGAAGCAGTAGTCGGGCGCTTTGGTGTTGCCGCCGATCTTGATGGCATCTTCATGGATGACATCTTTGTGCGCCTCGGCATGCCCCTGTGTGTTGGGCACATCCCAACCCAGCGCTTCGAACAATGGGTCGAGAAACTCCCGACGCACTTGGGTTTCGTTGTAGCTCTGGCTCTTATAGGACTCGCGATTCTGCTCGAACCGGTCGATGAGGGTGGCAACGATAGGAGGCGCCTGGCTCATAGAGAGGGATTCACGCTGTGTGATGGATAAAAAGTTGTCGAAGAATACCCGTTTCCTCGTGGGAAATCATCCAACCTCTGTACCTTGCCTTTCTGGACCAGTAACCAGAGAGCACACGCTGCCATCACTGGGAACTTGAGAGTGTGCGAGACGACAAAACTCTCCAAACCATGTGCCTGAGGTTTCTCCCAAGGACTCGTATCGTTTCGGATACCCGCTAATACGATGCAGATTCAGGGGCATCTCCATTTGTCCGCAGAGCGCTGCTCAGAAAATTCATGACCTACGCATTTTCACACTGTTGGCGCAATCTGCATCGGCTCATCACTCAGCCGTCAGAGGCACTTCCCTGGCATGGTTACTGCTTCATTCGTAAGTGCTGGTGCGTGGTCACTTGCATATCAATGCAACCAATCTTTCGAGAGGAGGGCCAGACAATGCATGAAACAGGAACGCACAACGGGATGGGAACGGGCTGGGTACCGGATCGTCCGGACTTTCGTGACTACACCGAGAAGGATGAAACGATCGCCACACTTCTGAAGAAAACGAAGATCGCCAAAGCACCTAAAGCACTTCCCGGATCGGTCGACCTCCGGGCCTGGTGTTCACCGATCGAGGACCAGGGGTCCATTGGATCATGTACTGCCAATGCAGGCGTCGGACTGATGGAGTATTTCGAACGAAGAGCCACGAACAAGCACATTGATGCCTCACGACTCTTCTTGTACAAAGCGACGCGGAACCTGCTGCACTGGACAGGCGACACCGGCGCCTATCTCAGGACCACCATGGGCGCCATGGTACTCTTCGGCACGCCCCCCGAAGAATACTGGCCCTACCGCATCGCAGACTTTGACCTTGAACCCAGTTCCTTCTGCTATGCCTTCGCCCAGAACTATCAGGCCATCCGCTACTACCGACTGGATCCACCGGGAACGACGGCGGCTACACTGTTGGAGAGGATCAAGAAATATCTCGCCGCAGGACTCCCTTCCATGTTCGGGTTTACCGTTTACAGTTCAATTTCGCAGGCCGGAACGAACGGGAAAATTCCGATGCCGACTCAAGGCGAGTCGGTTGTCGGCGGACATGCAATCGTTGCGGTCGGGTATGACGATCAGATGAAGATTAAAAATACCAATTCAGGCAGTACACAGACGACGGGAGCCTTTCTGATCAGAAATTCGTGGGGAACCGGCTGGGGCGACGCCGGCTACGGATGGCTACCCTACGAGTATGTCAACGCAGAGCAAGCCATGGATTGGTGGTCGCTCCTGAAGAAGGAATGGGTCGACACGGGAGCCTTCTAGCGCGCATGAACTTCCCGGTCCACACCGGACCGGGAAGTCATGTCATGTCGTCTCACATACCCTGAACCCTTTGAATGGAGTCCGGAAAGACTCCGTCCGACGCGACGCGCGCCTGCCCCCGAGCCGCGTCAAGGACGACGCCTGCTTTCTCGATATGCTGGTCGGTGATGTGGTTCGACTCATTCGACTCCGCCCGCACCAGCGCCATCGTAGATGGCGGCCGACGCGACATACCGACTCGCAGTGAGTACACGCTGCCTCGCCGCTGTATCTTTTTGGATCAAAGCTGTATCGGAACAGATACCTTCCGCTTATGGGCATAAAAGCCCTGGCTGTCTGGCTCTACTTCAGGGGCACACATAGTAGGTGCTAAGCCGCTGGCAGCATTGAAGACTCTGGCAGCGGCGCAGAGGATACACCGGTCGGCGGTGAGAACGGTACGTCCTTTGCCTTCCGATCAATCGAGGCTCAAAGAGGAGGGCGCGAAAGGGGAGAATTGCGGAAGCGTATCTCGCCATGCGTCCGTCGGCAATGAGAGCCATCCTTATCAGAGTGCCTTAGTTTCCGGAAACCTCCACGACCCCGACAGGACAGATCCGTACCAGGGACGAAGACTGAGCAGAAGGCCCCACGCAAATATTGATGACCTCTTCGTAGACACTCTGCTTTATCCGGCAAGAGGCACCCATGAAGAGCACAGACCGCGTATTGAATGTTCTGGCATGGTGCTACCGCCTGGTGAACCATGTTCTCCCCTGGCACCGCCTCCCGAAGATTCTCGGTATCGGCAATCTGGTCGCGCTTCGGCATGACCTGCGACGCTGGAATCTCTTCGACACGGCCCCCCTCGTGGCTGGAACCGGAAAGCGCCCCTGCCCCTTTCACAGCAAGGACCTCGAGGAACGACGGGCTGATGGATCGCACAACGATCTCCAGGCTCCCTCGATGGGCAGCGCCGGCTGTCCCTTCGGACGAAATGCCCCGTTCGACGTCATTTCAGCTCCGCCGGAACCGGGACTCGAAACACCGAGCCCCCGTGCGATCAGCCGGTTATTGATGACTCGAACGCAATTTATTCCGGCGACCTCCTTGAATCTCCTGGCCGCGGCCTGGATCCAGTTCCAGGTTCACGACTGGTTCGGACATCAGCAGGAGGATGAGGCCACGGCCCCGATCGAGTTGGCCGAAGGCGATACGTGGCGCGAACATCCGATGATGGTCCGCCGGACCAAGCAGGCCTCAGGCGCCGCGCGCGGGTGCCCGGCGAAAGTTCCCATCTTTCTCAACACCGAGACTCACTGGTGGGACGGGTCTCAGCTCTACGGCAGTGGCGCCACACGTCAGCAGCAGGTCCGGTCCGGCCGGAGAGGCACACTCACGATCGACCAGGGCCGTCTGCCCTCCATGGAGAGTGTCGATCGGGAACTTCCGGGGATCGACCTCACCGGCTTCAACGATAACTATTGAATCGGGCTCAGCCTGCTTCACACCCTCTTCGCGCTGGAACACAATGCGATCTGCGAGGCCCTGTGTCACCGCTATCCTCCCTGGACCGACGAGCAACTCTTTCAGAAGGCACGCCTCATCAATGCCGCCCTGATCGCCAAGATCCACACCGTGGAGTGGACACCTGCGCTGCTTCAACACCCGACGCTCGATCGCGGCATGAAGGCGAACTGGTGGGGGCTCCTCGGCGAACCGATCCGAAAACGCTTCGGACGGCTGAGTGACAGTGAAGTGTGGAGCGGCATCCCGGGCTCACCCACAGACCATCATACGGCGCCCTATGCGATGACCGAGGAGTTTGCCGCGGTGTACCGTCTCCACCCCCTGATCCCCGATGAATACCGGTTCTTTTCATTGAGTGATTCGACCGTCAGTCACTACAAATCGTTTCCTGACATCCAGGGTAATCAGACCCGATCGACCATCGACGAAGTCGGAATCGACAACGTCTGGTTTTCCTTCGGGATGGCTCATCCCGGGCAATTGACGCTGGGCAACTTCCCGCGCTTTCTCCAGGAGTTTCGCCGGGTCAAGCGATTGCCCGACGGGGATCGTGAGATTCTCGACGTGGCCGCCCTCGATATCTTCCGCGATCGCGAACGCGGGGTGCCTCGCTACAACGCGTTCCGGCGCATGCTGCGCATGAAACCGGTGAAGAGCTTCGAGGCATTGAATCCCGAGTGGGCCAAGAAACTGCACGACCTGTATCGGGGCGATATCGAGGGACTGGACCTGATGGTGGGCCTCTATGCCGAGGAACCGCCGCCGGGTTTCGCCATCAGCGACACGGCCTTCCGGATCTTTACCCTGATGGCCCCGCGCCGGCTCAAGAGCGACCGGTTTTTCACCGCCGATTTCCGGCCGGAGGTGTACACGGCCCTTGGCCTCGACTGGGTGCAGGACAATGACTTCACCAGCGTGCTGCTGCGTCACTATCCGTCGCTCGCGCCGGCCATACGGGGCCTCGAGAACGCGTTCCTTCCCTGGCACAACGTCCATGAACCCATGCGGTAGAGGTGAATTCCGAACAGGACGGCATGACGCCTTGATCCCCCGTCTTTCCCTCCCCGCCAGAGAGGATGCCCCATGTCACTGATCAATTCGCTCCAATGGATGATCCGTAAAGGCTTCTGGAATTTCATTGCCAGGCGAAAATATCGCTCTACCGTTCCCAGGGAAGTGACGGCCGTTGCCGCCGCCCGGTCCCCCGTGAACTTGATTCCTCTCAACGAAGCCTTCCCCGCCATTCCCATCGCGGGCATCCGTATCGCGGAGCGCGTCCCGTCCGATGAAGCGCGGGTGAAGGAGGAACATTTCATGGGCAGCCTGGCCCGGCTCTCTACCATCTTTTCACCCATGCAGGCCGGAAGGCCGGCCGTCGCGGCCGATCCCTACCAGGTCCTGGACGAGGCCTATACCAAGCGCCATCGTCAGGCGGTCCTTCGACAGGCGGCGACGCTCACGGTCGCCCCAAGACGGACTCTTCAGTCTCCGACATTGCCGGCCGAACTCCACTGCATCCCGGATCTGGGAATGCTGGCTCTTCGCGGACCCTACGCGGGTTATCTCCGAAAAGTGTCCAACCGCGCCGACGAGTTCGAATGGAATCTCGAATCGCTTGGCTCGTACAGTCACCATGCGGATCTCTACGCCCCCTGGGCGGAAGTCCTGTTCAAGGCGGGTCCCGGGCATGGGTCACTCAAGGCCGTTCACATCCGGTGCGAACTCGGTTCCATCCGTCCCGACGATGCGAATTGGGCCTTCGCCGCGCGGATCGCCATCTGTGCCGCCACGACCCACACGGCGCTGGTTCGACATTGGACTTGGACCCACCTGATCGGAGGAGAGTCTTTCTCAGCGGCCACGCGCAACCATCTGCCGCCCGACCATCCCTTATGCCGCCTGCTGTGGCCCCACATGGTAGGCACACATGCGAGCAACCGACTGGCCATCCTGGGACAGCTGGTCCCCGAAGGCGACTTTGAAACCATTTATAGCCTGACCTATTCCGGGATATGCCAGCTCGTCGGCAAGGCCGGCCAGGATTTCAACCTGCGGGTCTGCGATCCCGAAGAAGACGCGCGGCATCGCGGCCTGCTCGACAGCGGCCTGCCGATGCAGACCTACTCCAACTGCCGGCGAATCTTTCGGGTCATCCTGGCTCATGCCGAACGATACCTGCGTCTGTACTATACGGACGACGCGCTCGAGACGGATCAACCGATCAGGCATTGGCTGGCTGAATTGGAGCGCCTCATACCGAACGGACTTGGGCTTGCCCCCAGTCCGCTCACCTGTGCCTGGTTGGCGCGAGTGGTCGCCCGGTTCATCTATCTGGTGTCCGTCCAGCACGAACAGTTCGGCACGCAGTTATGGAATTATCAACTCTGGACGCACACCCATCCCGTGCGGGTCTACCGTGACGGCCGCCGCGTGCCGGAAGATGTGTACCAGCGATTGGTCAACTCCAACTACATCCTCAGTGTCGTCCGCTCGCCCTTGGTGCAGGATTATGCACCCCTCGCTCTGCATGAACCTGCCTGTCCCGATCGACAACGACAGGCGGAAGCAACGTTCGCGCGTTTCCGGCTCGACCTGACCCGGCTGCAACGGAAGATGGAGCGAACACCCTGGGCGCCCTGGACCTTGTATCCGGCTGACCTCGAGGCGAATATCAATGCCTGACGGATCGCCGGCTGACCCGCCTGTCCGCTCCGAAGGGGCGGATGAGGGACTCTGCTCGCTTCTGGCGAAGGATCACACCATTCTCGAACGCCCGCTGATGGTCTTTCGTCCCTTCGGAACCGATGAGCATGGACACAAGATTGCCGACGTCAGCGGAACCCTCGTCCTGTCCAGCATCCAACATCTGGAAAAGTGCGTCCCAAAAACCGGCGGACCGGAAGGGGCGGCTTCCGCCGTCGAGCACCTGTGCCGGCTGCTCAACGATCGCATTCCGGACTCGGCCTACCACGTGACGCCCGACTTTCTGAGAAAGGAATGGAACAGCTATTCGTATGAGTTTCTCAGTTACCTGCGGGAGATTTGCGCACAGCTCTCCGGAGATCCGGATTTTCATTTCAATACCGGGTTGACCAAAGTCATCTCCCCGGTATTCCGTGTCCTCGCCCGCCCCTTCTCACTGTCCCAGTTTTCCAGGCTCGCGCTCTACTGGGCTCAACGATATACTCAGGGCACGATCGAGTGCGAAGTGGCGAACGTAACCGATCACTCGATGATCTACCGCCTGCGCTTTACCGACCATACGCTCCGGCAATTCGGCCCCTACCTCAAAGCCTGTGCGCATCAGGTCTGCGCCTCCACGAAGGGACGGATGGTCGCCGCGCCGACGCTCGTTCACGGCGGTCCGCCGGCGACCGTCACCGATCGAGCCTGTATCGTCAACGGAGATCCCTGGTGCGAATGGGAAGTCCGGTGGCATCCCGAGCCCGCACAGTCTTATTGGTTTCTCTGGACTCTCCTTCCAGCCACACTGGCCTGGCTATACCTTCACTGGTTTTATCCGGCGATGTCGGGAGTGGAGGCGCTGCTCGTGGTCCTGATCCCCACCTTCATCACCGCACTCGTCACGGAGTTGCGGCAACGCAGTCTCGCACGCCGGCGCGAGTCGTTGATCCAGGAGCAGATGCAATTTGTCGATGCCCGTTATGAAGATCTGCGCGACACTGTTATTCAGCAGGAACAGACGCGTGTCGAACTCCGGCGCAAAGTCAATCAGCTCACGGCGCTCAACCGCGCGGGGCTTGGCTTTAACTCGACGCTGGACCGCGAAGCCCTGGTGCAGACTGTGCTGGAGACCCTCATCCAGGATTTACATTACGACCGCGCGATGATGAGTTTTTACGACCCCGATCGCAACATTCTTTACGACGGCCGCATCCTCGGAGTCTCTGAGGATATTGCGGAACTCGTCCGGCGGAGGGAACTGTCGGTTTCTGACCCGCAGGGATTTCCCGCTTCTGCCTTGCGCGACGGCAAACCGCTTCTCGTCCATGATATTGCCAGTATTTGGGATCGCTTACATCCGGCCAACCAGGAGTTGGCGCGGCTCACGAGAACCAAGTCCCTCATCTGGGTTCCCCTAATCATAAAAAGCCGCATCCTCGGGACGCTCACGGTTGATCGCACGGCACCTAACACGTTGACGGGTGAGGACCTGGATCTGATGGTGACCATCGGAACCCAGATTGCGATCGCGCTGGACAATGCCGCAGCCTACGCCCAGATCGAAGAACTGAATATCGGACTGGGGTCGAAAGTGCGCGAGCGGACCGCCGAGCTGGAACGAGCCGATCGGTCCCGTTCCCTTTTTCTCTCTCATGTCTCCCATGAGCTTCGCACTCCGCTGACCTCCGTCAAAGGATTCGTCGAAAACCTCCTGGACGGCCTCACCGGCACGCTCAACGAGAAACAACAACGCTATTTGGCCCGGATTGCCGACAACGTCGGCCGCCTCATTCGCATGATCAATGACCTTCTGGATCGCACGAGGATCGAAACCGGACAGTTGGCCTTGTCGCCTGCCGAAGTGGATCTCGAACGTTGTGTGGCCGAAGTTATCGAGCAGTTACGCTCCATGGCCGTCGAAAAACATCACACACTCAGCGCCGAGTATCCGGCCTCACCGTTGATCGTATGGGCGGATCGAGACCGGTTGATTCAGATCGTCACCAATCTTCTGCAAAACGCCATCAAGTTCACTCCGGAGGGCGGGTCGATTTCAGTTTATGTCATGGCGGAACAACCGACGCACGCCACCCTGCGCGTCTGCGATACAGGCCCGGGAATCCCACCCGAGTTCCTCGAAAAGATCTTCGATCCCTTTTTCCGGATGGCTCAGGAACAACGCGGCAGTTCCAAGGGCCTTGGCCTGGGATTATCGATCGTGAAAACGCTCGTCGAGCTTCACAACGGGCAGATCGCAGTACGCAGCCAACCGGGGGTGGGAACGGAATTCTCCGTCATGCTGCCTCTTATCCCGGCATCCTCCCCGGCTGTATTCACTACACAGGCCAGGGAAAAACGCCTTCTGATCGTGGATGACGATCCCGACATTCGGCAACTCTTGGTGGATCGCCTGAGTGCCGACGGTTACCAAGTCGAGACCGCCGTCGATGGAACCCAGGCCTTGCAGGCGATTCGACAGGGTAGATTTTCCGGGGTGCTCCTGGATATCGGAATTCCAGGGGTCGATGGCCTGGACGTGCTGCATCAGGTACGACAGTCCAACCAGCAACTTCCCATTGTCATCATCACCGCGGCCGAATCGAAGGATCTGGCCGTTCGCGCCATCAGCTTCGGCGCGCAGGCCTATGTCCTCAAGCCATTCGACCCGAAAGAACTCGAACAGGTCGTAGACCACTGGTTTGCGCAGGTCATCGTCCAACGGTGCCCCGCGGACGTCCGGAAACGCCATGTCCTGGACCTGCTCAGGACGACAAAACCCTCCCCTCCTCCCGCCAACTTATCCAAGCCCCTCCTTGCAGAATCCCGATCTGATGCTGTGTTATCCTGAATGAGTGGACAGACGAGGGATCACCATGTCTCTCTCCCGCAGGGCCTTTCCCATCTCAGCTCTGTTGCTGGCTTGCTTCTCCATTCCGGCCCTCGCGCCATCCGCCGGTTTCGCCTCCATCTATACCTACACCGACGCCGCCGGTGTTCAAACCTTTACGAACCAACTCGAGTCCGTCCCCGAACAATATCGAAACAGACTGACATCACAGGAGCTCGACACGCCTCCAGCCGTTTCCTCTGCTCCGCCTCGCGCCGTTGCCGAATCACCGACGCGCTCCGCCGATTCCCGCACCGTCACAGCCAGCGGCGAATATCGTTTGGGCGATCACGACACCCGCACGGATGGCGCGCGTCTGGCGGTCGAAGCCGCCAAGAGAGATGCGCTCGAACAGGTGGCCACGTATCTGGAACGGGTCACGGAAGTGCGCGACATGAACCTCACACGTGATGACATCCGGAGTTACACGGCTGGCATCGTCACGGTGTTGGAGGAAACCATCACGACCAGGGTCGAGCACGAGAGTATCGTGATCCGCGCTGAGTTGACGGCAGAGATCGACCCGCATGAAGTCGCACAGGCCATTGCGGCCTTGCGGGAAAACGACAGCGCCAGGCGGGAGCTCACGGTCCTCCGTGCCGAAACCGACCGACTACAGGAACAGCTCGATGCCACCAACCGCGCCCTCGCCGCCGCCCCATCGGCGGAGGAAGTCCAGCAACTCAGCCGCCAACGTGACGACATGCTGAACGACCTGCAGGCCAATGCCCTTGTCTCACAGGCCTGGACCAGCTGGGCATACCCAACGCTCGGCTTCTATTCCTATCCCTGGATCGCAGGACCTGGGATCAACGGCTTACTACTCCAGGCACAGCGCCTCTCTCCCCGGCATCGCCACCTCGCGCAGGCACAACAGACCATTGCGGCGCAAAACGGCGCGCTCGTACCGGCCCCGGCTCACGCCTCCAGCCCCGCGCTGCGCCGCTCATTGCTCGTACCCTCCCCATCGATGCAGAGTCCTCACGCGCCACCGTTGCTCAACCAGCAGGGTCTACCGGCCAAAGTGGGAGACATCGTGATCATTCCCACACCGCGCTCCATTCCACCGGTGATGCATCAGTCTGCACCGCAGCCGCAGCCCTACCAGTTGCACCCGTCCCATTTCTGGCGCCCCAGCCCTCCGAACATTCATACCGCGCCTTCGATCCCGCAACAGAGTCCATCGGTGAGCTCACGCCCTTCCGGCAAATACCCTGGACCTGGCGGCGGATACTCCCCTAGTAGCAGGGGGCGCCGCGGTCGATAGACGGAGTCTACCTGTCAGTGCCCATGCCCGTTTCCATGGTGGCAGCCCGGACGTTCGCCGTCTTCCGTCGGCCCATCCTTGTCCGGACAGGGCAAGTCGTTTTTGTCCTGTATCTCGAACATGGCCATCATGGCATGATCTTCATGCAAGACGTTATGGCAGTGGATGGGGTACTGCCCTAGAAAATCACGGAACCGCATCAGTAATTCGACCTCGCCCCCCGGATCCAACCGCACGACATCTTTCCGCCCCGCTTCGATATCCGCCACGGGCAGCCCGTTTCGTTTCAGCAACAGAAACTCGTTGTGGTGAACATGGATCGGATGATCCCACCCGCCTCCGCCGTTCTTGAAGGTCCAGATTTCGGCGGAGTTGCGCTGCACATGCGCGACCACTTGCCCGTCCTTGTAGGGACGCCCGTTAACCGTCCACATGCTATTCCCGCGATTAAAGATGAACTCCCGCTTGCCCTGGCAACGCAGCACTTCGTGCGACACATCAGGCCGTTTGCGCAACACCTCGGGCACACGGCTGGGGTCTGGAGCATCGCGCACCACGTCGAAGCGCAGCAACGGCACGCCTTTGCTTTCGACATCAGCCGGCTTCGCCCCATTGATGTGGCGCAATCGATTCTCAAGACAAATCTGGTCGCCCATCTTAGCTTTGGAAAAATCGATGATGACATCGATCCGTTCGGCCGCCCCCAAGCGCGTCGGCGTCTGCCGTTCGACCGGACGCTCCAACAAATTCCCGTCATTGGAAATCTGCGTGAAGGTCATGCCGTGACTGAGGAAGAGCTGATAAAACCGTGAGGGACCGGCGTTGAGGAACCGGAACCGATATTTGCGCCTGGCAACCTGGAAATAGGGCTGAATCACGCCATTCACCAACACCTTGTCGCCTACGACGCCGGCCGTATTGGTGGTGTCGAGATAGAGCAGGCCGTCGGCCGGATCGAACACTTTGTCCGTCAGCAGAATCGGCACATCATATTCCCCACTCGGCAACCGTAGCGCCATAGGACTCGGGTCAAGTTCGTTGCCGGAATCCAGTTCGTCGAATAGGAGGAACATACCCGTGAGGCCCTTATACACATTGGCCGCCGTCGCATCGTGCATATGGTCGTGATACCACAGGGTCCCTAACGCCTCGCTGGGATCGCCCGCGGCAGAGAAGCCGTCGCGGACGCGCGGGTCCAGATCGTAGCCCGCATACTGGTTCGCGTAACACTGGTCGTAGAACGACCTGTTCTTCCAAAAGTTGCGCGGGTTCCCGTCGCTCTCGGGTGCGGTGTGGCCGTTGTGCAGATGGGTCGAGACGAAATGGCAGCCGAACTCATGCGCCTTCGCCTTTGCGGGGTCTTTGGGGGCCTTGTCCGACACTTCCGGAAGCAGATTCCAATTCCGGAGGATGACCGGCCGGCCGTAGCGTGCGTGGTAGACAGGACCTGGCGAATGACCGTTGAAACCCCAGACCGGTTGCAACGGGAGGTCCGGATGGAAGGAATGGAGAAACTCCTGCTGGCGAACCTCATACATGGTCACCGGTCGCTGAGGGTCTTGAAAAAGGGCTTCGAATTGCTGGTGCGAGAGCGTTCGGCCCTCACGAGGATCGGAACTCGGATCTTTGGCCGGGCTGGGATTCAAGATTGCCACCGGCTGCTGAACGGGCGGAACCGGCATCGGAACTGCAAAGGGTCTAGTGCAGGGACTCTTAAAATCGCCCAGAATCCGATCTGCAATCTCCTTGGCTTCATCCGAAATCGGGCAGCTGGAACTCGGATGGCTCCAGGCACGGCCGCCTGCTCCCGGCACCCACAACCCGGCGGCCGTCAGCACGCTCCACTTCATCAAATCACGTCGCGAGAGTGCCATTAGGATTTCCCTCCCTTTCCGGCGCTGAGCTGCAACTCTTCTTCAAAGGACTTCAAGCACCCGAGTTTCGTCCGTCCACCCTTCCCGACCGCGGGCAATTCCCTCGTCAGCTCCCGGTACGTCCCGTCGCTGTTTCGGCTGTAGCCGTCTGAAATCGTCAACGAAGGATGGTCGAACGGCGCCTGTTCGCACCGTACCCGCTCGTCGGTCAAACTCTTCAGAAACGCAACCAAGGCATTCTTGTCCGCTTCGTTGAGCCACAGCGGTTTGATCTCCGGCGCCTGCTCCGCGTTCAGAAAATCGCCACCCCGATCGTAGAATTCCACGACCTGTCTCAACGTGCTCATTCCGCCGGTGTGCATATACGGGCCCGTCAATTCGACGTTGCGAAGGCTCGGCGTTTTAAACGACCCGTCGACGGCCGCTCGCACGAGGTCGGGACGTTCGATCGGCTCGCACGGCTGAATCGAAAACCCGCAGGGATCGACGGTGAACACATCCACGGGCCCTTGCCCGGTCTTGAGGTGCGGCAGATATTGCTTGGTGAACGACAGCGGGTGCCCGAAGGGATCACTGAAGCCAATGCCGAGATCCTCTGCCGTCGGACGCACGCCGAGGTTGTAGAACCCGCTGTCGTACATGGCCGTCTCACCCTGCTGCGTCTCGTGCATCCGCATTAATTCGACCTGCTCGCGATGCTCTCGATCGGCCTTGAACGACTCGAGTCCTGACGCCGTGAGCTCAGGACCACGATGGCAATCCACGCACTTGCCGCGATCCATGAAGACCGAGAACCCGAACGCGGCCAACCCCTCGAGCGGCTTGCCGCCGGGTTTGTTCTTGAGCGCGGCGATGTGCTTGTCGAAGGGGCTTTGATCCGAGATCAATGTGGCCTCGTAGAGCATGACCGCAATCCCGAAGAACATCGAAAAATTATTTTCAATCAAGGAGAACTCGCCCGATTTGAGCGCCTTCGGATCACGGGGATCACGCCACCAGTGATCACGAAACACGCGTTGAATCAACTCGCGGTAATTGACTCTGAGCCCGTCCGTCGGATGACGAAACTCACCGAGTACGCTGTCACGCCGGTCCACATGTTGTGCGTAGAGCGGCCGCGGGATCCGCGAGATCATCTTGCGCCCCAACTCCGGCCAGCTCTGGCAACTCATTTCAACGGAGTTCACAGGAGGGCCAAGGGCCTGGGACGCCAGCGCCGCAGAGGGCAGATCCAACGACACCGGCCGCAACGTGACAGTGGGTGGGCCTGTGTTCCCGTTCTGTTCGGTGGAGACCCGCATCAACTGATGCCGTGGCCGGACCGTTCCGTCCGGATTCGACTCGGGGCCTGCATTCGAATCGGCGAGCTCGCGACGGCCGAATGGATTGACCCCGTTGAAGTGATTGTTGGCGCGGCCATCCCAAAACGATCGAAACTGAAAGACGGCATTGATCACCGTCGGGGCGTTCCGCCCGGTTGTCGCGCGCGGGTGGCCTGCGTTCAGGCACGCCGTTCCCTGTGATCCAACCACGTCGTTCGTATCGAAGAGGACCTCCGAATCCGTCCGCGTCGGATCTTTCACGACATGGAACGGAAAATCCCCCGCCTTGAGCACATAGTCAGGCCCACCAAGGCCGCCGCTTCTCGTCGGGTCCAGCGATCCAGGCTGCGAGCCATGTCCGCCCCCTCCGTTTAATTGTCCTCGCGCGCGGGTATCGGAACCCGCGTGAAAATGGCAACTCGCACAGGCCTGACCGTCCGAACCCAGTTGGCGATCCCAGAATAGTGCCTTGCCGAGCGCGATCGCTGTCTGTCGTTGCCCCGGCTTCAGGAGGTCCGTAAGTTGCCCGTCAGTCGGTTGAACCTGGGGCAACTGCTTGCGGACCTCTGCAAAATCCATTTGCCTCGCGAGATCAAGAACCTCCACCGCGGTAGGCGGCAGTTCCTCCTCATGCACCGCAGGCGCAACCCGCGTCAGATCAGCCGCGGGCGCGCGCTCCAAACGCAGGCCGGTCACAGCGAGTAGCACTGCTCCCAGGAGCACACCCACGCCGATGGTCGTTCGCGATGCCATATCTCTCCTCCTTCTCCAACCAGCACTGCTGTTCCACCTTGGAATAACAGCTGACAATCACTTGCCCGTCGCATAAGCAGGATCCTTGCCAGTCATGGTCAGGAGTCAGCACGCATGAGCATCGGGTGAATTGGTTGCATTTCATGACCAATAATCGACGCGCCCTTTCGTCGTCGAAAGTCATGCGATCCGATATCGTTGTTTTGCGTTCCGCTCCAGGACACAATGGTTGTTCGGATGCGTGTCACGACTCGACCGTATCAAAACCGATACGTGTCATAGCGAATCAGATACACGTGACTACGCAGTTATTCGCAACGCCCGTTTGACACGCGCTGATTTCGAACTTCTCAGAATCAGCGCGAAGCCCATGATCGAGACAATTACAGGCAGGGAGAAACACGATGCCATCGTTGGTTGGGATGTAACAGGAGGAGGCGCGCCCGCGAGAGATACCTCGCGGACGACGAGAGACGAGCTACGACAACCCGTGCTGGGCGCGTCCGATGCCGCCGTCGTAGCGATTGGTAGATTTGAAGAGTTCGTATCGGCCATCCATGGCGTACTGCGCGACTCTGGTGCGCAGGCCATCCATCTCGGCTACTGTCATAGGCGTGAACCGACGGGCGATGTCGAGGTTTTGCCTGAGGACCTGCGGAGAATCGATGCCGCTCACGAGCGAGGCGATCGGCAGGCTCAACACATACCGGATCGCTTCCTCCGGCGTCACGATCCCTTGCTCGATCGGCTCGGCATTGCCACTCAGACTCTTCATGCCGAGCGGAGCGATCCCGCGTTGGTTCAGGATCGGCAGCACCTCCCGCTCAAAACTCCGGTACGTACCGTCGAACACATTCAAGGGCATCTGGCAGGTATCGAACGGAAAGTCGTGCGCCAACATGTTGAGATGGATCTGCGGATGTTTGTGGCCGGTGAACCCGATGAACCGCACCTTCCCCTGCTGCTTGGCTTCGAGCAACGCGTCGGCTCCGCCATTGGGCATGAAGTGCCGGTCAGGATCGTCTTCGTAGACGACTTCATGAATCTGCCAGAGGTCGAGGTAGTCGGTCTTCAGCCGGCGCAGTGACTCGTCGAGTTGCTGCAGGGCCACCTTCTTATCGCGACCGTGCGAGCAGACCTTGGTCATGAGCACCACCTGCTGCCGTTTTCCCTGCAGCGCCTTGCCCATGAGCTCTTCCGATCGCCCGCCGTGATACTCCCAAGCATTGTCGAGAAAATTGACGCCTGCGTCGATGGCCTCGTGGATGATGCGGAAGGCCTCTGATTCGTCCTTGAGTCGGCCCCAATGGGCTCCGCCGAAACAGAGCGCCGACACCTGCACGCCGGTTTTGCCCAACGCGCGGCGGGGGATATCGCCCGTCGAGGTACCCGAGGAAGGAGTGTCTGTGGCCAGTAGCTCAGCCAAGCGACCGGGCCCGCCAAGCGCCATGACCGATCCCGCCACGCCGAGCCCTTTCAACAGCTGGCGACGATCGAGTGTGGTAGACCAGATCGTGTCTTTGAGGTTCTTGGAGGCCATTGAGCACCTGCCTGGTTAGAGGTGGAAGGATCTCAAGACAAGGAGGCAACGGTGTCTGCACTCAACCCGGAACATGGTGACGTCAGCGCAAACCAGCAGCGGCAAGCAGCGTCGCCTGATCAAGGGCGAGAAAGTCGCCGATGCTGTCGATCGAAAGGTCGGCGGGAGGAAACGTCCGCAATACCTCGGGATCGGTCGCATAGTGTCCCTGACGAGCAAACACGGTCGTGACCCGCGAGCCCCAATAGGCTTTCACGGCCGTGAGGATGCGCAACTTGTCATCGACCAGGACATAATGGTCGGCTGGATACCGCTGTTCGACGTCGTCGAGCTCTTTCTCCTTATGGATATAGATGAGGACATGGCCCTCGACCACTTCGAAAAGACCTGAACGATCGATTTTCCGTGGCTGGAAGACGACGTCTCCGTCCGACAGAATGACGGCATTGCCCCAGGACATGGCCTGGCGGGCGACCTCGCGCGCTTTCGGAAACAGCCGCTCCGCAAAGGGGTAGTTCAGCAAAAACCGGGACAGCGCGAGGAGATGCGGCTCGCGCGGATAGGCCTGTCGATACCGTTGCAGGGCGCCCAAGTAATCGACATAACCCAGCTTCTCCCGCAATTCCTCGAAGATCGCCCAGTATTGTTGTTCCCCCTTCGGGCCTACTTCCTGCTCCAGATGCCGGGTCAGGTCGAGCGCGATCCGATCGTTGTCCAGCAACGTATTATCGACATCGAACAGCACGACGACAGTAGGAGGAGCCATGTCCTAGCCCGGACTATTCATGAATACCTGCTCCGGCGTCCGATCCTCTCGCCCGGCGAGGCTGTTCTCGTTCGGCCTCCTCGACGGACTGCGAGTACGCCTGCGTCGGCCTCACGTGCGAGCAACCTCGGCGGGCTTCCGTCTCGAACGCCTCGCGACGGCATTCATGAATAATCCGGGCTAGCGCTTCCCGCTCCACTTCCAGTTTCTGATCTCCGGCATATCGGTTCCATAGGTCTCGATATACTGCTTGTGCTGCATGCGTTTGTCACGCATCTCCTGTTTGAGATAGGCGGCACGCGCTCCGAGCTGCGGCACGCGGTCCACAACATCGGACACCAGGTGGAACCGATCCAGATCGTTCAAGACGACCATGTCGAACGGCGTGGTGGTCGTGCCTTCCTCTTTGTAGCCACGCACATGCAGGTTGTCATGGTTGGTCCGGCGGTAGGTGAGCCGGTGGATCAGCCACGGATACCCGTGGAAGGCAAAGATGATCGGTTTGTCGGTCGTGAACAACGCATCGAATTCCTTGTCGGACATCCCGTGCGGATGTTCGCTCACAGGCTGCAGCTTCATGAGATCGACCACATTGACCACGCGTACCTTTAAATCGGGCTGGGCGATGCGCAGGATTTCCACGGCGGCCAGGGTCTCCATCGTCGGCACATCGCCGCAACAGGCCATCACGACGTCGGGCTCGCTGCCGCGATCGTTGCTCGCCCATTCCCAAATCCCGATCCCGGCGGTGCAATGCAGCACGGCGGCGTCCATATCCAGCCATTGCGGAGCCGGTTGTTTCCCCGCCACCACCACGTTCACGTAGTCGCGACTGCGCAAACAATGGTCCGTCACCGACAGGAGCGTGTTCGCATCGGGCGGCAGATAGACACGGATCACGTGCGCATTCTTATTCACCACATGATCGATGAAGCCGGGATCCTGGTGACTGAAGCCATTATGGTCCTGGCGCCACACATGCGAGGTCAGCAGATAATTGAGCGAGGCCACCGGCCTGCGCCAGGGAATCTCGCGCGAGGTCTTCAGCCACTTCGCATGCTGATTGAACATGGAATCGACGATGTGAATGAACGCTTCATAACAATTCAGAAACCCATGCCGTCCCGTCAGCAGGTACCCTTCAAGCCAGCCCTGGCACAGGTGCTCGCTCAAGATCTCCATGACACGCCCGTCATGCGCCACATGTTCATCGGTGGGAAGGATCTGCTCGGTCGAGCAACGATCGGTCACCTCAAACACCCCGCCCCAACGGTTGGACGCCGTCTCATCCGGCCCGAACAGCCGAAAGTTATGTGGATTCATCTTGAGAATATCGCGCAGAAACAGTCCCTGCACCCGGGTCGCTTCGGCATCCTCGACGCCTGGTTTCACCACCGGCACCGCATACTGCCGGAAGTCCGGCATCTGAAGATCGCGGAGAAGGCCGCCCCCGTTCGCGCAGGCAATGGCCCCCATGCGTCGCTCACCGGTCGGCGCCAGTTCGGCCAGCTCCGGCATCAACCTTCCCGCTTCATCGAACAACTCCTCCGGCCGGTAACTCTTCAGCCATGCTTCCAGCAACTCGACATGCCCGGGCTTGTCCATCTCTCCCATCGGCACCTGATGGGAGCGGAACGTGCCTTCCGTCGGTTTACCGTCCACTTCCTTCGGCCCGGTCCAGCCTTTCGGCGTCCGCAAGACGATCATGGGCCAGCGTGGCCGACCCGTGAATCCTTTGGACCTGGCCTCCTGTTGAATACGCCGGATCGTCGTGACGATTTCGTCCAGCGTAGACGCCATCAGCTGATGCATCGTCGCCGGGTCATCACCTTCGACAAAAAACGGCTGATGACCATACCCGACTAACAGGGACTCAAGCTCGTCCGGTGGCATACGTGCCAGCACGGTCGGGCCGGCGATTTTGTACCCGTTCAAATGCAGAATCGGCAGCACCGCCCCGTCTCGCACGGGATTCAAGAACTTGTTCCCATGCCAGCTCCCCGCAAGCGGACCGGTTTCGGCTTCACCGTCTCCGATGACACAAGCCACCAGCAACTCGGGATGGTCGAAGGCCGCCCCATAAGCATGGGCCAGGGAATAGCCCAGCTCACCGCCCTCGTGGATAGAACCGGGCGTTTCCGGCGCGACATGGCTCGGGATACCTCCGGGGAAAGAAAATTGTTTAAACAGGCGCTGTAGGCCTGCTTCGTCCTGCGAGATGTTCGGATAGACCTCGCTGTAGGTTCCTTCGAGATACACGTTGGCAACCAGGCCGGGGCCGCCGTGTCCGGGCCCGGCGATATACAGCACCGGCAGATCCTGGGCTTTGATGATGCGGTTGAGATGGGCATAGATAAAATTCAACCCCGGCGTCGTCCCCCAATGGCCGAGCAGGCGCGGCTTGATATGCTCCCGTTTCAACGGCTGTTTCAGCAGCGGATTGTCGAACAAATAAATCTGTCCGACCGAGAGATAGTTTGCCGCTCGCCAGTAGGCATCAATCCGTTGCGCCACCTCTGGACTCAGCGGCCGATTTGCCTGCGTCGTCTGATTCATGGGTTCCCTCTTTCAGGTTTAGCAGGATGCGCAAAAAGTCCGCCAGCGGCGTTCTCGCATCGCTTCGCGGCTCACCGTACCGCACGAGTACGATTCGCCCCTTCGCTCGCTGCGGCCTTGCTGGACGGCCTTTTTGCGCATCCTGCGGTGATTCTGCCACCGACACGGCACGTGAGCTGATCACGACGTATTGTGCCAAAAATGAGTTTTTCGGCAGTCTGTTAGACCGTCGTGCCGTATCGCCCGCGACGGGCATGGGCAACCGTCCTGCGTCGTCAACGGCCCGCATTCAACGCCAGCAACCGGCAGACCGATTTCGCAATCTGACTTTCTTCGTCGGTGCGGATCACCCGCACCGTCACGCGGCTCTCCGGGCTGGAAATAACATCGGCATTGGCCTGGTTGCGCCCTTCGTCCAAGCGGATGCCGAGAAAATCCAGGCCTTCACACATCCGTGCGCGCACGACGGCGGCATGTTCACCGATGCCGCCGCTGAAGACCACCTGTTCCACCCCGCCGAGCGCGGCTGCATAGGCCCCGATCCACTTTTTCCCCTGGTAGCAAAACAGGGCCACCGCCTCGGCGGCGCGGGCATCGCGCCCCTCCTGCGCCAACAGATCGCGAAGGTCCGGGCTGATCTCCGACAATCCCAGCAAACCGGATTGCGCATTGACCATGTGATGAAACTGATCTGCCGTCAGGCCTTCGGTCCTGGCCAGATAAGAAACCAGGCCCGGGTCCAGATCGCCGGACCTGGTGCTCATCGGCAGACCGGAGGCCGGAGTAAAGCCCATGCTCGTATCGATACTGACACCGTCCCGCACTGCCGCCAGACTGGCGCCATTCCCCAGATGGGCAAGAATCACCTTGCCGCGCGCGGCGTCAGGGCCGGCGACCCGCTCCAGTTCTTCCATCAGAAACGCATACGAGAGGCCATGAAACCCGTACCGTCTGATGCCCAGTTTTTCATACCGGCGGGGGATGGCCAGGAGACGCGCTACCGGCGGCAAATGTTGATGGAATCCGGTGTCAAAGCAGGCCACCTGCGGCACTTGCGGATATTCGGTGCCGAATGCTTCGATGAACGTCATTTCGGCCGGGAGATGCTCCGGATCGTAGGGACTCAGCCGCCGCAACTCATCCATCACCTCAGGCGATACCACCTGAGGGGCTGCGTAACGGCTTCCTCCGTGCACGACTCGATGACCGATCGCCTGAACGGACAGTCCCTTCCCGCTCTGCGCAAGTTGATCGAGAAGCAACTGGACAGAAGCCGCGTGGTTCGGCACAGGAACGGCCCGCCGCTCGCGCTGTCCGGTTGCGACATCGGTAACGGTGACGATGCCATCCGGAAGCCCGATCCGCTCGATCTGTCCCGCTGCCGTCCGAACCGGTTCTGCACCGATGCGAAACAGGGCCCACTTCACGCTGGAGGACCCGGCGTTGAGGGTGAGGACTGCGGGTGACCGGTTTCCGGCTTCTGACATCCTTGGCCTTTCCTCTACGCTTCAAGATAGAGCGAGCATGAGTTCAGCGCAACCGTAAAATCCTCAGTGCTAGGTCTTCTGTCCATGCACGCCAGGGAAGAGTGCTAGTTTCGAGCAGACATCGGCATCGGCTATCATGGATTATGGGCCTGCACATCCTGGCCATACTCACGTTACTCCTTGGTTCTCCGGTCATCTCCGGCTTCGCCGCCGGTCCGACGACGGAGGTCGCCCTATTGGGCGGCACGATTCTCTCGATCGATCAGGACATCCTGACCCTTCCCCTTCGAATGCCCTCAGGAGAATCACGCACCCTCCCGCTCATCGACCGTCGCCTCCTGCAGGGGCTCAGCATCGGCGACCATGTGAGTTTTGAGCTCGATCAGGGGAACCGGCTGATCAAGATCACCAAACTACCCATCGACCCGGCCAACTGACCGGATTCGACCACTGCGCCTCCCACCCTACAACGTTCAAGAATCTCGCTGCGCGCTCCATCAGTTTCTCAGACAACGGATTCTTGTATAATGCCGCGCGTTCTCGCATCGAGCGACACACCTTTACCCTCATCTGAAATGGAGGCCGAATGAACTCGGGCACCGATCGCCTTCTCCTTTCCCTCGTCTTCGCACTCACCGCTTCCAACCTACACCTGCCCCTCGTCGCCTGGTCGGCTGAACCGGCCGGCGAACCAGTCAGCAGGCAAGTCCTGGAACAGATGATCGAGCAGTACATTCGGAGCCATCCGGAGGTCATCGAACAATCCCTGCAGTCGCTGGAAAATAAACGGGCGGCGGAAGAGCAAGCCCGACAGAAGGCCGCCCTCGCAGCACATCAACAGGAGCTGCTCAGCGATCCGGGCTCCCCGGTGAGTGGAAATCCCGTCGGGGATGTGACCGTGGTCGAGTTCTTCGACTATCGCTGCGGGTATTGCAAACGAGCGGCCCAGGCCTTGACCCAACTCCAACAGAGCGACGCTCGGGTACGTGTCGTGTACAAAGACTTTCCAATTCTTGGAGAAACATCAGAATTGGCGGCCAAGGCGGCGCTCGCTTCAAACCTGCAGGGAAAACACCGGGCGTTTCATGAAGCCCTGCTGGCGGCGAAAGACGATCTCACCAAAGAACACCTGTTCCGCATCGCACAGGAGGCCGGGCTAGACGTGAATCGACTTGCTCAGGACATGACACGACCGGAATGGCAACCGATCATCGATCGCAATCGTGCCCTCGCCAAAACCCTCGGCATCAGCGGCACACCGGCCTTCATCGTCGGCAACGATCTCGTACCGGGGGCCTTGGATCTGAAGACACTCCAGGAATTGGTCGCGCACAAGCGCAAGCAGTGATTCCCTGCGCCCTGCCTGTTTGTCTGGGGATGTGACGGGAAGCAGCCCTACCGAAAGCAGACGGGAACATTCTGCCGTTCAGGCCCTACACGCAACTGCGGGAGAGCACCTGGGCTCTCCCGCAGTCTTGGTGATTAGGACCGGCACTGCATCCTTGTGGCGGCACTGACGGAGGGTGATGCCGCCCCTCTCACCGCTATCGAGCCGAATTCGAAGTCCGGGAGACAGTGGGATCTCCCGGCTCGACGCCGCTGATCTGGTCGGCGCCGCGCATGAAGGGCTCGATGGGCCACTCATGCTTCTCGACGCTGAACATACCGTTCTGCTCATTGCTCGCGCCGAACACATGCTTGTCGCCGTCGCGGACTTTCGTCTCCAGCAGAAAGCGGGATAATTTTGAATTCAGCAGGCCGGCAGCGCTGTCACGCCCTTTCTCCCACTCCTTGGCGCGTGCCTGAATCAGCCGTTGCGTCTCGGCCCACTCGCCGCTGTAAGACAAATTGGCAGCCTCGACCGGCTGGCGAACCCGTAAGGGCGAGGAGGCGAGCAACCGCACCCCCTGCACTTCGCTTTGGACAAGCATGATCAGGCGATCGGCGGCCTGTTCGGCGATCGCCTGAAAATTTCCGCCGATCACATCGCGGAGGGAGCGCATGCCGGACATCGAGGCCAGCACCAGCCGATCACGAGCGGGATACAGCCCACCAGTACGATGGCAAGCACAATACGGCCCTTGATGGTGCGAATCGTCACGCCGGCCTCCTGACTGAAACGAGAATGATCGGATTCCGGATATCACAGGCGGGAAAGGGTTGTGAGGATGGAGCCGGATGAGATCGGTTATCGGCCCGTTATGCGGCGGGATGCAGGGAGGTCGTCCGGGCGCGTATCCATCGAAGCCTCAGGCGATCGAGGAAGAGATACATGACGGGAGTCGTATAGAGGGTGAGGACCTGGCTCACGAGCAGCCCCCCCACGATCGCGATGCCGAGCGGACGCCGCAACTCCGATCCCACCCCCATGCCAACCGCCAGCGGAAGCGCGCCCAACAAGGCCGCCGCGGTGGTCATCATGATCGGACGGAACCGCAACAGGCAGGCTTCGTAGATCGCTTCCTGCGGGGTCTTCCCTGCCGCCATCCGTTCGCTCTGTAACGCGAAGTCGATCATCATGATGGCGTTTTTTTTCACGATGCCGATCAGCAACATGATCCCGATCAACGCGATCATGCTCAGTTCCGTCTTGAGCAGAAGCAGGGCCAGCAACGCGCCGACGCCGGCTGAGGGCAGCGTCGAGAGAATCGTGATCGGGTGGATGTAACTCTCGTAGAGAATTCCCAGCACGATATACACCGTAACGAGCGCCGCCAGGATCAGCCACGGCTGATTCTCGACGGACGATTGAAAGGCCTTCGCCGTGCCTTGAAAGGTGCCTCGCACAGTCGCGGGCAGGCCGATGTCATGCATCGCCTGATCGACAGCGAGCACAGCCTGACCGAGCGATGCGCCCGACGACACGTTGAACGACAAGGTCACGGCGGGAAACTGCCCTTGGTGATTCACCGAGAGGATGGTGTTGGCCGGCTCGTATCGCGTCACGGCACTCAACGGCACTTGTGCGCCGTTCGGCGAGCGGACGTAAATATCATGGAGCGCAGAGGGGTTCTGCCAATATTGCGGCGCCACCTCCATCACCACATGGTACTGATTGAGCGGCGTATACATAATCGAGACCTGCCGCTGGCCGAAGGCGTCGTACAGCGTGTCATCGATCAATTGAGGACTCAAGCCCAGCCGCGACGCCGTCACCCGATCGAACACCACGAGCGCTTGCTGCCCTCGATCCTGCTGATCGCTGTTCACATCGACGAGCTCCGGAATGGTGCGCAACTTGGCCTCGACCTTCGGAGCCCAGGTGTTGAGTTCGGCCAGATCCACACTCTGCAGGGTGTATTGATATTGTGCGCTGCTCGCCCGACCACCGATGCGTAAATCCTGAATCGCCTGTAAATAGGTCGGCGCGCCCGGCACTTTGGCCAGTTTGGGGCGCAACCGGGCAATCACCTCGTCCGAACTGAGGCCCCGTTCTTCCAGGGGCTTCAGCGCAATGAACATCCGGCCGGTGTTGGTCGCGCCGCCGCCGGTGAAACCGGTTACGTTCTCAACGGCGGAATCACTCTTGATGATGTCCACCGCTTCGGACAGCTTCTGGCGCATCGCCTGAAACGAAATGTCCTGTGCGGCCTGAATGCTGGCGAAGAGACGCCCCGTATCCTGCTGGGGAAAGAATCCCTTCGGGGCGATGACATACAGGTACACGGTGAGGGCCATGGTGCCCAGCGTCACCACCAGCATCGTGCGCGGATGCCGGAGAACCCAGGTCAGACTGGTCGCATAACCGCGTAACATGGCGCCGAAACCCCGCTCGCTCATGCGATACCACCACCCATGGGCATCCGCCGGATCCGACTTCAGCACACGCGCGCAGAGCATCGGGATGGTCGTGAGCGACACCACCAACGACACCAGAATGGCGGTCGAGAGCGTCACCGCAAATTCACGAAACAGTCGGCCGAGCATGCCGCCCATCAAAAAGATCGGAATGAACACCGCCACCAGCGAGAGTGTCATCGACACGACGGTAAACGCAATCTCCTTGGCGCCGCGGAGCGCCGCATCCATCGGCGACAGCCCTTGCTCACGGTACCGCGTGATGTTTTCGAGCACCACAATGGCATCGTCCACCACAAAGCCAGTGGCGATAGTCAGCGCCATCAGGGAAAGATTGTCGAGGCTATACCCGAACAGGTACATCACGCCGAACGTGGAAATCAGCGACACGGGCACCGCCACCGCCGGGATCAAGGTGGCGCGCAGATTCCGGAGAAACACAAATACCACCAGAATCACCAGCGCGACGGAAATGGCGAGCGTGCGTTCGACGTCGTGCAACGACGCGCGGATGACGGGCGTCCGGTCCATCACGATCGAGAGCGACATGCTGCCCGGCAGCGAGGCTTCCAACTGGGGCAAGCGCGCACGAAGCCGATCGACCGTTTCGATGATGTTGGCGCCGGCCTGCCGGTAGATAATCACCAGGATCGCCGGGGTCCCGTTTGCCACCCCCATGGTCCGCAGGTTTTCGACCGACTGTTCGACCGTCGCCACGTCGGAAAGCTGCACGGCCCTCCCGTTGCGATAGGCCACGATCAACGGAAGATACTCCTCGACATCGTGGAGTTGATCGTTCGTCCTGATCTCCCAGGTCCGATCGTCGGCCGTCAGCTGTCCCTTCGGGCGATTCACATTCGTACTGGTCAGGACCTGGCGCACATCTCCCAATCCGATGCCGTACTTATTCAAGGCAGTCGGATTGAGATCCACCCGGATCGCCGGCAGGGACCCGCCTCCCACGGCGACCTGACCGACGCCTTCGACCTGCGACAGCTTCTGCTGCAGGATACTCGACGCCGCATCGTACAGCAGCCCGCGACTCACGAGTTCGGAGGTCAAGGCAAGGATGAGAATGGGCCCGTCGGCAGGATTCACCTTCCCGTATCGAGGAGTGGTCGGCAGATTCGGCGGCAGATCGGCACGCGCCGCGTTGATCGCCGCCTGCACGTCCCGCGCGGCACCGTCGATATCCCGGTTGAGCTCGAATTGCAGCGTCACGTTCGTGCCGCCGATCGTGCTGGAGGAGGTCATCTCCGTGACGCCGGCAATGCGGGTAAACTGACGTTCCAACGGCGCGGCGACGGACGAGGCCATCGTCTCGGGACTCGCGCCAGGCAACGAGGCCGAGACGTTGATCGTGGGAAATTCGACTTGCGGGAGAGAAGCCACAGGCAGGAATTGAAACGCCACGATCCCCACCAGCGTCGCACCGATGGTGAGCAACGTCGTGGCGACCGGCCGCCGCACGAAGGGCGCTGACAGATTCATCGCTGACCTACCGGAACCGCCTCAGGCACCGGCTCCTGCCCAAGGTCGCGTCGAAACCGAGCGGCCAATCGATCCAGGGCAAGATACACGACCGGGGTCGTGTAGAGAGTCAGCAACTGGCTCACCACCAGTCCACCGACAATGGCGATCCCGAGCGGGCGCCGCAACTCCGATCCGACCCCCGAGCCCATCGCCAGGGGCAAGGCCCCGAAAAGAGCCGCCATGGTCGTCATCATGATCGGGCGAAAACGCAGGAGTCCGGCTTCGTAAATGGCCTGTTCCGGCGGCTTACCCTCGTTGCGTTCCGCCTCCAGGGCGAAATCGATCATCATGATGGCATTCTTCTTCACGATGCCGATCAGGAGAATGATCCCGATCAACGCGATGATGCTGAACTCCATGCGGAACAACATCAGGGCCAGCAGCGCGCCGACTCCCGCAGAGGGCAACGTGGACAGGATCGTGAGCGGATGGATGTAACTCTCATACAAAATCCCGAGCACGATATAGACGGTGATCAGGGCGGCCAGGATCAGCAGGGGTTCATGTTCCAAGGAGCTTTGAAAGGCTTGCGCGGCGCCCTGGAAACTCCCGCGGATGCTCGGGGGCAGCCCCAGTTCCTGCGTCACCTGCCGGATCGCCGTCACCGCTTCACCGAGGGACCCTCCCGGCGCAAGATTGAACGAGATCGTCACGGCAGGAAACTGGCCCTGTCGGCTGATGACCAACGGCACCATGGTTTCGGTGACCCTCGTGAAGACATTCAACGGCACCGACCCGCCGCTCCCGCGCACTTCCAACTGCTGGAGCGCCTCCGGCCCCTTTTGAAATTCCGGCATCACTTCAAGAATGACGCGGTACTGGTTCAGTTGCGTGAACATGGTGGAGACCTGCCGCTGGCCGAACGCATCGTAGAGTGTATCGGTGATGAGTTGCGGCGTGATGCCCATGCGAGAAGCGGTATTGCGGTCGATCTCCACCAGCGACGCCAGCCCCTGATTCAGTTGATCGCTGCTGACATCCCGCAGCTCCGACCGCACCTGCAGGCTCTCCAGCAGTTTCGGCGCCCAGCGATTCAGTTCCTCAGGATCGGCGTCTTCCAGCGTATATTGAAATTGGGTGCGGCTGACCCGATCTTCCACGGTGAGATCCTGCACCGGCTGCATGTGCAGGGTGATCCCATCCACCTCCGCCACGCGTGCTTCAATCCGCCGGATAATCTCGCCCGCCCCGGCCATCCGTTCCCCCAACGGCTTCAAATTGATATACATCCGCCCGCTGTTGAGGGTGCTGTTCGTTCCGTCGACCCCGATGAAGGAGGAGAGGCTTTCCACGGCCGGCTCGTCGAGAATCACACGCGCCAACGCCTGTTGCCGCTCTCCCATGGTACCGAAAGACACCGTTTGCGGTCCTTCCGTGATCCCGAGAATGACACCGGTGTCCTGAAGCGGAAAGAAGCCCTTGGGAATGAGCAGGAAGAGCAGCAGGGTGAGCGCCAGCGTGCCTCCCGTCACGACCAGCGTAGCGCGCTGACGACGCAACACCCACTGCAAACTTCTCCCATACCCGGCAATGATGCGATCCAACACCCGCTGCAACGCCTGCGAAAATCGACCCGACTGTTCGTTCCGCCGTTCGCGCAACAACCGGGCGCACATCATCGGCGTCAGGGTCAAGGACACGACCGCGGAGATGAGGATGGTGATGCTGAGCGTAACGGCAAATTCACGGAACAGGCGCCCGACCACATCCCCCATGAACAGCAAAGGAATCAGCACCGCAATCAAGGAGACAGTCAGCGACAGAATGGTAAAGGCAATCTGTTTGGACCCCTTGAGCGCGGCCTGAAACGGCGAGTCTCCCTGTTCGATATATCGCGCGATGTTCTCGATCATGACGATGGCATCGTCCACGACGAATCCGGTGGAGATCGTCAACGCCATCAACGTGAGGTTGTTCAAGCTGAAGCCCATCAGGTACATGACCCCGAACGTCCCGATCAACGACAGGGGCACCGCCACGGCGGGGATCACCGTGGCGGATAACGTCCGTAGAAACAGAAAGATCACCAGGATGACGAGCGCCACCGCGAGCACCAACTCGAACTGCACGTCACGAACGGTCGCGCGGATCGAGGTGGTGCGGTCGGTCAACACCGAGACCTGCACGGAGGAAGGCAAGGTCCCCTGCAATTGCGGCAACAAACGTTTGATCCGGTCGACGACTTCAATGACGTTCGTCCCCGGCTGACGCTGGATGTTGACGATCACGGCCGGCGTCTCGTTCATCCATGCGGCCTGTTTGGTATTCTCGACATCATCGATCACGTCGGCGACCTCGGACAGACGAACCGGAGCCCCGTTGCGATAGGCGACGATCAACGCCTTATATTCCTTGCCGGCAAATAACTGGTCTGTGGCGTTGATGATCGAGGCGCGACGCGGCCCGTCGAATCCGCCTTTCGCCTGGTTGACGTTGGCCGCCGCCACCACGGATCGAAGATCCTCCAACGTCAATCCATAGGCGGCCAAGGCGCGGGGATTGGCTTGAATGCGCACGGCAGGCCGCTGTCCGCCGCTGATGCTGACCAGGCCGACGCCGGGCAATTGTGAAATCTTTTGCGCGAACCGGGTTTCCGCGAAATCACGCACTTGGGGCAGGGGCAGCGTGGCGGAGGTCAAGGCCAGGGTGAGGATCGGCGCGTCGGCCGGATTGACCTTGCTATAGACCGGGGGAGCCGGCAGATCGCGCGGCAGAAACGTGGCCGCCGCATTCATCGCCGCCTGCACTTCCTGCTCGGCCACATCCAGATCGATATCGAGACTGAATTGCAGTGTGACGACCGAACTGCCGCCTGAGCTCGTGGAGGTCATCTGGTTCAGCCCGGGCATTTGCCCGAACTGCCGTTCCAGCGGTGCGGTGATCGACGAGGTCATGACATCCGGTCCGGCGCCGGGATAAAAGGTCATCACCTGGATGGTCGGATAATCGACTTGCGGAAGGGCGGAGACAGGCAACTGGCGGTAGGCGAGCGCACCGGCCAGGAGAATGGCGATCATCGTCAGGACCGTCGCCACAGGCCGGACGATGAACAGCCGCGACGGGTTCACGTCCGGTTCCCTCGTGTGCGCCCCTCACCGCCGGGCGCCGGCGCCTCCTGACTGGCCGGGACCGCTCCGGCGGCCGGACGCAGCTCGACCTTGCTGCCTTCGCGCAACTTTTCGGTCCCGTCCACGACCACCACCTCACCTGAGGCCAACCCCGTGTCGATGGCGGCTTCGTCCCCCTGCGCGACGCCCACCGTCACGGCTCGCACGCTGACCGTGTGCTCCGCCTCGTTCACCACATAGACAAACGTCCCCTTCGGCCCGCGCTGAACGGCTGCGGACGGGACGACGGTGACACCCTGTTTGATATCCAGGAGCAACCGGGCATTGACAAACTGATTGGGAAACAGCGCGCTGTCATCGTTTGGAAACACCGCTTTCAGGCGGACGGTTCCGGTGGTCGGATCGATCTGGTTATCGACGGTGAGCAGGCTTCCCGTAGCCAGCTTTCGCTTTTGCTCCCGGTCGAAGGCTTCCACGACCAGCTGCTTCCCGGCCTTGAGCCGCTCGAACACCGACGGCAAATGGTCCTCCGCCAGGGCGAACACGACCGTAATAGGCTGCAATTGCGTAATGACCAACAACCCGTTCGGATCGTTCGCATGAACGATATTGCCGGCATCCACCAGGCGCAACCCCACCCGGCCGTTGATCGGTGCGGTAATGCTGGAATAGGTCAACTGCAGCTTGGCATTGTCGATCTGTCCCTGGTCGGCCTTGACGATGCCCTCGTACTGCCGCACCAGCGCTTCCTGCGTGTCGAGCTGCTGCTTGGGAATGAAGTTCTGCTTATAGAGATCCCGGTAACGCTCCAGATCCAGCTGCGCATTTTTCATCTGCGCCTGATCGCGCGCCATTTGCCCTTCGGCCTGAATCAACTGCACCTCGAACGGCCGCGGATCGATCTGCGCCAGCAATTCGCCGCTATGTACCAGCTGCCCTTCCTTGAAGAGCACCCGCATCAACTGGCCGTCCACCCGGCTCTTGACCGTGACGGTGTTCATGGGGATCACAGAACCCAGACCATTCAGGTAGATATTGATTGCACTGGTCTTGGCTGCCACCGCCACGACCGGCGTGCTCCGCGCTCCTATGGCGGGCCGCTTCTCAACCTGGCGTGGCTGCGCTTCACCGGATCGGGTCATCAATACATACACCCCCACCGCCAGCAGGCAGGCCGCACACAGCCCGATCATCCATCGCTTCACCAGCGTTGCAAATCGCACGGATTCAGCCATCGCCGCTAGTCCTTCCGTCCCTTGGTCACCTGCGCCTGCTGCACATAGTCGCGAGTCCGGAGCCAGCGCCGTTGAAGCTGCGCATGGAGCCCGTCCAATTTGGCCTGCTGCTCCGGCGACAATCTCGTTTTCAGTTCATCCATCCCCGCCGCAAGAATCCGATCGACGTCCGGCTGATGCTGCACGCGCAGTCGCAACAGCTTCAGATGCGCGCGGACCACGATGGGCTCCAGTTCGGACTGTTGCGAGGAAGATAGGGCCAGATCCTGCGTCAACCGCTTCATGATCCGCTCCTGCCGTGCCGCCGGCCCGCCTTCCCATCGGTGCTCGTCCTCATACTGATAATAGAGAGACGTTCCGACGGCGCCGATCACCGCCCCGGCAACGAACAGCACGATGAGTCCGGCCCATAAGGTGACGCGTGACATGTTCCCCGGTTTCTCTCCCTCAATTCGAATTATTCTTCGGGAAGCGGCGCGCCCGCATCGAGTTCTTCCATCCAGAATGCCGTGACCGGGGCGGAGCGCTGACTGGTATACACCAGCACGGACCCGGCAAACAGCACCGCCGCGAGAGCCGCCCCGCCAGCCACCCGCCAAACCAGCGGCTCCGCCCAGGCAAGCATCGAGGGGCCGCGCTGTTCGGCGTCACCCCGACGGACCTCCCGCATGATGTCCTGCGCCCAATCAGGCCCCACCACGATGTCCACTCGCAGCCGATGAGCCTGCGCGAACACCTGCTCGACCTTTTCGAGGGATTTCTTATGACGGGCGTGCAAGCTCATGTCGATTCCATTCTTGAAAAAACAACGTGCGGAGCGCCTGCCTGGCTCGATAACACCGCACCTTCACATTCACCACCGTCCATCCCAACAGGTCAGCCGCTTCACGCACCGAACGGCCTTCGAGAGAGACCAACGTCAGGACCAACCGCTGTTCGGGCGACAGTCGCGCCAAGGCCCAGGCCAACACCTCCAACGCGTCATCCCAATCCCGCTGTTCGCGGAACTGCTCATCCGACTCCGCCGCAAGCGCCCGATCCAGCCACCCCGCCTGATCTTCCGTCAGCGCGCTCACCGGCACGTCGGCTCGTTTCTTGGCCCGCCAGTAGTCGTAACAGGCCCGCACCGCCAGGCGGGACAACCAATGTTCGAACGGAACTTCGCCTCCATACCCAGGCAAGCTACGATAGCCCCGAACGAACACATCATGCGCCACCTCGGCCACACGATCTGCGGGCACATGCCCCTGCACGATCTTGAGCACGTGGTGCCGATGCCGGGCGATCAGCTCTGCAAAGTGATCGATGTCACCGCGCAAGACCCGGTCGATACTCTCCGCATCATCGGACACGAGTGCCGGCGCTCCTGTGAAACGATCCCTGTCCCCAACCTCAGCATCATACTCCATCCGGCATCGGGACCACAGAAGGCAAGCTCCCTTTACCATCCAAGTCGCGGCGAGCACAGCAAAGGTTACAACCGGATCGAAATACTGTAAGACGATGAGGGCGGACAGGAGTTACACGGCTTGAGAACGAGGCTGAACCGGGGGGAGAAGAGGAGAAGCGCAGCCCTCATCCTGGTAGGTCCCCGCCCGTCGGGCGAATACCGAGCGGCGAGCGCCATTTTATGGCCAATGCTCGCCCACGACGGCCCGCACCTGATCGGTCAGCGCCTTGGCTGCCCCGCTCCTATAGCCCCCCTTTTTCCATAAGAGCCCGATGCCTCGACGAGTTGTGGGGTTCTTCAGCGTGATGGCCCGAAGCGTCCGGTGACGCCCCAGCCCGAGAGACAAACGCGGCAAGACCGTGGCGAGGTTGCTCCTGCGAACGGTCGCCAGAATCCCCTCGATGGAATTCATTTCCACGATAATCTTCGGCTGGACACCTGCTCGCTCGAAACTCGCATCCAACAAGCGGCGCGTGCAGAACATATTCGGCAGCAGAATCAACGACTCCTTCGCCAGGGCCGACAGGGACAAGTGCCGGCGCTTGGCAAACCGGTGCCTGGGGGAAGCGATCAACACAAAGTCTTCTTCAAACAGCGGCTGGCTCTCGATGCGGTCCGACACCACCGGCACGAACCCGATGCCGACTTCCAGCGACCCGCTCTTGACGCCGGCCTCGATGTCCTGCCCGGACAGTTCGTCGAGCTTGAGCGACACCAGCGGATGCAGGGTCGAGAAGCGGCCGACAATTTCGGGAATTAAATAGGCATTCACGGTTTGGACGACGCCGACCGTGAGGGTCCCCCGCTGCAGCCCCTCTTCCTCAGCGATCGCCACTTGCGCCAGTTCCATCTCCCGCAAGGCCCGCCGGGCATGCTCGCGAAAAATCGCTCCGGCCCGCGTCAATTGAACCGATCGCCCCACACGATCGAACAGCGGCACCCCCACTTCCTGCTCCAACTGCTTGATTTGCGCGGACAACGCCGGCTGGGAAACCGGCAGCCCTTCGGCGGCCTTGGTGAAATGCAGCGCATCGGCCACGGCGAGAAAATACCGGAGATGGCGAAATTCCATGCCGCCTTTTATCATAAATGGAAGTGATGATACTAATCAGAACAAACGCTTTGACGCCTCCTTTCATAGCGCACTAGGTTAACAGGTACGCAGGACAACTCTGGAGGCCCCTATGACCGCAGGACAATCCGATCTCGCCGGCACCGTCGCTACCGTCTGGCGTTACCCCGTGAAATCCATGCGCGGGGAGGAACTGAATGCTGCGGATATCAACGCGCGGGGCATGGCTGGTGATCGCGGCTACGCCGTGATCGATGTGGAGACCGGCAAGGTCGCCAGCGCCAAACATCCGAAAAAATGGAGGCGACTATTCGACTGCCTCGCCATGCTGGGGCCGAATCTCACTGACGGTCATGACGCGCCCCTGCAGGTACTGTTGCCAGATGGAACCAGGGCCCTGGGCGGCACAAGAGACATCGATGACCGGTTGTCGGCCATGTTGGGGCGAGCCGTGCGGCTGACGACTGCCGTCCCAGCCGCTCCACAACTCGAAGAATATTGGCCGGACGTGGCGGGCCGCGCCCGTCAGAATACCGTGACGGATGAAGCCATGCCGACCGGCACATTCTTCGATGGAGCGCTCATCCACCTGATGACGACTGCCACGCTCGACGCCCTCCGCCGGCTCTATCCGGAAGGCCGCTTCGAAGTACGACGGTTCCGACCCAATCTTGTGGTGGCATCCGCCGTGGCTGAAACTCGGTTTGTCGAGAATGATTGGATCAACCGCACGCTGGCGATCGGGAAGGATCTTCGGTTGAAGGTGACAGGGCCCTGCGCCCGCTGCGTCATGACGACCTTGCCGCAAGGAGACCTGCCGGAGGATTCCGGCATTCTTCGGACCGCCGTGCAACATAATCGAGCCGCTGTGGGGGTGTACGCCACGGTCCTTGCACCGGGTCGAGTCGTGCGGGGAGATGAAATCCTGATTTCGTAACCGGTTTCACTTCAGACAGGAGCCACTGCAGTCAGAACATGAGTACGACGACCGGGCGATTACGATCCATCCAGATCGGCCTTCCTCGCGCCGAACTATCAGACCGCGCCGACGACCAGACAACAGGGACTTGGATGACCGGCATCTTCAAACATCCGATCTCCGAACCGATCCGGCTTGACCGGCACAATCTGGCAGGAGATGGACAGGCTGATCTCGTCCATCACGGAGGCATCGACAAGGCGGTCTGTGCCTATCCGTCGGAGCACTGGTTGTATTGGCGCGGCATTCTGCCGCCCCATCGTCTCGCCGGTGGCGCATTCGGTGAAAATTTCACGCTGGAGGGGCTCACGGAAGCCGATGTCTGCATCGGCGACGTCTTTTCAGTCGGTTCTGCGGTCCTCCAGATCTCTCAACCACGACAGCCCTGCTGGAAACTGGCCCGGCGCTGGGAGATCAAGGATCTGGCCGTTCAAGTCGAACGCACCGGCTTCACAGGCTGGTACTTCCGGGTCATCCAGGAAGGCACGGTCGAACCGGGCGCACCCCTGCAGCTCATGGAGCGCCATTGCCCTAAATGGACGATCGCGACGGCTAATCGGATCATGCACCATGAACGGAACAACCGGACCGCAGCCGAACACTTGAGCCTCTGCCCCTTACTCTCCGCAAGCTGGCAACAGACCTTGCGGCAACGATGCCGCAACCAAGCGGTGCCGGATCCGCAGCCACGACAATTCGGAAATACCCATGCTTAATCATCGTGATCCACAGGAGGTTTCCATGACGCGCTTGTTTTTCTCTGCCTGTACCCTCACCATTGGCGCAACGCTGGCTATGAGCTCTTGGTGCGCCGCCGAAGGCACGACCACGATCAACATCCTTTCCCCTCACAATGGCGAGACCGTGGCAGAAACGTTCGACATCAAGTATGAAATCCTGAACGCGCCGGCCGGCAATCACGCGCACGTCTACCTCGACGGCACGTACCAGAAGGGATTCAAAGGCACGTTTACACGCGTGGCCAAGGGGGAGCATATGATCACGGTCAAGATCGCCGACCACGATCATAAGGACGCCGGAACCGCTACGGATAGCATTACCGTGAAGGTGGGAGAGTAGGACCGGGGCCAGTCACGAGGGAAGCCATCGGGGAGGCAGCAACGATGCCGCCTCCCCGCCGACAGCCTACCTGCCTATTGCCCACCCTGGGTCGAGGCTCGCGTCGAGCTGCCCTGTAGATCCATATCCAGCAAAACAGGACCATTCGGATTCTTCGCGTCGAGCCGGATCGGCATCCGGTCCGCCACCAGTTTGACCAGTGGTACCGCGACAATGTGCGGGGCCTTTTCCGACGGATTTGAATAGAGCGCGATACGGACATTCTTCGGGCGTTGGCTCGGCGCCACCTGGGTCATCAGTTCCGCGCCCATGAATCCGACCAACATCCCACTCCCGTCGGCAAGCTTGTGTATCTCGTAGGCGTTTTCCGCGGGCGCCACGCGAGCGACGGCGAGATCCGGGCTCTGCGTCACTAAGGCCAGGCCTAAGAGTTTCGGCACGATGAATCCAAACGTCCCCGTCGGCGCTTGCGAAAACATCACTTGCGAGGTCGAAGCCCCGAGTTCAGCCACCCCGTTCTTGGCGCGCATCTGACGCCGCAACTCCGCTTCATTGCCGAGCCCCTCAATGATCACCGCCGCCGGCGCAGCTTTTTGCACCGGCAACACCTCGGTCTTGCCGCCACCACGGGCGGCATTGAGGGGGGAAGGGGCCAGACCGATGCACAGCAGGCCGACCAGGCTTGCGGCCACCAGGTGACGGAGCGGGATGCGGGGAGTCGATCGGACGATGAAGTGAAACATGGATGCTGGCCCTCCTGATCAAGCGATGTGTGTGAACTCGGAGGATTCTAAGAAGCTGCCGGTGGAAAATCAAACAGGAAGGACGTGAACCGGACAGACCTGGCGACACGCGACGGGGCCCTCCCCCTCGCCAGACCGCAGTTCACGGGTAAAAACTGATCCGTCGTCCGGCTATAGCCTGCGCCACAGACGTGAGAATTTGCTCCCGTTCGGCCGGTTTCTCCAAACACTCCACCACACCTTGCTTGCGTAGCGAACTGGCCAGCTGCTCATCGTGATACCCCGTCAACACGATGACCGGGAGGGAAGGATATTGGGCGCGGAAATAGGCAATGGCCTCAACCCCGTTGATACGCGGCATCCGGATATCGCAAATGATGACATCGACCATCAACGGATTGTCGCCGCTGTTCAAGACCTCCACCGCCCTGCCGCCGTCCTCCGCCTCCTCGACATCGTACCCCGCCTGTGCCAGCGTCATGCGTAGCAGGCTGCGAATCGAGTCTTCATCGTCCACCACCAGCACCCGCCCTAGACAAACCTTCTCGTCTGCGACCAATCCGAACGGCCATGCCATTCCCATGGTGACCTCCCTTCGCCCTTCACAACGGGTTTTCTCCACATCATTCAATCATGCAAAGAATGCAAGGAGGACGCCTGCAGCGTGGGGTGAACAGGGTCACGCCAAATCGCCTGGTTCGTCTTGGATGGACAGCCAGACACCCAAAGATCGATGAAATCGGGTGGTGGAACCCCACCACCAGCGGTGCAAAAGCACCAGTTCCCGTGGAGATGACGTTGAGGGCGCAGAGAGGCTGTCCTTACGATCCGTCGCTCGTGAAACGTCGTTGGTCTCTCGTCCGCAGAGGTACGTTTCACCTTTCACGGGGCCACACTCGACTCACGCTCAAGTAACGTACGCTTGCGTTCAATACCCCAGCGATAGCCGGAGAGGCCGCCATCCTGACGCACCACTCGATGGCAAGGAATGGCGACTGCCAACGGATTTGCACCGCACGCCTGCCCGACCGCTCGTACTGATTTCGGCAAGCCGATACGATTGGCGATGTCGGTGTAGGTCACGGTCGAGCCGACGGGAATCCCTTGCAAGGCCTGCCATACCCGCTGCTGAAACGCCGTGCCCCGGATATCGAGCGGAAGGTTCAACCCTCGCCCCGGAGCTTCCACGAGGCCGACCACGGTTGAGACCAGCCCCTCAAATGCCGCATCCCCACCGATGAGGTTCGCCCGGGGAAACCGGTCCTGAAGATCCCGCGTCAACGCATCCGGATCATCGCCCAGCAGAATGGCGCAGACCCCGCGCTCACTTTGAGCCACCAGGATCGCCCCCAGCGTACAGGCTCCCACGGCGAACCGGATATCGGTGTGTGCGCCACCAGTGCGGTAGCGTGACGGGGTCATACCCAAGAGGGCATTCGTAGCCTCATAGAATCGTCCGGAAGAATTGAATCCGGCCTGGTAGAGCGCATCCGTCACCGGACGATCACGGCGCAATTCAACGCGTACTCGTGTCGCGCGCTGCGCAGTAACATACCCCCGTGGTGTCAGGCCCGTGACGGAGGTAAAGACCCGATGAAAATGAGAGGGGCTCATGTTCGCTCGTTGGGCCAACTCGTCGAGAGACGGCAGGTGTTCGGCCTGCTCAATGTACCGGCAGATGGCGACCACCATTGCCGCCTGCCGATCAACCGACGAGGGCTGCTCGGGCCGGCAGCGCTTGCACGGGCGAAACCCGGCCTGCTCGGCATCCACGCCGGTCGCGTGAAACCGGACATTCTCCCGCAGAGGCTGACGCGCAGCACAGGAAGGACGGCAATACACGCCTGTCGTCCTGACGGAATAGTAGAAGGTGCCGTCCGCGGCAGGATCGCGGGCCAGGATGGCCGCCCAGCAACGATCAGATTCTCCAGCCCAATCACCGCGCTGTGTCACTGTGGCTGAGGAAGTCATGCGCACTCCATTCACCATGGCCTTGGTCACTGCACTCTAGCCGTCAGAGGCACGCGCGACACTCCGGGTCTTGCTTTCGAATTCGAGACCGGTTCAACTCCTGTTACTTCATTTCTACCGCCGTGCCGTACACCTGCGTACAGGCTCGAGAGAACAGAATGAAGTACTGGTAGTACCCGTCTACCGTGACTTCAACCAGCGCGTCCGCCAAGGGTTTGGTGCGAAGCGCATCCTCGACCGCATGTCTCATCTCATTGCCACCCGTCACCGGGATGAGGCCCAGCAGGTGATAGACACAATCCTGCCCGCGCACCTTGCCGAGTTCGGTATAACCGCCAGGAGCCAGCGGCTTGGTCGAAGGGGCGATGCCACCGGGATGATGCATACAGCCGACCGTAAAGGTCGCCGCCGACAGCACCGCGAATGTCCAGCCCCTCATCCACCACTTCTTCGAATGTTGCTTCACCATCACATGTCATTCCTTTCGTGTGCACGGCCGCCACCAGCCGCACAGTGTGACGCCCACGTTAGGAGCACCAATGTTTTGAGGTCTCAGAGAATCGATACTGAGAGTGACCGAGCAGAGCGCACACTAAAAGAGCCTGTTGCTATCTTGCACGTCTCACGTCCCATCCTCAACCCCAAAAAGCACGAGGCCGGCAGATGACTGAATGTGCGACATACAGCGAACGGCCGGAGAGGAGCAACGAGGGCAAGGAGGCCATGCATCATCGGCGGCACTCACACCATTGGAACAGGCGTTGTTCTATGAATCCGAACGAGCGAGAGCAGGACTGCGCGAATAATGAATGTGCCGGTGAGTCGGCCGGGATTTGAACCGAGGACCCTCGCCTATAGTCCAGGCTAGACTACGACTGTGAACGTGATTTCATGAAGCCCCGCCGCACCATCAGAGGCGGGGTCCTGTTCGAGTGTCGTCTGGAGTGCCCCATGTCCATCCGTGGCGCGAACGCCCAGCGTATATCGGCCGGGAATAGGAACGGTCCAATCGTAACTCCAGAAGATCCAGGCATAGGGAGAAAGAGGCGCCGCAAGCCTGGCGGGAGTCCAATGCTCTCCTCCGTCAGTGCTGACTTCGACCAGCCGAATACCTCTTGATCCGGCAAATGCAATCCCTTCGACCTGCTGCCGTAATCCACGAACCGTGGCTCCGTGAGCAGGGACATCGATACGCGACATCGTCTTGACGATCGCGGCTTCAGTCCATCCTTTTTGCTGATAGTAACCTTTGTGATCGTAAGCGACGACCTCGATTTCCGTCAGCCACTGCACGCTTTTCATCCCGTAGTGGCCCGGCACGATCGCGCGAGCGGGAAAGCCGTGACCTTGCGGTAACGCCACACCGTTCATTGTGTGCGCAATGATCACGTCACCGGCCATCGCCCGGTTCACGGGAATGCTGTCTGAATAACCGTCCGCTGCGCGAAAGACGACATCGTAGGCCATCGCGCCCACACCCGCCTCTTGCAGGAGCGAGCGCAAGGGGATGCCTTCCCATTCGGCTGTGCTCATGAGCTCCCCCGCAACCGTGTTGCCGACGCATTCCAGCGTCACAATTTGCGTGACCTTGGGCTGTGCGATCAGCTGTTCATAGGTGAAGGTGACCGGTCGTTCGACCAAGCCTGCGATCGAAAGCGACCACTCGCCGACTCGTATAGAAGGCGGACTGCGATAGGACGTGACGTAGAATTCATGATTGGGGGTGATCGGCTTCGTCGGCTTTGCTTCCTGTTGACCGACCAACTGTTGCCAGAAGCCCGCGAATGCAGAGAAAGGCCGCAAGCTGAAGGAGAGGGCCGCGGCGCCGGTCACAGACAACAGTGATCGACGGGATAGTCGTCGCATGGGACTCAGTCCTTCTCGGCCAGTAACGACCGGATCAAGTCTTCTGTTTCGCGATACCGGCCTTCCCCGATTTGTATGGAGCGGATGACGCCCTGCTTATCGACCAGATACATCGCAGGCCAATAACGGTTCCCGTACTTGTTCCATGTCGAAAAATCATTATCGATGGGGACGGCGAAGCGGATATCGTGCTCCATGATATAGCGCTTCACATTCTCGACCTCCTGCTCGTGGGAGAACTCAGGTGAATGCACGCCGATCACGACGAACCCCTGATCGGCATATTTCCGGTGCCACTGCTTCACGTAGGGTTCGACGTGTCGACAGTTGGAGCAGCCGAACGTCCAGAACTCCACCATGACCACCTTGCCCTTCAGATCTGCGAGATGCAGCGGCGTGCTGTTCAACCACGTCTCATTGGTAATCTCGGGCGCCTTCATGCCGATTCCCGCATTGGCGACGGCCCAGATCAACAGGACCCCTGCCAAGACCACCAGAGCTCCGGTTATGATTCGATCACACATGCGGTCCTCCCCTCTTGATCTACGCGTGCCGACGAACGATGGATTCATTTGGCAATCGCAATGGCCGGTGTCGGATACTTCGTGAGATCCGTGACGGTCATCTGGAACAGGTTCGACAGGACGGCAAAGGCCTCCTGATTCCAGCTGGGAACCATCCCCTGGCTGATCGGATATTTGCGGATCGAATAGTACCGGCCGTCGAGCGACACGGAGAATTCATAATCGCCGGGCTTCGAGTCGGACTCCTCGATTTCGAGCGTACGAGCCGGGTTCCGCACGACCGTCTTCGTTCTGACATCGGGAGACACCATCATCTCCGGTTCCTCTTCGATGCTCCGGGCCACGAAGCCGATGATCGCATTCATGCTGCGGAGCAAGATCGAGCCGTGCAGCGGATAGTCGCCGCCCGGGTTGCCCGGCCGGATATCGACCAGGATGGAATCGAGAGGCACCCGTTGCGCTTCCTCATGCAGATGCCGCCGTTCCTCGTTCGACAATCGAGCCGGGTCGTAATTGGCGATCAACAGCCTGCCGACGGCCTTGCGGCGGACCGTGTGGACTTTTCCCTCGTCGTCACCTTCCCAACGGAATCCCTTCTCCAGCGCCGCGACGACTTCGTCAGGATTCGGCGGACGATTCGTGCGGACGGTGTGACTCTCCTCGAACAGAATCGGACCGACAAAAAGTTGGCGCTCCGCGTCCAACCCGGCCAGATGCAGCAGCCTCCGGCGAAACTCTCTGTAGCCCTCTCCTTGGGACGGCGCATTGAACAACACGATAGGGCCGCGCTCGTCATCGAACGCAATGCCGCGCGCCATAAGGCGCAGCACCATATTGATGTCGTAGCCCTGCCGAACCAGAAACTCGAACTTATCCTCGTCGAGCGGCCGCAACACACGCTTCGTAAATTCCTCGCCGGTGATCGGCACAATCGTGATGGTCGGATTCTCCGCGACACTCGCGCTGTACTCCAGATTGATCGCCCGCTCGGCCGCTTCCGGCGCGCGTCCCAATCCTCCGGAGATCCCGGCGCTGGTTCGAAAGTCGAATGTGGCCGCGACGCTGGACACCGCCGTGAAATGCACCGGCCGGTGGTACCGGGCCCGTGCAATGTTCAAGAGGAGCAGATCCGCTTCGACATAACTCACCGTCCGGTCGTACTCGATCACCGCACGATGTATCGCAATCGGCGACAGGCAGCCGGTGAGAGCACAAGCGACGATTGTTCCCGACAGGATGTTTGAGCAGGCTCTCCGGTTCAAACAGAGGGGAGCCCGTCCCTTCAGACATGGTTGATCGAACGTTTCACGTGTCACGTGTCACGCTTCACGGGCTAAATGCCTGCGTACCATTCGTACCCTTGATCTTCCCAATATCCGCCCTTACCCCCGCCGATGTCGGCGAGCGACTCGACCAACTCAATGCGTTCGACATACTTTGCTTGTTTGTAGCCAAGCTGGCGTTCGCAGCGAAGGCGCACCGGGGCTCCATGAGAAATATCGAGTGCTTTGTCGTTCAATTCATAGGCCAGGATCGTCTGCGGGTGAAAGCAATCAGCCACCGCCATACTTTCGTAATACGACAGGCCTTCATCGTCGATGTCGGCGCAATAGAAGACCGCGTACTTCGCCCTCGGCAGCGGCTCGACTTTGCGCAACAGGTCGCCCAACGGCACACCGGTCCACTTGCCGATGGCGCTCCACCCTTCGACGCAATCGTGCCGGGTGATCTGCGTGCGCGCGGGCATTTCCTTGATTGCGCCGAGCGAGAACATGGTGGGCGTTGTCACCAGCCCATCGATCAGCACCTGCCAGCCGGCAAAATCGTTCTTCACCATCACGGCATACTCTTCCGTCCCAGGATCCGTATTGCCGTTGGCCGGAAATACGTTCGAGATGTCTTCCTCCCCATACTCTTTGGCCATCGCATTGGCCGGTGTGACCGCGCGCTGAACCCGTTCGGTCAGGCCCTCAGCCTTGTGGAGGATCGACGGGAACCAACTGCTCTGGATCAACTTGTCACAGCCGGCGAGTGCGACGAGACTCGCCGCGCCGACCGTGGCCTTCAAGAATCCGCGACGTTCCATGGCTTGTTCGTGTTTCATCACTTCACTCCTTCATGCCGTACGATGAAGTATCCGGTCACCATCGATCGGATGCTGTTGAAGAAACCGCTCAGCATCACCTGCGCGACGTGGATGATGATGAACCCGACGAACGAGAAGCAGGCGATGAAATGAATCGTCCGCGCCGCCTGTCGCCCTCCGAAAATCGTCAAGAGCCAGGGAAACACGGCATCGATCGTCGGCGACATCGTCAGACCGGTCAGCACGATCAGCGGCGCGAGTCCGAACAGGACGCCGACGTAGGCCAGCTTCTGCAGCACGTTGTAGCGCTTGGCTTCATTGCCCTGCGGGTGGCACAACCGGAGATGGTCTTTCACCGCCTGTGGGATGTTCTTCAGATCCTGGCCGGTCGGCAGCAGATCTTTCGTGACGTGGCGGCTGATGAAGGCATAGGCCGCAAAGAGCACTCCGTTGATGACGAACAGCCAGGCAAAGAAGAGATGCCACTGACGGCCCATCGCGAGCCATTTCGCGCTCGGCACAGTCGCCCAAGCGGGAAACGCGCGACCCATTCCATTGGAATAGCCGAGCACTCCGGTCGTATCGAACTGGTGGCCGAGGACCGTGGTGATACCTTTCGTCTCGCCGCTCTCGGTTTTCATGGGTCGGATCGACAACAAGGGCTGGTCGCGGTCGGATCGGTCTCCCCAATAGAGCGCCGGATGCGCGTTGAAAATCTGCAACCCGCTCATGATGAGAATGAAAAGACAAGGGACGTTGAGCCAATGGCTGATCCGCACTGGCAGCCGATGCCGATAGACGCGTTCAGTGGTGACGTGCGGGGCCACAATCGGTTCAGGAGTCGAAACTGCTTCGGCAACAGGCATTGGTGATTCCATCAAATGAGCCATGGAGGTTCTCCCGGGTAACAGGTCAGGGGTGGCCAAGAGCCAGCCTGCATGGGGTTAAGTCGGACGAGGGGGGTGGGTCTTACAAAGGGGAGGGAAGCTAGGCTGGGACGGTGCCCTATCTGCTCCGGCGCGTCAGCTCGACCACACGAATGCCTCCCATGTGCTCGACGCTGAAACTCGTTCCGTCCGTCGCTTCGCTTGGACGGAACATCGAACATCGACATCGCCAGCCGAAGGCTGGACGCAGCGATTCAACAAGTGTGGTGCCCGAGCCTTCGCGCAAGTCGCAGGTAAAACCACCTCCACGCCATCCAAGAAGAGAAGAGCTTCAAGCGGTGCTCGCCGTTGGCTCATGGCACACCCTTGCCTTTTGTGTCGGAGGCAACTAGTCTTTCGCCCCAACGGGACAAAACCAAGACCTAGAGAACTTTCGGATGACCATCGATGAGATCAGGCGGCTAATTCGGGAAGGTCGTTATGAAGTCAGTATTCATGTCCAACAGGAACGGCTTGAAGATGATTTGGATATCGACGAGATCGAAGTGGCCTTGCTGCAGGGGGAACTCATCGAAGAGTATCCGAACGATCCGCGTGGCCCCAGTTGCCTCGTCGGCGGCTTGGCGGGAGCCAAACCGATACATGTTGTGCTAGGATGGGCCACGAGAAAACCAAAGGCTGAGAGAATCCTCAGATTGATCACTGTGTACATCCCCAGACCACCAAAATGGAACGATCTCCGTACCAGAGGAGCGAAACCATGACCACCTATGCTGACTGCACGTTCTGTGGCGGAGAGGTGGAGGAGCGGCACATCAACTATGACTACCGTCGTCGCGATCACTTACTTGTGCTACGAAACGTGCCGGCTGGAGTGTGTCAGCAGTGCGGAGAGAAGTATTTCACTCCCGATGTGCTGAAACGCATGGATCAAAGCTTCCACAATATCTTCGAGCGGGCTCAACAGCCAGACCAGATGCTAGATGTCCCTGCCGTCAATTTCTGACATCCCCGCTGGTTCTATATCAAACAGAACTGGTGAACATGACCGATATTGAGCTTCTTGAAGAGCTTGAGCGTCGATTTGATGCCGCGGGAGAAGTTTCGTTCGCTGTAGAGGAAGGTGCCCTTGTAGAGAGTCTCTCGTTCACATCACGACTGCTTACAAGGGAAGCATACAAAGATGCCTGGAAGAGCTTTGTGGAAGAATTGGGTGTCGAGCATCTCGGATGGCCGGTGCATTTTGGCGTTGCAGTTTGGTATTGGGAACATGAGATGCTTCTTCACGCAGCCGCCGTCTTTGAGCACATCCATCGTGATGTGCGACGAGGATACGATCAGATTGGAGAAGTCGCGGACTATCAGGCTGATTATTTGCCGGAAATGCTGAAGCTCTACGCAGAACTTTCTGACCGTGAGAGGGTCAGTCAACTATTCAGCCGGCTTGAGGAATTATATGAGGATGGTCACGTCGCCGTTTCCGAATACTCCGACGGATTGCTCGCAGCCATTGGAATAGCGGAGGAAAGTCGAAGCACAACGGAGCATTCGCTACTGCATAGCGCCACAAGAACCATATGCGATCTGCGCGAACGCCTAGATTCCGAGCGTCGAGAGAAAGAATCCTTAAAGGCCGAAGCCGATGCCGGAGTTCGGTTCAAGGATGTATGCATAGAAGCGGAGAAAGAACTAAGGAAGAGACATGACCGTTCATTGTCCGCCTTCTGTGCTCAGACGCAGCAATTTCTTATAGAAGCATCGTCTTGGAACATCGAGCCCTTCAGAATCATCAATCCATGTTGGTCTCCGATCCTTTATCAGAAAGCCATTGAATACGAGTTTAACGAGAAAGTGTGGGCGCCTGTTCGCAAGATCGGTGTGGTCCTGCCGGGCGCATTCGATCACGGCAGACTTACGATTAACCAAATAACCAGGCTGTTTCATAGTGCCGAGCCTCTGATCAAGGGCATTACGCGATCCATTTCAGAACGACTGAAGATCACATTAACTCTCCCCCCCCTGCTGGCGAGCGCTCTCCACAAGCTGAAAGACCATTGTACCCGTGCGCGGCACGGAGACAGAAAACCCTATACGGCTGCAGATCTTGATGCATGCATGAGAGCAATCACTAAAGGTGAAACGATCGTTCAAATCTTGGACCTTTTTCGCTCACGCTGAAGAGGAGCGTTGCAGGGGAAAGGACTATCGCAGGATGTTCAAAGAGGTCGATATTCTCACCCGTCCAGCCCCGGCGCGTCGAGACGCGCCCTATTCCCAAGCGAGCATCGCCCCTCCGTTCTCTACGCGCATGGCGGAGCGCAGAGCGATTTCTTCGGAGGAGCGAGGTTTCTCTTAGACGTCCATCAAGAGGATGGTGGGCACGTTGCGACTTGCGAGGGGTTGCATGGCCCTGGCGGTGTGGTCGCTGAAGGCGATGGCGAGCACTGTTCGACGTTCCGTTCAGACGAAGTCTCCAACGGAACAAGTTGCGGAGCCAAGCAGCGGCAGGGCCATGCGGGTTAGCCCCTCGCCGGAGCATGCGGCCCACCATCCTCACTCTCTAGTCGTACGCCACGTTCACAAAGACCTTGATCGCGCTCTTCTCAGTCGTCAACTTGTGCATCATCTCAGAATAGTTCTCGAGGCCGCTCACCGGGTGGGTGAGCAGCTTGGAAAGCCATCCGGGAAATTCCAGCTCGGCTCGCGCGAAGTCGTAGACGCCGGCTTCGAAATATTCTCGGTTTGCGTTCACAGTGCCGACAACGAGTTTATTGCCAAGCACGAAGTCCAGGTTGATCTTGTCGGCTGGGATCGCATGTTCGCGGTCACCGCCTGTGACACTCGCCAGCACGAGCACGCCGTTCTTGCCCAGACATTCCATCGCCTCGAACACTACCGGCGAATAGCCGGTGGCTTCGAACATCAAATCAAACGGCCCGAATCGCGTCGCCGCTTCTCGAATCGACAGATCGTTCGTCGAGATGTAGCGCACGCCGAGTTGCGCCAACAGATCGAGGTTGCGTGACGGTCCGCTCTGCTTGCCGAAGCTGGTTACGTCGAACCCCTTCATCTTCAGCGAGAGGGCCGCGAGTAATCCGACGGTCCCCGCCCCGAGCACCGCCGCTTTTCTCGGCCGCCAAATCTTGAACCGGCGTTGCGCTTCGTAGGCTTGAATGATGCCCTTCTCAATAATGGATGTCGGCTCCAACAGCACGGCCACATCCTTGAGGCCTTTCGGAATCTTCACCAGATATTCCGGATCATCCACGAACAGCTCGGTCAGATAGCCGTGCCGGAGATTGATCCCGCGCTCATAGTAGGT
>ERZ1292630.102-Hain-H41-02um-R3-102-length-94634-cov-8_pt1 | contig 94634 bp, 51 predicted proteins | sample MGYA00564408_ERZ1292630 | MGnify/ENA primary metagenome ERZ1292630 (study PRJEB36523, sample SAMEA6512641) | groundwater metagenome | collected 2019-01-08 | study: AquaDiva: Metagenomics assemblies of 32 groundwater samples
TGTCACTCACCACGTTGGATCTGTCGATGAACGCTCTCGTGGGCACTATCCCCTTCACGATTGGGAAGGGGATCTCCGATCTTCAGTATTTATCCGTTTCGGGCAACAAACTGAAAGGCCCACTCCCAGCGTCGCTTTCGCTTTTGAAAAACCTACGGGGGGCTGATTTTTCCTTCAACGAGATTGGAGGGCTCTTCGCCGATAGTGTCGGCTTGTTTGGAACTCTGCCCTCGCTTTCATCGCTCAATCTGGCTGGCAGTCAACTCAGCGGCATCATGAACCCGTTCCTGTTCATCGATTTTACAGCCCTCATGCAGCTGTGGCCCAGCCTTCGCACCTTCTTCGTGAGCAACAACAACTTGACGGGTTCGTTACCTGAGCCGTTTGCGAACATGTTTCCACACATCACCACCTTGGATCTGTCGAACAACTTGTTGACTGGAGCCGTTCCACTTTTCCCGCCGTCCCTCGACGTGTTGCTGCTCTCCGGTAACGCAGGGCTGCAAGTCAACGCGGCGCAGTCTCCTGGGGGCATCGTCGACGACGCCAATGTGTTGCCATCGCTTTTGAAGCTTTCTGGATTCTTCTTGCGTCTCAAGGCTGGCGTGTTATGTCCAACGCTCACCGGCACGTCGAAGAGCATGGTGGTCTCCCTGGATCCTTCATACTACGGCTACCGGCTGTGCCGGTGCGAAGAGGGTTACTTTGGCCGCCCTCCAAACTGCCGACGGTGTCTTTCGCCTGGCATGTGCGATGGCGCGAGCGGCATCATGAAGGTGCCGACCGGCTGGTTCCCCACGGGGCCGAACGTGACCTTGGCAGAAAACGGAGATCCGTTCAATTCCTACATTTCTAATTTGACGGCCGCCACCACCCTGATCCGGTGTGCCGTGGACCATCCGCCGGATGAAGGCGTGTCGCCGTGCAATCCGAGAAACCAGATACTCTTCTCCTGCAAAGACGGCTACGCTGGCCGTTTGTGCTCTCGCTGCCTCGCTGGCTACTACCAGCGGTCGTCGCAGTGTATCGTCTGTCCGAGCACCGGCGTCTCGATCCTCTTCCTCGTGCTCTTCTTCGTGGGTCTCCTGTCGGTGGCCGTGGTCTTGCGCTTCCTGCGAGTGGGCGCGAAGGAGCTGCAAATTTCCCTCACCGTCGCCGTGTTCTACATGCAGAATCTCTCGATCATCGCGAGCAAGTCAGGGCTCCGGTGGCCCTCGTCATTCATCGGTCTCGGACTCGCCTTTCAGTTCACGACCGTCAATATTGAGTTTCTGAGCTGTGTGGTGGGCCGTCCGCTGGTCGATATCGCGTCGTCGGGGCTCATTGTGTCGCTGGCGGCGGTGGCAGGCGTCGCGGTCTTCGCGGTGACGTTCTTCGTCGTCTTCTTTGGTTTGTTGCAATGGGTAGAGCGCAATGTGAGCGCTGCTGGGCCGGGGTCTGAGCCTGGGGCGAAGACCGGACGTAGCGAGGAAGTGGCCGTTGGGGATGAGACGGGCCACCGTGTCTTTCAAAGCGTCATCACGGCGGCCGGGCTGTATGAGTCCCAGCAGAAAGACTTGAACGCCGCGGCGTCTCGCGGCGCCGTCGCCGATGATATTGGAGACATCGACCTCGTAGCCATCTCCCGCCGCAAACGCGAACGTTCGTACCGGGCGATACAACAGCAGCATCAACGGCTGCAGCAAGAGCAGGCGAAGACCAGCCGCAGCGGCAGTGCTTCCCAAACGCCTGTGCAAGCTGCCCTGAACCAAAGTGACGACATCATAACGACCATTTTTCAAGTAGATGACGAAAATGTCGGCTGGGTGCGATTTCAACACTTCGCCGTTAGGGGCATTGTCACCGCGTTGAAGTTTCTCTATTTGCCAGTGTCGACCGCTGCACTCTCCGTGTTTGACTGCAGCGCCGTGGACCCCGCCACGGGACGTGCTTATTCGCGTTTTTTCCCCGACGTTCACTGCTCGTACGACAATCAAGTCTATCTCCGCTCCTTCGTGTCCGCCTTGATCGCCATTCCCGTGTTCGTCGTCGGCTTTCTCTGCTTCGTCGTCTTCGCGTGCCACCGGTACCGCCATGCCGCCTCCGCCGCGCATCTCAACCTATGGCACTTCATGTTCTCAGAGTACCGGCCTGGGCTCGAATGGAGCATCGTTTGGTCCACGATTCGCAGTCTGCTTTTATCCGTCATCTTGGTGTTGATACCGGTGGAGTCAGGGGCCAACCTCTCGCTACTTCTCGTTTGGTTCTGCGCGATGGGCTATGTGCAGCTTCGATACGGCCCGTTCGCTTGTCAGCTTCAAAATTTTGTGGAAACCGCTGCGTTCTTTTCTCTCGTGATCACGACCGGCTTTGGTTTTATCTACTCTGTGGACACCAGCGCCCAAGTGGTGCTCTCCGACGTCGTCGCCGCCGGGATTCTGCTCACGCAGATCATCCTAATATTGATCTTGATCTATGCGTTTCTCATCTCTTCGCGCCTGCTTCATCCCAGAGTGACCCAGAAGTGGCCCCTAAGGCGGTTCATTCTGAGCGAAGAAGAGCGGCAGCAGGAGGACTTGTCACGCATCCGGGCGCTGCAGGGGGAGGACCACCCTCCCGCCATCGCGGCCTCGGCAGCGGCGTCGGCATCTTCTTCGTCGCAACCAAATGTTGAGGTGCGCCTGTCACCGCTGGTCGTACCGCCGGTCGCCACGTCGCACCCAAGCGACGGCGGCGCGAGCAGTGCCCGTGCCGGCCCTGGGCGCGGTGACAGCGTCGCGGCCGCGGCGATCATTCCGCCGCGCGCATCCAGCGGTGGGTTTCCGCGACTGTCGCCCGTGCCCATGATGGCACGCTCGTCCGCCTCAGCATCTAACCTACCCAAATCGAGCGACAGCTTGCAGCTCGCGCTCGCGGATCCCGTCGAGGCGCTGCAGCAATGGCTGGAGCAAGGCGAGCTCGTCGTGTTTGGTGCGGTCCAGTCGCGGCGGGGCAACGCCGACGAGGCATTCCGGCAGCGATTGGAGCGTATCAGGCAGTCACTCGTACGCGAGTCGATCTCGCTCTTGTCGGCGTCGGCGATGTCACTCAGGGTATCCAACTCGGTAAGTTCCGTGGACGATCCACTGGCAAGTCTCAATCGCAGCGGCCCGCAGAGCTTAGCAAGTCGGCATGACACCTCGGCCTTCGACGATGCCGATGCACGGCCGGTAGCGGCCCCCAGACAGCCTTGAGCGAATAGTCGTCACAAGCTGCTCACACAACGCAGAGTCACGTTGACGAACGAATGTCGATTGACAGAGGGAACCCCCCCTATCCCTATCCCCATGTGTAGATAGGGAGAGAGAGTACAGTGCCAACGAAGGAAGGGCGCGCGGCAGTTCGCCCCGTACGCGCATATCTTTTGTGTGTATCGTGCACGCTCTCCAATGTGTGTTTTCCCCCTCCTCCTCGGCAAGTCCCCTGGTTCACCCCCCCTTACATATTGTGATCTTTTTGCTGTTCCACTGGCGCGTTCGAAGGCCTCTAAATGTGATTTTTGTTCATTCAATATTGTCCTATGGGTTTCACGTTCCTAGGCAGGTAGTTGTTTTCGTCGTTTGCGATGCCGCCCAAGACGCAGCCGCCACCGCCGCCGCCCGAGCCGGTCGAGATTGACCCAGCCGTGGTCGCCGCGCGTGAAGCCCAAGAGCGGCAGCACGCTGAGGATAGAAAAACGTTCGAGCGTGGCGAACTCGTCGCCCGCCGCCGCGTTGAGGCAATGGAAAGTGTGGCGTGGAAGTGTCTACTCGGCGAACGGGACCGGCGGTTGCACCCGCAGCAATGGCTAGACAAGACGCAATACCGGGGTCCGCAGTACTGCTTTGCGAGGCTGTTGACCGGCAATCGCGGCGTGCCGCAGATCACCGCTCGCGTTTCCTTCACCGATGACATGACGGTGAATCAGTTCAAGGAGGCGGTGCAGTCGGCCGCCGTGAGGGCCTACGGCCCCGTCTACGCCGCCGCGGTGGCGCAGTGGTTCGCCCCCGACGCGCAGGTGCTGCTCATCAATGGCAAGGAGGTGGGTGTCCCTGATCGCATTGAGACGCCGTCAACAACGCAACCGACGCCCAGAGGTCCGACGGGCGGTGGCGGGGCGGCCGCCGTCGCAGCCGCTGCGGCCGCTGCAGCCGCCGCCGCGGCAGCGCAACCACCCGTGCCAGAGGTGCCACCGTTCAACCCAAGTGTGACCCGCATGACGACGGTGGGCTGCCATCACAACTGCACCGTGCACGTGGGGCTGAAGAACGCTGCCGGGAAGGCTCCTTCGGCCGCGAGCGCCTCGTCGTTCCCCAGCCTGCGACTCGGGCCGTTGCGTGTTCACGCCGCGTAGATCGGTTCCGCCTCTCGCAGTGCGGCACCCCAAGGTCGACTGCTTGGCCCAGCTGAAAAAGCGAATGGCAAGCACGGCGGGGACTGTTTGAGTAGTTGTCGTTCGTTATGTACAAAGCGTTGAGAGGGCCGCTCCCCTTGGGCTCGTTCGGAGGAGTCAGGGGGTTTAGAGGCGGAATGGTCAAGGCAAGGCTAGCGCATATGGGACGTTTTTGTGAAGTTCCCCTGTCGGTCAAAACACAACAGTTTTTTTTTTACACTCCCTTCCCTTGCATTACTCCCCCGTCGAACTCGATTTTGATCGATCAAAAAACACTAACGCTACCGTGACACAACACTCATCTCGAGGAGAACAAAAAACTGAAATGTCGTCAGAAATGCTCGTTAAGCACGAGACGCGATCACCGCGTGTCAAAGGCGTCTGCTTCCACGCCAAACGGCCCTGGGTCCTCTGCGGCCTTCACAACGGCGCGGTTCATATTATCGACTACCGCACAGGGAGCATCGTGGATCGCTATGAGGAACACGAAGGTCCCGTTCGCGGCGTCGACTTCCACTTATCTCAACCGATTTTCGTCACGGGTGGCGACGACTACAAGATTCGCGTCTGGAATTTCAAGCTGCGTCGGTGCCTGTTCACCCTATTGGGGCATCTCGACTTCATTCGCACCGTGCAGTTCCACCCAGAACAGCCGTGGATCGTGTCGGCTTCCGATGATCAGACGCTCCGTATTTGGAACTGGCAGAGTCGATCGTGTGTCACCGTGCTCACGGGGCACAACCACTACGTCATGAGCGCGCAGTTTCACCCGCGCGAAGACCTTGTCGTGTCGGCCAGTCTGGATGTCACCGCGCGTGTGTGGGACATCTCCGGATTGCGCACGCGCCGGGAAACGGGCGGTGGCGCCGGCGGCTCGTTGAACCAGGAACTTTTTGGCAGCACTGACGCGGTCAACAAGTTCACGCTAGAGGGACACGACAAGGGAGTCAACTGGGCGTCCTTCCACCCCACTAGGCCGTACGTCGTCACCGGCGCCGACGATCGCACCATTCGCATTTGGCGGCTGGATGACACCCGGGGGTACGAAATCGAGCAACTTCGCGGTCATACCAACAACGTCTCCTGCGTGACCTATTACAAGGACCTCATTGTCTCCAACTCCGAGGACCGCAGCATTCGCGTTTGGGACCCTTCGATGCGCACCAACATTCAGATCTATCGCAAGGACACCGACCGGTTCTGGGTGCTCGCGGCTCATCCTGAGCAGAACCTCCTCGTCGCCGGGCACGACAGCGGCGCCATGATTTTCAAACTAGAACGAGAGCGTCCCGCGTTCGCCATTCACAACCGTTTGTTGTACTACGTTCGCGAGCGGCAGCTGCGCTCCTACGACTTTGAGACGAAGGCGGAGTCCGTCGCCATCACCTTGCGGCGACAGTATGGACCTCCGACGAGCCTCTCGTGCAACCCGGCGGACAATACCGCGGTGTTATGGTACCCGAGCGACGGGGGGTTCTTCGAAATGTTGACGATTCCCAAGGCTGGATCCCAAGCGGAGTCGGATCACAAGAAGGGCTTCTACACGTCGGCCGTGTTCTTCGGCACAAATAAGTTTGCGGTTCTCGATCGAGTGAAGCAGCTGACGATTCGCACGACGAGCAATGACATCGCCAAAGTGCTCCCCGCTGTCCATGACACGGACCGGCTCTTCCCCGGCCCTCCCGGATTTCTCACGTGTCGCGCACCCGAGCACGTTCGCCTGTACGACGTCGGCCAGAAGCTAGTCGTGGGCGAACTCGCCGTGGCCGACACCCGCTACGTCGTCTGGGAACCGTCCTTCTCTAAAGTGGCGTTCCTGTCGAAGAACCACATCACCGTGGCGACCAAGAAGTTGAAGCTAATCACGACCATTACCGATTCGAGTCGCATCAAGAGCGCCGCATTCGACGAGGAGCGGCCTGTTCTGTTCTATACCACAACGTCGCACCTCAAGTACTGCTCGCTGGCGACGGGGGACACGGGCACGATTCGAACACTTGAAAACGTGGTCTACTTAGTTCGCGCGAAGAACAACAACGTCTGGTACGTCACGCGCCAAGGTCAGGTTGTGCGAGAAGTGGCGGACAGCTCAGAGTTAGACTTCAAGGCGGCCCTGCAAGAGGAGCGGTTCCGCGACGTCCTTAGGCTTATTCAAGAAGGCAAGGTGCACGGCCAGTCGCTTGTCGCGTACCTCCACAAGGCGGGCCACCCCGACATCGCCATCCACTTCGTTTCGGATCCGACCGTCAAGTTCAACCTGGCGCTGGAATGCGGCATGATTGATCAAGCAAAGGCGCTGGCCGCGTCCATCAACCAGCCGGATTGCTGGCGCCGCCTCGCGCAAGTGGCGGTCAAGTACGGCGACATGCAGCTCGCCCTTTTGTGCAACGCCAAGTGCCAGAATTGGGTCGGAATGGGTCTCGGATGCGTCGTCACGGGCAACATGGCCGCGCTCGAACAAGTGGTCACCCGGTCCAAAGACCCTCACTTCACGCTCCAATACGGCCTGTTCACAGGGCAAGTCGAGGCGAGGATCGCTGCGCTGCAGCAAGCCGGACAACTGCCACTAGCCTTCACACTGGCAAGGTCGCACGGTTTGCACGACGTCGCCGATGGGCTGCTCGCCGCAATGAAGCCAGAGGTTGCCGCGCGCTGCGCCACGATCGACGTGCAGCCTGCCTTCCTGCCCCGAGCGGTTGACGTCGTCGAGGACAGCAACTGGCCAATGCTTCCGATCCAAGAGTCCCTCTTCACACGTTTGCTCCGCGACCCGAGCGCGCTCCAGCAAGCCGATGTCGCCTCCAAGCCGGGCAAGGCGTGGGACGACGATGACGATCTGGGCTTGGGCGGCGACGGCGACGACGACGACCAACCCCACGCGAATGACCGTGGCGCCGCTGGCGTCTCGCAAGGCCGGGAGACGTCCCCTGCGGCGAAGGGGCAATGGGACGACGACGACCTCGACATCGACCTCGGCCCCGCACCTGCGACCGCGGCGCCATCCGCCGCCGCGGCCGGTAAAGGCGCCCTCATCATCCCAACGGAGGCCGAGCCCATCTCGAAGCACTGGGTGGACGTTAGCAATGTGCCCGCCTTCCACGTCGCCGCGGGACAGTTCCAATCCGCGCTTCGTCTGCTCGAACGTCAAATCGGCCTCTGCGACGCCACGCCGTTGCAGCCTTACGCCATGCAGGTTTGGATCGCGTGCAATGCGGCCATTCCATCCCTTGGCGGCACGCCGTCGAGCATGTTCGTCGCCGGCACCGCTCCCGCGCCCGGCGACCTACGCCTGAAGCACCGGCCGCTCTTGCCTCCCCTGCTGCCCATGTTGCAGGACCGGCTCAAGCAGGGCTACGCGGCCGTCACCGAGGGTCGCTTCGCGGATGCCCATCGACTGTTCCAAAGCATCTTGCACCAGATTGTGTTTGCGGTGTGCGATGGTCCAGAGGTCGACGAGGCACGCGAGCTCATCAGCGTCGCCCGGGAATACACGAGCGCGCTGAATGTCGAAATTTGCCGCAAAGCGGGCGGTGTGGAGGGCGCCCGGGCCGTGGAACTCGCCGCGTACTTTACTCACTTTAAACTGCAAACAAATCACACGATTCTTGCTCTCGGCCAGGCCATGACTCAGTCCTTCAAAAACAAGTACTTTAACACCTCGGCGAGCTTAGCACGGCGCCTGTTGGACCTCGACCCTCCAGCTGACCGCGCCGAAAAGGCCCGGCTTGTCATCCAAAAGGCGGCCCAGACACCCGGGGAGGCGTCCAAGCTTGAGTACGACGATCGCAACCCTTTCACGCTGTGCTCCGTTAGCAAGAAGCCAATGTACCGAGGCGTCGTCGAGCCCATTCGGTGCAGTTATTGCGCGGCTCCGAGCCATCCTCAGCATCGTGGCTCGAAGTGCCCCGTTTGCGAGATCGGCAAGCTGGGCCAGGAGGCAGCCGGCATCGTGCTCACAAGCAGTCGTTAAACTCCTGGCTTTCTTCCCTCTCGAGCGAGAAAGGGAGTTGAGGAAAAAGAGGAAATGGGGAAGAGGAGGAATTGGGGCGGTGCATCATTGTCACGCGAGCTCTTCTCTCGCCCCCTCCTCCCTCTTTCCGTGACTCGATCCAATTGCTGGAGAAATGCTGTGCATCGCTCGTCCCTTCGCGCGTGTGTGTGTGTGTTCCCCCAATAGCTCTTTCCGCTCTCGCCCTCCCCTCCCCGGAGCACACGCAGGTGCGTACCTCCTTCGTGCGTGTGGGTGACTTGTCGTTCGTCAAGGAGGGTGTGTCATTTCGGTGGCACCTTTTTGATTGCTTATTTGTGTGCTCTGCTCTGAACGGCCGATGGGGCTATCGCGGCGTACTTGTGGTGCGTGTCGTTGAAGTCGAGGAATGCTGGTTGATTCCTCCTTTCCCATCGTCGTGTTTCGGTTTGGAAAGGAAAAGGCACACACAACCGTAGCCCCAGCAGCACATTCCCCCCAAAAAAAATGACTGGCTGGAATCAAAAGATGGCCAAGATGGCCTTTCGGCGGTCCCGATTTCGACGTCTCGCCTGGGGTGATGGTGACCCCTACCCGTATACGCCCCGCGCCACCTTCCGCTACCAGTGGGAGGACTGGCCGACCTGGGAAAAGACCTGGCATCTGGGCGTCACGGTTGCCACGATGCAATTCATGGGTTTTGCCTTCTACACGAAGTACAACCACGCACCGGACTGGGCGCGAGAGGAAGCCCTGCGGCGGATGCGCTTGCGGCGCGAGGCGCAAGAACTGATGATTCTAGAAGGCGAAACGTTCACGAGCGACATTCAAGAGGACCGGCGGTAAACAACAAGAAGCGTACGGACGGGCAAGTGCAACGACGACAGTGTTTGGCGAGCGTGGAGGGGGGTTGGACACCACCTTCAACGAGGGTGGTCTGATGGGTGCCGCCTCGTGGCGATGGACGAGTTACCACACACCCCCCTCCTCCTCCATGTTCATTTTTGCTTTGTTTTTCTGGTCCCCCTCTCTCTCTCTCGTCCGTCTTCCTCTCTCTCTCGCCGCTTCCTTCTTCCGCGCTCCGTGCGGTTGTGATTTGTCGTCACATGTTGCTGTCCTGTCCGTCGGTGATTATTTTTCTTTCCTACTGGCCTCGGTAAAGGCGGAGGGGATAGAGGTGTGAGAAACGCTCTCTCTCTCTCTCTCCTTCTCTGGACGCGCGCGTACCCTCAAAGTATTATTGGCTCTTCGGAGATTGAGGGGCACACGTTTCTTTTTCTTGTTTTGAATCACGCTCCAGTGAGAGGAGCGGTGTGAGTAGTGATCACACCGGGAATGGGTTCTGTGTGTCCCCTGCTTCCATGGGTTCTGAGAAGGGTTTCGTCGTGTGATCAAACCAAGGTTTGGCGGAAAAGGGCACATGCAAGATGCGAGTTGGCAACGACGTTTATTGTGCCGTTGTTTGCGGTATTGTTCGCTTTTTGTTTCCAGTCCGTTTTCTTTTCACCCCGCGCGCAGCGGTGATCATTTCTCGTCGTCCTCGAACGAATCCCCCGTGTAGCCACGGCGCACGGGCACCACGGGTCCCGACGGCTGCTTTCATCCAATTTCTCGCCGCGATCTCGTCCCCTGAATCCGTCGGCATGAATGTCTGTGGCGTGCCTCTGAAGTATTTCTCCTTGTGCATGCTGGTGGTGCAAACAACGGCCGCAGTAGTGTTGACTCGGTGGAGCAAGCTTCGCCTGGTTGAAAATGGCGGGGCGGATTACAAGCCGTATTATAGTACGGCGCTCGTGGTGACTCAAGAGTTCACCAAGCTGGTTTGTTCGCTCGCGTTGGTGTACTTCGTGGACATGGCACCGGCCCGGTCTTCGGGCACCGAGGAGAAGGACGCTGATAGCGGGGGGGGCGCAAAGGCGAGTGACGCGGCGGCCGGTGGCCGGAGCGGGGCGACCGGTGATGGGGCGCCACCTTCCGTTACGTCCGTCGCTCCCAGCACAGACTCTGCCGGCGGCGTTCCACCCACGGCGGCTGCCGACCACCACCACGGGCACCACCATCACCACCAGGCCACTGGGAATAGTAGCCTGTGGCAGCGACTCCTGGCGCGCAACAAGAAGGTCCGCTCCTACTTGGCGCTGTTGTACAGTGAGAATTTGTTGCACCCCATGGAAACGTGCAAATTACTCGTTCCCGCCGCGCTGTACACGCTGCAAAACAACCTAGTCTACGTCGCCTTGGCAAATTTAGAATCGACCACGTTTCAAGTTGGCTATCAGTCTAAAGTGGTGACCACGGCTCTCTTGAGCGTTCTCATTCTAAAGCGCAGCCTGTCGTCCGTCAAGTGGATCGCGCTCGTCGTCCTGATGACGGGCATCATCTTGACGCAAGCGACGAACACCACGGAAGGGAAGGCCAAGGCGGCCAGCGGCAACGCCATGATAGGCATGGCGAGCGTCGCGACCTCGTCCTTCTCGAGTGCGTTCGCCGGCGTGTACTTTGAAAAGATCCTCAAAGGAAGTCAATCGTCCTTGTGGATGAGAAACGCGCAGCTCGCGTTTTTTAGCGTCGTGCTGGGTTTGATCGGCATGGCCGCCACCGATGGGTTGTTCATCAATGTGTTTCAAGGGTTCAATGCGCTCGTGTGGCTGATCATCGCAGTCCAAGCCGTCGGGGGCTTGATCGTGGCGGTCGTGATCAAGTACGCCGACAATATCTTGAAGGGGTTTGCGACCGCCCTGAGCATCTTACTGTGCGGTGCGGTGTCGTCCTACATGTTCGCCTTCGAGCCTGATGGTGTCTTCGTCCTGGGCGCGTGCTTGGTCATCCTTGCGACGTTCATGTATTCCATGCCAGACTCGACGTTCGGTTCCACCTTGCTGTGGTGGCAAAAATTACCACCGGCGTCGGGAGCGTCGATGGTGGTGACGGGAGCCCGGAACGATGGTCCGGTCTCGTCGTCGTCGTCCTCGTCCGTCCGCCCTGCTGCCGATGGATCCTCCGGCCAGTCGCTCGTGAGCTGAGGTGGGGGCGGTTTGTCGCATCTTCACTGGAATAAAAGAGGACCAGTCCCCTCGCTTGTTCTGTCCGCACGGGCCATGGACGTTTTGCGCTTTGTTTTTTTTTCTGGAGAATTGGGCGATGACAGGATTAAATTTGACAGGAAATGGACGTCACGCCACCCTCTCGATACCCTGGTGGACCTGCGACCGGTCCCGCCGGTTATTACGCCCAGCCGCCGCCCCCTTCACATAGTGGCTACCAGCCTCCCTACGCCTCCCATTCGACCGCTGCGCCGTCTGGAACGGCGAATGCCGCTGGCGGCGCAAGTAACAGTATCATCGTCGTATCGAGCCTCGACGGGAAGAAGTACAAGCTGGTAATGAATGGTGATCTCAATCAGCTGACCATTTCCAAAGTGAAGCGTTACTTGCAGTCCGCCACGGGACTGGACATCGGCCAGCAGGTGCTCCGGTTCAATGGCCAAGTGGTCAGCGAAGGGGCCAACGGGGGCGACTTGGGCCTTTTCGATGGGGCAGTCATGTTTCTCGAGACCTCGTCGGCCGTGCCAGCGGCACGCAGTGGGAGCGGTGGCTTGACGGCGTCGTCGGCCGCCCCCGGCGGCAGCGTCCCCTTCGACATGGAGCGGTCGATGGAGCTGGAACGGGCCCGCGACGAAGAGCGCCGGCGCGTGCTGAACAACGAACGGTTGGATCAAGAGCGGCGTGCCCAGGACGCGGCGATGCGCGAGCGGGAAAGAGAGCAAGAACGGCAAGCAGCCGAAGAAGTGGAACGGCTTCGCGCCGAGCGCGCCCGCCAGCGCCAGGAGCAGGAGGACGCGCATCGACGCCGTCGGGAAGAAGACGAGCTCAATCGTCGAGCAGAGGACGAGCGGCGTCGGCAGGACATCGACGCGCAGCTGCGGCTCGATCGACAAGCCATGGTGGAGATTCAGGTACGCCAGCAGCAACACGAGATCGAAGAGCTCAAGCGAGCGATGGCGGCTCTGGCGGGAAGTGGCGGCGGAGGGGGGCAACAACCGCAGGCCACCACAGCCACTGCGACGAGAGACGAAGGGCGTCGTGGCGCGAGCGGCGGCGAGGTGGCACCCATGCCCGGGGGACCACTGTCATCATCCATTCCTCGTCAGCAGCACCAACAACAGCCCCACCATGCGCACCAGCACCACCACCCGCAACAGCACCAGCAGCTGCCGGCCGCGCCTCCTGCCTCGCATCGTTACGACCAGGCGGATGCCGGATATCGAGGCGGCGGCGGTGGCAGTCAGCTCCACCACACCTCCCTCACCATGATGAACCACTCGACGAACGCGGCGTCCCCCACTGGTGCTAGCCCCGCGGACCGGCTATCTGCCAATTTGAGGGCGCTCGCGTGCTTTTTCGGTGTTCCATTGCTCGAACTCGACGCCAACAACACATGCGTCATCAACCTAGCGGCCACGATCGACGCAGAGGAGGACCCCAACGTTCACCGCCCGCCGGAGCGCTCGCTGCTGCTCACGTTCGACCCCGTCTCTGAGCGGCTGTACCTCTATAGCACGATTGGCAACTCGCTGCCGCAGGACCCTATGCACCGGCTGAGGCTGTACGAGGCCTTGCTCGAGGGAGCCGTCCTCGGCCGCGATATGGCCGGCGGCGGCGTCGGCGTGTCGCTGAAGAGTTCGTTGGTGCTTTTGAGCACCTCGCTAGATCTCCGACACTGCGACGATGAGGCGGCGATGGCGATCGCCGACACGTTTATCGAAAGTGTGGATCGCTGGACGGCGGTGGTTCGCACCATCCTCGGTTCGCCACCACCACCGCATCCGAGTCAGTCATCGCAGTACGGCGGCACTCCGCAGGCTCAGCAGGGTGGAGCTCGACCCGTCGCCATGAGTCCCGTGCTAGGCTCTCCCGCCGCATCGACGGCTGCTGCGGCTCCGGCGACTCGGGGCTCATACTACGCAGCCTCCGCGCCCCAGCAAGTGCAAGGGCCGCCACCCCCCAGTCATTACGCTAGAGCGCCGGCAAACCCTCCGCCCCTCCCACCGCAACAGCCGGCCCCGACCGCATACCTCCATGGCGGCACACAACCTCAGCAGTGGCAGACCGCCGCCAGCACGGCTCCCAACCAGCATGGGACCTACGCCTCCCACCCGTCGTACAGTCAACAAGGTTCGTCAATTCACACCGCGCCAGGGGGCCACCCTCCCGCGTCACAGCAAAGCAGCAGCAGGTACTACGCGACGTCGTCGACCACTGGCGAAGGGGGCATGCTGTCGTACCACCCCCCTCCTCCGGCTGCCGCCTCGACCGTCCACGGCGGCGGGGGGTCCGCTCATCGGGGTTACGCGGAGTGGTGACATCGAGCGCTGCTGCCGCCGCGGGAGGACTGCCGTCACGACCACGTGTTTAGATAAAATGCTCGAGCGCTAGAGACGAAGTGTGCGGGGTAGTACATGTCCGCGCGGGAAGAGGACGTGCGGAGGAGGAACATTCTCCGTTGTACCTGTTGTGGCCTTGGCCCCCTGGGGACGGTGTGGTATATAGGCCCCCCGAACGCTGCCTTGTCACGAACGACGCAAACGGCGAAAAATGACCTTCACCTGTTCTGGCTGTTTTGTTGTGACCAATCCTTCTCAAACGCGAAAGGAACAATAGGAAAGCGAACCGGGTTTTTTCCGGGACACACAACGCATAATACCTGTAATAGCCAGGCAGTGATAACACGCGGCGGGCCTCCTTCTTGATCGATTGATTGCGAGTGACCATGGCGGGTATCATGCGAGTCTTCTCCGGAAGCTGCATCGACCTCGATGACCACGATCTGGCGGTGATGCCGCATGCGGACCGAGTGGAGCAAAAGCACGAGTTGGACACTGGCGCCGACTTCTTCGACGAGTCGGGTCGCCCTTTGCAGCCGCACGTACGCACCATGAACAAAGTGTTCAGTGGGAGCAAGCTCGACCTTTGCGCGGCGAACGCGGAGGACGATGTGGCGCACCCACGCTTTCATTCAGTCGATAGCCCTTCCATCACGCCGAGAATGTCCGCCACCTCCACCTTCGGCGCCGTCCGGTTGGGCGTGCCGCGCGGAGACCCCATGAACCCCCCTCTGGGTCTCCCCCGGGCCTCGCCAATGGCCGCGGTCATCGGAGGGGGCAGTTACACCGCGGCGCACATCATCGTGGCGCTTCTCAATGCAGGCTACACGGTCCGCAGCGCGCTCGTCCTTAGTGCCGTCGACAAGGCCACGTTTCCGGAGGATATTCAACGGCACGTGCCACCCGAGTATCGCAGCCGGTTGCAAGTGCTGGAGTGCGACCTCTTTTCGAACGCGTCCCTTCAAGATGCGATTCGGGGTTGCGGCTACGTCATTCACTGTGGCTTGCACACTGCTCCCGCGGCGCGGGATATCGTCGACGCTCACGTCGCCACCGTCACCGCGCTATTCGCGGCGATGGCCGCCATCGGGCCCGACAAGTTCAGCCGCGTTGTGCTCACCGGTTCCGCGTCCTCCTGCTTCCACCCCACTCAGCCCCCGCCGCATGGGAAAGGGGTCTTCGACGAAACCACCCGGAACGCCGTCGCGTCGAAAACCGTCGACGTGATGCAGTTTGCGAAGATGATGTTCGAGGACGAAGCGTGGCGCTTGCAAAAGGCGAGTCGCATCCCGTCTGTCACGACCATCCTCCCGGCGATTGTCATCGGTCCCTCGCTCACGTCGGAAGTCTCCGAGGCCATGCGCACCGTTTGCGACTTGGCCCAAAGTTCGTCGTCCAACCCGTTCGTGCCAAAGATTTACTGGAACTTCGTCGATGTTCGCGACGTGGCGCGCGCACACGTGCTTGCGTTGGAGTCTCCGAGGGCAGTTAACGAGCGGTTCGTGCTCACGGCCGAAAACCTTAGCATTGCGGAACTTGGTAACATGATCCACCGTGCGTACCCGCAATTCAAACCCCCGACGCTCAACGCACCGTTTCTGGTGGCCTTTGCCCTCGGTCCCCTCTATAACACGCGCGTCACGTTCGCGTACTTGTGGCGTACTTTAGGGCGGCGAAGGGTGCTGAGCGGCGCCAAGGCGAAGGAGAAGCTCGGGCTGCAGCTGACCACGATGCAAGATACGGTGCGCGACTCCTTGCGAGACTTGATGGAGCGCGGCTACTTGGCAAGCAGCAGCACGACCGAAAATGCTAGCACGCCGACCGCCGGTGCCGAACCTGGAGGGAGCGGCACGTGTGTGCTTCGAGCCACCGTAGCCGCGGTCGTCGCAGCCACCCTGGCAGCTAGTGCCGCTTGGGTCTGGCGAGCGCGAAGCAATCGGCGCTAGCAGCAGTAAAACTCTCACAATAGTCCGCCTCTGTTTCTTTTTTTATTTTATCTGTGTGTGGGTTTTCCCTCGCGGCTGAGTCGCTATCTCAGCCAGCCCCCCCCCCCCCCCTTTTCCCCGCTCCGCCAGCTGATCGACTGCGTCGGCTGCTAATGTCGTTCATAGTTCCCCTAGCCCAAGAGGGAAAGGGGAAAACGGGGAGCCAGCAAAAGTATCTTGAGGGAGTTCAGGGGCTTCCGGGGTGGGGTTGCCATCACGTTCTCTCTCTCTCTCTCCCTCTTCTCAGTTTCACGAGTGCACCCAACACACAAAAGGAGGTGGCGAATGGCGAAGATAGGAAGGTCTGACGCATGATTGTGCGCCGACCCTCCGACGATCGCACGTTCAATCATTCCTTCTGAATGTGCGGCTCTCTCTCTCTTTCTCATATTTTCCCGCGCGTCCCACTTTCCCCTCTGCTGCCCTCGCATCAACACCCCCTGTGCGATGCGCCCAAGTGACGTGATCCCTCTCAAGACTTGTTCGCCTCACCTTTGCGTGTGGTACGTCGGGGAACGGTGTGTGCCCTTCCTCCTTCTGAGTGATGAACCCGTTCGGTGAGGGAGGAAACACAAACACGTTATGCATTCATAGATAGCAGAGCCACCCCCCGCATCCTACACCGATCTAAAAGGAGGGATGCTCCTCGCTGCTGCTGTTGCGTCAAAGTTTGCCGCATCCAGCTGCACCACGCGAACGGCGCGCTTGGTGGCTGTCTCCTCGTCGAGACCATGGATCTGCGCGGCGACTCGTGGGCTGGCGACCTCTTCCGCTCGGCTGGGCGAGCGACCGGATCACGGCTTCCCGCCGTTGGTGGCGTGTCGAACGAAAGCACCTGCGGACTGCAGCCCATGCTTAGTCAGCCAACCGGCTGCAACCGCAGGACGATGCCACTCCGATGGGGGGGCCACTCGCATCGTCGTGTTGCTTCCCGTTGCAAATCACCACCAGCAACTTCGGTGTTTTCCACGGAGGGTGATGTGGCCCCCGACCTCCACCGGGATGGCCCGGGGGATCTTTCAGTTCAACGGCCACTCGGCTACTACTGCGGCATTGCGGCGGTGGTCGCCACGCCATTCTCCTTGCCCTCTGGCCGCCTCGATCATTCCTGGCCCTGCTGCTGTTTTCAACGCTGTGAGACGTCACGCAGAAGCAGGTGGAGGTGGTGCGAACGGAAAGCCGGCGGCAAAGCAGGCAGGAGCGGGAGACGCCAACGCGGCTGCGAAAAATCCCCAGGCGCGGGAGCACTCGCTCTCTGGCTACCGGGAGGTCACCGACTACAAGCCGCCGCACGAGGACGAGAAGAAGAAATCCGACACCGACGACGACGAAGGCGCCACGAACGAAGGGTACCTCCCCTTCCCTCCGCCATTGCACACGATCAACATCATGTCGCTGCTATTACTGGGCAACGTGCTCATCTATCTGCTCATGAATTGGTCTGGAAACGACGATCTTCGCGACTTCCTCATTGAGCACTTCACGCTGTCGCATGACAACTACTGGAAGATCTACCCCTTCTTCACCAGCGCCTTCTACCAGGAGCACTTATTGCAGCTCGCCATCGACGGCTGGCTGCTGTTTCAGTTTGGCAACACCATGATGGGTTTTCTAGGCAACAAACGCTTGACGTTTTTCTTCGCGCTTAGCTTACTGGGCGCTGGCATGCTCCACATCTGCAAGCAAAAGGTCGAACTCTACTACGGTATGGATCCGCTCGAGGTCCGCGGCCGCGTCTACGGACCCAACCCATTTATTCTAGGCCTCGTCTCCGTCGAGGGCCTGATTTTCCGGCATTTAAACTTCTTACAAAATCCGCCGGTTCCTTTCTTAGTGCTGACAGCGTTCGTCATGGTCATCGACGTGTGGCGCATCTTCACGATGAAGCCGGACGAGCACGGGGCGTCCACGGGAGGGGCGCTCGTGGCCTACATCTTCTGGGCGTTGCCGACTTCACTCATGGGCTTAAACAAGCTCACCGCGGCACTCTGAGGCGGCAATGAGGAGAGCGGCAAGTGTGAGGGATGGGGGCGGGGGCGGATGGGTGCCCCCTGTGCCTTCAGTGCGTCTCACTAGTGGGTTGCTGGTGGACACGCGACGAGATCCATTGAAGGGGAGGGTGAGAGTGGGGGGAGAAGGCTTTGCGCGAACTTCCCGGATCTTTTGTCCCAACACCATGCGCGCGACATAAAAAGTAAGGAGCCGGACGGTTGGTTTGCTCGCAACCTCAAAAACACAGAGAAAATATGTGTCCCGTTGATTATTTCAAGTCCCAACCAGTGTTCGATTACATGTGCAACCGGGTGGCGTGTCAAACGTTTATTGCTACTTTGGCCTTTCTGCTATTTAGGAGTCGTCAGTGAGGAGAGAGAGAGGGTGTCGACTGGTCCATTCCTCCCTTCAACTATGTTTGATGCGCATCGTTCTAGTGCTCCTTCTTCTTTGGACAGCCCTGGTGCCATGGGCCACGGCCCAGTGCCCGAGCACCGGGCAGGCCATCACGTCCTACACGCATGTCGTCAGTTGCGCCGACTTGCAGCTGAATGTGGCGGCCGACAATGTGACCCTCGTCATCGAAGGAGCCACCGGCACGATTGACGTCTCATCCACTGACGCTGGCACCGTCCTCCGCATCGTGGACTGCACGGTCACGGGAAACCTGACCCTGCGCGGCGCACACTCCATCGCCGACGTCGTCCGGTCCACCGTTGGAGGGAGTCATGTACTCGTCCTGTCGGGCACGCGAAACGTCACTCTTGCCGTTACCGACTCAACACTGCACGGCGACGTCGTGGCCTCAGTCGTCATCGCGGAAGTCGTCGTAGGCGTCTCCATCACGGTCATGAATTCGACGCTATCCGCCACTCGGTACGCGGCGAGTGTCGTCGGCAGCACCGTTCGGGACGTCGTCACTATTGTGCGCCAATCTCGCTTCACGCTCGATGACAGCAACGCGACCGGAGGAGGGATATCGGTCCGCGCCACTACTGTCGGTGTCATTGCCCTCACCGCCAGCACGCTGGCCAACGCCGCGGTCACCATCACCACGTCAACGATCAACAGCAAGGCCGCAACGGGTCGTAGCGTAGGCATTGTCGGCACTGCGAATTTTCTGCCCGGTGTCGTGACGTCGTGGACGAATGTCACACTCGCTGTCAACACCGTCAACGTCACATCGGTCGCGAGTGACTACGTGGGGATGTTTGGCGCAGCCGGTTGCGTCAATTGGGCGAACGTCACGGTCTCATGTGTGCTGGTCAATGTGTCATCGGCCGCCGGACGCTACGTGGGGATCGTCGGTGCGGGGGGTGGTGGCCTCGGAACGGCTTGGAGGCAGGTTACCTTATCCGTCGTGAACTTCAACGTCAATTCGACTGCGAAGGAGTATGTAGGCATTCTCGGGGTCCGGTGTAACGAGAGTGATGTGCTTTGGTCCAACGTTGCCCTCTCTGCAGCCACGTCACGTGTCACGTCTGCGGTGGAAAGCCAAGTCGGCATCCTCGGTTGCGGCAGTCGGCAAGGCGGGGTCGTCAGTTGGTCCTCCGTTACCATCTCCGTGAGGACCGTTCTTGTGGAGTCTACCGCGCAGGCAAACTTTGTCGCGATATGTGGTGTGGGAAGCGGCATTAGCGCCTTGACGTGGACGGACGTCACCGTGTCTGGGGATTCGGCCAACGTCACGTCGAACGCGGCTGAATACGTGGCGATCTTCGGTGCGGCGAGCTACCAAAGCCGGCTTGCCTGGACGAATGTCACGGTCCGTGCCTTTCTGTCAAGCATCCTTTCCAACTCTAGTAACTATGTAGGGATCCTCGGCGCGGGAACCGGCGGCGGCTTATTTTGGACGAACGTTACCGCCTCGGCGCAGCTGACGACGGTCTCTTCACAAGCGGCACGCTATGTCGGGATCATTGGCTCCGGCAGCTCGGGACTGGTGAACTGGGCCAACGTCTCCGTCGATGCCGTGACCTCTGAGATCCTCTCGACGTCTGCCGACTTCTTGGGGATCCTCGGCGTTGGACGTGGGGGCGCCGTCTCCTGGGTGAACGTGGCCGCGACCGCATCCATGGCGAATGTCACGTCGCGCGCCGGCGACTGCGTGGGCATCCTCGGCACCGGTTGCAACGAAGGCTCCGTGACGTGGATCAACGTGTCGGCGTCGGCGGCGACGTCGACCATCACGTCGACGGCGGGCCGTTACGTGGGCATCATCGGTGTGAAGGCGGTTCGCAAAGATGTGGCGTGGACGAACGTGTCGCTCTCGGTCATCCATTCCACGATCAGCTCCGTTGCCGATGGCTATTTGGGAGTGCTTGGTGCGGGAAGCAGTCAGGTAGCGGTGGTGATGTGGACCGACGTACACATCACCGCAACGCGTTCGAATGTCGCGTCGACGGCCGATGGGGGCTATGTGGGGCTCCTGGGTGTTGGGGGCGGCATCGTCACTGTGCTTTGGACGAACGTGACTATCTCCGCTCATCAATCCAACATCACGTCGGACGCAGGTGACTTCGTAGGGATCCTCGGGACCGGCACCTCCACCAGCGGCGTTAACTGGACAAATGTCACCATCGCTGCGATGTCTACGAACGTCATGTCCGCCGCAGCATCGGTCGCCGGCATTTTCGGCGTGGGAAGCAGTGACAGCGTTGTGTGGTCGAATGTGGCGTTGTTCGCAGCACTCGGAGGCAGCGTGACGTCCGTCGCGCGTGATCGTGTCGGGATTTTTGGTGTGGCGTGCGACGGCAGCGTGACCTGGACGAACACAGTCATTTGCGTTGCTACGTCCAACCTCTCCTCAACCGTCCATGATTATTCAGCGGTCCTCGGCGCCGCCAGCAGAACCGGCGTGGCGTGGACCAGCGTGAACATTTCGGCATCGCTGACGTCCCTCACAGCGGTCTCGCGCGACTGGGTGGGCGTCCTCGGAGCTGCTAGCTATACTCGCTTCGTGAACTGGACTGATGTGACAATCTCGGCGACACGAACGAACGTGACTTGTTCGGCTCGGGACTATGCCGGCGTGCTTGGTTCCGGAAGCGGTGAGGTGATCGATAGCGGAAGTGCCCTCGCGACGTGGGTAAACGTGGCCGTCGCCTCGGTCGACTCCAACCTCACTTGCCACCTATCATCGGTGGCCAGTGTGCTCGGGACGGCCCTCGTGACGCGCCGTTCAGGCGGCAAGAAAACCCTCAACGGGACGGTCGCGTGGCGCGATGTGACGATCGTCGCCGTCGCGGGGAGCGTGTCGGTGTGGGCGGGCGACTTTACAGCGGTGCTCGGAGCGGCCGCCGACGACGGCGTCTCGGTTCGCGTGTTCGTAGGCGCCCTGGAAGCCACTAGGGTTTTCGTGCGGCTCGATGCGTTCAGTTACGTTCTGGGTGCGCCCGGAGAGTGGGACGATGTCGTTTACGGGCAGCACGAGTCTGCTACTGCTGACACGAACAGCACGGTGCGGTGTAGCAATCAAACCGTCGCACCTTGTGGCGGCACTATGGCGCTGTCTGACACGGTCGCACGATGGGTGGCGGCGGTGCGAAGCAACAGCACCGGGAGCAGCCAGTGTGGCTGGGATGCCACCACAGTTACGGTCACCCCGGAGTCGTCGTCGACCACCACCGCACTGCTGCCGACGAACACCTCAACGTTCTCCAGGACCCCCTCGGCAGTAGTTGGGGAAACGAACTCCGAAACGACGGAAACTGTGCGGAGTGCAACGTCGGCGACGAGCCTTTGGTCAAGTCTACTCATCAGCGACAGGACAACGCCTACCACCTCGAGCGCCGGACATGCCACGGCCATAACAGATGATCCGACCATAGCAAACATGACGATGGAACCCCCCATGTTCGGTCTGACACCGACAAGCAGCACCGCGACGACATCATTCACCAACGCGACCGGAACGGTGCTCCCAAATCAGCCACCATCCAAATTAGTGGACGCGACGACCGTCACGGACCGCGCGTCGCGGCAAGCAGCCATCCAGCTGTCCGCGTCCGTCGCGACCGCAGCGCTGAGTCTCGTGGCATCGCCAATAGCTGCTAACAAAGGCACGACCATGTCGCGTGTTCTGGCCACTCGGGCCTGCCGGTCGTCGGCGGCGCCCGACTCGGAACCCGAGCTGGAGCGGACACAGTTCGTCCTCGTGCTCGAGATTGGCGGCAGTCGGGCGGTCGGCGCCCTCGTATCGACACTGCTCTTCCACATCGCCGCGGCAGCGGTGTCTGCGGCAGCGTGGCGTGCACGTCGTTTCCCATTCCTTTCCGTGTTTCATCTCGCCGTGCTCAACTATTACGGTCCGAACGTCGTCGGGCTCGCGACCACCGTTCTTTGCGCTCGGCAAGGCATCGCGGCTGCCGCCTCAGCGGCCGGCGTGGTGGTCAATGCGGCCCTTTTTGGTGTGGCCGTTGCGTCTGCCTGGCGCATGTTCGAGCATCATCGCCCACTCTGGAAGGACTCGCGCGACGCCTTGGCGGCGTTCACCCGCGTCTATGGTGTCATGGACCTCATGTGCGCATTCTGCATCGCCGTGGTCTCCGGTGCTCGAGGGCTCCCGTGTGCCACCCAGGGGGCGCTCATCTGTGGTGTGTGCTTTGTCAACTTGGCCTACACTGTGATAGTGCGCCCCGCCGCGATGCCCGTGGACAATGCATGCAATGCGGTGACCACGCTGCTCATGTTTGGCCTGTCGGTATTTAGCTTTGCGGCGCCCCCCGAGTCGAGCTACGACGACGCCATTGTCATCGCGTCCGCGGCCGTGACCGCCTGGATATACTTACTGCTCGTATTTACGGTCATTGTGGTCGCGCGAAACCAAATTATTAAAGCGCGGTTGTCTCCGGCACCTCCTGGATAGGAAACGTTCTACTGTCAGCAGCGGTTTTGGGTTTGTTTTGGGGTTCAGGGAGTGTACTCCCTGTCGACTTGGCGTCGTGACCCAGCAAGGCCTGATGAATAAATGGAAACCGAAGGGCACGACACGCCGGCCACGGCTGTAATGATCTCTTCGGTTTCTTGAGTCTATTCCTTGTTGCGAAAACAACAACAAAATTGAATGTCCGTGGTATTAGGTGACAGGGAGTTTTGATCTCACTTTCGGCTGTTCCGTTCACATGTCACGGACGGTGTCGTTGCTGTCGTGCAGCGAAAATTTTCCCTAACCATTCTGCCCTCGGGGCGTGGCCCAGACCATTTCCGTTCGTTGCTGTTTTGGGTGGCTTCTCTGCTATTTCAGAGTCGTCTGTCAGAGTCGCAGAGAGAGAGAGAGAGGCGTGTGACGGGAGTGAACGGGCATACTTAAGTATATGCTGTGATTTCGCCGCTCATCGGGGGTCTCGGCCGCGGCAACAGGTAAGGCGTCGATCGATACAGCATCTCTCGGGAAGCGGCTGCTCCCGCGCTTATAAAAACCAACAAAATGGGGTCCTCATGGCGCCTGATAATTTTGGTAGTCGTCGTCGCCGAGCTTGCCCGGTCCTCCCGTTGCTCACGGGACACTGATTTGAAGGACGATGTCACAACCTCGTCGCAGGAAGCTCCGGCGGCATCACGATTCTCTCCGCCTCCTTCGTCACCTCTTCCCACGCCATCTGATTTGCCCCCCTGGGAGAGCTGTATCCTTCGGCTCCCGCAGCTGGTGACGATGCTCGCCCCGCCGCGGACTGTCACGTGGCTGAACGGCTCGGAAACGGCCGAAGGCGTCGTGCGGGGGGACGTGGCGCCCATCGTCCTCGCTCACCGCAAACAGTGCGGTTTTCGTCGGTTGGGAATCGAAGGGGTCCGTGCGTTGATGGCATCGCTCATGACATCGGACGGCGAAGGGAGAAGCGATATCAGTATTCCGAACGCGTCTTCATCGTTCTCCTCCTCCACCTCGTCGTCGTCACCACGCCCTGCTGTCGCGACACCCCCGGTGTTTGGTTGGGTGGGCGACAGCACCGCCCTGCGGTCGTACATGGTCGGGGTGAATGCCCTCCTTTATCCCGGGCAGCCCGAAATTGCCACCCCGCACGTGGCGAAGACGGGCGTTTCGTTCTGCTACGATGACATCGCAAAGAAAGGTCTTCCACTTCCACTAACGAGGGTGAAGCTCTGTTTTTATCGTCTTTTTTTCGCCTTCACGGCCGACGTTGACCTCCGGCGTGTGTTCGAGGAGCACCGGGCCGAGTGGCTTTCTGGAGTCGACACGTTCATCGTCATCACGTTTGGGACATGGGACATGAACTGGAAGATGAACAAGGATCGCAAGACGCAGCCGCCCACGAACGAGGTGCGCTTTGGTGACTTTGCAAGCGCGAAAACGTATTGGTCAAAGTATATTCGTCGAATGTTCTTGATTCTGGGCGAGTATCTTCAGGAGCTGAACGCGATGCCTCCTCCGTCGCAAACGACGACCACTCGCCGGGGCCGTCCGTACGTCTTCTTCCGCGAGCAGTACATTCCCAACTGTGACGCCAACCGCTTCAGCCATCCGGCGAAGTTGTTCAAACAGTGTGTGCCGTTCCTGCGGCCGGTGCTTGTGCCTCTCTACCGGCGCGTCCTGGAGCCCTTGGCGTGGGCTCTGAACGTGCCCGTGATTTCGGTGGATTCGTTGTTCGGTCATCCGCAGGCCGCAGAAATGGTGCTTCGCACATTCGGTGTGGACAAAGGGGTGGAACGAGGAAGCGTCGACGAGCCGCTGGGTGGTTACCCCGCAGTTGACCTCCGAGATAACGACGCCGACGCCGCCGATCGAGAGATAGCAAAGCCGGTGGTGATGACGTCAACTTCCACGGCCACTCCGAGCGCCACGGCGGCCACCTCCGTCATGTCGAACGGCTCGACTACCAAGGCTCCTGTATCACCGTATTTCGATGTCGGCGATGGCATTCATGTCTTTCGAGAGGGCAACTTGCAGGAGATCGAGGTGTTCTATAACATCTATTCCCTGTTGCGGCGTCGGCGCGTCGCACAAGGATTCGGGACGGGTCACGCAGCGATCGAGGCCGCTCGTCGCGTCGGGGCGCTCGAGCACATCCCCGCGGGACTGGCGGGCATCACCGGCAAGCACCTTCCACAGCCAGCCATCATGCTGCCTTCGTCCGCCGTTTTTCTAAACCGGTCGGTGTACTACCGCTGGCGACGGGAATTTGGTGTCATTTTGAATCAACAAATGAAGAGGAAAGAAGGAGAGGTGGGGAGGGGGGAGGAGGAGCATCAGGAGGATGCATCAGCGGAGGATCGACGTGCGCCAACGGTGACGCAGCCACGAACGGCCTCCGCCGCTACCTTTCAGCCTGGTTCGCTAGCCTTGACACCACCACCCCGCGACTCCGCCGACGGTAGGTACCATGCTAGTACGGCGGGTCCGACTGGAGTGTCGGAAGTTCCGGCGCGCGACGGTGTCGTCGAGGAGCAGCGGCACGGCAGGCGCCGTTGGCTGGGAGCTGCTTCGACGAGGTCGACGGAATCGCTTTGGATACTCGTCGTCACCGTCGTGTTCATCTCCGGGATGCGGCTGCTGGCGTGGCAGCGAATAGGTCAGGCGACTGCTGGTGTGCCTTGACAACCAAAAAATTGTGATCCTCCGTCGAATCTGCACAACACTAAACACTTTCGCATTCGTTTGTATCTGTGCTGTGTGAAACGGACCTTTTTAATGAAAGCAGAGAACGCAAGAAAAGGGGGAATGTGGGGAGGCGTCGCGAAGGCCTTCGTGACGCGCGATGAGTTTAACCGTCACTTCTTGCGACTCATTCGCAACCGCGCCCGTGGCTTGCGGGTGCTCCGACAACAGGCGATGCCCTTGTCGCCGCGGCCATGGAACATGTTCATGTGGGTCGTGAAGTTCGGATACAAGCTCACCGACATCGAGGGGGCTCTGCTGCTCTGGTGGACGCGAGACCTCATGTTGCTATCCCCGCCCGGCTCTCCGCGTCGTGCACGCATCGCCGGATTCGGCCGCGAAATGATCGCTACTCTCGTGCATCGGCACACGTGTGGACCGCGCACCTTGGAGCAAACGATGGCTTTGTGTGAGCTTCAGGGAGACTTAACCACCGCACACGCCGTCGTGCAAGAGCTGCAACGTCAAGCGGCCTCGCCCCGGACGGGCAGCGAGGCATCTCCCACGATTGGTCTGATCAGTGACGACGGCGGCGGCGAAAGCCAAACAGCGGCCGTTTCGGCGGAGTTGTCACCTGCGCAGCTCACGTGGCTGCTTCGCGTTGCTCGTCGCGCCGTCCAAGATGACGACGCTGCGGAGATGGTGGCATCGGTGGCGTCTGAAATCGCTGCCAGGGGCATAGCGTGCCGCTCTCTCCGGGACGCGCTCCTGGCCGTGGCTCCCCGCCTGGACTTGGACACTCACCCTGCCGCGCCCTTGGTCCAGGCTGCCATGGAGGACCTTCTGCGTCAACGCACGAAAAGCCAGCACGGGGCATGCTCTTCCAGTGTGTGGTCGCAGTGGGCCGACGAGCACGACGAGGCCTACCACAACCCCACGAGCCAACACACCGCCCTCAACCGGAACGGCCTACTGCGGTTGGACGAGATACCTGATGAGTGGACCGTCGAGCATCCCTTCCCGATGCTACGGTCGCAGCTCCCGAACCGTTTGGTGGCCGAGTTGACGGCCGCCGCCGTTGCCGGTGACCCAGCCAAGGTTGCGACCAGCATCCATGGCGCGGTCGAGTTGATGACGCGGCGGTGGACGCAGCAGCTAGATCGCATAAGCGATGTGACGCAACGGGAGAAGGTGGACGATGACGATAATGCGGCGCGGGCGATGGGGAGGGCAGGAGGAGGAGACGACGCGAATCGCTCTCGCCGCGACGCTTCTGCTCAGGACCTTTCCGCGCAGCTGTCCTGGACGCAATGGAAGGTTCTCGGTGAGCGCATGGTGACTGACTTGGACGGCTTCTGGATGTCATTGGCGGTGCCCGGCGGACCGTTGGTCTCCCCTGAGACGGCGCGCCGCAGCACTCCCCGGCAGCACGGCTGGCTCGCGGAAAACGCAGAGGCAACTGCGCAGCATCGGCTACTGCGAACGACGGCTCCCATCAAGCCAGTGTCCGTCACGCCCGAACTGTATCACTACCTTGTCGTGTCTCTTGTGTCACGACAGATCGGCCTAGCGCTGCAACTCCTGCAGCAAATGGTCCGCGCCGGCATCGCACCGCTGGATCTCACCATCGCGGTCGTCGTGGCGCACCTCGTGAGGTCGGGGGATGACGGACGCTTGGCCACGCCGCTCGCACAACAGTTTCTTGACCGCCACGACGCGCGGATCGCAGCCGATCGCGCCTTGGAACCTTACGAGCACCCCGCCGCCGAACTCGCCTACTGGCAGTACGACTATGTGGGCTACATGGCGCACACAAACCGGCTGAGCGAGCAGCGCTTCTATGTCCTGGTGGGCCGCTTTGCTGGCCTGTTACCACTGCATGAGTTGGTGTGGCGCTGCCGAGGACCCAACACATCCCACGGGATTCCTGTGGTGGGGACGAGTGGGCCAGATGAAGATGCGGTCGAGGCAGCCCCTGCCGCTGTCACCGGTTCACTCATGGCCCCACCCTCCGTAGCCGCGACTGCTGGTGACGGTGACCGGCGGCTGCGCGAGACGTGGTTGCGGCTCACGTCACTGGTGCCCGCGCACTGCTTCGCCGTACGCGACTTGCTCGCGCGCCTCGAAGGCCCCGCCGACGTGGATCGCGGCGTGCAGTACGTCATGCAGCACGCCCCGCAGCTCGATGTGGCCATCATCGCGCAGACAATTCCGCTGTTCAAGGATTACGTTCCCAGTCGGCCCTTGTTTTACACGGTGGCCGATTTGAGCCGTTGGCTAGAGGAGCAACGCCGAGGAGGAGGAGGGGCAGACGACAAAGGCGAGGCGTCAGGCGGAGGGCTGTCAAAGCGCGATATCGTGCTGCTCGACGCGAGCTTTTTGGAATCGTCGCCGCCCGACTTTTACAATCAATTGGGCGGGGCGACGGTTGTATTGCCCTTCATGACACTGGCGGCGATTGCGAGAGCCGTGACGGACCCGCCGCCAGGCGACGTGGATTGTCTGAAAGTGCATGCCGAAGCCAGGAGCGAGGCGTTGCATCGGCTGACCGTTCTGTGTCAGCTCGTCCGCCACGATCGGGTTCTACTTTTGCATTTCACAGAGTGCCTCGTGGCCCGGCGATTTCTCGGGGCCTCCCAGCCGAAGAATGGCGGGGCGGCTGCCGTAGCAAACGGAAGCAGTGGAAATCGAACTTCGGAGTCACAGCGAATATCGCTTGACAATGAATGGTTGGTCGCAGTGGCCACGCTGATGCGCGCCGCGGTGGTCCATATGCAACAGCAGGGCAGCGGGCGCAGTGTTCCGGCGGCTGGGAGGGATGAGAAGATGATGGGAGCGGCGGCGGCTCGGATCTGGGTGGCATCGGAGGATCCTGCTCTGTTGGCAGATCTGCAACGCCGCACAGTCGAAACGGGGCTACGAGGCGTGTTTCCGCTGCGCAGTGGCACCGACGACGCACCCAAGGATGACACTATGGTTCCACTCGCGAACGAAGGCAGCGACAACGCTGGCAGCAACGCGGACGTGCTTGGCATCCTTCACGGTGCCTCGTCGGCGAGGGAGCCTCTGATGCCCACCGTGGAGAGGACGTTCGTCAGCCGGGACGACGATGGGACGGCGAGGTCACCGAAAGTGGGCGCGACAGCGGTAGAAAGAAGCGAAGAACCCGGAGGCGGGGAAGCAGACGTGGCACCGCAGACGGCACCACCACTCCGCAGTCCTTGGCTTCAATCCATCCTAGACGCCGACGACGCTTCAGCCCGGATAGACCAAAACGCCGGCGGCACCTCTCCTCGCGTAGACGGAGCCACCGACCGAGTTCCCCATCTCTCTGTCGACGTGACCGATCCTGCCGCTCTGGCAGAGTGGCTGTCGGGAAGTGTGGTGGAGGAGGTGGTGGTGGTGGCGGCCGAGCAGCAGCAAGAGCCGTCGCAACCACGACACTCCGCCACCCGTTCCACCACAGCTGAGGATGGGCGCGTCATTTTTTCACCCTATTCGGCCGTCAGCGCCAGGGAGGTGATGAACCGCGCGCTCGATCGGCCGAGCTTTCCTACCTTGGCAACCCGGACGGCACGCCGCGACGACGACAACGGGGAAGGGCCGAGCCGAGAGATGGTGCAGCGGCCTTTGCCCCAGACGTTCGGCGAAGAATTTGCGGAAGTGAAGCAGGCGTCCTTGCTCGATCCTACCAGGGCGTCGCTGTTCCTCGCGAGCATGGCCACAGGGGCCACCACACAGCTGGATCGCGATGCCGTCGTGGACCGTTCGGGTGACGCGTCGCTCCCTTACGAAACGCCACGCGCTTCGGCCACCAGCGGCTCAGCGGACGGCTTCGCGGGCGACCCTTACGGGGCGGAAACGGAAGAAGAGACCGCTCTGCGAATCGGGCTACATCACAGTCAATCGACCTTTCGGGATTTGTGCGAGATGCGCTCCATTCGGCAAGACCATGACTGGCACGAGCCGCTTTCTGCCAACGAGATTTCATCGCGGCGGCGTCAGCTGTCACGCTTGTCTGGGATGAGTATTCCCGCGGACTTTAAGTATCGCCGATTCGAGGTCAACGCGGCGGATCCCCGCTCCAAGGGATTGATCGAGGCACTGAAGCACGGCACCGAGGTCAAGCGCGACATCGTGGAGGGGGTGCCAAGCGTTTTCAATCCCGAATTGGACTCTCAAGAATTGAGAGGCCGAAAGCGCAAGCTTGCGTAAAGTAAGTACTCCACACACTCGCACGATGGCATCGTGTGCGTGTGACCAATCTTCTATCTCGTCATTTCGATTTCTAAACCCCGTTCATGCCGGTCGGGTTTGGTTCATGAGAGACTTGAGGGTGATGATGTTATGGCTGTGACTATCACTCCCCCCAGAGAAACAGTTTTGGTCGCAAATAGTGCGGGTGGGTGGCTCGGCAGCCCCCTCAACCTCGTTGTTCCATCGTTCTCGTCGGATGACTTTTTTGAGAAGAGTCGCTGCGACCGCCGACTGCCACGCCACTGCTGTCGCCGATGCCAATGAAAATAAAATGGCAGACGGTGGTGGCCAAAATCGCCGTCTTGAGGCTAGCGTGACGACCGAAAGAAGTCGTGGCGCGCTCGTCCCGATGTATGGCGCACATCATGAAGGCGGCGGGGCCGACGCCGAAGATGATGACGACGATTCTCGCATGCCACGTCCAAGACGAGCGGACCCCCTGTTGGATCCCATATATGCCGCGGCCGAGGAGGAGCGACGGCAAGTCGCCAAACTGTCGAGAAGTTGGAAGAAAATCGTATTCGAGCGGCAGACAATCGCCAAAGAAGCGCAACAAGTACGGACCCAACTTTCGGGATTTGTTCGACGAGCGGCCGAGGATACCTTTGAGTTAGAAACGCAACTCGGAAAAATGAGGAAAGAGTTGGGCCATTCGGAAAACGAGGGCCTCCGCTGCCAACAGCTCGTGTCACAATTCGACGATCTCTGCAAAGCCAAAGAGATGGAAAACGACGAGCTTCGCCGACAGCTGGCGTTGATTCGCCGAGAAACGCATAAAACCGCATCGGAGATGGAGCGATGGATTACGAGTGCCAAGCGGTCGATTGACGTCCTCCGGGACGAGGCGAGATCACTTGAAGATGAGTATCAGCGTGAAGTGCAGATGCAGCGCGAACTGCATTTCGGGCCGCGCACGGACCCGCCATTAGTCGATCCCACCATCTACTTCTGAAGGTGTGGCCACGTGGCAGCATTTATTGTGTACAAAGTGTGTGTACAAAGTACAAAAGTTGTTTGCGATGTCAGTTTTGCGTTTTGACTGGACAGCTTGGCAATTTCACTGATTTGCCCCTTACTTTTATGTGCTATTCCCCATCATTGGGTGTCGTTGCGTTTCCATAATGTCTTTTTCAAGTCTGCTTCGACCCCTTACTGCTTTGTGTCGTGGTTTACGCCGACCGATGTCCTCTGCGGGCGACGGGTTAGGGACCACGGGTCCGCCGACCAGCATGCTCGCGGCGGCCACCGGGGAGACCACAAGCGACGAGATCGAGTATGCGTTGAAAGTGTGGAGCGACATCAATCTGCGAAGCGCCATTTCGAGCTGGGACGAATCCTACGCGCAGGTCGTGACGGCGAAGGAAGCAGCTCCTTCCGAGAAGCAGAGGCTTGTGTCGCACGTCAAGGAATTTGCAGCGGAGTTCAAGGCGCAGCCAACCACCGACAAAGTTGAGTCCCTGCTGCGGTTTTTTAAGGCGTTCATCAACGGGTTGTACGAGCGCGCAGATGCCGCTGAGAAAGCCTTTCTTTCTCTCTACCTCAAGGTGTCGCGTCTTCAAGATCCGACGCCACTGCTTGCCAACGTTCACGTCGAACGTGCCGAGCTCATCAAACGCTCCGCCACGCTCGAAAATCGAATCGCGCAACGCGAGGCTGATATGGTGCAGCTTCGGCGGCTCCTAGAGCGATCGAACGGTCAAACGGGACCGGTCACCGCATCTGCACCTTCCGATACAGACATGACGGCCGCGGCGTATGTGAAAGCAGAACTGGCGTCCATGAAGCAATCCCTGGCAACGGCGGACCGGGAGTTGCGCTCTGTCTCGGAGGAACGCAACCGTCTGCTAGTCATCGTGAGACGCCACGAGGAGACCATCGCGCGTTGGGAAAATGACTATCAAGCGACCGTGAACGCGACGCAGCAGCGGGACGAAGCGGGCGGCGGCAGCTCATCATCTGGAGACTGCCGGCCCTCTGGGAATACGGATGTGGCCGCCTCCGGCGACAACGCCACGGCGGCGGCGGTGGAAGCTTTTTTGCGACGGCAAGTCGATCGATTGGAGCAGCAGTTGCGCGACCGCGAGGCCGCCGTGGAACAGCTGGAGGGTTCGATGAGCGACGCCAACGCGGCGTTAGCGAAACAGCGGCAAGAGTCGACGGTGCTTCAAGCGCAGCTGTCCGCCGCGCAGGAATTGGCGGCCACCGCGCCGTCGCGCGCTTCGCAGGCGCACAAGGGGGCACCTTCTCACCGCGCCGTCGAGGAACTCACCGCCGCGGTCGACCGGCTGGAACGGGAGGTGCAGCAAGAGCGGGTGCAAGTGGCGGCCCTGCGCGACTCGTTGCGACTGAGGGATGATCAGCTGAGGCAGCTGGAGGAGGCAAACCGGGTTGCAGTTGCCTCTCTCACCGCCGCCGCCGCCGGGCAGCAAGTCGTGCACTATTTTGGAGAGCAACTCGAGAGCTCGGGGGGATCGGCTTCACGACGTGGGTTGGTGGCTTCTCGTAACGGTACTGAGCCGGAAAATGATGATCCCTTTTCGCTGCGCCCGGTCGGGGGTGCAACTGTCCTCGGGAATCTTGTCGCCCCGGCGTCGTCGGCGACTTCATTTTTGACCGCGAGCGATTTCATGTCCATGGTGGGTGATGTTCACGGCGGCGGGCCTGATGAGGACGGAGCTGGTAGTAAAATAGACTACCACAGCGCTCCCGATCCCAGGCCGCTTGTCTCGTCGGGTACGTCGAAGACCGAACAAGAGTCGACGGTTCCGATGATGCCGGCTTCTCTGGTATCCGTGTTGGAAAAGCAGCGCAACCAGCTGAAGGCTGAACTGTCTCGAGTTCAGGGTCGCCTCATGGAAGTGACCGTGGACGCGGAGCGTTCGAAACGACGCTGTCAAGGGTTACTGGAGGACAAGGTGCGGCTCGAGCAAGCTCTGTCGAGCGCCCTTCGTCGTTGCGGAGCCGGTGACGGTGGGTCGGCAGTGGTCAACGTGCCTTCTGCATCGGCGTTGCTCGGTGGTCAGGATGCATCGTCCTCGACCAACCGCCGTTCGCGACTGGCGGCGGCGCCGAGAGGGCTTTTAGAACAACTCGCCGCGCTGCTCGCGATGATTCTGGACTCACGCAGCAATGGATACGTGCGCATGGCTTTGGTGGTCTACCTGCTCGGGCTGCAGGTGTTTGTTTTTGGCTTCGTCTTTGCGTCATCGTCGCGCACGTCGTCGTGGTCGTCACCGACATGTCCTAATCCAGCGACTCAGCGTCAAAAGTCGCTCGCACCCTGACACGACGTAGCGAGGGTGTTGCTGGACTTTTCACGTTTTTTTTCGTGTGCATATGCTTTCAACGTGAAGGGCGTTGCTGGTGGAATGACGCGGAACTGTGTCCTCAGGGGGGGGGGGGATGACGAGTCGCAATTGCGATTTCACACAGTATTCCTTTGATTCCTGTTTACATTCCAATCACGTGTAGTAAGAAAAAAAGATCATTGCGAGTGGGTCGGGCATGCAGCATCTGGACGCAGAATCGACTCGACTGCACGCGAGGCAGGAGCGTCTCGAAGACGCTCGTCGACAGCTAGCGAGGCGGAAGGAGCAAGTGGCCGAGCAACAGGGCAACTTTCTACAAGCGGAAGCGGGTCTGGTGGAACTGCAAGCCGATGTCGAAGTGCGCGAGGCGTCGCAAGCGGAATCGAGGCGATCGCTAAAAGACCGGCTCGATGCCGTCCATCGACGGGAGGCGGAGTTCACCGCGCAGCAATCGGCCGCCGCCGAGGAAGGGCGCAACCGGCGGTCCGCTATTGACGCACAGCAAATGGAGATGGAGTCACGATGGAGGGCTCTCGAGGACAGCATCGCCGCTTCGACGTCCCGTTGTCACGCAGAGGAAAGCCGGCTGCGGCGGGCGTTGGCAGAGGCGGACGAACGGGAGCACGCTCATCGGGAGAAGCTGCGTCAACTCGCGGATAGGGAGCATCAACTCCTCGCCATTCAGCGCTTCTTGGACAGTCAACGAGATCAACTGGCAGCGGCGGAGAGAAGCGCGATGCAGCGTCTGCGAATGGAGATCAAGGAGCGCGAGAGCATCCTGATGGCGCAGCAGATGGGAATCGCCCCACCCCCAAATGGTCGCGAAAAGTGACGAGGCGGGGAAAAAACGAGGCAAAAAAACGCTCATTAGTCATTCGCTTGGAAGGCCTGCACGCGTCGTTCCTCTTTGTACAAAGGCCGCCGGTCTTGTTTTGGAGTGTTCACTCAGCGGCAACGATGAAAAGATACTTGTCGACTTCGCCGTGTTCTGTTGTTGCTTCTCCGTCTTATCTGGGTCTCTTACTGTTAAAAAGAAAGGGAGTGAACATTTTCGCTCAAGAAAAATCGGGACGGGACTTGAAACCACCATGCCAAAGGTCCACGTCGCGGTGCGCTGCCGACCTTGCCTGCCGCATGAAACGGATCTCAGAACCGGCCGCGTGGAGTGCAATGAGGTCAACCGCACCGTTCGCATCGCCTCCTCGACAGACGCCACGTCGGACAAGGTGTTCACCTTTGACAACGTCTTGTCCGAGTCAGCCACGCAGCAGGACGTCTTCAACTTGGTGTCGCCGCTCATTAACCACGTCCTCGCGGGCGTTCACGCGACAGTGTTTGCCTATGGGCAGACAGGAAGCGGGAAGACCTTCACAATGGAAGGTGTCGACTACGCCGTGAACGCTGATGGAAAGGTGAGAGCCGTCCAGCCGGGAAGCGGCGGCGGTAGTAGTCATGCGGACCACCATGGAGGAAAGATCAGAGAGGGTCTGATTCCCCGGATCATCGCCGCGCTCTTCGATCGTGCCAAGCAGCGCATGCAGCGAGAAGAGACCATCCGGTACCGCATCTCGTGCAGCTTTATGCAACTGTACAACGAGCGCGTCAGCGACCTGCTGAATCCTCCTCGGGATAGTCAAACGATTCGCGAAGGACTGAGATTGAAGTGGAAGGAGAACTCGTTTGTGGTCGAGAACCTTTTTTCCTATCAGTGCGACCATGCGGACCAGGTCCGCGATTTCTTCTTCGAGGGACTCCGCAACAAGCAAATGGGCTCGCACATGATGAATGCCCAGTCGTCGCGGTCGCATTGCTTGTTCAAGCTGCATGTTCATTCTTGGGACACCGGAAATCCACTTTGCGTCACGAAGAGCGAACTGTGCCTGGTCGACTTGGCAGGCTCTGAGAAGTTGCATCAGATGTCCGCGGACCCGTCCGCTCAGCTTGTCAAGGAATCCATCGACATTAACACGAGTCTGCTCGCGCTTGGCAAGGTCATCACCGCACTCGCCTCCAAGACGCGCACCCACGTGCCGTATCGTGATTCCAAGCTCACCAAATTGCTGCAACACGCGCTTGGGGGCAACGCCATGACGATGATGATTGCGTGTATCAACCCGCTGGACAACTTCAGCGAGGAGTCCATGTCCACGCTCCTCTACGCCGGTCGAGCGCGTCACATCACCAACGAACCGAGGATCAACGAGGACCCTCGCGCGCTGCTCATCCGCCAGCTCAGGGAGGAGATCGCGTCGTTGAAGCTCGAGCTGGAGCAGTACAAGCAGATGCTTTTTGGCGAAGGCGACGGCAAGGGCATCATGATGGACGGCGGATCCACGACGCATCCAAGCAAGGTGTGGTCGCAACGCCTGGGGCCTCCGGCGGGGGCCGCACCATCCTCATCTTCCCCTCGCGGTTCCGGTGGTAGTGAGCACGAAGAAATCCTGTTGGAGAAACTGACGGCGTCCTGTCGTCTCGTGCAGAATGTGATGAAAGTGAACTCTCAGCTTCGGGATGCGTTCGACAAGATCGCCGAAGCGAAGAAGCTTTCCGACGCAAGAGAGGTTGAACTAAACGCTGAAAATCTCAATTTGCGCGAACGTATTGAAGTGCTCGAGTCCATAGTACTTTCGCCTGCCGCTGGAGGTGGCGCCGCACCATCCCCGAATCGAGACCGCGTGGTGATGGGTGTCGGCTCATCCAAGGGAGGAGGGGCACCAAGCAACAGCAGCACCACTGGGATGGGCGGTTCGCTACCGGACCGCGCGCAGCCAAGCCTACTCCCGTCCACGTCGTCGTCGCTCAAGGGTCCATCGACGACTACGAATCCTCCGCGGAATGGCAGTCATCTCAGCATGGGGGGTCGTCCAGCATCCAATGACCCATACCCATCGGGACCCGCCCCTTCCATTTCGCTCGACAGGAACCTGACGGATGGCTTTAACATCTACCAGGTGCCCGAGTTTCAGCGACGGCTGGGAGAGTATACTCAAAAATACAGAGAGGACCACACGCGGAAACGCTACGAAGACTACTACCCTGAGGCGCGGTCGAGCATTGCCGCCGACGACCGAGCTAAGAAAAACATGTCGGTCGCGGAGGTCGAGGCCCTCATCCGGCGACTCCCTTCCGGTCAGGCAGCGGCCGCCGCCGCCGAGATGGTGCCGTTGTCGCTGCAGTCATCGCACGCCTATGGATCGCTATCGTTCGGCGGCCGCCAAGGGGAGGTCAACGAGCTCGAAGAGCGCCGTCGCCTACGGCAACAGCGGATGCAGCAACTCCAGGAGCAGCACATGAGGCTTCAACAGGGTGTGGCAGCCATGCTCGGTGACTCCTCCGGTGCGCCGGATGTGTCCGCGCCGGGGAGTCGCCACGGCCCCCCTTCCGCCCCTGGATCGTCGAGCTCCAAGCACGCTAGCGTCGCCGCTATGTCAAATCGGCTCGGCAGCAGTGGCGGTCATCGGCCCAGCTCGTCGCATAGCGGTCATCCCCCTCTTGGTACGACGCCGCCCTCACTGGCCGCAAGTCACTCCCATGGGCTCATGGCGTCTCGATCCGGGGCGTACATGGGGCCGCCACCCCAGCAGCCGTCCCGGGCCAACGTCAAAGCGTCATCGTCGTCGTTCACGAATGATGCGGTGGGGGTGGGTTCTGGCGCGCGGCTGTTCAGCCATGTGCCCGAGGACGACGTGTCAAAGTACTTCACCGCAGAGCAACTTGCGGTGCTTCGTGCACGACCCAGCAAGCATGGAAGTGAGGAGAGCGTCGCTGCACTGTCGACTTCCGCTCCAAAATTAGGATTGTCAGCGCATCCGAGGAGCCAAAGCCAGACCGATGCACGCCAGGCCTCACGCGTGCTACCGCGACCCGTGGCATGGTAGATTCAAAAGGTTCGTCGTGGCCGGTGGGCGTCGATCCCGTAAGCCAAAGCAATAGATGGTTGCTCCTCCTTTTTTTTGCGCACAGTCAAACACCCATACTATCTTACACTATCTCTCTCCATTTCTCGGTATCTCTTCGGTTGTATTCAACCAACGTGCGAGAAGAAACTCCTTCAAATGTTGTGTGGATCGCAAATTTCCAGGTTCCCCCACGGGTGGATCAGTTGCGTGCTGCCGCATAACGGGTCTCAGGTTTGATCAGGTTGTGGAGCTGAGCCGTGGGGCCCTCCTCCTCTTTTCTTTGATGTCGTCTATCATGGCTCGGCTCGCGCCGCCCAAGCCGTCGAGTGTGTTCGGTGCCCAACAAGGCCTCGCCCGCTCGGCAGCCGGAGGCGCATCGGCGTTTCCAGGCTACGTCCCATACTCACCCACGATAAAGGGTAGCAGCTTGGCGGGTCAACCCTCTCTGACTCAGCGCTCTAACGATGCCTCTGAGGCGGAGGTGCCATCGGCCGTTCAGCCGCATCCGTCGGCGAACCATCGCTGGACACCAGTCCAGTTCATGTACCGCCGGTTGATGGTCTCGCTGCGGGACGCCTACTTGTGTGACCGAGCCCAACTATTTTGGGCGCGACATCGAGTCAAGGTGGAGATTTACAAGTATCAATCTCTCGAGAGACACGACGACTCGAATGGACAGAGACTGCACGACGACGACGATGTCGATGTTGCGAATGCCTCCGATTCATCCGTTTCCGCGGATGAGAGGGTCCCCGAAGTTGGTGAGGTGATAGGCACTCCGACGAGCGCCCCTAACGCTCCCTCTTCGGCTGTCGTCCTTCTCTGTCAGGTGGGCAACGAGGTCGCCCAGTTTGTCTCCACACATATGCGCGTTAGCGTGCAGAGTATTGTCGACCATAACGACATGCTGGCCAAGCTACCCGTCAATGAAGCTAAGGAGTTTCGATCGCGCTATCTGGAGCGCGAGCGGGAGCATGTGTCGTGGTGCAAACAGAAAATTAGGCGGATTCTAGCGAAGCGCACGTTGCCGCCGTATCCGTATTGTTGAAGAAAGGCACTCTCCAACGCTTTTTCCTCGGGATTTGGGGAATCCAAACCTCCCGAAGCCACGTGCGCTGCCCCTCCCACTGTCCTGTTAACGTTGACCACCACAACATGCAAACAGCATTTCATCTTCCCTTCTCTACATCCCTCCGCTTGGGTGGTTTTTTGTGTGTGTTGTTTTTTTTGAGGAGAGTCATCCTCGTGGCTTCTCTCCAACCTCAACGACATGTCACAGCGACGCGACGTGTCGCCATCTTTTCCCGTGTCCATGGCGCCGATTCGATCTCCCCCTCCGGAGGTCGTACTTCGGAGTCCCTTCGCTCCTCCGCTGATCTCGTCGCCCACGTCCATCATCGCGAGTGGGGCGAGCGGCACGGCGGCTGTCAGCAGCCATCGATTTGGCATATCTTCCTCGAGTTCCAGCAACCCTTCGATAGCCCGAGCTGCGAGCGGTCCGTGTACGCCGCATGCGCCATCGATCCAATTCGATGACGACGACGCCGACAGCGTGAGGAAGGGCAAGCCGCCTCTGGCTGGCGGAGGGCGTGCCGTGGTGCGTTGGCTGCTCACGCGTAACCTTGGTTATTTCGGGGCTCGCGTGCGGTACGCCGCAACCGCCGCCATCTATCAAGCACGGCTCCGCCGGCGGCAGGCGGCGAGGACCGTTTGCTGCGTGATCATCGTGGCCTGGCTGCTGTTCGCGGCCATTTCTGGCTGGATTTCGGTCGACGAGCCCGACGACGACCTTCCAGGAACCGAGATGTCGCATGGCACGGTTGAAGGCACGGGCGTGCTGCAACGACTCGGAAGTGACATCATCGGCACGTTACTCTTGAGGCCCGGCGAGGGGCTTGAGCGCGTGTTCCGCCGAGTGGCGCGTCTGTCGCTGCCTGAACACCACCGCGCGTGGATCGTCGTCAACCAACGCGAGGACCCGATTGACCCTGCCCAGGTGGCGGCGTTGATCTGGCTCCACCGAGTGGAGCGCCTAACGTTCATCGTCGACGACGATTCGGTACACGTCTTTGGCACTGGTGGGGATGACAGTCACCACAGCGATGTCTCCGACGCATCGACCCTCCGACGACCCGTGGGTGGTCACTCCCTAGTGTGCCTGGCCGCGCAAGATGCGGTGAACCGCATCTTGCTGAGGCATCCGCCAGATCCTTTCGACGCTGCGACGAGACCTCCGCTGGCCGCCGCTGCCGCGCCCCTTCCGCTGGCCAACGTTCACGTGCGATGTGCACCACCGACCATGTCGCTGGACGATCGCCTGCGGTACTTCGTCGTCCACGATCGGCAACAGGCAAACTCGCGGGAAAGCGCTCCAGTCCCTGATACGGATGAGCCACACGCCGTGGCATCGCTGTCGACGCGCGACGCCGCGGCCCTTGCCGTGGTGGTCCTTGGGAGCCGGTACGTCCCGACCGCCGCGTCCTTCGTCCACGCACTTGTGTCCGGTTTGTTCTTAGATGGTGCGGCGGTCACGACGTGCACTACCTTGTCGATGCATGTGACCCTCGTCAAGCGACCACTGGCCGACTTGGCATCGGCTGCCGCCGCCGTATCCCCGTCGTCGGACGTTGGTGGCGGAGCCGGGGCCGGGAGGGTAAGGGGGTCCCCTTCCCTGGAGCATCATCCTAATCATCGACATGATGATGACGGTGTCAACGAGACGCACCAGGCCCTCATGGTGCCACGCGTGCTGGATCGCGGCTACGACGTGGGCGATGGCAACTCGCTCCTGGGTGCCTCGGGGCCCTACGTGATGTATCGGCGGCAACTCGGGGCGTCGGCGTTCGATCGGCGGATCGGCATCACGGAGCACGTCGTCGCCGCATCACCGAACTGCCTCACGATGCGCGCATCCACACTGACCATCACCTTGCGCACGTTTCAGGCCCTTGGCCTCCGCCGAGAATGCAATGTCCGCGACCTGGCGGAGGACTGGCTGAAATGGGCGTCGCTAGCCGCGTTCACCAAGAAGACCATCGATGAATCTGCCGAACCGCGCCGCGCGATGCTCGCCCACGTGACTGGTCGTCTCTTGAGCTACGCGACGGAGCACTGGGCGCGTCTGACACCATCCATTCGCGGGACCTCCTCCTTCCAACCGAGCGACCATCGACGCAGAGGGGAGGCGACAGCCGCCATGACGCTTCGCGCGCTTCTCCTCCGCTCTCTTGGCGGCCTGCAGTCTTCGGGGGTCAACGGGGGAGATGCAGGGAAGGCAACATCGTCGATTGGAGCAGCCGGAGCCAAGTCGGAAGCAAAAGGCCAGCAGCTACACGGCGGCGGGAACAGCGAAACACCGATCGAGCAAATCGAGACGTTATGGAGGCGTGTGGTCGAGCTGGATGACCAACTGGAGCGGTGTGTCCCGTGGGAGGTCAATAATGAGGGCGTGTTGCGACTTCCCAGCGCGGATGCCGTCTTCGCGTGGGACGCGAGTTTGCTGCAGCACGCGTTGCGGAGAAGCGTCCTGGTGGTGGGAGGGGCCGTTCTGACCGCTAGTCGGCCCTTTGGTTCGGGGAGTATCGCTGCGCCTCGTGGAGGGCGAAGGTCGCGCGCGCTAGTCGTTGTGCCCAGCGTGATGGACTCTGTCGGGGAAGGTCACCTTGGTGATGGCGGCCCATCGTCACCTCACGCCGCGACGAACCCCTCCGCCTTGCGAGCGTTGGCGGCCGCGGTTGCAGGGACAGCGAATGATAATTCGCTGCGATCCGCGTCCTCGACGACACAGACGATAGGCGGGAGGGGGGGTTCCCCGCAGGTGACTGTAGCAGGCGATGAGCCTTCCGATGCCGGACGATCGGCGGATCAGACAAAGATCCTACCGTCGTCCAAGGAAGCGGCTGGAGATGCCCCGGACGGCACTCAACTTGAACTGCATCTGGCCCTCACAGACGATTCCGCCCCGTGGACCTTGCCAGTCGCCAGCTATGCCATAGAAGGGCGTTTTTTCCGCCGGTGGGCGTCAAAGAGGTACATCGAAGAAGCGGTCCTGAAAGTGGTGACCCACGTTACAGCGGGTTGGCCGGAAGAGGTTCTCGACGCAGTTGGAAGTCGGCTGCGTTCTCGGAGTGAAACGGGAAGAAGTAGTCTGCCGGATGACGTCAGCAATCCTTCCCGCGCGGTTGAAAATGCAACCGGTGCATACTTGAGTGGCGAACTCGTCGATCGCCTGAAGCGCCTCGGACGGCATCGGCCAAGAGGAACCGCCGCGATTCGACAGGTAGTTCGTTTAGCGGATCGTATTCACAGCATCGAGACCGCCGATACCAGTGTCATTCGTTTTGCGAACACTCGCCGCACCGTCCTGAAAGACATGCAGCGGGCGATGGATGCTCAGTCGGATCGCGTGCCGCCAGCTCTTCCAGGGGGTACCGCGGGTGCATGGGTGAAACTTGCCCGTGAGCTGGCGTCCCTTCCCGATGTCGGCGCCACCCTCGATTTGGCCTTCCCGCGGAGCCGCGAGCACCTCCCTTCCATGGAGACGGCGAACGGTGAGTTCACCAAGCCGACCCAATTTCGGCATCCCGACGTGCCGTTGGTGGTGGTATGGGACGCCATGTGCTGTCACTGCTGCGGGTTTCTGAGCGAGATCGCGCAGTTCATTGTCAGCCTCTCGCAGCATGTCTCTGTCCGCACGTTTATGGACGAGTCTTGCTACTGCGGTGGCTACAACGGCGAGCACGCCGACGTTCTCCGGCGCCTGGTGATCACGCCCTTGGAGTATGCGGCGATCCCTTCGACGTACGTGGTGGTCTGGGTAAGCCATCGTCAGCCTGATTTGTATCGGTCCAATCCTGCGTACGGCTATCGCACGCCGGACTACTTCATCGGCCGCAGCATGTATGAATTCACAAAGATCCCGAGCAGCTGGCCCAGGGCCATGCAAGACGTCCCGAACGAGGTCTGGGTCCCGTCGCAGTGGCAGGCGGACATCTTCCGTGAGCAAGGCGTGCCGGCGGCTAAGTTGACGGTCATGCCAGAGCCGATCGATGTCAATGCGTACGACCCCGCACGCTACCTTCCGATGGAGGGGAGGGAAATCGATCAGCTTCCGGAGCAACGGTGCCTCTTTGGCAAGCATCCCCGCCGTCCTCCTTCTTCCGTCCCGAAGAACAAGGTCAACAAGGGTCAAACCACCACGACGCGATTCCTGTCTCACTTCAAGTGGGAGCCCCGAAAGGGGTGGACGTTCCTACTGCAGGCATACTTTGACGCGTTCGCGCCGCCTCCTCGGAATGCAACCACGGATGCATCGTTAAAGAGTGGTCGTATTCGTCCCCTCGTCGAGGAGGCGGGAGGCGCCGACGTGGAGCTCGTCATCCTGACCAGCAACCCATTCGTCCCGCAGGCTCACGCGCACGACTCGGTATTACCCCTGCGCGATGTGGAGCTTTTCATGCAAGAGCACTACGACGTCATCGGTGCGAGCTACGAAACCATTTCGTCCGGGGCGGCGGGACGCAGCAGGAATCGCACTACGTCGCCCGGCCCCCCGCGCCCAGGCCTCCGCACCATGCGCCTCGCGGACATGCCTCCCGTGTGCATCATCGCCTCTCCCCTCAGCGAGGACGACATGAAGCGTCTCTACATGGCCGCCGACGCGTTCGTGCTCCCGACCCGCGGCGAGGGCTGGGGGCTGCCCCTCATGCAGGCCATGGCGCTCGCCGTGCCAACCATCGGAACCGCCTTCGGAGGCCAGACGACGTTCATGACCCCGGAGACCTCGGTGTTGCTTCAGGTGGAACGCATGGAGGAGGTCCCCGAGAAGAACGTGTACGGGTATGAGCACGGCAAGCGCTGGGCCGTTCCATCGGTCACCCAGCTGGTCCGCATCCTTAGGCTCGTTCGGCAAGGCCATGGCCGTAGCGAGGGAGAACCACCGGACGTCGAGACCCACGGGAAGGGAGGAGGACCACGCAGCACAAGCAGCAACGACCAGGGCAACGTGGCGATCGGCCGCGCCCTGGGTCAGCGGGCCCGGAAGCACATTGTCGCCCACTTCAGTGGTGACGCCATCGTGGCGCTAGTTCTCGGCCGGCTCTCCGAGATCCATAATTTCGTCCTCGACATGAGGCGACAACGTCCAGCTCCCTTGTAGGAATGGCGTCGATTGCAAAACAGAGGGGGGACGGATGAAAACGGTCCCTTTTCTCTCTGCTTGTTCCCATCCCACACCCCCCACACGCTCTCTATTGCTTAATTTTTCACAACGTGCAGGCACCGGTGAAACGCAACTCAAGTTGCATCCTTTTTCCTCTCATCCAGTCCCTCGTACAAGGGCAACCAAGGCAATGCATCGAGCCACAAACAACGACCATTTTGCATGGGGTAATACGGGGAGGGGAGAATGATCGCATGAAAGGAATGGTCATCTCGGTGACGTTTCGTTCGTTTTCGTCGCGCGGAACTGACATCTGTTGGTCAATCACCCTATGGCATTACATCACCCTTTGGAAGTGCGCGTTTTGTGCGGTCAAATAGGCACCTCCCCTCTTATTCGCTGTTTTCCAACGTTATCGTAGTGCCCGTTTCTTCTTCGTGAACAAACCTCTCCAATATGGATCCAGAGGAATCGTGCAAGGATTTCCTGAAGCACGTCTCCAAGCTCGATGCCAAGTCAGCTCTCACGCAGACGCGCCAGTTTCTTTCGTCCAAGCGTCCCGAAACACGGCAGTTCAATCCCACGCACAGCGACATCATCAAGCTCCACATCGCGCACTGCATCACCCTTCGCACCGAGGTCCACCTGAAGAGCGCCTTCCTGTTCTACCGGTCGCGCACCGAGCATTTACAGTCGAGCCTGCTCGGCGACATTTTGCTCTTCTCGCAGGCCAAGTGTGACGAGGCCCTCACGGCAGCTTCCAACGTCAAGCTCGACCACGATGCCATTGTCTCGCAGCTGACCCACGTGCCCGTCAAGGAACTCGCCGCGCGCCGCAGCATCGAAGTCGCCGTCGCTTTTTACCTCGACGTGACGCGCGGCTGCCTCAACGTCATCGGCAACTTGCCCCGGTACGAGGTGTATTATCAGTTGTTGGCCCAGCGAGCCTTCGACGTCTTCGCCAAGCACCAGCGGCGCCAGGAAGTGAATATCTTATCGGACATCATCCGCCGCCACCGGGCGCACAGCTTCGGCGACCGGGAGCATCGACTCGTGATCAGCGGCAATGACGAGGCGATGAGGGCGAACCTGCAAACGAAGCACACGCAGCTTCGGACGTTGATTGGACTGCACCTTTGGAACAACGTCGTGCAGAACATTCAGGAATTCCGTGAAATTGTTCGCGCGTTTAAGACGTGGCAGAAGCCGCCAAAGTACTCCGATCTCGCCACGCACTACGAACTCTTATCGGACGTCTTCCTCGTTGCTGAGAACTATGCGTTCCACGCCTTTGCATCCGTGCAGCGTGCCATGTTGCGCATTCGCACTGGTGGCGGCTCCGACACGAGCTTCCAGCAGCTCGCGAACCAGGCTTGCCTCGCCGCGCTTTGCATCTACGACAGCGGCAGCACTCAGCGCATTGACTTTCAGCATCAACGGGACACGGCCCTCATCCTGGCCAAGGCATTCGATCAGAATACGCCTCCGACGCGCACGCACATGCTCTCTCGGCTGTACAAGCCCACCGAGCTCGGCCAATCGCTCTTCGACCTCGCGTCGCCGGAGGTCCGCGTCTTAGTCGGCAAGCTCACGAACCCGAACTCGGTGCTCATCTGCCGCGATGTGCAGCCGACGTTGGAGGCCATCCGTGCCATTCCCGCGCTCGCCATGTACGAGGCGCCGCTACGCCAAGTCGCCGTGCGGTCGATGATCCGTGTGATTGCCAAGGCGTTCAGCAGCATGCACATCGATCATTTCTGCCAGTTGTGTCCGTTCTACGATCGGGCCAAGTTTGCGACGGAATTGGAGCCGATGCTGCTCGAAACGGCTCCGGAGGCAGGCGTCACCCTGGCGATCGACGTGGACCGTGGCGAATTGCGCTTCGGGGGAGGGGCGGGCTCGGGCGACGGCATCGTCAGCATCCAGGGCTTCATCGCCCATCAGCTCAGCCTCGCTTCGACTCACTGCCACCGCAAAACGATCGTTCCGCCTGCGTTTCCCAAGTCGGTCGTGGATGACATCGAGAAGGAGCGCGTCCGCTTGCTTACCCGTAACACCATCTGCCAGCTGCGGCTCGACGGCGAAGAGGCGCGCAAGATGGAGAAGCAGCGTGAACTGCTGGAGAAGAAACGAGAAGACGTCCGTCGCAAAGTGGAGGAGGAACAAAAACGCATTCAGAAGCAGCGCGACGCGGAGCGAGGCAAACTGGTGAAGCAGATTCAGGAGGCCGAGGGCGTCGAGCGGCGCCGGTGGGTCCTCAAGGCCTTGCGTCAAAAGTACAAGGGTTTGGTCATCTCCGACAGCCTGGCGACGCACGCTCAGGATAAGTTCGCCAACGAAGTGACCGCGATTCTCGTCTCTTTCCGCCGTGCCGCGGAGTTGACGAAGGAGAGCGATATTCGGTTGATGGATCACTACGAACGGTCATACCGCGAAACGGAAATTCCGTTGCGCAAAGCCCGAGAGGAAGCCCTTGCGGAAACCACTCGGCAGGAGCAACTCAAGCGCCGAGAGAACCTCTTGAAGAAGCAGCAGGAGGACCATGTCCGGGCCGTTCAAGTGAAGGCGCGTCTCCTCCCGCTCGCGGAACACAAGGCGCACTACGAGAAGGATCTGTCCGATTTCCTCAACAAGCAGCTCAGCGACAAGAACCGCAAGCGCGACGAAGAGCAACGGGAGCTGGACCGGATGATGCGCGAGCGAGAGCTGAAGGGTGGCGGCGGCGCCGCGGCGGCTCCCCCTCCGACGGCGTCTCCCGCACCAGCATCGTCGGACAGTGCCACCCCGCCGCCGACTTCATCCCCACCGCCGCAAGGCGCGCCGTCGTCCTACGCAACGGCAGGAGACAGCGCGACCTCCGAAGGTGCGGCGCAGCCAGCAAGATGGGTGCCGAAAAGCAAGCAACAGAAGCCGTCATAAACGCGAGCCACTATCGTCAGAGCAGAGGGGATGATGGTGTCGGAGCATCCTTGAGGGTCGCCTTGAAAACTCCGCGATCCCCCGATCCGTGCGATGTTAACGTTCATCGGAGGTCATGCAAGGCCATGCCTCTCGCGTGCCCCTGCCATATAACACGGTGGTGTGCTTTGGTGATTATTCTAAAAAGGGGGAGGGGAAAAGCCGCCACTAAATTCGGTCAATCCCGTTTCCCGGTCGTTCAAAACACATTTCAAGCATTCGAACGGGAGCCATAGTGCTCATCATGCTGCTGTGATTCATGCTGCGTGACTCATTTATTTATTTATTTTAACAACAGGGGGGATTTGCGACGGCACAACAACAACTCCCCAATTCATTACGGATGTTGCCCCGTGTAATGGGTCGCGCGGTGCTGGGGAGTCTGCGCCACATCGCGACGGAAACCGACCCAACGCTTCGCGTGGTTCGAGCGTTGCATAGCAAAGTGTCCGCCGCCGCGCAAGGCCTGTCCCTCTTAAACGACCCTTCTGGCACGTCGTCCCTGGCGAAGCCCTCCGCCGGATCAGCGGTGAACGCATCACCTCTCGTCTACACCTTTGGATCGTGCTGTGTTTTTGGTGTCGCGGAGCCGAAAAGTGACGTTGATTTTGTCCTGCTCACCGCCAAAGATGCGAGTGACGAGGGGCCGGATACGCCGTCCCAAACGGCTAGGGGCTGGCAGACGCAATCGCTGGCGAAGTTTTCGGCAAAGTTGCGCAGCCAAAATCCAACATTCGTGGTCGAAGAGGTCCGTCGTGCGCGCGTCCCAGTCGTTCGTGTGAAAGCGGCGGTTAGCGTGCCTCTGTCGGGGAATAGTGATCCCGTCACGTCAACGACGACGATGGCTCAGGTCAAGTTCGACGTGACCGCCCACCGACGCAACGGCGTGCGCAACAGTGCGCTGCTGCGCGCGTATTTTGATCAGTGCCCGATCGAGGCACGGTGGCTCGCGATGGCCGTTAAAGCGTGGAGCAAGCGCGTCGGCGTCAATCTCGGCAGCCCGGGCGGCTTCATCACGTCGTACGGCCTCAATCTGCTCGTCGTGTACTACTTGCTACGGCACGGGAAGGTGCGGTACGTCCCCATCGAAAAGTTCAGGAACTGCCAGTCGATCCCGCCGCTGCCGAACGGGACGCCACTCGAGCTCCCTGCCGACGAGGAGGCATTTGGCGCGTTGCTGTTGGATTGGTTGGCGTTTTACACCAAGGAATTCGTGTATGAGGAGGAGGTCGTGACGTTAACGGGGAGGGTGCGTGGTGCCGCCGCCTCATCGTCTGAGCCACCGTCTGTCCTCTTGCGGAGCAAGGATCTCGGCTGGACCCGCGAAGCGGAGGATCAGCTCGCGCAGCGAGGCAGCGAAGGCGAACGCATTAGTTACCGGCTGTGCATCGAGGATCCCTACGAGGTGAATCTCAACGTCGGCCGGCTAGTGACACCGCTGAAACTGGATTTGTTTAAACGTTTGCTCGTGGCAGCGGGCGACAACGGATTTGGTGTGGCTGTCGGGCAGAAACCCATTTGACGACGACCCATGTGGTACTAGGTGCCCGGAGCTCGTTGTTTTCCCTTCCCGTTGACTACCCCTTCACTTTGTTCGTGTTCGATTTGTTGTGTCGCCTCTTGACACACGCGTACCCCAGGCTCTTCCCCGTGAGTGTCTCTCCCGTTCAAGGAAGGAGAGAATGTCAGGATTTTTCGCGGCGGCTGCTCGCTGTCAGACAACGGATCCCGAGCGCGGTGTGGCAGGCGAACTTCCGACGCCCTCGTCGAGTGGGACCATTCCGATCGGTATTGCGTCACCTCTCACAGCGACCGAACGTCGGTCGGGCGACGCCGGAGGAGTCGGAGACGGTGTGACGTACGCCGACGTTCCGCTTCCCCTAGCCAGTTTGTATTATGACATGCGCGCGAGGGGAATGCTGCTCGACGAGCGTCGGCAACAAAGCGTTGCCGACACCGTGGCGCGTCGAGCGCAAACGGAAACGGCGCGGAGGCAAGCAAGCGAGGCGAGGACGGCCGCCATTCAACAGCAGAAAGAGGAAACGGCGCTACTGCAGCGTCGCGCCGAAGCAGCGCAACAGCATGAAGCGGAACTCCGTGCTCGCGTCGACGCTGCTACTCGGTCCAAATCGGAGGCGCGTCAGCAGCAAAAACAACGCCGAAGTGCCGATGGGGATACATTCGACGTTGAGGAAGATGGCGGAGTTGACGATGCCGACGACACCGCGTGGCGGAGCAACCTGCCAAGAGATGCCGACACGGAAAGTCCCACCGAGGGCTCCATCTGCAGTGCGGTCGCTCGCGGCCTTGGAACGGACACCATCACGAGCGAATCCGCGTTACCTCTGCACACATCTTATCGCCTCAACTATCTATCCAGTGCCGATGCGGAATACAACAACGTTTCGGACGGCGGCAGCAAGAAGCGTCGAAGTCCGGTCGCCAAAGCAGTTACCAAGTTGCCCTCCTCCGCCAACGCAGTCAGCAGGGATCCGTTTCTGTTGTATCGCCTCGAGGAACTGAGGCAGGCGCATGTGGGTGCGACACTGCCGCGGTCGATTTTGCAGCACTACGGCGAAGCGGCGATATCCGACCTTCACGACGATGGAGCGCATGTCGAGGGGCGTTCCAATGGCCTTCAGCAACACTCCTCGCCGCCTTCCGTAGCTCGTCGCAGCGCGGCCGCCGAACACTCCTTGATGGACGCCGTGGACAAGCGCCAGCGACTCGCGGCCGATTCCGCTCGGCTCGCGCAGCAAGAGGAACGCGAGAAATCGCTAGCGCAGCTTTACCGGTCTCGTCGCGACGAGGAACGCTTGCGCATGCTCAGTCAGTCAACAACGGTGTCCAGCGCTGTGATGATGAGCCGTCCTGGGAGTGCGCTACATTGTCCGGTGCCGAGCCGGCCTCCCCTGTTCTCAGCGGACAGGGACCACCAGGCGGATGGCATGCACCCGATCGACCTGTACCAGGCCGCGGTCCGGCGGCAGATGGAGACCCAACCTTGACGCCGCCGCGTTGAACGTCTGCCGCCGCTTTGGCCGCCGCTTGGGGTATACGACCACCATCGATCGCGCGAGTGGTGGGTCGTGTGAGCGAGTGAAAAGGAAAAGATGTGTATTTTGTTCAATTCAAAACGAAACCCTTTCATCGTGATGAATGAAGGACTTTGCGACGGTTGGATGTGCAAACTTCGAGTGGAGAGGTTGCCGCCATGGAGAGGTTGCCCCTCCCTTCCCTTCAAGCCGCGCCACTCCTCCATTACCCCACATCCCTTTTGGCCGCCTCAGGGTTGACACGCCCCCCCTGCCGCCCCGCATCTTACTACAATGGCCGAGGCACGTGTGGCGGTCGCACCGACGCCGTCCCTCCAGCGTCAAGGTTTTGAAGTCGACACGTCTCGCAAAGTGACCCAACTAAACGTGTCGCAAGCTGGCGTCGTCCTGTACATCCCCCATCCCAAGTTCCTCCTCCGCACCGCGCGGCACAAGTTGTGGAGAGGGTGGAAGAAACTGCAGGTGGCCTTCCTGCCCGCTCCCTTGTCCGTTGTCCTGGCGTTCACCTCGGGCGTCACGTACTGGGTGCTCACGTCGAAATCTTCCACCTGGCAGCGTTCAGGAAAGCTGGCCACGCTGCTGTGGAACATCGACACACTGTTGAACCCACTGGCCAAGTACTACTCGGTGGCCTTTCGAGTAGGCTATCTCGCGACCCTGATCTCCGGGAGCGCCATGTACGTGTATTCTGCCGGGCAGCGGTTCGTCCTGCGGCAGCTGCTCAGCTACCACGGCTGGCTCTCGGAGCGTGGCGCGCCGTCGCTGGCGACCAAAGTGTGGGGCTTTCTGATGAAAAAGGTGTATTTGAGCCGCATGGTGCACCAGACAATGGCATACCAGGGCTCGCTCCCCACGCTGCCGCTGCCCGACTTGAAGACCACCGTCGAAAGGCACTACAAGACAATCGAGCCGCTCTTGACCACCGAAGAACGCCAGGAATTTGTCCGCAAGAAGGAAGTGTTCTTGTCCAACGAGGGGCCTCGTCTGCAGCGATGGCTGTGGCTCAAGTGGCTGACCAGCTCCAACTACGTCAGCGACTGGTGGCTGTCCTTGGTCTACCTCCGCTGCCGCGACAGCCTGTGCATCAATTCCAACTGGTATGGCGTGACTTACTCGAATTACTTCCCGACTCACGATCAAGCCGCCCGGGCTGCCGCCGTCACCTTCAATCTTGTCAACTGCAAGATACAGCTGGACAACGAAAAGTTTGACCCTCAACTGATCGGCGGGACCGTTCCAATTTGCATGGCCCAGTTTCAATACGCGTTTTCGACGACCCGCGTGCCTGGGCCGGAGCAAGATGTCCTGGTCAAGGCGGAGCCGTCCGAGAGCCGCCACATCATCGTCCTGCGCCGAGGATGCTACTACAAACTCGACGTCTTCCAGCCGGACTCCTACCGCCCGCTCACTCCTTTGCAGCTCGCCTTCGCCTTCGAGGGCATCTTGAACCGTGACGTCAGCGTGACAGACGAGGAAGGCCAAATCCCCGCCTTGACGGCGATGAATCGCACGGAGTGGCACACCATCCGCGCGCAGTACTTCCTGTCGGACCATTTTAACCGAACACACTTGGAGGTCATCGAGAAGGCCCTGTTCGTCGTCTCGCTGGACCACGAGGCGGCCCCCGCGGCCGGAGACCTCTCCGACGAAGGCCGCCGGTACCTCTGTGGCAACGGCTTCAACCGCTGGTCGGACAAGTCCTTCAACCTGGTCATTCTGAGCAACGCCAAGGCGGGCCTGCATGCGGAGCACTCCTGGGGCGACGCCCCGGCACTCGGCCATATCCTCGAGTACACGTCCATTAGTGACGAGAAGAAGGAGTTCTACGGCCCCGACGGCCACATCAAGGTGTCCCCGGCGGAGGAGCGCCAGTTGAAGGACGGGACGTTTCCAATGTATGCCGCGGAGCGCATCCTGTTCCAAGTCAACGATGGCCTCCGCGCCGCCATCCGCTCCGCGGTCGCCGAGTACAAGCGATCCATTGACGACCTCGACCTGCACGTCGTGGAGTACGCGAAGCATGGCAAGAAGTTTGTTTCCAAGGTGGCGAAAATGTCCCCCGACGCGTGGGTGCAAATGGCGATGCAGCTTGCGTACTTCCGCGACCAGAACCGATTCGATCAAACCTACGAGTCATCCATGACCCGCCTCTTCCTGGAAGGACGAACTGAAACGATTCGGACGGTGTCGGAACAGAGCTGCACGTTCGTGCAACTGATGCTGGACAGCAAGGCGACGAAGGATCAACGCATTCAAGCGCTCCGCGTCGCGGCGGAGCAACACCAGGCGTACTCGCACCTGGCTATGTGTGGCCAAGGCGTCGATCGGCATCTGTTCGCGCTCTACGTCGTCAGCGTCGGTAAGAACACGCCTTCCGAGTACCTCAAGGCGGCCATGGGCCGCAAATGGAAGCTGTCCACCTCACAGGTCCCGACGCGACAGTGGCCGAAGGAGATGCACCTGCCCGACGAGGACACCTTCAAGACGCCGAACGGCGGCTTCGGCCCCGTCGCCGATGACGGCTATGGCGTATCCTACTCGATCTACGGCGAGAACCGCTTCTTCTTCAACGTGTCCAGCAAGCGAAGTGCGCCCAACACGGACTCCGCTCGCTTGGCAGGGCGAATTTTCCAGGCGTTGGATGACATGGCGGCCATGTTCGCCTGAAATTTCCGAAATGCCGGAGGCGACGGTCACCCTCCCGTCTCTTCACAACCTCGCAAGGGTGACACGCCGGTTAGCTCCTCTCTCTCTCTCTCTCTCTCTCTCCCTACGTCGTTTCGCAACCCCCATCCGTCGAAGGGACGTCGTCTATTTTATCGGGTATTGATGCTCCTTGTAATCTCCCCTTCGTCACACAATGGATCTATGGTTTAGTACCATGACCCCCTTCCTACGAGAGAGGAGGGGGAAGGTCGTGGCGTTTGGTTTGGTGTGTGTGGCTAGCTTGGGTGGGGGGATGTGCACCCCTTTTCGACGAGGGGGCACCTACTCGCCGCGGCAGACATTGGCGTTGCCCCGGGATGTCTCTGGTCATCCACGGATCCCGCTTCTTCTCCGATCTTTGCATTTCAAAACTCCACAGGAAACAACACACGAGGTCGTCGTCGTCATGATGACAAATGTCCGAACGCAAAAGAAAAACATAGTAGGCGCTGAACCGGCCGGCGAATGCTTTTCGTACGAAATGTGTGCCGTGATGGCGCGGACTCGCTCCGCTCCGGCATCGTCGTGATGATCAACGACCAGGATGTCCTTCATGTGGACGTCACATTCAAGGCTGGGGATTTTTCTTCCGTGGACGTCACGAGCCTTGAGAATGTCACGAGCATCGGTGATGGGTTCCTACATGGGGCCACGAATTTGAGGACGTTTGACGCGGGGCCGCTGCGAAGCGTCACGTGCATCGGATGCCATTTTCTTTTCGGTTGTTCCCACCTGTTCCATCTGGATCTCACCCCGCTGACGCAAATCAGTAGCATCGGACATTCCTTTGTCGGTTGTTGCTACAGTCTACGGGTCATCGAGCTCTCTCCCTTGGCCGACGTCGTGAGCATCGGAGACGGCTTCCTCGCTCACTGTGCGAGTTTGTCGGCGCTCGACTTGTCACCGCTCTCACACGTAACAACAGTGGACGACGCGTTCTTGTACCACTGTGCGGGATTGACCGCATTGGATCTCGCTCCGCTTCGGCAGCTCACCGCCGTGGGCAACGAATTCATGTCTTCCTGCGCCGATTTGACGCATCTGGACGTCACTCCCTTGACTCGGCTGGCCGTCATCGGCGATGACTTCCTGCGCGAATGCGATGGGCTGTTAGGGCTGGATATCAGCCGTTTATCGAGCCTTACGAGCCTCGGCCAAGGCTTCCTCTTCGGCTGCAGCCGGGTCTCCACGGAGTTGGTGTTGAGCTGCCTCTCCAGGTTTACAAGTCTACCCGACTCCTTCCTCGAAGGCTGCTCCTCGCTCAGAGCAGTGAACTTGTCGCCGCTTGCCCACGTCACGAGTGTCGGCGATTCGTTTCTCAGTCGCTGTCGAACCGTCAAAGAGTTGAGCATGTCTCCTATTTCACAGCTTTCGAGCGTGGGCGACGGCTTTCTCAGTGATTGTGTCGATCTGACTGGCATTGACTGGGCGCCGCTTGTGCAACTTACCAACGTCGGCGACGCGTTTCTTTGTTGCTGCCCGAAACTCGTGGCGGTGGACTTGCGTCCGCTTACGCCGCTGACGAGCGTTGGTCGCTCGTTTCTCAGTCGCTGCGGTGCTTTATCGTCGCTCGATCTCGCCCCGCTTGCACGTGTGACGAACGTCGGCGATCAGTTTCTTTCTAGTTGCGACGCGCTAGTGGCGTTAGACTTGACACCTCTCGTTAACGTTTGCATCGTGGGACGCTACTTTCTAGCGTACTGTCGCCGGTTAGCTCACGTGGCGCTTCCGCATCGCCTCGTCATGGTTAGCGCGTCGTTTTTGTTTGGCTGTGAAAACATCTCGGCGCTGGACCTCGCGGCTTTGAATGGGGTGACCAGTGTCGGCCGGCGGTTTCTCGGCGGATGCGCGAAACTGTCGACGGTGGATCTGTCGCCTCTTTCGCGGGTGATCGTCGCTGGCAACGATTTCCTCTGTCTCAATACCGGTCTGCGCAACGTGGAAGTTGGTATGCTCGTATCCAATGATTCGCATCCTCGTGGCCTTACCGAGGGCACCTCTGAAACGGGCGAGCCGAAGTTGCGCCGAAGGCGCGCGCTGCATGCGGCGGGTCGAGACCTTGAGCCCAATAACGAAGATTAGGAAGACCCCCCGCCACCATTCGCCATTCGACGGAGAGGTCCTCTCCCGCCGTCGCTGCTGTTTCCTCGTCGGCAGTGGTCTCACAAAATTCCTTCGTTGTTGCGACAAGTGTGTGGAGTGGTAGTTTGCGTAGACATTTCATCACATGCAGTAGTGCGCCAACGATGATGTGTGGGCACCCCGTCGGGCTGACTTCTCAAAGAGCGCCTCCTGTTTTCGAAATGCATGCGGCAACTCCCTTGGCCTCTGCGACCGTTTACCGCCCGGTTGATCGAGAGACGCGGGTTGAAGGGGGGTGTTTTCCTTAGCTGCGAAAGCGTTTCCAATTTCCGTTGCTTTGCGTGTTGATTGACAAAAATGTCGGACCCCCATCGAGTGCTGTGCGACGGTGGAACCTCACCGCCAGCGACTGCGGACGACGGTGCGGCCGGGACCGTCCCCCCAAAGGATCAGGGCCCGCGACCCTCCGGCAAGCGTCGGCGTCAGACGAGGGGAGCAGGCGCCCTGCCCCAAGCGGCAGCGGAGGTCGTTCCTGCTGGCCAAGTGGCCGTTCCGCAAGTGGTGCCGATATTTCCTCGGCGCCGGCGCGCGATGCCCGTGGTCAGTGTGACAGAGGGCGGGGCCGTCGATGAATCCTTCCGCCTCTCCGATCGTGTTGGCGGTGGTCCCACGTCGTCGGCTCGACGGACCGAGCAGCTGACCGTGAACTACAAGGGCGGGGGCAAGCTGGAGGAGGACGTCCGATACCATACTTACGCCATGTTTCGACACGGCAAGCGCCAAGTCGTCACGGAATCCGTCGGCTACAATGTTCGCGGCGACTTCGTGGTTCAAAAGTCCGAAAAGGCGCAGCTCACGAGCACCAACCGCGCCGTCCGAAAGCATGTCAGCGTGGATCACGCCGTCTGTTTAGATCCAAAATCAAAAACCGAGGTTTCCAGTGACGACGATCCCTCGGGTCCTACGCGGCTCGAGCGACGGTATCCCGGCGTCAAGTGTCCTAAGAACCAACGCACCCGAAACCGGCTGATCAACGACCATTTTGCCTCCGCGTCCGCGCATCCCCTCCGTGAGGCGACCATGGACGGTAGGCACGATCACAGCAACGACGATGTCACGGCGACTCCCGCGTTTGGCCCGATACCATCGACACTGCGCCGAATCCTAGACATTGAGGATGACGATCAGGACAAACTTCTCAGCACCTTTCAGCTCACGCCCGCAGCCTGCCCTGTGATGTCGTCGCAGCAGCCGCTCGTTGCCGGGACGATGGACGTGAACTCTGCCCACTGGCGCTTCTCGCAATTGCCAGCCAAGATTCGATCAGAGCTGCGCCACGCGATGGAAACGGACTTCATGCCAGGATTCATTCAAGACATAGAGGAAAAGTGCGCAGCTTTGATTCGAACCGCCGCCGCCGCCGCGCAGGGAGAGCTGCAGGCGGCTGGGGGGACGAAAGCCGCTGGCGGAAGCCGCCGGGCATCGCCCGAGCCCCGAGGAGCGTCGTCCGCGACGGTCGGGATCGACACCACCTCGCACCCACCCGCCACAGGGACGCCTACGACCGCTGCGCGGGACATCGAATTGCAGTGCCGCGACGGCTACGGACGGCTCATGTGCCATGGCGTCGCCATGTATTACCACCTGCAGAGCAAATCCGCGTCGCGCACCACGGCGCCGCCGCCGGCATGCGCCATTGCCTCGGACCCCCAGCTGGATGCGGCGACCGCGAGGCAGACCAGCTCGAAGCCGGCTCGCGCCGCCGCCGCCGGCGAGGAGCGCTTCACCACAATTTCGCTGCCGAAAAAGCGCGTCCCCGCCCTCCCCGCCGCTCCCCTCACATCGTTCCTCCGCGCCGGGGGTGGCCGATCGCCTATGCCGCAGGGGTTCGCGCTCATTGGTGTTAGCCCTTTGCCGCCGCCCGGCCTCGAAGAGGGCAGCCTGCTCACAACGTCGGGCCTGAGTCCAGGCATCGGGCCAATTGTGGCCCCCCTGTCGGCACCGCCGTCGAGAAAGGGGATATTTTCTTCCTCCGCCGCCGCTGCTAGCCCTGCGGTGGCGGGCGACGACGACGGCGGTTTGTCCCCCCAGTCCCCTACGACGGACGACGAAGCGCCGCTGCGCAAACTGCGGTTCCGAAAACCGACTGCGGTCTTCAGTACGCCGCTGCGATTTTCGTGACCACGGCCACGCCAGGCGGCCGGGAATACTCGACTCGGCATCGGTGACGTCTGCGGCGACCATAAAAGGTGGCCTTGCATTAACATCATTTGGCAATTTTGTGGAGTTATCCCCCTTTCTCCCAGAGGTCATCACCATGGAGTTGGTGGCAGGTCGTTCCCACGCAGTGAGCTGATCACGGCTTGTGGTCCCTCCCCTCATCGTGTGCTCTTGGAATTTAAAACGAAGGAAAAGAACGAGAGAATGAGAGAGAGAGAAGAAATTTTCTCTCTACCCAATGTCGTACTCACTGCTCGTTGCGAATTACACACAGTTGCCGCTGTCGGTCGAACGAGCCGCCGCCCCCATTGCCACCCTTGTATTGCTCAGCAACCTCTCCGCCACCTCCTGCACCCCGTCGTCGTCGTCGTCGTCGCCGTCGCTGGGGGTAAGGAAGGGAGAAGGAGTGGAGGTGGACCCACCGTCTTCGGACGGCATCACCCGTGTGGCCTACATCGAGCCTTTTATCGAGTCATGGGCGTCTCCTCCTCTTGGCGGCGGCGTTCCTGCTGCGATTCCACACGCGGATGAAGTCGTGGTGGCACGAGTGTTGCGAAACTTGAGCAGCGTGTGCGTGTCGCCATGTGGAAAGGCCGTCTACGCGTGCAACGAAGAGGCGGAAGGTCTGGTCGTTGCGCTCGACTCGGCTACACTGCAGCGGTCACCGCGAGCGAAGGCGACATCCAACGGCGGAGCAGTCGTCGTCCGCAGAATTCGCGTTGCGTCGTGGCAAAGCACCCTTGGACGCGACCCTTGCCACATTGCGTGCACGTCACAAAGCGTCTTCGTCGCCAACTACAGCAGTGGAACAGTCGCGATTTTTCCGTTACTCGATGGGTCGTCGTCGTGTTCGCTCGGCAGCTGCTCCCGGCTTTTAGGCGGCTTCGGGCCTCTGGGCGCTGTAACCGATCGACAGGAAGCGTATCACGCTCACTGCGTCCGCGTGTCTGCATCAAATCAAGGTGCCGAATTGTACACTTGTGACCTCGGTAGCAACACCGTGTCCGTCTGGAATACCCGCGCGGTCAGTGAACCACGCGTGGAAAATCAAGAGTGTATGCGTCGGCTCGTCCGTGTCGGCGAGAGCGCTGAGGGGACTGTTCGTCCCCTTGCGTCCGTCGTGCTACAACCCGGCGATGGCACCCGTCACATCGCGCTCAACGAAGGCGCGAGCGTGGCCTACGTGGTAAACGAACTCTCCGCAACGGTGGCCACTCTGCGGCTTCCTTCGCTAACGGTCCTCCAGCGAGCGTCGACGGTGGCACTGATGGATGTGGGGTCGGACGATGTCGCTCGACGAGACCTTGCAGCCGATTGCTACCCCGCCGCCGTCGTGATGCATCCTAGTCGACGGGCCTTGTTCGTGTCGAATCGCAACGCGTTCTCGAGCACCATCGCCATGTTCGCGATTGAGGAAGCGACTGGCTTGCTCGTGGGTCGCACCATGGTGCAACGCCTGAGTAGCGAAAAGCACGTGTCGATAGAGCCGATGGAACTGCGTCGTGTGCCGTGCTGGCCACGGGATGCCGTAGCGACCGGGCACGGCTTGTGGGTCGCCTGCGAGCGAGCCGCCACCATCGCGTTCTTACCGACGGACGCGGCGACGGGTCAGTTCGTGAGCGCGGGGGGGGATAGCGTGCAGGAGGTCCTTGCCCTTCCTTCAGTCGATCATCCTGCCGGTGGCTACCGACCGTCGGGGTTGTGTCTTCTTCCCTGGTGAGAGTCCAGCTTGCAGTATCCCCCCACCTTTGTGAGCTGCTGCTCCAATGACGATCGCGCCGAAGTCACGACCTTCGACGCTCAAGTGTCTCCAGACAGCTGCGGCACTGAATTTTTTTTCTCTCTTCCGTCCGTCCGGCACACGACACAAAGAAGAGGTCAAACTGTATTTCTCTCCCTTCTCAATTGGCGGTGAGAGGAAGGGGGCAAATCAGACGAATATGAGCCGTCTTCGTGTCGGCGATGCCGCCGCGTACGGGCACATGCTTTGCGCGTGGATCGACGCCGATGCCTGCGAGGCGCACGAGGCGATGCGCCACCGGGAAGCCAGAGCCCGGCGCGAGCTGCTCAGCAGCTGGATGACCGGGGTTCGCCGCGGCCCTCACCAAGCCTCGCCTCCTCCCGCCAGCGGTGCGTCATCCCTGCCGTCTTCCGCGTCTTCGTCTGCGTCGTTTGCGCCCTTGTCCGGCGGCGCGTTGGACAACGCTGCTGCGATGGGCGCTAACACATTGCCGTGGTGCGCGCCCTTTGCCGTGGCGTCGGAGGAGCGGCACGCGGCGTTGCAGGAGCTGCGGCGGCGGAAACAGGTCAAAGCGTCGGGCGGTTGCTCTCCGATGCCGATCCGCACCGTTCCCACATCGGCTTCGACTCCTCCTGGCCAGGCCGCCACTGCCGTCGTCGGAAGGTTCCCGGTATCCGAAATCGCAGACACATCGGAAGCGCTGACGGCAACCCTGATTACAGCCAGTGCGCCATCGCGCCCACCTGCTCCGTCCGACGTCGTCGTAAGCGCCACGTCGTCAGTGGTGCGCCCGTCACCCGCTGCAGGCGTCAAGGTTCAAGAGTTGTCATCGACGCCCGGGAGAGTCGGAGACTCCTCGAACTCCCCCGCCACCCCGCCGTCACAAATGACACGCTCCTCGGGCTCCGTATCCGGACCGTCGCCTACCACCACCTCCGCTGGTGTGCCCTCGACGTTGACTCCTACATCATCATTCGCGATCGCCTCGAGATGGCTATGCCTCGACGAAAGCCGCGCGCGGAATGCGATCAAGAGCGCGTGCAGCTCTGAGCTATCCGCCGTTGTGATGCTCGTAGCGGGATCCGGCGCCGCCAGTCATCATAGTAGTTCGCCCAGCGGCGGCGGACGCTGACGAAACGAAAGACCCCAAGTGTGTGCGAAATGTGACTAGTCTGAGTCCGACGAACTCTCTCTTCAAATGCAAATTGCTGAGGGGGTACAACTTTCTGAATTCGTTCATTTCTCAATCACAAAGGATCAACGCGCTCTTTCTCGGTTAATTTTTTTCTTTTCATTTCCCCTTCACATCGCGCATCAGGTCATCGTAACAAATGGCTGCAACCGGCACGGCGCCCCTTCTCACCGATCGACGATCAACGGTGGCAGATGTCGATCCAACGACCATCGACGAGACGCTCGAGCCTTCTCCTCCGCCGTCATCGTCGTCGTCGTCGCTCTGGATCCCAGAACCGACAGTGCTCCCACGGCATTTCGCGTACTTCACCAAGCGTTACTTCACCCAATTTCTAGTGCGCGATGTCAAAGGTGTCCCAGGCAACAACGTTCGGCTGCTGCTTCACAGCAACAACATCTGCATTGTGTGCCTTGACCCCTCCCACGCCCTCTTCACGGACCCCACCGTGGGCACCATCACAAACGTGTACACCGGGTTCAAGCGGCACGGCAAGTTTCACGACCGTAACGTTCAGCAGAATTCAGTCGCCGGCAAGCGGAAAAAGAATGCCTTGTTCGTCGACGGGGGCACCAATTTACTGGGCTTCGACACGTCCGGCGGGCAGTCGTTCCGCATCGGAAGCGTCGTCAGGGGATGGCTGTTGGAAGTGAATTCGAGGTTGCTCCTGCCTTACGGAAATAATAATTGTGACGCGACGGCCGACCCGACGGCTTCCATTCACGACGGCCACCTATCGTCTCAAGGTGTCGATGGTACGACCGCCGCAACGGAGCATGCGGCATCCATCAGGCGACCGTCACCACCCCCATCTGCCGCCGTCGCACTGCTGGGAGCCACGCTCCTGCGCCGCAACCCTCTGACGGATGGCTACATCGCGATCATCGCGCCCACGAAGGCCAACGTCGCCTTCGATGGCTTTGAGCTCATCTCGAAAGGAATTTATGCCGAGACGGCCGTTTGTGGCGACGAGGATTGATATGATCACGTCCACTTTGCAAAAAGGTGTCCTGAAGGAAAGGGGGGAAAACGTGGAGCCGTCGTCAATATTTTTTTGTTCTGTGATTTTACCAGTTCTTCCTCTCCCTTTCCCCGTCCTTTGTCAAGAGGATCCAAGGCTGCCCATCACGACGACGACGACGACGGATGGAAGACAGGAGGCTCAATGCAGTGCAGCGCAAGCTCAATGGCTGTCTAGGACGCCTCGGACGGCTCGCCGTCAAGCGGCTCGACATGGAAGGCCAAGGCATGCCGTCCCTTTCAGGTGGGGTCGGTGGCGACCACTTAGCCGCTCACCGCATCGTCGTGGAAGGCGACGAAGGCGACTCTGAGTTCGACAAGGCCGCCGCGCTTCTGAGCCGCATCATGCTCCTTCGAGATAAGTACAAGTCCATCGACTCGGGCGAAATGGAGCCGCTCGAAGCGGAGCCGCAGTTGAACGATGTGGGGATTCTAGTGCCTGCCGCCTACGATATCGTCTTGGAGGAAGGCGTGTATTCCTGGACGCGCAGCAATGGCGAGCGTCCTACCACGAAGCCGGTGCCCTGGGACAAATACGTGGCGGACTTCAAGGTGGTATTCCAAGGTCTGGATGTGGGTCCACATTTATCTGCGTGCCGCACGCGGCTGCAAATGCTCGAAGAAAAGTTCGAACTCTACTCAAGATACAACGCCGAGCACGAGGCCACGATGAGCGGTGGTTGCGGCGTCTTCGGCACCGCCACCAAAGTCGACAACTCCGTGGGCCTCAGCACGTCCATGACCGCCCCGCAGTTGTTGAGCTACATCCGCCGAGTCACGGACGACGCGGCCGAGACACGGGAGAAAAGCAAGTCCCTCGTGGTGCGTGATTCGTCCTACACCCAATTGACATTTCTGGAGGCGCTGCGGGCGCTCGGCGTCGAGCAGCCGCATCGGATTACGATCGAGGGGTTAGGATTGCACCCGCCGATTCGAAAACGATTCCGCCGGTTCGACATTCTCGATCCGGAACTCAACAAGGCCGGTGCCGTCGCCGCGGAGATCTTGAATCTGTTCTTGCAGCCGCGGACGTTGAATGGTGGAAAATACTTCGCGGACATTGTGCGGCGAAATTTGGAGGCGCACGAGCGGGCGAAGCACCATCCGGTGGCCACCGAGTACAAGATCAATCTCAATGGCAGCTCGCTTGACGAATGGCCCGACATGGCGCGCTGGCTCTGTCGAGAAGGGCTGCTCGGACCCAGCAGCGGCGGGGGCGACAAGCCCCCCTCGTCATCGCTTCCATCCCATTATGTCCCTTCCCCCTCCGACGTCTTTAAGACGAACATGTTCGTGGTGCGTATCAACCGAATCAGCAGCGCGAGAACCGATGAGGAGTATTATCACTGCCGTACGAACATGGACCAGCTCACCAACATCTTCCTGCCCATGTTCCAAGCCACCGCGCGGCCTCACGAAAACAAGGAGCTGACCGCGATGTTGGAGCGCGTCGGGGCCATTAATGTCATCTCCGATGAGGTGGTGCGAAAGCGCAACCTCCATCAGGCGAAATCGCCAGACAAGATGCCGTGGTCGGAAGATCCAGATGACTACTACTTCTGGTACTACGTGTGGGCCAACCTGTGCAGCCTCAACGCCATGCGAAAGCGGCGCGGCATGAACACCATCCAATTCCGCCCCACGTGCGGCGAGACCACGCCCCATTGGGATCAGCTAGTCGTATCCTACCTGCTAGCCGATGGCATCATGCAGGGCGTCCGGCTCGAAAAATCGTGGGTGTTGCAGTACTTGTACCTCTTCCACCGAATCGGTATTTGCATGTCACCCCTCAGTAACAATGGGATGGCGATTCCCTACGCCGAAAATCCGTTCAAACTCTTCTTTAAGCGAGGCCTGCGAGTCAGTCTTGCCACGGAGGACCCACTGCATTACCACCATCACAGTCAAGAACCGCTCATCGAAGAGTACGCCACGGCGAAGAAGGTCTTCAACTTGACCTCCATTGACATGGCCGAAATTGCCAGAAATTCGATTCTGATATCATCGTTTCCGCACGACGTGAAGCGCAACTGGCTGGGCGACCGGTACTTGCTGGATGACAACGACGCTCGCAAATCGGGTGTGCCGGACTGTCGTCTCGCGTTTCGTCTCGACTGCCTCGTGCAGGAGCAGTCTGTGCTCAACTACGCCCTCTCCAAGGCCGCCGCCGGCCAGACCGCCGTCTTCATCGCGAAGTTCAAGCAGCAACGACCCCATGGTGCGGGAGGCGAGGCAAGCGCCGGTCGCGGAACCGTCGCCATCGCGCGCACCGCGGCAGCGCAGCGTCAGCGGCTGGATGACCTTCTGCGGGAGCACCACCACCGCCTCCGCCGGTACTACTACACCGATCCTCGCGTCCACTTCCCGAGGATCGACGTGATTGGCCCCATCGATCACGACGTCGGGCCCGTCCGGAAGCTACACGAGGCGCTGCGCCTCCGCCAGCGGTATCAGCCCGCGGAGGTCGCCGCCCCCGCCCTTTTGCCCCGCGCCGCCGGCACCGCCAAGTCGTCGTCGGTACCCGCGGCGATGGCGACGTCGGCGATGGTGGACGTCACGGATGACGTGCAAGTTGCCTTGCGCCAGGGTGGCACGTTCGTCGCGTCTGATTACGAGTGCGACTCGTACTATGGCGTCATCCTGATTTCGCGTCGTGGAAAGCCGCCGCATTGGCCCACGTACATTCCCAAGATCGACATGTTCATCGCCGACGTGGCCGACATCAAGACGCGCATTGAGGACGAGGCCGTCAAAGACTTGGCCCTCCATCGACTCGGCATCCTAGAGCACAAGTTTGGACTCCACCTCGCAATGAACATTGGCCGCGAGACCGGCATCGTCGCCGATAAGGAGCACAACAACCGGGACTTCTTCACCGCTCGAAAAGTTGATAACAACACGCATACGGACAGCGGAATGAATGCGCGCTCGCTATTTCACTTCTTCATGGAAAAGGCGAAAAATGCCGCGCAGGATGTCGTTCAACACGAAGAGGGGCAGAACCCGGTGACGTTAGGCCAGCTTCTGACGGAACGGTTGAAGGTAAATTTGGCGACGTTCACCGTTGACGAACTGACATCCCTCTTGCGCAGTGACAAAGTCTTACACGACCTGTTCTTGACGACCAACGATTACACAGGCGGTCGCTACTTCGCCGAATTGACGAAGCGCACGTTGCGGAACTACAGCCTCGACCAGTACACCTACGCGGAGAATCGCCTCGTTATCCGAGGAAGGGGCTTCGACGAGTGGAACCGGGTGGCCGAGTGGTTCAGCAGCCACGGTATGGCAAGTCCGCAGGTGCGCTGGATGGTGCAGCTACCGCGCTGCTACAGCGAGTTGTTTAAGGACCGCAAGGTGAAAAATTTTGGCGAGTATCTTGAGAACATCTTCATGCCGCTGTGGCAGGCGAGCCTCCACTGGGAGCGCCACGCCAAGCTTCACTACTTTTTATCTCACATCAGCGGCTTCGACACCGTCTTTGAAGAGCAACTGGTCGATCCCGAGCTCCGACCGCATGAGCTCGCGCCCCACGATTGGCGCCACGAGGAAAACCCGGCCTACAATTACTACCTGTACTACTTCTGGTCGAACCTGAGTTCGCTGAACGCCTTCCGCAAGGCGAGGGGCTTTTCAACCTTCACCCTGCGACCGCAATGCGGCGAAGCAGGCAGCATTGACCATCTTGTCGGTGGCTTTCTGCTCGCCCATGGCATCAATCACGGCGTCAACTTGCGATTGAGCCCTCCGTTGGAGTATCTGTTCTACATCGCGCAGATCGGTATCGCCATGTCGCCGCTCTCGAATACGTCGACTGCGGTCGCGTACCTGGATAATCCGTTTCCTAAATTCTTCAGTCGCGGCCTCAACGTCTCCCTCGCGACGAACAAGCCGCTCGATTATCACTTTACTCAGGAGCCGTTGATCGAGGAGTACTCGGTGGCGGCGAAAGTCTGGAAGCTGTCCTTCAACGACCTCTCGGAGGTGGCCAAGAATAGCGTGCTGCAAAGCGGCTTCCCCGACGAGTGGAAAGTCGCCGCTCTCGGCAGCCTCTGGCGCCTCAAGTCGGTGCTCGGCAATCAAGTGCGCAAGAGCCACGTAAGCGACATCCGCATCGCATTTCGCTTCGAAACGTACCACGCTGAGATCAATTTCTTGGACGACGTCATGAATCAAGCGTCGACGTTCCGCGCGTATGCGGCGATGCGACGGAAAGAGATCGAGGAAGAGGAAGCGGCCGCCGCCGCCAAAGAGACGCCACTGCGGCCCGAACCAGAAGAGGAGGAAGCTGGGGCCAATAGTGACGAGCAGGGAGGAGCCGCCACGGAAAAGGGCGACGGGAAAGCAGCGAAGGTCGCGGAAGCGAAGAGTAGCAAAAGTCGCCGCGCCTCCACGTTCCGTGGACGCACTCATCTCGCGGGAGAATTCATCCCCCGCGCTAACCTGTCGCTTGATGCAGAGCTATCGGTCTATGAAGAAGACGCGGGTGTGTACGTGACCATCCCGTACACCGCGTTGCCCGCCGCTTCCGCCGAAGGAGGGGGAGCACTGCGAGAGGATTTCGCGGAAATCGAACTTCTAGATGGCGAAGGAGGAGGCCATGGCGACGACGACGACGACGACGACGGAAGCGCGGAAGCCCAACCCCGGGATACGGTCCAACGGCAAGTCGAGGAACTCAACGCCGAAATCACGCGCGTCAAGATCAGCGTCCGGGCTACGGAATGGGACTCCAATTACATCGCGCTGCAGGTCAAGAGGCTGCGCGAAATGCTGCAGCAAGCGGAAGAGGGCTTCAAACTCGACGCCAAGCTAGCGACGTCGTGACAAATGGATGGCCCCAAGGCTCCCCGGGGGAAACCAGTAGATGAGAATACACGACGAATCGACTTTGTGATCACTCCTTTATTATTCTTCAACCTCCTTCCTCAGGAACCCATGTGTCGCTCTATCTCCCTCTTTCCGTGGACGCCGTTTCGTAGAAAAGTGAAGGCGATTGTGGGAGTGAAGGCCTAAAAGAGCTCGGAGTGAAAAGAGCTCGCCGAGAAAATATGCTACTCGACGTCGGCGATCTCATGGACTGGGGCTCGAGCGACGCCGACCACGATGATCTCCAGCTGTACATCAATCGTGTGCACAAGGCCCGTGCCTCGAGGGCCGCTCCTCATCGAAGCGTGGCGATGCGGCCTTCCCGGGCTACCGACTTCGCCCCCACCCGCGCGCTGCTGCTTGCTGCCCCTCCCCCTGCGCTTCACGAAGGGCCTCGGGAACCCGCGCTTGCTACTGATGGAGGTGGTGGGCGATTTCTCCCACCGCTTCCTCGGCCGCCGGCGTCAAAGTATCGCAATGGATCGACGCGCCTCTACGGCTACGTCGAACCTCGATCGACGGTCTTTCTCAATCGCGGAGGAGGTCCCGACGGCGTCGCAGCCAGGGAGGCGGAAGCGGCGCGGCAGAAAAAGGCGGAGTGGAACGCGTCGCCAGTGGTCGAGCGGCCGCCCCGAACGTCGGAGCGTGCCGCACTCAAGCTGGATGCGCTCGTGCCTCAGAGGTCATTGACGGCCGCGCAGCGAGAACCCAGCATTGGGCGCACCGGTCGGTTACCGCCGCCAGCGCTGCAAGGCTGGCCCCGTGGATCTCCACCTCGAGGGCACGCGTCAGATCAGCACCGAGCGCCGCACGATGGCGGTGAGGTTTCCGATCGCGACTCAGCGCGCGTCTCTGGCCCAGGAGGCCATGTGAGCGCAGCAAACCATAGCTCCTACGCGGGGGGCGGCGAATCGGCAGAGGGGCCCCCCGCCGAGGCGGATGGTGCCGCGCCGCCAGTGGAGAGCGGCGGGGAGGCGAAGGTCGCCCTCGCGATCGAACGGTACCGCGAGGCGAACTCGCAACTTATGCTGACGATGGCGGACGAGCGGATGGCGAGGCAGCGCGTGTGCGCGGAGCGGACCGTCGTCGAGGCGCAGCTCACCGACTATGTAGAGCATATTGAGGAAGGAAAGGTGACCATCCGCGCACACGAAGCGGCGGTGCGAAAGTGTGTCCTCGCGGAGAAAGAGTTTTCCAGTTTGCAGCGCAAGGTGAAGCAGCGTGACGCGCAAAACCGAGAGCTGTCGTCGATGCTGCGCACCGTCCAAGAGCGGCTCGACTCCCTGTCAAGGCGCAGTCAGGCTGTCGCGAGTGAAGCTCATGCTGCGGGAATCGCAATGCAGGGCGATGTGGAAGGGGAACAAGGAGCCCCAGTGGACGGCAGCGGAACGGGAGCGATCAAGTCAAAGTTGCGTTCCGACATTCAGATGCAGGTGACCACCCAGCGCCAGGTGGAGGTGCTCAAGGCGAAGAAGGATGCGTTGCTCGTAGCCCTTTCGAGGCACACCAACTTCGCGAAGGACGGGCAACGAAAAGCCGCGGTGGCGCTCGAGCGTTTGGAGCGGGATATCTCCGAGGCGAAGCGGGAACTCGAGTCAAGGGCCGCGCAAGATCTCGATCGCGAGCTTGCTCACATGCGTGAGACCGACGCGCTGGCGATGCGCCACCGAAAGCGTGAAGTTGAGGCGAAAACGTCGCAGGACCGACGGGCGCTGCTCGAGGTGGAGACGAGATACGGCGAGCTTTCCGCGGCCGCGAAGCAGCAGGCGCACTCCTTGGAGATGTTGCGGGCATCCGTGGACGTCTCACGGCGGCATTTGGCGGCGGAGCAGCGATTATTGGAGCTGAAGCGCGAGGAGGACGCCGCGGCGGGAAAGGCGCTGGATCGCGCGCTGGAGGAGCTGGCCACTTTGGAACGCGTGCTGGGTGACTTGCGGCGCGACATCTCCGTCGTAGAAGGCGACGTTGCGGACCAGGGCCTGCAACGCGCGGCGGCCCGGGACCGCCAGCGACAAGCCCTTTCCAACGAACTCACCGTGCTGCAGGAGAAGGAGAAGCGGCTGGCCGCGTCGCTTCCCCAGCTGGAGGAGGACCTGGACACCTACCTCACGAAAACATTGACACCGCTGAAGGACGAACGTGCCAACAGGAACCAAGCGCTGTCGACGTTGATGGAACGCTGTCGCGACCTCACGCAACGGGAAACCGCCGCAGCGGCCAAAGTGGCGGAGGCAAAGACAGCCGAGTTGCAACTGAAGGGGGTCAGGGAACAAATGGAGAAGAAGGACATCGAGATTCGGCAGCGGACGCAGAGCCTGGCGGCGCTGACAGCCGAGGAAAAGCAGCTGCATCGCGACAATACCGAGCTTCTAGAAAAGTTGGATCACGCCGAACGGCTTGTTGGCTTGGGCGGTGGGGATCCTTGACGGAGAGTACACCGTGGGCATCACCCCCATTCACACGTCATCGGAGCACTGTGCCCCTCCCGCCCATAGTATAGTGTAGATTACCCTATCGTAGGGAGGTGGTGGCGACAAGGAAAAGACGATGGCGGGCAAATCGTCGTCAAAATTCGCGTCAATAAGTTTCTGTTTTGAGAAGTGGAATTTTTATTGTCTTTGTTTAGTCAAACGAAAAATGCTTGCCCCTCCTTCGTTTGTGGTTGGCGACGCGGCTGACGAACCACCACCGCGCAGAAGCGGATGGCATTCCCCTTTGCCCGTCAAGGGCGACGACGACTTCAGCAATCACCGCGTGCCCCCGATGCACCCTCTCCTAGACGACGACGACGACCGCAGCACGCCCTACCAGCAAACCCTTCAACGCTTCGGAAAAGTTTTTCACGATAAAGTTCACGATCAAATCAGGCTACCTGGTGCGCTCGTCGCCGTCATCGACACGCCCGAGTTTCAACGGCTGCGCAATTTGCACCAACTCGGGGGCACGCAGTTTCTCTTTCCAGGTGCCAACAACACCCGGTTCGAGCACAGCTTAGGCGTGGCCCACCTCGCCATGAAGTTCGTCGATCAGCTGAAGCAAATGCACGCCGCGTTCGGACCACCGCTCGATATCACCGACGCCGATGTGCTATGTGTGGGACTCGCTGGTCTGTGTCACGACCTTGGGCACGGGCCGCTAAGTCACATGTTCGAGGATTTTGTCAACAAGCATCGCTCCATGCGGAACGAGCCGCATTGGCATCACGAAACCGCGAGCATCGAACTGTTTGACTATCTCATTGCCAAAAATGAACTCCACATGTCCGTTTTCGGACTCGCCGAGCACGACCTCACCTTCGTCAAGCTACTCATTAACGGCCTGGCCCCCGGCGCGCCTTGGCCCGGCGAGGCCATCCGCCGGCCACCTTCGAAGCGGTTCCTGTTCGAAATTGTGGCCAACAAGCGGAATGGGATCGACGTTGATAAATTGGACTACTTCCTCCGGGATTCGCTCAGCTGTTACGGACGGCTGCCGGACGTGCTCATCGAACGCGTCTTCACGTGCGCTCGAGCGATCGAGGACGAAAAGGGCGAGTTTCAAATTTGCTACGAGGAAAAAGTAGCCCTGACGTTGGGCGACCTCTTCTACTTGCGGGCGAAGCTGCATAAGTTTGTGTACCAGCATCGCGTGACGAAAGTCGTGGACGACATGACCCTGCAGGCCTTGTCGGCGGCGAACGACCACTTCTTCATCCACACGGCCGATGGGAAACGGTTTAAACTACACGAAACGGTGACCAACATGGAGGCCTATGCAAAGACGGGAGACTGGATCGTGGGCGCGATCACGGCGTCCGTCACGCCGGAACTGGAGGCGGCCCGGAAAATTTTCACCAACATCGCCAAGAGGTCCCTGTATAAAATGGTGGGCTTCGTCGAGTATCGCGCCAAGCCACCACAGGAGGTGGCGGCGAGCATTTGGAACCAGCTGTCGTTCGACGAACAGCAACTGTTACAGAGTCCCGATGCCATTTGCGTGCTGCAATCCAAAATTGTTTACGGTTCCAGCGGCGACAAGCAGGCCGGCCAGGACCCCATCCGCAGCGTCCGCTTCTACAACCCCAAGCGGTCGTTGAACGAGTCGACGCAGTTGTCGGAGCATCGGGTCAGCAAGTTGTTTTCTCCCCGTGACTACTCCGAACAAATGCTGCTCGTGTTTTCTAGAGATCCAAATAACGCACGCACCGTGATCGAAGGGTACGAAAGGTGGAAAAAGACGCTCAAGCCGGGAGAGGCGCCCGAGACCTTGCCGTTCGCAAACTGTTGTTCGCCAGATCGACGTCCGTCGGTCAAACGTCCCCGGGCGTCCAGAGAAGGCGTCGACGGGGCCTACCCATCTCCGCGGCCGTCGCAGGAGCGATCTGCCTTGGGGAACACGTCCGAAGATCCGCTCGACGCCATGTCGACTCGTTCAGATCTTGCACTTCCGTCGGAGATGTGACCCCCACACAGTACATTCTCATTTTCACTTTATCGTGTTTCCCGCGGCTCAGCTTCGCTGGTTCTCCCCTTTCCTTCCATCTGAGAAATAGAAACAGAGATTACACCCCCTCCAGTCAATAGACGCGCACGAGGTAGTAGGGTGAGGCATAAAGGAGGGAACAGCGTTTATCGGCGAGGGAGCAAGGGAGATCCCTCGCGCGCATGACCCACTGCTCCAGTCGCCCCTTGGCGGGCGATGGCAGGTTTTTCAGAGTTCTGCCTGTCGAATTTCCTTAACGTGACGTCCTGTCATGTCAGGTTTGCACCGCAACAACGCAGGGGCGACGTCGAAACGTGGATATGAAGTGTGCGTGACCATTGTCCTCTGTCTTTCACCCGACAGCCACACTCGGAGGGGTTTCTCAGTTTCTCAGCGAAAGGCAAACGCTCATCATGACGGAATTCATCTCGCCCAACCTGGGTAACTCGATGCTTCCCCCGGGCTGGACGCTTGAAGGATTGCCCCACACCACCAAGGCGCAATTCCAACGGCTCGCGCAGGCCGTCATTTGCACCCGCTTCGTGCCTATTCTTTGGCTGCGTCAATATCGCCGAACTCGGAAGACGACATCGGTGGCGGCGCTCAACGCTACGGCGGCGGTGCATGGGCCGCGTTCCACGGTGGCTGGTGCTTCCGGTCAGTCCCCAACCAAGGGCGGTCGACGAAGCCCTCCGGCGGCCGCCCCCAGCGGTGCGGCGCTGTCCACCAGTTCGCTGCGTTCGTGCAGCGACTATCTGAAGGACTTTCCCGACGACGCGTTGGCGCTCGCGGCCGCGGCGTCCAACACTCTGCGCTACTTCCCTGGTGAAATTGTGGCTCATCACCGGGAGCCTTGTTTTCCAGGAATGTTGCTACTTTGGCGCGGGTCCGTGAAGCTTCTCACGCCACGCCGAGTGGGTATGCGTGTGAAGGGCTTGTCCTCGTGCGAGGAGCCCCGCGGCGGTCGAAACAGTACAGTGGCAGCGGCGGTGGCAACGGCGAACGCGGGTGAGTGGGAGACGGCGAGTAGCTCCACCGCGGCGGGCGCAGCAGCCTCCACGACGACGGCATCCTCCTCTTCCATCTTGCGCGGGCCGATCGCGTTGTCTGACTTCAGCACCGTCAACGCGGCCACGTTTCAATCCTACGTGGTGTGCACGGAAGCATGCGACGTCATTTCCATACCGCGAAAAGCGCTGTGCGACGTCTACCGCAACGGCACCCTATCCCAAGGGCTGCTCAGACGCCTGAGTGACTTGAGTTTGGGCCGCCGGCAGCAAGCGCTGGCTCGGTGTTTTCCAATGGACGCAGGCCGCATTCAGCGGTCCTCGCTTTTCCGAACCCTACCCGACGCCATGTGCAAAGTCGTGCTGAAGCGCCTCGTGCCCGAGTGTGCCCGGTCGAGGCAAATACTCTGTGAACCTGAAAAATTCTCGCCTACAATGTTCTTCGTAAGACGTGGTCTGGTGGGTGTGTTTCAGCAGCTGGCAACTTCCGCACCTGCCTCGCCGCGATCCAACACGATGGATCCCGCGCCGCCGCGGTCGCCCGGGTCAAAGCGTGTTCTATCGACGAGCACCGGCCGCACGCTGCCTCCCACGACGACCGGGGAGGATGCCGGTGGCTTCGACGCGGCGGGGTCCCCCTTTCAGCCCTCCATCGCGATACCACCCACGGTCAGGACGGCGGCGTCACTAGCGGCAGGTCCGGATTCACCAAAACGCGCGGGGTCCATCCGACGAGGGACGGACGCCCCGAGCGGTGGCGGAGGCAACTCCTCGGCAGCGTACAGTTACATGCGACACGGGGTTCCCATCCGGGTCGCCAGCGCCTCGTTCAAAGAGCTGGGAAAGCTGATTGGCGTGCTTCGCGAAGGGGCCACCTTCGGCGAGCGCGAACTTTTTTTCCGCGAGAAGGTGAGGGTCACCGTGGTGGCCCTGTCGAACTGCGATTTGTACAGTTTGTCACTGGCCGATCTCAACAGCCTCCGTCAGGAAAACGCGAGCGTCGCTGCCTTGGTGGCCGCCGCGGCCAGTCAGCAGCGGGAGGAGGACCTCACGGAGGTCGACCAACACGGTGAAGCGCTCCGCCAATTCGTGGCTCGCATCCCAGTTCTAGAGCGTTTCGCGTCTCCGACCGTCATGGATGAGTTGAAACGACTCTTGCGGCCCAGAGTGCTCAACACGGGGCAACGCCTCGTGAGTCGCGCGGAGCATTGCGACCGGTTGATCATATTGACGCGTGGAACGGCTCGGGTCCACGATGGGGGTAGTTCGCTGTCTGGTACCGTAAGGGACACGGGACGGCGCGCACGGGGAGGCAATGCTAACGGGCTGCCTCCGGGGTCTCCTCCACCCGCCGTTGCGGCTTCCGTGACGGGCGCCAAGAAGCCATCAGCAGAGGCCACCACCATCCGCCGTCGCAGGTGGTCCTTTTTTGAACTTGGCGAATGCATCGGTTACACGTGCCTTCTGGAGCACCGCTGGCGATACTTGGTCACCGCCGTGGAGCCCGTAGACCTGTGGGAGCTTCCTCGCGACGACTACATCGCGCTCCTCAAGCGTCACGGGCGGCTCTACGATCTCGTCCTGGGCGCCACGAGGCAGCTCATGCAGCCATTGCTGCATATGCCCAACCGCGATCCGTCGTTGGACGGCATCATCTTCCAGCTGCCGCGACCAAACACGTTCCCGCACCTGAAAACGCCCAACGTGTACGAAACCTCGTTCACGACAGACGTTGGTACAAGCTGCCTGGTTTACAAAGCACCAACTTTAGATTTAGCTGTTGGCGGCCGCGACGCGTTCTCCGACCAGAAAGCAGCCACCCGTCGTGCAGAGCAGCAGCAGAAGGACGACGACGGCGCCTCGGATTCGGATGACAACGGGGAGGCGGACGCTCAGTCAAGTCGCGGAGGCCACGGTTCCCGGGCCAAAGGAGCCGGCGGTCATCGGTTCCTGCCGCTGAACACGAAGAGCGTGGGGTCGGTGCTGCGACTGACCGATGGCTGCTTACTCGACTACGCAAGCGTTAAGGCGGATCCCTACCAGCCAGTCACGGTCATCTCGACGGCGGGGGCTACCTCACCGTCGGCGACGGCGACCGCCGCCCTTGTTCAGAATACGACAGGGGCAGGGGGAAGCAACCGTCAACCCACGACAATCACGGTGATTTCGAAAAGTGGCGCCCATTTACAGCTGCGGTTTCGGCGTGATTTTTGCAATATTCGGTATGATGGAGAGGATGAAGTCGCCGCTGGCACCCTGCGACCCGACGCCACGACCTCCGCGGTGGCCGCGGCGGGAACATCCTCTCGCATATCGCCACGGAACAACGCAACGTCATTCAGTGGCATCAAGGAGGTTGCGGCATCGGGGGGGAGCTTTGTGACCGAGCACGTGCGGCTGGATGAATTCGGTAACCTTACGACGCACGACTTTTTGTTTTTGGAAGACGTCGCCACAATGGCGGTCAGCACAACGCAGACAAGTGCGAAAGGGGGTGCTCGTGCCGCGGCTGCCCCCCAATCATCGTCACCGCCGAGACGAGACAGCTCCAGGGGTTCAGGGGGGTCATGGGACGATGATGACGACAGCGATGGATCGGACGACGCGGCTGGCGAGAGACGTCAGCAGCGGAGGATGGCCAGTCTCATCGACGACCCTGAAGATGCCGCCGAGCTAGCTGCGATGAACTTAGAAACCGATTGCGATGGCGACGATACGAACGATTTTTATTACTTCAACCCTGCCGCGCCTAGCGAAGATCTCCCAGCCTTCACGGCGTTCGTCGCGGGTGATCTGAGTGCGCATCTCCCGCCGCCGGCGGCGTCTCAGATCGGGCCGGAACCACCCGTGACGGCCGCTTCGCCAGAGATATGCACGACCGAGCCGTCATCCATTACCCTGCCTCTTGGACAAGAGCCGCCCCCCTCGCCGCAAGCGGACAGTCTGTTGCACCCCGTAGCCCCGGTGACGGTCGACGGTCTCGCGGACACCGGCCTTGGCCTGCCAATGAATTCTGCCGCGAGCGGTGGTGGTCTCAGTCAGCCAAGTTCGCGTCGACAGTCCTGTGTGAGCGTCGACAGTGGGTCCCGGGGTGGGGGTGGTGGGTCGCGTTCGCTGACGGGCCGGCGAAGCGTGTACGATCTGCGAAGCGCCTCGGGCGGTGGGCGGAAACAACGCGGCGGAGCGGCGGCGGTTGTTGAGGACGACGAAGAGGAGAGCTTGTCAGGTCCCCTTCTACAGCGCATCGCAACGGCCGTCGCGCAGCATCGTGAGCGAGAGAGCGCCATCCTTGCTGCGATGCCAACCACGCCGCATCCAACGGCGACGTCCGCGGCGGCTGCGAACAGCAAGGCTCCCCGACGACGACCGCAGCCCCCGCAGACCGCGCGCCTCGAGGCGACGGCGCAGCGTCCTCGCGGCGCGCTGCATGAGCCGCGACGGCCATCCCAGAAAACAGCTCAACATGATGAATCAAAGCGCAGTGTGCGGACCTCGGCGGCAACCGCTACCGCCCGCGCCGACGCAGCTGGCGAAGCGTTGTTCCATAACGACCCCACATCGGGTCGCATTTCCGGACATGGGCAGGTGGGCAGCGACGGTCGATTTGCGGTCCGACCCACCACGGCAACCCGTCGGTACGGCTCCCTGCTGCAGCACCTGGCCGACTCCGTCGCCGGCTTCCGCTGGGGTGGGAGCGCCATGAGCGCGATGGCGACCGTAGTGGAGCGTCAACGGGACGCCGCCGCCGCCGTCGGCGGCACCGGGACGACGGGTGAGCCCCGGCGTGCATGTGCTCAACCACGCCAACCGCAAAGCCTTCGCTCGAGCAAAGGCCCCGCGCCTCCGCGCCCCGACGTACCGACGCTCCGTCATGCGTTGCGGTCGGCGCAGCCATCAACATCAACCGCGGTGGCGGATGGGGCGGCGACACCAAGGGACCGTCTAGATGGTTGCGGCGAACTCGCGCCGGCCGACCACGTCGATGTTGAACTCTCGTTGGCGTCTCCCGTGATGTCCACGGCGACGAAGGGCCCGGATAATCAAAGCGTCGTCGCGGGTGTGTCCCAACCGGCGAGTCCGACATCCGGTACCCCCGTGCCGCCTTCGTCAACTCGCGCCGTTTCCTCCGTCGAGGAAAGGCCATCGGACGCGCATCCCATGCGGCCACCGTCGCGAATTGACGCGGTCGCGCCATCAACCGCCGCCTACCATCCGGCGAGGCCGACGCCAAGTACTCCGATTGCCGCCGCCGCCGCGGTCGTCGCTGCCCCCACCGCCGCCGGCCCAAGGGAAAGGGGCGAGAATCATTCGCCTTCCGCGTCATCGTCGTCCACGAACGCATACTCGAGCGATCACGACATCGACGACGACGACGCCGATCCGCGTGCGCACAAGGGGTCTACTGGGACCGGACGTTCGTTGGATGCTTACAGCGACGATGCGGCTCGCCTTGAACGACTCGCGTTGGCTGGGCCGATGGCCCTGTAGACATAGGTACAACTTTCCTACTTCACATCCTTCTGAGCGCCTTTTGAATGACTTGGGCGAGGGAAATAATACCGTCAGGAAACATTCTATCTTGTTTGGTTTTGGGGGTCTCCTTCCATCAGAAGCGCGTCCACCTACCCAGGACGCACCCCCAGTTACACACGACAGCCACGGGATGGGCTGCATATGCACAAAAGATGACGATGCCACCTCCTCGCCAAGGTCGAACCGCGCAACGCGAGCCGCCGATTCAGGGGACAGCGGCGAGGACGACGTAACTTACCCTGCGGAGACGACGTTCAATGGAATCGGCGTGGGCAGTGGCGGCGACGACGGCAGGAGGAGGCATCGGCGATCCGCGCGAGAAACGGCCATTCAGAAAGAGAGGAGACTCCGTGAACGGCAGCGTCACGATCAGGCCATCCGGGAAACCGTCGAGGCCGAGCGAACGGAGGACCCCGTGCCTCCTGCACCCAGAGGTGTGCCAGCGCCCAAGACGGCGGCGGCATCGGCAACGGGGCAGCGCATGCCGCCCTCGGTAGGTTCGTCCCCCCCGCCGCCTCCTCAGCTGCCGACGACGTCCGCGGAGGTCCCCAGGGCAACAGCAGGGCCAGCCAGTGCCTCACCGCCTCCTCCGGATTCTCCTCCTCCCATAGACCCGCCGTCGCCGTTCGCACCCATTCCCACGCACGTGATCGTTGTGCAGAGCACCGTGAGAATGGACGAGGACGACCCCCCGTCGACGACGCAAAACCGTGGTGGTTATCCGAAGGATAACGCAGTGGCCCCTCCGCGCAGCAGCGCATCACATCCTTCGCCTCCGGCACCGTTCGACTCTACCGACGTGCAGCTAACGGACTTGGACGACGCTGAGCAGCCACCGTCGTCGAACAGCGCGAACAGTACGAAAGCAAACCTTCCGCTGCGCGACGTCGTCGCCGATCACCACCTAGCCACGACGGGGGGGAGTGTAGAAACGACGGCTTCCGCCGGAGCTGGACCATCTCGTAACGATTTTTCGGGTGGTACGGCGATGATTGCCGCCGTGTTAGCGCAGCAGCGTGCCCCAGTGGTCTCTGGCGTGGCACCACGACAACCTTGGCAGTCCGGAGGAGGGGAACTCAAGGGCAGCGGGCTTCCCCCTTCTCAACTGGCCTCGCCCACACCACCTCCGCCGCCACCGGTCCCCCTTGCCGGTGTGGCGCTGCCGGGGCAAGGGTGGAGTCAGAGCACCGCCAAGGGACAATTCTTCTTCATGGATGAGTCCTAGATTTACGCTGTTCGCCGCATCAGCTTTATTGGTTTTTGTTGGAAAAAGTGGCTCATGAATGGAACAAACAACAAATACATTTTCAGTATGAGCGACTTGGCTCGCCAGAAATACCCCCCAGGACGCATCGATTTCCTCTTCCTTCCTCAATTATCCACACACATACCCGCAAGACGAACCCCCTCTCTCCTGAGTCCCTCGCGCCCTTAGTTCCCCCTCTCGTCAGCCGTTATATGATTCGTTGTTGCCCCCTCAACGTGCAACGCCTCCCACACATGCGGCTTCCCAGATGCACAGGTGTCCGGCATCACAGACTCACCAGCGACGGAAACAGGTGGGGTGGGTTTTTTGCATTTGCGATGTGTTCTCCCCTCCAGAGCAGGCAAGCGAGAACGTCGTGTCGGATGTCGTCGTCGTCTGTGCTACGGCGCGCGGCGGTTAGCACTATTTTTTTCATCGCGGTCGCGGTGGCCGCGGCCAACTACCTCAGCACGACGCACGCATCCGTCGGCGGCGGCGACGCCGGGGAGCTCATGTGCGTCGCGCACACGCTGGCAACGGCTCACCCGCCGGGATATCCTCTGTTCACGTTAGCTACCCATTTCGGTGCTCGCGGGGTGCGTTGGTGGCTTCTCGAGGCAACGAAGGTGGTATGGCTGCCATTCATTACCATCTGGCCCACCACGTCGAGCCAGCAGAACAGCAGCGTCGAAGGAGGACAAGATGATGCGACCGTCCCCGCCGCTGAGGCGGCATACCATCAGAACCTGTTCCACACTTGGGTGTCGGTGGGCGCCACGGTTGTGCTCTTCGCTGCCGTGTACCGCTTTTGCCTCTTCAACGCGTCGGAGGAGAGCGGTCTGCAGAGCCGTGACGCGCCGCGATGCGCATCGGCTGCCTTGCTGGCTGTTCTTGTGTTCGCGTTCAGCCCTACCGTCTGGTCTTACGCCGTCCACACAGAGGTGTTCGCGCTCAACAACGCATTAACCGCTTGGCTCTTGTTGTTGGTCGTGAACCACGCGAGATACTATCGTGCGCTGCAGCGGGCATCGTCCTCGGATCGCATTGGCGCCGCTCGGCGACTGCGGCGGCACTTGTACTTTTGCGCCTTCGCATCAGGCTTGGCGCTGACAAATCAGCACACCACCGTGCTATTTATCGCCCCTTACGCGATCTGGGCCGTCGGTTTGACATGGTGGGGCGGCCGTTGCTGTTGCGCAGGAAGAGCCCCATCGGCCGCGAACATGGGACGGGAAGGCATGCTCGATGGTGCCGGTAGCATCGTGGTGTTGGTCAAGCTGCTGGCGGTTGCGTCCTTCTACTTCGTCGTGGGCTTGCTTCCGTATTTGTTTCTCCCTTGGTCCTCACACGTCGTGAACGACGACACGAACGCGTGGGGTGAACTGGCGACGTGGGAAGGCTTCCTCGCTCACGTCCTCCGCGCCGAGTATGGTACGTTCAGTCTGGCGTCGAAGGAGGCCACGTACAGGAAGTCGGATTTCATTAAAACGTGGAGTTACTACCTCAGCGACGTCGTGGATCAAACGAGCAACTTCGGCTGGGCACTCGCGTTGTTAGCATTGCTCGTCTGGACCAAACATACAGCATTGGCACGATGGCATTCGCCCTCTACCAAGGTTTCCATGACAACATCGTCGAAAGCTCCGCCGCCGAGCGCCGTGAGGGGCGGCACGAGTCCGGCGGCCATGACCGACCTACGGGAGGATGGCAGCGAGAAAGGATGTCTTTGGTCCGATCCGGCTCTTCCACTCCTCGCGTCATGGATCCTCTACACCTGCTTCTTTCATTACCTATGCAACTTGCCCATCGAGCAACCCCTGTTTTTTGGTGTGCAGCAGCGCTTCTGGATCCAACCGCTCATGGTAATGTCCATGTGGATCGGCCGCGGCTTTTGCGTCTGTGTTGACGTCATCGCCGATCGAGCTACTACGACCATCATCTATCGCCGTGCCGGACCGAAGGGGACGTCGGCGCGACAAGAGATCGTCGTCGGCCTCCTCAGTTTCGTCGCGGCGATGTCGCTGTCGCAGTGGCACATCGCGTCCAACTACAACGCGCACGACGACTCGCACAACCACTTCGTCCGAGACTTCGGCCGGTCGTTGCTCGCCCCGCTGCCCCATCACAGCATCTTGTTAACGAAGGGCGATGTTATGATTAACTCGGCAAGGGCGGTGCAGACACTGGAAGGGTTTCGACCCGACGTCGCGATCTTAGACCAGGAATTGTTGACGTACGATTGGTACAATCACAAGGCGCGGCGTCGCTACGCACCACCTCAACATCCAAGAGATGGGGGCGATTTCCCGGAGAAACAGAAACAACGAATTTCGTTTCCGGGAAGTTACTACTATCCTGGTCGTGCGGGGAGCTACGACCTGAAGCAGTTTCTCATCGCGAACTTGAAAGGAGCCGAAGTATTTCTGAAATCACACCCGCAACTTGTTTCCTCCGCGTTGCCGCCCAGCGAGCGACGCCGCGTGTTCGTCGCGGTCGGCACCAAGGAGGGTGACGAATCGCACAAGCATTTGTTCACCCGACGACAGTTCGGCTTGGCTGAAGAGATCGTCGTGCGTCGAGACTGGGAGTCGGTGCTTCCCGCGGAGTCACCCGACCGACCGCCTAAAGCGGCCATCGTCGCTCAACTTGCTCAGTACAGTGCGGAGCTGCAGCGGTCGGTGCCGCCCCATCTGCGCCTCCCGCCCATTGGCAAGTATCCCGTATCGTCGTGGGAGCAGGTCGTGCAGAACGACGCCATGCACTCGTGGATACTGGTCGCGTTCCAGTTGACACGCATCGGAGAGGCCATCGTCAAGACCCAAGCGGACGGCTCGCCCAACCCTTACGTCGACCGACGGACTGCAGGCCTAGACGTCGATACGCTTACGTGGGGCGAACCAAGGCCGCAGGGGAGAGGCAAGGGGGGGCAGTTCGCGTGTCCAAGCCGCGTCGGCCCCACCGACCGCCGCTCCGCGGTGGACGTCACGTTCTACAACGTCACAGCAGTCCACTGGCAGCTCGCCAAAGCGACGTGCCTCACGAGAGTGATCGACTATCTTCGTGAAGGTGAGGCAGCCGCCCGTACTTCCGCCAGCGCCGTCGCCACCATCTACTGCGGCGTGGCGCTCGCCGATGCGTTGTACGTCGCCGTACGCGGTTGCTTTGATGGCAGGTTGACCATCCCTAGTCACGTGCTTCGCAACCGGGCCGTCACGTTGCAGACGCTGCTGCAATGGCAACCAGCCGATAAAGCCATCCTGTTGCGCGAGATCCGTGATTCACTTACAGGATACCTACACGACGCCGACGAGGAGTGGAAACGGGGACGTGCGGCCGCCAACGGCGAAAGCGGATGGGGCAACGCCGCCGCTCCCCTTCCTTCGGCCTCGCCGGAAATGGACCCGATTCGACGTGCCGTCGAGTACTACTCCGCAACCGCGGCGGAGACTGCGCCGACGTGATGTTTTGTCAATCGCATTTTTCCGCGACGATTTGCTCGCAATGACGGCAGCCCTGAACACTTTTTCGGAAAGAGAGAGAGAGAGAGAGCATTTTTGGGGGTTCGAGGCGAATTGGTTACGACCTTAAATTTGTCATGTTTAACATCTCTGAGTATCAACAGGTGACAAAAGAGCCTACGTTCCTTTCCCTCCGCTTTCTTGTCGTCGGTGTTTCCCCCTCTCATTCTTCTTCTTTAACGCGCACTCCCGGTAGTGGCGCTTCGTCCGATCCAAATGGCGCCTCCCCGGCTAAGCACGACGATCACTCCGCTGTCCGCGGCACAGCGCCGATCCAATGACCGTTCCGCGTCGCCGCAGCGACTACCGCCCCCTTCCTCCGCTGCCGCCGTCGCCGTCCCCTCCCCACTTCCTCGGAATCCTCCCGCGGCGAAAGTTACGCCACCGCCGAGGAATGCGTCCGCATCGGGTGGTGCCAGTCAACCGCCCCTGGCGCTCGTGGTGCCCCTCAGTCGCGCCCGCAGCGAACCTGCCTCGGCCGCCACACCCTCCACAGGGAGGCGCGCGGCGAGAAGCGAAACGCCTCCTATCGTCCCTCACCGAGCATTGGTGACCTCCACAACGGCAGCAGCTGCACCGACCATATCGCCGCCTCGCCAGCGAAGGGGATCGTCGCCCTTGCGCAGCCCCGTGATTCCGCCCCGCGCGTCCTCGGTCGGCGCCATTGTCGTACCTGATACTCGGCCCCCGAAGCCACGCATGGCGGCTCTCGTGACGCCTGAGGCGCGGCCCACGGTGGCCACGAAAAGCGAGCCGCCGCCCGCGCTGTCGACCACGACGCCCTCCAAGGCCATGGCCACCTCTATGACCCCGCCCCCGCCGGCGGTCGCTCCCAGCCGTGGAACGGCCACGTTCACCGATGCGGCGACCGGCGTCGTGCTCGTCGCGGCGTGTCAAACTGAGGCGTCTCAGGGCATGCAAACCGACGACAACATCTTCCTCGACACAGTCGCATCGCCCGAAATGCGGCGCGCGGTTCTCAAGCACCGGCGGCTGCAGCAGCTCGAAGCCGACCGTCAGCGTGCGCTCGCGGAGATCGACGAAATAGAGCGGTATGAGTTGCTGCAGGACGCTGAAGAGGAGGCGGCTGCCAGTGACTCACCCGCCGCGCCAGCCGATGGTTCCTCGGCGGCCCTCCATGCGGGAGACGACCAGCCGACCGTGGCCGGCGGCTCCACATTAGTGGCGACCCGCGGCAGCCTTCCTTCTTCCGGAAGGGCACGTCACAGCGACACAGCCCGACACCACAACGCACTACTGTATGACAACGATGACGACGACGACGACGAGTTCTATGTCCGACACGGCGATCGCCGCAGCAGAAAGGCCGTCGACAACGACCGCACCGGCCGGTTCTGGAGGCCGATCGCGGATGAGCGGGGCCGCTTGGCCGTTCCCAGGAACACCACCGCGCACAGCACCGACGGTGGCTGCGCCTCAGCGACACCATCGAAAGGTAATGATTCCGCCCGGGCGCATTACGGTGGTGGCGGCGGCGGCGCGTCGTCCATCGCGACGTCGCAGCGCTTCCGGATGTCTCACGGCCCCGACGATGAGGACGATGACTACGATCACACGAGACGTCGGCGACCGGACGGTCGCAGTGGCAGCGCAGACGTGATTCGGCCCTTTCAGGGGAGCCGAGCGCCCCTACCAGACACGCACCTTTACCACGTGGAAGGTCCTCCGTCGAGCGTGCCCAGTGTGCAAGAGGACGCTGCCCCACGCCGGCCACCGCCTGTTCCGGACGTTGCCCACCGCGGCATTCAGTTTGACGCTCCTCGACATGTCGCCACGAGCGTCACGGCCACGGCGACGCGAAGCACCGCCAGCGCCTACACACAGCGCCGCCTCAGTGGCTGGAGTGACCTATCTGGCGGCCGGCAGCACAACGGCGGCGGTGTGCGGCACCCAGGGAGGGGTGCCTGGGATGAGGCCTCGCCCACCCACGAGGACGATCCGCTCGACTGGGGGCATCCCATCTTGCCGCACGGCTTCGGCGAAGATGCCATGGCACCGCAGTCACCGTATCGCGGCTATCGGCAACAAGAGAGCCGTGGCACCGCACGCTGGAGCGCGGGCGACCTTCCAGCTGACAACGTGTACCGACCGAGCTTTCCCGCTTATTCCAAGGCTGATAGCTCCGGAAGGGGTCGCAGTCCCTCTCCCGGGCGCGATGGCGATGCGGTCGACTTGCCGGTGTATCACGATCCACCACCGGCGCCGCCGCGCACTGACCGTTCCGCCGGTTCCACCCCCCCTGTCGTGCGTTTTGAAGCCGCGACTTCGACCGCAGGCACGCAGTACGATGGACCACCGGTCACTCGCGAGACGGCCATCACGCCCGTTCGAGAGCTCGTGGATGCCGGGCAGCAATGTCGAGAGCCCACGCCGTTGCCTCTCCCGCCCCCCCAGCCTCAGCCGCAGCAGCCCCCGGCGCTACCCATGCCCCTCCCGGCCTCCATGCGAGATTCCACGACCTCGCCGGTGTCGCGCGCCGTCGTTCAAGCGTCCGGAACACAATACGACGGTCCGCCGAAGACTCAAATGACCTCGACAAGTCGACCGCCGACACCGTATTTCAACGTCGCGCACCCGCCGAGCCACTTGTATCAGCAGCCACCGGCGGTGGTGTATGCGCTGCCGTTGGCGACCGTCCCTCCGGTGACCGGCGGCAGGTCCCTTTCCACGTCGAGCGGCCCCCCATCCACCGATGGGGGCGAAGGGGTGGGGAGTGCGCGCCGACCGCCGCCCGCGCCACACACCAAGCGGCTGCTGCAGCAGGCGGCGGAGAAACGAACGATCGGTCAGCAATACAACGCACCCGTGGACGCCGCGGTGTCGGCACGGCACACCCCGTCTGTTCATCAGTCCACGCAAGAAAGCCTCATTCAGTCAACGCCTGGATGCGACGACTCCGCCATGATGGCTCCTCGCGGCCCGGCTGGTGGTGGTTCGCGAACATCGGCGTCCCACCCCGCCCCGTACGACGCCCTGCCATGGGCTACCACGCCGCAGGCACCACACCACGCCTCGCGGTTGGAGTTGACGCCGGCATCGCCAGCGGCCCCTTTGACCGGAGGTCTCACTCTGGAGCGCAACTTCGTCGAAACAGCCGTTGGCAGCTCACGGCCAGGAAGCCCCAAGCACATAACACACGACGTCGCGTCTGGGGTGTCTCGCCGCGCTACACCGTTCGAGCACCAGCACGTTGCTGTTGGCACATCGAGGCCCGCCTCGCCGCCCCCGGTTCAAGCCCCGCCGTCGCAGCCGGCCTCCTCGAGGTTCATTCCTCCGCCGCCCACGCCGGGGGTATCAGCCGCCCCCACGCCGTCGGCGCCACTCGAAATCGTTGGAACCAAGCTTCCTTCTTCTAGGCCGAGGGGACGCACGCAGATGGGTGCCGGCGAGGCCCCTCCAATGCTCACGCCGACCGAATCACATTCCAGTGCTGCGACCACGTCTCAAGATCCCTTCCCACAGCGAATCGCCCCTGCCGCCGCATCCGCCGCGAGTGCGAAGCAGCCGCCGCCGCCTCCGCCGGTGGCGAGGGTTTCGACCGACGGGAGAGTGACGAACACCAATTCTCCTGCGGCTGCCCAGACCTCTCCTACACCGATCCCGCCGCCGCAGGCAGTGGACGTCCCACCAACGGCGGCACAACCACCACGCCGTACGGTTCCGCCGCCACCGCCAACTCCTCCGGAAGCGGAACCGCCCCAGCCGCAGCCAACGACCCCGAGGCCGAGCCCGGCTAAGTCACACACCTCGCCCAACCGACCGACGGAACGAGTGTCGCTCCGCGAGCACCGCTACGGTGGCGGATCGACATCCGTCACGGCGCACCCTCCGCGCAGCCACCACTCGAGGTCCGACTCCGAGGACGTGGTCTCCGCGACGAGCGCTTCGAGCTCCACTGGCCTCCTCATCAGTGGGGGCGATGGCGTCGGCAAGAACCGTGCGGCAGGGTCTATCATGGACAATAACAACATTGGCGGATGTGTCTGCGTGCGCCTCACGCTGTGTGGTTTCAACGCGGCGGCGTTTGAGTACTACGTATCGGACGGCCGCGATGCCAACGCGACAAAGTTCGTGGAATTGCTTCATCGCGATCTTTGGACCAGCGTGCAAGGCTTCGTCATGAATCCCGAGGATGTCACGGTGAAAATCTTCCCCGGATCCGTCACAGACATGCTCGTCGAGCCAGACGGTGAAGGGCCCTCACGGCTGCGGCTCGTCCATGCGTCGTGGGAGTTGCACGTTCGCGCCACGATTGTCCTCCGACGGCCGGATCTCCGGGCTCCGGTCGCGGCAGGGTATGGGGCGTGGCAGCCGGAATCCGCCTTGTCGGCCGCCGCGACCCTCCTCACGGCGTATCTGACGGGACCGAACGCGCTCGTGACGGCCGTAACATTTGCCGAGGTTCGTTTGCCGCACCTATTCCGGCAGTTTCGGCCGGCGTCAGTCCCATCGTCGAGCTCGTCACCGATGACTCGGGACACCGACATCGACTCGACCTCAGTGGGAAGTCCTTCGAGCAAACAAGTCGCCGGGGAACAGACAGCTCTGACAATCGAAGACGTCAGCGTCACCGTGAAGCGCGCGGTCAGGGCGCCCACCCAGGCCGACGCCGAAACGGCGGTTGATCATGACGTCGTAGGGGGCACCACCGTTGCCGCTCAGACATCACTGGCATCCACGCCTCTCCCACGGCCCCCTTCCGATCACCGCGGCGCCACCGCTTCTCAGCCACCACCACCACCTCCGTCGCGCCAACTGGAGAATTCGTTGCCACCTCAACCCGGCGGAGCGGCGCCGACCTCGCCCGCAACGTCATCGTCGCCTCCCGACTCGCCGCCGGATCACGATGACGACGACGTGAACGCCTCCGCCGCTCCATCCGCGGAAATCCGCCGCCCTGCCGCGGCGACTCCCCAGCGGCACCCCCATCGGTCCGTTCGCATTTTTGTGACCCACGCTGCGACGAACACCAGCAAGCCCCCCACGCCGATGCACGCCACTGAAAAGACGAATCCTAATCATCCTAGTCCGGAGGGTCTCAAGCGCCAGTCTCCAGCGTCTGCCACTCCGACAGGCAGAGCATCTGCCACTCCAACGGCGGCGCAAATGGCTGCCACAACGGTGGCGCAACCGGTCGAGATTCCGGTGCGAGCGGACATCTTCCTGACGAGCTTCTCATCGTCTCGCTTCCTGCACGTGCCCGGGTCGCGCGAGCGATTCCGAGAAGCGCTCTTTGAGGACTTTTCCTCGTCTGGTGGGATCGTCCCACCCCTCGCTCGCATCGTGGAGGTGGACGTCTCCGCGCCGACCGTCGGGCTTGGCATCATCGTCAGCCTGCAGATGGCCGTTTTGACGTCGGATGCGACGGACGCGGTGGATGCCGTCGCCAACCAAGTGGCCAACTATTGTTCGACCGCGGCGTTTGCCCCCTCGTTCTTGTCCCATTCGCGGGATCTCTACGCATCTATGTTTCACTTGCTTGGCGCGACAGGGGGATCCGCGCCGCCTGCCGCCGTCATGGTCGACATGCGTAGGAGCGTTGTCGATGGTCAGCCGCTCAGCACCATCGTGCGCCGTGCCCAACGTGCTCAACCCCTCGCGCATCCCCATCAAGAAGGAGGAGGAGGAGGCGCTGTGACCCTCTTTGCGTCCTTACCCCAGCAACACGGCCGCCGCAGCGCTACCGGGGAGTCGCCGTCATCGTTTCATTCGCCTGTGGTGCAAACCATCGCAGCGCAACGACTCGTCGAAATTTGCGGCGATGCACCTACCGCCGTCGGGGCTCATCCGTCGGGGGGCGGGGTAGCGGCAGCGGCCAGCAGCAGGAACGACAAGCAACCTCAGCCGTCGCCGCCACCGACTCCCCCGGTGTCTCCAGCCGCGGCGGGAGCCCTCACGGCTCGCGGGGTGGAAGGGGCGGCCCCTACGAGCGGGGCTGACGAACGGCCACAAGCCGATGAGGCGCCGCCCACGCATCGCCTCGATCACGCTACCGCGACGACGCGCAGCGGCCAAGCCACGCCTGCGGCCCCGCTCCAAGCGGCACTCGTCTCCCCACCGTTAAACTCACCCCTAGGGGTCGCTAACGCCGCACCCCCAAGTGCGGTCGCCGTACCGAAGCCCGCGGCTGCAACAACGTCCGGAGACGATTGGGATCCTACGGCGCCGCCCGCCGCCGCGATGCCGTCGCAGTCATCGTCCTCCGCGGCGGCCGCCCCGCTTCAACCCCTTCCCGTGCTCCTTTTGCTGGCGTTGCCGCAGTTTAGTTTTCAGCGATTCGTCCAAACGAGACCCACTCTCCTTGAGGAGTCGCTGCGCACGGACATGTGCCTCGCGGTCAACGCCGCAATTCCCGCCCGCAACGTTCGACTGGAGTGGCTGAGCGGGTCGGCCTTTGATACGAGGTGCCCCGCTGACTGGCTGGTCGTGCGCGTATCGTTTTACGCGTCCGCCGACGCCGTGGAACGGCAGCCGCGTTTCATTCACGATGTGCGCTCCGCGCTGCGCGAGACGATGTTGAACCAGTCATCTGCCAAGTCGTTCCCTCGCTTCAAACAGATCTTGCACATCGACACGACGGCCTCGACGTTGATCGAGCACTGGAAGATCGATGATGCCTTCCTCGCAGCTCACGGAGGCGAACAGCACCCGTCACCACAGCGACGTTCCCAAGAGGGGCCGACTTCCACGCTATCCAGCCGCACGAGTGTAGCCGCCTCGAACCAGGGAGGCGCTTTGGTGGCCGCCGCGCCCGCGGTGCATCGATCTGTGCATCACGCCCCCGCCGCAGCCCCCACGTCATCATGGCCACCCTCCGGGCCGCCGCCGCCCCGTTCGGACAGCGGTTCCTTCGTGGAGGTCGCAAGTGAGTTCGGAGAAGATGTCGCTTTCAACGTCGTCATTGCCTTCCCTGAAGTCGCCATCGGTGCGTTCCTCGCCCGTCGATCGCGCAATCCGGATTTTTTGGCGGGTATTCAGGACGCGGCCTGTGCAGACCTGGTGGAGGGGTCTGGCGGCGCCTCCTACGGCGTCGGCTTGCACGATATCGGCATCAAGCTTCAGGTGAGGCAGGCGCCACCTTCGCAGACGGCGGCGGACCGAAGTTCGGTGGCGACGACGTACATGGCCGTGGACGCGGTGATTCGGTGTCACAGTCGGCACTTTCACACGGTGCAGCGCCGGCTTCGCGAGTTTCTCGTCACGGATCGTGCGATGACCCGCGCGAAACTCTACTTAGTTGGCGAGGTCGCGGGAACCCCGTTCGTCTACGGAATCGACAGAGAGCTGTCGATGGTGGCAGGCTCCCGTCTTGTCGACTAAAAGGGGGGGGTAGGGGCATCCAAAAAAAAACGGAAAACGAACTCGCCCAGGTTTAACCCGAGAGATTCCCCCTCAGCTCTGTACTTCTCGCTCTCTCGCTCACCTCTATCGCGGCGGTTGACCCCCCTCTTGTCCCTCGCTATGACCCTGCAGCCCCCCCGATGTTCACGTTGTACCTTTTTTCTCCAATGGCGACGACAGCACTGTCTTGGCTTTGCTGGTGTTGTTGGTCTGTGACATGACATTAGGTTTTTTGGTTCGTCCGGTTCTGAATCGATGGCCGCTCGACCCCCAGGCTCCGCCGGGCCCGGTGCCCCGCTCCCAGCCGCCGCGCCACCCCCACGTACGGCGGGACCAGGTGCTCCAGGTGCTCGGCCAGCGGCACCCCCACCAGCAGCCGCCCCTCCACCCCCCAGGCCGGCGGCGCCCGGAACAGGAACGGGCACGCCTACGAACCGAGGACCGGCGCCGCCTCCTGCGGCCGCGCCGCCACCTCGACCAGCGGCGCCAACACCTCAAGCAGGATCGCCTCCTCCAAGAGCGTCGCCGCCCGGGGCGCCGCCGCCGCCCCCCCCTGCGACTCCCATCCCCCCACCGTCTAGTCCCGCGACGTACACACCCGGCACGACCTCCGTCAACCAAGTTCAACTTCCCGCGAAGCGGACCGTTGCCGAGGTGCACCCAAGCAACTGGCCGGACTTTCCGTTTTCCAACGTTGGCCACTACGCCGAGTGCGTGCTGGAAATCGAAGGCATCAACTACGCCAACTACGAGCGACTTCGTGAGATCGATCCCGCTCGCAAAAAGGCGTTTGACAACGACCTGCACGCGGTCCTATTTACCCGCCTATCCGATACATTGGCTCCTCAGGATCTGTGGCTCGCCATCTGCCCCGGCGTCGTGAGCCAAATGCTGCTCAAGTTTGCCGATCATGGCTCGCCGGCGCTCATGGATGCAGAGTGGAGCATGAAGGTGTACCTCTTCGTGAAATGCGCGCGCGTGGACGAAGACGGCGTCCGCCGCGACCTGGAGCGGTCCATCATGACCACCCAGACCGCTACCAGCGTGCTGCAAGTGTATACGCGGTACTTCGGCGGCGAGGCGCCTCTTAGAATCCGCTGGGGCTTTGGCAAAGGTGTTCCCCGTGGCGTGTTACAGGACGAGGACACCAAGCTCCGCCTGCAGGACCGCCCTAGTCGTCGCCTCCCTCCGCGTGGACCGTCGCGCCGCGAAGAGGACTTCGACGATGACGATTATGACGCGCGTTCCGATGGTGCGTACCGCTCGAAGCCTCGCAACCGACGCGAGGACGTGACCGTGACTCGCCGCGTGATCGATGAGGACGGTCGCGTCGTCCACGAGACGGTGCGGACGGGCGGCAGTAGATACGAAGGTGATGACTTCGATGACGGCTACGACGAGCCCTACTACCGAGGAGGCCGACGTGGCGTCGAGGACCCCCCCGGACGGCCCCCGCGAGATGACGTGGACGATCCATATCACCACTACTACCACGAACACCGGCGGCCCCCGCCCTGGACCGATGATGTGCCAGATGAACGACCGCGGCGCTACTACGATGACGGCCTCGTGGACGACCGCGAACCCAATGACGACCGGTACTACGACCGCCGGTACGACACCGGAGGAGACGATGGCCCTTACTGGGATGATCCCCGCGCATCGTCTCGGCAGCGTTCCATGTCAGGTGCGTCATCAACGACATCGTCTGCGTCCGGGGCGGGTTACTACCGCGGAGGTCGACCTTCACGTCGCAGGTACGACGACGGCAGCGGCGATGGAGATGATCTCACGATGACCGAGGTCCGGAGGGGCCGCTACTAGCTCGGGGTGGCGGTCGTAGGCCGCTGTGGTCTATGTCGTTGATACTGGCTCGTTCGTTCAGGAAGACCACTCGTCGCAAAACGATCGACTCGCGACAAAATTGACGTCTCTCTTTTTTGGGGGGTTGGTATTCGCTCCACTCCCTTTCCTCCTCCCTTTTCCTTCTTTTATTTTTTGTACGCCGCATACGTTATGTGATCGCTTTTTCCCCCCATTTCGACCTCTCTTTTCGCGCGCGGGCGCCTCGCTGGCCGGAAGGGCATCGCAGCTTCTGGGAGACAGAGGGCGGCCCGCTCCCTGTGGGCTGGGAGAGAAAAGACATTTGTTTCTGTTTCATGCCATGACATGGGTGGGTCCTTTCTCCACTGCCAGTTGTACGACCCAATTCACAACGCGCTCCGCGATGTTTGTGTCGAGAGTAACCCTCGGGAGAAGGCAACAATTGGTGAAATTTTCGGCAGCCTCAGACTCCAGAAGGTCTGCTTGCTCGTTTGAGGAAGAAAAAGAAAGGCCCGTCTCACACTCACACCCCGTCCTTCTTTTCTCGCCATCCCGCGTCCGGCGCGAGAGATCTGCATTCATATCGGCGAACTTTCCTTTTCCGTCAAATGGCACCCACAAATGACCCAAACCAATCTGCGCCAATGAACTCACGGCGTGTCAAATATTCGTTTATCATTGAGACCATCGGGACGTCTATCCCGCCTGATCTGACTTCCATCACGAGCAACCCGACGCAGCGAACGGAACTAGAAACCACATGCCGCTGCGACCTGTGGTCTTGCATCTCACGCATGGTGGAGGTCAAGGATGTGACGAGCGTGTGCGAAGTCGGTGGTCCTGGCACTGGCACCCTCCGGTTCGCGGGCTCCGTCGTAGCGCCTTTGAGTCAGGCGGACACCTGCAAGGGGCAGCTCGAGCTGTACGGCGGTGAGCCGCTGTCATTCCGCAGTTTGTTGTCCACGGCGCAGTCCATTGCCGCTGGCAGTCCAGCGTTTCGTGTGCAGGCGGGCTCTGTCCTGGTGGAGTTTGACGGGGTCACCCCGCCCGTGAAGGTAGAGCCGGCGGTGGATCATACGAAAGCGCCGGAGCGATCACTGATGACGTCGCCTCCGAAGGAAATGTGCTACCAGCGGATTCAGGACCGAGACTGGCAACTCTACGCGCAGCACGACTGGAAGGAGCGTCCTGCGCATGGCTACAAGCCGTCGGATTTGATCCTCGGAAGCCTGCCGGCGACGAGTCGCCGTGGAAATTCCGAGGAGGAGCGAGAATATGAAATGTGGGTTCGTCGGCAAGCCCTGATGCCATCGTCGGCACCCCCTCCACCACCCCCAATGTCTCGGTCCCCCTTGCGAGCTCCCTTGCACTACCGTGACTACCGGGGAGTCGATCCCGTGCATGAGGAATCCGCGAGACACCGGTCCGCTGGGTATTATCGCGGGGGGGGAGGACTTCACCACCCGTCGGCGGCGGCGAGGTCGGCGCCGCTTCCGCTGCACCCATCGTCTCACTATGGCGGCGGTGGGCACTACCCGCCGACCGATCGGTACGAACGGAGGTCGTCTCCTCGAGGACGGCAGCAAGCAGCGGATGATGGACACCGCTCTTACGTGACGCGAGGGGACTATCCACACCCCTCGACATCAAGTGGATCCTCGGACGCTAGGAAGCCGTCGCCACGCGCTCGACCATCGGAGGCTGTCGATGCCGCATCCCATCGCACCACGGCAGCTCGTCAAAGTCCGCATCGCGCCGCTCTTGGCAGCGAAGGAGGGGCGCATCGTAGCGGGATGTCCCCGTACTCCAATTCGCCCCGCCTCCGGCCATCGGCGCGCGCAGCACCGACGTCGTCTCGGGTCGAGCTTTGGTAAGTAGCGCAGTACGGGGAGTTTCATATCGCGGCCCGAAGGAGGTTTTTAGAACGACGAATCACCTGGGCCGGCAGGGAAAGGAGAGCCACCGCGCGTTGGTCCCTACGCTGTTCCCTTTCGTCACGTCGAGTGGGGACCCGGAGGGTCGACGTTTTTGTTTTGTACTTTCGACGCTGTGCCCACTGACAAGCCGCGGCATAGGGTTGCCTGGGTGAGGCGGACTGAACTTTTTGGGGCTCTCATCATCCTTCTTTCTTTCCCCTTTCTAAACTGAATTCGTAGCGCGGTGGGTGATTAGGGTTGCGGGTATTTTCCGACCCTCTCATGTCGACGGCCCCTCGTGCGCCTCCTCCGCGGCCACCCAACGCAGCGGACGGCAGTGCCCCTCCGGCAAGCAAAGGTCCCCCGAAGATACCGATGATGAAGAAGCAAGCTGCCACGCCGACGAACCAGAGCCAAGCACCGCCGCCGCCGGCACAGAATAGTCAGGCAGCCCAACCACAGCAGCCTCCCCCGCCGCCGCCGCAGCAGCAACAAGCACCGCCGCCGCAACAGCAGCAGCCGCCACCGCCTCAGCAACAGCCGCCACCGCCTCAGCAGCAGCAACCCCCTCCGCCGCAGCAGCAGCAACCCCCTCCGCAGCAGCAGCCGCCGCCGAATCAGCAGCAGCCACCACCGCCGCCGCCCCGGCAGCAGCAGCAGCCCCCTCCGCAGCAGCAGCAACCACCACCGCCTCAGCAGCGGCCGGCGAGCCCTCCGCAGCAGCAGCAGACACAGCCTCCCTCTGGTGGCCCCCCACCCGCCGCACAAATCGTTTCGCCCGACCACGGGACCCTCGGCGCGAGTTATGTCGCGGCTCGTCAGAACCGACTGACGCACCCGTCGTTAACATTGCCTTCCGCCCGCATGTTCACGTACGAGGCCCCCCCGATGCTAAAAGCCCCTGGCACCAAGCTGTCACTCGTGTCGAAGGGCTACACGGATCATGAGTACCTGCGAGAAGGGTCGCTGGAGCCCGCCCCTCCGGCTGGAGTGCTGTACCGTGATGGGCCCGCCTCGACGCGTCTCTACGGCAGCGATGGCCGTCCGCTTCCAGTCTACCGTGATCCGTATGCGGCGTATCCTGACGAGCGGTACTACCGCGATTCACCTAGCACTCGCCGGCGAACCACAACGTACCGTGAGAGCTCTCGGGATTCGGACCGATCCGAGACGCCGCGGTACGGGCCGTACGCGGGTCCGCATGGGGACATCAACCGGCCGTTGCCGCCCGAGTCGGCCGAGAGGCGCTGGTTTGACAAGGGCATCCATCCTAGACGGGACGACGGCGTAGTCCAGACCCCTCCGCGAGACCGACGCGAACAGCGCGGAGACGTCTACCGATCGTCGCGGTACGAAGGCCTTCATCATCGTTCGCCTGGTCGATACGATGCCGTGAGGGACGACGGCCGCGGACCACCTCACCGCTCCTCGCGCGACGTGGGAGGACCGCCGCCGCCGTTGTTGCACGATCGCTCGTCTCGCCGCGATGCCTTGGTGGAAACAGGCTTTCTTCCCAGCCGGCGGAGATTCGTGGAGGAGGAGCGGGTGGTGTGTCGAGCGAGGTACAGCGACGTTAGAGACGGCCGCCTCCCGCCGGAGATGACGAAGCGCATCGGCGCCTTAAAGCCTAACGGGGCGGCCGAGGTGACGCTCAGGTTTTACCGAGGAGGTGGGGCGCCGTCGGCGCCAACGGTGTCGGCCTTAGTGGCGCCGACCCCTTAGCCTCCCATCCCCCCTGTGGGCCTCTTGGGTAACGACTGTACACATACACCGGATTCCCCTTCACTTTTATCCGATCCTCCCCCTTCCCCAATTGGATGGTTAGACATTCGATTGACTCGATGGTCGTTCATGATCGAATTCGTGATCTCAAGAAAAAATGCACCGTTGTACAGCGTGTCATTGTGTTTTTTCCATGGCTCGTTTCCCGTTTTGTTCGCGTTGGCGAGCGCCGTATACGAATTGGGATTCTTTTGGTTCAAAAGGCCCTTATTCCTCTCCGTTTTGAAAGGAGCACTCCTTTTCTTTGGACTCAAAACCTCCGTGAACTTTTCAATGGCATCACCGAGTAGCCGACCTCCTCCTCCCCCCCCGGCGACCAACTCCGCTCCGCTAGTGGTGACGCAGCGGTACGCTCCTCCGAGGGCTCAGCAAGAGCGCCCCCCGATGAATCCCAACGAGGTGTCGCACTATGCCGTCTCGCAGCACGATCGCCGCGGACTCCTCATGTCCCCTGATCCTCGCAACTTCATGCAAAGCATGCCCTACGAGGCCGCGCGGCGCGTGACCGGCAACTCCGTGTCGCAGGACGTCAAGAATCGCTTCGCGTATCGCTTTAGTAACTTGGCACCGCAACAGCCAGCAGCCGCTCGCCAGCTGCGCAGCTTTGCTGACATTACGTCAGAGCCCGTCGCGCCTCCGGCGCAGTCGATTGGCTGGTATCAGCAGCAGGAATCAACGAGGGGTGGCCCGCCGCCCCCGACTTCGCCCCACAACTCCGCGCGCCGGGGCAAATTCTTCGAGTACGACGCAGCAGACAGTCTTCGTGGACGCCCTGTGTACGACGAACGCTACGATGAGGGCTATCGCCGAGGCAGCGCGCGGCGACCGGTGCCGCAGGACGCGTACGCGGCTCGAGGGCCGCCACCTCCAGCCTCTCGCGCCGCCGCATATGATGACGATCGCTACCGGGCCGCGTCCTCCTCGAGCCGCGCATCGCCTCGCTATCGCAACTACTAGTCGCGAGACGACGACGACGATGGCAGGGGAAAATCGCTAAAACAATCAAAGCCCTTTCCCCCTCCCACCACTACCACACCGTCGTCGTGCACGACGCAACTCTTTTGTACGTCGGAAAAACTCACACATTTCCAATTTTGGTTTTTCCCTTCCAGCCGCCCTCCCTTTCTTTCCCCATGTCCTCTCGGAAGGAGGTTGTCTCTCTCCCCTTCCTTCCTTCCCCGAACGGTTGGCCACGCCTCCCCCCTCTCGACTCGAGGGACGGAGGGGGGCCTCTGCCTTGTCTGTGCGAGTGTGTGCCTAGGAGCATTTTGTGTCATATGTCCCGCGTGACACCGCAGTCGCTGGAGTGGCTCAATGGGTTTCTCTTCTTTGAATTCCGAAGCCTTTGAGCAATAAATTAGCGCTCTCGGCACAGTCTGTTCCTTCTTCAACTCCTTTACCCCCTTCCGCTTCTTATCTCTAACTGTTGTCATCGCGATGTCGGCGCAGCCGCCCCCTGCCAGCGAGCAGCATACCGCCCAGCCGGCAGCCCAACCCGCGGCGCAGCCAGCAGCCCAGCCGGCGGCCCAACCCGCCGCTGCTGAGCCCGCTGGTACGCAGCCGGCTTCTCAACCGGCCGCGCAACCCGCCGGGCAGCAGCCCGCGTCCATCCCCCCTCCCAAGGCCCCTCCGACCGACCCCAACGCGCCACGGAAGGGTCCGCCGAAGATCCCGCCTCCGCGGCCGCGCAGCGACGCGTCACCTCAGCACGCCGACGCGAACAAGCCCCCACCTGTGCGCCAGCCAACACCGAAGAGTGATCAAGCAGCCGCGCAGCAACCCGCCGCGCAACCGGCTGCTCAGCCAGCAGCCCAACCTGCGGCGCCGCCAGCAGCCCAACCCGCCGCCCAACCAGCGGCGCAACCAGCTGATCAACATGCGCAGCCCGCGGCGCAGCCAGCAGCCCAACCCGCGGCCCAACCTGCGGCGCAGCCCGCTGCCCAACCCGCGGCCCAGCCCGCAGCGCAGCCAGCAGCACACCCAGCTGATCAGCATGCGCAACCCGCGGCCCAACCAGCAGCGCAACCCGCGGCCCAACCTGCAGCACAACCCGCAGCCCAGCCTGCGGCCCAACCCGCGGCTCAACCGGCAGCACAGCCAGCGGCGCAACCAACTGATCAGCATGGGCAACCGGCGGCCCAACCAGCAGCCCAACCGGCTGCTCAGCCAGCAGCCCAGCCCGCGGCGCAACCAGCTGATCAGCATGCGCAACCCGCGGCCCAACCAGCAGCGCAACCCGCGGCCC
>ERZ1292630.107-Hain-H41-02um-R3-107-length-92087-cov-199_pt1 | contig 92087 bp, 96 predicted proteins | sample MGYA00564408_ERZ1292630 | MGnify/ENA primary metagenome ERZ1292630 (study PRJEB36523, sample SAMEA6512641) | groundwater metagenome | collected 2019-01-08 | study: AquaDiva: Metagenomics assemblies of 32 groundwater samples
TTGGCAGCCGGTCGTAGCACAGGACACGTAATGGTCAAGACAGTTGCTCAGGGCTTCACGGCTCCGAGTGCCCGTCTCGCGTCGCGTCTGCACGCGTTCGCGGCGAACCTTCATGAATCATGCGGGCTAGCCCATTACATTCGAGACGCAGCTGGAACGAAGTCGGCATGAGCCCAGGCCTTCTTGAAACGATCTTCGGCCTCCTCCGCGAGGTCGTCCTTCCGTTGGGCCTTGAGGCTCTGGATCAATCCGATCAGTGCCCAGCCGTTGTCCGGATGCCGCAGAAGGTCCGTACGATAGACCGCTTCCGCTTCAGATGGGCGATGGGCCGATAAGAGCACCGCCCCCAAGTGGTGCCGCACGGACAATGGCCAGAGCGGAGGCTCCGAGTACGGCAGTCCCTCTTCTATGGTGATAGCCTCCTCAAACAACCGAACCGCGTCATCGTAGTGTTGGCGACGGGCGGCAATCTCTCCTGACAGGACCCGTTCAGCAATTTTGAGCAGTGCCCGTTCGGTCTTTTCTTCCGTCGCGCGATGGCGCCGGATCTGTTTTGTCAGGCCTGCAAGGACGACGTGTTCACCCTCAGCTCCAGGGAGTCGGCCCGTCGCAACGAGCGCGAGCCCTCGCCCCAGCCTCCACATCCCTTCCATTAAACGCAATCCTTTGGGAGGCACAGGCTCCTTGAGTAACTCATCCCAGCGGCCAAATCGAATCATCGAAAAGATCGGTGTTGGGAGGTAGAGCTCCTTCCCGCGGTCTTTGCGGGCTTCCTCCTCTGTGATCGTCGCGGTCAAATCGCGAGCCACCTTCAAGGCGTCGACATTACGTCCTTCCATTGCCAAGGATGCCCAAAGAAAATGAAGATTGTGCGTGTAGTAGCCGTCGGCGTATTCGCCGGTTGGATGTTGGTCTGCCAAGTATTGTTCATCGACGTGAGCGGCTTGCTGATTCTGCTCCGCCGCTTCGTGGTACTTTCCGATCCGCATGTAAATGTGCGCGGGCATATGGACGAGATGACCAGCTCCAGGCATGAGGTGCGGGAGCCGCTCCGCGCAAGGCACGGCTAGTTCCGGTTGCAGTGACGCCTCGATCGCATGCAGATAGTAATGGCAGGCCCCAGGATGATCGGAGTTTCGTCCGAGCACGGACTCGAGCGTCGCGACGATCTCGTCTGTGCCAGGCTGCGGTTGCCCATCCGGTTTCCAAAAATCCCAAGGCCGCAAATCCATCAGCGCTTCCGCAAACAGCGTGGCTGCATCATCGTCTTCCGGGAATCGCTGCACCACCGATCGCATGGCCTTCGCATAGGCTTCATCGAGTCCTTTGCGCTTGGAGGCTTTCCGACTCACATACCGTGCGGCCAACGCCTCGATGTAGGCCTGCTCTTCTGGCCTGGTGCGGTCGGCCAGTCGTCGAGCTTTCTGGATCATGTCAATGGCCCGATGCTCGGCTTTCTTCCCCATGGCGCTATTGATGTTGGGGCCGAGTGCCAGCGCCACCCCCCAATAGGGCATCGCCGCCTGAGGATCCTGTTGGATTGCCGCCTCAAACGACCGGATCGCTTCTTCATGATTGAAGGCATACACGAGTCGGAGCCCTTGATCGAAATACCGTTGGGCCTGTTCCGATGTGGTGGTGATGGGATGGTGGAGGGCGCCGAGGTTATCGAAGAGCGGCGGTGCATCAGTCTGATCAGCAGGCACAGCGTGCGACGGCGAGCACATCATGAGCCAACAGGCGATACCGATAACCAAGCGCGTGGCAACCATCGATCCTCTCCTCACCCACATGAAGCTCGTTCTCCTTCCCGTGCTTGATTTACCGCACTCGTTCGCGCGGATCGATGTTCTGAATAAGCACCGCACGTCCTTTGTGATCGATATAGGCTTCAATTCGGTCCCCAACGTGAGCAGGTCGATCGATTCGAGTATTTTCGTCATGTGCCACGCGCTGCTCGATGCCGCTGGCCTCTCGAATCACATAGGCGCCGCCCTCCATCGCCGTCACCTGGCCGGTTAACGCCACGACATGTGGTGGAATGGGGAGGCGCCCATCGTCGGCCAACTGGGCGCCCAGCGTGCCCCGCACGATCCCTTGCCCAAGGTCCTCTTGCTCCGACGTTCTCGTCCCGTTGCAACCGGCTACGAACAGACTCACTCCCAGCACAGTTATCAGGCACCATTTCATCATATCCATGTATGTCCCTCCTCTCTTGTCTACCCGTGAGTTCCCCTCGAGTCAACAAATGGATGGGAAAGTATCCCTCATGGCTGACGAACGTTAGAATCGAGTGACACTGGAAAAATTGAAGTCGCTGAGTGTCATCGCCGGCACAAGAAGTTTGCCTGTTTCGGACGTGATGGCTTCAGTGGGGTTGGTGGAAGCCTCGATCCGGTTGAACACTCGTAGCGGGCTTTCGTGAAAGCGAAAGTTTTTCACCGCCGATACAATGGCCCCATTCTCGACAAGAAACGTGCCGTCTCTCGTCATGCCGGTCAGAGTGAGATCGGTTGGATTGACTGTTCTGATGTACCAAAAGTTTGTCACGAGGATGGCGCGCTCCGTGTGCTTGATCATGTCCTGTAGCGTCGGCAAGGGTGACCCACTGGCTGATAGACAGGGGGCATCGAGCGTGGGAATTGTATCGATTCCCCGCGCCTTCGCCGTGAACCGATCATAGGAAAGCTGCGTGAGCACTCCGTCGGTAATCCAGTCGGATGCCACAGTGGGCAACCCGTCTGGAGTGAATCCGATACCGAGGAGGTCCTCATGCGCCGGCACATTACGAAACGTCAGTCGTGTGTCGACGATCCGTCGGCCCAATTTCCCCGACAATGCACTCGTATCTTTCTCGTATGATTTCGCGTCGAGTGCCCAGAGCAGCGAGTACCATAGTCCTGCGACGGCAGCCGGCTCAAGAATGACGGTATAGCGACCCGGCGGCAGCTCGCGCACCTCCAGGCCCCGCTTGGCTTTATCGATCGCGGTGAGTGTCCGCTCCTGGACCTTCAGATGATCGATGGACCGATGAGCGGCGGCGCTCCAGCCGGTGGCGTCGCCGGTCTGAACCGTCAGGCTGAATCGTGCATCGGTCCGCGCTTCATGGGCAAAGAGTCCAGTGCTTGCGGCCACGCCGACTGTCGCCATCGATGACGACACGATTCCTGCTGCGCCCAGGTTTTCCATCCGACATTGCCCGATTGCTTCGCTGGTATATTCCAGCCGGCGGGACGGCCCTGCACAGGCAGTTTCGGGTCGTGCGGTAGGAGTCGTCACATAGTGTTGTGGTTCCACCGGCGGGAGGTATTCCGGATCGTCCGGTGATCGCTCTGCGATGTGCGTCGCTCTGGCGACAGCCTCTTGTACCTTTCCTGCAGAGAAGTCTGTGGTGCTTGCGGTGCCGTGCCGCTGTCCGAACCCCACCGTCACACTCAAAGACCCTCGCCGCATATCGACGTTCTGGACGATCTGATTGTTCGCAAACCGCGTCGTTCCGCTCTGCTGATCATGCAACGATACCAGCGTGTGATCGCCGGTCGAACGGTTCAGCACCAACTCCATAAGAAATCGGAACTCATCCTGGTTCGTCAACTTTGGCCACGTCTTGTGATTCGTCGTACTCATGAACCCGCCTGCCCTCCGATGACGTTGACCTTGCGAAACCGCGCATGGGAGGCCGCGTGGGTCATCCAGCCCGATTGGGCCGGCTGACCTTTTCCACACGTAATGAACCCATATCGCCGGCGGTGTGACCGATCGGCGACTCCGTCGCAGCTGCTCCAGAATTCAGGCGTGATTCCATGGTAGACGACATCGCGAACCATGTGGGTCCGCTTCCCATTCTCGATCAACCAAAATGCATCGCCACCGAACTGAAAGTTATACCGTCGTTGATCGATACTGTAGGATCCGTGGCCTTCGATGTAGATGCCCCGTGTGACATCGGCGAGCAGCTCGTCGAGGGTGGCGGAGCCTGGCTCAAGTCCAATGTTGGCAATACGCACGATCGGGACGGTACCCCAGCTGTCTGCACGATTGGAACCGCGCGAGCGCGTCTCGCCGACTTTCGGCGCGACCTCGCGGTTCGTACAATAGCCGACAAAGATCCCGTCGCGCACAATGTCCCACTGCTGGCAGGTCACGCCATCGTCGTCGTAGCCGGTGGCAGCGAGGGTCTCAGGTTCGCAGTTGTCGGCCACGAGATTGACGTGCGAGGAGCCGTATCGGAAAGTTCCTCGTGTGTCGGTCGTAAGAAAACTGGTGCCGGCATAGTTGGCCTCATATCCCAGCGCACGATCGAGCTCGCTTGGATGGCCGCAGGATTCGTGCATGGTGAGCGACAGATGCTCCGGGTCGAGGACGAGATCATACTGCCCGGGATCTGTGGTCGGCGCCTTCACCTTCTCGACGGCTTCAGATGCGATGCGTGGGGCTACGGCAAGGAAATTGGCGTCGTCGATCAATTCATAGCCCATCCGAAGATGCGGTGTATTGAAGCTCCGCGAGGCAAATCGTCCGTCATGAATCGCTGTGGCATCGAAATCGCCGCTCAGAGCCAGGAGGTCGAATTCCAGGCGCGACCCTTCGGTCGAGACAAACAGCTTACGGTCGCGACGAGCCCACAGGCTGGCACTGCTCCGCACAATGCCGGGTTGACGATGCATAGAGTCCATGGTCTCGAGGAGCAGCGCTGTTTTCTTGTCGAGGGTCACAGCAAATGGGTCGATTCGCCTTGCGGTCACGATCCGGTCTCGATGGACCGGCTCATCGGCGAGTTTCACCCGTTCACGTGCAAGGGATGCGGAGCCTTTGGCAATGTCGATCGCCAAGTCAGCCACCCGCGGGGCTTCTTCCAGTGACAGTACCGAGCTGGCCGCAAAGCCCCAGGCGCCATGATAGAGGACGCGGATTCCGAACCCGCTGTCCTGCGCGTCTCGAATGGACGCGATGCGGCGGTCTTCGCCGCGAATCGTCTGGGTCGTGCTGTCGAGAAGTCGGATATCGCCGTAGTCGGCTCCGGAGGCCACCACGCGTTTCAGGGCGAGCTCTGCGAGTTCGTCCTGATGAGGAATAAAATGACCGGGCATCGTATCGGTATCCTGGCAGAGACGTCGGCGTCGTTCAACTCATCTTGTATGAACCAGGCGACCGTGACCTTGGTTTTTCTCACCTGATTCCCTACGATACCGTATCATGTTGCCTTCCGAACAGACACCCCGTCAACGGATCATTGAGGCGATCACGGGCACGAGGCGCTCGTCTTATCAATTGGCGCAGATGTTGGGTATTCGTGAGCGACAGGTTGAGGAGCATCTGGCACACGTCGTAAAAACTGTGGCACGCGATAAGACGAGGCGATTCATGCTGGACCCGGCACGTTGCCAGGACTGTAACTTTGTCTTTCGTGATCGCCGCCGCCTGACGAGCCCAAGCCGTTGCCCGCATTGTCGAAGCGAAGCCATCGCGTCACCCCGCTATGGGATTGATCTATCGGCGCCGACTCGTCTGTAAACACCGTGGAAATATTACAGATGGAGCTAAGACATCAAGTACCCTCAGGATGCTCAAAAAGACCGTCCAGCAAGGCCGGAGCGAGCGAAGAGGCGAGACGTACGCTTCGGTACGTTGAGCCTCTGAGCGATGCGAGAACGATGCTGGCGGACTTTTTCAGCGTCCTGATAGGGGCGGCGGTAGTCTGTCTGGCCCTTACTGCCTGCAGCGGGGATACGTCTCAGGAATTGCTTGAGACCGCCGAGTTCGAAGAGCGACAACACAACGTTGTCCACGCGAAGCAGTTATACGAAGAGATCGTCCGTTCCCACCCGTCTAGCCCACAGGCAGAAACCGTGCGCGCCCGTCTTGCCGCACTCAAGTAATACCGGTTCCCAGCCGCATGATGTATGAAAATTTGCCGCAAACGCGCGCAGCTGCCACGCGAGACGACTCGTCGTAGCCGTGTGGCAGCAGAAACCTCATACTTCATGCGGGCGGGTCCTGCCCGGACATCCCAGCCTCCCACTTACGTCTTCCGATCACAGTATGACCCGGGTTCTCCGTAGTGGCGGCTTAGAATGACCCTGCTATAGTTGAAGGAGACGCCGTCCAAAGACGCACAATTACCGGGGAGGGTAAGGTGGCAAAGAACTATGCCGTTCGAGCGGGGCAGCGCATTTCGACCCGGCATCCCTTTATGTATCATGGCGAGGGTTTCCACGGGAAAGGGCATCTCTGGGATCTGTCGGTATCCGGCTGGCGAGCGACGGGAGACCGTCCGGTGACACAGGGAATGGTGATGCCGGTGTATATCGAATTGCCTCCGGGTAAAGGAGAGTCCACGTACCTCTTGATCGAGTCCGCGATCGTTCGCTGGTCTTCCGGATGCGATGCTGGGTGGGAGATCCAAACGATAAGCGACACGTCGCGGGCGAGGCTGAATCGGTTTCTGGATCGAGCCCGAAGCTAGCCCGCATGATTCATGAAGCTTCTACTGCAAGCGCGGATACGCGGCTGTGACGGGCAGTCTCGCCGTTCAGCCCTTCGACATACTGCACGAGTATGCCACAGGGCTTCACGCCTCCGAGTGCCCGTCTCGCGTCGCGTCTGCGCGCTTTCGCGACGAACCTTCATGAATAATGAGGGCTAGTGATCAACTGAGTTGCAAGGGGCAGGGATCTCTGTCACACACGTGTTCTGCCTTCACAGTGGGCCACGAGAAAACCACACCTCAGCGCGAACATTCATTGAACCATTCACCCGCCTACGCAGGAAGCCACAGCTGTAAAGCTGTGGAGGAATGCGCAGCGGGTGTCCTCCGAAGCCTTGTCGAAGGAGGACACGCTTCGGCGGGTTCCGCCGAAGATATAAAAGGGACCACGGCTGTAAAGCCGTGGGGCTCCACGAAACTCCCGAAAGCAACACGACGGAAGGCGCGGCACCTTGTCGGGGTGGCGTATTGTGTATCGCGAGAAATTGCGGCTCGTAGGAGTAATAATCAGGCAGCGTTGCCCGAGACATTCGCACTCAAAAATGACGGAAGACCGCACAGGTTGAGAAAAGGATGATCTCTGGCAAACGAGGGCGATTCACGTATGCTTACGGATCGAAATGTTCTCGAGACCAAGAACTGAAACAAGCGGGTTGACCGCTGCTGCCCTGCCTTACCCACAGATTGTGATATGAGCATTACGGTTTTCGATAACCGGCGAATTCTTGTCATCGACGACAATGTCGAGATCCTTGAGGATTTCAGGAAAGTCCTGATATCGGCCAATACCTCCAGCGCAATCGATCAGGCGAGGGCGTCGCTTTTTGGTGAGGTAAAAAAGGAGTCTCACGACGAATCCTTCTCGGTGGATTGTGCCGAGCAGGGAGAAGCGGGCCTCCGTTTGGTTGAACAGGCGGTCGGTTCAGGGAAGCCCTATGCGTTGGCCTTTGTCGATATGCGCATGCCGCCGGGATGGGACGGAGTCGAGACCGTCACCCGTTTGTGGCAGGCCGATCCAGATGTGGAGATTGTGATCTGCACGGCTTTTTCCGATCATGCATGGGAGGATGTCGTCACAACGTTGCCACAGCGGGACAAGTTTCTCATCCTCCGCAAGCCCTTCGACGCGATCGAAGTCCATCAGTTGGCCTCTTCCCTGACTAGGAAGTGGAACCTTGCCCAGCAGGCGCGGCTGAAAATGAGCGACCTCGAACGGATGGTCGTCGAGCGCACGACTGATCTCAGTGATGCGCGCGATCAGGCGATGGCGGCGGCCCAGGCCAAGTCGGAGTTTCTAGCTACCATGAGCCATGAGATTCGCACCCCGATGAACGCAGTCATCGGCATGACAGGCCTCCTCCTCGAAACAGATTTAAACTCCGAACAGCAAGAGTATGCCAAAACCGTGTGGAGATCAGGGGATCATCTCCTCATGCTCATCAACGACATTCTCGACTTCTCAAAGATGGAGGCCGGCAAACTTGATCTCGAGACGATCGACTTCGATTTGCGCGCAGCCGTCGAGTCCGTCACGGAACTGCTTGCGGAGCAGGCTCAACGGAAAGGGCTTGAGCTCGTGTCGTTAATTCACGCCTCCACGCCTATTGCTGTGCAAGGGGACCCGGGTCGCCTTCGCCAGATTCTGATGAACCTTGTTGGAAATGCCGTAAAGTTTACCGAGCAAGGACGCGTGGTGCTCCAGGTGAGAGCAACCGAAGACCATGGAGACAACGTGACACTACTCTTCGACGTGACCGACACCGGCATCGGAATTCCACTGGAGAAGCAGGTCGCGATTTTTGACGTCTTCTCACAGGCGGATAGCTCGACCACGAGAGAGTTTGGCGGGACCGGCCTCGGCCTCTCAATTGCGAAACGGCTCGTGACGCTCATGAATGGGACAATCGGTGTCGAGAGCACGATAGGCCAGGGAGCGCGATTCTGGATCACCGTGCCGATGGTTGTCCAGCCATCACAACAGCGGTCGGGCCAACGTCCAGTTGCCGAACTTCGTCATCGCAAAGTCTGCATTGTGGATGATGACCCGGCAGGACGGAAAGTCCTCGAACAGTACACGACATCGTGGTCGATGCAGCCCAGTAGCGCCGCGGATGCTCCGGGCGCCTTGGTTCTACTGCGGTGGGCCGCACAGCAGCAGTGTCCATTTGACGTGGCGCTTGTCGATATCAGCATGCCGAAGCCCAATGGGATCGATCTCGCGCGCATGATCAAGCAGGATCCATTGATCGCTGCCACTCCGGTCATCATCCTGACGTCGTATGGGCAGAGAGGTGAAGCGACGCTTGCTACGGAGGCAGGTGCCGCGGGGTACCTGGCGAAGCCGCTCCGTTATGCCCAGCTGTACGAATGCCTCCGCGTCGTGCTGGCTCAGTCATCAGGGGGGGGCGGCTCCGGCGGTCTCTCCGTTGACACAGGGGTCGGTGATGGAACAGTACTCCACAGCATTCCCCGTCAGACTGGACTCGTCACGCGTCATACGCTTGCGGAGGCGCGCGCCCAGCAAGCTGAGCGCATTCTCCTGGCTGATGACAACAAGCCCAATCAGATGATCGTCGTCCGGTTGCTCGAACGGCGAGGCTATCGGGTCGATGTGGTGGCAGGCGGTTCTGAGGCCCTCGCGGCGCTCGCGCAGCAGCACTATGACCTTCTCTTTCTCGACTGTTTCATGCCGGATATGAATGGATTCGAGACGGCACGCCGCATTCGGTCCTCCGAGCCGCCGGGCCAACGGATACCGATCATCGCATTGACCGCAAATGTGTTGCCGGAGGATCGTCAGAAGTGTCTGGATTCTGGGATGGACGATTGCCTTGCGAAGCCGATCAACCGAGAGGATCTGTTTGCAGCCCTCTCGCGGTGGCTGCCTGCCTCCTCGATGAAAGAGTAGGCCTCTGTGGAGTTTCTAGTTTCAGGTTCGACCTCAGAATTTCAGCAATCCGAAACGAACAACTTGAAACATGAAACTCGCAACCTGAAACGCTTAATCGAGATAGACCTCACAGTCTACCATCGGGATAATCCCACAGGTCTGAGCCTCGGGATGAGCGTCCGGTGAGCCATTCACGAAACCCCGGAATGCGAAACGACAGGAGCCGTTGGATCTTGTCGCAGCGGAGCGAGAGGTCGGCGGGCCGGGAGCTCCCGACGTGGTTCCGTGAGGAGCCTTTCACCAGCCGGCCGTTCAACTCCGGATACCAAGGCAGCAAGGATTCACCAATGTCCCAGCGCGAGAGCCGCTCGCTTCCGCCCAGGTGATAGAGGCCTGGCTGCCGGCGATCGACGAGTTCCCAGACGGCTCGGGCAATGACCGAGGCTGGAAGCGGGCAACGAAACTCATCGGCATAGAGCGTCACATCCTGGCCGGCCTTGGCAGTCCGGCACATGTCTTCCACAAAACTTCGATTGCCGTTCTGTGCCGTTCCAGACGTCAGCACGATCCGCACGACCGTGTGTTGGGGGTTCCGCAACACCACCCGCTCGGCTTCGAGCTTGGTTTGGCCGTACACGTTGATCGGGTTCGGCTCATCGGATTCGCCGTACCCGCCGGTCTTCCCATCGAAGACTTCCCCGCTGGACAGGAAAATGAAGGGAATGTTCTGTGATAGCTGCGCAAGGTGCGCAGTGACTTCCACATTGTCGCGGCGGGCTTGGTCGGGATCTTGCTCGCAGGCCTTGGTTCGGCTGAGCGCAGCACAATGGATGAGGAGGTCAGGCTTCAGCGCATGAATGTGCGCGGTGACCTTCGATGTTTCGGTCAGTTCAAGCTCTGCGCGGGATAGCCCCTGGACATACCAACCGGGAGCCCATCGAGGAGCGGTCTTCACCAGATACTGCCCGATCAATCCCGCAGCCCCGGTGATGATCGCGCGAGGTGCCATCGTGAGTCACTCTCTAACGCGTCAGCTTCCGGTATTTAATCCGGTGCGGCTGATCGGCTTCCTTACCCAAGCGCCTCTTTCGATCTGCGTCGTACTCGCTGTAGTTCCCTTCGAACCAGACCACCTTGCTGTCGCCTTCGAACGCCATGATATGAGTCGCAATCCGGTCCAGAAACCAGCGGTCGTGACTGCTGATGACCGCGCAACCGGCGAAACGTTCCAATCCTTCTTCCAGGGCTCGCAAAGTGTTGATGTCGAGATCGTTGGTCGGCTCGTCGAGGATGATGAGGTTCGCCCCCTCTTTCAACATGCGAGCCAGGTGCACACGGTTGCGTTCACCGCCTGAAATATCCTTCACCTTCTTCTGTTGATCGGAGCCCGCGAAGTTGAACCGGGCGCAGTAGGCTCTGGCATTGACTTCGGTCTTGCCGAGCATAATGGTCTCGTGGCCTTCAGAAATAATGTCGTAGACGGATTTGCTCGGATCCAGGCTGCGGTCCTGGTCCACGTAGCCCAGCGTGACCGTCTCACCGATCTTGATCGTGCCCGCATCCGGCTTCTCTTTCCCGATTATCATGCGGAACATCGTTGTCTTACCGGCGCCGTTCGGGCCAATCACGCCGACAATCCCGCCCTTCGGGAGACTGAAGTTCACATTTTCATAGAGAACTTTATCGCCATAGGCTTTGCTGACGCCGGCGCATTCGACGACCACATCACCCAGCCGTGGGCCAGGTGGAATGTAGATCTCCAAATCTGCGGCCTGCTCGTCCTGTTTCTGATTGACCAATTCCTCATAGCGGTTAAGCCGCGCCTTCCCCTTCGACTGTCGGCCCTTGGGCGACATGCGGATCCATTCCAACTCATGCTCCAACGACTTGCGGCGCTTTGATTCGGCCTTTTCTTCCTTTTCCAACCGGACCTGCTTCTGCTCCAACCAGGAGGTGTAGTTTCCCTGGAACGGAATGCCGTGGCCGCGATCGAGTTCAAGAATCCAGCCGGCGACGTTGTCGAGGAAGTAGCGATCGTGCGTCACAGCGATGACCGTGCCTTTGTATTGCTGAAGATGTTGCTCCAGCCATTGCACGGACTCGGCATCCAGATGGTTCGTCGGCTCGTCGAGTAACAAAATGTCGGGTTCTTGAATCATGAGGCGGCAGAGAGCCACCCGGCGCTTTTCACCGCCGGAGAGCATCTCGATCTTCGCATCCGGCGGTGGACAACGCAGCGCGTCCATGGCGAGTTCAAGCACGTTCTCCAATTCCCACCCGTTCGCCGCTTCGATCTTCTCTTGTAGTTGCGCCTGCTTTTCGAGCAACTTCTCCAATTCATCGGGCGTCGCCTCGCCCATCTTGTTGCTGACGGCATCATATTCGTGCAGCATCGCCACGAGTTCTTTTTTGCCTTCTTCGACGATTTCTTTCACCGTCTTGTCCGGGTCGAGTTGCGGTTCCTGTTCCAGGATGCCGACGCTGTAGCCCTTCGAGCGTGTGATCTCTCCTGTGTAATTCGGATCGGTCCCAGCAATGATCCTGAGCAGCGAACTCTTGCCCGATCCGTTAAGGCCCAACACGCCGATCTTCGCACCGAAGTAAAACCCGAGATAGATCTCGCGCAGTACCTGCTTCTTCGGCGGATAGACCTTTCCGACATTCACGAGCGAAAAAATAACTTGTTTATCGTTTGTAGTCGCCATGCATTCCCCTACCTAGTGATGAACTGGTGAGTTGAAAAGAACAATCTTGCCGGATGCTCACAGGAACTTGTGCACGCGCCTATTACAGCGAATGCAGGATCTGGAGTCCCGAGTTCGCCTGAACGGCCAAGCCGGCAAGGCCGGCCCTGACCTCCGACGCGTTGCGTACGGGATTGGGAAAGGCCACCCGCCCACCCTGCATTCGGCCTGGCGTGGTGAGCCGAAGGTGAAAACCCAACCGATCCAATGCCGTCACCGTCGCCTGCTGCGCCTCCACATTGCCGAACACACGGGCCAGTAGCAGCAACGTCTCCGCCTGCTCTGTATTGAATTCACGGATGAGGTTCGAGGCCTCGTCCGCGAGCGGGTCCACGGCCGCCCCTGCGTAGTCGTCCGGCATGACCCAACCCATCGACCCGAATCCCCCGACAAAATAGATCTCTGTCAGCGCCATGCGGAAAAACCCAAAGTCCTGGAAGTCCACCCAATAGGAGGCATTGGCATGGCGTGCCAGGTAGCGTTCGCGAACCGCGACGGCTTCCTCCTCCGGCACCTTAGTCGCCGACCCCATCAATGTCACCCTGGCAGCACCCAGCGGATCGCTGCGGCTCTCAGGCGGTGTCACGAGTAAGCTGGCCCGTGGATCGCCCAGGAGATTTTGCGTATGCATTGCCATCGTGCTGATCAGAAAGACCGGTTGCCCCTCGTCGTCCAACCCGTAGGGCATCACTGACCCGAAGGGCCAGCCAGGCTGCTTGCGTGAGAGCGTCGAGAGACTACCCGATGACTGTAGGTACACCAGCGTCTTGGCCCGCTCGGCATGGGAGGGTTCAGGAACGTCAGGACCATCTGAATCCGGCCCGCTATTATGTTGTCGTGATGATGACATGGCTGATCTCTTTTCTGTGCAATGGACCGGGTGACACCTTACCCTGGATCTATCGAACATTTCCACTGAGGACGGGACGTTCCAAATGGACCATGGCCATCGCGTTCGTTTACAGATCTAAGGGTTTTGGCGTATCCTTCCGCTTCGCGGTTGTCATGGCCTAACCTGCGACCCGACGAGGTGCCAGGATGGCAACCTCTTGTGCGCATCATTATTTTTGGAGGACGCAATGACCTTCACACATGCGATTTCAGTTATCTTCATTGGCGGGCTGATGCTGTTCAATTACGGCTGCGCCTACGTCGGCCCGACAACGGGAACCGACCACGCTATGGTGCAAGGGGGGAAAGCCTATATCACGGTGTCTCCGAGTCTTGCGTTCGCGGTGCCTGTCAATGTGGCCATTGGCGATACAGTGGCAGAAGCCGCGGCCAATGCCGCTGTGGGATATCTGAAAGGACTTCCCGGAGCCATCACATCGTTGAACCGTGCCGAAGCGGTTCAACAAGGCGTGGATGCGGGCGTCAAGACAGCGGCGGAGACTGGCCAACCAGTCGATCGGGGACAATTAGAAGCGTTCGTTCAGCAGGTTGTGGCGAGGATATGACCCCTCAGACCGCTCGCATCACATTCTTCCAATCTTCTCTCCTATTGTTCTGTGGACTGAGCAGCATGCTGGCTTTCCAAGGCGGCTGTGCGATCGTTGGCTCCTCCTCGGGGTCAAATGGGGCGACGGTGTCAGGCGGAAGCGCTCAAGTCTGCATAGGGTGCTCGGCCATTACTCCCGAAACCATTACGCAACTCAAAGCACAAGGAATCACTGAAGCGGCTCTCAACCAGTTTTTTTAACGATTTAGGCCGCAAGAACATTCCACCAGAAGCGCTCGACCATGAGTTGCGAGACATTACCAAAAATTATCTCGATCTCAAAACGAAAATAGCCACGTTCTCATCGGAAGATCCCGAAGTCACCGCACTCCTTCAACAAGCCCGACAGGCCGTGGAGGCTGTGAACTTTCCCCTGGCCGAGCGTCTGTTCAATGAGGCAAGCCAGCGGGATGAGCAGGCTGCTCAGAACCTCCAACAAGTTGCGACGACTCGATTGACCTCAGCTGCTGCCGCCCAGGCTGCCAATGGCGATCTGCACATGGTGCAACTCAACTTTATGATGGCCCAGGCCTACTACCGAAAGGCCCTGGAATTGCTCCCACGGTCCGACAAGGAAAATCGTGGCCAATATCTGAATAGCCTCGGGAATTCCCTACTAGAAGCCGGCATCCGAACCGAGGGAGCAGACATCCAGAAGTTTTTAGGCGAAGCCGTCACGGCCTATCGCGTAGCCCTAACGGTCTACACGAAAGCGCAGCTCCCGCTACAGTGGGCCATGATCCAAAACAACCTTGGCATTGTGCTGCGCGAGCAGGGCATTCGCGTGGGCGGGGAAGCCGGTACGCGTCTGCTTGCCGAATCCGTCGCGGCCTATCGTGAGGCCCTGACGGTCTCTACAAAAGCGCAGTTCCCGCAGCAGTGGGCCGGAACCCAGAACAACCTGGGCGTCGTGCTGTGGGACCAGGGCGTTCGCACCGACGGGGAGGCCGGCACCAACTTCCTGGCCGAAGCCGTCGTCGCCTATCGCGAGGCCTTGACGGTCCGCACAAAGGCGCAGCTCCCGCAAGACTGGGCCGGGACTCAGAATAACTTGGGCCTCGCGCTGCGCAACCAGGGCATGCGCGCGGGCGGGGAGGCCGGCATGGAACTGATCCGCCAGGCTACACCGCCTTTGAGCTGGCCTTGGAGGTGAGGACAAGGGAAGCCTTACCGGTGCAGCGGGAACAGACGATGGGAAACCTCAAGATCGCGAAGAAGGCGCTCGAAGACATGAAGTGACTTCCTCTAGGATCATCGGGCCATACCTGAGGAGCTGGAACGGAGCCGGCTGGAAGGTTGTTGACAAACCACCTGGTCACATAAAAAGGCATGAGTGCTTATACGCCCAAGACTTTTTCTGAAAGCCTCGCAGGCTGTTCAGAAAGGCCAGACTTCTCACCCGCCCAATCCCGGCGCGCCGAGACGCGCCTTATCCCAAGCAAGGCCGCAGTGACCTGTCACTTTAAAGGGGTGGGTGGGATGACCCAACTGCGCGCGTCCAATGAGGGTCGCCGGCTTCATATACATTCCTTTAAGGGAGCGGCCAAGGCTGCCCTTTACTGCGCGCATCGAACGAGCACATTCTTATCGTGCGCGTTCTGCGAGCAAGAAGGGCATCTGGCCGCTCCCGCCCCTGCTAGAAGCCCATTTCTTGTGACAGCCGCACTTCCGATTCGTCGTCGATTTCTTCCAGGCAGGTGAAACAGGTAAAGGGAAACCGGTCTGTGGGGATCGCACAGACTTCGCCGACCGGCGATTCGTCCAGGGCAGGCCCACCGCATTCTTTGTGAATTAGGACAAGCATCGGGACTCCTTTATTGCCACCGGCGGCACCGCGCTGCTACTCGATGATGAGAAATGCCCCTTCTCGGTCGGCAGTAAATTGAAAGAGATCGTTGCGGCGCGTGCGTAGGAGTTGCTCAATGGCCGCGGTCGAGCAATTTCCGCAGCGGATCCAGACCACTTTGGGTGGGTGGCCGAAGAGGAAGCTCCGTTGATGAAAGTCTGCGTCCTTCGTGATGATGGTAAATCCCTGTTGGATCGCGTGCCGCCAGATCGCTTCGTCGCTCGCCTCAGCCAACCCGATGTTTCTGACGTGTTGCGAGTCTGGATATTCGCTTTGCAGCGCGTGGAGAAGTCGGTGGGACAGATTGTGATCGAAAAGCAGTTTCACCGTGACGGGAATGAGACGAGTTTTCGTTCGCGATCCGCAGCGAATTCAAGACACGCGCGGATATCTTCCCGCGTGAGGTCGGGAAAATCGTTGAGAATTTCGCCCTCGTTCATACCGGAAGCCAGGTATTCCAGAACGTCGTATACCGTGATGCGCATTCCACGGATACAGGGCTTCCCGCCTCGCTGGGCTGGATCAATAGTAATGCGGTCTTGATAAGACATGATCGGGAGCGTACCCCAGCAGTGACGAAAGATCAAGAAAGAGATGACATGACCGGTCTCACTCTGGCGATGTCAAGAACGTGTCGGCTGCTGAATAGGCAGAAGGGAGGTGGGATTGCGCCTCCCTCCTCCTGCATGCCAAATATGCTGCGACAATTCCGGAGAGTACGATTCAATCCAAGGCCTCCCAGCTCGTGCCGGTGGTTCCGTCGGCATTTTTTTCGACATCCCGAAGCGGGACCAGCCGCAGATTGAGCAGAAGAGTCGGGGCTCAGCCTTATGCGCTATTCACGATAACAGTACAATATAGGATTTGGCGCATATTTTAATTTTATGATCCAGACGCGATAGATTGCCTCCGGGTTGGCTGGTCCAAGCCGGTGCAGTCCGAAGGCCTGGATTCGAAGTTCCGACTACTTCAGCCTTTAGTCTTCAGCCTTCCCCGCATCCAGCACCAATCGCTGAAACAGATTCAAATGTTCTGGACTGCTCAGTCGATGGTCGCCTGGAACCAGATGGAGTTCGATGGGAAATGAGGGAGCCAGGGATTGTAGCTGTTCGACAAACTGGATACTGCCGCTCGGCAGTATCACGCTGTCTTCTTGGCCGTGAAGAATGGCGGTGCTGATCGACCGAAGACGGTCGAAACTGGTCTTCCAATAGGCCTCGCTCTCTTCGACCCATTTCCACGCGATGGGATAATCACGATGCGCTGGCTCGTTGTCCCAGGGCATCCAGCCGCCGCTGTGCCATTCGTGGCATCGTTCTGGATCAATCGATCTTGCGCGCAGGCCCATCATATTGAAGGCAGGGGCGATGAGAACCAGTCGCTCAACTTCCTGGCACTCTTGCGCCAGGAGCCAGGCGATCCAGCCGCCGAGTGAGTTCCCCACTATCGTTATCGGCGGACCGCTCTTGATGAGATCGAGCACGGCTCGCGCGTCGGCAATCCAATCTGAGAGGGTGTAGTCGATGAAGCGCCCTTCCGATTCCCCGAAGCCTCGCACATCGTAGCAACAAAATCCCCAGCCGTTTTCTTCACACCACTGTGCGAGCGCCTTGCTCTTGTTGCCCCAGCGTTTCGAGAGGAAGCCGGTGATGAAGAGGATCTGGCGATCGTTCCCCACAGCGCGATCTCCGCGAATACGCTTGCCGTCTGGCCCGGTGAGGTGGAAGGGTTTGAGTGTGCTCATGGTTTAGCCCGCATTATTCATGAAGGTTCGTGGCAAAAGCGTGCAGACGTGATGCGAGACGGGCACTCGGAGGCGTGAAGTTCTGAGGCATACTCGTGCAGTATGTCGAAGGGCTGAGCGGCGAGACTGATCGTCGCAGCCGCGTATCCGCGCTTGCAGCAGAAGTTTCATGAATCATGCGGGTTAGTCAGCACTCTGGTGAGAAAGACCCCGAGTCGTTGAAGGACCGGTGTTGGAATTTCGTGCCCGCCGCGGAACCTGTGCCATTCAACCGCAAGGCCGGACTGGCTCAGTGCGTCGCGAAGTCGCTCCGCTCCCACGTAGGGCAAGATCTCGTCCTGCATTCCATGGCTTTGGAAGACCGGCAGGCCTTTGCGCTTCGGCATGAGGGAATTCCAGATTGGCTGCGCTAACAAATTACCGGAGAGCTGTACAAGTCCCGCATAGGGACGATCTGTATGGAGCATGGCATCGCACGTCAGCATGGCGCCTTGGGAAAATCCTCCCAGTACCGTCTTGCGCGGATCTGCGACGAATGTGTGCTCGACTTCTTTGAGGAATGCCAGCATCGTGTCGTGCGCCGAGGCGAGGCCTTTGGGAATCTCGTTCGAGAGATCGCGGGGCCGGCCTGCCGCTTGATCCTGGGCCATGCGCGCCATGTCGATGAGCCACCAGGCGCGCGCATCCCTCGGTCCAAAGCTCAACGAGAGCGGGCCTTCGGGAAAGACAAACCTCGTTCCGGTAGGCACTTTCAAAAAGTCGGCCAGCGGCACAAGATCGTTCTCTGGTGCGCCGAAGCCGTGCAGGAGGATGACGACAGGACCGTTGCCTCCGCCTTTGCCATCTGTGCCACCGGAAAGGCGAACAGTGAGATCTCCGAGTTGAGCTATGCGCATAGTCATATCGCGATCTGTTACTGGATTAGCTCAGGTACAGGTATTGGAGGAGGGCCAGCAGTCCGTAGAACGACGATTCGACGACTGGCTGCCGCCATATGGGAACAAAGGCTCCCTGGCCCACCGCCTCGATGTCCTCGATGACCTGACGGGTCAGTTTGACGTCGGCATCACGTGCTGACCCGCCATCCAGCCCCTGGAAAACCTGCTGATTGAGCCGCGCCAGTCCTGCATCGCGGGCCTGCTCCGCCGCCCGGTACAACAGCAGTGCTGCCGCGACCGCCAGCGCCACGTTGACCACCCAACCCACGATCATGGTGAGGGGGAAATCCCAGTTGTCGAAATAGTGGTTGCGAGCCACCATCATGAGGAGAAGTACGATGAAGGGATACCGTACCAGGCGGTTGACCACTTCGGTCCGTTGCGCGATCAGTTCGATCTTCATCAATTCACGGGCCTTGGATACATTCTCGACGGACTGTAGTTTCAGGCTATCCGTGACCTTCTGAGGCCAGCCCTCTGTCGCCCGTGCGAGAGAGCTGATCCAACGTCTACAGAGGAGCACCGCTTCGAACACGAACAGATTGAGGACGGCTGCGCACAGATAGCTGGCCAGTGCGAACACTTCATCCAGACGGCAAATGAATGTGCCGCGGCATGGTCCCGTAAAGTCCTCGGCTCCCATGACCTTCCACAGAAGCCCCCATGACACGGCGTAGACTGTCACGAGCAGCAGAATGCGCGGGAGGCGATGCATCACTGAGCTGGCTTCCCGATAGAGACTCCACGAGTTCCCCACGTGTTCGTCTCTGTTCAGTCCACGGGGGGATAACACCCACTGCGCCGTCATGATGTAGCGTCTCCACCCTTTAGTTTTAGCCTCCCCAGCCTGAGAGTCAAAGCCATACTGCTCCGACATGCTGTCAAGATTCGACTTGAGATCCCGCGAGGCTTTGATCAGAAATCCTAGCGCCAACAGCGTGGCGAGTCCCCTCAAAATTTCGGTCGGCCATAGGCTGACTCCTTCCAGCCAATAAAAAGGTTCGCCCTGGTCATGGTCCTTCAGGACCACGTCGAGCGCAAATTGGTCGACGAAGAAGGCGAGGCCGAACGCGCACAGGGCACTCAGCACGAGGATCCCTGAATGCGTCGTCAACCAGTGGTTGGACGTTGGCTTGGTCCATAAGAGAACGAACCCGATCACATAGATCAAGCCGATGCTTCCGTAAATGACGCCGGATTGGGGTCGCCGACCATTCGTTTGGGGCGATTCTTCAGAAAGGTCTACCCGGGGTGCATGCAGGGTATGGCCCCGTTCGATTGCACCGACCGTGAGATCGACCGCGCCGTGCCGACCGACTTCGTACAAACGAGGAAGCTCGGCTGTGCTGAACCACACAGGGTCGGCTGTCAGGTTAGCCTTGTACCCGCAGGGTGGTAGAGCCGTTCCATTCTGCGAATTCGATTGGCTAGTGTCGGCGGGTGGGCAGGTAGCCAGCGGTCTGATATGCCCCACGGCTTGGAGTGTGGCGAAGTATGCAGACGTTTGATAGCTGCTTCGGAAGGGGGGGACGTCGCGCTGCAACAGGCCGTATAATTCCAAGCCGTAGTGGGAGGCCGTCACGAGATTCCTCGTCCAGCGATACTCGTCTGCATAGACCAACCGGCTGTCGAGATCGGTGGTAAAGAACACCGCGCCGGGAAATCGGTCACGCATCGCTTGCAGGATGAGCAGCGCATCGTACGCATCGCTGCCGAGGATTCCGATGGCGGCGACCGGATTCTGGTTGTTATCCTCCGCCGCCGCGGCCATATCCCGCTCGATCCGGTCTGCCAGCCGTTGCGCGTAATCGAACTGGCCTGTGCCGACCGGCCGCTCGAGAACCCTGGTATCGAACAGCGCGTTCTTCATCGCTTTCGAGCCGCCCCCTTTGGTTGCGTCGGCCCTGTCTCCACCGGAGATTTCTCCGTCAAGCCCGCGGAGGTAGCTGTACCGCCATACGTACAGGCCGAGCCTTCTCGCCTCTATGGGGTCTCTTACTTGGAGGTCGACCGCCGCATCGAGCGTAGGGCAGGCCGCTTTAATCCGGGCCAAACGTTCTGCGGGGATGGTGTGATTCTCCGCCTCAGACCGATGGGCAACACGATGGCAAACAGCGGCAGTGAATTCGACCGGAAGAACACGCCCGTAGTATGAGTCCCAATCTGAAATGAGAATCACGGCGTCCCGCTCAAACTTCACCTGACGACGTTCCAGCTCTTGGGTCAAGGCGAGTAAGAGCTGATCGTCTGATCCAATCGTGTGTTTGAGGTCGATACCGGCACGCAGCAGAATCCAACAGAGTTTCTCCTGGTTCGGATCGGACGACAGGCATTCAGTGGACTGTGACGGCTTGGCCGTCACAGTCAGCTCATGTGTCAGAAGCCTTGGCGAGGTCGTGGCCCAAGGCGAGTACAGTTCCACTCGACCGCCGGCGTTCGCCCAAATCAGGTGATCTTCGCGACCTTGGAGAGTGTTTACGGCCTCCTCGAGCAGGTTCCGGAAGGCCGACGAACTCCGTGGTCCGAGGATCTTGAAGCGCACCTGCCGTTCCCTTTTGAGGTCCAGCAATACCATTCCGTCACGACTTGTCTGGCAGGTATGACCTCTGATCGCGCTCTCCTGGCAGAGGATGGACTGCACCAGTTTTTGCAGAGCGCCGATGGGATGGTCACCGGTGATTTCACTGCTGACCCACAGGACGAGCACACCCTGCGCCCAGGTTTTTTCAGACGAACACTTCCGCTGCCCTTCCCGGTACCACTCGTACGGTAGAACATGGCTTGTGCCTGCCTGATCCCGCCATTCGACGTAGGAGAGTTGATCGTCAGTTTGTGGGACATAGCAAGCCGTGCCGAGGGCGGAGCCAATCGCGTATCGATCCCGAAGGCGGGTCTCCCTACTCTCCCCGGACGATCCACCTTCCGTCGTGACGAGAAGGACGGTAATGGGCTGCTTCGGGTTCTGGTCAATTTTGTCATCCAGCTCCTGGCGGATCGCTCTGACCCGATCAATGTCATCCTTCAGGTCCCTGGCAGCCGACTTGACCTCGCCGTCAAATTTCGCCCCGCGGCGCGCGGCCTCAAGAGGGTCCTCCCACAACCTGGCTCGAGCCACACCTTCTGCGACTTGCGGCTTGAGCTCACCCCCTATCAAGGGAGGCCTGGTGCTCTTCAAGGGCTGTTGCACCATGACCACGCCGGCAATGCCCAGCACAAGCGCGAGCGCGCCGGCCATCGCAATTTTTGAGTCGCCAGATCTTTTTTTGGCCATCGATAGAACGGTCCGTTTTCGTGGTCAGCCGTAGAACACGGCCGCCGGTTCAATTCCCGTGAGACTGGTGCCGCCACTGTACAACAGACAGCGAGGGGGACTGCAAGAAGGGAATCGGCTACGAACTACAACTCACGGACAGATGTTTGCCCCAGTTGGGAGGCGGAGCCGCATAGGCGTCCATACCTGGTTGATCCCTGTACGGATCGTGCAGCAGCGTGAGTAACCGATCGATCTCGGAGTAGTCCTTCTTCTGAGCCTTCTCGATCGCGGTCTGGGCTAAATAATTCCGGAGCACGTACTTGGGATTGACGCGGTTCATGCGTATCAGACGGTCCTCATCCCTGCTTCCCTCTTCGCACAGCCGATTCTTGTACCGACGAGCCCACTGATCGAAAGATGCGCGATCCACAAAGACATCGCGGAGCGATTCATTCAGCGATTCAGTCCCGGTCTGAAACAAGCCCAATGCTCGAAAGACGCTCGTGTAATCGACATGGTGTAGATGCATCAGTGACAAGAAGTCTTGGATCAACGGCGCATCTTCTTCCTTCGTCTCGATGAGCCCGAACTTCGCCCGCATCAATTCCATATACCGTCCCTCGCACAGCGGGGTGTAGCGGTCGAGCGCGGCCTTCAACTCTTCCTTCTGAGCCAACGGGAGGAGGGCTTGCGCTAGACAGCTGAGATTCCAGAGGCCGATATAGGGTTGTTGATTGAAGGCATAGCGTCCATTGTGGTCGGAGTGGTTACAGATAAATCCGGGATCGTAGTCGTCGATGAAGCCGAACGGGCCGTAGTCGAGTGTGATCCCCAAGATCGACATGTTGTCGGTGTTCATCACTCCGTGCGCCCAGCCGACGGCCTGCCATTGTGCAATCAGCCTCGCGGTGCGCTCGACGACCTCGGAGAAAAACCGTACATACCGGTCCGACGCATCGCCGAGATGAGGGTAGTGCTGCGCGATCACATAGTCGGCCAGGACTTTGAGCTGTTCGTGCTGCTTCCGATAATAGAGGATCTCGAACGAACCGAACCGCACATGAGACGGCGCCATCCGCACGAGCATTGCGCCGGTTTCGATCTGCTCGCGATAGACGTGGTGGTCGCTACCGACGATGCAAAGCCCCCTCGTCGTCGGAATGCCAAGGCCAAACATCGCTTCGCTGCACAGATACTCCCGGATGGTTGAACGTAGCACTGCGCGGCCATCTCCCTCTCGCGAGAATGGCGTCAGCCCCGCCCCTTTCAGATGGAGGTCCCACTTCTCGCCCCGGTCGTTCCGTACTTCGCCAAGGAGAATCGCCCGCCCGTCTCCCAGCTGCGGCACATAGACGCCGAACTGATGGCCGGAGTACAGCATCGCCAACGGCTCCATCCCTGGGGCAAGCATGCTGCCACCAAATACTGCGGCAAATTCAGGCCGGGTCGCTTGCTCCGGATCGAGATCGATGAGTGCTGCTGCTGCGGGGTTGAAACTGACGAGATGTGGAGGCTCGGAAAACGGAGTCGGGTTCAGCTTGGCAGAGAGCGCTTCGGGCAGTCGAGCATAGGAGTTATCGAAGGAGAGGGTTTCCAGCTGGCGCTTGGTCATGGATGACACATACCTGGCCTAGCAGGATGCTGAAAAAGTCCGCCAGCGGCGTTCTCGCATCGCTCAGAGGCTCAACGTACCGAAGCGTACGCCTCGCCTCTTTGCTCGCTGCGGCCTTGCTGGACAGCCTTTTTGAGCATCCTGAAGTGATTCTGGCGTTAGCACCGTACGGAAATTTCGGCCATATTTTGGCATCAACCGAGTTTTTCCGCAGCCTGCTAGTGCGCCCTATCGACTCCCGCTCTGGATCTCGCGATCGAGCGTGAACACGAACACTCGTTCGCCGATTTGCACATCGATATCGGTAAAGAGCGCAAGGGTTTTGGCGCCGGTGATTTCGCTCACTTGCTCGCAGAGCTTGTCACGGCCTAGAGCGATCAAGTTCTGCCTCAATCGCTTCACCATATCGACGCCTTCCACCGTTTTCGCCAGCTGACGTTCGGCTGGGGTCAGCACACCCTTGAGCCGGACCACGACGAGATCCCGCACGATGAACGCGCGCACTTCATCCGGTCCGTGGCCCATGAATTCTTGTTCAAACTTGATGATGGCGCTACGGATGGCGTTTTCCATGCGATGTCCTTATCTGATTGAGTCGATCTATCCTGGCCTGTCGTCCGGTCTAGCAGGATGAGACCGGGGTCAAGGTGTGAAGGAAGCCGCCTAAACGTTCTGGTGCAGACGGATGGTTTTGCATCCTGCGAGTGCGTGATTATAGGGACACACGCTTGCCCGAACAAGCGCAAACATACGGCCTTTGCTCACCCTATTTCTGCACCTAGGGCTTTCGGACCATTGCGTGACGGGTAAGAGAACCAAATGCTTCCCGGAGCTTGACGCCGATCAACGAATCGTATTATTGATTGGACTGGGCTTCGTGGTCAGCGCTGCCTCCGGTTCTGTGGGTGTTCACAGACAGGTGGAACGCCGTTCGAGAGACAAGGGCCGTAGGGCGACCAGCAATTCGGCGGAATGGCTGGTTGTAGTACAAGCCAACTGGAGTTGCCTCGATGAGTTGTCGAGGATGCCGGTTGGCTTTTGTGTTTTTAGCAGGATGCTCCAGCAGCCTGTAGGCTGCTGGAGCGATACTCTCGTGGTGCTACACGTGCCGAAGGAAGAGGCTCTCTCGTGCCGACAGAATGTTGCACCCTTGCTAGAAATCATACTGTGAACATGATGAGGGACCGATGTTTGCTGTCATCCTAGTCCCCTTGCTCCCGCTCCTCGCCTCGCTCATCGTGCTCGTAGGCGATGAGGGATCGAGGAATCTGAGGGCCAAAATCGCGGCCTGCCCCATCGGCACAGCTTTTCTCGGCGCCATGGCGACTCTGTGGTTGGTGGCGACAGAGGGGCCCATCACCATTCGTTTCTATGACCCTGCCTCTCTCGCACCCCTGACATTTCCCATGGGTCTCTATATCGACCGCTTGAGCGCGGTCATGATGGTGCTCATTTCCGGTGTCGGTACTATCATCTACACCTATTCCATCGGCCACCTCTATCAGGATCACCACGATCGCCGGTTTCTGGCACTCATTGGCTTTACGGTCTCTGTGCTGCTCTGCTTGGTTTCGAGCGCCAACCTCATGATGCTGTTTCTGCTCTGGCAAGTTATCAGCTGTTTACTCTATTTGCTTGCCCACAATCACTCCCATGATGCCACGCGCAGAGGAGCTGTCAGAACTTTTACCCTTTTGCGGGTCGGCGACGTGGCATTTCTAGCCGGGATCGTGCTGGCTCATTCTCTCTACGGCACCTTGGAATTCCAAGAATTGTTCGCGCGGGCAGCCGAATCGACAGCCACCGTGCCTCTTCTGCTGGGGATCGAGATCAGTGGGGCAACCGCGGTGACCTCGCTCCTGTTCATCGGAGCCATGAGTAAGTCGGCGCAATTTCCTCTGTTCATCTGGCTCCCCGGCTATCTCTATGCGCCAACACCCGCGACAGCGCTGCTGCACGCGGGGATTATTAATGCCGGAGGATTTCTCATTAATCGCTTAGCCCCGCTCTTTGGTTTGAGCCCGACCACACTGCATGTGGCGCTTGTGGTCGGCGCACTCACGGCGGTCCTTGGCGCGACCATGATGTTAGTCCAGAACGACATTAAGAACACACTCGGCTTTTCGACGATCGGCCAGATGGGCTACATGATCATGGAGTGCGGATTAGGTGCCTTCTCGCTGGCTGTGTTTCATCTGATCGCCCATGGACTGTTCAAGGCCACGATGTTCCTGAATTCCGGCAACGTGATCCACAAGGCTCGCCAGGAGCCGGCATCCCCCCATGCGGATCCTCATGCGGAAGAACGGGAGTTCTCGCGCCTGACCTGGTTCACGGGATTCACAACCACGCTGCTGATCCCGCTTCTTATCCTCCTTGTGACACACGGGGTGCTTCACATTCCGTTGTTGGAATCGCAAGGAACCGTGATTTTCCTGTTTTTCATCTGGGTCACGTCCTCCCAAGCCATCTTGACCCTTATCCGTCTACGCGCAGTTGCCTCATGGAAGGTATCTGTCGCAATGCTGCTGATACTGCTCTTCGTGGTGTTCAACTACTTGTTCGCCGTCGAATCCTTCACCGAATTCCTCTACCCAAACCCGGCCGAGGTCGCGACATACTTCCAGGCTGCAGCGCTCCACACATGGCTCTTTGATGGTCTCATCGGCGGAACGGCTCTGGTCATCATTCTCGGGTGGTTCTATATCTATGCCAAAGCCCACGGCCAGACGATGTGGGTGCCGAACTTGACGGAAGGCCTCCGCCACCGCCTGTATGTGCTGTTCTTGAACCGGCTCTATGTGGACCAGGCTAATGAGCGACTTGGCTGGGCCGTCACACATGTTATCCGCAGCATTGACAGCCGTGCGAAGCGAAGGGCGCCATAATAATAGATGATACAGGGCTGCGCCGAGGCGGCTGTTGTCTCTATGCCTGCACACGAGAGAATGGGTCTTCAATCCAGGATCTGTCTGGTTTGGACTCCTGTCCATCCAGTCCTTGACGCGAGTCTACGCTGCGTATTAATGATGAGCGGGCCGGTGATGAATGATTCCCGGCGGAGGGCGACAGGATGATTAAAAGCCAGAGGTGATGAGGTGCAGGTGTCGCTCGTACTTGGCGTCCCGCTACTCTTTCTCCTAGCCGCATGCCTTGTTGTGGTCGGCCCAGACCGTGCGCTATCCCAGCGTGCGAAGCTCGCGGCTTATCCGATCGGTGCGGCATTCTGTCTTGCCATTGCGACCCTCTACCTCGTCGCCACGCAGGGGCCGATCACCTTTCGATTGTATGATCCAGCATCTGTGGGGTCGTTCGCGTTTCCCATTGGTTTCTATGTCGATCGGCTGAGTGCGGTCATGATGGTCCTGATTTCGGGGGTCGGGAGTGTCATCTACACTTATTCTATCCGATATATGTATCAGGACGCGCATGCACCCCGGTACCTTGCGTTGATCGGAGGCACAACCTTCGTGCTCCTCTGCATGGTCTCGAGCGCCAACCTCATGATGCTGTTTCTGTTTTGGCAAATCCTGAGCTATCTGTTGTATATCTTGGCGCATAACCACTCGCATGCGGGGACATTGGACGGCGCATTCCGAACCTTTACCCTCTTGCGGCTAAGCGACGTGGCGTTTCTGGCAGGAATTGTGCTGGCTCATTTCCTCTATGGCACCTTGGAATTCCAAGAGTTGTTCGTGCGGGCAGCCGAATCGACGGCCACCCTCTCTTTACTGCCCGGGGTCGAGATTAGCGGCGCGACTGCGGTGACCTTGCTCCTGTTTATCGGCGGGATGGGAAAGTCGGCCCAGTTCCCCTTGTTCATCTGGCTCCCACGATCCCTCTATGCCCCGACCCCGGTGCACGCCTTGCTGCATGCAGGCATCATCAATGCCGGCGGGTTTCTGATCAATCGCCTGGCTCCGCTCTTCGGCCAGAGTCCGGCGACGCTGCATGTGGCGCTCGTCGTCGGCACCCTCACCGCGGTCCTGGGCGCCACCATGATGCTGACGCAGAACGACATCAAGAAAACGCTTGGGTTTTCCACCATCGGCCAAATGGGCTATATGATCATGGAATGCGGGCTAGGCGCGTTCTCGCTGGCGGTATTCCATCTCATCGCGCACGGACTGTTCAAGGCCACCGTGTTCTTGAACTGCGGCAATGTGATCCACAAGGCCCGCCAGGATCCGGAGTTTCCCCATGCCGATCAGCGGGAAGAAGAAGAGCATTTTTCTCCACTCACCTGGTCGACGGGTTTCTTCACCACGCTCGCGATTCCGCTCATCATCCTGCTGGTGACCCATGGCGTCCTGCGTATTCCTTTGCTGGAATCTCAGGGTGCGGTGATTATCCTGTTCTTTATCTGGGTGACCTCGTCGCAGGCGATCTTGACGTTGACGCGTCTGCGCGCCGTCGCGTCATGGAAAGTCTCTGCGGCCATGTTACTGACCTTCCTGTTCGTCGTGTTGGTGTATCTGTTCGCCGTCGAGTCCTTCACCGCATTTTTGTACCCCAATCCGGCGGAAGTCGCCTTGTACTTTCAGGCCGCAGACTTGCCGAACTGGCTTTTCGACTTGCTCCTTTTCGGCGCGACCCTCTCGACGATTCTTGGCTGGTTGTACCTCTACCTTCGCGCCCATGGCCGCTCGGTCTGGATGCCGCCGTGGGTGGATGGGGTGAGAATTCGACTCTATGTCTTGTTCATGAATCGATTGTACGTGGAACAGGCCTATCAGCACGCAGGGAAATTTCTGCTGCGCCTGCTGCATCGAATCGACAAGCACGCGCAGGGGTGGTCGCAACGATGATGAACGAGATCGTCACCACGCTGCTAGCCAGTATCCCGTTTATCGGGGCACTCCTTTGCCTTACGGTCTGGTCACGGTCGGATTACGTGAAGCAGACAGCGATTGTCATGACGATGATCAGCTTAGGCGCGACCATTGCACTGTCCCCATTTCTCACCGTGTCTTCGGAAGGCTTCTTGTTGCTCTACCTGCTCCCGCTGGCCGCATGTGTATCGATTCTCGGACAACCGACCCACGAGACCCATCGATTCGCCTGGGTCCTGACGTTGGTTTTCCTCGGACTTGGCGTGACCATTCTTGCGAGCCACGGCGTCGTGGGCCATTTGGCGCTATTGGTATTGTTCGGGTTGGTGATCGGACTCTTATCCCGGCACCATAGCGCGTTGTGGCCGATGTCGTGGTGGGGGATCGGTGTCTATGGTCTGGGTGCGGTGGCGACCGTGACGTCTGCCATGACAGAACCACCGATCTCCACCATCGCCTCCGTACTGGCCTGTGCGGTTCTGTTGCCGCTCGTCCCGCTTCACAGTGGATACTTCACGGCCTTGACACGATTGCCGGGCAATTTACCCTCCTTCATTGTTGTTCTTTTTCCCGCCGTCGGTCTGCACGGTCTTGTTATGCTGACGCCGATGCTGCCGAACAACGTGGCGGTGACGATCATGGGACTCGCCGTGTTCGGCGCACTCTACGGCGCCGTCAGAGCCTTGGCGCAATCCCGCATGCGCTTGTTGCTTGCCTATAGCAGCCTCTCGCTCTTCTCCATGCTGTGGTGGTTTGCCGCTGCGGCAGGGATCACCACGGCCTGGGCATCGGTGTTCGTCGGCGCGGTCTCGTTCGGCACAAGCGGGCTCTTGCTCGCCTGGCAGGCCATTCGGACCAGATATGGTGACGATGTGGACCCGCAAGCCGTCAGCGGACTGGCCTCAACCATGCCGCGGTTTGCCGTGCTGTTGTCTCTCATGGCATTGGCGGTGATGGGCCTTCCCCCGTTTGGGGTGTTTTCGGGCTTCATGGGTTTGCTGCTCACGTCACCGATTGCTTCGCCGTCCGCATTGTTCGTCATTCTGCTCGCGTGGCTGGCCACGTCCTGGTACATCCTCGACGCGGTGCAACGATTGCTCTTCGGCCAGCAGCGACCGGATCTTTCCTTCACAGACCTTCAGCAATCGGAGTTCGCCGCGCTGCTGATGGTCGTGCTGATCGTCATCGCGCTGGGTGTGATTCCGGCCGGGCTGTTGGGGCCTAACATCGTTGCGCTCTCGCCGAGCGATATCATGGGACCGTTCGCATGGAACAAGTAACCCCGTCGATCAACATCGAAACCAGACGGATGGAGCTGCGAGGGGATCGTCCAACTCGCAGGAGAAGTCATCGCCCAATATTGGCCGATGCGGACGTTCGTGCATCACAATCCGCTCCATAGTCTTGAGTATTTGCCTTTCGAGGAAACCGTCCGGCGCGGCAAGCAATTCATGGGAGGGAATGGGTACCTCCCTGGCGAGACCTACCGCGGGTATGTGCGTGCGGGCCGAATCACGGTCGACCATCTCGATGCGGCCTTGAAGCCATTGGCTGCTGATGCCCACGTGAATATCGGACTGCGCAGGGTCGCGCACGACGACGTCTTGAAGGCTTGTTTGATCGACGGCCTCTGTGCGCCGACCGTGGAGCCGCTCGATGCGGAGCTCTTCGATCCTCTGGATGAGCTGATCGAGCAGGTTGCGGGGCGCCTGGAGGCCGTCCTCCCCTTTCAGGATCTGGGCGATCGGATTCGTACGATCGTAGAGGGCGACGAAGCGGCGTTGGGACATTGGCTCACACTCTCGCATTGGTGCGACGACACGCTCGGGACGCAGATCGTCCGTCAGATCAACGAGCAGTTGATCAAATGGTGCGAAGCGTTTCTGGACGAAGGGCACGCGACCTGGACCATGCCGGGACGAGAAAAGGGATTGTACGGCGCATGGAAGGCGCTCGCGGCGCACGAATGGTCTCCCTGCGGGATTGAAGACAGCGGCACAAAGATCTCGCGGCTCCCCGACCATCCCGAAGATGCGCTGCTGGAGAGTCTGGATGCGCTCGGGATTCCAGCTGAGTTGCGACAGGACTATCTGTCGTTGCAGTTGACTGCGTTGCCGGGTTGGGCCGGGTTCATCAAGTGGCGCGCGGAAGAGCGGGAATATGTGTGGCAGCAGGCCTATCCCGTCGGCCTGGTCAAATTCCTGGCTATTCGCCTCTGGTACGCGCGCGAGTTGGTGCAGAAAGCCTGTCGGGAAGAACTGGGCATCGACGGTCGTTACGACAACGTCATCGCCTACATGCGAAACAATTCAGAAGAGCACTACTTGAGACGGCAACGGGTTGCCGGTCGTCTCCCGGCACTCTATGCCGAAGAAGTCGATCGGTTGGGCCATCAGAAAGACAAGACGTGGGGCAATCTGATCGAGCGCTACCACACGGAGGTCGTTCCTCGCCAGAAAGTCGCGGCGCGGCGCGGCGCGGCCAAGCGGTTGCTCGGATTGGCGCGTGCGCTCGGGATCGATCCGACCACACTTGTCGAGAGCGAACCAGCAGACTTGAACACCATCCTCTCATGGATGGATTCGTTCCCTGAGTCCGATCACGGCCCCGTCTGGCTTCACGCCTTTGAGGCCGGCTACCACACTCGTCTGCTTGGCCAGATGAATAGGGCTGTGTCGCAGCCTGTCCCAGAGCCCAGCGCATTGGAGCCGGCCCGACCCTATTCACAATCGGTCTATTGTATCGATGTGCGATCTGAACCCTTTCGTCGGCATCTTGAATCGGTAGGAGCGCACGAGACCTATGGCTTCGCTGGATTCTTCGCAGCGTTCATCCGGTATCGGGCCTGGGGAAAGGAGCACGACACCGAGCAGTTCCCGGTGATCATGCGCGCGAAGAACGAAGTGCGTGAGATCCCCCGGAGTTACCTCGACCATGTGGTCTCACGCCACGAAATTCGCGCCCGGTGGATTCATGCAGGTCACACGCTCTTGCACGATCTCAAAGAGAACGTCGTGACGCCGTACGTGATGGTGGAATCTCTCGGATGGTTTTATGGGCTGCCTATTTTCGGCAAGACCTTTGTCCCTGCGCTCTACCGTCGATGGACAGCGTGGCTGCAGCGGCTGATGGTTCCTGCCATTGCGACGACGCTGACCGTCGCGAAGCTCCCGCCGGCCGAGACGGCTGAGATGTTGGCTGCGGAACAGCAGGCGATCGTGCGAAAAGCGCTTCAAGAAGTGATCGGACTGCGCAGCTCGCGCATCACGCCCGCGCTCGTCGAAGGGTTGCGGCAGCGTGCCCTCAGCGGGCAGGGAGACCCGGCGCCGTCGTTCGTTGATGCGGCGGCGCAGGCTGGACTCACGCCAGAAGCGCAGGATCGTCTGATCGACAGCTTGCAGCGGCAGTACGATTTGAGCGCGCGGTCGGCCTCACGGCACAAGGAGCGGATCACGCGGACCGGGTTTACACTTGAAGAGCAGGTGCTCACAGTCGATACGGCCTTGCGCATGATGGGGCTGACCAAACGATTCGCGCGGCTCGTCTTGTTCTGCGGCCACGGGAGTACCTCGGAGAACAATCCCTACGAATCCGCGCTCGATTGTGGCGCCTGCGGGGGCAACGAAGGCAAGCCCAACGCGCGCGTGCTGGCGATGATGGCGAACAATCCGAGCGTAAGAGAGCGCGTGATCAAGAACGGAATCGATATTCCTTCGGATACACATTTCTTGGCGGGTCAAATGGATACGACGACCGACGAGGTTCGGCTGTTCGATTTGGAAGACGTGCCATCGACGCATCGCGCGGACTTAACTCGATTGCAGGAGGATTTGAAGGAAGCGTCCGAACTGACGAGCCAGGAGCGCTGCGGGCGGTTTCCTGAAATCCGGCGACCACTTGAAGGTCCTCAAGCCGAGTCGCACGTGCGTCGGCGCAGCAGCGATTGGAGTCAGATCCGGCCGGAGTGGGGGCTCTCAGGGAATACGGCCTTTGTCGTCGGCCGCCGGGAACTCACCAAGGGGCTTGATCTGGGCGGCCGCGTGTTTCTGCATTCCTACGACTATCGGGAAGACCCGAACAACCGGCTGTTGGAAGTGCTCTTGACCGCCCCGCAAGTCGTGGCTCAGTGGATCAACATGGAGCATTATTTTTCGACGGTCGACAACGAGGTCTATGGCAGCGGGAGCAAGATCTATCACAATGTCGTAGGACGCATCGGCATCATGTCCGGCCCCTGGAGCGATCTCAGGCTCGGGCTGGCGAGGCAGACTGTGATGAACGGCGAGGTGCCGTATCATGAACCGATGCGGCTCTTGACCGTCGTGGAGGCGCCGCGGTCCCGGATAGACAAATTAATTGCGCGCCACGATGTCTTGCAGCACTATTATCACAACGAATGGGTCCACCTCGTCGCGCTCGACCCTGACGATGGGGTATGGTATCGGTATCGACCGAGTGGAGAATGGATGCCTGTGAATGTTGACTCAGTGCAGATGAAGCAGCACACCTAACACAGGGAAGGAGTATGGAGATGGGCGCGTTGACATTGCATCCGATGAAGGAAATACGTGTGATCGTGGCGGGGGAGCACCGGGCGTTTGTGACTGAGTTATTAGACCAGGTCAAAGCGACCGGCTATACGATCATCGGCAATGTGTCAGGAAAAGGCCATCATGGCGTGCGAGAAGCGCACTTCATGTCCACCGAGCAGGAAAGTCTCGAGATGATTATGACGGTCGTCCCGGAAGAAAAAGTTGAGCCCCTTCTGGCGGGGCTTCGACCGCTCTTCGAACGTCATTCCGGCATGATGCTTGTCACGGACGTGGCCGTGAGTCGGCAAGAGTATTTCGGCAAGAAAAAGAAAGAATCCTGAGCCTCTGTTGTTCATGAAAGCCCTCTTGGTCTTGTCTTTCACGCCAGGAGTTGTCTAGAATGGCCCCCTCTTGAGCGATCCTAGGACGGATGGAAGGATACGGTGAAGGGTCTACGGTTCGAACGCATTGGGAAAAATCGCCATTATAATGTGGTGTTCCACATGGGGAGCAGCTATGTGCCCGTCAGCGATGACATCGTGGAAGAGCTGAAGGCCCAGAGTCTTCTCCCAGTCGAACGGTTTCTCGATCTCTTAGTCGACCGCGTGGGCTACTCCTCCTACCTCAAAGAGCAAATCCGCGCAGAACTGAAATCTTCCGGCGATCCGGTGACGCAGATCACCGTCCTTCAAGGCGCCATCCGCGACCTCTAAATCGGCTGCTGAAAATTCCCTCCAGCTTTGTTCTCGGTCGCGTGCCTCCCTGCGACGTACCGCAAGGGTACGCCTCAGTCGTCCCGCTCCCTGCGGCCTTGCTGGCGGAAATTTTGAGCAGCCGCCAAAGTCTCCGGAAAAGAGGACGCCCAATCTCGCTCTCAGCTCAAAAAAATCCTCAACGTACCCCCGCTTGAGTTTCTGAAAGGGTCCTGCGGCTTACTCGATCAGGTTGAAATTCTCCGCACCGGATCTTGACAATTCATTTTCTTGGAAGATACAGTGTGTCGCAGTACTTAATTCCTACCGGAATACTCATGTATGAAGGTATCGCTTAGAGCAACGTATGGAATTATGGCGGCTGTTGACCTAGCCATGCATCGTGGGTCAGCGCCTGTCCAAGCCAAAACAATTGCCCGTCGACAGGCCATTCCTGCTCGCTTTCTTGAACAGGTTCTGCATGGAATGAAGAAGGCCGGTCTTGTGTCGAGTCTTCGTGGAGCCCAAGGGGGGTACGTACTCTCAAAGAAACCGTCTGAGGTATCGGTCGTCGAGATCCTTGAGGCGCTCGATGGTCCATTGTTATTTTCGAACGGCGGAACTGAAGGCGGGCAAGGGCGACGACCCAGTAAACCGGAACTGTTGCTCGGAAAAATTTGGGAGCAGGTGCATCAAGCAGAGCGCCATGTCCTTGAGGCCATCAGTGTGGAAGAATTAGCCGGACAGCAACGAGTGATCGAGCAAGAGCGGTCGTTGATGTATCACATTTGAGGTCACCCATGATTCACACACCACTTAGTACGGTCTCAATAAAAACAGAGCCTATTCCTCCTGACATTCTGGAGGAGATCGAGACCTTCGAGGCCGAGGCCAGGCGCATGGCAACCGGTGACGTGTCGGGCGATCTGTTCAGGCCCTTTCGTCTCCAGTACGGTATCTATGGCCAACGGCAAGCCGGTGTCCAGATGGTCCGTATCAAGATTCCGTTCGGTGGGTTGACGGCGAATCAGCTGCGCCGGGTTGCAGAATTGACCGAGCAATACGCGACCGGCGTTGGGCATGTCACCACGCGTCAGGATATCCAATTGCATTTCGTCGAATTACAGGATGTTCCGATGATCATGCGTGGGCTGGCCGAAGTCGGCATGACCACGAGAGAGGCCTGCGCCAACACGGTTCGTAACGTCACGGCTTGCCACCTTGCCGGAATTTGTCAGGGGGAAGTGTTTGACGTGACGCCCTATGCGAAAACCGTCGCGCTGCATCTGTTGCGGAATCCGCTCAACCAGAGCCTCCCGCGCAAATTTAAAATTGCCCTTTCCGGCTGCAAGCAGGACTGCGCGCTCACACCGATTCATGACATCGGGCTACTCGCCGCCAAGCGTGCGGATGGAGTCATTGGCTTTCGCATGGTCGCCGGTGGCGGCCTGGGTTCAGCTCCACGAATCGCACAGGTGCTTCGAGAGTTCACCCCGGTGGACGAGCTGATCCCGAGTGTGGAAGCCGTGATTCGAGTGTTCGACACCTTGGGCAATCGAAAAAATCGGACGAAGGCCCGGATGAAGTTTGTGATCGAAAAACTGGGCTTCGCGGAATTCAAACGTCGATGGGAAGAGGCCTACGTGTCGATGGGGCATGCCCGTCCGACCCATGAGCCCATCAAGTTGTTGTCGTATCCGGATGAACCAGCCCCCCTCATCATGCCGACGTCGAATGGGTCGAAGCCGGCTGCGATGCCGATGAATGGTCACACCAACGGCGGGCCGGAGGAGACGCCGTTCGAGATGTGGCGTCGCACCAATGTGGTGCGTCAGAAGCAAGAGGGCTATGTCGCCGCCGTGACCAAATTATTCATGGGCGACCTCACGGCGGAGCAGATGCTGCACATCGCCGATCTGGCAGATCGCTATTCCAATGGCAATATCAGGACGACGATCAATCAAAACATGATTATTCGATGGATACCGGAGTCGCGCATCGCCGACCTCTACGCCGACTTGGCCTCACAGGGATTGGCCGATCCTGGAGCCGAGTTGGTCGAAGATATTATCGCCTGTCCTGGGACCGACACGTGCGGCTTAGGGATCACATCATCCAAGGGGCTTGCGCGAGCACTGGCAGAGGTATTCCCGGCTGGCCGTGTTCCCGAGGATCTGAAGGATGTGAGCGTCAAGATCAGTGGGTGCCATAACTCCTGCGCCCAGCACCATATCGCCACGATCGGTTTGCACGGAGTGGGGAAGCGCATTGGCGAGCATGTCGCACCCTTCTATGAATTGCATTTAGGCGGACGGGTTGACGGGGCGGCAAAGATCGGACAGATGGTGGTGAAGTTGCCGGCCAAGAGTGTGTCGGCGGCGATCACGCACTTGATCGACGTGTATCGGCGTGACCGCCTCTCCGGCGAAGGGCTGCCGGCTTTCATCGATCGTGCGGGCAAGGTCAAACTCAAGGATGCATTGATCCCCTACACCATCGTGCCGTCCTTTCAGGATGATCCAACGTTTTACTATGACTGGGAAGGTGAGGCGGAGTTCGTTCTGGAAGATCTCGGGCCCGGTGAGTGTGCGGGTGGCGCGCTTGAAATGATCGAGAACGGTATTCTCGAAGCCGACCAAGAGCTCTATCAGGCCAAGCTGCTTGTCGATAACCATCAATATTCCGTTTCGGTGAACAAGTCGTATCGCGCGGTGTTGGCCGCGGCCAAGGCCTTGCTGGTGACGGAAGGACTTGAGCCCTCGACAGATGCAGAAACCTTCATTGAATTCGACAGCCGGATCGCACAAAAAGGTATTGTGCCGGCCATGTATCGGGACTTGAGGAAGAGCGTCGGCGATTTAGGACCGAAGGACACGACTGGCGAATCAGCCCGCGACAAGATGGTCTTTGCCAAGGGATTTGTCGACGCCTGTCGTACCGCCACGGAGCAGATGGGCAAAGATCTGAAATTAGCTCCGGTAGACAAGGCTGCGGCGGTGACGACCAACGTACAGCCTGAGGTCAAGCCGGTTTCTTCCGTATCTACGCCCGCTGCGTCCAGCGCACCGGTGTATGATTTACGCGGAGTCGCTTGCCCGCTGAATTATGTAAAAACAAAACTGAAACTGGAGATGATGGATGCGGGGGAACGTTTGGAGGTCTGGCTCGATGCAGGCGAACCGATTAAGAATGTGCCGATGAGTTTGAAAAACGACGGACATCTGTTGTTGCTGCAGGAACCACTTGAAGTCGCGGCGGATCATTATCGGATTCTGGTCGAAAAAGTGGAGTGATGCGGCGAGAGGGAAGTTTCCTTTGCTCGCGCAACGCGCGGCCTCAGAAGGCCCTCGTTGGACGCGCGCAGTTGGAAATCCTCCCTCTCGCCGCATGAAATGTGGGTGAAAAAGAAAGAATGCGATGGCAAATCTCTCATCGGAAGAACTAAAGGCTTGGGGCGAGTCGTTCGAGACGAAGCAGCCGCAAGAGGTGTTGGCGGCTGCGATCGAACGGTACTCGCCGAAGATTGTGCTCGCCTGCAGTTTTGGGGCAGAGGATGTGGTGCTCTTGGACATGGTCCACCGCGTCAATCCTTCCGTGCCGCTCTTCTATCTCGACACGGAGTTTCTTTTTCCTGAGACCTATGCTACGCGCGATCGGGTGATTGAACGGTATGGGTTGCAGCCACAACAAGTTATGCAGGTGAAGTCATTGCTTACGCCGGAGCAGCAAGCGGCTCAGCATGGCGAGGCCCTCTGGGCGCGCCAGCCTGATCAATGTTGTGAGCTGCGCAAAGTGGAGCCGCTCACCCGCGTGCTCAAGGGATTCGACGCTTGGATCACCGGGATCAGGCGGGATCAGTCTCCCACGAGAGCCCATGCGAAGCTGATCGAGTGGGACCAGAAATTTCAGTTGGTCAAAATCAATCCACTCGCGAAGTGGAAGTGGGAAGATGTCTGGACCTACATTCGTATCTATGAAGTGCCCTACAATGAATTGCATGACCGCAACTATCCCAGCATCGGCTGCACCTATTGCACGAGCCCAGTGATGCCCGGCGAAGACCCCCGCGCGGGACGATGGAAAAACTTTACCAAGACTGAGTGCGGGTTACACAAGGCTTCGTAATGTCGATGCAGGAATTTATCGCCAAGATTGCGAAGGGGCCACGAGCTGCCAAGGACCTCACGTGGGATGAAGCGAAGCGGGCAATGAAGACGCTCATTGAAGGGGAGGCCACGCAGGCGCAGGTGGGGGCTTTTCTCATGGCCATGCGGGTCAAGATGGAATCGGTCACCGAACTGGCCTCAATGACCGCAGCCGCGCGCTCCTATGTGGCGCCTGTGCCGATTCCGCGAGAACTCGGCGTCGTGGATCTGCCGAGCTACGCAGGGAAACAAGAAACCTTCCATGCTCTTGCTGCCGCTGCCATTGTGGCTGTATCGGCAGGCGCATCGGTCTTGATGCATGGGTATGACGGGATACCCGGTCGCGCGGGGAATGCAGGGGTGCTCAAAGCCTTGGGTCTGTCGATCGACATGGAGCCAAAAGTAGCGGCAGAGGCGGTGGTGCAGCACGGATTTGCCTATCTCGACATCGCCCTCTACCACCCTCCGGTCTATCGCTTTTTGGAGATGCGCCAAGAGCTGGGAGCGCGGAACATCTTTCATCCGATTGCGAGGCTCTTGAACCCGGCGCGTGCCTTGTCGCAGATCGTCGGCCTATCCCATCCGCCTCATTTTGAAAAGACGGCTGAAGTGTTGCGGATGCTGGGTTGCTCGCGGGCGTTGGTGGTCAGTGGCGTGGAAGGCGATCCTGAGCTCTCGATTGCTGCCCTTACCAGGGTGTTGGAATTGCGCGATGAGCGGATTAACCCCCTCTCGTTCGCATCGAAAGATGTCGGATTGCCGCTGGGAACGCCACGAGACATGGCAGGGTTCCCATCGGATCAGCGAGACAAGGAAGCGGATCTGCTCAAACGGATTCTTCATAATCAATTGCCTGGCGGATCGTGCAACTGGGTCGTGATGAATGCGGCGTTAATTTTGTATGCCGCAGGCAAAGGGGCGACGTGGACGTCATGCGTACCACTGGCACGTCGAGCGCTTGAAGATGGATCGGCAGCACGTAAGTTGGAGGAATTGACTCAGGAGCCGGTGGGGATCGGTGTGACAGGCCGCTTACATTGAGCATAGCAGTCTACGGAACAACTCGGTTTATACATAAAGCGTAAATGGAATCTTACATATGGCGCTGATAGTAAATTAATCGCAGTATGCTCAAAAAGGCCGTCCAGCAAGACCGCAGCGAGCGTCACTTTATAAGGGGTGGGTGGGATGACCCCAACTGCGCGCGTCGAACGAGCACATTCCTATCGTGCGCGTTCCGCGAGCAAGGGGATCGTCCCAGCTACCCCGTTTCCCTTTTTCAGCATCCTGCTAGGAGAGGATCGAATCCGTGCAACACCTTCGTCAATTAGAAGACCAGAGCGTCTACATTCTTCGGGAAGCCTATAAGCATTTCGACAACATGGGCATGTTGTGGTCGATGGGGAAGGATTCGACCGTATTGCTATGGTTGGCCCGGAAGGCCTTTTTCGGCCATGTGCCGTTTCCTCTCTTGCACGTCGACACGAGTTACAAAATTCCCGCCATGATCGAATACCGAGATCGCGTTGCCCGCGAGTGGGGCCTCAAGTTGGTCGTGGGGCAAAACAAGGAAGCGCTCGCGGCTGGGATGAATCACACGTTGGGCCGCGTGAATTGCTGTACGGCTTTGAAAACCAATGGGCTCAAGCAATTGATCGAACAAAAGGGCTATACCGGTATCATTCTCGGTGTACGGGCCGACGAGGAAGGGACGAGAGCCAAGGAGCGCTATTTCTCTCCCCGTGACAAGCATGGCGATTGGGATTTCCGCGATCAGCCGCCGGAACTCTGGGATCAATTCAAAACGACGTTTCCTCCAGGCACGCACATCCGAATCCACCCGCTGCTGGATTGGACGGAAATCAACATTTGGGAATACATCAAATACGAGAAGATTCCTTTTATCGATCTCTATCTCGACAAAGGGGACGGGACTCGCTATCGCAGTCTCGGGTGCGCGCCCTGCACGACGCCGATCAAATCGACCGCTAAGTCTGTGGACGACATCATCGAGGAGCTACGGCACACCACGGTGGCGGAGCGATCGGGCCGCGCGCAGGATGAAGGGCGGGGGATGGAACTCCTCCGCAAAGACGGCTACATGTAACGAGGATGATGAAAAAGACCCCCAGCTTCGTTCTCGGCTCATCGAAATCCTCAACGTACCCCTGAGGGTACGCCTCCGGTTTCGATTCGCCTCGGGCCTCGCTGGATGGTCTTTTTCATCATCCTCAATAAGGCATAGAAACATGGACAATCAAACCCAAAAACCATCGGACAATTTGAACATCGTGATCGTCGGTCACGTGGATCACGGGAAATCCACCTTGCTAGGGCGGCTCTATGCCGACACGGGGTCGTTGCCGGATGGCAAGCTTGAAAAGGTTCAGGCTATCTGTCGCCAGCAGGGTAAGGAATTCGAGTACGCCTTCTTGTTCGATGCCTTCCTTGAAGAGCAGGAGCAGGGCATCACCATCGATACGGCACGGACTTTTTTTAGCTGGAAGGGCCGGTACTACATCATCATCGATGCGCCGGGGCATAAGGAATTTCTCAAGAACATGATCTCCGGGGCAGCCCGAGCCGAAGGGGCGTTGCTGTTGATCGATGCCTTGGAGGGCGTCAAAGAACAGTCCAAGAAACACGGCTATCTTTTATCGCTTCTCGGCGTGCGCCAGTTTGCCGTCGTCGTAAACAAGATGGATCTGGTCGGCTACCGGCAGGATGTGTTCGACGGGATCGAAAAGGAATATCGGGAGTTCCTGGGGCAGTTTAAGGCAATTCCACAGCAGATCATTCCGGTCAGCGCCAAGCTTGGAGATAATATCGCCAACCGGAGCGAGCAGATGCCGTGGTACAGCGGCCCCACCGTGCTGGACGCGCTCAGCGCATTTCGGAAGGAACCGGGACGATCCGAACAGCCGCTTCGATTGCCGATCCAAGACGTGTACAAGTTCGACGCCCGCCGTATCATTACGGGGCGTGTCACAGCCGGGCGTGTAAAGGTCGGCGATTCCCTCGTCTTTTCACCGTCGAACAAACGGGCGACGGTCAAATCTATTGAAGCGTTCAATATCGATCCCCCGCCAGTAGAGGGCCATGCAGGCCAGTCAGTCGGTGTCACGCTCGATGAGCAGATCTTTGTGGAACGAGGAGAGGTCGCCTCACACCAAGATGAACTTCCGCTGGTATCGACGGCTTTTCGAGCCAATGTGTTCTGGCTGGGCCGGAAGCCATTGGAACGGGGGCGGCGCTATCAGCTCAGAGTGGCGACGAAGGAAGTGGATTGTGAAGTGGCGACCATTCACCGGATCATCGACACGATGGACCTGGCTCAGCAGCAAGGCAGTAGCGTGGTGAATAGGAATCAGGTTGCTGAGTTGACCATTCGAGCCAAAACGCCGGTCGCATTCGATCTCTCAGCATCATTTGAGTCGACTGGTCGGTTCGTGCTTGTGGATGAATATGATATTGCCGGTGGCGGTATTGTCACAGAGCTGGTCCATGACGATCAGGAATTTCTCCGCGAGGAAGCTCGGCAGCGCGATTTCGCCTGGGTGAAGGGTCAGGTCGGCGTCGAGGATCGTGCGCAACAGTATGGCCACCGCGCTGCCATTGTACTGGTAACCGGCGGGCGGCATACAGGGAAGTCTTTCTTGGCCAGGACCATCGAGGCGAGGCTAGTCGCTGACGGACGGCATGCGTATCTGCTCGACGGAGAGAATCTTCGCCGCGGCCTCGATGCAGACCTTTCGGAAGGAGAGCGAGGGCAGGCCGCTGAGATGGCGCGCCGCTATGGCGAGGTGGCGCGGCTGCTGGTCGATACCGGGCTGATCGTGGTTTCAACGACCAATCCTTTCGGCATGGCCTACGTCGAAGCGGCACAGGTTATCCGCACACTCGTCCACCCGGTTCCAGTGATCGCCGTCCACATGAGCAAGACGCCCGAAGAAGCCCCGCCCAATACCGATATTGTGTTGTCAGGCCCAACGGATTTCGATACGGCCACTCGACGGATTCTTGAGGAGCTTAAGCGTCGTGGAGTGCTGGCTCAGGCGATTGGGGCCAAGCCGGTCTTTCAGTATTCAATCTAATAGGATGCTGAAAAAGCCCGCCAGCTTCGTTCTCGGCTCATCGAAATCCTCAACGTACCCCTGAGGGTACGCCTCCGGTTTCGATTCGCCTGCGGCCTCGCTGGACGAACTTTTTGAGCATCCTGTTGGGCGGCGGGAGAACCGATGGCGTGTTATGTGGATAGAAGTTGGCAGATCCAGCTCTTATGCGGATCCGCCTAAACACTGTTAGGCCGCATCGCCGATCAACATGATCAAGCGCTTGATTCTCACAGCTGTCCTCTTCGTATTGTTTGAGCCTTCATCTATGGCACAGTCGTCACGTGAGTACGCCGTCATGTCCAGATCAGCATGGTCGGCCTTCGAATGCTCGGCCTTGGCGGCGCAGTTCAAAGATACGAAAGAGCAAGAACGACTCTTTGTGTATGGGTACAAGGAAGGTAAGACGTTCATCGCTGCATTGCAGGCCAGAAAGATTGACCAACGCGACCTTTCCTCTGAAACGCCCTGGTTGATGGGCCTTCTGCTTGAGGGGCCAACCCCGGACTTCATGCTTGGCCGCATGTATGAAGCGGCTCAAGAGGCCGCGCTCAAACCCGTTCTCAAGACCGCGAACAGTCTGAACCCAGATGATCTGAGGCGGACCCTTGCACAGAATGAGTACAACAAGATGAACTGTCGCCTCATTGGTCCGCCGAAATAGGTACTCATCCAGAATGCGGTCTAATCCTTCGCTCAACCCAGACTGCCCACGGCAGCTGGGTTAGCTCAAACGATATGCGAATTGAAGTATGGGTCTCGTGAGACTGACTAAGTTCGAGGTCGCCGAGAAACAACTCGCAAAGGCGATCGAGTTGTTTTGCGCGCAAGAGCCACTGCCAGCTATTACACTGGCAGGTGCCGCGGAGGAGATACTTGGAAAACTTGTGAAGGATGGTGGCGGCGTTAACGCCCTTGAGGAAGAGGTGAAGGATCTGTGCGATCTCCATCAGACCGCGTTTGGTCACTCCGGCGATCCAAAGGTTCTTGCTGACCTGATGAACAATCCAAGAAACGAACTTAAGCACCGCATGTCTGGCAACCCTTTGGAGCTCAACCTGGAGGAAGAAGCCGTTAACTTGATCCAGCGGGCAATCGACAACTTTCAGAGGCTGCGACCAGGTCATAATGCAATGTTCCAGCGATTTGAAGATGAGGCGGCGGCCTGGTACCGCCGATTCAGTGAACAAATCCCATAACAACGCACTCCAGCCGACGGCTCCGCCGCCGCTAATCTGTGGGGCCGTTCGGCGTAGACGGGGTGCAAAACGGGATTGACATGTGTTACCGTGTGAGGTAGCGTCTTATCGTGGGAAAACTCCGTCGGGGCGGCTATATCCTGGTCACGTGGAAAGGCGATCATCATCCTCGGCACGTCCATGTGTACCGCGAGGGACATCTTGTTGTGAAATGGGACTTGGATCATAAGAAGCCAATGAAAGGCAAGGCAACGGGACGAGTTCGCAAGCTGATCGAGGATCTTGAATCTGAGGGGTTACTATGAAGATCCAAGCTGTCGCGTACAACAATCGCAAGAGAGCATTCGAGGTCAAGGCTGCGAGGAAGGCGTGGCAGTTTCCGTATGTAAAGGTCGATCCTCAACCGAGTGCCACCGACCCGATCACCCGAGTCTTCGTCGACCAGGAACTAGGGCGTGAAGGCTTCACCTACGTGCTTGAATCCGGCAAGGAAGGGACAGTTCACAGCGAGCAAGTGCTGGAATACAACCAGGATCCACACCATTTGCGGGATGTGCTGGTGTATAAACTGACGACCGAAGCGCAGAAACGAGTCAACGCAAGTTCCTTATCCAAGCGTGAGATGATCCGGAGGCTTGGAACGTCCGCCACACAGTTCTATCGCCTTCTTGATCAGACGAACTACAGCAAATCCGTCGATCAGCTCTTGACCCTCCTACACGTTCTCGACTGTGATGTCGATCTCCTGGTACGAGAAAAAACTTCATCAGGAGAAGCCGCCTAACCCGCTGCGGGAGCCGACGTTGAATCTTGATCCTCATCCTTGCCATTATTTCAGTGGCTCAGCGGCAAACCGTTAGATGGATCGAGCCATGGATGCCGAAGACGACTTCCACTGCCAACTGGGCCGAACCATTCAATCTTGGCTTTGGGTCGAGTCAGAGCTCTATGCGCTGTACGTCCTTCTAATGAATGGCGCGAACAGCCATCTGGTATCTACTACGTTCAACAACATCCAAAGTGTTGATGTGAAACTTGGCTTACTCAATTCATGCCTGGCGCTGATCCTGCCCAAGTCAGGGTCAGAGTGGCTGCGTTGGAAACGTCTGTTCAACAAAGCCGATAAGCTGAACAAGAAGCGGAACAAGATCGTTCATGAGCCCGTTGTCATCTCAGTATCGAAGGGCTCCAGAAGCATCGCAATAGAACCTTCAAGCTTCAACGCCTTGGCTTTGGTGAAGGGCCAAACTACGCACAAAGGCGTAGTCGTGACTACAAGTTACCGATCCAGCGCAGCGAAGGTCTTAGCCGATCACACGATCGACATCTATGGCTTGTACGAGCTTGAGAGAGCGTTCAAGGAATTCTCAGGGGAAGTAGAGGAATTCCGAAAACAAATTGGGCCAGTCGTACTCTCTGCCCTATCCGCTGCGAAGAAACGTGGTGGAGTGCCAAGTGCCACCTAATCGCGCGTTCGACCGGAGCGCCAAACTGCGAAGCTGGTTGGTTCCCGTCGCGCTTCGCGCGCTGGCGCCCGGTCAACGCGAATGTTCAGGGACAAAACAATGATAAAAGGGGTCACATCTTGTTATATGACATTGTTTTGGATAAGCGATGGCTCGTCCGCTGCGCATTGAATTTCCTGAGGGGCAAGATAAAGGACAACAGAAAGGGGTCTGACCCCTTTCTGTTGTCCTTTATGAGGACGATGATGATCTACGACCATGTCCTTCATCGAGGGCTGGCCGTTGGCCGCAGTCAGCTGGACGAGATGTGAGCCCATTCAGGAAAGGGTGTTACGCGGATACGCCTAAACATTGTTGGGCCGCAGCATGAACGCTTCCTGCCACATTTGACGCGTATACGGCATTGCCGTATACTGTGCGCATGTTCACGGTTATCGAAACCCCTACGTTCGTCCGCCTCGCGAGCAACTGCTGGAATGATGAAGATCGAACAAACTTTATTGCCTTCATCGCAGCAAATCCAGATGCCGGGGATGTTGTACCCGGGTCAGGAGGCTTACGGAAATTTCGTTGGGGGACTGCTGGCCGTGGCAAGCGTGGTGGGGTGCGCGTGATTTATTTCAATCGCCTCGCCAATGGGGAAATCTGGTTACTACTGGTCTACGGAAAGTCCACGCGTGAAAACATCCCGGCGCATGTGCTTCGTCAGATCAAAGAGGAGATCAAAAATGCGTAAAGCCAAACAGAAACCCACCGGTCGTCAGCCCAAAGTGGATATTGGCGCCGAGCTACTCTCATCGGTGCGTGAAATGAAGGCCGGTATCCGTGCTCGCGTCCATCGTCCAGAAATTTCAGAAGTCGCCCATGCTCGTTTGGTGTCCGGGCTTTCTCAAACCGCCTTTGCAGCGCTGCTTGGAGTTTCTGTGCGCACCCTCCAAGACTGGGAGCAAGGCCGTCGCGAACCATCCGGGGCGGCAAAAACCCTTTTCAAGGTCGCCGAGCGCCATCCTGAAGTTCTGCAAGAACTCGTTGCGTGAAGTGGTAAGGCCCCGCGGATCGTCATCCGCCGGTTGCCCTGTGGGCATCATAAAAGTAAATGGGGTCACATCTTGTTATATGACATCGTCTTGGATAAGCGATGGCTCGTCCGCTGCGCATTGAATTTCCTGAGGCGCTTTATCCATGTTACGTCTGACGGGTCGATGGCTTTCCTTTGCCGATACGGCTAGTGCCTATTCGCCTAACGGTGCGGGACATGCTATCGTAGCGGCGTGACCTATGAATGGGATCCGAGAAAAGCTCAAAAGAACCGAAGAAAGCACGGTGTTTCATTTGAGGAAGCGGCCTCAGTATTTCAGGATGCAAGGGCGTTCACCTTCGACGACCCAGACCATTCAGAGGATGAGCGGCGTGAAATCACGATCGGCGTGTCGACAAGGGGCCGTGTGCTGTTTCTCTCGCATTGCGATCGCGATGGCCGAATTCGGATCATAAGCGCTAGGCGGGCGACACCGAATGAAAGGAAGCAATATGCGAAAGGTCTCACCTAAGGCGATGAAAGACGAACTCCGGCCCGAGTATGATTTGTCAAAGCTTAAAGGGGGCGTTCGCGGCAAGTATTACCAGCGGGCAGTGGCAGGAACAAATCTTGTGCTGATTGATCCGGAGTTGGCAGAGGTATTTCCGGACACCGCTTCCGTGAACCGGGCACTGCGTGTCCTGCGGGATGCGGCTGGCGCGACAGCGAGACAGTCGCGACGGGTCCGCAAGGGCTCCGCACGCCGTAAGCGAACGGCTGCTTAACCGGTAGTTTCAGCTAGGGAAGGTCTGATTAATTCAGAATTCTGAACAGAAACCTGCCAGATTCCCAGCTTGAGTTCTCACCCCAAGTGCAACACTACAGGCCCTGTTGGGCTAAGGTGTTGCCATGTCACCCAGATCCTATCGACACATGAGTGCTGAAGAACGGAAATAAAGGGGTCAGACCCCGTTTATTTACAGCAACAGGCTGGCTTGGATGTCATAACGGGGTTGCCGCCCAAACAATCGCTCCAGCCTCAGAACGCTTGCATCGCGCATGGTGATACGTTAGTACCACTTTATGCGAACGGAACTTGTCACCACCTTGAAGCGCCAAGCCACGGAACTCCTGTCCGATCTGGAACGGAGCAAGGAGCCCATTCTCATTACCCAACATGGGGTACCTAGCGCCTATCTCGTGGATGTTGAAACCTATGAGATCTTGCAACGCCGGATGAGCCTGCTGGAAGGCATCGCCCGCGGGGAACGCGCCCTTGAGGAAGGGCGCACCCTGAGCCACGCCCAGGCCAAGCAGCGCATGGCCCGATGGCTGAAGTAGTTTGGACGGAACCGGCGCTTAACGACCTGGATGCCATCGCTGACTACATCGCGTTGGACAATCCCGAAGCAGCAAGGCGCCTTGTACAGAAGATATTTCGCCCTGTGGGGCAATTGGCCGATCACCCCAGAAGCGGGTCAAAGCCACCGGAGCTGAAGGGCTGGCGCTACAGACAGATTGTCGAACCTCCCTGCCGTGTCTTCTATCGGCAAGAAGGCACCCGCGTGTTCATTCTGTACGTCATGCGCAGCGAGCGCCTGCTTCGGCCAGGCAGGCTTTCCACCCGGAGCAAGAAACTGCCGGAGTGAGGCCCCGAAGATCGTCATCCGCGGGGCCGTTAGACGTCACATGCCTACCTCGGTGCCGCTCGTTCACGGTTTAGTCGCTGTCATCTACGGTGCGTTCCTAGCGGGATGCGCCAGCACTACGATCATTCTGACTCCTTTACCACAGGCGCCAGTATGCGATCGTACGGCTTCAGGACAACGCAAAGGGGTCAGACCCCTTAATTTGACTCCGCCATGCAGTCCGACCACGATCTCTGGCAAGCCAAGCAGCATGTAAAACTTGGCGAGGTCGGAAAAGTCCGGCTCACAGCGGCATAGCAAGCGTTTCGATGCAGATCCGGTGAACCGTCTCGGAGGGTCCTTTACGCGCTTGGCCCGTGCACTTGAGGATCGACCAGGCTACCCTTCAACCGTGGACCGGCGGGCATTCATAGTCCGCTGGACGGGTTGTGGACCCATCCAGGGAGGGTATGTTATGCCAATCCGCATACGATATCGTGATAAATGGCAACATGGCCAGTAACTGATGGAGGGTGGGATTGGAAATCGAATAACCGTAGCTTATGCGGATCTGCCTAATTATTGTCGGGCGCCCAAGGTTCAGAGTTAGAGGAGGTGATGCCCGATGGTCTCGCCCATAAGAGCCTTCCATCCATGCAGGTGCGTTCACCCCCGGCGATTACGCAAAGAATTGCTGCTGGACGTTCAAGAAACCGACCCGTTCCCGATTCCCGCTTTTATCAATGGATTAAGGAGGACAACATGTTCATGTTTCTACCACGTACTGTTGTATCCCTATTTGTGAGTGCGACATTTCTGGCCGTTGGTATGGGACTGGCCTCGTCCGCTTTTGCTGAAGACTTTGAGGTCTGGCTAGTGGATCAATCAAACTCAAATGGCAAGACCTTCGGCGGAACGATTCATATTTACGATGGCGATGACCTCGATGGGAAGGCAGCTTCGTCAGCAACTCCCACCGACGTTCTTGACCTCTCCGGAGCAACCTCGACTTTATGCTTGGATAGCACCGGAGCCAATCCCGTCCGTCCACATATGGTCTTTTTTAACTCGACTCATAGCCATGCGATCTTATCCTTTGTCGCTAGTGGCCATGTCGTGATTTTCAATGCCAAAACTCGCGCACCCGTGGCGTGCCTTCGCATGTCAGCCGGTGCCGGTGGCGCTCGTCAAGCGCACGCGGCGACTCCCGCTCCAGATGATTCGTACATTCTCGTATCAAACCAGAATGGAAAATTGCTCGAACGTATCAACGCCAACTTTGCCACCAACACATTTACTCTGGATACTCTGGCGACGATTAATCTGGCGACCTGTACAACTCCCAATGGATTTGCTTGTCAGGATGCTGAACGGAGGCCCGACAACGCGCCGATTGTCGCGGTGGTAGATGCGAGCAGCACGCTGGGATTCATCACCTTGCGTGGCGGAGGATTGTTCGTGGTTAATCCCAAAGCCACGCCGATGCAGATTATTGCCGAGTACGATCGCAACACGGTGCGCGGCGCTGGGTTTGCTGGCGCCCAAGCTGCTGGGGTTATGTATGTGAATTCAGGCGGTGGCTCGGTACTCGATCCGTTTAGGTTCGATGTTTATGCGTTCCCTCTCTCAGGCTACAGTGCGGCGAACTTCCCCAATACTCCGACACCTGATCTCGTGTACTCAGATGATGGCGCAGAGCGGGATTCTCACGGGTTGGTGGTAACGAAACACGAACGCTTTGTCTGGGTGTTTGATCGAGAAGAGAACGTCGCGGAGGTCCTCAATACACGCACAGGCGCGAACATTAGTACGATCGATTTGAACAAAGGTGGTCCCGCAGGATTGGCTCCAGATCTTGCTGGTCGGTCTCCTTCCGGGAATCGTATCTTTGTCTCCCTCCGTGGTCCGAACCCGCTCAGCGGGGATCCGCATCTTTCTACAGGCAGCACGCCTGGACTCGGCGTCATCCAAGTGATTAAGAATGGGAGAAGCGGTAAGTTGAAAAGCGTCATTCCTATCCACAACATCGATGCTGATCGTATTGAGCGCGCGGACGCGCATGGCATTGGAGTACGATTGAAAGAAACACCGCGCTTTCAAGGGGGCGATATGTCCGGTCTAGAAGAGGAGGAGGATGAAGACAAGGAAGATGACAAGAATAAGCCGATGACGAAAAAATAAGGACCGGGCTCAGGCTGACGTCCTTGTGGTCCGCATACAGGAATACCCGCTCCAGTGGGACGTATTTCATCCGGCGAAGCGTAACCAACGGTTGTAGGGTAGTTTCCTCCACACTGGATTGGTTGACGCTGGCATGGGATGACCGAGGCGTCGATGCCTTTGCTGCCCATTTAAGGAAGCGAAGCATTTGCCAGCATTGCGGTTCAGCCTGATTTCGCACCCAGTCGAAACAGCAAAGGCAATCGAGTATCAAGCGTAGTCCTTTGGTATCCGTTTGGTAAATGTCTGGTAGGCGCACGGCTGGTCATGCTGCTTCCGGCTTCCTGCCTGCACCGTACGGGGAAGCAAAAGAGAGGCGGGCTGGAGCAAGAACAACACTAAGGTGTCAGACCCTTAATCTGACTCTGCCATGCAGTACAGCCACGATCGCTGGCAAGCCAGCAGCATGTGAAACTCGGCTAGGTTGGGAAAGTCCGGCTCACAGCGGCCTGACAGCCGTTTCTACTTCTAAGGGCCGGCGTCGCTAACGCGCCTTCGCCCGCTTACGCCGTCGAGTCAACTGGATCGTTAGACGTGCCGAGGCTTGCGCGGTTCCGATCCAGACCATTCTGGTCAGGAGCAGCGATTTGTCACCTTTGGCAATTCGAGTCAGAATCGTCTTCTGGTCGTGACGCACATCGATGAAGGTGAAACTATTCGCATGATCAGTGCTCGTCTGGTAACGAGGCAGGAAAGGAGCATCTATGAAGAGGGGGAGTCGTAAAGCAGGCGACGAACTGCGACCGGAATACAGGCGGTCGGATTTCGGCATGCTCGTGAGCGGGAAGTATGCCGCTCGAGTCGCCAGGGAGACAAATGTTGTCGTTCTCGAACCCGAGCTCGCCGAAGCGTTTCCGAATGCTAAGGCGGTTAATGAGGCGTTACCAGGACTTCTGGATGTCGCTGCGACCACTGCACGCCTAACCAGCTGCTCAATTGGACGGGCCAAACAGCAACGCGCCGGTTAGCGTACATTCGGTGTCGGAATGTGCGCCATCTGGCGGACTGGATGTGTGGAGTTTGACTCTCCGGAAATCCCTGTGTTACGGTTCAATCTCTTTGTATTCGCCCAGTTAGCGAGGGGTTTCCGTTATGGCGGTTGAAAAAGATCTGAAGGCCATTCTTCGCAATTTGAAGTATTCAGACGACGCCAAAGTGCTCGCGCAGATTTCAGAAAATACTAAACAGGTTCACGCTCGCATGGCCGGCATTAAACATAAGCTGGTGGTCATGAGTGGCAAAGGCGGCGTGGGCAAGAGTATGACCACGGTCAATTTGGCATTGGCCTTTGCTCGGCAGGGCGCGAAGGTCGGACTGTTAGATGTGGATCTGAATGGGCCCTGTGTGCCTCGCATGTTGGGCTTGCACGGTCAGTCGTTGACGATGACGCCTGAGGGCGCGATTCCCCCGGTCGGGCCGCTCGGGGTAAAAGTCGCGTCGATGGACTTCTTCCTGGAAGATGCAGCGCCGGTTCGCTGGAAGGGGCCGATGGACGTGAGCCCAGTCTGGTTGGGACTGATGGAAATGAATGTCATTCGAGAATTCTTGGCCGATGTCGTCTGGGGCGAACTCGATTATCTGCTGGTCGATCTGCCGCCCGGGGCTGCGGCGGACAAGCCTCCGGTCATCGCCGGGTTTATTCCGGACCTGGCGGGAGCGATTGTCGTCACGACGCCATCGGAGGTGGCATCGGACGTGGTGCAAAAATCAGTCACCTATGCCCGCGATATGGGCATCAAGGTGATGGGCATGGTCGAAAATATGAGCGAGTATCGCTGTCCTTCTTGTGGGGAAGTGAACGAGTTGTTTGAGGGCAATACCGAGGCGATGTGTGAGATGCTGGACTTGCCGCTGCTCGGACGGATTCCCTTCGATCGGACACTCGCGCGAACCTTTGACAAGGGCCAGCCGTTGCTTGACGACACGTATCCGACGATTCAAAGGTATCAGGACATTGCCGGGCGCATTAGGACGTTACTGGACTACAAAAAGGTGTTGGCCGAACAACTGTGAACTATGAAACGACGCACTGAAGAGGAGATCTCATGAAATTCGTATGCTTGAACTGTGAAACCTACATGAACTTTGAGAAGGTTGAAAAGCCTGGAGAGGATTCGCTCGGCGTGTTCTTCGGTTGTCCGTCTTGCAATGCCAAGTTCTCCATGGTCACGAATGCAGGCGAAACCCAAATGGTCAATTCTCTCGGGGTGAAGCTGGGCGGGCGTACTGTTGAGGCCGAGCCTTTTGAGATGACGCGGGGTACGCTGAAAGCCGAAGCCACCGCAGGCTCTGGTCAGATGGCGGCGTCTTTGAACGAGAAGATTCAAGGTGGTCAGCCGGCGGTCGTAGCAGCGACGGCTGCACCGGCAGTCAAGCCTGGAGAGAAGTCCGGTGGCGGTTGCCCCTTCTCTGCGATGGTCGCTGAAATGGGGCTGACCTCCGGCGGGAAGCCTGGCGATACCGAGACAGTGACGTCGGATTTCACCTGGTCGGCCGATGCAAAGGAAAAGCTCGACCGGCTTCCATCGTTCGTCAAGCCGATGGTGCAGAGCAGTGTGGAGGCTTTTGCTCGCAAGCAGGGATACAAGACTATCACGTTACAAGTGATGGATGATTCCAAGGGCGAGTCGAGCAATGGGATCACCTGGACGCCGGACGCTGAAAAACGGCTTGAAAATATTCCAGACTTTATCCGCCCCATGGCCCGTAAAGAAGTTGAGCGGGTGGCGAAGGAACGTGGACTGGCGACCATTACGGCTCAAGTGATGGACGAGACAAAAGATAAGTTTATGAAGTTTATGTAATCGACGAGGCGAAAATATCGATGTCGCGCTAAGGCCCGTCCGGCTACCTGGACGGGCCTTTCTTGTGAACAACAATCGTGGTGGCGGTATGGATAGAGGATTGCACCGAAGCTGCTGGGGAGGATTCGCTAGTCTGGTTGTCCTTCTTCTCTCAGCCATACCTCTATGGGCGCAGCATTATGAACAGGAGCAGCTATCGGCACATGAAGAGGTTGTCCCCGGCCGCGAACATCATACGGCTGCTGGATCTCAGCTTGGATGGGAAGGGTCTGTCGCAGGCGTTGCCTACTCGGAGTTCAATCATCACCTGACCGGCATGTTGGTGCTCATCATCGGGCTGAGTGAACTGCGTCATGCGTTGGCGATGTCATTCTGGGCTTGGACCAGGTTTCTTTTGCCGGGAGCCTTGCTCGCGTCAGGGTATTTTCTCCTTATCTGGAGCGATCATAACGCGTGGCCAATCGGCGCCCTCAGTTTCGTTGAGACATTTTTCGGCAGTGACCCGGAAATCTTTCAGCATAAGAGTTATGGGCTCTTGTCGTTGACGGTCGGCGCCATCGAATTGCTCCGCAGGCTTGGACAGATCCGTCATGCGGCCTGGGTCGGACCGCTGCCGCTCTTTGCCATCATCGGGGGATTGATGTTATTCGGTCATTCTCACGGCGTCCATCCTTCAGCCGCAAAGATCGCCACGGATCATGCGATGATGGGCTCTATGGCGGTGACGGCTGGTTCGTTCAAACTCCTGTCCGATTGGTTCCGTTCCCCGTCGCACAGAGGACTCTCCAAGTGGGAATTGCCCTGGGCCGTCTTGATTCTGCTCATTGGGATTCACTTGCTGATCTATTCAGCGTAACGCTGCCTGCCGTGCGCTTCTCAGAATAATTGACACCTTTCTAAACCCTGTGCTACGAGTACAAGCTCTTATTGATTGAGATCATATTCTTGCGGGGTCGGTCTCCCTGAGTCCGGCTGCATGGAGTAAGCATGGGTGGACATAGCCATTGGGCGACAGTCAAACGGCACAAAGGGGCCATGGATGTTAAACGCGGGAAGATCTTCACGAGGATTATCCGCGAGGTAACGATTGCCGCTCGTACGGGCTCAGATCCGGACGGTAACCCTCGGCTCCGGCTGGCCATCTTGAAGGCCAAAGAGGCCAACATGCCGGGCGATACGTTGAAAAAAGCTATTCAGCGCGGCACGGGAGAGTTGCCGGGCGTCGTCTATGAAGAGTTTTCGTTGGAAGCCTACGGGCCCGGCGGGACCGGCATCTTGATGGACATCACGAGCGATAATCGGAATCGCACCGTGGCTGAGCTGCGAAATCTGCTCACGAAAAACCATGGCAATATGGCGGAGGCCGGCGCGGTTTCATGGCAGTTTCATAAAAAGGGACTGCTGACGATTGAGCAGGGCAAGGCCGACGAAGATACACTACTATCCCTTGCGCTCGATGCAGGAGCGGAGGACGTGAAGGTGGGCGAGAAAAGCTTTGAGATCATCACGGACCCGCACCACTTTGAAGCGGTGAAGAAGGCGCTTGCCGATGCAAAAATCGATACCACACTTGCAGAAGTCACCTCGGTACCGCAGAATACGATCAAGTTGGAAGAAAAAGCCGCGGAGCAAATGCTCAAGCTGATGGAAGTCTTGGACGAGCATGACGATGTGCAGAAGGTACATGCGAATTTCGATATTTCTGACGAGGTGATGGAGAAAGTGGCCGCTGCGGGATGAACAACAGCGGTAGCTACTCAGGTGTTCAGACTGAAGGTATTCAGGCTGAAGGTCGGAGTTCCGAACCCTTCAGCCTTCAGCCTGAACACCGTCAGCCTATTTTGCCTCTTAGCGTATGATCGCCTCATTGACAGGCCGATTGGCCTTCAAGGCGCCGACCCATCTGATCCTCGATGTACACGGGGTCGGATACGAAGCGTACATTCCTCTCAGCACCTACTACGGATTGCCCAATCTCAGCGACAATATCTCGTTGAGCGTTCATACCCATGTCCGCGAAGATGCGATTCAGCTCTTCGGTTTTCTGACGTCGCAGGAAAAAGATGCATTCGTGCTGCTGACCAGCGTATCCGGCGTCGGACCCAAGTTGGCGCTCAGCGTCTTGTCGGCTCTTCCGGTGCCCGACCTGGTCGCAGCCATTGAGTCGGGAGATGTCGAGAAGCTGACGACGGTTCCAGGGATCGGTCACAAGTCCGCCAGCCGTCTTGTTCTGGAGCTGAAGGATAAAGTTGGAAAGCTCCAACCTGGTCTCGCGCCGGTAAGCGATTTACCCAGGGAGGGACAAGATGCCGTCTTCGATGATGCGCTGTCGGCGCTCGTGAATTTGGGCTATCGTCCGCAAGATGCCAAAGAGGCGTTGAAACACGTGAAGAAATCTCATACTGAGTCCATCGTGCTCAAAGACATGATTCGTGAATCCTTGAAGGAACTGGCAAGGGGGTAAGGATGATGATGAAATTGATTCAGCGAATAGTCCAGACTCAATTTTCCATCGGGCTCGCCATGCTCCTACTGGGGCTGGGGGCCATGCCCGTGCAAGCCGAAGAGTCGAGTGAGCCGAAAAGTATTCGCAAGACCTGCGGCACATGTCCTGAAGGCTATGCAACCACAGGTGTGACCGAGTCCAAAGAGATTTGCACGGACGGCGATCCCACCCTCGTTCAGTGTGTCCCCCTCGGTGCGAATTTGTTGGCCGTGTGCGGGTCTTGTCCCGAAGGCTATCGTGAGGTCGGCAGCTCGTCGGTGCCGGGTCGTTGTGGAAGTAAGGATGGGGGACGGCTCACACAATGTCAGCTGGAGAAGATGGAGTCGAACCTCCCCGACCCCACGCAAGGCTTCAAGACCTGCCCGCCTGATTGCGGGAGTACCGCAACGCCAGGACAGGGCGCCTTGCCGCCGCCACCGAAGTATGTCCCAATACCGGAGAAGAAATAAGGCTCCTAGCAGGATGCTGAAAAATCCCGCCAGCAGCGTTCTCGCGTCGCTCAGAGGCTCAACGTACCGAAGCGTACGCCTCGCCTCTTCGCTCGCTGCGGCCTTGCTGGACGGCCTTTTTGAGCATCCTGCAACTCTTGAGACATCAGCGCGATACGGAAGATTCATTCGGAGTTTCGTGCATCAACCGAGTTTTTCCGCGGCCTGCTAGAGCGAAAGAGGTTCCGTCACGATGCCTGAGCGAGTGGTGAGTGCGCAGATCACGGACGAAGAGCGAAGCATTGAAACGGTGCTACGTCCGCAGACCTTGGAGGAATACGTCGGCCAGGAGCGAATGAAAGAATCCCTGCGGATCTGTATCGAAGCGGCGAAGCAGCGGAACGAAGCGCTCGATCACACGATTTTTTATGGCCCTCCTGGGTTGGGGAAGACCACTATCGCTCATATCATTGCTCGTGAGATGGGGGCGGCGCTCCGCTCGACCTCCGGCCTCGTGTTGGCCCATGCGGGTGACCTGGCCGCCATCCTGACAAACCTCCAAGAGCACGATGTCCTGTTTATCGATGAGATTCATCGGCTCCCGGCTTCGGTCGAAGAGGCGCTCTATCCAGCGATGGAGGACTATCAGCTCGATCTCGTAATTGGTCAGGGGCCTGCGGCCAGAACGGTGAAGCTGGATCTCCCGCAGTTTACGCTCGTTGGGGCTACAACCAGGGCCGGCGCCCTGACTTCCCCGCTCCGAGACCGATTCGGCCTCGTCCACCGACTGGAGTTCTACTCTCCAGCGGAGCTGCAGACCATTGTGACACGTTCAGCAGGTGTGCTTGGAATCCCCATCGACTCCGAGGGAGCGAGGGAGATTGCCGGTCGTGCTCGAGGAACCCCGCGCATCGTCAATCGGCTGATCAAGCGGGTGCGCGACTATGCTCAGGTGAAGGCGGCGGGACAAGTGACCCAGACCGTCGCGAGAGATGCGCTTGCATGGTTGGGGATCGATACGGCGGGATTTGATGAGATGGATCGCCAAATTCTTTTGACCATCATCGACAAGTTTGCCGGAGGACCAGTCGGGGTGGAGTCCCTGGCAGCCGCAGTGCAGGAAGACCGTGGTACCCTCGAAGATGTCCATGAACCCTATCTGATTCAAGCCGGCTTCCTCGAACGAACCGGCCGTGGCCGCCAAGCCACGAAGCTCGCCTTCGATCATTTCAAACGGCCAAGTTCTCCCCTTTTTTCATGATGCATCCGGGGCTGTAGAATCCTTTCTGGTCATACATGTACAGAGGGTGGAGTGCTACGCAAGCTCGTGAAACGTTGAGGGTCTTCTTGCTTTGCCGGGAAGAATTCTTGTATCATCCATCACTTAGCTCGTACCATTCCAGCCGACGGACGGATACCCGCCTTTTGGGGCTGCGAAGAGGGGGTTCGCTGTGTCCGGAGACTTTTCCGAGTATCGGGAAAAGATCGATCGTATCGATGACGAGATTTTACGGCTGCTGAATGAGCGGTCTAAAAGCGTCATTGAGATCGGGAAGATCAAGAAACTGCGGGATGCGGACGCCAATCTCCATACCCAGGCTCGGGAGGCGGCGATCATCGCGCGCCTGACCCAGCAGAACGCCGGACCGTTTCCATCAGAGGCCATTCGACCGGTCTATCGAGAAATTATGTCCGCCTCCCTCTCTCTAGAGGGCCCTCAGAAGGTGGCCTACCTCGGCCCCAGAGCGACGTTTACTCATATGGCCTCCATGCAGAAATTCGGGTCGGCCCCCCAGTACGTCCCCGTCAATAGCATCAAGGACGTCTTCAGTGAGGTCGAACGGGGGCGAGCCAATTTCGGCGTGGTCCCGATCGAGAATACAACGGAGGGAGTGGTCAACCACACGCTCGATATGTTCATCGATTCCTCTCTGCTTATTTATGGTGAAGTGCTCCAGGAGGTCTCCCATCACTTGATGTCGAAGTCCGGCGTGATGGACGAGGTGAAACACATCCACTCTCATCCCCATGCCATTGCACAATGTCGGAATTGGTTGGAGGCGAACTTTCCCCATGTGCCAGTATCGGAGGTGGCGAGCACAGCACGCGCGGCAGAACAGTGTGTGGAGCATCCCTCTGTTGCCGCCATTGCCTCGGAGTTAGCCGCCCAGATGTACGGCTTAAAGGTCATCAAGGCTCGGATTGAAGACAATATCAACAACGTGACTCGCTTCCTCATCTTGTCTCAGAAGCCGCCGGAGCGCACGGGGAAAGATAAGACGTCGCTTATGCTCTCAGTAAAAGATAAAGTCGGCGCCCTCTACGATCTCCTCCGACCGTTCGCCTCTCATGGCCTGAGCATGACCAAGATTGAATCACGTCCTTCCAGGCGGAAAGCCTGGGAATATATTTTCTTCGTCGATATCGAAGGGCATATTGAGGAAGAGCGGGTAAAGACGACCATCGAAGAAATCACCGGCCGCTGTCTTTTTATGAAAGTCCTGGGTTCCTATCCGGCCCACAGTTGATGCCATGCCGCTGAACGTTCATCCAGACATCGTTTCGCTCAGACCCTATGTTCCCGGGAAGCCGATTGAAGAGCTTCAACGGGAATTGGGGCTTGCGCGCATCATTAAGCTGGCCTCGAACGAAAATCCGTTGGGCTCCTCCCCGAAGGCGCTCGCTGCGTTGAGCGAGGGGGCCTCGACTCTGCATCGTTATCCTGATGGCGGGGCATTTCGCTTGCGGGAAGCCCTGGCGGATCGTTGGAAGGTGACTCCGGATCAGATCATACTCGGGAACGGTTCGGATGAAATTTTAGGGCTGCTCGCCCGTACGTTCTTGGCCCCTGGTGATGAGGCGATCATGGCTGATCAGACCTTCGTCATCTACAAAATGGAGGTGACGGCAGCCCATGGAAGGCCCGTGATCGTCCCGTTGAAGCAATGGCGGCACGATCTTCAGGCCATGGCCGATGCCATCACCGACCGGACGAAGCTCCTGTTCCTTTGTAACCCCAATAATCCTACGGGAACGATAGTGTCGGCTACTGAAGTCGAACAGCTGCTCTCACGTGTGCCGGCGCATGTCGTCGTGGTGTTTGATGAAGCGTATTTTGAATACGTGAGGAGCCAGCAGTTTCCGGACTCCATGGCCTATGTGAAGCAAGGGCGGAATGTCATTGTGCTGCGGACATTTTCGAAAATCTATGGCCTCGCAGGATTGCGAATCGGCTACGGCGTGACAACGGCAGAGATTACCAATTTTTTGAACCGAGTTCGCCCTCCCTTCAACGCGAACAGTCTGGCGCAGCGCGCTGCCCTTGCCGCGCTCGGAGACGACGAACATGTGGCGCGGAGTCGGGCGGTGAATGCCACTGGGATGGAGCAGATGGTCAAGGGATTAACCGCGCTTGGGTTTGCGCCGATCCCGAGCGAAGCGAATTTTGTGTATGTCGATGTCGGACGAGACGGCCGCGCGGTGTTTGAGGCCATGCTGAGGGAGGGCATCATCGTTCGCCACATTGAAGGGCGTATGGTTCGAGTGACCATCGGCATGGAAGAAGAAAACAGAGAATTCTTGGCTGCGCTCAAGCGGGTGATCCATCCCGCATTGAGTGTCTAGTAACCACGCAGGATGCTCAAAAAGGCCGTCCTCGTCGTTTGTGAAAGGTGAAACGTGAAATGTTCCGGAGGGAGAGCGCTCGGCAATCCTTCGCGTCACCCCTACTTTTCACCTTTCACGTCTAACGTTTCACGGTTCCTGGGAGTGACTTTTTCAGCATCCTGCTAGTGAGGACAATATGATTATTGTATTAAAACCAGAGGCAAGCGAAAAGGAAGTCGATCACATTATCGATCGGCTTCGCGAGTTGGGATTGAAATCGCAATTATCGACCGGGCAGGAACGGACGATTATCGGCGTGATAGGCGACGATCGAGTGTTGCATAATCAGCCGCTCACGGCATTGCCAGGCGTTGAAAGTGTGTTGCCAATTCTCGCGCCGTGGAAACTGGTCAGCCGGGAGTTTAAGCGTGAAGGTACGGTTATTGATGTGAGTGGTGTGAAGATCGGCGGCAATAAGCTGATCATCATGGCGGGGCCCTGCGCGGTGGAGCGGCTCGAAATCACAGTCGGGATTGCCCATGAGGTCAAGGCTGCTGGAGCGAGTATTTTGCGCGGAGGCGCCTACAAGCCGCGCACCTCGCCCTATTCCTTTCAGGGGTTGGGGCGTGAAGGATTGGATTATCTGGTTGAGGCGAAGAAACAAACCGGGTTGCCGGTAGTCAGCGAGATTCTGGATACCCGCGACATCGAATTGTTTCTCGAAAAAGCCGACATCATCCAGATTGGCGCCCGCAACATGCAGAACTTTGAACTCCTCAAGGAGGTCGGGGCGTACGACAAGCCCGTGCTGTTGAAGCGGGGACTTTCGGCGACGATCAAAGAGTTCCTTCTGTCGGCAGAATACATCATGTCTCGCGGGAATCAGAACGTCATGTTGTGCGAACGGGGAATCAGGACTTTCGAGACGCAATATCGCAATACGCTCGATCTCGCTGCGGTTCCGACGTTGAAAGGCCTGTCGCATTTGCCTGTCATTGTCGATCCCAGCCATGCCACCGGCAGGTGGGATCTAGTGGCGCCGATGTCGAAAGCTGCGGTGGCCGCGGGGGCGGATGGCATTCTGATCGAAGTCCATTCGAATCCAGAATGTGCGCTGTGCGACGGCGAAGAATCTATTAAGCCCGGCCAATTCAAGGAATTGATGAAGGACATGCGAAAGATCGCAGTGGCGGTTGGTCGGGAAGTGTAACCGGAAGGATTGTGTTTGAAAGGGATCAGGATTGAGGCACGGTCTCGGTCCGCTGTGAACGATGGCGTTGCATTTTACCCAGGTCACAATTATTGGAGTTGGGTTGATCGGTGGATCGCTCGGTATGATTCTCCGACGAAAGGGGTTGGCCGCAAAAGTCATCGGGGTTGGGCGGCGTGTCGAAAACTTGAAAACTGCGGTCGAAGTGGGCGCGATTGATCGTTACGTGATTGATCCAAAAGATGGAGTGAGGGATGCCGACTTGGTCGTGTTGGCCACGCCGGTCGACACTTATGACCGGCATTTGACGGAATGGGCATCCTGTTTGAAAAAAGGCGCGATTGTGACTGATGTCGGAAGCGTGAAGGGTGTGCTGGTGGAACAGGCTGAACGAGCCATGCCCGATGGTGTCCATTTTGTCGGGGCCCATCCCATCGCCGGTAAAGAAAAGACGGGGGTGGCGGCGGGATCGGATCAGCTCTTTGTCGGCGCGCGTTGTATCCTGACGCCGACGAAGGCCACGAATCCACAGGCGCTTGAGCAGGTCCGAACGATGTGGCAGGAAACCGGCTCAGTGGTGCTTACGATGGATGCCCATCTGCATGACAAGATTCTTGGGGCGGTCAGTCATTTGCCTCATGTGGCGGCCTTTGCTCTGATCAATGCCCTGGCTCAGATTCGCGATCAGCACATCCCGTCTCTTGACCTGGCAAGCCACTCGGGCGGTGGGTTGCGGGATACGACCAGGATTGCCGCGAGTTCTCCTGAAATGTGGCGCGATATTTTCCTCTGGAACCGCGACAATGTGGTCACGTTCATTGAAGCCTATGAGCGATCCCTGAGCCAATTGAAGAAGCTGATTCAAGAGGGTGATGCCTCCGGCATCGAGAGGGAACTCGAACGAGCCAAGCAGGAACGAGACAAGCTCCCCACGCGACAGACTGTCTCGGCATAAGCACCTATGGCATCCCTGACCATCACGCCTGGTAGGCCGTTACGGGGAATGATTTCCGTTCCTGGCGATAAGTCGATCACCCATCGCGCCATTATTCTGACAGCCTTGGCGAACGGGATCAGTACGGTTGCGCGCTATTGCCGAGGTGAAGATTGCCTCAATACAATGCGGGCTCTTCAGGGTCTCGGTATCCGTATCGATGAGTCGGACGAAGAACTCTGTGTGCATGGCAAGGGACTCTGGGGGCTGACCGAGCCAAGTGGGCCGATTGATTGCGGGAATTCTGGAACAGGCATTCGTCTCCTGACGGGTCTGCTGGCTGGACAAGACTTTTTTACGGTGCTGAACGGTGACGAATCGATCCGTCGCCGCCCCATGGGACGGATTGTGAAGCCGTTGCGGGACATGGGCGCCGTCATTGCCGGACGCAAGGGTGGCGAACTTGCGCCTTTAGCCGTCACGGGCAGTCGACTTCGCGCGATCACCTACACCTCGCCGGTGGCGAGTGCGCAAATCAAGTCGGCGTTGTTGCTCGCAGCCTTGTTTGCCGAAGGAACAACTCGTATCACGGAGCCACGTCTCTCGCGGGATCATACGGAACGGTTGTTCAAATTTTTTGGCATTGCGTTTCAACGGGAAGGGACCACTCTGCTGATCGATGGACGACCGTCGGTTGGATGGAACGCGGCGACTCGATTAGTTGTCCCGGGAGATCTTTCTGCCGCGGCATTTTTCATCGTGGGGGCTACCATTGTTCCTGGTTCGGATGTGACGATTCAACAAGTGGGGATTAATCCTACCAGGGTCGGCTTGTTGGACGTGATGACGAGAATGGGTGCAGACATCCAACTGCTTAATAGGCGCGAAGAGGCAGGAGAGCCGGTTGCGGATATTCGAGTGAGGTCGGCTAGGCTGCATGGAGTGGAGATCGGGCCTGATTTGATTCCGCAGACGATTGATGAATTTCCCATTTTGTGTGTCGCAGCCGCAGTTGCAGAGGGTGACACGATCATCTCCGGAGCCCAAGAATTGAGAGTCAAAGAGAGCGATCGGATTGCCACGGTGTCGGCAGAATTACGTGCGATGGGGGCGCAGGTGACGGAAAGGCCAGACGGGATGATTGTGCGAGGTCTTGGCACAGCGGAAGATAATGGTCGGTTGCAAGCTGTACGTGGCCACAGCCATGGAGATCACCGGGTGGCGATGTCGTTGGCCATTGCAGGCTTGACCGCTTCGGCTCCATCCTCGATTGACGAGGCGGCCTGTATCGAGACGTCATTTCCGAACTTTCATCACACACTCTTGGAATTATTAGGCGAGCGTCAGTGACGGTTCTGACTATGGGGCATGACGTGGGATCTGTTGCGGAGAAACAGCGGGCGAGAGGACTGATCGTTGCAATCGATGGTCCAGCTGGTGTCGGAAAGAGCACTGTGGCCAAGTTGTTGGCTTCTCGATTGGGTTATCTGTACCTTGACACAGGCGCCCTCTATCGCGCGACAGCATGGGCCGTCATTGAGTCAGGCCTGGATCCAGCTGATGCCAAGGGAGTCGAGGCCTTGTTGCCTACGCTGTCGCTCCACATGCAGTTTCACCAGGGAGTCGCCGCAGTATTCGTCAATAGCAAGGATGTGAGCGGCGACCTTCGCATACCTCAAGTGTCGGCAGCGGCATCGGTTGTCTCGGCTATTTCAGCGGTCCGGGCCTGGTTGCTGCCTATCCAACGACAAATCGGACAAGGTGGAGCAGTGGTAGCTGAGGGGCGTGATATGGGAACAAAGGTGTTTTCTACAGCTGACGTGAAATTTTTTCTCGAAGCGGATCCGACTGTCAGGGCCCAGCGCCGGCATCGGGAACTCGTTGCGGCGGGACATTCTGGAGCACTTGAAGAGACGCACGCCGATTTGACAGACCGTGATACGAGGGACCGTTCCCGTTCGATCGCGCCGTTGGTTCCTGCTGAAGATGCCCGGTTCATTGATACGTCAACGTTGTCCATCCCGGAAGTGGTGGACCAGATGATGGCTGTGGTTGCGGCCAAACTGTGAGTTCGGTTTTTTACGGGATCTTGTGGGTTCTCTGCCGGACCATTGGCTGGCTGTGTTTTCGATTTCGAGTCGTTGGCGCAGTTCCCCGGGACGGAGGGTTTATCGTTGCGGCGAACCATGCCAGTTATCTGGATATTCCCCTCCTGGGTTGTGGGATGCGTCGGCGGGCTTGGTTTCTGGGGCGTAGCGATCTCTTTCCGGTTCCGGGGCTGAAGGCGATCTGTCAATGGTTGGGATGGATTCCCCTGAGGATCGGCCGGTTGGATCGTGATGCATTCGGTAAGGCGGTGGCTCTGATCAAGCAAGGGAAGGTCGTGGTGATTTTCCCTGAGGGCGGTCGCACCCAGGATGGTCGGTTGCAATCCCCCAAGCCGGGAATCGGTATGATAGTGGCGCAAACCGGATGTTCTGTGGTTCCGGCCTATCTCAAGGGGACGTTTGATGTGTTACCACCTGGAATTATGTGGCCACGTTTCCGTCCCGTGACCGTGTTCTATGGAGAGGCTCTTGCGTTTCCTCGACATGAGGAGGGCGGAGATACGAAGCAGTATTATCAGGAAGTCAGTCGCACCGTGATGGATCGTATTGCGTCGTTAGGTGGTGTAGAATCTCCGATCAAGCAGTCCAGTGCCGACATTCGCAAGGCTGAGTGAATGCCGGTGTATAACCATCAGCACCCGACTTCAGTCGGAAGAGTAGGATTCCCATCATGAGTACGGTTTTGCCATCGAGTGACCAGCAGTTAGACCGGGCGGCCTTAGCGGCCTTGTACGAGGAAACATTTAAAAACCTCGAAGAAGGCACCATTACGGAGGGCCGCGTCGTTGCCGTGACCAAAGACAAGGTGGTCGTGGACATCGGCTACAAGTCCGAAGGAATGATCCCGAACGATCAGTTCTCCACAGAGGAACGCCAAAACCTCAAGGTGGGCGATCGGCTTCAAGTCTATATCGAGGAGTGTGAAGACGCCGACGGCAATCTGGTTCTTTCCAAAGAAAAAGCCGACAAGATGAAGATCTGGGAGGAGCTGGAAAAGCTCTTCAACGACGGCAAAAGCATCGACGGCAAGATCGTTGCACGGATCAAGGGCGGCATGATGGTCGATATCGGAGTGAAGGCGTTTCTTCCTGGCTCGCAGATCGACCTGCATCCAGTGCGGGATCTTGACGGGTTGATCGGGCGCACGTTTCCTCTCAAGATTATCAAGATTAATCACCGGCGTGGCAACGTGGTGGTCTCCAGGCGCGTGCTCTTGGAAGAGACACGGGACTCAAAACGGAAGACGACCCTCTCCACGTTGAAAGAAGGGCAATTGATCCAAGGTGTGGTGAAGAACATCACCGATTACGGGGCGTTCATCGACCTCGGTGGCATCGATGGGCTGCTCCACATCACTGACATGTCGTGGGGCCGAGTCGGCCATCCGTCGGAAATGTTCAACATCGGCGACAAGGTGGAAGTGAGCGTGCTCAAGTATGATCGAGAGACCGGGCGCATTTCACTCGGCTTGAAACAAAAGAGTGCTGATCCTTGGACTGGGGTGGCCAGTAAGTACGCGGTCGGGACTCGAGTCCGAGGTCGCGTCGTGAGCCTGACTGACTATGGGGCGTTTATCGAGCTCGAGCCTGGGGTCGAAGGGCTCGTGCATGTCTCTGTGATGTCATGGACGCACGAGGTGCGCCATCCATCACGCGTGGTGTCCATCGGAGATCAGGTGGAAGCGGCGGTGTTGAACGTGGATCCGGCGAGCAGAAAGATCTCTCTCGGCATGAAGCAGACTGCGCCGAACCCCTGGGATATGGTGGAAGGGAAGTATGCCATCGGGACGCACATTGAAGGAAAGGTGAAGAGCCTCACCGACTTCGGCGCGTTCGTCGGACTCGAAGAGGGCATCGATGGATTGATCCATATTTCCGATATGTCGTGGACGAAGCATATCAAGCATCCCTCTGAACTCTTCAAGAAGGGGCAGAAGGTTGAAGCGGTGGTCTTACGGATCGACAAGGAAAAAGAACGGCTTTCGCTTGGCTATAAGCAACTGAAGGGCGATCCATGGGATGACGAAATTCCAAGCCGATATGCGGTCGGAGATGTGGCGGTCGGGAAGGTCAGCAAGGTTGCCGACTTCGGCATCTTTGTCGAATTGGACGGGGGCGTCGAAGGGTTGATTCACATCAGCGAGGCCGGTCTCGACTCGCAGGCCAAGCTCGAAGAGAAATTCAAGCTGCAAGATGAAGTGACGGCCAAGATCATCAAGGTCGATCGTGAGGAGCGAAAAATTGCACTCAGCTTGCGCGATCATCAGATGGATTCCGATCGGCGAACAGTCGATGAATACCATGCGGCTCAAGGCGCGTTGGATCAAAGCTTGGGTCGTGCGGTGAAGCAGACCCGGAAGCGAGGACAAGACGAGGACGAGAAGTAGGTCAGACCGTCAGGCCGCAGTGTCGACCGTGGGCCTTCGCACCCTTGGTGCGATGAGCGTCGCATCGAACTATGAGTGACGAAACATCAGGAAGGCCAGCCAAGCGGGGAATAGTGCGCCGAGCGCTTTGGGTGCTCGGCGCCGGGCTTGGCTTGCTCTTTCTGCTGAACCTGTTTTTCCCCGACCTCGATTTCTCGATGCAGGACCAGGTTGGATTGATACGGATTGAAGGGGTTATCGTGGATGCGCAATCTACAATCGGCGAGTTGAAGCGTTTTGCCGAGAACCCCTCCGTGAAAGCGATCGTACTGCGGATCGATAGCCCCGGTGGCGGGGTGGTCCCGTCGCAAGAAATTCATGATGCGGTTCAGCGTGTTCGGCACAAGAGCAACAAGACCGTGATTACCTCAATGGGGACGGTGGCGGCATCAGGAGGATACTATATTGCGGTGGCGACCGATCGGATCATGGCCAATTCAGGGACGTTGACGGGGAGTATCGGGGTCATCATGGAAATGGCAAACGTCGAAGGGTTGCTGAAGAAGATCGGAGTCGAAGGTGTTGTGATCAAAAGTGGGCGATTTAAAGATGTCGGATCGCCTCTCCGGAAGATGAGCGATGAAGAACAGGCATTGCTCCAATCTGTTATGGACGATGTCCACAAGCAGTTTATCGAGGCGGTGGCGGAAGGGCGAGGGCTTGACGTGGCGGCTGTACAGGCCTTGGCAGACGGTCGAATTTTCACGGGCCGTCAGGCCAAAGCGTCAAAGCTTGTGGATGAACTTGGCGATCTCAACGCGGCCATCCAGCTTGCAGCGGATGTGGCAGGTATCGAGGGCGAGCCGAAAGTCATAGAACCACGCCGACGATTTTCATTTAGAGAATTGATCGAGTCCCGAATATCGGGGCTTTTCCCCAAATTGGATTTTTACTCCGGGGTTGGGCTCAAGTATCTCATGGTATTCTAGCGCGTTCGAATCGACATACAGGTCGATTCATCATCATACAGGGGGAGTCCACTATGACGAAGGCCCAAATTATTGAGCGCGTATCAGAACAGATCACGACCTTGACGAAACGGCAGGCGGAAGTCGTCGTCAATACGATTTTTGACTGCGTGAGAGATTCTTTGAAAAACGGCGATAAGACGGAGATTCGAGGGTTCGGCAGTTTTCGGCTGCGGGCTCGTCGGATGAAAGAAGGACGGAACCCCAAGACCGGCGCAACGGTGGCGGTTCCTGCCAAGAAAGTCCCGTTTTTTAAAGCGGGAAAAGAATTGAAGGAACTTCTGAACCAGTGACAACAGGATATTCATCATGAATGCGCCAGACTCGCATGATGCCATAGGGGTCGATGTCCGTTGGACGGATGAGGCCTCCGAACGTTTAAAGCGAGCCCCACTGTTCTTGCGCGGCATGGTTCGGCGAATCGCCGAAAAAAAAGCTCGTGAGCTTGGCTGTGCGGAGATTACAGCGGAGATTCTTGATCAGTTCAAAAGCCAAATGATGGGTGGCATGGGAGGCGAGTCCGGCATGGCGGCTGCCGCGGAGGATATGGCTCAAGGGCGTCTCCCCTGGACTGCCGCTGCGAAGGACCGATTGGATACCGTTCCGGAATTCATGCGCCACATGATCAAACAAATTGCAGAAGAGATCGCCAGAGAGCGGGGCCATCTTGAGGTGAATGTCGAACTGTTTGAAAAGGTGGAAGCGCTGGGCGATTTTCGTGAGGCTTCAGGCCCTCCGTTGGAGTGGAGTGAAGGGGCGCTGTCTCAGCTGCAAGAGAAATTGAAACAGTCGCCGCCCATCGCGGTTGAATTTGTCACTGACATGCTGAGGCGGGACACCGAAGATTTAGCGCGCGAGAGAGGTGTGACCCGGATCGATGAGTCGACACTGATCCAACTGTGGGATGTGCCGCAAGAAAGAGTGGCGTGGACCGATGAAGCCTGGACGCGTCTGCAAACGTCCCCTGATTTTGTACGTAGCGGAATTCGTAAGGCGGCTGAGCGCAGGGCGCGGAAGCTCGGGCTCGCCGAGGTTGACTCGGAGCATCTGACGACCTTCCGGAATCAGGCGATGATGAAAGCCGTCAAACGGATTCGCTCATTCGGGTATGACAAGTTGACGTTTGAGGCGTTCGATACTGCGTTGGAGAAGACCAAGCGGTTGCAAGGAAATGAGCAGGCGGAAAAGCGCCTTCAAGAAATTCGCGGGCATTTTGCTGATCCGGACCTCAAGAAACCGGAAGGCGGGACATTGGGCGCCGACTTGATGGACCGCTTTCGCCGCTATTTGAAGGGAGAGGGGACACTCTAACTGGCAGGATGCTGAAGCAGTCCCCCAGCTTCGTTCTCGCTTTGTTCAGCGCCTCATGGGTATTCCGCAGCCACCTGATTGCTGATCCGCCCTCTAGTTTCCCTCTACGAGCTCGCACAATAGCACAAAATGTTTTTCGCAGCGCTCTCGCTGCTTGTGAGCCGGTCGGGCTGGATCATCACAATGCGGTAGGGCAGGGGCCGCGTGAGGACGGCCCCTGCTGTTTAATGGGTTGCCACTTCTTGCGGCCAAAATTTATGTCGAATCTGCGGAAGGGGCTCGCTATCCAAATTGGGGATATCGTAGAGGCAGCGATCGATTGTTGCCACTTCGTCTTCGGTCAGGTCCAAGGCGACCCTCTTTTTCCAAAACTGATCGAGGGTAAAATAATCACCTGACTGCGGCTTCTCAGCCAAGAGCCCCTTCATCGTATCGAAGCCTGCGGTGTCCACCCCAGGGACGCGGCCCTTATTGCGGTCATGACACCAGTGCAGTATCTCAGCGATTCCGTACATCGACACATCAATCTTCATCATCTTGCTCATGGAGTCCTCCTTACCAAGTGGGCCATTCTACCTTAACTGCTGCCCTATTTTCAAAGCCGTTGCTGAGTAGGATTGAGTGGGGGGAACGGCATAGGGGTGGCGCAGGTCACTCCGCAGGATTGATTGCCATGTGAAAGCGGCAGTCTGTATACTGGTCACGCTCATTGCGGAGGGAGAGCCTGGGTGAGGAGGCGTGCATATACAGATCAATCACCACGTTGCCTGCCCTTCGCATGAGGAAGACCGCGTGATCAAATTCGTCGGCGGCCACAAGAGATCTCACGCCTGGGGTTTTATGGCCGTGGCGATAAGCGCCTCTCTACTTATATCAAGCGGTTGCAACAAGCAAGACCCCTATGCCCCACCGGATCTGTTCTACTACTTCGCGAGTTACCAAGTAGGGAAGAACCCGACGACTGTCACCCCTACCGATGTCAATCAAGATGGATTTACGGATTTGCTTACCACCAACATCGGCAGTAATACGCTGTCGATTCTATTGGGGAACGGCGATGGCACCTTTCGCGACCAGGTTCAGTTAAATGTCTGTAAAGAGCCGCGCTCGCTTGCTCTTGGGATGTTTAATCGCGACGTGTATCCCGATGTGGCCTTGGCCTGTTCCGGCGGCGATGAAGTATCCGTACTCTTCGGTCGATCCGACGGAAAATTTGAAGAAGGGCCGCGGTATCCCGTGCATCGCACTCCCATCGCTATTGCCAGCGAAGATTTGAACGGTGATCAGGTCTCTGACCTTGTGGTCGCTTTGCGGAACGACAAGATTAAAGTGTTTCTGGGAACCGGCACGGGTGAGTTCACCCATGGGGCGCAGTATGAATATGGAGATACGCCCACGTCAGTGGCGATGGCCGACTTGAGCGGCGATGGGAAGATCGATTTGGCGGTGACCAATGGAGGGCCGATGTCGAATGCGGTCTCTATCTGGAAAGGGAATGGCGACGGGACATTTCGCCCTCCCGCCGACTATCGGACGGGAAAGCGACCGCTTGGGGTGAGTTTCGCCGACTTCAATCGTGACCGGATACTCGACCTCCTTGTGATCAACGGTCAGCAAGATAGCTTTACAACGTTCCTTGGAGTAGGAAACGGGACGTTCCTGCCAGGGAAAGATTCTGGCGCAGACGCAGGACCGAATTTCGGGTACGCTCGCGATTTCAATGGTGACAGCCGCATCGACGTGGCTATCGTCAATCTTCAGTCGAGCGATCTCTCCATTCTCTTTGGTCGGGGCGATGGAACCTTTGAATATCCGCCGAGAAACTATCGGACGAAACCGGGTCCCTTTGCTCTCGCGACATTTCGCGTCACCACGAAAGAGGAAGAAGAGCCTGGATTAGTGACAGCGGATAACGGCAATGGAAGTGTCTCCGTGTTTCTTCATCGAGGATTGAAGGCGGTGTCCACTCCAGTCGCGCCTTCCCCGTAAGGCAGGTGGGCGTCCAGAGTGAATTAAAAGTCAGTCTTCTTGACAGCCCACCGACCCTCGGCTAGAGTGACCGAGGGTGCGCCCCTCGCGGCCTTTTGGAGTTCTGGTTCGAGGATATTGTGAGATCCTTTCGATGGTGGTTTGTAATTGGGGCGTTGCTCACTCTTTCCGTGCTGATGGTACAGGGCGGGGTGCGAGAGCTGCTCGACGGATCTGTGCCCGGCAGCGGGACCGGCGCATACCTCTCGTTTGTGACCACGATTTTTGGTGGAGGATTGCTGGCGGGTTGCGTGGCGCTGGTGATGAAACGACTCCAATAGATCCTGAATGTAACGATAGATGCATCGATGCATTGTTTGAGATGTAAGGGGTTCATGATGGTCGAACGCCACTATACGTTGGTGAATCGAAGACTCTATGCCCGCTGTCTGAATTGCGGGTTTTGGATCGACCTTGCCGACCTGCTTCGTTTTTTTCACAAAGTGATCGACAGCGGGTTTCGTGGAGGAAAAGTGCGGGAATCGTTCACGCTATGAGTAGGAGCGACCATCTCATGAAGGCAAGAGACTGCGGGCGATCTCATCTGAAGCCATTTCTGGCCTGCGCCGTTGGGGTGTGTATCGGTGTTTTCCTGATCGGTGCCGAGGCATTCACCCCGTCCGTCGCTCTTGCGAAGAACACCCGGGTCCGCTCTGTTCCTGTTCGCACGGCAATCGTTCCGCACCGATTCCCTCCCTGGCGAGTCGCTCCAGCCCATGGCATTCTTCTCAAGGAACTCAAGAGCGGGCATGTGCTGTACGAACATGATGCGGGGAAGCGGATGTCCCCTGCCAGTCTCACAAAAATCATGTCGGCTCTCGTCATCCTGGAGCGAGGCCGGTTGGATGATTTTGTCACGATTAGCCCCAATGCCGCACGGGCGCACAAGACGCACTTGCGCGTGAAGGCCGGGCAGGTTTTTCGGTTGGAAGATCTGTTGAAGGCCATGCTCATCGTATCCGCCAACGATGCCTGTCTCGCAGCGGTGGAGCATGTGGGAGGCGACGAAGCGCAGTTTGTGGCCCTCATGAATACCAAGGCTGCGGCACTCGGCTTGTCCGATACGCATTTCAGCAATGGCTGCGGATTCGATGGCCCGGACCATTACTCGACAGCCGAAGACCTTGCGGCGTTGAGTGTCATAGCCCTCGATCAACCGATCTTCCGGCAGTTGGTGCGTGAGGAGCGTACAATCATCACCCCGGTCAACGGACACCGTGCGTATATGTTGCACAATACAAACAGGTTGCTAGGGCGTATTCCCGGTGTCGAAGGAATCAAGACCGGATTTACTTCCAAAGCCGGTCGGTGCCTTATTGCCAAAGTCTCACAGAACGGAAGCGATCTTCTCCTTGTCATTTTGAATTCCAAGCGTCGCTGGAATACCGCAACAAATCTCATCGCCTACGGGTTGCAGGCAGCCGAAACTCCTCACTGAATTCCTCTGTTGGATCGATCGTCAGGCAGCGAGGCCAAGGGCGGCATCGCTGTATCAGGACGGTATCATTCGATTCTTCCGCTGATCTGCGGTGAAAGACTACAGCCTGACGAGAAGTCTTGGGGCCGGTAAGTATGAGGTGAGGTCAGTCGTCAGGCCTTCGTGCTAACGAGATGGGGAAAACTCCACATTGACATCTTTCCCAAGATAATTGATGACGAATCCCTGCTTATCGTAGGCGAGGATGGCGCCCATCACGTTTTCGTCCCCATAGTCTTCTGGCCCCAATAATTTTCGCACGTCATCGGGGCTTTCGCTGTTCAGCACGTTGCGAAAGATGCCTCGAGTCTTATAGGAAAATCGATTATTGATAAAGATCAGGTCGATCTTGCCGTCCTGGATGCGCACGCCGGCCATAGGGCCAGTCGGCTTGCGTTGATCGATCAAGAAAATGAACAAGGCTTCTTGCTCTACTTTTACTCCGGGGATTTTTTCATTCACGAGCGAATCCAAGGCTTTGGATTCGGAGTCTCCCAATTTAACCCCAAACAGCGAAATCTCGGCGCTCTTCAAGGCCTTGGGGTCCATCACGTCATTCTTGCTCAACTCGTAGGGCTCGCCGTAGCCAGGAGGCGCCCATGCGCCGAATCCGGCCATTACCATACAGGCTAGCGAGACCACTCGAAGTACATACTTCATCGACTCTTCCTTCCTCATGCGGTCAAAACGATGTAGGGTGCGTGAAATGTATTGATGAAAATGGTAGGACCAATGCAGTGTGTGCATATTTTATCGAATGGTTTGAGAACTTGCAAGAACGGCTGCTAGGAGCGGGGAAGGGCTCGTGGATCGATGGATACAGGTCCTGTCGAAGTTCTCTCGCGGGTTATGACGGGTAAGGCGGGGCCGACCCGTGATCACTCAATTCTATTCTGGAAGTAAGTTAGGTGGCGTGATGAGTGGTGATGAGGAGGGCTCCGAGCTGTCGGAGCCGTTGAAAGTAGGACCCGCAGTCTTCGTCAAGCTCGCTGGTTAGGTTATCCAGGTCTGCCACACAATCTTCAAGGATCCTGATCCGTTGGGTATCAAGCCCCTCGGGGCTGTCGAGGAAATACACGACGCATCCGCTGATGACGGTATCCAGTGTCATCAATGGTCCCTCGTGTTGGCTTTCCACTCGGGGCCACCGCTCTTCCTTATGAGATTCCCAGAGAGACAGCACAGCATCTCGATCCATCCTGCAAATCTCCGGTCGTTGAGCCCAGTTTCGATCCATTCAACCTAGCGCATGGAGTGGCAGGAGCGCAAGCGTGCCGAGAGTGAACCCGACACGCGCGGACCCTCAGGCCTCGGACGTATGATGCGAGGCGTTCATGGATAGAGCCCTCGGTGAAGATGTGCCTGAGCGACTTTGTCGATCCCGCTCATCAGAGCGGCCATACGCATAGAAGTTTTTTTGGACAGAGAAAATTGTAATGTCCGATGGAAGGCGGTGATCATAATATCTTGCAATCGTTCTTGAATGTCAGTGGCTTTCCAGAAGAACCGCTGCAGGTCCTGCACCCACTCAAAATAGGATACGATGACACCCCCGGAGTTAGCGAGAATGTCTGGAATGATAAAAATCCCACGGTCCTGCAAGATGCGATCGGCTTCCAAGGTTGTCGGGCCGTTCGCTCCTTCGGCGAGAATCCGGCAGCGCAGTTTCGCCGCATTGCGTTCGGTGATCTGCTCGGAGAGCGCGGCGGGGACCAGCACGCTGCAATCGAGCTGCAGCAATTCGTCGTTGGAGAGCCAGTCTCCCAGCTTGGTCTCGCGCAGGGGTTGGCCTGCGGTCTTGTAGCGTGCAAGAAGCTCTGGAATATCCAGCCCGCTCGAATTATAGAGACCTCCGTTCACGTCGCTTACGGCGATGACACGTGCGCCACACTCTTGCATGATGCGGGCGGTATGGGCCCCGACATTGCCGAACCCTTGTATCGCCACAGTGGAATTCCGAATATCGAGCTTAAGATGACGAAGCGCTTCCATGGTGACGCAGACCACACCGCGGCCGGTGGCTTCTTCACGACCGAGGCTTCCTCCAATCGAAAGGGGCTTGCCTGTGACGACACCCGGTACTGAATATCCTACCTGCTGGCTGTAGGTGTCCATGATCCAGGCCATCACCTGGCTGTCTGTGCCGACGTCCGGGGCCGGGACGTCTTTGTCTGGTCCGATCAGCGGGAAAATCTCTGCGGCATAACGCCTGGTCAATCGCTGTAATTCCGATTGCGAAAACTGTTTGGGGGCGATCGCGACGCCACCCTTGGCCCCACCGTAGGGGAGATCGGCTAACGCGCACTTCCATGTCATCCACATGGCGAGTGCCGCAACCTCCCCAAGATTCACATCCGGATGATAGCGAATGCCGCCCTTGGTGGGGCCACGGGAGGAATCGTGCTGCACACGGTAGCCGGTATAGACCTCGACCCGGCCATCGTCCATCCTGACAGGCAGGCTGAGAATCAGCGATCGCTGAGGAAGCTTTAGGCGTTCGCGTAAATTGTGATCAAGCTCCATAGCCTCGGCCGCTTGATCAAACTGTGCCACTGCCAGCCGGAACGTGTGTGTGTCGAGTTCATGCATAGCGTGATCCTTTTTGTCAGGTGTGAAGCGGAGATGTCGATGTGAGGTGGTCCTCACGGTTCCCCTGCATGATGATGTCGGGCGAGAAACTTATCCATTGAATGTCGAATATTCGCGCGAATTCCTCCGCCACCTGTTGCGCCACCACTGTGGCCGACGTGGGGGACTGCCGGATCTCGGCTACAGATGTGATACGGCATTGTGCGAGGCCGCAGGGCATGATCAAGGAAAAAGGGGAGAGGTCCAGATCGACGTTGAGCGCAAACCCGTGAATCGTGACCCCGTGATCGATTCGGATTCCGATCGCAGCAATCTTCGCGTCAGCATCATTCCAGTGTACCCAGACGCCTGGATTCTTATCAATGCGATAGCCCTCAATCCCCCATCGCAAGAGTGTGTGGATGAGAACCTCTTCCAACTTCCATACATACTGTTTAGGTCCTGAGCAGTAATGCGATAGCTTGAGGATGGGATAGCCCACGACCTGTCCCGGCCCATGGTAGGTGATCGAGCCGCCTCGCTCGACGAATTGGAGGCTCGCCCCCGTACGTCGGAGCCCCTCTTCCCCGCAATCCCAATGGGCTGGTTGGGTAGTGCGGCCGAGGGTATAGACTGGCAGGTGCTCAAGAAGCAGCAAGACATCCCGTTGTTTCTCCGCAACCCGATCTTGCTGTAGTTGTTTCTGGAGTGTCCAAGCTTCTGCATAGGGGATTGGTTGGGGAAACCGAACAAGCCTGCCAGTTCTCGCGGTGGGCATCGGGAGAGGCTCACGCCTCTGCCAGCAGACATCATGGTCTAGGTGTAACTCATCGAAGTCACTCACAGGGTAACCTTCCTAGCGCGGGATCCTGATGCGAGATTGTGGTCATCGTGATGGCATAACTCTCGAAGCTTCCGATGGCAGACAGTGATCGTGTTGGGACTTGTGTCTGAGTTATCGGCGAGGCATGGGTGGGAACTGCGATCGCCGAGGGTGCCGACAGCGGTTGGTCATGAGATGGGGTGAATCCAAATGGTGACTCAGTAGTGGCGATCAGCTCTCCAGGCGCTAAGGTGCGAACAAGAGGGGGAAGGAACGGAATGGCGAAAAAGCGAACGCGACGAAATCTTGGCTGTGTTGGGCGCACGCGTATCATGAGGCCTCATCGATTTCAGTCGGCCTCATTGTCGCATAAGTGCTGTCAGGGTGAAAGTCGAAGAACAGAAAGGGGCGAGCCCAAGCCTCGCCCCTTTCTGCTTGATGAGCATGCGGTTTACTGGATGGCAGCAAACATTTCCTTCACCGCAGGGGTTTTCAGCTTCTTGAGTGCTTTCGCTTCGATCTGGCGGATTCGCTCCCTTGTCACGGAAAGACTCTGCCCCACTTGCTCCAATGTGAAGGCCTGATCCTGGCCGATACCGAACCGCAGCCGGATAATGGTCTGCTCACGGGGCGTGAGCGTGCTGAGAATGCGTTCAAGCTGGTGAGACATTTCAGTCCGGTGCACATGGGCATCGGGCGGGACGGCTTGCAGGTCTGGGAGTAGTTCCCCAAACTCCGAGCTTCCATCACCTATCGGTTTCTCCAGGGCAACCGGATCCTGAAATGCTTGTGTGGTTTCGAGGAGTCGCTCGGGTCTCATCCGCAGTGCCTGGGCCACTTCCTCGAGCCGAGCCGGCCGGCCTAGCTGTTGCCCGAGTCGTCTGGTCACGCGGATAATCCGATGGGACGCTTCAGTCTGGTGAACCGGGATGCGAATGGTCCGTGATTGGTCAGCTAAGGCTCGTGTGATGCCTTGGCGAATCCACCACGTTGCATAAGTGCTGAACTTGAACCCTTTGCGGTATTGATAGCGCTCAGCCGCTTTCATCAATCCGATATTGCCCTCTTGCACGAGATCCAACAATGTCAGGCCTCGGCCCGTATAATGTTTTGCGACATCCACCACCAGTCGTAAGTTGCAGCGCACTAATTCGTCCTTTGCCCGTTCGAGCACGATCCGAGCAGAGCGGAGGGTCGCCAACTCTTCCTTGAGTTGTTTGGCGATAGCAACTGGAAGTTTGTGTGACCCTGTTCCCTGTTCGAGCATTCCGATAAGACTCTGTTCAGCCTTATCGATTGCGGTGGCTGAGAGTCCGCTCAAATCTCTGACCACCTGGAGTGTGCGTCGCGCATCGAGTACAGTGTTAGCAGGCTTGAGACGGAGAAGGACTTGTATGGTCTGGCGCAGCGCTTTTCGAATGGTGTTGGTCCCGCCGTCGATTTTCTTTGCCAGTTCGACTTCTTCTTCTCTGGTCAAGAGGGCGCGTTCGCCGAACGAGCGAAAGTAGAGTGACTCCAACATGAATGGTCCGCCGATCATGGCGGTGCGAGTCACGGTTTTCGTCGGGTCCTCAGGTTGTTCTTCTTCCGATGTCTCTCGTCCGATCACGTCTAAGAGATCGCTCGCCTCGGGATCGTCCGCATCGACATCCTTTGCCGTTTCGACACATTCTTCCGACTCAGGGGCTGAGAATGGATTCTCTTTCATGTTCTCGGTCCTCCTCTGATTAGCTGATGGTTTGCTCCGCATGATCATCGGCCCTACAGCTTCTCGCTCTTCCGTCCTAATCTATAAGAGACATCGATCCGTCAAACGATTCATTCCCTGCGCGCTCTGTTCAGCGCTCTGTCATCTCTCTACGGAGCAAATCTTATGCTGGATTGTTTATAAGAATGAAGGATCGCGATCGCAAGGAAAACACTACACTATTAGAACGACTTAATGAGGAAATCTGAGATAGGGATGAGGCAACCTTGCTACAGGTGTGTACGTATGGCTATAGGGCAAGAGGCCTAATCGCCACAGCGATTCCTGGTGGGCTTCTTTGGAATAAGGGTGCTCTGTCGATAGGAGGCAAGATGCTGAGATGGAATGTTTCGTGGTCACGATCGCGACGTGCGTCCGGAGATCTCCGTGTAGGGGGTAGTGCGTGAGCATTGTAGATTCGTGCTGAACAGGCGTGTCTCAGGGAGGACTATCACCAAAAAGAACCCACTCGTCTCCCTGAGAAGCGGTACGGCAGAGGTTGAGCAATTCGGCACCTGGTTGTTGTGTTATTGAAAACCTGGCGTGGCGCTTCTAGAATAGGCCGGATGTCATACTTTCAATCAGGCGAGCGTATCCATTTGGTGGACAAGAAGGGGCGGCAATATGCCTTGACCTTGAAGGCGGGAGATCTCTACCAACTGAGCGGTCACAAAATTGCTCACGACGATCTCATTGGAAAGCCTGATGGGTCGTTAGTCACGCTCTCCGGTAACAAAACAATGTTGGCGCTGAGGCCCACGTTCGGTGACTATGTGCTGAAGATGCCGCGTGGTGCGCAAGTCTTATATCCAAAGGACCTCGCCCTCATTCCGATGTGGGCGGACGTCTATCCTGGCGCGCGCGTGTTCGAGGCAGGAACTGGCTCCGGGGCGTTGACGATGGCCCTGTTGCGTGCCGTGGGCCCTCGTGGTTTGGTGGTAACCTACGAAGCCCGTGAGGATTTCGCCCAGACGGCGATGACGAACATTGAACGGTATATGGGCCCGGTACCGAACCTTATCCCACTCCGTCGGAATGCGTATGAGGGGATCAGTCTGCTTGACGATGGTTTGCCGTTCGATCGTCTTGTTCTCGACCTTCCTGAGCCGTGGCAAGTCGTGCCGCACGCGGCACAGGCTCTCCGTTCCGGTGGCATGTATTTGAGCTTTGTTCCCACCGTCCCTCAAGTGGTCCAGACCGTTGAGGCTCTTCACCGAGCGACCGTCTTCGGCATGGTTGAAACGTTCGAAACATTGCTGAGGACCTGGTCCATTCAGGGGCGCAGTGTACGGCCAGATCACCGGATGGTCGCCCATTCTGGCTTCATTACGGTGGCGAGGAAAATCGAGTCTGGTTTGTGGCCCGCAGTTCTCCCGGGCGAGTCTCTAGGTGAACCCGCTGATATTCACGAAGAACGAGAGGATGACGAGCGATGAATCGATTGCAGGGAAAGGTTGCGGTCGTGACGGGAGGCAACGCAGGTATTGGTGAAGCGATCGCAAAAGCCTTTGCACGCGAAGGGGCCTCGGTGGTGATTACGGGAAGACGGCAGGGAGAGTTGGGCCGGGTTGTGAATGACATTGTGAAGGCACAAGGCAAAGCGTTTGCGGTTACCGGGTCCGTCACGGACGAATCCCATGTCCAGGAGACGGTGCGTCGGACTGTGGAGCAGTTCGGGCAGCTCGACATCCTCGTCAATAATGCCGGAGTAGGAGACTTTGGAAAGCGTCTGCACGAGATCGACGATGCGACGTGGGCGCATGTTCTTGACGTGAACTTGACCGGGGTGTTTCGCATGATACGAGGGGTGTTGCCGCAGATGCTCAAGCAGGGGAATGGAGCGATCGTCAATATCTCCTCCATTGCCAGTTTAGTCGGCCTTCCCGCATTGCCGGCCTATGCTGCTTCCAAGGGAGCACTCGATGCCGTAACCAGAGCTCTTGCTGTCGATTACGCCAAGGATGGCATCCGCTGCAACGTGGTGAACCCCGGGCTCATCGATACGCCAATGGCCGCTCCACTGATGGGCAATCCCGAACTGCTGAATCCCATTCTCTCGCACTATCCCCTTCGTCGGCCTGGGAAACCAGAAGAGGTCGCCAATATGGTTCTCTATCTGGCCTCCGACGAAGCAGCATGGGTTACCGGAGGAACCTTCCGCATCGATGGAGGCATGACGATTTCTTGAGAAAGCGCTTGCTGTAGAGAGAGATGTCTCATTCATGGTGATTGGGCGCCTGGCAGTTGACCGAAAAAACAGAAACCCTGACGATTCTAACCCATGGACATCAACGCACAGACTCAGTTTTGCGGTGTCATCGGCAATCCTGTCGAGCATTCACTGTCGCCCGCCATTCACAATGCTGCCTTTCAGAAGCTTGGGTTGAACTTCGTCTATCTGGCCTTCCGCGTAGAGGCGATCGGTGATGCGATTAAGGGGCTTCGCGCTCTTGGGAACTTTCGCGGCGCCAGTGTAACCATTCCCCATAAAGTGGCAGCCGTTCCATTTCTTGATTCTGTCGAGTCGATGGCGCGTCATATCGGCGCGATCAACACCATTGTGGCTGCGGGCGGGACTCTTACAGGGCATAACACCGATGCGATCGGCGCCTTGCGCGCGCTTCACGAGGGTGGTGTGGAGTTGAAAGGGCGTCAAGTCGTCATGCTGGGGTCCGGAGGCGCCGCTCGAGCGATTGCCTTTGCACTCGGAGGAGAAACAGGGATCGAACGCTTGACCCTACTCGGAATCGATGACCAAGAACGTGCAGCGTTGGCCCGTGATCTCCAATCAAAGACAGGGATCGCCGTGCAGGAGTCACGTCTTGACGAGGGGGCGTTACGAAAGATTCTTCCAGATACTCATGTGCTGATCCATTGCACACCGATGGGGATGTCGCCCAAAGTAGACGAGACTGCCGTGTCGCCGGCGTTGCTTCATGCGGGGCTGACGGTGATGGACATCGTCTACAACCCTCGGGACACCCAATTATTAAAGGATGCGAAAGCGAGAGGCTGTCGCACAATTCCAGGGCTCGAAATGTTTCTTCATCAAGCTGCGGCACAGTTCGAACTCTGGACCAACCAGGCTGCTCCGGCTGATGTCATGCGCGCCGTCCTGGAGTCGCGCTTTTCATGAATATCGTGCTGATCGGCTATCGAGGGGTCGGCAAGAGTGCGGTGGGCAGACGACTTGCGGCGCGATTGGGTCGCACGCTCGTGTCAACTGATGCCGAGATCGTCAAGCGCGCTCACCGTTCGATTCCGGAGATCGTCGCCCAAGATGGGTGGGAATACTTTCGTGATCTGGAATCCGATATCTGTAGGGAACTCGCCAACCGCGACCAGCTTGTGATCGACACAGGCGGTGGGGCCATACTTCGAGCACACAATGTCGAGGTGTTGAAGAAGAATGGCACCGTGTTTTGGCTTGAGGCTTCGGTCGGGACCATCACGAAACGAATCGGTGGGGATACTCAGCGCCCTTCGTTGACAGGGACCAAGTCATTCGTCGATGAAATTCAGGATGTGTTGCGGGAGCGAACGCCGAAATATCAAGCGGCCGCCGATCATGTGATCAGGACCGATGATCAACCAATCGATCAGCTGGTTGAAAGGCTACTCGCTCTGGTCTGAGCCTGCTCGATTATGTCTTGAGTAAGAAATGATCAGGCTGGGCTGTGATCCCATCCTTGACAAGACCTTCGTCGAAGTGTTTGAAATAGCTGAATGCGCCCGTAGCTCAATGGATAGAGCATCGGACTTCGGATCCGAGGGTTGGGGGTTCAAGTCCCTCCGGGCGCACCATATAATCAACAGGTTGCATCTTCTTTTCCCATTCCCCCTTCAGACTGGTCACGGTTTTGGTCCCGGTTCAGGATCTAACTCAGTCGCAGTTAGTGCCAACATAAACACTTAACTCGTTGATTTTAGTGTTCCGGCGTCGTGGTCTGTCGCACTGGATCGCCAGTGATCGTCGAGTCTTCGGACGCGCTGCAAATCTGTGATGCGGTCGTAAAACGGTCGTATCGCAGAGCTATTTTTGGCTCATTTGTAGTAGTTCAGACTCGACCTGGCAGTCAGTGTCAGCTATCGATCCAAACCGGTCGATCACCGAATTGAAAAGCAGCCATTCAACGCCTGCGTGTTGCGGGAGGGAGGTGCTTCGTTCGTTGGAATGCGTTGGTCACGTGGCGGCACACAGAGGGTCGTCCTCAGCAAGAAGGCCCGTGAGCGCCAGCAAATCCGTGACATGGCCGTGGTCCTTCAACAGACCAGCCCGGCAGAAGCGTCAGCCGGTGTGGCGCTCACCCGAGGAGGTGCTTCAACGCGTGGCACGCCTCTACGGGTTCGCACCACCATCGGATCTCGTGAAGCCCACGCGGCGACCGAGTGAGGCTAGGCAGGTGGCGCTCTAGGGGTTACGCTGGTGGGCCGGGGAAGGGTTGAGCGCGATTGCGCGTCGGATGGGGGTGAGCGACAGTGCGGTGAGTCGGCGGGGCACGGTGGTGGCACAGCGGCTCAGGGAGGACGCAGAGTTTCGGAGCCGTGTCGAGCGAGTGACACATGTCAAACTCAAGACTTGACTCCTGATCGTCACTCTTGCTTTCAGCACATAACAGCGCTATTAATTGATGCTATCAATCTTAACAGGTGAACTATGAAGCGGCCGAAAATGGCAAAAAGCCAACAGCGCGAACCCGGCTCATCTCCGAATGTTCGTTTTGAGGGCACGGTCCATGCTACTCGTAGCATCAAAGGGAAGGACTGGGCAAACTCTCTCGACGTAGATCGCGTTCCCGATTCGAAAGGCAGGATCAAGGCAATACTGTCAATTGATGACTGTGTGCGACTACTGGAGGAGGGCTTTGAATTAAGGCTTCATCGTGCGCAAAAGATAGGTCCCCTTGATCGATCATTAATCGTCACGGACAAGGCCTTTAAGAAGTGGATCGATGGACAACTGTCCGGCATGAAGGATAAGCCGATGCCGGAGCCATTCGCTGAGACAAGAGATACGTAATGTACAGAACAGTTTCACAGCTTGAGTCGGTGATGGGAATTCTCGCGGCATTTTTCCCCGATCTATGTTCGCGGGTGGAATTACCGAATCGGTCGATTCAAGGGCGTCCGATCTACGCTTTGCGGATGAGAGCAGGCGGTGGTGGCGCCCGTCGCGGCGTTCTGCTCGTCGGCGGTATGCACGCCCGCGAGCTGATGAATCCGGATGCGATCGTCGAACTGATGCTCGACCTGGCCCTTTCTTATCTGAACGAGACGGGTCGCTCGTATGGCGGCGCATCATGGTCGGCCCTGGATGTTAAGATAATGCTCGAGACACTAGATATCTGGATACTGCCGTGCGCAAATCCGGACGGGCGAGAGTTTGTCATGCAGCAGGTAGGCGGTGACCGAATGTGGCGTCAGAACCGCCGCGACAATCCCGGCACGCCCTGCGATGGCGTCGATCTTAACCGCAATTCTGATTTCGTCTGGGGCGTGACGGGTCCCGCGACTAGTTGCAATCCCTGTTCGAGCACCCGGAGTTATCTCGGACCCACGCCGTTTTCCGAACCGGAATCAAAGAATATCGAATATCTCTGCGACACCCATAACATAAAGGTGTTTGCCGACGTTCACTCATTCAGCGAATTCGTGCTGTATCCTTGGGGACACGCCCCGACCCAAACCACCGATTCGACTAAAGTGTTCACAGGCCTCGCGACTGGCACCTGTGCGCCGCTCACGCCCGCCGGCTACAAGGAGTACATGACGCCGCGTGATTTTTCACGGTATCGCACGGTTTCGCAGCGCGTCGCCGACAGGATTCGCCAGGTTCGCGGACGTAATTACGTGTTGAAGTCTGTCTTCGAAGTGTACAACGGCACGACGACCGGCTCGTGTTCCGACTATGTGTACAGCCGACACATAGCAAATGCGTCAAGAAACAAGACCTACGGATTTGCCTTCGAAACCGGCCCCAATACCGGCGACAACTTGCTTTCCTTTCAGCCCACCGATCCGGAGCCGATCAAGCGCGACGCCAAAGCCGGCTTGCTCGCGCTTATCCAACAATCAATTTGTGCCATCGACTTTATCGGCACTTCGTTGTTTGGCTTATCCGTCCAGTCTATCCGTACTATTCGCGATCGCATGCTTGCGAATACGGAAGCGGGCCGTGGCTGGATTGATCTCTTCGAGAGAGTTCAGTTCCCGCTTTTGGGAATCGTGCTTTCGGACAGAACACTCACGAAGGAAGCTGCGACACTCGTCCGTCGCGTCAAAACCCTCGCCACTCAGCATAAGAAGGCGATCGTCAGTAAAGAAGATGTCGAACGCGGCATCGCGTTTCTCAATGAACTTGCCAAGCGAACCACGGACAAGAAAGTAAAAATCGATATATCGACGGTAAGCCGTTTTCTCAAAGGCTCCGGCGGTCAGGACGTTGAGAAGGTCATCGCTAAACTCGGCAAATCCAAACCTGCTCCGAACAAAAAATAGGTACTCACGCTTTTCCAGCAATATGCGCGTGACGCGAGCCATCTCGACGAAAACATCTTCGTCCGACGTGCGAGTATTTTTTGGAATCGTGTAACTGTGGTCGGCGGTGTCGAGCAAGTGAAGCTTTGCCTGTTCACCTAAGTTTTTGACAACTGGTTTTAGAAGATCGAGCTCGGCAAGCGCGTCGCGTGTGCCTGAGCTCATCGGGATGTCGATCTGTTTTAGATGCATAGGTATCTACACAGATCCCGGTTTTACTCCTACTTTTCTGGTTACGGTTTTGGTCACGGTTGCCAATATGCCTTCATCACCACTGATCGCACAGACAAACGGCCTAATCGCCTTTATTCATAGGGGTAGCGGCGCTGTCTGTCATTCCTACTCACTCTCAGTAATAGAGATACTAGGGGGGCCTTCGGATCCGAGGGTTGGGGGTTCAAGTCCCTCCGGGCGCACCAAATAATCAACAATCTCCGGTAGTATCGCAACCCCCCCCAGGGTGAATATAGAAACAGGCTAGAAGTGTGGCTGGTATTCGGTCACAGTTAGGGAAGCACAAGAATGATCTGGACGACGAAGAAGCCGACGAAGCCTGGGTGGTATTGGTATCGCGGTGAGTGTAATGGGCAGACCGTGAAAGTCATACATTTCATCGATGACGACGGAGAGGGGCCTTACCTGGCAACGTCAGACGATGTGACACTTCATGACTTAACCGGCGAATGGGCTGGACCGGTTGAGCCGCCATTGCAGAGCCAGAGTCGTTAGAAGTTGGTTTCGTGTCTCGTGAATTGCCTAATCGTTGTCCAGGAACGCAGAGGCTGAAGGAGGTGTTCAATAGTATTGACACGAACAAGCTGTCTTCTGTGTCACATCCACTCGAAGGTCTCCAGGCTACGATCACGCTGGCCGATGAGCACATCAAGAATCTCAATTCACATCACCAACTTTCTGAACAGCAGCGCGTACACCCTCGTGGGTACGCCACGTGACGATGCATGAGAACGTATACTTAGCGTCGTCGGACCAGACCCGCTGCTTCGGTTTCTGTCATTTTCGAAGAGATCACTCACCAATGTCGGGCGGCTTAGGGCTTGCTCATCTGTTCATGTTGATCGGTAGCCATCAGAAAAAGTAGCATAGATTTCAATATCTTACGACAGTTCTCTCCCGTCAAGCACCAGTAAAAATGAAATGTCTGAATGGTGCTATGCTACAGGCAAGACCGCGTGAGACTTTTTACTGGGAGGTTTCAAGCGTGACGAGCGCAGCAGGCCTGGCAAGACACTGCCACTGTTGTGGTCGTTGATCAATGAACCAGGATCTTGCGGCATCTTGGGTGTGTTGCTGCGGATGGCTGAGCGGTTAAATAGTACAGTCACCAAGAGGAGGGGCGCATCATGAATCATGCAGGCCTCCATGACGTTCGGGCTGGTTTTTTTCTGATGGTGGGGTTGGCCATGTTGGCCTTCATTTGCGCTGTCGCCGCGTTAAGTACCGTGATGCGTCCGGGTCGGTGGGCCGATCGAAAGCCGGTCTAACTCCAGACTTCTCTCCCGCTCGTCCAGGATTTTGCAGTCAGTTACCGACATATACTGCCCCGTCTCTCCCCTCACCGTGTCCCCCTCAAGACCCATCTACAACAGACTGAGAATTCACATGAAATAGCTACGAGGCCGGTGACCTCTCACTTTTTCATTCTGGTGCTATATTTCATATGTATAGGCTCAACCTTATTCTAAAAAATGGGAGAATTACTATGACCGGAAGTCCAGCGAAAGCGGGGATTGTAGTAGCAATGGGGCTTGTCTTGTTGGTGAGTCAGGGTTGCAGCATGAAATGGCTGCAGTCCGATGGAGAAACGGGAGCAGGGGCTGGACAAAACGGTGGCTCAGGTGGAGGGCTCAAAGGTTTCTCTAAGAATCCTTCAGAAGAGCGTCTGGGGAAGGGCGGCGACATCGCCTCGCTTTCTTCTTCTGGGATGAGTGCCCGTCAGCGTGCGGAGCTCACCAAGGAGGAAAAGGCGGCCATCGAAGCCGGCCTACAAGACGTGTTCTTTGGATATGATCAGTGGGTGCTTTCAGATTCTGGGATGGACGCGTTGAACCTCGACGCACAGTGGTTAAAAGATCATCCTGGGGCGGTGATGAAGGTTGAAGGTCATTGCGATGAGCGGGGTACAGCCGACTACAACATAGTGTTGGGGGAGAAGCGAGCCAAGACTGCGCGCGGTTATCTGATCGAGTCAGGTGTAGCCCCCAAACAGGTGGCGATTGTGTCGTACGGCAAGGCGCGCCCGTTCTGTTCGGACCCTGCTGAATCCTGTTATCAGCAGAACCGTCGTGGGCATGTATTGTTGAGTGTGAAGAAGTAATGTAGAGATTTAGCGATTCTCAGGAACCCCGGCGTCTCTTCAAACGAGCCCGGGGTTCATTGTGTGACGGGAGTGAAGGAAGCATGGCTCTTGTGAAGCATAAAAGGGGTTCAAGTAAGGAGTCTCCTCAGTCTCAAACCATTAAAGAAAAGACTCGTACGGAGAAGCGCGAGCAACCGCGTTTCACATCCCAGTTCAGAAGCACCATTTCGGGTGGGCAAGGAGAAGGCCATGGTCGGACATTGGACCTCTCTGCCGGCGGCTGTATGATCGAAACGGATTTGCCGGTTGTCGTGGGGGCCTCATTTGAATGCCGCATCTATGTTCCTGGGCTTGATTGGCCCTTGCGGATCGACGAAGCCCAAGTGCGGTGGGTCAAGGGCAATACATTTGGAATCCAGTTCGTGAAACTTCACCCTGATGAGGAGGCAAAGCTTAAGCAGGTCATTGCCACTCTCAACGAAGAGCTGAAGGCGTAATTCTTCGCACCCCTCTTTTTTCTTCAGATTCAGAACACTAGCCTGTTCGCCTACACCGTTGATGCACGGTTCCCGGCGTCATCGCGACTATGGTATAGGTAGAAGGCACCGGTAAGATCTTACAGAAAGTCGACTCGTCCTCGATTTTCCTCACGCTCAAGAACCAGGGACTATATTATGGGACACAGCGTCTCTCCATCGCATGCCGGACTTAGCATCGCAACCGTAGCCGGCGGTTGCTTTTGGTGTCTTGAAGCGGTGTATGACCAGATGAAAGGTGTCGTCGCGGTTGAGTCAGGTTACATCGGTGGCCAGATAGATGATCCAACATATGAAGCCGTGTGTAGCGGCCGGACAGGTCACGCGGAAGCGGTCCGAATCACCTTCGATCCCGCCGTCGTCAGCTATCGCGAGATATTGGACGTATTGTTTGTCATCCATGATCCCACCACACTCAATCGGCAAGGACATGATGTCGGGACGCAATACCGGTCGGCGATTTTTTACCATACACCTGAGCAGCGACAGATTGCCGAGGCGGTGATGGTTGCTGTGACGAACGAGCAACTCTACGCCAATCCTATCGTGACGGAAATCACTCCTGCCGGAACCTGGTACGAAGCTGAGCCATACCATCAAGAGTATTTTGCTCGAAATCCATTCCAGGGATACTGCACCGCAATCGTTGGCCCAAAGGTTGCCAAGTTTCGCAAACTCTTCACCGAAAAACTCAAGACGTAACGCTGCCAGACCTTAGAGTGATCGCGTGATCAGGCAAGCCTCTGTTCCGGAAACGGTCAATTAGAGGGATCGCAGAGAAGATTACCGATCAGGTATTATTCTCCTGATCAAGCCAGACATCCTCGTGTCCCTCTGCCTGATCGGATGCGCAGAGGCCCACGAAGTCGAATAGTCGTTGGTCCAGGAGAAATGGCGGCGCCACATTCGACAGGGCGGCGAACATACTGTCTGTACAGCCAGGCGACCGTTGCTCCCATTCGCGCAGGAACTCCTTCATCTGTTTTCGTTTGAGATCCTCTTGAGAGCCACAGAGATCGCAGGGAATAATGGGAAATGCGCGCAGTGCCGCATAGTGGGCGAGGTCGGTTTCCCGTATGGCGGCCAACGGGCGAATGACGATATGCCGGCCATCTTTCGAGCGTAGTTTGGGCGGCATGGTCTTAAGCTTGCCGGTATAGAATAAGTTGAGGAACAAGGTTTCAATAATGTCATCGCGGTGGTGACCGAGTGCGATTTTGGTCGCGCCCAACTCCGTGGCGACGCGGTAGAGATGGCCGCGACGGAGTCGGGAGCAGAGCGAACAGGTGGTCTGTCCTTCGGGAATGAGGCGCTTGACGATTGAATAGGTGTCCCGTTCCTCGATATGGAAAGGAACACCCATCTTTGTGAGATAGTCTGGCAACACATGGGAAGGAAACCCGGGCTGCTTTTGATCCAAGTTCACCGCGATCAGGTCGAAATGAATTGGAGCACGCTGTTGTAAGGCCAGTAACAAGTCGAGCAGGGCATAACTGTCTTTCCCTCCTGACAGGCACACCATAATCTTGTCGCCGTCGTGAATGAGGCCATAGTCGCCGATGGTTTTCCCAACGAGGCGAAGCAGTCTGGTTTGCAATTGCTCCGTAGGCTCATCGAGCTTCAGGTATGGACGCGAGGGGCTTGCTGAATGTGACATCGGGCGGCATTCTACGCGGTCAGTCATGCGGCTGTCGATCTCCAGGTGAGGGGAATATGGGTCAAGATGAGAATCGCTCGAACGGCACAGTTCAGTCCGTTCTATTCGTGTGCACGGGAAACATCTTTCGCAGCGTGACTGCCGAGTATGCGCTCAAGGCGAGACTCAGTGACGGCATGCGTTGCATCGTCGGTTCGGCTGGGATCGACGCAAGGCCTCAGTCTGTACATGCCTGGGTTCGCACTCAATTGCGCGAGAAGGGTGCTGATGCGAGCCACCATACCCAACGGCAACTTACCAAGGACCTGGTCGAGTCCGCCGACCTCGTTGTGGCAATGGGGCGAGACCACCAAGTCTTCATCCGAGAACGATTTGGACGCGACGTTCCCCTGTTCAATCAGATTTGTCTCGGCCACGATCAGCCGATTTTGGATCTGCACGAAGTGATGCCGGATTGGGAAGCCGACCCCGATCGAGCCCGCGCCTACGTGTGCTCGGTGATCGATGTCATTTGGGCTACGGCGCCAGCCATTCTTTCTCACCTCCGTTAGCCTGGTCTTACAGTACCGATTTGCCTTTGCGGGTTCATTCTTGAACTCGAGGAGACATTTTTCTGCACTTATGAGGCGCCAGTCAACGGAATAGACCCCCAATCGAAGCCTCGTTGAACCATCTGCTATATTTTCCACAGCACCTCTTGCGGGATCACGACGCGAATATGGTATCGATACAGCAACCAACGGAACAGGAAGCGACGGCGTCAGACAGTCATGGTCACGAGCCGGAATGGGCTTCATGGTCCAATGAGAAGCTCCTGAACCTTCCCATGAGTCAACTCGGAGTGACACTCGACGGTGCGTTCCTGTCTGGACAGATCCAGCAACTCTATGCCGAGCTCGAAGCCAGACGGCTCCTATTCCGTCCTCACTTCTGGCTGTCGAACGAATGGTTTACTCCGGATGGTGTACCGGGGATTGCCGTGCCGTTTTATCTGGCCCATCCACGGCTTGCAAAACTTGAAATGGACCAGATGCTCGATGTCGAAGGGGGGACACCGGAATGGTGCATGCGCATTTTGCGGCATGAGGCCGGCCACGCCGTGGAGAATGCCTATCGTCTCCGTCGTCTTCGCCGTCGGCAACAAGTCTTTGGTCGCTCGTCCGACCCCTATCCGAAATATTACAGCCCGAGACCCTATAGCCGAAGCTTTGTGCGGCATCTCGATGTGTGGTATGCGCAAAGCCATCCAGATGAAGACTTTGCAGAGACCTTCGCGGTCTGGCTGACACCTGGCACGAGATGGGCTGACCGATATAAGGGATGGCCGGTGCTGAAGAAACTGCAGTATGTCAACGAACTGATGGAAGGACTGGGAGCTGTTCCGCCCAAGGTGGTCACGAGAGAGGAGATCGATCCGCTGCGCGGACTGAAGAAGACTCTGCGCGAGCACTACGAGCGAAAGCGGAGGCACTACGGGGTTGAACGGCCGTCATTGTACGATCCGGATTTGAAGCGACTGTTTTCCGACTCACCTGCCTATGGCGACAACATGAGCGCCGCCATGTTTTTGAACCGCTTTCGGAAAGAGGTGCGCCGTAAAGTTGCCGCCTGGACAGGCGAATATCAATACACGATCGATCAGGTCCTGGAGGACATGATTCAGCGCTGCCGCCAACTCCATTTGCGACTACCGCTTGCGGAAGAACAGGCAAAATTGGATTTCACGATTTTGCTGACGGTTCACACGATGAACTACTTGCGTAGCGGACGACATAAGGTGGCGGTATGAAACGTCTCCGAATTCTCGTCTTGATGCACGAAGATCTGGTTCCTCCAGACCCTCTCAATGGGCAGGATGTCGCAGGAGCCGAATGGAAGACGGAATACGATGTGGTCTCCACGCTCCGCAAGTTGGGGCATGACGTCAAGCCGCTGGGGGTCAAGAGTGATCTCGGTGTGCTTCGTTCGGCAGTCGAAGACTGGAAGCCGCACATTGCCTTCAATCTGCTCGAAGAGTTCGATGGGGTGGCGGTGTACGACCAGAACGTCGTGTCGTATCTTGAATTACTTCACGTGCCCTATACGGGCTGTAACCCGAGAGGGTTGATGCTGGCACGTGACAAAGCTCTTTCCAAGAAGCTGTTTTCGTTCCATCGCATTCCGTTCCCGGACTTCATGGTGGTGCCACAGGGGCGGACAGCCAAGCGGCCCAAGGGGCTGTCATTTCCCTTAATCGTGAAATCGGTGACCGAGGAGGCGTCGCATGGGATTTCTCAGGCGTCCATTGTCCAGGATGATGTCAAACTGAAGGAGCGAGTCGAATTCATCCACGCCAACATAGGGACTGGCGCGTTGATCGAGCGGTATATCGAAGGGCGCGAATTTTACGTCGGGGTGATGGGTAATGGTCATGTCCACGTCTTACCGGTCTGGGAGTTGATCATGGACCGGCTACCGGAGGACGCGTGCCGGATTGCGACGGAACGAGTCAAATGGAATCGCACGTATCAAGACAAGTATGGGATTCGGTCTGGCGAAGCAAAAAATCTTCCCGAAGGGAAAGCAGAGGAGATTCAACATCTCGCGAAGCGTGTGTATCGCGCGCTCGGTTTGAGCGGCTATGCGCGTATCGACGTGAGAATGGACGCAGCGGGAAGCGTCTACGTGCTGGAAGCCAATCCAAATCCACAAATCGCGCACGACGAAGACTTTTCTGATTCAGCGGAGAAGGACGGCTATCCCTACAAAGACCTCTTGCAAGAACTGCTGAATATCGGACTTCGTTGGCGGCCGGCCAAAGCGGCCTAGCAGACTGTTGAAAAATCCCGTCAGCATCGTTCTCGCATCGCTCAGAGGCTCAACGTACCGAAGCGTACGCCTCGCCTCTTCCCTCGCTGCGGCCTTGCTGGACGGCCTTTTTGAACAGCCTGCGATCTCTGCTTGAACCGTCTCTACCAGTGCCCCACTTTTCCCACTCAAATCTTTTGATATTTCTGCAGCCAGTGAGAGGTTGTCCCTCTTCACCGAGTGTGTTTAACGCTCCTGTGCCTGTTGGCGTGGGGCAGTGCGAACGTTTGGTGCGGAGGCAGGAATCACAGATGAAGTTAGGAGATCGTTATCGGAACTAGGGCTTGAAGCGAAAACCAAACAGCAGGGCCACGCTTGTTTGGTCATTTTCCCGTAACGAAGGAGAGAGGTTGATGTCATGAAGATTGACGATCAGCGTCGAAGACAAGGCGATATTGGAGGAAGCCTGGTATTCGAGTGAGACACCGATAGGGATGTACCAGCTCGTATCGTTGCGGTCGATGCGCCCGGGGCCAGTTCCACGGTCTAGGTCTGCGTGGAGCAACCCGATTCCCGAGAAGGGTACGAGGTTCATGACGTTATTGAGACGAAAGTGGTAGCGGCCGACCCCGGCGAAGGAGATTTGGAAGAGATCGCCCATCGGACTGATCTGCATCATCGGTCCCACGGAGAAGTTTCGATCGATGTAGTAGTCGGCGTTGAATCCCATGGTAAACACTGTGCCATTGACCGTCCCGGCTGTAAGGCCCAAGTCGCTCCCGAACCCCCAACGCTGCTCACCTGTCTGGGCATACGACTCACCCACAGAGGCGCTCACAGCCACAATAGACAGTAAGCTGGCGGCACAGGCCCACCGTGACAATATTCTGGCGATCTGTTGAATCATCGCGGCGGACTCTAGCATAGAGGATAGGCTGGAACAAGTTGCTTGAGCATACGGGCAACAGTAGAGTACGCTCTCCCACCGTGGATGCAGGTGGGGGTGAAGCATGGCAGCCAACTCAATGACACCAAGACAAGCGGCGGTCGCTCTGGTCGCAGCCATGCCGACCGGTCTGTCTGTTCAGCAACTGGAAGAATATGGGATCGAGGCGACGACAGAGCAGGCTCAGGCGATTACGCAAGAAGTGCTTTCGCTCAACCTGTTTTGGGTCTTCGCAGCCATCGAGGCGCACATCCCTCTGAAGTATCAGTCCGCGCTGTCGGATCACATGTTGACTTCGATAGAAGCAGGATGGGGGACGACCGTTCCTGTCGGGTCAGCATCCTGGACCACCTACCTCAACGAATGGCAGGAACGTCGCCGCCGGTATAGCCGCTTGGTTGAAGAAGGGATGAGCCCGCTTGCGGTGAGTGCGGAGGCTGCCGCGCAGATGGAGGACAATCGATTGGTCACAGAAGCAGAGCGGCGTAACCTCCTGACCTTGCTGATCGATTTCGTGCCGGTCGACACCTACGGGCAGTTACTGGAAGATGTCGGATAAGCTTCCTGCTTCCTCGACCGGTCAGAGGTAGCGATGATCGATGACCTTCCCTGTGTTGTTCAACTCGTAAAGTAGGGGCGCGCCTGTTGGGATATTCAACTCCAGCACCTGTTCCCGGGAGAGCTGCTCCAACTCCATGATCAGAGCCCGTAAACTATTTCCGTGTGCCGCAACAAGAATCGTGTCCCCCTTCAAGAGATAGGGCTTGATGGTCTGCTCATAGTAGGGCAACACTCGCTCCGCCGTATCTTTCAGGCTTTCTCCCCCCGGTGGACGCACATCGTAACTTCGCCGCCAAATCTTCACCTGTGCATCGCCATACTTTTTCGCGGTCTCGTCCTTGTTCAATCCTTGAAGCTCGCCGTACATCCGTTCATTGAGGGCTTTGTCCTTCTCGATCGGGATACCGGTCTGGCCGATGGTGTCGAGCGCGAGTCGTAACGTCTCATTCGCGCGGGCCAACACAGAGGTAAAGGCCCGGTCGAACGTGAAGCTACGCAACTTCTCGCCCGCGTCCTTCGCTTCCTGAATGCCGCGCGGAGACAGGGGCACATCCACCCAGCCTGTGAAACGATTCTCCAAGTTCCATTGCGATTCGCCATGCCGAAGCAGAACTAAGCGAGCCATTGTGTGTTCCTCTCGAATGATAAAGAGATCAGGGTCGCAGGCCGAAGCATACTCGAACAGACGCCCAAGTCAAGCAGTATGGTCCGTCAGGCCCCGGCAGCAACCTGGCACCCGTGGGACACCATGCGAGCCTAAGACCGATGGAACGACCCAGAAGCTGGGGAAACGTAGGATGTCCCAATTTTTTCTCATGGCGGGGAGGGTATTCAGGCATGACGAATCTCGCACGTGCCAGGTCTTTCCTGGGAGGGGGTCCCGTCCCGTGAACCCCGCAATGTTGCCGTAAATATCCGACAGTCCATAGTACCCTATGGACATGCAG